>WNFI01253684.1_pt1 | contig 137237 bp, 119 predicted proteins | sample 5400471 | NCBI WGS metagenome assembly WNFI01 (sample SAMN13153348, study PRJNA577476) | soil metagenome | isolation source: 100 cm saprolite on Douglas fir-dominated hillslope | place: USA:California | collected 2013-09-17
GCCTCATGGCGAAGGCCATGTACAACTATGGGTATAGCGTGGCGGACAATACCATTGTCAATAAGTCCTTTAATCTTTACACGTATGACCAGGGCGCTCAGACCTATAAGACAACACTGGTCCATTCCCCGTCCACGGTGCAGCGCCAGTATTATACCAATACCAATACGCTGATGCAGCTGTCTTTGAACTATAAACGCCAGTTTGGCGGCGCCCATAATGTCACAGGGCTGGTATTGTATGAAGAGGGTTATAATACCGGGGACAATTTCCAAGCCCAGGAAAGCTTTTCATTAGGCCTTCCTTATCTTTTTGCGGGCAATTCAGGGGATGCCAACTACCGGACAGTGGGCCAGGACAAAAACGGTCTTATCAGTCTGGTGACCAGGAGCGTGGTCGGCCGATTTGATTATGACTACAAAGGACGGTACCTGGCGGAGTTCTCCTTCCGGGAGGATGCCTCCAGTAAATTCAGCCCGGTAAAACGCTGGGGATTTTTTCCTGCCGGCCTCATCGGCTGGCGTCTCAGCAACGAGCCCTTCCTACAGGCACTGATCTCGCCGGCTGTCCTGAACAACCTGAAGCTACGCGCGTCCTACGGTTTGCTGGGGGATGACCAGGCCTTGAATTACCAGTGGATAGCGGGCTATAATTACCCCGGTCCAGGCGCCGTGATCAATGGCAATTATATCAGCGGTATCAATCCCCTGGGCATACCCAATCCGTTGCTGACCTGGATGCAATCCAAGACCTTCAATGCCGGGGTGGACTTCGACCTCTTCAACGGGCTCATCGGCGGCAGCTTCGACTATTTCGTCCGGAACCGGACAGGGATACCTGCTTACCCCACTGGCCAACTCCCCGGCACCTCGGGTATCACGGTCAGCCAGGCTAACCTCAACGGCGACAAAACGACTGGCATAGAGCTCGTGCTGACGCACCATAATATCATCCGGAAGGTGGCCTATAATATCAGCGGTAATATCGGCATCAGCAGGATCAAGCACGGCTATGTCGAACAAACCCGCGCCAATAGCCAGTATGATCAATACATAAATTCCCTGACGGGTCGTTATACGAATATCTGGTGGGGGTATTTGTATGGGGGACAGTACAGCAGCTACAACCAGATCTACGGCAGCAACGTGAATTCGGGCGGCGGCAACCAGTCTGTCCTACCCGGCGACTACTACTACCAGGACGTCAACCATGACGGCGTCATCGATGCCAAGGACATGGTACCCATTGCTACGAGGGATCTGCCCATTGTCAACTTCGGCCTGACAGTGAGCGCCAGCTGGAATAATTTTGATATCAGCGTGCTGTTACAGGGAGCAACCGATTACCATGTGCAGTTTGCCGAACAACTGGCGGCGCCCCTGCAATACCAGCGGAGCGCCCTGACTGAGTTTATGAACAGGTGGCATACCACTGACCCGACTGCTAATATGTTCAATCCTAACACGGTCTGGGTACCTGGTAATTACCCCACTACCGGCTCGCAGGCCGCGCAGGGCTCGAAGGCTGTGCAGAACGCCACCTATATGCGTATAAAAACCCTGGAGATAGGATATTCTTTACCGAAAAAGCTGCTGGGCGGCATCGGTATTCAGAATATTCGTGTTTACGTCAACAGCTATAATCTGGCAACACTGACGGGGCTGAAGTACAGCGACCCGGAGCATCCGGGCCAGGTGAATAATAACCAGGACTGGAATATTTCTCAGGGCGGCTACCTGTATCCCCTGAACAGGACATTCAGTGCAGGCGCTGCCGTTTCTTTCTAAAATTTCTAATCATGAAAAAAATAAAATATCTACTTGTTATACTGGCCGTTTGCGTTCTTGGATCCTGCCATAAACTGGACATGGCACCCGTGGGTGTCATTTCGGATGAGAACGTGTTCACCAATGCCAACGCCATACAGGCTTATATGGCTGATATTTATACCAATTTGCCCGTGGAGGACTTCACGTATGAACCGCACGCCGGTTTTTTGACGGGCAATGGAGGACGCTGGCAGAATTTTTATCATACCGATGCCATCGACGGGGAAATGGTAGGCCCTTATGGCGGCACCAATGATCAGAATGCGGCAACGGGTTTTGGATTCTGGCCTTACGACAAGATCCGCATCATCAATGTCCTGATCAATAAGCTACCTGCCTATGCCAGCAACTTCACGCCGGACCAGGTGAATGAGTGGATGGGCGAAGCCTATTTCTGCAGGGCTTACACTTATTTTGCACTGGTAAAACGGTATGGAGGCGTTCCGATCGTCAGGACCGTGATCGATCCTAATACTACCATAGCATCCATGCAAGTACCCCGTGACAAGGAAGAGGATGTATATAATTTCATTGCTTCGGACTTTGACAGCGCATTCGCCCTGATGAAGGACCCCGGTAACAGCGTTCCGCAGGGATCTGCCAGCAAATATGCGGCGCCGGCCTATAAATCGAGGGCCATGTTATACGCGGGGACCATTGCCAAATACGGAGCAACCAATTATGTCGATGGACCGGCAAAACAAAAAGGAATAGTCGGTATTCCTTCCGCAGACGCGAACAAGTTCTTCCAGGCGGCCTACGATGCGGCCAAGCTGGTGGAGGGACATTTCAACCTGTATACCGGAGGATATCCCGACAAACAGCAGAACTATGTCGACCTGTTCCTGAAGCCCAACAATGAAAGTATCTTCCTCAGGCAATATAGCCTGTCCGACCCCAACCGGAATAACGATAATGCCGGGCCGCACAGTTGGGATGCTACGATGACCTGTCGCATTATGACAGCGGATGGTCTTTCGAGGGCCTATCCCTCCGAGGATTTTGTGGAGCGTTTTGGTGCGCTGCCCGTTGTTAACACGGACGGTACGCCTACGCGCTTTACCAACAGGGCGGACCTGATGAAAGGCCTGGAGCCCCGCCTCCTGGCAACCGTCTATTTTCCCGGCGCCAGCCTGAGAGGGATAAGCTTCGACGTGCAAAGGGGGATTTATAAGACCTTTACCGGCAGCGCCGCACAGGAGCAGCAAAATGACCTGACCTCGCCAAATGATGTCCAGTCCGGACCGAATGTCAATCTGTGGTTGGGCGATATAAATGCCGTGGCTAATGGCATGAATGTCATCGGACGGGCAGGCGTCAGCACCAACGGTGACGATCTTACCCGCACGGGCTTTTATGTACGTAAATACATTGATTATAACAAGCCGGCGTCCGGCTGTGGTCTTTACCAGAGCACGCAGAGCTATATCGACATGCGGTATGCAGAAGTGCTGCTGAACCGTGCTGAGGCCGCCATGGAACTGGGCGGCGCCACACAGGCCGACGCGCTCAGCGCTATTAACCAGGTCAGGGACCGTGCAGGGGCTGTACTTGCCACGGCCAGTTTGACCATCGATACGATCAGGAACGAACGCTGTAAAGAGCTTGCTTTCGAGCACCAGTACTGGTGGGATATCCGCAGATGGAGGACTGCCGACCAGGTGCTGAATAACAGGAATATGTATGCTATGCTGCCTTATTATATCACTTCGGAGAGCAAATACATATTCCTAAAGCAGCTGGAGACTTTCAAGCGGACGTATAATTTCCAGAAACTCTGGTATTATGAGCCCCTGCCGGGCGGAGAGCTTGGGAAAAACCCCAACCTGTTCCCCAATAACCCGGGCTATTAATTTTTTTTAAAAATATTATTATGAAGAAATTGATAAATGCAGTCTTTTGCGCTGCGATCCTGATCTCTGGTTTTTCCTGTACCAAGACAGATAACTATTCCGGACCGGACTCGGCATTCCAGGGTAACATCATCGACAGCGTCACCGGGAAAAACCTGGTGACGGAAACAGGGGGCGTCCAGATCGAGCTGAAGCAGCTGAGCTGGAGCGCCAACCCGAGTCCTTATGACATTCCTTCCAAGCCGGACGGAACGTTCGAGGATACGAGGATATTCAGCGGGCATTACAGCGTGATCCCTATCAAGGGCGCTTTCTGGCCGGTGGACAGCATCCTGAAGGACATCAAGGGTACCACGAGCCAGAACTTCACGGTAGTGCCCTACCTGGAGATCACGGGCGTTACCCATACACAGAATGCGGACTCACTGGTGATGACCTTCCAGCTGCAGGCGCCGAGGACAAACGGGTTACCGCAGATCATCGACGCAACCGAGTTCGTGAACAATACGCCCTTTGTAGGCAGCGGCGCTTTCATCCAGTCTTTCTATAACGAGTCTTCGGCCACGGCGAGCATCAATAGCAACTGGAGCAATGCCATCGCGACGACGACGTACCGGACGGTCGTTCATAATCTGCAGCCCGGCTGGACCTATTATGCGAGGATCGGCGTCCGGCTGAACGACAGCTATAAAAAGTATGATCTGTCGGACATAGTCCAGGTAGTGATGCCTCCTGTGAAATAGTCAATATTTTTTCTATGAATATAAGAATCCGTCAAAGAGTTGTTTTAGTGTTTCTTTTTTTTGCGCCTCTGTTGTGCAGCGCGCAGAACCCGTTTATCACTGATATCTATACGGCGGACCCGTCGGCCCATGTTTGGGCTGACGGCCGCCTCTATGTTTACCCCTCCCATGACGTCGCCCCGCCCCGTGGATGCGACCTGATGGACAAATACCACGTGTATTCTACCGATGACATGGTGCACTGGAAAGATCATGGTCAGATCCTCGAAGCGAGCCAGGTTCCCTGGGGACGGCCGGAAGGCGGGTTTATGTGGGCTCCCGATTGCGCGTACAAGAACGGCACCTACTATTTTTATTTTCCGCATCCTAGTGGCAGCGGCAAGGAATGGAACAGCACCTGGAAGATCGGCGTCGCCACCAGTAAGGAGCCGGCAGCCAATTTTAAAGTACAGGGTTATATACAGGGACTGGAGTCGATGATCGACCCCTGTGTATTCGTGGATGACGACGGGCAGGCTTATCTATACTACGGCGGTGGCGCTAAATGCCGCGGCGGAAAACTAAAGGACAACATGATGGAAATAGACGGCGCCATGCAGCCGATGACGGGACTGGAGGATTTTCATGAGGCAAGCTGGGTACATAAACGCAAGGGCGTCTACTACCTTTCTTATTCCGACAACCATGATTCCGCCGGCCAGCACAACCGGATGCGTTATGCCACCAGCAACAGCCCGCTGGGCCCCTGGAAATCTCAAGGCATCTACATGGACCCGACGGACAGCTATACCAACCATGGCTCTATTGTAGAGTATAAGGGGCAGTGGTATGCATTTTATCACAATAGTGCGCTGTCGCATTTCGACTGGCTGCGGTCGATCTGCGTGGATAAGCTGTTTTACAATGCCGACGGGACGATTCAAAAGGTGGTGCAGACAAAGACGGGGCCGGGACCAATTAAATAATTCGTACAATGAAAAATAACTTAGCTACCATTCTTTTTCTCATGTTGTTTTTGGGCGCCAGTGCCCAAAAACAACATTATCCTTCTTACAATGGCCTCGTCATGGCCGGTTACCAGGGCTGGTTCAATACCCCCGGCGACAGCGCCGGCCGGCACTGGCACCACTATGAGCGGCGCGGAGTATTCGCCCCCGGCTCCTGCGAGATCGATTTCTGGCCGGATGTTCGGGAATATCCGAAGGTTTATAAGACCTCCTTTCAATATGCTGACGGACAGGCGGCCTCCGTATTCAGCGCCTATGATGCGGCTACCGTCCGGCTGCACTTCAAGTGGATGAAGGACTATGGCATCGACGGGGTATTCATGCAGCGTTTCGTGGCAGAGATCCGCAACCCCAGCGGCAAAAAACATTTCAACACGGTGTTGGACAATGCGATGGCTGCCGCCAAAAAATTTGATCGCGCTATCTGTGTCATGTATGACCTCAGCGGGATGCAGCCGGGAGAGGAACAGCTGACCCTGCAGGACCTGGATGAACTATCTGCTAAGTATGACCTGCTGCATGGTTCGAAGAGTTCCACTTATCTTCATCATAATGGGCGGCCGCTGGTGGTCATCTGGGGCATCGGCTTTAATGACAATCGCCGGTATGGTTTCAAGGAGGCGGAAACTCTTATCGATGGAATGAAGTCGCGCGGTTTTAGCGTCATGCTGGGGGTGCCCACCTATTGGCGGACATTTGGGCGGGATGCCATTCCGGACTCTACCCTGCACCGGTTGATCCGGAAATGCGACATCGTGGCGCCCTGGTTCGTGGGGCGTTATAACGAAGATACTTATCCTGCGTTTAAAAGTTTGATAGGGGAGGACGTCGGCTGGTGTAAGGCAAATGGCGTGGGCTATGCCCCGCTGGCCTTTCCCGGATTCTCCTGGAAGAATATGAATGGACCGCAGGCCAAAGCTACTCCGCGTAACCGCGGGCATTTTTTCTGGAAGCAGGTAGCCGGGGCCAGGGACGCGGGAGGCAGCATGTTATACATCGCGATGTTCGACGAGATGAACGAAGGAACTTCCATTTTCAAATGTAATACGACGGATCACTTGCCGCTGAACGGCAGCGGGGAATTCGTCGGCATCGATGCCGACCTGGGAAGTGATTATTACCTGTGGCTGGCTGGTCAGGCAGCGAGCTGGTGGCATGGGAAGGCCGGTTATAGCGCCGAGCTGCCGGTCCGGCGTTGAAAGGGTGCCGAGGGGCCAGTGCCTTGCATTTACCTTATGCAAAGCCCCATCCCGCGCTAGTGCGGGATGGGGCTTTTTTATGCCTATTTTTTACTAACTTGTCCTGCTAAAATTGCCGTTTAACATTTTTTTTGAGAAAACTGGCCACTATCTTGCTCCTGACTGTCTTCTGTAATAGTTTCTTCTATTACAGTTATTTCTCTGTTTCCATGCTGAAGGCGAAATTAGAGGCCAAACTCGCCCTGGCGAAAACGAGCCCGCAAGCCAGTTTCGATATACTTAAAGTACCGGTATGGCAGTTGCAGAAAGATGAATTGGATGAAGTATGGTATAATGACAAATTGTACGATGTGGTTGAAAGGGATCGGATAAATGATACCGTATATGTTTTTCTGCTGCGGGACGAGCAAGAGCAAAATGTCCTGGCGTACAATCAAAACAATTTTCAGGATGATTTTGGCCTCTTATCGGATGGGAGCCACAAAGTAACGGCGCCGAAAAAGACCGCCGCTATTACCGATACGGAGCATATGCCGAACTGTCTGCTAACATTATCGCAGTACGATGGCCCTATCAAGCCCTCCCCTGCGGCGAATAAATCTTCGCTTTCTGCTGTTTGCGCAGAAACGCTCTCCCCTCCTCCTAAGCGAGCCTGAACATAAAGTCTCGTCATTCTGCCCTTCCGCTGGAAGGAAGGTTTTATTATTCCTGATAAAAAAGTGCTTCATTATGTACAAAAGATGGTTATACTTATTAACCGCTGTGCTCGTTGGTTTTTCGAATTTTATCCATGCTCAAAATATAATAACCGGAAAAATAACGAATGCCCGAGATGGAGGGCCGCTGCGCAGTGTTTCTGTCTATATTCCGGACCTGAAAACCGGCTCGGCGACGGCTGCGGACGGCAGCTACCGTATTCAATACATCCCGGCAGGTACCTATTTGATCGAGGTGAGTATTATAGGCTATGCCAGACAATTTGAAAAGGTAACGGTAAAAGGACCGGTGACAAAAAATTACGTGCTGAACGCTGTTCCCGCGACGCTGGGGGATATCATTGTGACGGGGGTCCCTGCGGCAACAGATAAGCAAAAGACCCCTATTCCCGTCGCCACGGTGGGTTATGCTGACCTACTGGAGAGCAGCTCGACCAACGTCATCGGTGCGATATCCAAAGAACCGGGAGTGTCCGCCATGACAAATGGGCAAAGCATCTCCAAGCCAGTGATCCGGGGCTTGGGTTATAACCGCGTGCTTACTGTAAATGATGGTGTGGAGCAGGTGGACCAGCTATGGTTTGATGAATTTGGCATTGAAGCGGACCCCAACGCCGTACACAAATATGAAATTCTGAAGGGGCCGGCGTCACTGGCCTATGGGTCCGACGCCATCGCGGGCGTTATCAACCTGATACCAGAGGATCCGCTTCCCGAGGGACAGACAAAGGGGGAAATCCTGGCCAACTACCAGACTAATAACGGGCTGATCAACATCATGGGCCATATTGCCGGAACGAAAAATGGTATAAGCTGGAGCGCCCGGATAGATAATACCATGGCGCACGCCTACCAGAATCCGTATGATGGCTATGTATTGAATTCGCAATTCAGTAATTTTAACATGGATGGAACCATCGGCCTGCATCGAAAATGGGGGTACACACAGCTGCATGCCGGCTATTTCGATATGGCAACAGGGATAGTCGACGGGACCAGGGATTCGGCTACCGGTCAGTTAGAGCGGCCGGTGTCTTATCCCGGTGTTAACGGAGGAGCGGTCACCTACGTCCTGCCGACCCACCAGGAGCAGATATCTTATACTCCCTTTGTGATCAACCAGCGGATCAGGCATACGAAGGTCGTTTGGGATAACAGTTTTGCGGTGGGTGCGGGGCATATCAATGCCCTGTTCTCCTGGCAAAAAAATCAGCGGCAGGAAACCAATGACCCTACCATACCGAATACGCCAAACATCTATTACTCTTCCAACGGCGCCACGTATGATGTACGGTATGTTTCGCCACAGATCGGCGGGTTCAACATCTCCGGCGGCGCCAATGGCGTGTATCAATCTTCTCAGAGCCTTGGCACGCTGCTGCTGATCCCCAATTATAATTTCTTCGAGATTGGCGGTTTTGTCATCGCCACCCAGAAAATAGGTAATTTGAATATAAGCGGCGGCCTGCGATATGACACCCGCACCTTTCATGGATTGGATCATTGGGTGGATTCTATAACCCAGGCGCCGGCAGCGCCGGATGGACCCGATGCCTTTCATGAATTCCAGGGATTCACTTCGAGGTTTAACGGGATGTCCTTCAGTCTTGGGGGTACTTACGCGCTTACCAGGAACCTATACGTTAAACTGAATATAGCGCGGGGCTGGAGAGCGCCTAATGTGGCGGAGTGTGCTGCCAACGGCGTGCATGACGGCACGGTTGTATATGAGATCGGGGATCCGACGTTGAAACCGGAAACCAGTCTTGAGGAAGATGTCGCGTTCGGGATCAATTCACCCGATCTGAGCCTGGAAGCAAATCTATTTAATAACAACATCCATGATTTTATCTATGCGCAAGGATTGCAAAGCGTATCTGGCGGAGATTCGATCAATAATTCGCTGAATGCAGCGGGCCTTGGCGCTGCCCCCGTATATAAATATACGCAGACCAGGGCGCAGCTGTACGGGGGAGAATTGGCCCTTCATGTCCATCCGGCGTCGCTGTCCTGGATAGAATTGAATTCCACGCTGAGCATGGTATTTGGGGGCTTGTCGGGCGTACCCGATTCCGCCAGATATCTGCCTTTTGTCCCGCCTACCCGGATTACTGCGGACTTGAAATTCCCGGTTAAGAAATTGGGGGCCTCTATTAAAAATGCCTATTTTAAATTCGGAATGATCGATTGCTTTGAGCAAAGAAACGTTTATAGGCAATATGCTATCTATAATGGATTGAATACGGCGATAACCCCTTTCGAATATAAGGCCAGTACGACGGCCATGAAGGGGTATACATTATTCAGTGCAGGTGTGGGAGGTGATATTGTTTCTAAAGAGCGTACTATCTGCAGTATATACGTTACCTGTACCAACCTGTTCAATACTCCCTATATGGATTATATGAGCAGGTTTAAGTATTACCCGGTGAATTATACAACGGACAGGGTAGGGGTATTCAACATGGGCAGAAATATCAGTTTTAAACTGCTCGTGCCACTGGATTTTAAGAATGGATGAGATATTCAGAGGCGGTCGTCACGCCGTCGATAGAAATATCGAATGACCGCCCGTGGTCATCGCCGATATACAAATTCGATTTTTCTTGAATAGGCTATACTACTGAGCTGGCGGGTGGTGATCGCTTCGCCCGCGCCTACTTCGATAAGGTTTTCGCCCTGGTCCGCTCCATATCCGCCGAGCGCAGCAGATCGCACATCGGCAATATAACCCGGCCAACTGCCCTTGCCCCAGGTATAACCGAAGAGAAGAGGCGTGACGCCGGCCAGCTCCATTTTCTTCTTCCAATCGAGCTGCAGCTGAACAAACAGCTCGCCGGGGCAGGCGGCAATGGCGATCGTGTTATTGATAATTATTGTAGACAGATGGACGTTATAGTCCAGTTTTTTATTGAAGCGGCCGGTGAAATGCAGGGAATCTTCCAGGAGTTGGAGGGATGGACCTTGGGTTGGTGTTGGGGCGCCTGGGCCGGGGGCCGCTGTGCTTGCCGCGGTTGCTACACCGGTCCCGGCCCCTGCTTTGCCGGCGGCAAGACTTTTTGCCAGCTTCACTGCCTGGAAGGCCAGCAGCTCGCCCGTTCGCTCCATAGGAGCATAGTCGGTTTGAAAGGGATCGTCGAGCCCTTTGCGCCGGGAGCTGATCTGCAGCGATTCAATATTTCCGCCGGCGCCCTGCACGAAAAGGCAGTTGACCCCATGACCAAAAGCCTCTTCCACTTTACGGCAGGCCACACCAGGATAGTCGGCGCTAACGGCATAGTTAAAACAAACGATATCCGCATGACAGGCGTAATTCATCAGGATGACCCGGGGCTGTCCCTGTTCGTCGTCGATCCGGATAACTCCTACTTCGGGATCTACAGGACCGAAGGGAATGCGTTCCGGGTTCTCAGAAGTATATTCATCATCGGAGAACCAGGACTCCCGGGCATGTCCATCCTCCCGTATGATCAACCGGTTAAAACCCAGCTGGGGAAAAGTCTGGCGACCCGCAGCGACGTGGGCAGGGAATAAATGGGTCACACTCTCGCCGATGGCCTTTACGATCTGGTCTTCATAGAAGGCTGTGTAGGGGTTGCCTTGCTGAAACGACCTTTTACCGTCTGGCTGCGGCTCCGAATGGTTGTGAGAAGAGCAGAGCAACACCTGCGTGACGCCATATTTCTCCTTACAGATCTTTTCAATCCTTTCACTGGTAAAGACAGCGAGGTCTACCGAAACAAAAGCCAGTCGCAGGCCGCCTGATTCCAGGACGAGGATGCGGGCATAAACGGAATCATGAATGGGCTCCTTTGTTGGAGGCGTGATATTGACTTTGGCCGTGCCTGCCATTAACTGGGCGCTGGCGTTGAACTGTGTCGTCAATACCCCCACGAACAATAAAATGATCAGTTTTTTCATATGCAAGTATTTAGAAATCTAGTGTTGACTGTTTAGGATAAACGCCACAACCGGCTTAGGGTCCTGTAGAACCTCAAAATGGCCAACCCCTTCTTTCACTATCACCTTCATGGCGCCGCCCAGCTGCCGGTATTTCTTCTCTACTTCTTTTGTGTTGACCGGATACCAGGGATCTAAACTGCCACAGACATGCAGGATAGGAATATGTGCTCCTGCCAGGGGCGCCAGGCTGTCGGTCAGCGGCGCTTTGGCCTGCAGGCTGCGCAACACCGGGTTCTCGACATAGATACAGGCGACCTTGCCGGGATTATTGATAGCCCAGTAATACGCTTCTCCGCCGCCGGCGCCTCTTCCTTCCATCACGGGCTTTGACGAGAAACCGTGGCTCGTCAGCAGCTGATACAGCTCGTCCCATTGTTTGCGGACCGGGCCGGCCTGTTCTGTAACGGGGGCTGCGACGATATAAAATCCTTTGGCCAGTAAGGCTTCATCGACCGGCTCTGTCTCACGTCCTATACGATCTGCCTTGAATACCCAGGGATTCCCCGGGGCCGGCTGTTTCGGCACGAGGATGGTCATGCCCGTAAGGCCAAGCCAGTTGGCGGTGTAGGAATCATAACGGGTATAACAATTGGTGAACAGTGGTCCCCGGCAGACGGCATATGTGCTTTCGGGTAAGATGGCTATATATTTATTTTCTTTGCTGTAGTAGTATGATTTTTCAAAACGCACCCCCGGAAGGATAGGGGAGATGGCAAAGAGGCTGTCCGTAAGGTCTTCCGCTTGATGATAATTCGCTTCTATCCATCCGGCGATCAGTGCAGGATCGCGCAAGCTATGCGGATGATGCGCGGGCCCTTCTTTTATGATCAGGGATATCCGCCCGCCAAGACGGTGATAGATATCTTCTACCGGCAGCGTATATTTTTCCAGCAGGAAATCATAACTGCCGACTACATGCAGCAGCGGTACGTCATGTTTGGCCAGGCCAGCCAGCCCGTCAAAACTTTCGGGCCTTAGTGCGGGGTTGTCTGCATAAATGCAGGCCACTTTGTCCGGATGCAGGGCAGCCCAGACAAATTCGTTGATACCGCCCCTGCTCATCCCGACAAATGCCGGCTTTGGGTTAAGTCCGTGTTTTATCAGGAAACCATACCAGGCATCCCAGTGCCGGTCGGCATTCCTCTTTCGGCGGGTTTAGCGCCATACTTTTCTTCCTCGGTGGCTTTGATGGGCGTAACTTCCAGCGTGAGTTCGTCCATGAGGAAATCATAACGATCAAAGCCCTCGTGCCAGCTTGTTTTTTCACCGCTGAAAAGGGCGGCTGGTTCCTGTGCGTTGGTTTTGGCTGTGATGATCGCCAGGCAAATGACAAGCAGTAGTCTCATAAAACATATTGTTTGGAAATGATCTTGTACTTTGTAGCAAATGTGATAGTGACAGAGCCGCGGTCGTTGACCGGGAACCAGATGATCTTATTGGCCCCCGGTTCCAGCTCGAAGTGCCGCACATCACCTCTTTGCTCTCCGTTGACATATAATGTCACCATGCCGATATCTGTCAGGTTACCGGTGTTCTTTACCGTCACTGAAACTCTTTTCTTCCCGGTGACAGGGTCTTTTTCGGCTGGCCCGGGCTTTATCATGAAACTAGCTTTATAGGCTGCTGTATAGTTCAAGGTGTCGCTGACGCCTTCGGCGGCGCCCGGGAAATTCAGGCTGTTCTTGATCTTATCCCCGGCTTTGAAGGAAGGGCTTTGTCCGCCCACCATGATCCTGAATTCACCCGGTTCGACGACACGGTCCATGTTATCGTTGAGCAGCGACAGCTGGTAAGGCGTAAGTATGAAACTTACTTCTTTCGACTCTCCGGGGGCCAGGTTTATCCGCTGGAAATCCTTTAGCTCCATAACCCTTGTCTTTACGCTGGCATACATATCCGTTACATAGAGCTGCACGACCTCATCGCCTTTCAGGCTGCCGGTGTTGGTTACTGTAGCCCGTATACTGACGGCTCCGTCCGGGTTTTGTGTCGTGGAAAGACCGGAATAGGAAAAACTCGTATAGCTAAGTCCATAGCCAAAGGGATACAGCGGATGAAAGGACAGGTCCACATAGTCGTACCTGCGTCCCGACGTCTTAAAATTATAATATAACGGCAACTGGGCTACGCTGCGGGGAAAGGTCATCGGCAGCCGTCCGGCGGGATTATAGGCGCCAAACAGTACGTCGGCCAGGGCCGGTCCTCCTTCCTGGCCGGGCAGCCAATTGACGAGAATACCTTTACAGTGCTCTGAGGCATAGGAGAGATTATAGGGGCGCCCGGACTGCAATACCAGGATAACGGGTTTGCCGGTGGCACAGACCGCTTCCAGTAGCTGTTGCTGATTGCCGGGCAGGATAAGGCTTGCATAGTCCCTGTTTTCGCCCGAGGTTTGGGTGAGGCCGTGAATCGCTTCGCTGGTCGAGCAATCACCCAGCACCATGACTACCACGTCTGCCTGTGTGGCGGCATTGACGGCTGCCTGCATGGGGCTCCCCGCGGCTGCTTTGGGATCGAAGTGGTCTCCGCCGGTAAATTCACATCCCTTTTCGTAGAGGATTTTAGTTGTTGAGCCGGCTGCCGAACGGATGCCGCTGAGTACGGAGACAAGTTGCCCGGGTTGCAATTTGGGAGTATAATCTCCGGGCTGGAGGTCATCTGCGCCGGGACCGATGACAGCGATGGTGGCTTTACTGTTTCCGGCAGACAAGGGAAGTATATGATCTTTGTTTTCCAGCAGCACGATGGCTTCCCGGGCGGCCTCACGGGCAACGGCTTTGTGTTCGGGGCTATTCCAGCCGGGGTATATCTTCTTCCAATCAAGGGGGCGAGTGGGGTTGTGTTCGAAAAAACCGTTGCGGAACATCACCGTTAGCAATGTCCGGCAGGTATAGTTGAGGTTGTCCATATCGATGCCGCCGTTTTGCGCGGCGGTTATGACGGAGGGATTATTGTAGGTGTCGCCGCAGTTGGTGGCTATGCCGGCGGCCAGTGCTTCGTTAGCGGCTTCTACTACGTCTTTTGCTGTATAGTGTTTACGGCTGGTCAGATTACCCAGGGCGCCGCAGTCGCTGACGATATATCCGTCGAAGCCCCATTCGTCGCGAAGGATACCCTTCAATAGTAACTTACTCTTCGCTACGGGAACACCTTCGAAGTCGGAATAGGCCATCATGATAGACTGGCAATGATAGGTTTCGATGGCATGACGGAAGGGTACAAGGTGGACCTCCCGTATTTCCCGTTCGGACAAGCCCATGTCATGAGAATCCCTTCCTCCCATTACCGCGCCGTGAACAGCAAAGTGTTTTGGCGTTACGATAAGGCCTTTTGACTGGTATCCTTTGATCCAGGCGCCGCCTATCTCCGAAACCAGGATCGGGTCTTCTCCAAAGGTCTCTTCACAACGGCCCCAGCGGGCGTCCTGCGCGACGTCCAAAACTGGCGACCAGGCCTGCACCGTGTTGGCGCTGACCGTTTCATCGCCGATGGTCATGGCCACTTTTTCTACGAGGGACTTGTCCCAGGTAGCTCCCAATGCGATGGCCTGGGGAAATATGGTGGCCCCGCTGCCGTAGGAGAACCCATGGACGGCCTCTACCTTATTCATGGCGGGGATGCCCAGGCTGGGAATGCCGGGGATGCCCCAGCCTTCGGGGTTTGGGCTGGGGTTAGCGGGGTTGCCTGCTGCGCTGCCGGCGGTTCTGTCTGCTGCGCCGCCGGCTCCTTTTGCGGGCTCTGCATAGCCAACCTGCAGTTCCCGGATGGTGTAGGTTTCCCCGGTGGCGCCCCCTTTGAAAAGCAATTTGATGTGTGCCCCATATTTGGCCGGGAAACTCAGGGTAAAGGGCTTGCTGCCAGTGACGGTATAAGTTACGGCATTACCGGGATTCATAGGATCATATGTAACGAAAATGCTGAGTGACTTCTTCAATGCAGATGGTGAAAATCCGTCTGCCTCCAGTTGTATCCGGTTGATATTGCCCGGCGTTTGCAGGGCCAGGAGCAGGTACTGATCCTGGGAAACACCGGCAGCGCCGGGAGACCAGCCCGTATTGGCATCGCCGTCTGAGACCAATGCCGCAGTGGTGGCATTAGCCGAAGCATTGACGGAAAGGAAGTCGCTTTGGGCGCGAACGTCGCTCTGGGCGTGGAGGGATTGAAAAGTCAATAAAACGGGCAGATACAGGAAAACAGTCGACTTTTTAGCAATGGTAAACATGGGCGAAGGTGGCAAACAACTTTAGGCGATTGTCCACTGCAAAAAAGCAAGGGAAGGGTTAATGGAGCCACTAATAATGTATTAATAGCCAATTTATTTTTTCATTTTAATCATTATGGCATGTTCGTTCTCCTTAATTCTATACTTTACGATCCTGGCGATCAGGTCATGGGGTAGGGGTTGGTCCAGGGGAAACTGTATGGCGCCCTTAGACAGCTTATACTCAGCCAGGTCTTTTTTGAATGCATGGATCACGGCGGGTTTAGGATAAAAGCCGATGTGCTCTTTGTATCCGGCGTACCAGACTAACATCCCGTGCAGCTTGAATGCCGGCATATTATAACTGATCGCTTCCTCTGCCCGGGGGGCTGCCTGTTTTATGGTCGACCGCATGTCTTTTAAAAACTTTTTTGTTTTTGGCGGGAAAGTGGCGATGTATTCGTCGACCGTTTGAAATTTTGTGTTCATATTCGGTTTATTTGATAGGATAAATTTATTCCGGATAATCGGGATCTTAGATGTGCGAAACCGACAAAATAGGAGGTTTTTTGCGACAGGGTAGGAGAGTGGCGTCGACGAGGCTGGCAAATTTGTTTGTTCCGATTTCGGCAATATGGAAATAATCTTCACAAAGGTTGGCATGGTTAACTGGCAGCACTACCTCTTGCTTCGCAGTTAGGTGATCCAACCGGTAAGGGTCATTCCTGCGTTGTGACAGAGTAGAAGCCTCCCGATGAGATGTTGATAACCATGATTTTCCCGTTGAAAAATATTACTGGAAAAATTTGCCGGCAATAGTTTTTACCGTATTTTTGCACTCCCAAAAACAAGGATAACAGCTTGGAGATGGGAATGATTCCGTAGCTCAGTTGGTAGAGCAATACACTTTTAATGTATGGGTCCTGGGTTCGAGTCCCAGCGGGATCACGAAAGCCCCAAGGTAAATGCGAGGGGCTTTTTGCATTTCAGCAGTCATATATTTGTTCGGATGAATATAAAAGCATCGATTCAATGACAAAAGATTTGAAACCCTTGGGCATTTTCTAGACAATTCTAATTAGATGCTTAAGCCCTAATAATTCGGATTCTCCTTTTTATTATTCTCGAAGCCAACAAGTATTTTTGAAAATTGCTGTTTCAGCACAGGGAGGTCGCTTTGCACTATTTGCCAAACGATTTGAAAATTGACACCGAAATACTCATGGATAGAAATATTTCTGAAGCCAATGATATTATTCCATTCTACCTCAAGATACTTTTCTTTTAGGGCAGGTGTAATACGGGCACATGCCTCACCGATGATCTCAAGCTGTTTGATGGTGGCGAAACGCTTTTCCGAATTGGCGAGAAACTCCTCCAGAGATATATTATGTAGGTAGGACTCAACTTCTTTAATAGCATCCAATATATGTCGGACTCGCAGTTCGTCACTAAGCGGTTGCTTCATAGATCAGGATCTTATCTTTTTCAATATACGGAAGGACGTATTGAGAAATCCCATCACTAGTTACGACGTCTACTTTATTATGCAATAAATCTTCAAGCTCTCGTTGAAAACTAAAAAATTTCATCCCGATAGGCTTGGAATAGTCCAGTTCCAGTAGTATATCAATGTCACTGGCGCCCTTTACAGCCGTATTACGGGCATAAGACCCAAATAAATAGGCTTTCTTTACCGGCTTGCCGGCAAAGTATTTTTGAAGGAGATTAGTTTCATATTGAGTGAGTGACATATCACAAATATATTGATTTTTTCGCTGTCATACAATAGCTTACGCTAAAGCAAACTTCAACTTACTTTACCTTTGAAACGATGGTTCTTTGTCAAATGATTTAAACAACACCAAATGAAAGGGAAGTAATCAGGTGATACGGAAGGTTTTTATCTCTCGATTAATACAACTGTCTGATAATGAACTTACAATAGCGATTATATGTTGACCATTTAAATGTTCTCGATAAATATTACCTCAACTTCGATATCCTCTTATGGAAGAATGACTTAATAGTTCAATACCTTTTGAAATGTTGGGGGATGTTGTAGTCAGCAAATGGAGTCAGAGACAACCGCAAGTTGTCATCCTTCAATGACTAGTGTAGTCATAAATTGCTACAGATTCAATGGTAGTTCGTTCGAATAAATCTTGTGGAGGGTGTAACGAACCAAGGAGAATTTTCTATTTACCATTCAGTCAGCCTTTTGACATTTCAATCACTTCCTCATGGGTATAGAACTCACCTGCGTCCATACGTTTCATGGCTTCGTCAATTTCAGCATTATATTGCTCGATGCTTATAGGGGTAGTATCATCTTTCAGGTCAACATAGTGTTTTGCAACCTGTAAAAGGGATTCCTTTTCAACGATGGACAACCGCATCCAATACTGCAAAAAATCCTTATCTAAAGACTGAACTCCCAGGGTAACAATTTTGCACAAATTTAATTTTAAAATCCGGATTTTCGAACCTAAATGCCGCCTGATGGGATGAAAATTTGGTGGAATTTGCAGCAATTTGAGGCAAAAATCCTACCTTTATTTCATAGTTCTTTGTCGAAACAACTCAAATGCCAGCGAATAAAAAGGGAAGGGATTAGGGTAGGGGCCAGATAAATTGACTTTTTCTGAGCCATTAAAATGCTGCTACTGAAGATAATATTCCGATTTACGGGTCCTGGGTTCGAGTCCCAGCGGGATCACTGAACAGAATCGAAGCCTTCACGTCATTAGATTTGAAGGCCTTTTTATTTCCCCCAATTTTTGCTGATGTTGTAATCTATTAAATACCAAAACCTATGTGATTCGAATACCACCAGGTCGGGTTGCTGGGACATTTTTCGAACCGCCTATAGAGAATCTCATCTGGTACTCGTCAAGATCGATTTAAGGAATTGCTTGATTACTATTACAAGATAACTGGGGTCGTGGAGGCCGTGCCAAATGCCTTGATGCACCATACCCGGCCCGCCCTCATGCGATATCCGATGTGACGGCTACTCGTTCCTCAGCGACTGGATCGGATTGGACCTGGCTGCCCGGATGGACTGCCAGCCGATCGTCACGACGGCCACCGCCAGGGAGATGACAGCGGCTTCTATGAAAACCACCGGCCCAAGCGTGATCCTGTAAGCAAATCCCTGCAACCATTGATTCATCGCCCACCAGCAAAGCGGTATCGCAATAGCCGCGGCCAGGAAGATCAGCCTTATGAAATCTTTCGACAGCAGGACCACGATACCTGTTACGGAAGACCCCAGCACCTTGCGGATGCCAATCTCCTTTATTCGCTGCTGCGCCATAAAGGTCGACAATCCGAACAAACCCAGACAGGCTATGCCAATCGCCAGCAGCGAGAACAACGTGAAGAGCTGACCGAAATGCCGGTCGGCCTCATATTGCCGGCCAAACGACTCGTCCAGGAAATGATATAGAAAAGGCCGTTGCGGAGCTACCCGGTCCCAGGTCTTTTTCAGACTGGCGATCGTAGCCGGAACATTGTCGTTTTTGATGAAAACGGAAATGCGGTTCAGTTCAATGGGATAGCCATAGCGTAAGGTCAACGGCCCCACCGCCTGGTGAAGACTCTGGAAATTGAAGTCCTTCACCACACCGATAACAGTTCCCTTCCTTCCCCACTGGTCGAATTTCTTGCCTACGGCATCTGCCGGATGGACATACCCGAACATCCTTGCCGCTTCCTCATTAATAATCATCGACTGCACACTGTCTGTCGGAAACTCCCGGGAATAATTTCTTCCGGCAACCAGCGGGATATGATAGGTGGGGATAAAGTCGAAATCTATCTCATAGATGAGGGGAGAATTCGGGACCATCTTCCCGTCGGGCGCCTGCAGCTGCGTATATGCATTCGGAAGAAATTCTCCCGGCACGGCGCGGGAGGACGCTACCGAAACAACCCCCGGCTGGTCCGCGATAGCCCTTTTCGTGCTTTCTATCTGCTTCTGCACCTTTTCATCCCCTTCGAAATTGAGTATCACCATCTGGTCCTTCTGAAACCCGACCTCGTGCCGGTCGACATATTTCAATTGCGTATAGACTATAGCGGTCCCTGCAATCAGCGCAATGGACAGCGTGAACTGAAAAACGACCAGCGCCTTCCGAAGCGAAATCCCGTCCCCGGAAGGATTGAATTTCCCCTTGAGCACGGCCAGCGGCTTGAATCCGGATAAGAACCACGCCGGGTAGATCCCCGCAAGCGTTCCAACGACTATAGCAAACGCCATAATGCATACCAGCGACAGCGGATTGAGAAAATTCGTATTGGAAAGCTCCTTGCCGGATAATTCACCGATCAACAAAACACCGCCCTGTGCAAGTCCGACGGCAATAGCCGCGGCAAACAGCGACATCAGGATCGATTCAAACAGGAACTGCCGCATCAGGCTGACGGGTCTAACCCCAAGCACCTTCCGCACGCCTACTTCCTTTGCCCGTTCGAGGCTACGGGCAGTGGACAGGTTCATAAAATTGATACAGGCAATAAGCATGATGAAAACGCCGATGCAGGAGAACAGGTAGACATTGAGCAGGCTCCCGCTGGGTCCCGGTTGCCTGGTCGCAACGGAATGCAGGTAGGCCTCCGTCATCTTCTCGAAGGAAACAGCGTAGCCCTTGTCTTCGGGATTATGTCCGGCCACAAAGGCGGAAGCCTGCGCCTGCAAGGATTGGATATCCGTGTTTTCTTTTAGTAGCAGATAGGTATAGAAATCGACATAACCCCACCAATGAAAAATTTCGTCGCGCCATTTTCGGGCCGTGCTCATCGAGATCAGCCCATTGAACGAGAATTGCGAATTCGGCGGTACATCTTCCATTACCCCGGTGACCATAAAATTGTCGCTGTTGTCTATCCTTAGCGCCTGACCGACGGGATTTTCGTTCCCAAAGAATTTTTGTGCAACCGTTCTGGTCAGCACAATACTATTGGGTTTCACTAATGCCGTACGCGCATTCCCCTGGAGCATTTTCCAGCTGAACACATCAAACGCTGTCGAATCCATGCACAACAGGTTATCCTGCTGAAAGCGTTTATCGCCCCGTTGCAGTAGCAGACTGACAGGGCTCATAAACTGCACCACTTTTTCAATCTGCGGGAAATCGGCCTGCAACGCGGGTCCCACCGGCGCGCAGCCCCACACCTGGTAATCCCGCGATGTCGGCGGCGCTAACTTCTGGCCGGCCTGAAAAGTGCGGAAAGTCTGAGTAACCCTGTAAATCCGATCCTTTTTGACATGATACCGGTCGTAGGACAGTTCGTTCTGAACATACAGGGAGATGACTATGCAACACGCCATTCCAATGGCCAATCCGATTATATTGATAAAGCTGTAAAGCTTGCGTTTCATCAGTTGGCGCAGGGCGATCTGAAAAAAGTGACGGAGCATAGGCTTGAAGTTAAATTGCTGTAATGCACCTAAATACGTGCCATTTCATACCCGCCTGTAAAAGAGCGTCCGCCGCAGCACCCATTGTGCGGTTTCGGACAACAGGTGTACGCAAACGATACAGCACGGCCTGTCAGCGACCGTCCCCAACTCATCGTTTCAAAGAGATGGTATTTTATACAGTATCTGAGTAATCGACTAACTTACCGAGATCTGAAATCAGGTGGTTCGAACTCCGTACCACCTCGTTCCCAACAAGATTGAAGCCTTCAAGTCACTGGATTTGAAGGCTTTTTAATTTTCGCTAATTTCTACGGATATTGCAAATACGCCCTTGTGTACAGAGATCAAGCGTTTGGAAATTTTTAAATATCCTTGGAGGTTTGTATCAGTATCGATATGAATATATCATTGGGCTGAGACTTAATGTTACTTTTTATTAGGCGCCGCCCATTTATTATATTCTCTTACCACAGGGATAAGGTCTTTCCATGTATATTCTTTCGACTTTATTTTTTCCGCCAATTCAGGATAATCAGAAAAATATAGCGGAGCTTTTGCACGGAAAGTTTGGTTATTGTTGAAGCTGGAGACATTGGCAATCATTTTAGCAGCAGGTTCACCGTCACGCATAACAAAATAATCCAGAAAACCCGCAGTAGTGGTGTTGTAAATAGAACCTCGCATGGTTGTGCTTCTTGCATACAAGGTAGCAATACCCCGTTCCACGACCTGAAACCACCCATAATCGCTTATGCGTCTTTGCCCCCAGCCAAGATATACCTTGATATAATCGTATTCGACCTGCGTGGTTGTCTTATCATCTTTCAGATAAGCAACGGTCTTGATCTTTTCTGATGCTATTTTTTCAGGTTCGGAATTTTCAAAAGATTTAAAGCGAACAAAATCATTGTCCAACGAGGTTTCAACCAAACCAATACGCGACGTTCCATCAGTAAAAGCAAGTTTGCCATATCCATATTTTGTAGCATTGGCAACAATACTAAATGCCAAAAGGAAGAGGACGGTAGAAAGATTTCTCATTTTGATTGGATTTTAGAATAATAAAATATACAGCCAAAATAATAATATACAGCCAAAGCAATAACCTACAATTAATGAACTTCTTACATAATAGGACACAACAGTTCACTTTAACAGCATTCGCTCAGAATGTTTTCAGAATTGTACATAACCGCTGCTATTTTCTAAAACTAAGGGTTGGGATGCTTGGATATTCGGATCGCGGGCCATATTTTATATGCTCGTTGCCGTTATCCTATTAGAAGATTGTTTTCTCGGCGATCTCTTTAGCCTGCTGAAAGGAAAGCATAAATCAATGTTGTGGTAAAATTTCATTAAAACTAACTTCCTTCTTCCCGAAACTTGCGAATTTTTTCTAATTCGATTACATCGACCTGATCTTTCGGCCGATTCACTATTTTTTTATTCTCAATGAGGTGGCTGATATGCAAGAACGGTACTTCAACACCTTCGAGGTCGGCAATTGATGCCATACTAAGACATTCGCTGAAAGAAATATTTTCCAATCCTTTCATACTGGTCATTATATCCAATTCGATCCCACCGCCTATATAGAAATTTGTCCAGCCTGGTACAAATTGCATCATTTCCAAAGATGAAAAGTCTCCATACCCTAATTCCGAAAAAGACGTTCTCAGATTTTTTCGATTTTCAAGGGTATCCTCCAGCCACATGTCCAAATCATCCGTATTTCTGTTAAAACCATGAAAGCGAGTTGCAAACCCACCAACCATTATGTATCTGACTTTGTTCTCGTTTAAGCCTTTCCAAAATCGAAGCAATTCGTCATCCAGCATATCCATAGTCCACTATTTATGGGTAACCTTTGCCTTTTTAAATAAGGCATTAGTGCGTAGCATTTGTGTAAAAAGCTTCAATTTCTCGATATCAGGACGATATATATCCCGCCTAAGACGGTCTATTTCACCTTCATTAGATGAAGGATCTATTGCTGCTTTTTCAATCGATTTTTTTTCAATTGACATAACGAGTCTAATTTTTGGGGAACTGATTATGCAATTTAAACAAATTCTTTAAGTTTTATGAATTAAAATGGTTGGAAGTATGTATTATATCAATCCTTCGACGGTTCGAAATCCAATTGGGTTATCGTTGTGGTACATTCGAACCAGAATAAATATGCTAAGTGATCGACAGACGTGCAAACTGAGACTGTAAATTTAACTCTTGACACAATTTAATTTGCAGTCTTCTATTTCTTAATGGTCAAAATTGTTGCTATAAATATTCTTTCCATCGATGGTTTTTAGATCGACAGCATCTACTTCGCACAACCCATTTGATATGAAACCCAGGCCTGTGATCAGCCCGCAGGACTGCTCATAAATTGTGGAGAATACTTCCATGTTATTTATCTTGATGCTTGCCTTTTTATTTTTAACCGTTAGCTCCACATTTTGCCAGGCTTTTAGGTCAACCCCCATCGCAGAAAAGTCGTGTGTTTTGCCGCTTAGATAGTTTTCACCAAACTGGTTATCTAATTCGCTGACACATCCGCCTACCGTATTTTTGAAGTACATAAAATTTTGCTGACAAAATATTTCGCACATAAAATTGGGACAGGAGGTATTGTCCAATTCATTGACCTTTATCCTGAATTTTAGTGTAAAATTATCGCTGCTGCTTTCAATATTGGACGGGTAATAAGCAAGTACATATTGATTTTCCTGTTGAAGATCGATCTTACTGCTGATAAGATCGTCTTGGGTGAGCTGAAGGGATCCGTTCTTAAAAGCCTTTGCCGGAGAAATATAGCTGGGCCGACTCCCCGGGAATTTTTGAGCGTAAAAAAACCAGCGGTCGGTAGGTATGCTCACCTCTGCCGTTTTGATGATCTGATCGTTTGCGATCAGTTTGGCGGTATGATAACCCGGCGCATAATAAATATCAGTCAATGTATGGGTATGCTTATCTATTCTGACTCTCCGGTTCTTGTCCCAGGATTGTTGGATAAAAAAACTATCGGCGGTTATCGAGTCGATGTTATAACTAAATATTACAGTATTGGGGATATCATTTCCAGTGACCTTGACGGCAGAAAAGTGCGCTTTATCGCTGTTGGCAACCCTGTGTTTTGCGTTCTTCATGATCGCCAATAAGCCAATGGTGATCAGCAGTAAGGGTATGCTCCAAAACAGTGATCTGGCAAGGATAGATCTATTGCCGGCCGGGGTGGCCGATCCGGCGGTGGTGGGTCTATTGCCTGGTGAAGTAGCTGGTTGGATCGGTTCGGCCGATTCTTCCGGGCTTGTTTCGTGCCGGAAGGTCGTTCCTGTTTTTTGGCTTTTATCAGATTTAAAGCCATGCCAGTTCTGGTACCCGAGGAATATAGCCATGGCATCGAGGGTGGCTATTTGTGGTAAACGGGAAAACTGTCCGTTTAATAAACGCTTAATCGTCGACAGACTTATCAATACCCCTGTTTTGGATTCAATGCTATCACATAAGAACTGCAGGTCCCTTTGTACCAGGTTTTCATCATCCGCAAAGCCCGCCGCCTGGCATAGTTCCGCTATACAAAGGCTTACTAATTCACGTTCAGTAGTTGGTTTTGCTTGCACTTTGATGGGATTTGGACGGCTTTTGAAGGTGAAATTAAGTTTATACTAATAAAATTTGCTATACGAAAATGCAAAACAGGCTTCAAACAAATTTAATCTTTAAACTTCAAAAACTTTACGATGAGCAGATTTTTCAAAACCGTACTTTTAACCGGGTTATTCGCGGGCACCACGGACCTGCTTTCGGCTCATATTTCCTTGACGATCCAATCGGGGTTCCCTAAAAAAATGTTTTACTATATCGCTGCGGGGGCGTTAGGGACAAAAACGGCCCTGGAAGGGGGCAATTGGGTGGCGCTTTTAGGGTTGTTTTTTCATTATTTTATCGCCTTTTCTTTTACGCTGTTTTTTTTCTGGATCTTCCCCAGGGTTAAATTTCTGGCTTTTAACAAATACCTGATCGGTATGCTCTATGCTATTTTTGTAGATGTCGTAATGGGGGTAGTGATCCTGCCGATGAGCCATCTGCCCCAGGGGCCGTTTAACCTTGCTAACTCCGTATTAGGCTGGATTACCCTCGGGCTGGTGCTGGGTATACCCATCGCATATAATACCTATAAATATCCAGTAAGAGACGCTTTAGATCGGCAGCCAGGCGGTTCGACTTCTGCTGATTCAGCTTATTGCTTTATGAACTTATAAGTTTGGCTCTTGTCGCCTGACCTGATCCTCATGAAGTACGTGCCCGGACTAAGGTTGCTGACGTCGATAGAGGCTCCTGTACCCTTTAGCAAAAACTGCCCCGCGCTGCTATAGACTTCCAGGTTAGCGGTGTTTTTCATGCCGGCGACGTAGATCTTACTGTCAACAGGATTGGGATAGAGGACGACCGGTTTTTTGTCTTCCGGATCGGTTAGCACTTTGGCCGACGAGGATTCTACGCTTGTAACATTACAAACGGGATTGACAGGAAGGCCGTTGGCCTCTCGTACTAACTGGAAGAGCTGGTCCGGCCTCACGACGATATGATTGGTATCGAGGGAATTCATAACATTCTTAAAACTTGTCGGCGTCACGCCCTGCCATGGCTGCGCCTGGATAAGAATGAAACGGGGTTCTGTCCCATTCCATCCGGAAGAAGCACCGGCAATGGCGTCCTTCATCGGTTGTTCACCCGTGCAGTAGTTGCAGTTGAGCGGCGCAGCCGGTAGGCTGTTCTTGTAAATTTTAAACGTACCGCTGGTATTCTGGGAAGTTAGCCCAAGCAGGGACGGTGCATATTGCGCATAGCTTTCTCCAACATTCTGGTTGATGTCGCCTGTGATGGTGTTCCAGACAGTCAGGACGCGGAACCCAGCCCTTTTGATATAGTCTTCGGTTTTTGAAACGAACTGGTTGAGCACGGTTTGATTGGGGAAGTCGTTGGGATAAGCATATCCATACCCCGAAGGACCAGAGATCAGGTTGTCATTGACTGTGGAGGATTGATAAAGATAGTTGAGAGCTCCCGGCATGCCGTCGAGCATTGCGGGCGACAGGGTCCAGCCCATCGGGACCGAGCCGCGACTGGGATCACTCCAGAGCTTGCGCATGAGATGCTCTAAGTATTGCAGGTTGTCGCCGTCGCTCAAAATAAAGGCCACATAGATTTTGTTCCGGAGCGAAGGTTTTGGCGGCGCAGCTTTTAAATTGACCGTTCGTGGCATGCCGCTGTGTACCGTGAGATTAGAGCAGAAGTCACTGGCAACGGTGGCTATCCCATAGCCGGATGCCCTGGTAATGCCCGGGCCTTCGTCAGGCCACCAGCCCATAAAAACGGCGTTAGCCGGCATTGACGATAAAAAGCTGTTCAGTAATTCGCTTTCTCCCGAAACGTTGGGATCGAGCCATATGACAGGCGCCCCCAGCGCGGTGGCGTACTCGCGTAAGGCGCCCCTATGCACCTGAGGGTTCAGCCCGATCAGCATCCTGTGGTCCAGGTTCGGCCAGTAGGTGTTATACAAGGTCTGATATACCTGTAACTTGCCGGTGAACTGTCCACGAAGATCGAGTAATATCGGAAGGTTATACGGGGCCGACGTCAAACGCGATAGCAGGGACGGAGAAGCTACCAGCGCCTTTTTACTTTTGGCAAGCATCGTCGCGAGGTTTACCGTATGGGGCTGCGTGCTGTCGTAGACGATCAGGCCTGCAATTTCGCTGCGATATTTGTTGATCAGCTGCCACTTGTCCGTATATTCGGTCCATGTCAGACCCAGGGACTGCATCCAGGTGTAGGGGCCTTCCGCAAATTGATCGCCCTCATAGGCAAATATCCGCGGCTGAGTGCTGTTAACGATGCCTTTCAGCGAAGAAAATAAGTACATCTCGTCCGTATTGTCCTGATGTGCGGCGACGTAGTCCACTTTTGTATAGGACGTGCCCCGCCAGAAGACACGGAGTTCGATCGCGTGGTGGTCAACAGGCATGGTGAACGGCAAACTAAAGCTGGTATAATTCGACGCCACCGGAAATTGCAGCCGGGTGACCGCCTGATAAGCGAGGGTTGCCCCGGTGGTGGCGTCCCTGACGTCGATATCCACAACGGAGTCGTTGTTGGCCGTGTTGTTGTCGACCTTCATCCTGAACTCAGCATTATATCGCCCCGCCGTGAGGCTGGTATCATAAGGACCGTAAACCATAAATTGGTTGGCTGCGTCTATACCCGTCTGGCAGAGCCACCCGTCCGTTTCCGGGCGACCCGTATGGTGACTGATAGAAGGGCCTTCAGCCTCCCAGCGCCAGGACTTTTCCGAGAGCGTGTATAGATCCTGGTTACTGGCTGTAGCCGGAAATGAAGGCAGCAACTGACCCTGAGGCCATATGATCTGAGCAGTATTATATTTTGCAAAAAACAGAAGTAATGGCAATAGCAATGCAGCACGTTTTGGAAACATGTAGATCTTAGTCATAGTAGTTTGATTTTAATGAGGGGTAGAGCAAAAGGGGCAACTACTTAGTCAGAGACTTTGATCCTTCGTGTGGGGTTAATTGGAGCTGGTACCAGGGAATTGTGAGCGATTGAATTTAAGCACCTCTAAGATAGGCTGTTTGTCTGTTTTTTTTATTTGCTAAATAAAAAAAATCTTTTGCTACGGGAAGGTCTTGTGCCCGGTGACTAAACCGCATTGAGGCTGCAGAGGGTCTGCGTATTGGCGCTGTCTATCGCTTCGGCAGGAATAGCGGAGCGAGCAACGGCAAAGCAGGGTTGGCGACGGGAACGGGCAACATTATGGCAGTCGGGGGCTTAGAGAGAGACAAGTTTAAATAATCTACCGATCATTTAACCCCTCTCCATTGAGAATTTGCTGCATACTTTTTTCAACCCTTGACTCCCGGGTTTTGGATTGTTTGGGCGCAGAAAAATAAAGGATGTATGCTCTTTGCCGTCCTGGCGTCAATGCATCAAAAGCAGTTTTCAAGGCAGGGATTTCATCTAATTTATTTTGAAATTCTTCAGGAATGATGAATTCTGTTGTCTTTTTAAAATCCACTTTCAAACCAGCCTTTTCCACTTCAATGGCTTCATAAATATAGGCTTTCAGGATAGGTCCCATCTTAACTATTTCCCGAACATTGGTGAATCGGATCTGGCGCGCAGCCTGCACATTCTCCGTTTGTTGGATTAGAATATCATTGGCATCATTTAACAAGGCACCTTTGAAAAACAAAAGCGCACAGTATTCTTTAAACACATGTATTAAAACTATATTACTTTTCTCAAACTTGTAACAAGGAACACCCCACTTCAATTCTTCTGTCAGCCCACAGTCAAGAACGATCATTCTCAATTTCTCCAATTCTTTCTGCCACTTTTTGGCTTTACTAAAATAAAAATCAACCTTAGGGTTCATTTTATTCATTTATTGATTAATTGAAATGATTTTTCTGTCCGCAGGTCTGAAATACCACGATACCACAGTCAGGATTAGCAATAACAACGAGGGAAATATTTCATTCATCAATCCAATAGATAATTTTATTTTTCTTTGCCATGTAATGTTACTTTAATTTGCTTACTATGTCTTGCAATCGGTTATGTGCCCAGTTTATGCCCTGGGCAAAGGGTAACTGCAGCACCTGGTCCCTTAGTGCAACTGATTCATATACCACGTGCATATTAAGTTTGCTGGTGTCGTCCGTAAGTTTTTCAAATTCTAATAATTCAAGCTGAACGCCAAAAGGCGTATTCTCCATTTCAAATGTGCGTGTTATTTTCTGGTTCGGGCTAAACTCATGGCAATTTCGGGATCTACATACGCTTTAAAAAGTAATTCCAAGGGTAAATCAAATTCTCTTGTAATCACTAATTCCTGCTTGCCGTCTTCGGCATTGATTTTTGTTTTTTGTTCCATATTATTCTATTTTTTTGTTTTGTATTTTTTCATTACGGTTTCCAATTTATTAAATCTGTCATCCCACATTTTGCGGAATGGTTCAATAAAGTCGGCTACTTCTTTCATTTTTTTTGCATTGATGTTATAGTAAATTTCCCTGCCGTTTTGTTTTTGTTCAAGTAATTGGCACTCGGTGAGTATCTGCAAGTGTTTTGAAACGGTTGGTCTGGCGGTGTCAAAGTTTGAGGCTATTGCACCTGCTGTCATGGATTGTGAGGCTACCAATAGAAGTATAGCCCTTCTTGTCGGGTCTGCCAGGGCTTGAAATACATCTCGTCTTAAATTCATTGCGTAGCTATTAGACTACAAATCTAAATGTAGTTATTTGACTACGCAAATTTTTTTTGAGAAAATTTTCCAGGAAAGAAAAATGATGCTGATTTGAGCTGTGTAGCCGGCCAGAAAGGTCCGGCCGGCTTTTTCACTTGATACTGTATGCTCTTTAGTGATGTAAGTCGGCGTTTAGCGTCCATTCCGGCCGCACAAAATGACAGGTATAGCCGTATGGATGTTTCTGCAAGTAGTTCTGATGCTCTTCTTCCGCGACCCAGAATTCCTTTGCGGGCACTACCTCGGTCACGATCGGGCCGGGCCAGATATGAGATTCTGTCATTTCGGCAATCAATGTAAGGGCCACTTCTTTTTGCTCTTCACCCAGGTAAAAAATTGCCGAACGGTAAGATGTCCCGATATCATTGCCTTGTCTGTTCCGTGTGGTTGGATCATGTAACTGGAAAAAGAATTCCAACAGCTTACGATAGGGAAGTTTGTCCGAATCGAATCTGATCTCGATAGCCTCCGCATGCGTACCATGATTCCTGTATGTCGCATTGGGGACATCTCCACCGGTATAGCCTACAACCGTAGAAATGACACCAGGTACACTACGTATAAGTTCTTCTACGCCCCAAAAGCAGCCTGCGGCAAGAATTGCTTTTTCGATCTGCATAAATTTTCTTTTTTTTGATGTTAATAGATATATCCCTTGACCGGAAATTTCCCGCAAAAAAATTAAGTTGTCTGTTTTTTAGGCCCTGACTATTCTCACATTGATGGCATTCTGGCCTTTGGGACCCTTATCGGCCTTAAAAAGCATAACAACGCCAACCTGGCTCGGATCCTCGGGATGTATTTATTTTCCTCTTTTTGTTTAAGAATTCGATAAACCTGCAGTAATATAGCAAAATACTGTCCCGATTTTATCGGTGAAACCCCAACCCGAGGACATATTTGGATCCCATTGATTGTCAATGCAACGTATATTTCGCTGATCTTGGACTCTGACAAAATAGGTTTGGGTGGTTATATTATAAGACAAGAAGGCAGTTGAGCAGTCCATCTATTCTCCCAACGATGCAAACACCTCATAGTGTCGCACTTTCTCTTCAAATTCCAGAAGGAACTCTTTGTCTTCCGGGTAATATTTCGCCTTTTCGAGGTCTTCCCCGGCAAAATTGCGGATCGCGTTGATGTCTTCCCAATAAGTAATAAGATCGAAATGAGCTTCGTCCCCTTCCACCCTGCGCAGGAAGGTCAATCCCCGGAATCCTTCCGTGGATCGGTAGTCCGGGACAGCCAACCGGGTCAATAAATCACTGTATGCTTCCAAATGGGAAGCAGCCGTCTTCCCATGCCAGATCCTTGCAATCATAATTATTGGTTTAAAAACATAAACAAATTCCTCCTGAAATATTACTTGCTGATGGTCAATTTTCGCAAAACGACCTGTGAATTTGTCCGGATCTGTACTATATAAATACCCGGCGCCAGGTTAGCTGCCGGCACATTCAGCAGTGAGGCTCTTGCCGGGTTCATGATCTTTTTTACCGTTTTACCGAGCATGTCAAATATAATGATTTCATTGATCGGCTGTTGTCCTGCGACAATCGTAAAGATTGTACGCGCGGGATTCGGATAAATCAGCGGATTTTCCTGTTTACCAAACCTGACCATTACTATATTCGAAAAAGATGATTTGCCATCCAGATCTACCTGCTTCAGCCGATAAAAATTAACACCTGATACCGGTGTCATATCTTTTTTCGAATACAGTTGCAGACTATTGCTATTCCCGCTCCCTTCAATACTGGCAATTGAACGAAAATTTGAACCATCCGTGCTTCTTTCCAATTCAAAATGACTATTATTTACCTGGGTGGCCACCGACCATTCAAGCAGAACATATTGATCATCTATATTCTGCCCTGTAAAACTCACCAGCGTAACGGGCAGCGGAGGCGGATCATTCAATCCATATATGACCAGCTGATTGGAGAAGGTGGACATGTATACTTTCCCATTAGCTATGGTAGGGGCTACAAACTTTGAAAAATTACCGCAATTATCTGCGGGGTTCATATTCGAATTCCATATTTCCCGGGTCACATCTATCGCCGAAAAAGCATGCAGTATTCCCGGGCAATTATTAACCTCTGCATCGCAGGCATTCGCTGCATGGCTGGCCCAAAGAATGGCCGAAGCATCCGAGGAGCCATTGGAAGACACAGATAGGAAAGCCCCCGTCTGTCCTTGCGGACCCAGCGTCCCTTTGATCATATTTGCGACACCCAATTTTGAGGCGCCCCGGTTGAGAGGGTAGGCCTCCAATTCAATATTTTCAGGCCATGAATAGATGAACTCTTTAGCGGTCCCCTTGTAGTAACCATATGAAGAATGAAGATTGGCCGTGGAATTAAGGGTAATGGTTTGAAGTATATTATCTTCATTCGCGTTATAGCCACCCATATTATCCCGGTTGGCGAGAAATAAGCGGCCGTCTTTACTTCCTGTCAAAGCAAATGTGGAATTAGGTATCAACAGCACCTGTATAGGGCCCATGTCGTAATCCCCAGCGTTCATCCACGCATACAATTTAGGGGTGAAATAACTGCTTATCGTCAACGTACTACCTGAAGGGGTCAGTTTCAATAAGCTCTCGGACCTGTTTCTTCCGGCCGGCGGCGGGTTATTGCCATCTCCTACCGTGCCATTGGCAACAGCAACATAGATATTCCCATTTTCATCAGCCGCAGGACCGGCGCCGCTCATCCAAATACTACCCTCTTTGCCATCAGGCGTGGTATTGTATACTATTGTTTGTTGCAGCGTACTTGCATTGTATCCTAATATCCAGCCATGGTAAGGATCAAAATCACAATGAGAAGAGTATGCGATATATACTATACTATTCAAAAGCAAAAGGCTGCAACGTTGATTTTGTGTAAACGGATCAAAAGTAACTAAGCCGCCAACCTGGCCGTCGCCCGTTCCAGCCATTTGCGCAGTGACAAGCACCGGGCTGCCTGTTTTTTCTAACCCGGTCCTGATATCGAGCGCATGAAGGAATTGCTGAAATGGTTGGAAACCACCTGCCGGGACAGAACGCGCCACCAAATACATGGTCTGGGAATTCTTATCAATCACAGGTGTTCCTATTGTTCCAATATTATTATGGAAATTTCCACAGGCGGAGGCCGGAAAATCAGATTTATTGGGAGGGCGGCTGCCGGACGGAGTCAGATTCACATTCCAATACGCATTGGCTGCAGAAGCATTATCAGCATCAAACGCGTAAACAGAATTATTAGCCGTTGCAACATACACGACGTTTTTTACGCCCTTGCCAGGAATAGTAACGTTGTTGACTATCAGCGGCTGTGTATAAATCAGATCATCCACCGCATGACTAAACAGTTTTCCAAATTTTCCGGGCTTTACATTTGTTGTATCCAGGATCGTTTCCAGGTTATTCCAGCCCGTGCGCATATTATCATTGCGCTGCGTAAGTACGTCTACCTGTGCCTGTAAATGAAGGGCCAATCCTAAAAGGCAGATAAAAAGGGTGATACGCTTGCTCACAGTATTCTTATTTAATTCTTTATTAAGCGACTTTTTTTTATAATCAGTCGAAAGAGATTAAACTCAAATGTTAGTTATCAGAGATGGGATTTGGCAATAAAGATTGGGCTTGCAGTTGGTGTTATTACCTGTGAGAGGATTGCACATTTATGAACGCGGCTTAATAAAAGTAAAAAAGATATTCCATATAGTCAAGGGTTTTGAATATGCAGGGGAACCCTCTGTCCCTCTTGATCAGCCGATCCGTTTGAGAGAGGATAGTAGCCGAATTTTCGGGAGGAATATTATATGTCTATATAATTATATATGTAATAATATTAATATCAATAATTTAAATATACATATTCAAGAAACTGTAAGGATTTAGGCATCCCAAGCATTGTTCTTTACCGCATATGCATTAAACTTGCATGTTATTTAAGATATTTTATTAAGCGGCATCTGGAAAAGCGAGGGTTGTGTAAATCAAATTATCTTTCTGAACAAAATTGAACACGAGGAATTGATAAATTTATGTTTCTTTTATCTGCGAATCCCTACTACTTATCCCCCTTATCATCCTAACACTCTTCGCTTCGCCTAAGGTAGATTGACAACAGACCATGAAATTCAATATCTGTGTATCTGCCTGTCTGCTCCCTCGAATTTCAATATCAAAAGCAAAATCCGCCTCTACGATTGTTACAACAATTGGATGATCGAAATTTTATGCTTAACCCCCAGCATTAATTTTTTGTCATGAGACGACCAGAATTCGAGATAGAACATAAGGCTGCTATCAAGGATGAAATCGAAAGCGTGTTTGGTCGATGTATTACTTCTAATAGAGATTGTATTGATCTCAGCGATGACATTTTCCGAAAGACCCAGAAGCAAATAAACCCCAACACGCTCAGGCGTATTTTCGGCCTTGTTAAAGCAGAATATCCACCCTCCCGGTCGACACTTACCATTTTATCTGGATATTGTGGTTTTTCCTCCGTAGAGGAGTTGTATGCTCTTAAACAAGAGGTAAACAATACGGATATTGTCGAGCAGGAACAATTATTAGGCTACGTAGTTAGCTTATTTGTCGAAACACCGGTTAAGGATCCTTTTGATAAAACCTTTTTAACGTTCGTAAAACATACCATCTGTTTCCTTAACTATAATGTCACCCTTGCCGACAAATTCTTAAATCTGGTGGCCAAAACGAGAAAGGGTCAGGACTTATATTTCGAGCATTTTGTAAATGTTGACAAACTTAATTCTTACTATGGCAAAGGGATACGCTATTACCTGCATGGAAAGCGTACGGAGGAGGCCAGCCTGTTCGCGCATTCCCTGGCTACCCTGAAATACTGGCTGAATAACCACCGCGAAAAAGTATTGCGCCAGTCGGAATATTTGTTGTGCAAAAAACCTTCGCTCGTTTTGGCCGCGCCTTATATGCAGTGCCGGTATTTTGCCGCCCTGCTGTTTTACCAAGAGGTAGCTTCAGCGAACGTAGAAGAAACGTTAATTGATATCTATAAATATTATTCATCGCTTGATATCAATACAGATAGAGAACAACTTGTTTATTTTGAATATGTTATTTCTGAAGCTCTTATACTGACAGGCCATTATCACGATGCGTTGCATTACCTGGGTAATTACCGGAAAAACTTTATCAAATCCGAATACAGCAATTTTATTATCAGTCTTAATAACTTAAAATTGCTCGAAGCATTGGCACATTATCAAACGGGCAATGTCGAAACCGCCGAAAGAATATTTGATGAAATAAAAACATCGGAATTCCACTTTCTAAATAAACAGTTTGCCGGAATCCTGTACCTGCAGCTGATGAATAAACTGAAAAGGAAGAACGATAAATCTTTGGAAACAAAAACGAAACTTGTAAAACAAACAGGTTTTATACGGTTGGATAATTTACTGGATTAGACTGATTCGAAATCTCTGACCTTACCGTAACAATTCAATTTTATGGAAAAACCGACGTATGTATTAATAATGGCGGGAGAAATAAGTTCCAGGTTTTGGCCGCTCAGCAGCATGGAGCGGCCAAAACAGTTTTTAGACATATTGGGCACAGGGCAAACACTGGTGCAGCAAACATTTAACAGGTTTACCCGGATGGTGCCTGTCGAAAACATTTACATCATTACATCCTGCCATTACGTACCCATCGTGAAGGAACAGCTGCCCCAACTGCCTGTGCAAAACATCATTGCAGAGCCCATGTGTAAAAATACCGCCCCCTGTATCGCCTATATCTGTTTCAGGCTGGTAAATGATAATCCTGAAGCCTCCCTGATAGTGGCGCCGGCAGACCACCAGATATTGGATGAAGAGGAATTTGTAAATGTTTGCAACAGGGCGCTTCGATTTGTGGAGACCCATGAGGCGCTGGTAACGCTGGGGATTCAGCCTACGCACCCAAGTACGGGGCATGGGTATATACAAAAGCAGCCGATGGCTGTTGATTCGTTTATATATCCGGTCAAGCAATACATAGAAAAGCCGTATCTGGAACTGGCAAAGTCGTTTTTGAAAAATGAACAATTTTCATGGAATTCCAGGATTTTTATCTGGAAAATAAACGATGTGCTCAAAGCCTATGCGACGTATCTGCCGGAACTGTATAAGTTATTCAATGAATCGTCCGGTGCTATGAATACCGAAGCTGAAAGCGAGGCGGTAAATGCCCTTTATGCGCGTTGTCCGAGTATTTCCGTTGACGTTGGTATCATGGAGAAGTCTGATAAGGTATTCATCATTCTTTCGTCGTTTGAATGGAGCGATCTCGGCACATGGAGCAGCGCATGGGAAAACATGCCCAAAGATTACCGGTGGAATGCCGTAGCCGGGAAAAATGTAAATATTATCGACTCCACGAATTGCGTGGTTCATAGTTCGCCTGGCAAAATGGTGATTATCCAGGGCCTGGATGACTATATTGTAGCCGATACCGAAAAGGGATTGTTGATATGCCGGAAAGACAAAGAACAGGATATAAAGGAATACATAGCCGAAATAACAAAAGCGTCGTTATCTCCCCTGCGTCCCATCGAAAAGACGAACGGGATCCCTCGCGATTGATTTGCATGATGCTTTTGTACTCATTGTAACAACAAGTATTTGTTTTCTTAATGAACAAAAAAGAACAAATTTTATCCATTCTGCTGAAGTAATTTTATTTTAGTCAATAACATACAAATAACGTACAAATCAATCCCATTGCATATAAACATCCTGCTCGATAATATCTCTTTACAATATCCATTTCCTGCTGAAAATAATCTCTTCACGCTTGCTGACTGAAAAAGAACTAAAACTCGACTACTAATGACTATGACTAATAATCGTTCCGTTATTATATATTGCACTTATGCCTTACCATAAGTATCCCCAATCCCCACCCATCCACTAACAATCCCCACCCATCCACTAAATTAAGCAGTTCCCACGGTTCATCCTGGAGCGGTTGTTCCAGGTCCGTCTATATGCAGTGGGAAGATTTCGTTGCCCGAGGCCATCGATATATGTTCGGAAGGCTTTAAGAAAAGCTTGTTTCCTTCACCGGTCCATTCATCATTTTTTGTACTCAGTTACCGATGTGACTGTTATGGGCGAAGCCTTTGCTTTAAAGCACAGAGGTTTTTCCGGAACCCTGTTGTTTGCACCTATTGATCATTCACCAAATTCTTTCCTTCTATGACTACAACAAAGAAATGGTATGCAGTTTACACGCGGCCGAAATGGGAGAAAAAAGTAGCGCAGCTCCTTACTGCCCGGAAGATTGAAACCTACTGTCCGCTGAACAAAGTACAGAAACAGTGGTCGGACAGGAAAAAACTGCTGGAAGAGCCTTTGTTTACTTCCTATGTGTTTGTGCATGTCGCCCTCGGTGAACATACCTTGGTAAAACAGTCCGATGGGGTCCTCAATTTTGTTTACTGGCTCGGCAACCCTGCCATAATAAGAGACGAGGAGATCGTTACCATCCGTGAATTCCTGGAAGAATACCATAATGTAAAGCTGGAAAAGGCGGTGGTCAACGTTAATGACCGGATACGCGTTACCGGCGGCCCGCTGGGGGGCAAGGAAGGTGATGTCATCGAAATAAAAGGCAAAACTGTAAAAGTATACCTGCCATCACTCGGCTATCAGCTAATGGCCGAAATTGAAAAGAGCAATATTACTGTTCTGGAGAAATTCAACGTCAGTCATTTCCTGGCGTCTTGAGAAGGTTAAAAACAGCAACACAATGAAAACGGCATTAATTACAGGTATTACCGGCCAGGATGGCGCCTACCTTGCAGAATTACTTTTGGAAAAGGGGTATATGGTACATGGTATCAAGCGACGCTCGTCGCTCATTAATACCGATCGGATCAATCATTTATACGCGGACCCCCACGAAAACAGCGTTCGTTTCAAGTTGCATTACGGAGACATGACAGACAGTACGAACCTGATCCGCATAGTGCAGGAAACCCAACCGGATGAAATTTATAACCTGGCCGCTATGAGCCATGTAAAAGTAAGTTTCGATACGCCGGAATATACCGCCAATGCCGATGGAATCGGCACCTTGCGCCTGCTGGAATCCATTCGTATACTGGGAATGGAAAAGAAAACAAAAATATACCAGGCCTCTACCTCCGAATTGTATGGCCTCGTACAGGAGATACCGCAATGCGAAACAACGCCTTTTTACCCGAGAAGCCCTTACGCGGTGGCTAAATTGTATGCTTACTGGATTACCGTCAATTACCGAGAGGCATACGGCATGTTTGCCTGCAACGGGATCTTGTTCAACCATGAAAGCCCGCTGCGTGGTGAAACGTTTGTGACCAGAAAGATAACCAGGGGCACTGCCGCCATTGCACTCGGCATGCAGGATTGCCTGTACCTGGGCAACCTGGACGCCCAACGCGACTGGGGGCACGCAAAAGATTATGTAGAAGCTATGTGGAGGATACTACAGCAGGATGTGCCGGAAGACTTCGTAATCGCAACCGGTGTTACAACCAGCGTGCGTGAGTTTGTTCGCATGGCATTTCATCAGGCAGGCGTCAAACTGGCATTTACCGGGGAGGGCGTGCATGAAAAAGGCATCGTAGTGACCTGCGAAAACGAAGAATATAACATACCAACGGGACAGGTGGTAGTTGCCATAGACCCGGCTTATTTCAGGCCCACCGAAGTAGATCTGCTGATGGGCGATTCTTCAAAGGCGAAGCAAAAGCTCGGATGGAAACCTATGTTTGATCTCGAAATGCTGGTAAAGGAAATGATGGAATGTGACCTTAAAAAATACAGTTCTGCCATGGGTCAGCTGCTGTTAAAACAAATGGAGTATTAATGAACAGCCGTTATACCAACCTCTTCAGGATTTTCTTTTCGTTCATGGATCTGTGTGCATTGAATATAGTGCAGCTGCTGATTTTTATTATCTACCCTTCACTGGCTGCGGACGGGTTTAAATATATTTTACTTTTTATAGTGATGAACCTGGGGTGGCTTGGCTGTTCCTATATCACGGCGCTATACATTAATGACCGGCAATTGAATTTTGAACAGTTTGCCAGAAAAACGGGACAGGCGTTTTTGTTGTTTATTCTCCAGGTGCTGTTTTTTGTTTTTCTGTCTAAATACAATTTTTCAAGGCTATTTATTGTTTTTAGTTTTTCCGGTTTTGCACTTACCCTGGCGTTAAGCCGTGCCTTTTTCGTATGGGGAGCCGGGTACTTTATCAATAACCATCGGTTTGCCCGTAACATCGTGATGCTGGGATACAACGATGTATCGAAACGGCTGGTATCCCATTTCATCTCCGGCAAGACAAATATTTCCGTGAAGGGATATTTCGAAGATTATAAAACGATCCATGAACTATCGGCCTTCCCGATCATCGGCCACTTCAGGGATTGTGTTCCTTATGCCATATCCAACAAAGTCACGGAAATATATTGTACGATCGCCCCGGAGACAGACCCTATGATATATGAACTTGCCCAGAATGCGGAGAAGAATTTTATCCGGTTTATGTTTGTGCCCGATTTAAAACTGTTTGTAAACAGGACCATTCACTTTAACTACCTGGAAGACATCCCCATTTTATCGTTACGGTCGGAACCCTTGCAGGACGTGGCGGGACAAATAAAAAAACGCTTTTTCGATATCGTGTTCAGCCTGATGGTTATCCTGCTGCTTTTATCCTGGTTATTACCCATCCTGGCCATCCTTATTAAGCTTGATTCGAAAGGGCCTGTATTTTTTGTGCAAATGCGTTCGGGAAAGAACAACCGGTCTTTTCGTTGTTATAAATTCAGGAGTTTACGTATAAACAACGACGCTGACAGCACACAGGTTACGCAGAATGATGTGCGCTTTACCCGCCTGGGTAAAATTTTGCGAAGAACAAATATCGACGAATTTCCCCAATTCTTCAATACGCTTATCGGAGATATGTCTATCGTCGGCCCTCGGCCGCATATGCTGAAGCACACGGAACTATATTCGGGATTGCTAAACCAGTACATGGTGCGCCATTTCTTAAAGCCCGGCATTACGGGCTGGGCACAGGTAAACGGTTTAAGGGGCGAGACAAAGACTATATCTCAAATGCAGCAAAGAGTAGAACACGATATCTGGTACATTGAAAACTGGAGCCTGTGGCTGGATTTCAGGATTATTATTCTGACGGTCTACAATGCCATCAGGGGGGAAAAAAATGCGTTCTAAGATGGCTGGTATTTTTAAAGTATGAGAGTGCTTTCGGCCATGCCATGCCTTTAATATTATCAAACCGAAACAACAAGGATGTTTATGAAATATCAATCAAAGCGAATATTACTTATTGGGGGGAATTATTACCCCGAACTTATAGGGATAGGAAAGTACAATGGAGAAATGGTTGATTTGCTTGCAAGAGAAGGCCATCAGTGTACTGTGGTTACGTCATATCCCTATTACCCGCAGTGGAAAGTTCAGAAACCCTATACTCAAAAGCCCCTGTGGTATAAAAAAGAGATGAAAGAAGTAAGCGGAAGCCACTCAAGCCCCGCCATACAGGTTTACCGCTGTCCGCAATATCTGCCCTCCAGACCTACCGGCAAAGGGCGTATGATGCTTGACCTTACATTTTGCCTCTCCGCGTTTTTTATGATATTACGCCTCCTGTTCCGGAAAAAATTCGACCTGGTTATCGTTGTGGTACCCTGTTTTCAGCTGGGGTTGCTGGCCATTTTATATAAAAAGCTAAGGGGGGCGAAATTTCTGTATCATATCCAGGACCTGCAAATAGACGTAGCCAGGGATTTGAACATGATTAAATCCACCCAACTCATCTCAATACTCTTGAAAGTGGAAAAATACATACTTATGAAGGCGGATATTATAAGTAGTATATCGTTCGGAATGATTAAAAAAATAAAAGATAAGTGCAATAAGGACGCTGTTTTTTTCCCCAACTGGGTCGATACATCCATGTATTTTCCACTTGCCGAGAAAGACACATTGAAGCAGGAGTTTAATTTTTCTCCTACTGATAAAATAGTACTGTACTCAGGCGCAATCGGGGAAAAACAGGGGCTTGAAAATATCATTCATATTGCGAAATCGCTTGAGCATTTCGGTAACCTGAAATTTGTCATTTGCGGTTCCGGTCCATACAGGGAGAGTTTATATGAATTACAAAAGACCCTTTCCCTTCAGAATGTCGTTTTTCTTCAATTACAGCCGCTTGACAAACTAAATCACTTTCTAAACATGGCTGACATTCACCTTGTGCTGCAAAAATCCAATGCCAGCGACCTTGTCATGCCTTCCAAATTAACCACTATTTTGTCTGTAGGCGGCGTTTCTATTATTACCGCCAGTAAAAATTCCAGCTTATACCAGGTAGTTGAAGCAAATAATATGGGCGTTTTGGTGGAGCCTGAAAACAGGAATGAATTACTGATGGCCATCGAACGCTCACTGAATAATGACAATGCCCTGATCAACAAAAATGCAAGGGCTTATGCTGAGAAATTTCTCTCCATCCATAATGTAATATCAAGATACACTGAATATGCCTTTTAAAAAGTCAATTCCCGGGATGTTCCCCGGAATAATATATTTGTTATGCCTGTCTGTCCTGGCCGGCTGCGGCTCTTCCAGAAAGCTCAGCACTGATTTTCTTTACTTTCAGAAGAGCATGGATAGCCTGGAGACCATACAACGTGTTCCGGTTATTATAAAAGTAAACGATCTCCTGACCATACAAATAACCAGTAGAAGCACGAACCAGGAGCAGGTAGCCGTCTATAACCCGCCGGCTAATACAGCCAATGGAATTAGCCGGGCCTACCAGGTCAACAGCGATGGTCATATTGACCTGCCGCTATTGGGCGATGTCATGGCGGCAGGACTTACCAGGGAACAATTACAGGCTAGTTTAAAGGAAAAGCTTTCCAATTACATAAAAGACCCTGCTGTTATAGTCCGCTTTGCAGATTTTAAAATAAATGTATTGGGTGAAGTAAAACTGCCCGGTACACATAACTTCGATAAAGACAGGGTTACTATTATCGATGCCATCAGTGCAGCCGGGGATCTTACCGACTTTGGCAAAAGAAGCAATATTGTAGTAATCAGGGAAGAATCGCTTACCAGGAAATATTACGATATTGATCTCAGGAGCGGCGCCCTCTTCCAGTCCCCCGTATATCTGCTGCAGCCCAATGATATTGTATATGTAAATGCTACGGACAAAAAACTAAGGATGGTGAATAGTAATCCGGATAGCCAGAAAGGATGGCAACTCTTCTTTGGGATAACTTCAGTTGCAACCACCCTCACAACTCTTCTTATAACGATTATAAAAAAGTAAAATGACAGAAAGCACCCATAACCTGTTTGGAACTGACAAGGGCGGCAATTTTACGGTCAAGGAACATTTTTTTAAATACTTGTCATATTGGCCGCTTTTCCTTATATCCCTTTTTTTCTGCCTGACAGCAGGTATAATGTATATCCGTTACGCAACCCCTGTTTACAGGTCCAATACACTAATACTTGTTAAGGGAGATCAAAGCAATGGGGGGGCACGTACCTCCGAAGACTTGATAAGGACAGCTCTCGAAGGCGGTGTAAAACCCAACAACCTCGACAACGAAATACAGTTGTTGACTTCCAGCGGGCTGATGGAAAGGGTAACAGCAAAAAATAATTTCAATATCTCTTACTACAAACTGGCCAATATCCGAAAGGTTGATTTATATACAGATGTCCCCTTTCAATTGACACTACTATCTGATACCGATACAGCCGGTTCCTCTCCTGTTGAAATGACTATTTCAAGGGTCACCAATGCAGGCGGCACGCTGGAATATGGCGCTGCAAAAAATAGAACAGGCATTGGCTTTCAGTGGGGCCTTGCCTTTGAAATAGGGGCCAAAAAGTTTTTACTGATCCATAACCGGCCTGTTCAAAACCTCGAAGGCAACTATATGATCCGCTGGACCCCTGTAAAGCAGGCAGCGGAAGTTATTGAAAGCGGTTATACGGTTGAGGTTCTTGATAAGAAAACCTCCATTATAAAGCTGGAAATACTTACTGAAAATCTAAGGCGGGGGCAAGATATCCTTAATTCAATTTGCAAGGAGTTTAACCTCGCCGACCTGGAAGAAAAAAATGCAGTATCGGAAAAAACAACCCGGTTTATTAATGAGAGGCTGGCTCTTATATCAAATGAACTGAGTAGTGTTGAAGGCAACCTGGAAAATTACCAGGGCAATAACGAGATTATAAATGTCGCGAGCCAGTCTTCACAATCATTCCAAAATGAAAACGATGTTTCTAAAAATATAACCAACGTAAACGTACAACTTGGCGTAGTGAGGATGATCCAGGAATATTTTAATAATGGTGACAACAAGGGCAAACTGGTTCCCTCCAGCCTCGGTATCAATGACGCGACACTAGCTTCATTGATCGCGCATTATAACGAACTGCAGCTGCAAAAAGAAAAAGAAGCACCCGCACTGGCGCCCAATAGTGTTATTTTAAGAGATCTAACCAACCAGATAAACAGTCTTAAAGGCAGCATCCTTGAGAACCTGAAGAATATAACAAAGAATCTTCAGCTCCAGGAAAACAGCCTGCAGCAAAAAAACGGCCAGTACAGGGAGTTCCTTTCCGCGCTTCCGCATAAGGAAAGGATGATACAGGAAATAAAGAGAAAGCAAAGTATTACCGAAGGCCTTTATTTATACCTGCTGCAAAAAAGGGAGGAGACTTCCATTTCTGCCAGTTCCTCCAATGTTTCTATCTATAAACAGATTGACGATGCAAAAGGATATGGGCCGGTAACCCCTAATGCGACGAATATACAACTATATTCAATTGTCTTCGGCTTGCTGATACCTATAGGTATCATACGCCTGCGTGATATGCTGAATGACAAAATCATGAAAAAAAGCGATATCACATCCAGGACGCAAATCCCTGTAATAGGCGAACTTTCTCACATAAAGTCATCCGAAAATACCGGCATCGTTGTACAATCACGGGAGTTGATTGCCGAACAATTCCGTTTGCTGCGAACAAATCTTTCGTTCATCCGGAAAAACGGGGAAAGCCAGGTAATACTGATAACTTCTTCAACCACCGATGAAGGAAAATCATTGATAAGCCTCAACCTCGCAGCCGTTTTGGCAGCCCCGGGAAACAAGGTTGCCTTGCTCGAATTTGATATGCGACTGCCTGCTATTTCCAAAATGGTTAACATGCACAATACAAAAGGGCTGTCTGAATACCTTAGCGGAGAAACAAACAGTATGGATGAGATAAGGCATGTGGCGGATAACATGAAGAGCCTGCATATTTACCCTGCGGGCATAAATCCTGCCAATGCGGCAGATCTATTGCTAAGCGAAAAACTTCCCGGATTTATAGCAGCATTAAGGCAGCAATACAACTATATAATAGTTGATACCGCTCCGGCGGGCCTGGTTACCGACGCATTCATCCTTGGCAGGTATAGTGATGCTACCATATACATAGTCCGGCAGAACCATACGCTAAAAAAACAACTGGACAGTATAAATGACATAAACAAGCTGGGGAAGTTCTCCAACCTGTGCATTGTATTCAATGATATTAGAACAGGGGGCAAATATGGTTCAGGTTATGAATACTATAAGGCATATGAATACAGCTACGGCAAGAATAAAAAACACGGCATTAAAAAAAAGTTGGCGGGCATTTAACGACACCGTGAAAATTCATAACATTTGAAAAAACTTGTTCTGCAACTGTATAGTAATCCAAAATATTCAAGACTGTTTGAATGGACGAGGCTTGTCTCTATCAGTGCGGTCGCACAGGTATCTATACAATTGATTAGTTTTATTTGCGGCATTCTCGTCATACGCCTGTTGCCGCCCCATGAATATGCTTTGTATACACTTGCCAATGCAATGCTTGGAACTATGATCCTGCTGGCCGACAGCGGGGTATCCACAGGGGTAATGGCGCAGGCGGCTAAAGTCTGGAACGATGACGACAAACTGGGTACTGTACTTGTAACAGGCCTTGACCTGAGGAAGAAATTTGCGGTCTTAAGTTTGCTGGTTGCCTTTCCCTCGTTACTGTATTTACTTCGTCACCATGGTTCTTCCTGGGGCATGTCGGCGCTTATCATTATTTCGCTGGTGCCCGCTTTCTTAACCGGTCTTTCGGGGACCCTGCTTGAAATTGTATTCAAATTACGGCAAAGTATTATACCCCTGCAAAAGATACAGGTAATGAACAACCTGGGCCGCCTGGTATTAATAGCAAGCCTGCTTATCATTTTCCCATGGACATTCGTTGCCCTGCTGGCTGCAGGTATTCCGCAGATATGGGCAAACCGGCGGTTAAGACATACATCGATAGCGCACGCCAACTGGAAACAAAAACCCAGCCTGGCGGTAAGAAAAGAAATATTATATATCGTAAAAAGGGTATTTCCCGGAGCCGTTTATTATTGTTTATCCGGGCAAATCACGATCTGGCTGATCTCCATATTTGGCAATAACGGTTCCATAGCGCAGATGGGCGCCCTTGGCCGGCTGGCAATGGTTCTTAGCCTTTTTACTGTATTGTTCAGCACCCTGGTATCGCCACGGTTTGCACGGTTACCTGCCAGCAAGGGTATTTTGCTGAAGCGATTTCTGCATATCATGGCCGGATTGGTGCTGCTAACATCCGCGATTACCTGTTTCACCTGGTTATTTCCATCGGAAATGCTCTGGGTACTGGGTAAGAATTATGCCGGCTTGCAAACAGAGCTGTTATTATATGTAACGGATAGCTGTCTTGGCCTCATATGGGGTTCCGCCTATATATTGGGCGCCACCCGCGGATGGAATATACACCCGGCCCTTTCTATTCCTGTAAGTATCTGTGCAATTGTTTGTGGTGTCCTGCTGATAAATGTCTCCACCGTCAAAGGGGTATTGGTCCTGAACCTGTTTGTGTCTATCATCCAGGTAGGTATGTACGGCGGTTATACACTCATCAAAATCATAAAAATGAAATCATCTCTTTTTGTAGCTCATAACATCAAAAAAACATAAATGGAAAACCTCAATACATTGATTAAAACCAAAATAAAAAAAATAGGCAGAACCGTTGGCTTATATATCAGCCGAACCACCACTGAACGCGAATTACTGGAAAGCCTTGTTTTTAAATTCAGGGCCATTGATGGCGGTATTGAACTCATACGCCTGGGTGGCAATCATGATGGGGGATACCTTGTGCCTGATGACCTGGAAGGAGTAAAATATAGCTTTTCACCGGGTGTAAGCAATATTGCCAATTTTGAACATGAATGCCTCGAAAGAGGGATCATTTCTTTCCTGGCCGATTATTCCGTAGATACTCCCCCGCTTGAATTGGCCGGTTGCCATTTTTTAAAAAAGTTTGTGGGTGCTTACAACAACGAGAAAATAATAACGCTCGAAAAATGGGTAGCGGATTCACTGCCCGGGGATTTTAAAGGAGACCTGATACTGCAGATGGATATAGAAGGGGCTGAATATGAAACCTTGCTGGCGACTCCTCATGCGATATTGGAGAAATTCCGGATTATGGTGGTGGAGTTTCATCATTTTCATAACCTGGACAACAAGGAATATTATAACCTGGTAAATGCCACTATAGAGAAAATAAGGGAATATTTTGAACCCGTTCATTTACATGCCAATAACTATGAAAAGGTAACTAATGTAAACGGCGTATTAATGCCAAGTGTTATAGAAGTCACTTTTCTACGCAAAGACAGGATCAGGGACAACAGGCGTTTACGGGTATTGCCGCACGTATTGGACCAGCCAAATAATCCGCAATGGGCGGATGTGGTGCTTCCGGCAAACTGGAAATAACCTGTTGCCTTATTTATAAACCGACAAACATACAACGTGAAAAAATTATTAGTAACCGGCTCCTCCGGTTTAATCGGTTCCGAAGTGTGTACTTATTTTGCAGAAAGCGGCTGGATGGTCTACGGCATAGACAGCAACCAGCGTGCTGTCTTTTTCGGCCCCCAGGGCGATACCCGCTGGAACCAGGCAAGGCTTTCAGAAAAATTGGGTAAAAGGTTTCACCACCATGAGCTTGACATACGCAACCGTACCGGTGTTATCGAGCTGGTTAAGGAAATCAGGCCGGATGCAATCGTTCATACTGCCGCACAGCCTTCCCACGACAAGGCGGCGGCCATTCCTTTTGATGATTTTGATACCAATGCGGGGGGGACGCTCAACCTGCTGGAGGCGGTTCGAAGGTGCTGTCCGGAATCTCCTTTCGTGCACATGTCGACTAACAAAGTGTATGGAGACAAACCCAATTCGATAGCGCTGGCAGAGCTTGAAACGCGCTGGGAATATGCAGACCCCTTATACAGGGATGGTATAGCAGAAGACTTTTCCATTGATCAATCCAAACATTCCCTGTTCGGCGCCTCCAAAGTAGCAGCCGATGTAATGGTACAGGAGTATGGCCGTTATTTTGGAATGCCTGCCTGCTGCCTGCGCGGCGGCTGCCTGACCGGCCCCAATCACTCGGGTGTTGAACTGCACGGGTTTCTCAGCTACCTGGTAAAATGCAACCTGGAAGGAAGGGAATACAGGGTTTTTGGCTATAAGGGAAAACAGGTAAGGGATAATATTCATTCATACGATGTAGCGCGTTTCATCGATGCGTTTATAAATGCACCACGGATTGCTGAAGTATATAATATTGGTGGTGGCCGCAATAATTCCTGTTCTATCTGGGAAGCTTTCAGTATCGCAGAGAGTTTTTCGGGCAAGCCGCAGTCGTATACCTATGCAGATGAAAACCGGATTGGAGACCATATCTGCTATATATCCAACCTCGCCAAAATGAAAGAACATTATCCCGGATGGAATATCAGCATTTCGCTGGAAGAGACCATCCGGCAGATAGTTGCAGCACAAACAAAAAAAATAAGCGAACCTGTTTTCGTATGAAAATTCTTTCTTACCAGAGTTTTTCCCTGTATGTAAACGGGGGTGGTAGCCGTATCCTGCGCAGGCTGTTCAAGGGACATGAGGCAGATGTCTTCTCGCTTGCAATCGAAGCCGGTTTTTACAAGCCCGCAACGGGAGCAATTGCGGAAAAAATTATCCCTCAACTGCGATGTAATTCATATTATGAGCTGCGGACCCTGGTCAACGGCGCTTTGTGGTGACGCAGAGCTTTCAAAAAAGCCTTTGTGGATATCCATCCATGACCATTTCGCCACCACGCAATGTCCTTTCGAAGATGCCCGGCAGCTCTGGAGCCTGGCAGACCGCCGGCTGGTCATTTCCCCGGAACTGGGCGCTGAATACCAGCGTTTGTTTGGCCATTTAGCATATGAAATCATTACCGACGGCGTATTGACCCATGAAAAATCCGCTCCTGCCGAAACCACACAAACGCCTTTAGTTATCTATTTTGCAGGTCTGCTGCATATCGAATACATACCGTTGTTCAGGGTACTGGCAGATGCGCTGGATATACTCACAAAACAGGGACTTTCATTCAAGCTGGTCTTACGTGGCACCCAGCGGCTTCCCTTCCTGAAAGGGCGTTCTTTTGAAACAGTATACCTGCCGGTTGTCCTGGAAGATGCTATTCTGAAAGAAGACCTTGACGCCGCCGCCATTCTTTACCTGCCCATAAAATTTGTAGATCCCGATTTCTACCGTTATAGTCTATCTACTAAAATGGTGGGTTACCTGGGCGCCGCCGGTTCCATTTTATATCATGGGCCAAATGATAGTGCCGCCTGCCACCTGCTGCGGGAAACACAATCTGCAATAAGCTGTACCTCACTTGATGCAGATGAGATGGTTAAGGCCATCCTTCGCCTGGTGGGTGAAAAAGGCGCCATTGCGGCAAATGCAAAAGAACTGGCCGGGAACAGGTTTGGCCTTGAGCTCATTCAAAAACGTTTTTGGCTGGAAGGAAGCCAGCAGGCGACAAAAGAAAAACATGAAAATACTTTCACTATCGGCATCCATTTTCCTCGACCCTCACCTTGGCTCGGGTAAGACCAGGCTGCACTGGACAAACGGACTGAGAGAGCTCGGTCATGAGGTGGATATATTACAACCTTCAGATGTTGAAATATGGCCCGGTATAAAAAAGGGCAGAAGATACCGGATAGCCCTGGGAACTTTTTTAAAAGCAAGAAAACTCATCAATAAAAACGGGTATGACCTCCTGGAATTTTACGGGGATGACTACTGGCTGTTGCTATGGTGGTTAAAAAAAATTAAAAGGAACCCTCCTTTGCTGGTGGCGCATGTTGACGGGCTGGAGCTGTATGACAAGGAAAAAGAACGTCGCTTCTGGGCAAAACCGGCAGGTTTAAAAAAATGGTTATTCCGCTTTTCCGAAAACCTTTCCGCCATGAATTTCCGGTTGGCAGATAAATTTGTGTGCGGCTGCGAGGATGAATTAGATTATGTTACCCGGGAAAGATTGTTTTCCCCGGCTAATGCAGCCTGTATTTCGCCGGGCATAGACGATGAGTACCATCAACTGCCCTTTGCCCAGGAAAAGGTAAAGAACATCATCTTTTTCGGTTCCTGGATAGACAGGAAGGGCGTAAGGATCATTCCCGAAGTAATATCGCCTGTTCTCGAAAAACACCCTGATTTTTGCTTTGAAGTTCTTGGCGCCTGGTCTTCAAAAGAGCTTGTATTATCGGGTTTCCGGGAATCACTGCACCCAAGAATAAAAATACACAATAAACTTCCCGTAAACGAACTGATCAATAAACTCCGTCATTCATCGATATTTTTCTTCCCTACCTATTCTGAAGGTTTTGGCCTTGCTACCCTGGAGGCGATGAGCTGCAGCATTGCAGTTGTGACAACGCCCACCGGCATAGGATGCAGCCTTAAAAATAACGTGGAAGCAAAAATATGCGGCTTTAACGAGACGGGCGAAATGTATAGCGCCATTGACAATATAATCAGTGACGCCTCACTGAGGGCTACGATTGCCTACAATGGTTTCCGGTTTGCAAAAAACTTTACCTGGGAAAAACAGGTGCGACTACTGGAAGAAAAATACCGGCAGTGGTTATCTTAAAATTACAAACAATGGAAAAGGTATCGGTTGTGATCCCCGTGTATGGTCAATGGCACCTTCTGAAGCGCAATATAGACGCATTGCTGAACTATGACCGGGACCGAATTTCCGAAATAATTGTGGTGGATGATTGTTCCGTGGATCCCTGTCCTTACCCCTTCAGCGGCGAGCTGGTAAAGTTGACCAGGAATGAGAGAAATTTGGGTTATACCGGTACGGTAAACAACGGGCTCAGAAAGGCAACAGCCAGGATAATTGTATTACTCGATTCAGACGCTTATCCATTGGGCCCGTTTGTTGAAAAACTGATCGACATGTATGACGCAGATAAAACAACCGGTTGCATCGGTTTTGGAACAGTAGACGATGGCGGCAGGGATACCGGTAATTACCAGTATGAGCCTTCTGCAGGTGAACTCATTGTCGGTCAGCAACTGGCGGCCAGGCTTGGTTTTTTGCGTTTCCGGAGAAACAAAAATAAATTACCCTATTCCTGTGCCGTCAGCTTTACGCGGGAATGTATCGAGGGCATGGGTTACCTGGATGGAACCCAATTCCCGGTATTGGATGCAGATAATGATATCAGCATGCGTATACACCGCTCAAAATGGAAACTGGACTTTACAAAAGAGATTATGATCTGTCACAGCGGTGGAAACTCTTACAAAATAAATTACAAAAGGGTCCTGCTGTTTCATGAAAGCCGTTGGAAACTGCTTAGGAAATATAAGCTGATTATGTTTCCGGGATTAACAAAATTCCTTATTAAAGCAAGAATAACTATGGAATGCCTGGTCTTTAAAATATTAATTCTTCTGCAGCCCGGTAACGGGAGGTATGCAGAGAAAATGCGGGGACGCCGGATGCTGATGAATGACGTTAAGGGGTACAAATAACAAAGCTGGACACTGATGAAAATTCTTATATCTCATGCTACCGGTAACCGGAATGTAAGGGCGGTCATTGCTGCAATAGCAGGAATGGAATGCCTGCATGAGTTTGACACAACGCTGTCTTTCAATTCTGGCGCGGCCTGGTTGAAAATGTTACCGGGCGGGATTAGGGCTGAATGCCTGAGACGCAGCTTCCTGGCGCCACGACAGCAGGTATGGACACATCCCTGGCGGGAGATGGCGCGTTTGGTATTTACCAAAATAGGCCTGCAGCGTTGTCTCCGGCATGAAACCGGGTGGGCCAGCATAGACGGCGTATACAGGGATTTCGACAAAGCAGTAGCGTCGCGTTTGCAGAGAACAGCGAAACAGAAAAGGATCTCATTGGTGTATGCTTACGAAGACGGCGCCCTGGCCACTTTCAGACAGGCCAAAGCGCTTGGCCTGACTTGCGTGTACGATCTGCCCATAGCCTATTGGGAAACCGCCCGAAGGCTACTGATAGAAGAATCCCTGAGGCTGCCGGCATGGGCGCCTACTTTAAAAGGAGGCATACAGGACTCGCCGGAGAAACTGGAACGCAAAACACAGGAATTGGAACTGGCAGATATCGTAGTAGGCCCCGGTTCCTTCGTGGAAGGTTCTTTGCCCGCCTGGGCAAAAGAGAAAAAGATAGTCATGGTCCCTTTTGGATCGCCTGAGCCGGCGAAGGGTGAAAAAGAAGTAAGGCAAACTGGTTTTAAAAAACCCCTGCGCGTACTTTTTGCAGGCTCCATGAGCCAGCGAAAAGGGTTAGGGGATTTATTTGCGGCCATGCATCTTCTTAACAGGAGCGATATAGAACTGGTAGTAATGGGATCTCCCGAGGCACCCATGGAATTTTACCGGAAGGAATACCCTGGTTTTATATACGAGCCCGGCAGACCTAACCAGCAGGTACTAGCGCTCATGCAAACCTGCGATGTATTTTGTCTTCCCTCCATTGTAGAGGGCCGGGCGCTGGTGATGCAGGAAGCGATGAGCCAGGGATTACCGCTTATCATTACGCCCAATACCGGCGGAGAAGATTTGATAAAGCAAGACAACAGTACTGGTTTTCTCGTGCCCATCCGCTCGCCGGAAATGATAGCGGAAAATTTGCACTGGATGCTGGAAAACCGGGCAGCAACAATGGAAATGGGCAAAAAAGCAAAACAGTACGCGGCGGAATATACCTGGAAAAAGTATGGGGACAGTATTATTAATGCCATAAAGGATTATAATTATGTACAGCAATGGCCTCTCCGATACGGAATTTGAAATGGAGATACAACGCCGGAAAAGGGCCCGGGTAATACGGTGGCTGAAAACCGGCATCTGGGCTTATTATTTCCTGCTGATGTTTGAAGGTGCGCTCAGAAAATGGATAGCCCCGGGATTGTCAATGCCCCTGCTGGTCGTACGTGATCCGCTGGCGCTGTGGCTGGTGTTACTGAGCTGGCGCGAAGGGCTTTTACCCAAAAACGGGTTCCTGACCGCCATGGTATTTGTGGCTTCCGTGGGCATGGTTACCACTATTTTTCTTGGGCATGGCAATGCGATGGTTGCCATATACGGCGCCCGCATCCTGCTTTTTCATTTCCCGATGATCTTTGTTTTTGCGTCTGTCTTTAACCGGGAGGATGTATTGCAAATGGGGAAGATAACCCTGCTTATTTCCCTGCCGATGACCCTGCTGATTGCCGTGCAGTTCTTCAGCCCGGAAACAGCCACCGTAAACAAAGGCATTGGCGGAGATACCGATGGCGGCGGATTTGCAGGAGCCTTGAATTTTATGCGTCCTCCCGGCACTTTCTCTTTCACCAACGGGGTTACGCTGTTTTATAATCTTGCGGGGACCTTTATACTTTATTTCTGGCTCAACCCAAAAGGCATTCGCCGTTGGTTATTGATCGGCGCTACGCTGTCATTGTTTGCTTCTATTCCGCTTTCTATAAGCCGGGGCTTGTTTTTCCAGGTAGCGCTCACCCTGGTTTTTACGCTGCTGGCTGTTTCACGAATGCCAAAATACATGGGTAAAATGATCGGCGCCGTGCTGGGTGGAGCGATAGTGCTGGCCCTGCTTAGCAACGCCAGCTATTTTCAAACCGCCTTTGGAGCATTCAGTTCACGTTTTGAAACCGCCAATGAAGTAGAAGGCGGTCTGCAGGGTGTGCTGATCGACCGCTATATGGGGGGCATGTTTGGCGCATTGGCGCAGTCGGGTGACAAACCATTTTTCGGCTATGGCCTGGGAATGGGTACCAATGTGGGCGCTATGCTGTTGACCGGCAAACAGGTTTTTTTAATTGCAGAAGGAGAATGGGGAAGATTGATCGGTGAAATGGGCCCCCTGCTTGGTCTGGCAGTGATAGTAATACGTGTTTCCCTAACTGTGCGTATTGCTTTTGCCGCTTACCGTAAAATGATTGCGGGGGACCTGCTGCCATGGATACTGGCAAGTTTTGGTCTGATGAACCTCGCACAGGGCGGCTGGGCACAGCCAACATCCCTTGGCTTTGGAACCCTGATCGGGGGATTGATGATGGCAGCTTTAAAAAATCCGGTATGCGTATAATTTTAATTGGCAACTATCCACCGGACAAACAGGAAAGCATGGAGCGTTTTGCGCAGATGCTGGCCGCCGGTTTTTCAAACGAGGGCTATTCTGCAGTTATCTGGCGGCCCGTTGTTTTCTTTGGCAAACGGGTCAGGTCGACCACCATGGGCAGGGGTAAATGGATGGGGTATATTGATAAGTGGATCTTGTTTCCTTTCATTCTCCGCTGGCGCCTGCTGTTTAAAAACTACCGGGCGAAAGATATCCATTTCCATATTTGCGATCATTCCAATTCTTATTACCTGCGGCATCTGCCGGCCGCAAGAACGGTCATCACCTGCCATGATGTACTGGCTATCCGCGGTGCGCTTGGATACAAAGACGCCTATGTAGGGGCGTCCAGGACCGGAAAAATATTACAGCACTGGATCCTCAGCAACCTAACCAGCGCACAAAAGCTGGCGGCTGTTTCCAGCCTGACCTACCAGCAATTGAGCGAGCTTGATAACAAGCACCCGTCCGGCCATTCAAAAAACTGGAAAGTGATTCACAATGCGTTCAACGCGGATTTCAGGCCCATGCCTGCAGCAGAAGCGGCCGGCCTGCTCAGGAAGGCAGGGGTAGATCCGGGTGTTCCCTTTTTGCTGCATGTCGGTTCCAGCCTGCCGCGCAAAAATCGTAAACTGGTCATTGAGATGCTGGTAGTGCTGGGCAGCCGGTGGGATGGTAATATCTGTTTTGCCGGCGGGGCACTTGAAGAAGAACTGGTCGCTTATGCCCGAACGCTGGGACTGAAAAGCCGGGTTATTTCTGCTGTCAATCCTGATCATATTACCCTGGTGGCGCTTTACAGCGCCTGTGCCGCATTTGTATTTCCTTCCCTGTCAGAAGGTTTTGGCTGGCCGGTCATTGAGGCCCAGGCATGTGGTGTGCCGGTAATTGCCAGTTCGTTCAATCCCCTGCCGGAAATAAGCGGCGGCGCCGCGCTGCATGCCGACCCGGTAAAGCCGGCGGATTTTGCCAACGCATTTTTATCACTGCAAAACAAAATAACCCGCAGTGAATTGATCAGGAAAGGTTTTGAAAACTCCAGGCGCTTCGACAGGTCGAGAATGACCCTTGCGTATTTGGATTTACACCTGTCATAATTCTAAACTCATCTGCATGCTGCTGAAAATAGCCAGTTTTTTCCTTCCCTGGCCGCTGAGAAGACGGGCACTGAATAAATGGTTTGGGTTTGAAATACACCCTACCGCAAGAATCGGGTTGGCCTGGATATTTCCCGGCAAACTAAAAATGGAAGCAGGAGCATCAATAGGGCATTTTACTGTTGCCATCCATCTTGATCATATTACTATGGGAATGCGATCCGGTATCGGCAGGGGGAACTGGATTACCGGTCTGTCCACCAAAAGCAACAGCAGGCATTTCGGCCATCAACCCGATCGTATTGCCGCATTGGAGATAGGCGAATACGCAAACATTACAAAGAATCATCACATTGATTGTACCAACCAAATTTCAATAGGGCGGTACTCGACAGTGGCCGGTTACCGGTCGCAATTGCTGACCCATTCTATCGACCTGCTCGAAAACCGGCAGGACAGTGCGCCCATCGTCATCGGAGAATACACTTTTGTAGGCACCAATTCCGTGATCCTGGGTGGCTGCATACTTCCTTCCTATTCAGTATTGAGTGCTAAATCACTGCTGAATAAAGCGTTTACAGAACAATGGAAACTATATGGCGGCGTGCCGGCAAAAATGCTGACCGATATTCCCCGGGAGGCAAAATATTTCAGCCGTGCAGACGGCTTTGTTTATTAAACTCCTATACGATGAATATACTTCACATTGCAGGTAAAATGGATCCCCGGCTGGGTGGTGTAGCCCAGGCCATCCGCACAATGATTCGCGGCCTGGAGGGGTTGGGCATGCACAATGAAGCGGTGACCCTTGATGATCCACGAGCTGCATTTCTGACAGAGGAACGATTGCTCATTCATACACCGGGGGAGGGCAGGGGGGCTTGGTATTATAGCCCCCTGTTCATACCCTGGCTGCAGAAAAACTGTAACCGATACGATATCGTTATTGTACACGGGCTTTGGCAGTTTCACGGCTTTGCGGTGCAGAAAATATTCCGGCAGATGAAAAAGAACGGGGTAAAAAAAGTGCCCGCGGTATACATCATGCCACATGGTATGCTGGATCCTTATTTCCAAGCTATACAGGGCCGGAAACTAAAAGCCATTCGCAACTGGTGCTACTGGAAATTAATAGAAAACAAAATGGTGAATGGCGCTGACGGCATATTGTTTACCTGCCTGGAAGAACAAAAGCTGGCGGCCCTGACTTTTAGTCCATATGCACCAAAACGAGCGGTGGTGGCGGGCCTGGGTGTGCAGCAACCGCCTCTTTTTACTCAAAATATGCAAAAGGCCTTCCTGGCGAAATGCCATGCCGCCATGAATCGAAATTACCTGCTTTTTTTGGGAAGGATAGATAAAAAAAAGGGTGTTGATCTGCTGGTAAAAGCTTATGAAAAAATAGCTGCAGATGCCGCAGAAATGAGCGAACTGCCTATGCTTGTTATAGCAGGTCCGGGGCTGGATACACCCTATGGTGAAAAAGTAAAGCAGATGGTTATGGCCTCTCCCTTGTTGCAATCTTTAGTTGCCTTTACCGGCATGCTTGGGGGCGACGCCAAATGGGGAGCTTTTTATTGCGCGGATGCTTTTATACTGCCTAGCCACCAGGAAAATTTTGGCATTGCACTGGTAGAAGCCATGGCCTGCAGCAAGCCGGTACTCATTTCCAATAAAGTAAATATCTGGCAGGAAGTCATCAATGCGCAGGGAGGCCTGGCGGCAGATGATACAGCAGCAGGTATCTTACGATTGCTTACCAGGTGGACCATACTGCATCCCGAACAGCAAAAACGGATGGCAGTAAGGGCAAGACAATGTTATGAAAAACAATTTTCGGTTGAAATGGCTGCCAGAAAAATGTTTCAGGCGCTGGGTATTGACTAAATTTTATTACTATGCTTTCAAACCACGACATCAATAGCCCGGATCCGTATTTGCGCCCTGTTTTCCCTTTTGTCGATAAACTGCGGCGATATTGCTGGAGTGCGGTATGGACCATTTTCTGTAAATGGACGCCCAACCCAATGCACAAATGGCGAATTTGGTTTCTGCGCCTGTTTGGCGCCAAAATAGGCGCCAGCAATTTTATTTATCCTACCTGCAAGATATGGGCGCCCTGGTTATTGCAGACCGGTGAAGTGGTGGCCATCGGACCGGGAGTAGAAATCTATAACCCGGGTGGTCTTCGCATGGGCAATCATGCCGTGATTTCGCAGCATGCATTTATCTGCGGCGCCACCCACGATTATAACAGTGAAGCTTTTACTTATATTAAAAAAGAAATTGTAATGGAGCCCTATGTATGGATTGGTGCAAAAGCAATTGTGCTGCCCGGTGTGTACTGCAGGGAAGGCAGTGTATTGGGGGCTGGCACTATAGCCACCAGGAACCTTGAGCCATGGACAGTATATGCCGGCAACCCGGCACGACCGGTAAAAAAACGCAATAACTTTTTACGGTCTTTTTTCCTATTGGTTTTTTGTGCGTTTTTTGATCTCTCAAAAGCCCAGGTAAATTTACCATTTATATTTTCCCTGCCTGCGAATGCCTCCACCAGTGCAGGAGTTTTCAGTAAGGACAGCATCCTGCTGAAAACCCTGTGGAGCGGTGTTGCCTATACGGCCGGCAGCCATACGGCCACCTGGGATGGCACCCTGGATGATGGCAAGCCTGCTCCCCCTGCCGACTACTATATCCGGGTGCTTTCCAACAATGTACGATACCACTGGGACGGCGTCATCGGCAATACATCCAGTGCTGTCTCGGGGCCTACCGTGTTACGTTTTTTCGAGCGCATGTATGGGATGGCCATTTCAGGCACCAGCGCCTATTTCTCCACCGGCTATAACGAGGGTTCTCCCAGCCAGGCCAAATTCCTTACTTCCAATCCCCGGGTTAAAGTCGATGTGCTTCCTTCTTCCGGCACAGGACAGGCCACTTTATTTCTGACCACTGATGGTAATAATGTCTATTACGGCGGCAGCGATGCTTTTTCACCCAATAATTCACACTGGTTTGTCTATGCTACCCGCACGGCAAACGATGCCGAAACCCTGTTCGCCAATGGGCACAGCCTGGCCGCTACCATTGGCAGGACTTATCCCTCGGCCATCGACATCATCAACGATCCAAACGCCACTGTTTCCGGCATGGCTGTGCAGAAAACAGGGCCTTACCTTTTTGTTTCCCATAAAAAGCTCAACGAGCTGCATGTGCTGGACAAAACCACCGGCGCCCTGGTGAGGAAGATTGCGCTCACCGCCCCGATGGGATTGACCACCGATAATAACAATAACCTCTGGACCATTTACACGCTCAACGGCCAGACGGTTGTCCATAAATTCACGGTGCAGGCCGATGGCAGTCTTTCTGCCCCGGTGCTCAGCCTGACCGGTCTGCAGGACCCGCTGGCGATGGCTGTTTCACCCGATGGCGCTACCCTGGTAGTGGCGGATGGCGGCAGCAGCCAGCAGCTCAAAGCCTTTGACAATGCGGCTGGGACTGCGTTATGGACATTCGGGCAGATTGGCGGTTATCTCAACGATCCAACTGTCGCCAGCGATAAGTTTTATTTCAGTGATCTGAGCGGCAGTATCCATGAGAGCTTTATTGCTTTTCAGCCCGACGGCTCTTTCTGGGTGGGGGATATCTGCAAGCCGCTGGCGCCCAATAACGGCTCCTGGACGCTGGTCAAGAACTGGAGGGGGGCGGTGCCTGCCAATTATTACCAGGACTTTATCGTCAATATTTTTAAGTTCGTTACCACGCTCAGCAATGGAAGGACTTATGGCTTGCTTCAAAATCTTTCCACATCCAATTTCGAAGTGGTGGAATTGTCGCTTTCAGGACCGGTTCGGTTTACCGGTATTTCTACCAGTGACGCCATACAGATATTGCCTGACGGCTCGCTTGCCAAATATGCCATTGCCGGTCTGGCCAGGCCGGCCTACTGGCAAAGATTCCCGCTGAAAGGGTTTGATGGCTCGGGCAACCCACAATGGAGCATGGGCGCCGGGGATACGCTGGCCGTCACGCCCGTTGTTACGGGAGAGGACCCGGTGGACTGGGGTACTCATCCGATGGCAGGAAGCGTAACCTCCTCCGATATTGTCGTTTCGTTTGATAAAGACGTTATTCAGAATGGCCATGGCTCCGGCTACCATCTCGGCGGCATCAGGGCGGGTGACCATAAATGGCTCTGGCGCACCGCCAAGAGCACAACGACCAGCTACCAGGGGCCCTTCCCGGCAGACGGCAGCTTTGATGTGGGCAACAGCGTGCAGTACCCGGGCGGAGTGGCATTGGCCGCGGGTCGGAATATTTTCTGGGGATATCATGGTGAATTCTGGAAAGCCAGCCAGGTCAACAAATGGAACCAGGTATATGACGACGGGCTATTTATCGGCCAGTTTGGGGTGACGGGCCCGGAAGTAGCCGGTCAGATCGCCGCACCCATGATGGCCGGCAATGTGTTTTCCGCCAATGTTGTAAAGGATGCCAATGGCGATCTTTACCTCTATCACAATGATGAGAGCCATCATTCGGCTCTTCACCGCTGGAAGATAACCGGCCTCAATAGCATACAGGAGCAGACGGTGCCTGTCACCATTCAACCTTATCAAAGCGGCCTGCTTGGGCAATATTTTGACGACAACCAGTTAAATAATTTTGATATTCGCAAAATAAGGGTCGATTCAACGGTAAACAACAACGCGGTTCCAGCTGAAATTCAGAATAAAACTGCGTATTCCGTCCGTTGGACAGGTTATGTATTGCCAACCCATTCAGAAACTTATACTTTCTATGTCAATACCGATAAAGGCGCCAGGCTATGGGTAGATAATCAATTGATCGTTGATAACTGGACCAATGGAAGCCAGTTGGAAAGCCAGGGAACCATCAGTCTTAACAGCGGTACAAAATACGCCATCCGGCTGGATGGGAACGGAAGCAATACATCGCTTTCCTGGTCGTCCGCCAGTCAGCCCAAGCAAGTCCTCCCGGCAGCCAGCCTTATACCTGCCAATCCGCCCGATACCAGCAATGGGATCGACCTGATGGAAGGCCTGCCCTTTGACCAGGTACTGCAGAACAATCTTTATGGGTGGAGCAGGAACCCTGCCAGCGAGGACTATACCGGGCCAGCCTATCTGCGATGGTGGAGTGTGAAATCGGGCCTTAAAGCGTACGATTATACCAAACCGGCCGATGTGTCTGCTAACTACGCACAAATTTCCAGCACCTATACCATTAACCGGGACCTGGGAAATAACCATGTAACAAATTCGTGGAAAATTGCGGGCGATATCAGCTATGAAGGCAATAATGCCAATTCTTCCGACGGGCAGGGAGGGGTTTATTTTGAAGTGTTGGATGCGGCTGGTAAGATCATCGCCCGTTTCTATCCCACCTTATTCTGGAGCAATAACCTTCCGTATATGAGTGTGACTGCCAATAAAGCAGTACTCGCTTCCGACAAGTCAGGAACCATACAACCGGTGCTTACTACGGTAGAGCCCATCAGCATAACGGCCGCCGGTGGTAAAGTGACATTTAATTATGCCGGTTATGCACCGGTAGTCACCACCATTTTTGATCCTTCCAGCGATTGGCAGACACCTAAAACCATGCGGCTGTATTTCTGGACAAGCGGCAGCAATTATAGCCGCGCAATGGATCTTCTAAACATGCGTTTTAGCGCCGACAAATTGGTGACGGTGTTACCCCTGCAATTTACTTCCATAAGTGCTCAAACAACAGGAAAGGATGTCAACGTATCCTGGACATCGGTCAACGAAGTGAATACGGCCTCCTTCCAGGTGGAAAGAAGTTCAGACGGTACTTCCTGGCAAACCGCCGGCACGGTGCCGGCGGTGAATCAGCCAGGAAACCAACATTACAGCTATACGGATAAGAATACGCCAGGCGGGGTCCTTTACTACCGGGTAAAGGAAACCGATAGGGATGGGCAGACCCAGTACAGCCAGATAACCGTTGTGGGGCGGGTTGACAGCAAATTCTCCTTCTACCCCAACCCGGTAATAAACACCCTGCTGGCAAATTACCCTCCGGTTAGTGAAGCGGGCACGCTGGAAATCATTTCCGCCGATGGCCGTATAGTAAAAACAGTGCAGCTGATAAAAGGCAGTAGCAGCACTCTGTTGAATGCACAATTTTTAAGAGCGGGTTTGTACTTCCTCCGTTTTAATAATGGGGGAAATGCAATTACTGTAAGCTTTATAAAGCTAGATAATTGACAATAACTACGCCCGAATTTAATTGCTTTGTGGCTTTAAACTTCAATGGTTGGCGAGTCTCAAGATTGATTTTATCAAAAAGACGCACCTTGCCTTTGCCGGCAATGGTCGGCTGGAGCGAAAAATAGTATTCATCTACCAGACCTGATTTAGTCAGCCCGGCGACCAGCCCCGGACTACCGATTGTGAGCCAGTTTTTATCGCTGCTTTGTTTGAAATTATTTATTTCAACCGGATCGATTTTTTTGACAATGCTTGAATTATTCCATTTCGTATTCTTTTACGGCCATATGCAACGGTTTGCGTGCTGGCAAGCAAACCTTGAACAAACTCGTGGAATTCCTGATCCGCTGTTACTAATTCACTGTCACAAAAGCCGTCTGTCGTGGTATTGATCAACACGATTAGTTTTCCCATTTTGATTATTTTGATTAAATAAATTCCTTGCCGTCCATTGTAAACCGGAATTTTTGCGGGTCGTAACCTATTTGTGATTCCTCATTCTATTTTTTGGCTAAATTATCCGTTACCCAACACTTGGAAGGGGGGTAAATTTGACAACTTAAGGGGCTGTTTGTGCACGGTAATCTTTTTACCTTTGTTTTATGAAACACAACGTACGGACAAAACATGTCTGTTTTTTATTGGCTGATGGTATTCTTAAACCCAGCTCGTTATTTGGGGCAATAGAAATCTTTGAAAAGGCAAATGAATTTTTTACGGATAGGGGAGAAGAGCCATTTTACGAAATTCAAATTGTGGGTGCGGATATCAGTCAGAACTTATTAAACACCTCTTTTTCGATCAACGCGATAAAAGACCTGAAAGCCGTACAAAAGACGGACTGCATTATTATCCCGGGGTTTGAAGGCAATGATGATTTTGCTATTCGTAAAAGCAGCAGAGCAATCTCCTGGCTCATAGAACAATACAAAGATGGAGCAGAGATAGCAAGCTTGTGTACGGGTTCTTTTTTACTTGCAGCAACGGGCCTTTTAAAAGGGATGGAATGTTCCACGCATTGGAAGGCTGAAGAAGTTTTCCGCAAGATGTTCCCGGATTTAAAGCTATGTACTGACAAAGTAATTACCGATAACAAAGGGCTTTATACCGCCGGTGGGGCTTTGTCTTGTCTGAACCTTGTTTTATATTTAGTAGAAAAGTACAATGGCCGGGAAACAGCCCTTTACTGTTCTAAAGTTTTGCAAATCGAGATTGAACGTAATTCACAATCACCCTTCATCATATTTAAGGGCCTCAAAGACCATAGAGATAAAGAAATAATAGCAGTGCAGGACTACATCGAAAACAACATCGAAGAAAAAATTACCGTAGACTTTCTTGCCGGCAGGCAGGCAATGAACAGGGTTAATTTCTCAAGCAGGAAAAATATTAATGAAGTGATGTATTCTGTGGGTTATGCAGATGTAAAGGCGTTCAGGAGCATTTTTAAAAAGATAGCCGGGATTACCCCTATGGAGTATAGATTAAAGTTTAGTACTATATAAGAATAATTATGTTTATCTTATTGGTCTAAACACCAAAGCATATGAAAAAGCTTGCTATCTTTTCATCCCTCATTATTCTTGTGGCCTGTAATAACTCCACGGAGAGCAAAATCGCTACTGCATTTGATCCCGCGGCTGTGAAGGCAGAGATCATCACCGCTAACCAACAATTTGAACAGGCATTTGTGAAAGGTGATTCCTCTGGTATTACTGCTTTGTATCATGTCGATGCAAAAGTCTTCCCCCCCAACATGGATGCCTGCAACAGAAAAGGAATTGGCAGTATGGCTGCGAGTGTTCCCAAAATGGGCATTAAAACTATGAAGCTAAATACGGATGAAGTCTCCGGAGGGCCGGATGAAGTAGTGGAAACGGGAAACTATGAGATGGGTGACGGCACAAAGGCGATCGATAAAGGAAATTATGTCGTGGTCTGGAAGAAAGACGGAGATAAATGGAGGATATTCCGGGACATCTGGAATAGCAGCAATAAGCCCCTGGCGGCAAAATAAATAAAGACAGATTTACCTTTGGCTATCCCCGACCGCCTGGCTAAAACTGCCTTTCATTTTTTATCTTAAATAATTTTTATGGCCGTCAAGACTAAGCCAATCAAAAAAGCCGCCCGCAAAAAAAAGGCGGTTATACCGGCGCCCATGCCTCAGCCTGCTGCGCCCACGCCTCTGCCTGCCAGGGGGCCTCAGGCCGGGGTGACGCCTTCTTTCCTGGTCTCCGGGACGGGGTCCCCGCTCTTTACACTCAGGCTCTATAGGGGTGAAGGGATGGTGCTCCTTGCTATGAACTGGGCAAACGCGCAAAAGCCGCCCGACAATTTCGTGGGTTTTGCCATTGAGTACATGGAACCCGGCGGGACTCAGTTCTATGCCTTGAAGAACCGGCTCTCTTTTCTCCAAAACGATGGGAATGTCAACCCGAATATCCTCTCTTCCAGGTTGTCTCCTATCCAGAAATTCAGGTGGGTGCATTTTCCCTATCACCCGGGCCTTCCCGGAAATTATACCTACCGGGTGACGCCTGTTTTTATGGATGCCACCGGCGTGCTGAGCTATGGGAGCTTTCAGGAGGCGGTCATCGAAATGGGGGCCGACACTTATCCTGGCCAGATGAATATTGCCTTTACCCGCGGTTTTATAGCATCGCAAGCGTTTGTCAAGGATTTTGGCACCAATGGCGGGGTCGGGACCATCATTCCCCAGAAGGCGGATGACGGGTTATCCTTCCAGTCGACGGACCCTAATGCGGCCAAGGCTCTTGATTGGATGGGCTTTGAAGCAAGACGGGTGATACTGGGTGCGCTGGACCAGGCAATTGCTGATCCTTCTGCCCGGGTGAGGGTGACGGCTTATGACTTCAACGAGCCGGAAATCGTAAATCAACTGATTAAATTGGGCAGCCGTTTGCAAGTGATCATAGATAATTCCGGTACCCATGGCAAGCCCAATTCACCCGAAACAAAGGCCGCGGCAAAACTCACTGCTTCTGCCGGCTCCGGCAATGTCCAAAGACAGCTTATGGGCGGCCTGCAGCACAACAAGACGATCGCCATCCAGGGGAACAAGGTCTCACTGGTCATCGGCGGGTCGACCAATTTCTCCTGGCGCGGTTTTTTTATCCAGAACAACAATGTAGTAGCGCTTTATGGCCCCGGGCCCGTGCAGGTGTTCTTTGACCAGTTCAAGAGCCTCTGGGACAATCCAAACAAACCGGCAGGCTTTGCAGCTACAACTTCGGCGGGCTGGAACGACCTGGGACTGGCCGGCATTGATGCCAAGGTCTCTTTTTCACCCCATAATGCAAGTAATGCGCGGCTGGCCGGCATTGCATCGGATATAACCGGCACTTCCTCGAGCCTGCTCTATTCGCTGGCCTTTTTGTACCAGGAACCAGGGCCCATTTTAGATGCCATCAAAAATGTGACGGCCAATAATACCCTGTTTGTGTACGGACTCTCTGACAAAACGGTGGGTGGCCTTGATCTGCAAAGGCCCGATGGCAACCCGCCTGTTGCATTCCCCGCATCCCTTCTGAAGAATGTGCCCGAGCCGTTTAAGGCTGAGGCCACCGGCGGAAGCGGCGTCAGGATGCACCATAAATTTCTGGTGATCGATTTTGACAAGCCCTCGGCGAGAGTGTATACAGGCTCCCATAATTTTTCTTCTTCGGCCGACCTGAAGAATGGAGAAAACCTGTTTTTAATCCAGGATCAACGGGTAGCTGTAAGCTATATGATCGAAGCGGTGAGCATGTTTGATCACTACGAGTTCAGGAACGCAGTGGCTAAAGCGCCGGGTAAAAAACTCTATTTACAAAAGCCTCCCACTGCGCCGGGTGAAAAGCCCTGGTGGGACGAAGACTACAGCAACGCCGCAAAAGCCCGGGACAGAGTGATCTTTTCAGGTCATCAGTGACTGAGCAAATAATGATCAAGGTTACCCAGGCCAGCTGTGAAACCTTCCTGGAAGCCCATTTTAAGGATCATTTCCATATCGGCTGTTTGGGCAAAAGTGATTTCAACTTTCACTGTAGTGCCGCTGCCTGTCTGACTAAACTCCTTTTTCCAGTTCATCCTGGGAAAATCCAGGGTTTCATTGCCATTTTCATCGCAAAACATATCTACGCTGGTGATACTCCTGTACGGTTCAATTGTCTTATAATCTACCCTGCACCAGGTTCTGTCGCCTTCAGGGCCTACCATACAATATATCCATTGGCCGCCTTCCCGGAAATCCATGGTTTTTGTCTCGGCATTGTATGGTTTTGGGGCCCACCAATGGTCGAGTATTTCACTCTTCGTCCAGGCGTTCCACACCTGCTTTATTGGGGCATCAAATGCTCTTACTACAGTCAATTTTTTGTTTTGCAGGTCCTTTGAAAAGACTGCTTCATTTTTTGTCATGATTTATGTTTTTTATTTTTCAATAACCTGTCCAGCTGGCTAAAACGGTTTTCCCATTGCGAACGGAATTGTTCTACCCATATATCCACCTCTTGCATTTTCTGCGGATTAAAATGATAATATATCTCGCGACCCGTTTGCTCCTGGTTGACCAGCTGACATTCAGTAAGTATTTTAATGTGTTTGGATATGGCCTGCCTGCTGCTGTCAAAATGTTCGGCAATGGCATTAGGGGTCATGGCATTTAGCGCCAATAAACTTAAGATAGCCCTGCGGGTAGGGTCGGCAATGGCCTGGAATACATCTCGTCTCATAATAATTAGCAACTGATCAGTTGCAAATATAGGAGCAACCGATCGATTGCGCAAATTATTTTTAACCAGGAGCTGTTAAATAGAAGCCGGGGGGCCTTAGGCATGGGGTGGAGGTGGGGGCGCTCCTTTTGGAGGAGGGGGATGCGGGGGCAATTTCACCTTAGGCAAATGGACTTTTGGCAACTTTACTTTTGGGTGGCGGGGAGGTGGACCGGGGTGTCTGGGCGCACCCGGATGCGGCGGCGGCTTGGGAGGCGCCTGCGCCGGCAACGAGAGACAAAAGGCCAGTATCAAAGGAAAAGGCAATAGTGTCTTATAACTCATCTTATGAAATTAATAAATAATGAGAATACCTTCTATCCTATTTTAGCTTTTTATTTTGGCCAATTATTTTAAGATTCGCCCTGAAATTGAGTGACCAAACTGAATGATTTATGAGAACCCTAACCACGTTTCTCATCTTACAGATATTTGCCTCGACTGCTTTCGGCCAGGAAACGTCCGGCAAAATAAGCAGCAGAGTAAAAGACGCCGGCGGCAAACCAATGGATGCCGTTTCCGTTGCCCTGCTAAAAAGCGCTGACTCAACCAGGACAAAAGTGGCCATCACCGACAGATCGGGCCAATTCAAGTTTGAAAATATAGCCATCGGTAAGTATATCCTCTCTGTCACCCATATAGGCTACACCAGCTGGTACAGCCTGCCTTTCGAAATAACTGCCTCAAAGCCCTTTGTAACGCTAAATACTATTTTGCTGCAGCCGGCCGAAACCTCCCTTGGGCAGGTAACCGTAGTCGGCAAACGACCGCTGATCGAAAATAAGATGGACAAAACGGTCGTGAATGTCGATGCTTCGACGACCAATGGTGGCCTTACCGCACTGGAAGTATTGGAGAAATCTCCCGGCGTCATGGTCGATAATGACGGGAACGTCAGCCTCAAAGGCAAGAAGGGCGTGATCATTATGATCGACGGCAAGCCTACTTATCTCAGTGCCCAGGACCTGACCAATTACCTGAAGAATATGCCGGCCAACCAGCTTGACCAGATCGAGATCATGAGCCAGCCCCCTGCGAAATATGACGCTTCGGGAAATTCAGGGGTAATTAATCTCGTTACTAAAAAGAGTAAGAATAATGGTTTTAACGGATCGGTAACCGCCACAGCCATCATTGCAAGATATTTTAAAAGCCCGAATAGCCTGAATTTCAACTGGCGCCAGGGGAAAATGAATATCTATGGTACTTACGGCTATTCCTGGTGGGAAGGGTTCGGCGACGACCATAGCAATAATAGCCTCAGGAAAAATGCCGGTTCAGCCTTTGACCGGTATACCCTCCAGCATACTTATGGCCGGTACTCGGACCGCGGTCATACCTTTCGCACCGGGATAGATTATTTTGCCGGTAAAAAGACTACCATCGGGCTGGCGGTAAATGGCACCGTCGATAACCAGTGGTATACATCCGGATCCACCACCGATTTTTATGACAGCCTCCACCATTATGTCCAGTATAATGTCGCGCAATCCCTGAACCGGACGCCTGAAACGCATCTTGGCTTCAACGGCAATTATACACACAAACTGGACGATAAGGGTAGTGAGCTATCCGTAGACGCCTTCCGACGCCCCCTATTTGCTCAACGGACTGCTGCCCTCACGGATCAATATATATAGCCTCAAAAGCGATTATAAGAAAGTATTGAAGAAGGATATCACCATCGAGGCGGGTTTCAAGTCCAGCTATGTTAAAACGGACAACAATGCCATTTATACGTTGTATGATAATACGACGAAAGCCTGGGAGCCTGACACTGCCATTAGCAATCACTTCATTTATAAAGAAAATATCAATGCCGTTTATGTCAACTGGCAGCAGCGTATCCGGAAATTCTCATTTCAGATCGGTCTGCGCGCGGAGCAGACCAATACCAACGGGGTCCAGACAGTTAAGGATGTCGGTTTTAAAAAGAATTATATCCAGCTTTTTCCCACCACCTATTTAACTTATAAGACCAACGACAATAACACGTTCGGGATATCTTACGGACGGCGGATCGAAAGGCCTTCTTACCAAAGCCTCAACCCATTCCGTTTCCAACTCGACCGGTACACCTATGATCAGGGTAATCCCGACCTGCAACCGCAGTTCAGCAATAATGTCGAGGTTAGCTATAATTACAAGGGAGAGCTGAACGTCTCCGCCAACTATACGATGACCACCGATATTATCAGTAATGCGGTAGTCAGCTTTAAAGCGCCAGGGGACTCAAATTATACGACTTACCAGACCTCCAGGAATATCGCATCCCAAAGGAATATCGGCCTTTCCGTCAACTATAGCAGGCAATTGATGAAGTCCTGGACGCTGAATGTCTTTTTCAATGTATACAACAACCATTACCGGGGAATGCTTGACAGCACCAACATCGATGTGAGTTATACTTCCTTCAATGCGAGCTTCAACAGCCAATACAGGTTCAAAAAGGGGTGGACGGGCGAGGTCAGTGGCTTTTATTATGCCCGGGATTACATCAGCGGAGTGATGCTGGCCGATGGACGTGGTATGTTCTCCCTGGGTGCTTCCAAACAGATATTGAATGGAAAAGGGGCGGTCAAATTAAACCTCCGGGACCCTTTTTACCTGATGAGCTTTACTTCCCACACCAACCTCAACAAAGGACTTACCAACTCACATTCCATATGGGATAACAGAAGAGTCATTTTCACCCTGATCTATCGCTTTGGCAAGACTACCGGCAATCAACCCGAAAAAAAGAGGACCGGGGCCAGCGAAGAGCAAAACAGGGTCGGCGGGAGCGGGCAACAGTAGGATTAATTTTTTCTTAAAGTTGAAAATGTCAGGACTGACTGCGGCGCCGGCCGCTGCTGTGTAAGCCGGGTCGCGCCCGCCGGGATCCAGGGAACTTTACCGAACTTCGAAAAATCAGGGTAAGACCCCAGTATGGTGAACTGTTCAAAAACAAAGGGAATCCCTTCGGCGCCTAACGGGGAGGCCTGGTTGGCCACGTGAAAATGCAGGTGCGGGCCGGTTGTCTGGCCGGTGAAGCCGATGGACGCAATCACTTCCCCCTTTTTAACACGCTGGCCGGCTTTAACCCGGATGCTTCCGGGCTGCAGGTGTTCATAGAATGCAATATGGTTGTCTCCAATTTCCAATGCGATGTAATTTCCGGTTGCATTTTCCGGCGGGCAGGCGGGATGACCGGAGAGGGTAGGGCTTTCTGTGAAATTATCCCGCGCGGCCAGCACCGTGCCATTGGCCACCGCTATTACGCTGGCGCCATACCCGTACCAGTTTTTTATTATGTCATTGTCCCCATCCGCGAATCTTCCCAGGCTATCCAGCTTAATAAAGTCAATAGCATAACGACCCGGTATACGTGCCTGTCCATCTACCGTATAAACCACCCGGCGATGGCCCCGTTGCCATGAAGGGTTGTATACTGCTGCCCAGGGACCGCCGTCAACAGGAGAGCCTACCACTACCGGAGCGTGTTTATCCAATTGTATGGGTGCGCCGGTCACGGGAAATGTTTTTTTGTTGCCCGTGTCGGCAACCTCCAGGTCAATGCTGTGGAATAAACGCGTCACCTTTTTCCCGGACAATGTAAGGTCGAGGTAGAGGATGGCTGTTTTGCCCGGAGGCAGTATATTTTGGAGATCGTTTTGGCTGAAAGCAAGGGGAGCGAGTCTTTCGGTTATTTCATCCTTATTCATTGTCCGGAGGACGGAAGAGTCTTTGGCGTCGAATATTTTCAGCCGGTTGATGCATAAGTAATCGGTGGAAAAATTGGTGAGATAGAGTTCATAGGTGACGGTATGTCTGCCGCTGATAGACAGAGCACCGGGTATGAAGGGAACTCTCATGTCGAGAGATGTATGATATTCCTGGCAGTGGGCCATGCCGGCGGACAGGGCGATGAATACGGCCAGGCCTGACAGCCTGTTGATTATTTTCACAATATAATATTAGAGAAAATTCCCCACCTGTGTAATTACTTCCCCGTGGAGCGAAATGGACTAAGGTTTCGAAGCTGATTCTCAATTGAATATATCAAAAAAGGGGCCGGCGGAAAGGTATGTAAATTGTAGGCTTATTTGTATGATAAGGGATGAAATCCATATTACTTTGGACGATGTCACTTTAGTGGCAAGGCTCCATATACCCAATCGGGTCAGAGGTTTGGTAATCATTGCAGAAGGAAAGGATTGCAAGATGCTAAAAGTGCAAAATGAATATTTGTCCCGGGCCCTGAGTAGAAAATGTATTGCTACCTTGTTTACTTTCCTGCTCGATCCCCCTGAAAATCAGGAATACGATATTCCATTTGACATCGAACTAATCAGGGAACATTTAGAGAAAGTGACAAGATGGGTTTTTGGACAGGACTGGTTGTATCATCTTCCCGTGGGTTATTTTGCGGTGAATACTGCGGCCGCTGCGGCACTGGAGGCATCCCTTTCGGCAGGGTATAAAATAAAGGCAATTGTAAGCCATTGCGGGCGCCCCGACCTGGCAGGTCCCAGGCTGAACCGGGTAAAATCAGCCACTTTATTGATTACAGCGTCGGAAAACATATATCTGAATGAATTAAATTGGCAGGCCTATAACTTGCTAACCTGTGAAAAGCAGCTTGTCACTATTGATGGGAATCCAAGCCGGTTCGAAGCGATAGATAAAGCGCGCCAGGTTGCTTATCTTTCTGCAAATTGGTTTGATCGTCATTTTCCGATGATGCCGTCCGGCCGTATGGCTGTTACCGCACACCCCAGGCATCAAATTCGGACGGTGTCAAGGCAGTAGACAAATATCAATTAATTGATCTGTAGAATATTGTGAAATTGGTATTGTCTTGGCCTCCAATCCATGAATTCCCTATTATGTTAAAGGACCATCAAAGCCGGTGAAACAGGTTCTATGGCCGCCCCCCGGCTGACATCCGCCTTTTCACAGGTCGAATCCTATATCCGTATCCTTCGATTTGAGCCGCCTGTTGTCCAATACGAAAACAGGATGTTCAATGAACCGAACCCCGGTTTCTCTATGCCGACTCCGGTTTTTTCACCCAGTTTTCCTTTCCATTGACAGCAGGCAGCGCAAGGGATGTTTTGAACGCATCGCGGAAAGTGGTTATCAGCTGGCAAGTTTTACTCATCCGAACTCAAACTACAGCTTCAGTACATAAACCGAAGGCTGATGCTGTGGGCAAGACGAAAATTCAAAAGGTTTAAGAGGAACAGGTGGCATGCAAAAACGTGGTTACGAACAATATCCACACGAGAGCCAGCCCTGTTTGAACACTGGATACAAGGTGTTACTCCTTAAATGTTTGGACAATGAAAAGCCGTATGACGGGAGACTGTCACGTATGGTTTTGTGAGAGCTATAGGCTGAAATGCTTATTTCTACTCGACTAACAGTTGTTGTTTTTTATACTTGCAAAACGGTTGAACGAACATGAGAGCGGATAGCTTAAATGATGGAATTATATTGCTCAAATGGGATTAACCCCTTCCTGTGGCAAGGTTGGCTGATAAGTATTTTAACCAGCCATCCCTCCGTTTCAGGTTTGCTCAATAGAAGGTTCTGATTGATCAGTAAATTGGTATCATTAATACAAATTATATTGCCATCCACCGGCATCTGTACTTGAACCCTGCGGCGGTCAAATTGAATGTTCGCCAAAACATCTCCTCTTTTTTTAAAGCCATAGACTCGTACAAGTTCAATTTTTTTAATTTGCCTGACACCTGTAAGTCTGAAGCTGGAGATGCCTACGAATGCTTCAATGTTATGAAAGTCGATCCATACATGGCTGGTAGTATAATATAAATCCCTCTTCAAGGTATCGGCAGACTTCATACTGTAAAGGTATTTTGTATACAAACACAAAATAGTAAACCTTATCATCGAAAAAAGTAACTTTTATCAATTTGTGACTGCCGTATAAAGGGAATATTTTATCTGACCAAATTGTATCCTCGCCATTTTAATATTGGCCCATTGCTGTGCGTCATAAGCCATGGGACTGAATTCTGCAAGGTCCTTCGATATCCTTTCTACAAAGCGGATCACAAGATGACCATTTACCTTATGTTGCGACAAACTTTTCATTGCTACATCAATACATTTTTTTACATCTTCCTGTGAAGTTGCAAATAGAATTGTATTGATGAGTTTACAACGATAGTCATTAATGGGTATTGACATAAATATAGTTTTGGCTTTTTATCTGCGTTCGGGGTCTTCCGGTTTTTCTGTTTTCCAGTTGGGATTATATTTCACAAAAAAGGAAAGCCACATAGACCGCGACAAACGCATCAAATATGGCTGAGATAGGATCAGGATAACCGTATTAGTTCCAAGCCACCAAAATAACCTGTTGTCTTGCAGGGAAAGCCCGATTATTACCCACCAGGCAATGAACGTTGCAACGGACAGTGCAACTGTTAACATGTAACTCACATAACTTGTTCCATAATAAAATCCTGGTTCTATTTCAAAAAACTGGTTACAAGCCGGGCATCGGGTATACATTTTCATCATTTGTTTCAAATGATAAATTTTCTTTGTTTGAAACATATCACCTGCCCTGCAACGGGAACATTTATGCTTGAATAAACTCAGGAAATAATTCGGTTTATTATCTTTTTTATCTGTAATCATAATTTATTGCAAAGCTATCCAAAGCTCCGATCCGTAACGTTGTATATTGTCACTCCAAAAAGTAACTTTTATCAACTATTAATTCGTTAAATTTGTAACTATATGAGTATCAATGGTGTTTTTCCGATTGACAAATGGAATTTTAAAAGCCATTCCATTCTGGCCGGATTGCCGTCCCGGGATGCTGAAAGAATTACAGCCCACATGAGTAATCAGCATTTTAGCAAGGGAGAAATTATTTTTCGGGAAGGTTCATTTCCCCCGGGCATTTTTTTTATCCGGAGAGGTAAGGTGAAAAAATACCAGGTTGATGCCGAAGGAAATGAGCAGATTATTTATGTAGCTAATACCGGTGAATTGATCGGTTATCATGCCTTGTTATCGGAAGAACGATATCCTGATTCTGCTTCTGCACTGGAAGATAGCTTAATTGCTTTTATTCCGAAAGAAGATTTTCTGGAAGTGCTGACTACATCGGAAATATTGTCTCAGCGGTTACTTAAACTTCTTAGCCATGAGTTTACGGTATTTGCCAACAACGTCACCCTTTTAGCGCGGCGAACTGTCAAAGAGAGGTTGGCTACACAATTGGTAGTAATGAGAGAAAAGTATAAAGAAAATTACCAGCCCGGCATGGAAGTGGAAATTAATTTATCACGGGATGATCTGGCCAGCATAGTAGGTACCGCCAGGGAAAATGTAGTTCGGATATTAAAAGGGTTCAAGGAAGACGGGATTATTGAAACCAGGGGCAGAAAGATCGTAGTGAGGGATATACATCAACTATTGAAGATTGCGAATCAATTATAATTTGCCGGGATCACGATTTAATGTGAAATTTAAGCATACTGTCAAGATCACTGTTCACCACATTATAAGATGGAGGTATTTTATCTTCCCAGCTGCATCGTGTTACTACTCGTGTCCCGGAAGGCATTTCTTCCAGCTGCTTAAATAAATAGCGATTATAATAATTGTATAGAGTATTTGAAAACGGTATCTTGTAATCGATTTTTGGAGTGCCTTTTATATTTTCATAAAATGAATTATAGAAATAGAAATGGTCATATTGTTTCAGATCTGTTTTTGTAAAGTTTCTATGGATAAAAGAAACATTTGATAAGCCGAGCACTTTCTTAGCAGCTTTTGCATGGTCAGCCAGATCCTCTCGCTGCTCGACGCCATAGAAAAATGCATTAGGCTTATGATAGGCCCCGCCTAAACAAAATTTTCCTACCCCACTTCCTATATCCAAAACCCGGACACCGTCCTCCGGCACCAGGAATTCAACAGCTTGCAGTATCACGTTCAGAGGTGTCCAATGTCTGCGGGCCAGCCGCTGTATGGTAGGTGGATAAAGAGAATTGAACTGTATATCGCTGCTGAACCAGATATCCATGTATCGAATTTTAAAGCGGTTAACAAAGGGCCACAAGAACTACCTGATTTAAGGTCCACCTGAGTTATCCACGAAGTTAGTAGAAGTTTCTATCGTCTGCGTTGAATCTTATTATAAGGCGGAAGAAATGTTCATTGAACTGCGAGACCCGCTCTGATGAGTTTTATTATTCGATAAGGCGTCTCTTCGTTCAGATCGGGGTAAATCCTCCCATTTCCATTCTTATCCATCAATTCCACATAGTACTGCAGGTCATAGGCCGGGTCGATGTCTGCGACGGGGATTGTCGCCGCAAATTCATCCGGATTACCATCCGGTGTCATCGGCAGGTTTTTATATTCCAGCTGCTGGTTGACGGCGCGGTAATACAGGCGTATCCACTTAATACCTGCGGGAGTAGTGGCGATCATCCGGATACTAACCGGTTGGCGGATAGGGATGCTGTCCATCGCCAGGAGCCGTATTTTAAATAAAGGATGTGCGGGGTAGGCGGGATAGGCCGGCGCTTTGGCGGTCATCAGATTGGGATCGGCATTTTGACGCTGTTGTTTCAGCCGGGACAGGTCTGCCTCCAGCTTGACCAATTCATCTTTCCAATGTCCGCACAGACCGGCAGTGCTTACTCCCATCTGCAGATTATCCGCATAATAATCCCCCGCCGATGTTACGATCTGTTGCCAGGCGTTGATTGCCAGGCCTTCGTGTTTGATGGCAGAGTCAAGGGCGGAAATATCGTGCGTGCGCTCATACAGCCGGTAGTAGACGGCGGCCGGGATTCGCCGGGAATGGTAGAGCGCCAGGTTGGCTAAGATACGGAGGTCTGTAAGGGTTGAGCTTAGTTCTTTGTTCGGCTGCTGACCGCTGGTTTTATCGGCGGGTGTGCTTTTTATCCGGGTAACCAGCCCGAGTACATCGGCAGCCGTCTTTTCAAACCATTGACTGTTGGCAGAGGGTCTTATCCTTGCCGTTTCCCCGCCCGTCATCAATAACACCGCTTCATCGTCAAAACTGGCGAACTGGCAAAGGTCACTGCTTTCGGTGCTGGCGTATGCGGCGAGGTCGCCGAGATTTTGCTTTTCTGCCCAGCCGCGGGTCATGGGGAAATGGCTGTAAGGGTAACAGGAGGCGATGATACGGGGTAAAATGCCGCTGGCCCGATGCAAGGCCTCTTCTGCGAGCCGGCCGGCTGTCCCGCCCAGGCGAGCCTCGAATTCTTTGTCCCAGACGGCCGCCGGCGTATTGGGGTTGTATCCTATTCGTCCAAACACCTGGAAGAAATGCCAATATCGCTCAAATTCATAGTCATAATACCGGTGCTGCGGCTGCAGCAGGTCGAATGGTTTTGCGTCATGTGGCTGGGCCTCCATTTTTGTGGCCAGCGGTTCATTCACTTCGTAACCATCGCCATCATAAAGGTGCGCGCTTCCGATGGAACGGCGGGCGTATTCCGGGTTCAGGATTGATGCGGGTGGGGTGGTAGGGCAGGCCTAGTTGTTCCATCCATACTTTCGTGGCGATCCTGAACTTTATTCCCGAGCTGATGGCGCTTTGTATAACGGTCCGCGACAATTCCTTTGCCCGCATGTCTATCTGCAGACCGGGTTTATTCTGCCGGATCATTTTAAACACATCGGCCCAGAAGGATTCTTCCTCTTCCTGTTTCAAACCGGATTCGCCGTGCATCCTGAACTGGATGGCATCGACAGGGACCTGCCGGATGAAGGCAGCCAGCGCCGCCTTGGTATAGGCGGTCAGGTTATCGGCTGTAAGACCCCAGACCAGGCCCGGGGTGGGGCGGTCGGGTGCTTTTTCATTGCCGGGTATGCCACCTCCCTGTACGCCGCCGCGGTAAATATGATCCCATATGCCTGCGGTGAAGCGGATGCCCCGTGCATGCGCCATTTGTATCAGCTGGTTAATGGCTGATAGATTATGTTCCTGTTCCTGCTTACTCAGGCCTACCATCTGCACGTCCGGATAACCAGCAACATTAAAGAAATAAGGATAACAGGGCGCCAGGAACCCCCCATTCTCGTAGCCGAAAATAACTACCAATGAATTAAATCGATTCCCGGCCATCATATCCAGGTAACGGGTCCAGTATTTTTCATCATAGAACCGGCTTTCCCAATAAGCCCGGTTCATGGTATAGATGGACAGTGCCCGGTCGCGCATGTCGGGTTTTTCCGTTATGTCCCTGATCGAACCCGGCTTCTCTCCCCTGCCTACCTGCCGGGCGATATCCAGCAGCGCATACATCAGACCGGTATCATCGTAGCCGCTGATCACGAGGGCCGGTTTTTGCCGCCAGGAGCTATGCCATATGGTGAGCGCTTCCGGTACCCGTGTTATGGAGTGGCCACCCGCCTTCAGCAAGGTTGCCGCGGCGCCATTGCCATCAGCAAGACCGGCTACGAGCAGGTAGTTTCCCCTGGCTTTATCAGGGGAGGAGACTTTTTCGAATGAAATATGTTTGGATGCCAGGACGGACGAGAGTTTATCCAGGCCATGCCGGACTGGGACTCCTATTATGGTATCGGTGCAGATGCTGATCTCCGGGACGCTTGTTTCAGCTGGTTTCCCGACAGCTGTCAGATGAAGATTTAATAGTAATATCAGGACAAGCAGCGGAAAGGTAAGTCGTAATTTTATCGGCATAAAATAATTGTGCTCCTAAATTTAGCCGATTCAACGCAAACTTTTTGTTTTTATATATTACCCCTTTGTCACATATACCTTGATACCTTCATTCGGGAAATTGGCCCAATCGGCTAAGAGCCGGCTGTTGACAGGTTCATAGATACCTTTTTTGTCGACATCATCGGAAAGCTCTTTGACAGGTATCAACACAAAATAACGGGGTTCCATATAATCCATCCGTTTGTCCTGTGTAAAAGCATTCACACGGACATACAGGAATCCCCTGTTTTTGAGATCTTCCAGGGTTTGCAGGGTAAGTTCGACAGTTGAGCCGAAATTTTCTTTTGTCTCATTTTTCATAGTATCTCCTCACATCTTTTTAATGAATTTTCAAAACTATCTGTTACATTAGCCTTGCCTATGGCAAAGAGGAGCCGGGTGTCTTTCAGCTCTTTCATCACCTGGGGACTGTGTACTTCCGACAAAATGAGCTTAGTCCCGCGGCGTTTAAACTCCTTATAAACCTCTCTGAGCGTTTTAATGCCGGTAGCATCGATAATGGGTACTTTCCGCATGCGTATGACAACTGCTTTGGGAGTTTTTTCAATAAACCGGATAGCATCTTTAAATTTATAAACGGCGCCAAAGAAAAGAGGGCCGGTTATCTCAAAGACCTCCACGTTTTTAGGCAGGGTATAATTAGCCGTTGCTTCTTTATCAATGCCGTCGCTCGTATCCTCGATCTGCTTTGTCAGGATACCGACGTCACTAATCTGGATCATCCTGCGCATGAACAGGAAAACAGCCAGGAGCATTCCGATCTCGATGGCTATAGTAAGGTCTGCCAGCACAGTAAGAAAAAAGGTGGTAAGCAGGACAGCGGCGTCACTGCGCGAGCCTTTGAGCACCGAAATAAAACTCTCCCATTCGCTCATATTATATGCCACGACTACCAATATCCCGGCCAGTGTAGCCATCGGGATCAAAACCGCCCATTTACCCACGCAAACCATGATCAGCAATAAGACCATCGCGTGTGTTATGCCGGCGATAGGGGTTCGCCCGCCGTTTTTCACGTTGGTGGCGGTGCGGGCAATGGCTCCTGTAGCAGGAATGCCGCCGAAAATGGAGGAAAAGACATTCGCCGTCCCCTGTGCTACCAATTCCATATTGGATCTATGGTTGCCGCCGATCATGCCATCGGCTACCACCGCAGACAAGAGGGATTCGATGCCCCCCAGCAAAGCAATGGCAAAAGCCGGCCGCAGCAGGTTCTTTATCGTGTCGAAGTCCAATCGCGGTATAGTTGGAGCCGGTAAGGAGGATGGGATGTTCCCGAATCGGCTGCCAATGGTTTCAACCGGCAGATGCAGGCCTATTGCTGCTATCGTGGTCACCAGGATGGCGATCAGCGAACCGGGTATCTTATGTGTCACTTTCGGCCAGAGGACGATAACTATGATTGTAACAAGAGAAAGCAGAAGGGCATATCCGTTTGCAGAAGATATATGCGCTGCATAACTTTTCCATTTGTCTATGAAGTCCGCTGGTACCGCTCCCATTTTCAGGCCGATAAAATCCTTTATCTGCGATGAAAAAATTATAAGAGCTATACCGCTGGTAAAACCTACAATAAGAGGATGGGGAACGAATTTGATAACCGACCCCAACCGGGCAAAACCAAGAATGACCAGGAGGAGGCCGGCCATGAAAGTAGCGATAGTAAGTCCATCTACGCCATATTGCTGTACGATGCCGTAGACAATGACTATAAATGCGCCGGTAGGTCCGCCGATCTGGACCCGGCTTCCGCCCAGGGCAGAAATGATGAATCCTGCGATAATTGCGGTAAACAGCCCTTTCTCAGGCGAGACCCCTGACGCTATGGCAAAGGCTATAGCCAGGGGCAGGGCCACGATGCCTACGATCACGCCAGCCATCAGGTCTTTTCCGAATTGTGCCCGGTTATAATTGCCCAGTGTTTCCAGCAGCTTAGGCTTGAACATGTTATGAGAGCTCATGACTTTATCCAGAATTTTAAGAGATGTTCCACCTGGGCCTCCACCAACTGATAGGCCGGTGGGATCTCTTCTTCCAGGCTATGATAGGTAACCAGCCGTGTTCCTGCGGGCCTTTTATCCAATTTTTTATACAGGTACCGATTGTAATAATTATATAATTCGGGAGAATAGGCTATGGCGTCATCAATCTTGTCTGTGTCGACGAGGTTCTCATAAAACGAGTTGTAAAAATAAAAATGGTCATACTGGTCAAAATCAAGCCGGGTGAAATTCCCGTGTATAAACGCTGCATTTTTCAGTCCGAGTATGGCCCGGGCGGTGTTTGCATGTGCCACTAGCTCCTTCCGTTGCTCAACACCGGTAAAGAAGGCCGAGGGCATTCTCCAGGCTGCCGCCAGACAGAATTTTCCTGCTCCGCTGCCGATATCCAATACCCTGGCATTATCTGCCGGAGCAAGATATTGTGCTACACGCCAGGTTATATGCAAAGGTGTCCAATGCCTGGCAGCGAGCGATCGAATGGGATTAGGGTACAAATAATGAAATCGCTCGTCAGTATCGAACCAGTGATTCGGATTCAGGGGAGAAATGGCTGTTGACAGCATAATTGCAAATTGCGATTGGCTTATCAGGTGAAAAGAATCGGCTAAGTTACATTCTTTATAGGGCCATCGCTGTAATCCTCATTACTCCAAAAAGTGATCTATATCACTTTAAAAAAGTAATTTTAAGGTAGTTATGAGCATAAGAGGTATTTTCCCAATCGACAAATGGGATTTTAAAAGCCAGTCTATCCTGGCCGATCTGCCTGAAGAGGATATGGCAGTGTTGACTGCGCACCAGACTACTCATGTGTACAATAAAGGTGAGGTCATTTTCCGGGAAGGAGCGTATCCTTCCGGGATATTCTTTATCATATCGGGGATGACTAAAAAATTCAAAGCAGACAAGGAGGGAAAAGAGCAAATAATTTATGTAGCCAATCCGGGTGAGTTGATTGGATATCATGCTATCCTGGAAGAAGACCGCTATCCTGATTCTGCCGCCGCGCTGGAAGAGAGCAAGGTAGGTTTTATTCCCAGAGAGGACTTTTTAAAAACCCTGCAGCAGTCTCCCGTTCTGAACAGGCGGTTGCTGAAAACACTGAGTCATGAATTTGCCGTGCTTGTCAACAGTATAACACTGTTTGCCCATCGGCCGCTTCGGGAGCGGTTAGCCATTCAACTGGTAGTGTTAAGAGAAAAATACAAGGTGGATTACCAGCCCGGGATGCCGGTTGAAATAAATATGTCAAGGGACGACCTGGCGAGCCTGGTTGGGGCAGCCCGGGAAAATGTGTTACGGGCTTTGGCGGAATTGAAAGAAGAAGGCATTATTGCAACGAAAGGGAGGAAGATCATAGTGATAGAGTTACATAAGTTGTTGAAAGTGGCGAATTATTAAGTCACTTGCCTACCCGCACATACCGTTCGATGATCTCCCGGTCGATTCCTTCCTTTTCCACTTTTTCCATTCCCCGCTGGATCAGCGTGTCATTGCTGATGCTGACGGTGAAGTTAAACGTTTTTCCTTCCCAGTTGCGGTCCCCATAATAATCCAGGTGTTCTGTGTAGTTGTTGCCGGTAAGCGTGTAACCGCCGCCGCCTGCGTCGAAATGATTGGAGGAATCTTTTGGACTGTTCAGGTCATGTTTTAAAAAGGCAAAATGGGTGTCATTGATGATCTTTATCATGCTGCTTTCCTTTGTGTAGTCGGTGACGACGCTGACGCCCCGGGTAATGGTAGTGCCCGATACGAGACGCCAGGTGCCATTGAGACGAAGGATGGAGGAAGGCTGAGAGCTGCAGGATACCAGCAGGCTCAACAGACTGAACAGGGGTAAAATTTTATATTTCATTGGATAAATATATAAAAGGGATTACGGCAGCGCAAATGTATTTGTCCCCGCCTTTAGCGGATACTCCCGCCCGGACCACAACAGCCGGCCTTTGGTACCGGCTGGTAATTCGAGCTTAATATTCCATTGGCCTTTTTCCAATTGATAAGATGCAGAGAGCATTCCGTTAGGATGAGGCATTTGCCCGCTAATATGCTGCAGCGCCCCCAGGTGAGGCTCTACCTTGATCCGGGTAAAACCTGGCGAATCGCTGTCAATACCCAGCACGGTCCTGAAAAACTCGATATTCGGGCTGGCCCCCCAGGCATGACAGTCCGACCTGGAAGATTTGACGTCCGACATCTCTGCCCAGGTCGTCAGCCCCAGACGAATGTTCTCCCGCCATTTGTCCAGCCATTGGAGATAATCATTCCCGTATCCAGCCTTGGTCAAGGCCTGGTGGAGGTAATATTTGAAGTAGATGGAAGCGGGCGCCAGGCTGGTATCGGCAAGCAATAGCCGGGCCAGATCTTTTGCTTCCGATTGGCTGGTCACTCCGGTAAGGATGGCCAGCGTACCCGCATGTTGCGAGTACAAGTCCTTTTCCGGCCGGTCGGCAAAAAGCCGCCGGTTTTTGTCCCAGTATTTAGTTCGGATCGTCTTTTTCAATTGGGTGGCATACTGCCGGTACAGTACAGCATATTCCCGCATGCCATTCCTGTCTTCTATGTCTGCAGCCAGCTGGTAAGCCCACAACAATTGCAGGTCCAATACGGAGGAACTGCCATCGGCGCCCACGGGAGCCATACCCGTTTCCCAGCCCGGGCTATTCACCCAATCCGTGAAGGTCCAATAGGGAAGGCCCCGCAGTGAGCCATCCGGCTGCTGGCAACGATGGAAGAAGCTCAGCACCTGTCTTGTCCCCGGTAATTTGTCTATTACAAAAGCGGTATCCCGTCCATACATCCAATAGTCGTGTAACATTCCAATCCACCAAAGTGAAAAGGGCGGAATGAGCTGCGGCATCTGCGTAGGATAACGGCTTAGCGTAACACCTTCCGGCTGGCGTGAATTGTCCAGCTGTTCGATCGCATTTTTTACCAGCCGGTCATCGCCGCTGTTATACAAAGACACCAGGGCCTGGATACGCGTATCTCCAATGTACTGCAGCTGCTCATAATAAGGGCAATCCATGTATGTCTCCATCGCACAGAGACGCGCCGTGTGCCACCCTATGGCGAACATACTGTCCAGCTCGGAAGAGCCTGCCTCGAAGCTAGCCTTATTCCGGAATGGGTATCCGGTAAATGTTCCATAGATGTCAGCCAGCACCAGTGGCTGGTCTTTGGTAGTGATCCTGATCTGGATATACCGCCAGGTTCGCCAGGATAGGGTTGTAAAAACCTGCCCGGCGCTGCCATCCGAAAGAATACTGTCTTGTCTGCCGATGATGATCTTGCCGGCTATGTCAGAGCGATTGCCTTTTAGAGGAACCCGGGTATATAAGGCTTCTGCATAAGTCAGGGAAAAGGCGGCGTGCTGTCCCCCGCTGAAAACCAGGGTAGGATAGGCATTGGTCAAAAAAGACTGGTCGAGCAGCAGCGTTGCCGTCGTGCCTGCCGGAACGGTAAGCGGCGCCGGCTGCTGAGGCCAACCGGCGGGAACAACAACCCCCTCTGCGCTGCGAACAGCTGCCAGTCGCTGTTTTGTCAATTCCATCGGCGGAAGCGTCGAAGGAACGAGAAGCCAGGCGGTGGAAGGTGCGAAGGAATTTGGAATATTCCGCGGTACGCCGGGTGCGATCACCTGGGCGTTCGTCCAGTCTTTTTCCAGATTATTAATGGTTGTCCAGCCCTTAACGTGTTTGCTGATGTCAACCCGTTCGCCCGGCCCCGCAACATAATAGCCGGGCACTTTTACCTTTATCGGCGAGTAAGCGCTGTCCATCGTACATTTCCAGTTCGTATCGGTATTCAGACGCTGTCCTTCCGGGGTAAGTCCCTGAAGAATAAAACCTGTCCGAAAAGAGAGCTGCGCCTCCTGTCTTTCCCCGCCTTCGTTCCAGACCTGGGCCGCGATGGTATTCATACCAGCCCGCATCCAGGGAGCCAGGTCCACCGTGGCAAATTTCCAGTGTGTGACATCCCCCCGGGCCGGGCCGAGGGATACCAAACTGTCGTTGACGAATAGCTTGTAGCGATTGTCGGCAGAAATGTACACGGGAAGAGAGGCCGGTACAGCAGAAAGTTCGATAGACCTCCTGAATAAGTAAACTCCATAACTATCGGCAGGTCTCCCTGGCATGGCGATCCAGGAGGCTTTCCATGGCTGCTGGGGCCGGGCCGGCCCGAAAAACAAGGAGGTTACAAACAAGATAAATATTCTGGCTTTAAGCACGTTAGGTGGTTTATCAGTAAAGATAAGGCTTGACCGGGTATCGATTTTCCCATTATCTTTACCGGCATGAAAAGTCAGTGCCTTCTTTTATTGCTGGGAACTTTGCTTGCCGGGGCCGCCACTGCCCAAACTGCTAATACCCAGAAAGCCGACACCCTGGTTGAGTTTCCCAGGATCGATTCCACCTTGAAAATAGGGAAAGCCGGCTACCGGGTGGACTGCAGGAATAAGAATATTACTCAAAACCAGCTGTCGATCAAGCCGGTAGGATTCGAAAGCGGCGCAAGAGACGTGAGCTTTACCTTGAAAGGGCGTGTGGCAGGCGCACAGATAGACGATCTCAACAGGGACGGGTATCCCGATCTTATCCTGTTTATTTATTCCGACTCCAATGCGAGCTTCGGAACGGTATATAGTTTTATATCGGAGGCAAATAAAGAGATCATCCCCTGCATTCTGCCGGATGCTGCGATGAATAATAAGATCAGTACGGGCTATAAAGGCCATGATAAGTTTTCCCTGATGGAAGGCACGCTGTTGCAGCGGTTTCCCGTCTACAAAACAGGAGATGACAAAGACAAGCCGACAGGCGGCAACCGCGTGGTCTTATACCAGCTCGCGAAAGGTGAGCGGGGTTCGTATAAGTTTAACATGATCCGGTTCTATGATACGAAATAAATTAAGGGGGGCTGGTGCCGGCTAGCAGCCGGGGCGTTTCAGTTAGTAGCCGGCGCGTCCGGAAAATAAAAGGGCCGTCCCGATTAGTGGAAGACGGCCCATGTGTATACTTCCGGGTATTTTAGAAACCCGGGTTATTCGGCAGGAGGTTTGGATTGACGTCCGTCTCCTGTTTGGGTAATGGGAATAACAGCTGGTTAGCGGTGAAGGTCGCGTTCCAGACTGTTTTATGGCCAACAAAATCGTCCCAGTTGCCGGTGACGTCGTTATGGACCTTCATCGTGCGGATCATATCGAACCACATCTTGTTTTCGAAGCAGAGCTCGAAATAACGTTCGAGCCATACTTCGTGCTCGAAGTCGGTCTGGGACAAGGCTGCTATCGGCGCGAGGTTGGCGCGGGCGCGGATCTTGTTCACGTAATTGACGGCATCGGCGTTGGGGCTGCCGCCGGCGCGGTTGGACGCTTCGGCATATAACAGGTAAACATCGGCCAACCGGTAGATCGTATAATTGAGATCGGACTTGGCCGTACTACGAACGGCCGTTGAATCAAACCATTTGTAGATATAATGGTGAGGGAAAACCACGGGTGTATTATCCTTAATGCTGGGATAGCTGGTATAGAAGAACTGGCGTTCGGCTACCCGTTTGTCCCCTGCCGGAAACGACGCGATGAACTGGTCTGTCGGAAAGACCGATCCGTATTCATCCGAATATTTTGAAATACCGGAATAATTGGGAATGGTCAGTGCGGTTAGCGGGTTGGTTGTGTTGGCAGCAGCGGAGAACTGAGCCTGCAGGATAAACTCCCCGGTGTTTTTGTTGGCGGGGTTGATCATATCCGTATAGTTGGTAAACAGGCTGTATCCGCCATTGTCAATAACGGCTTTCGAACGTTTGGCCGACTCTCCATAATACTGGTCGCCGCCCTTGATGGGTGCGCCGGCATAGGTGAGATAAACGTCGGCCAAAATGGCTTCTATAGCGCCCTTTCCCACATAGGCGCCACCTTTCCAGGGCAGGGAAGCTGTCTCTGCTGTCAGGAGGTCGGGAATGATCACGCTATCGTAGATGGCTTTTGCCGGCGTGCGGGGCAACTTGAGGTTCAGGTCTTTTGGAACTGCTGTTACCTTCGGCACTGCGCCGTACATACGTACGAGGTAGAAATAATACAGTGCCCTTAAAGCATGCGCCTGTGCCAGCATACCATTTTTCGTAGAATCCGATAAAACACCGGAACCAACGGCGCCGAGACTTTCCAGGGCGTTGTTACAAGCGCCAATACCCAGGTACATCCGCCACCACCAGGTATCTACGTAAAAGGAGGTATTATTGTAGATCAGGGTCTGAAAGTTGACAAAACCTGTCTGACCCAGGTCGCTATTCGATTTGCCGGTCATGAACTCCATCAGGTTCCAGGTATTGCCACCGTAGGAAGAGGGCTGTCCGTACACCAGGTCCGGCAGGTTTTTATAACAGGAATTGACCAGGGCCTGGGCTTCCTTTGAGGTCGTGATGGTGAAGCCGGGCTTGAGGAAGTTCGTAGGTTTTTCATCCAGGAATTTCTTACAGGAGCCCAGCATCATTATGAGAAAGACCATGCCCAGGTATTTATATTGAATACGTTTCATCAGTGTATGTTTAAATGTTATTAAAATCCTACCGACAAGCCAAGATTATAGGTTCGCGGACGGGGATACGAGAAAAAGTCCAGGTTCTGGGAAAAGGAAGTGTTGGCTCCATAAGTGGAATTGAAGGTATCCACTTCCGGATCATAACCCGTATACTTTGTATGCAGGAACCAGTTCTGTACGCTGGCTGCGATACGGACCCTGTTTAATCTCCATTTGCGAACCGTTCCTTCAGGAATGGTATACCCCAGCGTTATATTCTGACCCCGGATAAAGGAGCCATCCTCTACCCACCAGGTATCGAAGTGAGAGTCCTGTGCGAACTTATAGTTCCTGACCTGGGAGATCATCGTATTCTGGTGTGTCGGTGTCCAGGCATCCAATACGGTGGCCAGGCTGTTGGCGATGGTCTGTCTGTCTTCGGAGGAATGCTTAAAGGTCGCGGCGGTATTTATCCCTTGTACGAAACGGATATCGAAGGAAAAGTCCCAGCTTCTGTAAGCAAAACTGCTGCTGAATGTTCCCGTCCATTTGGGGTTGGCGCGTCCGATAATGCTGTAGTAATTGCTGCCGTCTTTGTTGTAGATGTATTTTCGGTCACCGGTTTTTAACCCGTGTTGCCGTCATTCAGCTTGAGTATCTTGTTCTTGTTGGTGGCAAAGATGAAATTGGTGGTCCAGGTGAAGTCATGGGTCTTCACGTTCACCGTTTGCAGGTTGATCTCCAATCCTGTATTCCGCACCGAACCGACGTTCTGGTAGACGTTGTTGCTTACTTCGCCGGCAGACCAGGGTATCGGCGCCGCTAGTAAGAGGTCCTTTGTAGTGCGGCTATAAGCATCAACGTTCATGTTGACCCTATCCCCGAACAGGCCCAATTCCAAACCGACGTCGGCTTGTTGTGATTTTTCCCATTTCAGGTTGGGGTTGCCGATGTAATTGGGTAACAAGACTGACTGGTTGGCGTTGTTGATGACCGTGACATCGGGCTGTATCTGGGCGAGAGATTGGTATTGACCGATCTCCTGGTTCCCGGAATAGCCATAACTGCCGCGGATCTTCATATAGCTGATCGTACTGCTGTGTTTTAGAAAGTCCTCTTCTGATATCCGCCAGGCTGCGCCTACAGAAGGAAAGAAGGCATACTTGTTGTTGACGCCGAATTTGGAAGAGCCGTCATAACGTCCGGTCGCGGTGAACAGGTATTTTTCGTCGATGTTGTAGGTTACACGGGCGAAGTAAGAGTTCATCGTCCATTTATAATCCTGGGACCTGGTATTGGACCGGACAGAGCCGGCTTGCAGGTAGTCCCATTGAAAGAAGTCGTTGATAAAGTTCTGGGCTTCGGCATTTACCCATTCCTGTTTGTATTTTTGCCAGGAGGCGCCCAGCAGGGCTGTCAGCTTCTGGCGGTCGTTGATCTTCTTGTTCCAGGTAAGATAGTTCTCGGATTGCCAGTAATAATTATAATAGGAGTTGATATGCGCTTCTCCGCCCTGGTCCTGTGAAAGGTGGGGCAGGTCTTGTGCGGAATAGAAATTGTTTTTTTGTCCGCTGAGGTTGTACCCCAGGTCGGATTTGAAATCCAGGTCTTTGGTAAGGTGTATAGTAAAATAGGCGTCACCAAGGGCTTGCAGGGTATTGTTCAGGTTATACCTGGACTCGGAAATATGCACGGGGTTGGGGCCGCCTTCCAAACCGGCGATGTCGTTGTTGCCGGCCCAGCTGCCGTCGGGATACCTGATCGGTACGATGGGGACCTCTTCGGTGACCATACGGGGTACGTTGAGCGCGCCATTGGCATCCGATACCATACGCTGCGTGCTTTGTATGATAGAAATATTACCACCGAATTTCAGCCAGTTGTTCACTTCATTGTCCAGGGTCAGCTTGGCGGAATACCGTTTGAACCAGCTGTTGATCATAATCCCGTTCTGATCCAGGTAGCCAAGTGAGGCGCTGAACAGTGACTTGTCGCTGCCTCCCTGTATGGTGATAAAATGGTCATGGGAAAAAGCCGGCTTATAGACCTCGTGCTCCCAATTGGTGTTATAGAGGGGCTTATTATTGGCATCAAACAATTTAGGCAGGCTGGCGTGAGTCAGCGGCGCCGGGGGTGTCCACACTCCGCCGAGGGGATCGAATTTTTGCCCGTTGGCGAAAGAGAGGTTATATACCTGGACAAATTGGTCCGCATTCAATGTCTTCAGATGTCTGGCCAGGACAACTTCGTTGGCATTTCCGTCATACGTAACACGGGTGTCGCCCCTGCGGCCTCTTTTGGTCGTAACCATTATGACGCCATTGGCGCCGCGGGCTCCATAAATGGCGGTGGAGGAGGCATCTTTTAAAACTTCCAAAGAGGCGATCTCATGCGGGTTGAGGGTGTTGATGTCGACACCGCTGACCCCATCCACGACATACAGCGGATCGAGGCTGGAGTTAATGGAGCCAATGCCGCGAACACGTACTTTTGCGCCTTGTCCCGGCGCATTACTGTTGATGCTCACGTCCACACCGGCAATTTTTCCTTCCAGGGCCTGCGTCACATTAGTAACCGGTTTGTCTACCAACTGCTCGCCTTTCAGGCTGGCGACGGCGCCGGTGAGGTCGGATTTTTTAACCGTACCATAACCGATGACCACGACGTCATTCAGGCCTGTTATTGTTTCCTTTAGCTTTATCGTTACCGTGGCCTGGCTGCCTATTTTCAGGCTCTGCATTTCGTACCCTATATAAGAAAATTCGAGGGTGGCGCCTTCATCGGGGACGGTTAATTTGAATCGGCCTTCGGCGTCGGTGGTCGTTCCGACGGAGCTGCCCCTGACGGTGACACTAACGCCGGATAGACCTTCTCCTTTTTCGTTGGTGACGATCCCGGTGAGGATGCGAGCCCTGATTTCTTCCCGGGCGCTGGTAATGGGGGACAGCTCTTTAAACATCCCTGGAATTCCCTCGCTGCGGTCGCGGACGGAAGAAATAACGATGGTGTTGCCGACCTGCTCGTACCGGAGGCGCGTATTCAGCAACAGCGTCTCCAGGATGCTGTGTACCGAGCGACTGCCGCCACCCAGGGTAAGGTTGTGGATTCTCTTGATCTCCCGCTTGTTATAGGCAAACATAAAGGGAGTCATCTGCTGGATCTTTTCCAGGGCGGTCACGAGTGGCTCGTCTTTCAGCTCCAGGGAGATGTAGACCTTGTTCATATCCTGTCCACTGGCGTCGCGGGCGCTGAGCAACTGAATGCTGCATAAAAAGCAAAGGAGAATGACAAAGCTGATACGCATAAAATACAGCAATCGTTTTTTTGTTTGGCTAAGCAGTTGACTGCGCCCCTGTTCCAGGCGGGAGCGCTCAAACGCTGACAATAAAGAAAATGTCATAGTTTTGATTGTTTTAAATGATGATAACTTGTTTAAAACAGGATACCTCCTTTGTCTAAGAGAAAGGTATCTTTTCAACCTGCTCCGGGTTCCAGCCGGGGTAGGTTTTTTATTTATACATACTACATATTTATTTACAGCCTTCTCCGTTGATCAGGATATGTCCATGATCAATAGTGAAGGCCATATTGTTAATCTTTGTCAACACTTTAATGATCGCTTCCAGTGATTCCCTTTCGGTAAAGGAAGCAGTCACAGGGCAATTTTCTGCAGCGGGGTTGCTAAAGACGATATCCGCGTGAAAGCGCGCCACCAGTTCGGCCATTGCCTCTTTCATGGTTACGTCGTTGAAGATCAGATAGGGTTTCTTCCAGCTAAGCACTTCACCGGCATCTACCTGTACTTTTTTTAGCCGGGTATGGAGCGAATCCAACCGGAGCTGTTCGTTGCGCCGAAGGATACTGTATTCTCCCGCGCTGTTTTCTACTTTGACTTTTCCTTTCGTTACAGTGATGACGATATCGTGTTCACTAGAGGCATTGATGTTGAAGGCGGTGCCTAAAACTGTCGTTCGGATTGATCCTGTGTGGACGATAAAAGGGCGGGGATCGTGGTGAATCGCGAAATAGGCTTCTCCATGCAGGGTGACTTCCCGGGTTTTTTTATTGAACCCGTTTGGATAGTCGATCCTGGAGTCCTGGTTTAACAATACGGTACTTCCGTCAGGTAAGGACAAGGTGATACAGCGATCGACCTTTGGTATAGTGACGGCTAATGCGGGTGACGGTGCAGGGCGGGACGGGGTGGGGTGGTGAAAGAAAAGGATTAGAGAGCTAATGAGCATAATACCGAATATTGCTGCGGCCCATCGGCTGATGAGAATGTTACGGACATTGGATAACAGCGACCGGGAAATGATGAGGCCAGGGTCTTTGTTTGCAGCGGGAGGGGTTTCGGGTTCCCGTCGGCTTATGATATGCCGGAGTATAGTATCCGCTGTTTGTTTGTCCTGGGTATAGGTGGGAAAATCATTTTTCCAGGTCTCATCAATCAACTGCCGCAGCGTCGGGTCGTGTTCGGACTGTAGCAGCAGGTCAAATAATTCATTCTTTTCCGTTGGGGTACAATCTTTCGAAAAGTACCGGCGGAACAGGTAAGCCAATCGTTGGGATGCTTCCATGATATAAGGTTACCTCTAAAGACTGGAAAATTCAGACATAGGAGTAGGCGAAAAGAAAATATTTTTTTCTTTAGTCAAAAATATTTTGAATGATCAGCAGGCAGATAAGCAATAGCCTATCCGATTGAAAGTGCAGGATATCGCGCAGCGTTTTTAAGGCCTGCACCAGGTGCGTCTTGACGGTATGACGGGAAATATGAAGGTGGGATGCAATTTCTTCGTGTTTCATTCCCTGGTGACGGCTCAGGATGAAGATAAGCTTTTGACGGGGAGACAGCCGATCCAGAGCCCGTTGCAGCTGTTCTTCATTTTCACGGCTAAGCATCCGGTCTTCTACGGGATTGGGATCGGTGTCCAGCAGCCCCGCCATCTGGCGGCGCAGAGAAGCTTCTTTAGCCATGCTTTTTAGCATGTCGAATACCTGGTTACGGGCGATGGTGAAAAGCCAGTTATCAAATCGTAAGACGTGGGAAATCTTGTCGCGGTGAAGCCAGACTTTCAGGAAAACATCTTGCACCAGCTCGTCAGCCTGGGCGCTGCTACCGGATAAATGGTAAGCATAAGAGTAGATTCTTCGCCGATAGTGATGGAAAATAGGGGCAAAAGCCTTTTCATCTCCTTCTGCTATTCGGGCAAGCAAATCGCTCTCATTCGGCAATGGCAAGGTTTTGACTGCACCATTTTGGCTACTTATGTCAAACATCGTTGCAGGTTAGTTTATGAGCACATACCAAATTTATTTCAATTTGATCACACGCCAAATTTATTTGGGCACATTCCACTCTGCTGTCTGCGGTCTGCTAAAATAATTATACGGGTAATAAGCGATAACTAATTATTGAACAGGGCTATTTTTTTCAAAGCCCCATTCCCGCATATTTTTAGCAAAGATTATCCCGCAAATAATCAGCGGTGGACGATGGGTTGAGGCGGACAAAAAAATTATTGGAAAAACTAATTGATTAGTTGTAAAACTAATTTATTAGTAGTAGCTTCATTTGAAATTTGGAGAATATGCAGAAACTAGCCAAACGTGAGGAGCAGATCATGCAGGCCTGCTGGCTTCTTGGAAAAGCGTTCATTAAGGAGGTCATCGCTGAATTACCGGACCCCAAACCGCATTACAACTCTGTGGCGACCATGGTGCGCATCCTGGAAGAGAAAGGGTTTCTCAGTCATGAGACATTTGGAAATACCTTTCGTTATTATCCCCTGGTGTCAAAGGAGGAATATCAAAAGCATGCTTTCGATGATATCGTACGGGCGTACTTTAATAATTCCTATCCCCGGATGCTGGCCTATTTTGCTAAAGAACAACAGCTATCCCAGGAGGAGTTGAATGAAATATTGGAGATCATTAAATCCCAGAAGAAATGATACCTTATATCCTGCATGTCACGGTCATTACAACCATCTGTTTTTTGTTTTATAAGCTCCTGCTGCAGAAGGAGACTTTTTATCGATTGAACCGGTGGATGTTAATGGGAAGTCTGGCCGTCGCATTTGTACTGCCTTTGTTGCCGGCGCCCCGGCTGTGGAGCTGGCGCGGATCTGACGTGCACCAGACAATTGCTTTGCCAGTGGCCGTCAGGGAACAGCCAGTGGTTGAACGAACGCAACCGGCTGCTGCTACGACCCGCCTGGTGACGACAGAACGGCCGGTTCCGGATCAGCCGGTTTCTACCAGGGCTGGAGCTACTGTTCAGCGCACAAACCAGCCAGCGGCGCCCGAAAAGCAAGGCTCCATTGCTAAAAGCTCCATTACCATTAGTCAGGTTATTTCAGTAGCTGCCCATTGGCTTTTTTACGTCTATCTCTTCGGGGCATTAGTTTTCGGGATCAATTTCCTCTTGCGGCTGGCTGTGCTCCTTTATCAGTCCTATGCCAATCCGGTTATATGGGATGGTCGTTTCCGTATTATAGAAGCGGGTGGAAACCGGGCCCCCTGTTCTTTTGGAAACACGATCTTCATCAATCCGGCCAATTATGATTGGGAGACGTACAATCAAATCCTTATCCATGAAAAGACGCACGTGAGCGGCCGTCATACCGTCGACATTCTCCTGGCGGAGGTGGCGGTTGTTCTGCAATGGTTTAATCCGATCGCCTGGTTATATCGCCGGGAAGTGGGGAACAACCTTGAATTTTTGACCGATGAATCCGTCCTTCTTCACCAGGAGGTGGAAAGATTCTCTTATCAGCTAAGCCTGTTAAGGGTCTCTGCCCCTCATCTATCCTTTAGTATCACCAATAATTACAATCAATCACTATTAAAAAGACGTATCGTTATGATGAATAGTAAACGTTCTTCCCGGCATACGGTCTGGAAATATTTTTTCCTGTTACCTATTTTCACGGCGCTGGTATGCGTCCTGAATAAACCTGCTGCCTATGGTCAGCAGACAAAAACATCGGGCAAAACCGACAAAAAAGGCTCAACTCCTGCCGGCCGGCCTGCTGATAAGGCTAATCCGTGGGCTTTACCCGCTGTCCCATCAGACGCGGCGGCACCGGCGGGTGCAGCTGTGGCTGCTCCAGGGGTCAATGTCGCTCCCGTAGTGGCCGTTAACGCCCAGCCAGCAGCAATGGTCAGCCCGGCTCCCTCTGTAACCGTTAGAACAGTGGTGAATATAGACGCCGACGAGCTTACGGATGGGTCCTGGTTTGTCACAACAACGGATGGCAAATTGTGGTTCGAGCTGAAGGCCGAAGAGGAGGATCATTCCTGGTCACACACACTGAGCCTCGAAAAGAGTGAGATCAATCCCTTTCCCGGCATGGGCAATGTCACCTTCAAGCTGGTCCGGGATGCAGGCACGATGACCTTTACCGGTCAGTTCGACGGACAGCAGGGATTCGGGCATTTTCATTTCCAGGCGGACGAAGGATATTTCAAAGCCTTGCAACAAATGGGTATAGAAGAAATAGAAGGCCGCCGGCAACTTTCTTTCTTCCTGTCCAATGTGAGGAAGGATTATGCTGAAATGATCCTGCACAACGGGTATCCGCATATCAGCGCGCGTATGCTGGTAAGTCTTGCCGCGATGCATATTGACCGAGAGTTCATCCAATACTGGAGGGAAATGGGCCTGGCAAAAACAAATGATCCTGATCCCAAGACCCTCATCACGCTGAAAGCCCGGAATATTGATAAGGGTTATGTAGAAGAATTGAAGGCGGCGGGTTATGACCACCTGACCGCGCGGGAAATGGTTTCTCTTAAATCGCAGCAAGGGTTTCAGGCCGTGGGGTACAAGGATATACCTGCCCGGGAGCTCATTTCTTTAAAATCACAGGGAATTACGCCCGAGTTTGTAAAAGGGTTCAGGGACGTCGGATACGATGATATTTCTCCTTCCCGTTTGAGTGGGCTGAAGGCAATGGGGATCACCCCGGAATTTGTGGGCGAGTTCAAAAAGATAGGGTTTGACAATATTCCTCTAAGCATGCTGCCTTCGTTAAAAAGTACGGGTGTGAATGCTGATTATATCCGGTTAAAGAACGATTTTAATTAATATAAAAAAAAACCTGCCGTTGCGGACGCAGTGGCAGGTTTTTCTCATTTAAGGTTTATTTAACGTTGATATGCCGGGCAGCTGTCTTTCTTGCCTCTTCCGTTTTGGGTAAAACCAGTTTAAGTAGACCATTTTCATACTTTGCGTCAATCTGGTCTTTTTTTACACCTTCAGGGAGGGTGAAAGACCGGGAGAAGGAAGTGTAGTTGAATTCACGCCGGGTATGACGTTCATCCTTTTCCTCTTTTTGCTGTTCTGTTTCTGCGCTGATGGTCAGCATATTTCCTTCAACATCGATGTTGAAATCGTCTTTTTTCATGCCGGGCGCGGCCAGCGAGATCTCAAAATGATCCTGTTTTTCTGCGATGTTGACGGCCGGAACGGTAAGCATCTGGCTCAGCGAGCCGCCGTTGGTGTCAAACCAACGATCCCAGGGTTTGAAAAAATCCTGAAACATAGAGGGAAGTGTCTCTCCTCTTTTCATTAAATCTTTAGTTGCCATAAAAACCTCCTTGTATTTTAAAATGAAGAAATAAAAGCCGGGGTTTGTTAATGGATTTAGGAGGGGTAGTGCGGAAATAGCGGATAGATTAGAAAATGCCGCAAAAAGACTGCCAAAATACTAATTTTACGGTTTTATCAAATTCTGTTAACAAACGATGGCAGTTAAGGCCGGCACTCAGCCCTTTACCGGAAGAATCCGTATAATGGTAGCGATATTTTTCTTTGTGTCCGGTTTTGGGTTTGCTACCTGGGCCTCACGGATACCAACCATTCAGCAGCAATTACATCTAAATAACCAGCAGTTAGGAGCCGTTCTCTTTGCGTTGCCCATCGGTCTGATGGGGACGCTTCCCGTTACCGGAGTATTGTTAAGCAGGTTTGACAGCCGTCGGATCATGATGATCGGGGCTGTTTTGTTCAACCTTATGCTCTGTGCTATCGGGTTCGCTACGCAGACCTGGCAGTTGGTCCTTGCGCTTTTCTTCTTTGGGGTTTCCCGCAACTTGTTGAATATCTCGGTCAATGCGCAGTCGATCGGGGTGCAGGCTTTATACGACCGTTCCATCATCGCCCGGTTTCACGGGATATGGAGCCTGGCGGGTATGGGCGCAGCAGCCCTGGGCTCCCTGATGGTTTCCTTTTCAGTGTCGCCGGGCTGGCATTTCGGGGTAGTGGGTGTGTTATTGACCATCCTATGTGGATATGCATACCCGGATAGTCTGCGCCAGCAGCCGGCTGCCCGGGAGCGCCGGCCCTGGTTTGCCCTCCCTGATCGCAGCCTGGCAAAATATGGATTGATCTCTTTTGCTTCTATGGCCTGTGAGGGAGCGATGTTCGACTGGAGCGGCATTTATTTCCGGGAGGCGGTGCATGCTACCCGGAATGTGGCTACGTTGGGGTTTGTGATCTATATGGTCGCCGTGACCCTGGGCCGGCTGACCGGCGACCGGCTGGCCAACCGGTTTGGCATTCGTACGATGTTAACCTATAGCGGGATATTGATCGGTGTTGGGCTGTTACTGGCTACTTTTCTGCCCTATCCGGTGACTGCGGGGTTTGGATTTGTCCTTACCGGTTTTGGTGTTTCCTGTGTGATCCCAATGGTCTTCGGTATGGCCGGCCGTTCAGCCGGTATGAGCAGTGGGTCGGCCATTGCCGCCGTCTCGACGGTGGGGTACCTGGGTTTTCTCATTGTTCCGCCGGTGGTGGGGTCCATCGCCCAGCATGCCGGCCTGCAAGCGGCATTTGGCATGCTGGCCATATTTGGGGTGTCTATTTCCGGGTTGGTACAGTTCACAGTGGATAGACATCGGCCCTTGAGCAGCCCGGATTCGGCTTAGCAATAATATAGACAAAATCTATCTGATTATAGATAATTACGATGATATTCTATCAATAGCCTGCCTTACATTTGCGTCACCTTGATGCTCTTACAGAGTAGGATACACGATAAATGATTGCCCGCCTAAAGAACTATCTATCTCATTTTTTGCTGTTTAAAAAAAATCAAATATATGCCCAACAGAATTTTGTCAATTGGTGAAAAGTTTCCTTCTTTTAAAAAGAAAGCCGTAGTATCTATCGAAAAAGGAAAGGAGTTTACAGAGATTACGGAGGAATATGGCAGCGCGGAAGGCAAATGGACTGTTATGTTCTGGTGGCCTAAAGACTTTACTTTTGTTTGTCCAACAGAAATAGCTGAGTTCAACAAGAAAAATAGTGAGTTTACGGATCGTGATACGGTAGTTATCGGTGCTTCTACCGATTCTGAGTTCGTACATGCTGCCTGGAGAAGGGATCACAGTGACCTGCGTGACCTGAAATTCCCGATGTTGGCCGATACGTCCAAGTCGCTGGCTGAAGAACTGGGTATCCTGGACAACGAGGAAAAAATCGCTTATCGTGCAACTTTCATTATAGATCCCCAGGGAATCGTACGTTGGGTAAGTGTATACGATCTCAATGTAGGTCGTAGCGTAGCGGAAGTTATTCGCGTATTGGATGCGTTACAAACAGATGAGCTTTGCCCTTGCAATTGGAAGAAAGGAGAAGAAACGCTCACTACCCAGCTGAGCATGAACTAGTATTTCCTGATTTTTTTGGGATCCGGGCGGCGGGGTATTCCTGCCGCTCTTTTAAAAATTACAATATGAGCGCAATAGCCACTATACAGAATGAGACTTTCCAGAATTTGCTGGGGGAATTAAATATCCCTGGTTATAAGCCTTCTGCCAATGTATTGGCATTGGTCGCCGCGGAATCTCGTTTTATCAAGGATCTGAAAATCAATGTAGGGAATGTGCTGAACAATAGTCAGTACCTCGACAGAAAAGAAGCCGTGCTGCTGGCCCTGGCGGTAGCCGTTAACGAAAAATTCCCGTTGTTGCAGGAGTCTTTCACGGGGATGGCCAAAGAGGCGGGCGCTTCGGACGCTGAAGTTGCCGAGATTGTCGCTTGTACTTCCCTGATGAACACCAATAATATTTTCTATCGTTTCCGCCATTTCATGAAAAAAGATTTTTATGACAATCAGCCTGCCGGCATCAAGATGAGTATTATGGCCAGTCCTGTACTGGGTAAGGAGTTCTTCGAGCTGGTGAGTCTTGTCGTCTCATCCATCAACGGATGTGAAATGTGTGTAAGTTCACATGAGAGATCAGTCTTACAACATGGCAGTACAGAATCGAAGGTAATGGAAGGAGTGAAGCTGGGAGCTATTATCAAAGGGCTGATTACCGTATTGGCGTAGTTTTTTATAGTTTTTTTATAAATAGGCCAGCTCAGGAATGAGCCGGCCGTTTTTATTTATGGAAGCACTACAAATGTGATGAGCGCATTAGTTTGTTCAATCCGGGGCCTCGACCGATATAACCCCAACTTCAACATTGCGGTGTAATTCTACCGATACGGTATTGCCGAACAGCAGGCTGCGGCTGCTCCGGGTAGTTTGAATAGAATGTACGGTAAAACACAAGCCCGGCTTCCTTTTTAATAAGAACGCAATATTATCTATGCATTCCTGATTTTGGCCGTGCAGAGGAAAAAAACGATTTTCCTGTTCCAGGCCGATGTCGAAGTGCGGGAATAGGACATCGACATGCAGATCCAATGCTATCCTGTACAGCCGGGCTTTCTCTTTTGTATCACCTTTGAGGCGAATGACCCTGGTTGGATAGCGTTCTGTATAGAGTTCGATAATCAGCATCAGGGTGGTCAACACCTTATTCATGTCGCCATTGTCGGTTATTGTCGTAGAAGATTGATCTTCCGGATGAAGATCGCCAATGTCAAGATCATAAGTATTCTGAGAGGTATTGCCTTCTTTTGGGCTGATAAAACGAACTAGCCTGGCGGTAGCACCGGCTATTCCCCGGCTGGTAAATTGAAAAGCGCTGAAATCGGGAAGGGCTTTCAGCTCTATACATGACTGCTGAGAAAACATGGGAGAAGCTTTTATAAAAGGGATGAGCGGCGGGCTTTACTGCCGCTCATCCGGTGAATAAAATTGATTATTTATAAATTCTCTTACGAAGAGAGCTGCGGGCTGTTGCCGGCTGGATTTCTTCGGCTGAAGGTTCTTCCTTCTCGGTGGGAACATCTATTAATTCCACTTCAGATGGAAGGAGTTCCTGACCTTCAAGATCTTTAGATTCGTCTTTGGACTCATCTTTGGACTCATCCGGCATTGTACTCCCTGGTATTTCCACCCCAGGCTCTTTTTTATCCCTGTTTTTATCACCTAGCGCGGCCCTCGTTGCCTGCGGATAGATGTTGATCAGCCTGGACTTAGGATTGGCTTCCACAAAGAACCTTTCCCTTTTATTCCCTTTGATAAAGGTGACAGGATGAATGTTCCCCCTTCGTAAAGACCTAAGCAGGGCTGTTTTTAGCTCTTCGTTCAACAAGTCCAGGATCGGGTATATCGCCAACGCTTTTTCAAGATCATACCGATACCCTTCTCCATATTGCCGGATCTTGTAGTTATTATGCTTGTCCTTTTCATCGAAGTTCAGCTGTGACCAGGCATTGTACTTTGCGCCGTCAAGGCTGGTCAGGTCTTTGTTTACGGCTCTTCCTTCGAGCAGATTGAAAGTCTCTTTGAAGGTAAAACCTTTCCCCTTGAAGATATAGATGGTCTGCGTCCTGCTTTTTCCGGGTTCATTCGGATAATGCAGCGTGGCCTCGTATCTTTTGAAGAGATATCTGTCCGAGTCGTCCGAAAGCCTGAAATAGAGCTTTGCCTCTATTCGGGTATCGTCGTCAAAAAATGCTTCAGTATGGAGCTGAAAGTCTTCCAGACCGAGCTTCACTTGTTCTTCCAACTCCCGATTTAAGGCTGCGCCTTCCCCAAACCCAAGGTATTTGAGGTTATCCTGGAGGAAGGCCAGGTTCTCGATGTTCATACAATTAAATTTTAATAAAGTGAAAAATGATTCCCTCAGGGCTCAAAGAATATGGGCCCTTTCCAACATAAAATTGGTAGCCTGCAGCTGCAGATGCCTGCCGCCATTCTTCTCCAGCACTTCTATCAGCAGCCGTTTGCCATAAGGCAGGGTAAACCTGGGCAACACGATCACATTGGTGACCTGACTGTAACCCAGTACCATCGAACTGCCTACCATCGAACTACTGTCGTAGACATACACCGGTTTTAACTCCCCACACCTGACCAACGGGTTTTTCCTGGTTTGGGGACTGGCAATAAAAAAACGGATCGCTTCCACATCATAATCCAGAGCAGACCGGTTGTGCATACGGAGCAGAAAATAAAGCGCCGATCCCTGGGTGTAGATACCCCGGAGCTGAAGCTTCATTTTCCCGCTTCGGTCCATCAACCGATAGATTCCCCGATTGTACAGACTCGTGATCCGCAGTCCTTCTTCCTTCATGATCTTTTCGCAGGAGGCCCTTAATAGATCATTGGCAAAAAGATCAATGGGAGACAGAAGATTGCGATCTTCGCCCTTAACCTCCATTGTCTTTGGGTGGCCGTCGCCGACAACAGGTGAGGATGACCGGGAGAAAGAAGAGAAAAACTGATCCAGCCCTTTGTTTTTAACAGCCCCCGTTTGGGCTGTTGTTTGGTTTGCCTGACAGAGCAGGGTAAGCCCTGTCAGGAATGATAAAAACTTTGTCATGAAAAGAAAATTTAAGTACTCAGAAAATAATCGAAGTAGTACCAGGCCTGTCTACTATCGTATCTGTCACAAAAGTAGAATGCGCGTGGAGAAAAAAAGAGAAAGAGGTACATCGTAGTTCGGAGGACTTTTAGGAAAAAGACTACGATATCGGAGGATTATTTTCCTCTTTTGTTTTTCTTTATTTGATATAGAGTTGATTCCCGAATGCCCATGAAAGATGAAAGATGCTTATTGGGTACACGGGTGATAAGACGCGGGTATTCCTTGTTTAAATAGTCAAAAAAAAGTTCGGGCGGCCTTTTACGCTGTGCATCCATATTCCTGCTTTGGACATGATATCTTTCAGTAAGTTTTATCCGGATAGCCGCGAATTCGCGATAATCCGTGGTCAGCGCCTCGAGTGTCTGCCTGGTGATGGTCCAGAGTATGCAACTTTCGAGCGCCATGATCGTCTCGGTAGAGACCGCGCCGGTATCAAAACTATTTACGCAGGTAACGATATTGCCTTCCTCCATCAGCCAGACGCAGTATTCTTTATCGATAGCCGCTTCCTTATCATAACAACATAACAACCCCTTTTCAATAAAATAAAGATTTGTACAGATATCCCCACGCTTGTGCAGCGTATCCCATTTCTGCAGATCGATTCTCTTACCCAGGGTGTGTAATGTCAATTGCAGTTCCGCCGGCATCGGACACAGAGAATTCAATAAGATTATTGCTTCTTTCATAGAAGTCAGGATTCATCAAACAAAAGACCAGTTATGGAAAATCTGCAGTGTGATGGCAGGCGCAAAAAGTTGTTGATATTTCGCAATTTGTACCTTTACGGGCATGAAGGTTATACCGATGCTTTCCCAACATGCCCAAACGCTGGAAGAGCTTCAGCGGATCGTTTTCCCTGCACTCGCTAACGAAGAACGTCTTCGTGCGGAGCACTACCGGGCTCATCTGCAAATTTTTCCGGAAGGACAATTTGTCCTGACAATCGGGGAAGATCCACCTGCGACATCGTCATTGGCACATGCCGGTTCTACCGGTCCCGCAACGACGTCGGTGGGAGGGGCACGTCTGCTCTATCGCGCCCGGCAGTTGCTCGTCCGCCGGCAGGACCCTACGCTGACACGACAACGAAAGATCGGTTTTGAACCACTGGGACTGATTCCAAATTACTTGCATGATCCCGCCTGTGGAAATTACGGTGTGTTGCTGCGCCTGGATGCAGGGTGCGAACTGTGAATGCGGCTGAGTGAGGATGCCGGATGCGAAATAAGAACCGGCTGGATTGTCGGGGCATTAAATTTGAATAGATGGGTTTAATAGCTTAAATCGTAACTTTGTGCACGGATTGGCACTAACTGGACGGAGTCCAGTACAGACATTAGCGGTATTGCGGTAAAAAATTATATTTCAAACCATTTTTTGCCGCAATTCATAATAAATTGTATTTTATGGCACTCGAGAATAGCAAAAGGCAACGGATCGTTATTATAGGGGCCGGTTTTGCCGGGTTGCGCATCGCCCGGGACCTCAACAACACCAATTACGAAGTATTTCTCATCGACCGGCATAATTACCACCAATTCCAACCTCTGATGTACCAGGTGGCAACGGCCCGGCTTGAACCTTCCAGTATTTCTTTTCCTCTACGAAAAATATTCCAGCATACAAAAAACGTGACGATACGTATAGCTGAAGTGCAGCGCGTGGACACCGACAAAAAAGTACTTTATACTTCGGTGGGCGAGATCTCATATGACCGGCTGATCATTTCACTCGGATGTACCACCAATTATTTCGGCAACAGCGGCATCCAGTCCAATTCCTTTCCGATGAAATCGGTGCCCAATGCGATGGCCCTGAGAAACCGGATACTGCAAACTTTTGAGGATACCATCGAAGCCGGACCTGATGAATTGCAATCCCTGCTGAACTTTGTCATCGTCGGAGGCGGCCCTACCGGTGTAGAGTTGGCCGGCGCCATGGCCGAAATGAAAAAGAATATCCTCCCGAAAGACTATCCCATGGTAGACTTTTCCAGGTTTATGATCTACCTGCTGGAAGGATCCCCCAATACGCTGAATGCGATGAGCGATCCATCCAGAAAGAAATCCCGGGAGTATCTCGAAAGCCTGGGGGTCGTTGTCCGCACCGGAACGGTTGTGGAAGATTATGATGGTATCACGGTCAGGCTAAAGGGTGGAGAGACCATACTCGCCCGGAACCTGATCTGGGCTGCCGGAGTCACAGGAAACACGTTGGAGGGTATCCCGGCCACAAGTTTGGTGCGGGGCAATCGTCTCAGGACAAACCGCTATGGCGAAGTGGAGGGGCTGGACGGTGTGTATGCCGTCGGCGACATTGCGTATATGCCGACTCCCAAATATCCTAACGGGCATCCTCAACTGGCTAATGTCGCAGGTTCCCAGGCGTCCAGACTGGCGCATAATTTCAAAAGAGAGCTAAAGGGTAAGCCCCGCATCGAATTTGAATATCATAATAAAGGCTCGATGGCTACGGTCGGGAAAAGAAAGGCCGTTGTCGACCTGCCCGGTTTCTCCTTCCAGGGTGTCTTTGCCTGGCTGACCTGGATGTTTGTGCACCTGATGCTCATCCTCAGTGTCAAGAATAAGCTGATCATTTTCCTCAACTGGATGATGAGTTACCTTGCCAATGATTCCACTCTCCGTCTCATGCTGAAGGCCGACAGGGGAGACAAATCCTCCGGTAAGATGGATGAAGCCGTACTAAAAGGACTTTGAGAGCCCAAAAAAGCTTCTTTCGGGCACTTATAATTTACTATTTTTGTTTATAGCAACCAGATTATACTATGGCGGAACTCATCGTGGAATTAAGGCAGGCGAACATCTACCAGGGCGACAATCTTATTCTTCAGAATGTCAATCTCACCGTGGAAAAAGGCCAGTTTGTTTACCTGGTAGGCAAGACGGGGGCAGGAAAGTCCAGTCTGCTGAAGACGCTGTACGGAGACATAACCCTGCGGGAAGGAGATGGTGTCGTAGCCGGGTTTAATCTGCAGGAAATGGACTGGAAAAAAGTACCCTATCTCCGCCGTACACTCGGAGTCGTTTTCCAGGACTTTCAGCTGCTGACGGACCGTAACGTCAACGACAACCTAAAATTTGTTTTAAAAGCCACTGGCTGGAAAGACGTCCGCCTCATGGATGAAAAGATCGCCGATGTCCTGGACAAGGTAGGGCTCAAGTCAAAAGGATTCAAGATGCCCTTTGAAATGAGCGGTGGCGAACAACAACGGGTAGACATAGCCCGTGCCCTCCTCAATTCTCCCAAGCTGATACTCGCTGACGAACCTACCGGTAACCTCGATCCGGAGACTTCCGATGAAATTATGCAATTGCTTTTCCGTATTTCGCGGGATTATGGAACGTCTATCATTATGGCTACCCATGACTACCGCGTTATCAATAAATTCCCGGCCCGGATGGTCAGGACCGAACGGGGACAGGTCATCGACAATGCGACACTGGCAATAGACTAACCCGGATGGATGACCCGGGTGATTTACAGCACAGGCTGCTCTACCCAGATAGTATGCAACAGTTTCTGCAGATTTTTTTGCTGGTTGAATAATTTACCGAGGATGCTATCTCTTGAGCTGATTTCCTCCCGGGTGAATGGCTTTTCCGCCAGGCTGGTCACCAGCGACCGGAAAGTGCCGGCATTGTCCGCCACATGGCATAAGGGCTCAAGGCCCGTGTCTTCCACCGCATCTTTATTGACGATGCAATGCCGCCCGTTGTACAACGCATTCAGCAGCTTGAGCTTGATCCCGGTACAATTGAAAGAAGGCAGGATATTGATCTGCGCCTTGGCAATGAGGTCCTGGAGTTCTTCTTCCGAAGGGTCCGGAATCAGGCAGGTATGCGGATATTGATGAATCAGCCTGGTGAGCTTTACAGAAGGACTTTTACCGGAAATGATGAAAGGCATTTCCAGAAGGGAAAAAACTTTTTTCAGCAACCATATGACTACCTGCTCATTTTCCGGAACAGACAGATTACCGTGATAGAGACAGAAACAGCCGGTTCCTTCTTTACTCCGCACCTCTTCGAAAGGAAGAAAAACAGGCAGCGTATCGATATTTTCAGCCCCGAATTCCTGCCGGTATAACTCGCTGTCCCTGGGGGAAACCGCCAATATTTTCATTTTGTCCGCGATCCGATGCTCATACTGCCGGAGCAGATTGCTCTCGTGGTGGTAGTAGATCTTCTTCAGCAGGGATTTCTCACAAAAATAGAGTTGACGATAATACTGGTATTCCACATTGTGCAGGCGCAGGATAAGCTTGCGGTCTTTGAAACGGGGGTCATTGACCAGATAAGTGCAGTGAATACCCTCCAGGAGAATGGGATGGTCGTCCCGGAGTAACCTTTCCAGTAGCTGCCCGTTCGATCTTGAGCAAACGATATACGGCAGCTTATATGAAAAGCCTTTGTGACCTTCATGGCGCTCGTAATAGTTAACTTCCACGCAATAGTCATTGAGTATTGGCTGTTCGCCCCGGCCGTATTCAAAGCAGTGCAGGTGGATTTGTATTCCTGCAGCATGCAGCAGCCGGATCTTGTGGAAGAGGTCGAAGACTCCCCCATAATCTACCGGATATGGTACATCCAGGCACACAATATGTAAGTGTTTCTCCAAGTTTTAACCCAATATTTGATGGTAAAAGCGGATCAATTTCTTTTCTTCTTCCTGCCAATTGTAACGAAGCCGTGCCTGTTTGCAATTCTCTAATAACGTCTGATACAGATCCGTATTATTCAACAACTCATTCAGGGCGTCCGCTATGTCCCGGACACCCGGTTCGTCAATAAGAACAGCAATAGGACCCCAATTGTTTATTTCCTTATAAGCGGGGTAATTTACCGCCAGTTGAGGGATGCCGGCGTGAACATAATCAAAGAAGCGGTTGGCAAGGGAATAATAATTGCTCATTCCCTGCCGGTCGAACAAGGTAATACCGCACCAGGCGCTGCGTGTTATCTTTTTAAGCTCTTCAGGCAGCACATAGCCGGTAAAAATGACTTTTTCTTCCAGACCGGACCACCGGACCAGATCCCTTGCCTGTCTCATAAAATTACCGTCTCCGCAGATGAGCAGCCGGGCGTCGACATACTCCATAGCGGGAATCAGCGTTTCAAAACACCGGCCTTCATTGACGGCGCCCTGGTATAGGATGATACGCTCGCGGGGGACAGGCAGACTGACCTCCTCCAGGACCGGTACATTACGGATGACTTCGTAGTTTATACCGTACATTTTCCCAAACTCCGCTGCAATCAGCTCATTGACGGTGTAACCGTGATGGAAGCGGGGTACACAATATCGTTCCACGGCTTTCCACATTTTATATACGAACGGACGGGTAACTACCTCCTTCATTTCGCAAAACAGCTCGTGGGCATCGTACACACGGGGTATCCGTTTTAACCGGGATACAAAATAACAGGGTAGGATGGAGTCCAGGTCTATGGCACACAGGGCCTCCATTTTTTGAAACAACAGGAAAAAAAACAGCCGGAGATTATATTCAAGGTAAAATAATTTGCCTTTGTGGAAGATCAGCTTTAGCCGGCGTTGCCGAAAAGGCCGCCCGACAAGTGGAAGGGAGGTCCTGGTTACCCGGCCGACCAGGGTTACGTCATACCCGGCGGCGGCCAGGGAGGTACAGATCCTTATCATACGCTGGTCATAGTTAAGATCATTGGTCACCGTACAAAAGATCTTTTTCTTCATCGGGCAAATATTTGAACCAGCGAACTGGACTCCGTCCGGTTTTGCATACTGTTTTTAGTGCTAAAAGGGCCAATATTAATCAATTAGGAGGATATAATGGCTGATTTTATGCTATTTTTGCGGTTAATTTTTAATATTTAAGAAAAATTTCCCTTAGTTTTGCACCCTGCAATAAAAAAGATGAACCTCCTCTATTAGGAGGAGAAATTGCAGACTAAATAAATAATTTTTTTAGAGATGCCTTATTTGACAAAAGAGAAAAAAGCGAGTTTTTTCACAGAATTTGGTGCAAAAGCCACCAATACCGGTTCTATTGAGGGCCAAGTTGCTTTGCTGACGGAGCGGATCAACAGTATCTCCCAGCATCTGCAAGCGAATAAAAAAGATTTCTCCACTCACCGCGGCCTGATGCAATTAGTGGGTAAAAGAAAACGCCTGCTCACCTACCTGAGCAAGACCAACCTCACGGGTTACCGTCAACTGATCGAAAAACTCGGACTCAGAAAATAATTCATTTATGCATATGAAAAACATTCCCAACTGATTCTACGGTTGGGAATGTTTTTTTGTGTCGTAAGGATTTGTATCATTTTACATAGATTTTTTAACACAGAATTACGGTTTCACTTTCTGTCCTGCCTCAGTAAGCCGTCATTCGACAAAGACGATTAAGCTCATGCTTTCACAACCTATTAGTGTAACGTTTGATATTGGCGGAGGCCGTATGGTTTCTATCGAAACCGGTAAACTCGCGCGCCAGGCAGATGGAGCCGTTACCGTACGCCAGGGCAATTGTATTATCCTGGCTACCGTTGTTGCCAACAAAGATCCCAAAGAAGGACAGGAATTCTTTCCCTTGTCTGTTGATTACCAGGAAAAATTTGCTTCAGCCGGTCGCATCCCCGGCTCTTTCTTTAAAAGGGAGGCCCGGCTGAACGACTACGAAATATTGACCAGCCGCCTGATCGACCGTGCGCTGCGTCCCCTGTTCCCGGAAGACTACTTCTGTGAAGTACAGGTATTGCTGAGCCTGGTATCGAGTGACTACGAAGTCATGCCCGACTCACTGGCCTGCCTGGCTGCATCTGCCGCCCTTGCCGTTTCCGATATTCCCATCAAGGAGATCATCAGCGAAGTACGTATCGGCCGTGTCGACGGACAATTTATCGTCAACCCCAGCCGTAGCGAACTGGAAAAATCCGACATGGAATTCATGATCGCCGCTACGGAAAAAAACCTGATGATGGTGGAAGGCGAAGCGAAGGAATGCAGCGAAGAGGACCTCGTAAAGGCCCTGCAGCTGGCGCACGATGCCATCCGCGTTCATATCAAGGCACAGGAAGAGCTGCGTTCCAAGGTGGGCATTACCGCTAAGCGGGACTACAAAAAACCCGAGCAGAACGAAGAAATACAACAGAAGGTCACCAGTTTTGCAAAAGACCGCATCTACCAGATATCCCGCGCTGCCAGCGCCAAGCACGACCGCAGCGACGCCTACGATAAGGTGAAAGAAGAGCTGATAGCCAGCCTTGGCGAAGAAGCTACCGACCAGGAAAAGAAGCTGGCTAAAAAGTATTACGCCGATCTGCAGTGGGAAGTGGTCCGCAACATGATCCTCGACGACCGCACCCGTCTGGATGGCCGGTCTCTGGACCAGGTACGCCCCCTGGCGATGGAAGTAGATCCGCTGCCCACTCCGCACGGTTCTGCCCTGTTTACCCGCGGTGAAACGCAGTCCCTCACCACCGTCACCCTCGGTACCCCCCTGGATGAAGTGTTGATCGAGAGCGCTGCCAAATCGTTCGATTCTAAATTTTTCTTACATTATAATTTCCCTCCCTTCAGCACCGGCGAGGTCAAGATGATGCGCGGACAGAGCCGCCGGGAAGTAGGACATGGCAACCTGGCTATGCGCTCGCTGAGGCAGATGATGCCCGGCACCGACTATCCCTATACCGTACGTGTTGTCAGTGACATCCTGGAGTCCAACGGTTCCTCTTCAATGGCTACCGTTTGTGCAGGCAGCCTGGCGCTGATGGATGCGGGTGTGCCCTTTCCCAAACACGTGAGCGGAGTAGCCATGGGGCTGATCACTCGTCCGACCGATGGGAAATATGCAATCCTTACGGATATCCTGGGTGACGAAGATCACCTGGGCGATATGGACTTTAAAGTAACCGGCACCCGCCAGGGTATTTGCGGTGTGCAGATGGATATCAAGGTGGATGGTCTGAGCATGGACGTGATGCGTGAAGCGCTGGGGCAGGCCCGTAACGGTCGTCTCCATATCCTTGATGCGATGTACGAGTGTATCGAGGCTACCCGTCCGGAAGTTAAACCGCATGCGCCACGGATGGTCAAGATCTTTATCGACAAGGAATTCATCGGGGCAGTTATCGGACCGCAGGGTAAGATCATTCAGGAGATCCAACGCGAGACCGGCGCTACCATCAACCTGGAAGAAGTCGGCAACTTTGGTGAGGTCAGCATCTTCAGCCCGGCCAAAGAAGGGCTGGACAAGGCGGTGTCCTGGATCAAGAGCATCGTGGCCCAGCCGGAAGTCGGTTCGGTGTACGAAGCGAAGGTCAAGTCGGTTATGCCTTACGGTGCTTTTGTAGAGTTCCTGCCTGGCAAACAAGGCTTATTGCATATCAGTGAAGTTTCACACAAACGCCTCGAGACGATGGAGGGTGTGTTGAAAGAAGGTGATATGGTGAAGGTGAAGCTGATCGGTCTGGATCAGAAGACCGGCAAGTTCAAGCTGAGCCGGAAAGTGCTGATGCCTAAACCGGAAGGCGCAGGTGCGCCTGGCCAGGAACCGCGGCAGTAATATTCAATTAACTTTTGTACAGGTCTGCGGCTGGTGTCGCAGGCCTTTTTTAATTATTATGATCTTATGAGCTACTTACAAATAACGATACCGGCCGCAGATGGGGCACAGCAGGAAATACTGATTGCGCTGTTGGGAGAAATGGGGTACGAGGGTTTTGAGCAGCAGGATGAATGGCTAAAGGCTTATATACCGGAAGAGCAGTTTGATGCTGCCGGCTTAGAGGCCTTATTGGAAATGCATGAATTGAGATATGTCTCCGAACGGATGGAAGAAAAGAACTGGAATGAGGAATGGGAGAAAAGCTTTCAGCCTGTGATAGTGGATGGATTTTGCGGGATCCGGGCGTTTTTTCATGCACCGATAACCGGAGTGCAACACGAACTGGTGATCACTCCTAAAATGAGTTTTGGGACAGGACATCATGCCACCACCTTCATGATGATCCAGGCCATGCAGCAACTGGACTTTCAGGGAAAACAGGTCTTTGATTTCGGGACGGGAACGGGGGTGCTGGCGATATTGGCGGAGAAATTGGGGGCCGCTGCGGTGGTGGCGACCGATAACGACTCCTGGAGTCTGGAGAATTCCCGGGAAAATATAATAGCCAACGGGTGCAACCGGATCAGCGTGCTAAAAATGGATACGGTGCCTGCGGGGCCTTTTGATATCATTTTAGCCAATATAAACAAACACGTAATTTTAGCTCAGCTCCCTGCGCTGGAACAACAATTAAAGGAAGGGGGCGTTATTCTTCTCAGCGGCCTTTTGGACAATGACTTCGAAGACATTGAAAATGAGGCTGTAAAAAATAATATTTCAATATCCGTACGGATGACAAAGGGCAGCTGGATCTGCCTAAAAGCTGAAAAAAGGACGAATCGAAGATCCAGCCGACCCGAAAATAATAAAAATTGACGGCTGAAATAAGTGGCTGAAAATGAGAGGAACAAAGTCATTTTTTCATTATATTTGTTATCCAACTTTAACACAACACCGTTCGATGAAGGAGGTTTTGCTAATACTATCAGCATACCTGATAGGTTCTGTTCCTACTGCCGTCTGGGTCAGTAGATCCTTTTTTGGGATTGATATCCGTGAATACGGTAGCGGCAATGCCGGCGCCACCAATACTTTCCGGGTACTCGGCTCCAGATGGGGTTCCTTCGTAATGGGTGTAGATGTTATCAAAGGGGTCATCGCTACCAGCCTGTATATTCTTATGCCTTATTACCTGCACGATGAAACGGACAGGACCAATTTCATGGTAGGACTGGGGCTCGCCGCCGTTGTAGGCCATATTTTCCCGATTTGGGCTGAATTCAGGGGCGGCAAGGGCGTCGCTACCTTGTTTGGGATGATCATAGCTATTCAGCCGCTGGCGGCTGTATGCTGTATAGCCGTCTTTTTACTGGTACTTTATCTAACCCGTTTCGTTTCTCTCAGTTCCATACTGGCAAGTGTTGCGTTTGCCGTTTTTATCCTCTATATCTTCGATGCCAAAGAAACACTTTACCGCGGATTTGCCATCGCCGTGGCCTTGATGGTTCTGCTAACCCACCAAAAAAATATCACCCGGCTGCTCAAGGGCAATGAGAACAAAGTGCCTATTCTCAAATATCGGGACCGCAGGCGTCAGCGCAGGCAAGTCTCTGACAGCGAAAAGGAATAATTGTAGTATTTTTGCAATCCGCATGCCAAATGCGGTAAAATCATCTCTTAATTAATTGAATAATTAAATAGGCCCAGAAAATGTCTCAAACTTTACTGGAAAAACTGCAACTACAGGACGAAAAAAACCTGTTGATACAGGGTCTGCCTTCCTCCATTGAAAAGCAATTTACCAAGCTGGCATTTGCCAAGAACCTCACCCCATTGTTAAAAAGCAGAAAGATTGACTTTGCTCTTATTTTTGCGATAAATGAGCAACAATTAGGAGCCATTGTCCAGGAAGTCCTGCCTGCTTTGCAACCCAATGCGAAGTTCTGGTTAGCCTATCCGAAAGTGGGTTCTAAAATTGCCACGACGCTCAACAGGGAGGGCAGCTGGGGATGTATTACCTGCGCCGGATATGAATCGGAGCGGCAAACTACCCTCGATCATGTTTGGACCGCTGTTCGGTTTAAAAAGACCGAACCTGTTGTCAACCTGGGCAGGCCTGCAGTACACAGACGCTCTGCCGCGGCTAATTCGCAGCCCTGATATGCTTCACCGCACCCGGCCCGCGGTCTCAATTCTCCCTGAAACCCGTCACTATCAATAGTTTGCCCCGGATAATGACTCAATTCATCCCACAGGTGTATTTGATCTAATGGTTTATGGGTATTTCCTCTGAAATAAGCCACCAACAAGGGTTTTCGTACTATATTTGAACCTACCCCTAATGTTTGGTAACGATATGCTTTTACATTATTTCTATGGCAGTTTTTAGCAGGTCAGCACTCATAGCAGAGCTATTGGACAGGACCGAGCTAATCAAAGCCAGCTCTCAGCTTTTTTTTCGCCTTTCAGACGAGCAGCTGCATTACAGGCCCGGTCCCGGAAAATGGAGCATTGCCGAAATATTCGGGCATCTGAACATTTCCTATGACCAGCATATCCGGCGTATCCTCACCCGCATCACGCTGGCCCCTGACCAGCCTGCAGATCGTTATAACAGCGGCTGGATAGGAGATTGGATCTACGGAAAGATCATGCCCCGTGCCGATGGCACTGTCTTTAAATTAAAATCGATAAAAGCCCATCGGGTAAATGGGGAACTGCTGGACGCCAGGGCTGTCCTGGAAAGCTTTCAGCGAAAATGTGACGCGCTGGATGATATTCTGCGGCATGCCGCTACGAAGAACCTGCGGCGCATTAAGATACCTTTTTATTCCAGCCGGGGATTGCGATTGCGGTTAGGAGATACCTTACGCATACTGGTGGCGCATGGCGAACGGCATTTACTGCAGGCGCAGCGGGTGATGGTGGAACTTACTTGACGATAACCGTGCCCAGGCTCTGCGTTAAAGCCATTTCCAGGTCCTTGAGATGTTTGTGTGTTTCATGAAGGATCAGCCACTCTTCGTACGGAAGGTCTTTTTTCATCATGTCCCGTTGGTTTTCTTCCATCAGGCGTCTGATCTTACGCTGCTTGAGCCATACCATAGTAGACAATACATCTTCCTTATACAGGTCTTCCGGAGTGGCTATTTTGCCTTCATAGTGTTCCTTCCAGTTGGGGCTGATCTCAAGATTAAGGTCCATGATGGAAACGGCCAGGGTACTGAGCTCCTGGTCCTCGTGATAAAGAAAGCTTTTTGTCGATGGCTCCAATCCCTGCTGGTACCATTCTTTGTAGTGATCAAGGATCTTCAGGAGCCGTTTGTTATCGATGAGATCATAGAGTTCCAGTATCTCGGCAAGAATATAGTCCGCGACAAGAGAATTCTCATCCCAGGATTTTAAGCCAAAGTCCAGCAGGCTGCGGATCATTCCGCGCTCGTTTTGTTCGTGACGGAACAATAGACCAAGGGATTCTTCATCCTGGGGAAAAACGGCATCTGGCGGCATCTCTGAGCTAATGCCGTCCTCTCCTACAAGCCCCTGGCCAACAGTCTGTGCTGCCCCGGCTTTTGCACGGGCCTCTGCCGCCGCACGGTTTTCCTGTTTATCGATGCGTTCGCGGATGAATTTATTGACGAGGGTATGAAGGCCTGTTTCTTCGATTCGCAGGATCTCTGCGGATTGGCGGATATAATCCTGCTGCCGGGTAAAATCTTCGGCCTTATTAATGCGGGAGATGGTTTCTGCCACCTGGTTTACCACAGCCGCCTTTTTGCTGCTATCATTCGCTGCGTCTTTCAGCGCCACCTCCAATTGGAACAGGACGAAGTCTTTTTTGTTGGCGGCGACAAAGTCCCGGAAGGCCGATGCCCCTATTTTGCGGACATAACTGTCAGGGTCTTCCTTGTCGGGGATGAGCACCAGTTTTACATCCAGGCCTTCTTCCAGGGCCATGTCCAGGCCGCGGAGGGCAGCCTTGATACCTGCTCCGTCACCGTCATAAATGATGGTGAGATGGTTGGTATATTTTTTTATGAGCCGCAGCTGGTCGATGGTCAGGGAAGTTCCGCCGCTGGCTACTACATTTTCCACGCCGGCCTGGTGCAGGGAAATGACATCCGTATAACCTTCTACCAGCAGGCATTCATCCTGTTTGTCGATGGCCTGCCGGGCCTGATAGGTTCCATACAGTATTTTACTTTTTACATAGAGCTCGTTCTCCGGCGTATTGATATATTTCGGCGCCCTGTCGTTACTTTTTATGATGCGTGCGCCGAAACCGATGATCTTGCCGGTCTGGTTGTGAACAGGGAAAATGATGCGGCCCCGGTAATTGTCCATGGGTCTCTCGTCGCGTACCGCCACCAGTCCGCTCTTTTGGAGATATTCCAGGTTGTATTGTGCGGCGAGTGCTGCCCGGGCGAACACATCCCGCTGGTCAGGGCTATAACCCAGCTGGAATTTCTGCATGATCTCTTCGTTAAAGCCACGTTCTTTGAGGTAGCTGAGACCGATGTCCTGTCCTTCGTCCGTATTAAACAGGATATTGGAAAAAAACTTTTGGGCGAAGGCGTTGATTATAAAAAGGCTTTCGGCCAGCTGTTGTTGCTGGCGTATCTCCGGGCTCACTTCTTTTTCTTCTATCTCGACATTGTAACGGGCAGCCAGCCAGCGAAGGGCTTCTGCATAAGAATACTTTTCATGCTCCATGAGGAAGCTGATCGTATTGCCGCTGCGACCGCAGCCAAAACATTTGTATATCTCCTTGGCCGGTGAAACGGTAAAGGAAGGACTTTTTTCGTTATGAAACGGGCAGAGTCCAAGGTAGTTGGTACCGCGTTTTTTCAACTTCACGAAACCGCCGACGATCTCAATAATATCGATCCGGCTGAGGATTTGTTGTATGGTTTGCTGCGGTATCATTTCAGCGCGAAATTAACCCTTATCACGGGGAAAAATACCGTAAATTCTGCACAAAACAGAGTAGTTTTATCCATAATAAATAAGCTTTTTTTTCGCTTTATCCTTTAAACAACCCTCCTTTGAAAACCGGCTTCTATTCCGTGCTCTTTTCTGTCATTTCGAACCTGGCCATCGGCCTTTGTTTTGTCCCCTTTTTGTTTCTTGGCTGGAAAAAGATACGACAGGTAAACACCTGGTGGGTATTGGGTATTTACTGGCTTTTCAACGGGCTGGTCAACCTGCCTGCGCTTCAGACTGCCGGCGGCAGCCATGGCCTGCTCAGCCGTCTTAGCTGGCTTTATACGATGGCAGAAACGCCGTTGGTATTGCTGGTTTTTGCCAGCGCCTGTTCCGGCAGACAAAAAAGGCAATTGCTGCTGGTTTTATTCGGATATATAATAGGGGAGTGCTTATTGGTCGGTTTCAGAGGACAGACCCTTTTCACCAGCGAGGTGATCATGGGGGCCGGTCTGTTGCTTATTTTGCTTTACAGCGTTATCGGGCTCGTATTGTATGTAAAAAAGATGGAACATACCCGGTTTGAAAATTCCATGGTATTCGTTTACGCCGCCCATCTTTTTGCCTATGGAAGCGGCCTGATCATTTATATTTTTGCCCATTACCATCCGGCGGGAAATAGTAATGACGGCACAGACAGTTTCCTGCTGTATTATATCAGCCTTCTGCTGTCTGCAATTGTCACTTCCACAGGCCTCTGGAGTTATGGAATCCGGGCTTATTCCTCGTCTTCCTCGTAATTATAGGTATCCTGGCTATTGTTATAGATGGATTCCCATGTTTTCACCTTGTCATCCTCCAGCAATTCCAGAATATCAAAGATGGGATCTGTTTTTTTCTTCCATACTACCAACTCGGAGTCGGCATACGTCGAAACATACATACAATGATCCGTTTCCATGTTCACTTTAATCAATCCTACAGGGCCTGCCGCTTGTTCCTGTATCAGATAATAACATCCTTTTTCCAACAACGCATACGAATACATACATCACCTTTTTTAGATAATACAATAACTGAAATGAACTTAAATGGATAGTAAGAATCTGTGGGGAGTAAGTAGAGCACAAAAATACTGAATTTACCCGGAGTAAACAGGTTTCATTTCACTCTTATAGGGTGTTTACAAAAGCTTAATCATAAGGTGTTAATATTCAGAAACCTACAAGTAAATGTGTATTAATCACACAATTCCCGGTGCCTGGGCTGTTTTTTAATACCAGAAATCCCTTACATTTGTTACGCTTATGTTAACGGTATACGTTGCGAGCTTTCACTGAGTCAACCAAATCTAAACTACACACATGAAACACGTCCATGGTTCCAGGCCGCGGCTTCACCCCTTAAAGAGTTTGCCCAATTTTGCCCTTTTACGCTCCCTGCTAAGGATTTGAGCATTTTCCATCTTTATCTATAGAAATTTTTTCTCACCGGTAAGCCCGGTTATGGCATTTTTCTGCTCTGAAAAGAACGGTTAATCAGCCGTAGGAACTCCCTTTTTATCACCACTAATTGATCATTCATCATGAGAAAACTGTTATCGTTGAATCTCTTTTTGAAATCGGCACTGCTGATGTGCTGTCTTGTTTTGACCGGGCATTTGATGGCTCAGACCCGGGTCATCTCCGGAAAGGTCACGGATGCCAATGACAATCCGGTCTCCAATGCTTCTGTCGTTGTGAAAGGCAGTTCTGTGGGCACTACCACCGGACCGGACGGCATCTATACGCTTAAACTTCCGCTTACCGCTAAAGTGCTTGTTTTCTCCGGTATTGGGCTTACTACAACGGAGCATGTCATTGGTAATAAGGAAAAGCTGAATGCCACGCTTTCGAACTCCCAGGTAAGCCTCCAGGATGTTGTTGTCGTCGGATATGGAACCCAGCAAAAGAATGCTTTTACGGGTTCGGCATCCAAGGTAGACGTCAAAGGTTTTGCCGACCTTGTCTCGCCCTCTGTCGACAAACAACTGGCCGGCAGGGCTGCCGGTGTACAGGTCACCAATTCCGGAGGATTGGCCAATACACCGGCTACGATCCGCATCCGGGGTATACAGTCGCTCACCGGTAACCTTGATCCGCTGATCGTCGTGGACGGACTTCCTATCATCACGGGTAACCTGGCATCAGCCACCAACTCCAATGCGCTCGGGGATATCAACCCCGCCGATATCGAAAGCATGGATATCCTCAAGGATGGGTCCGCCACCGCCATCTATGGGTCCAGGGGAGCCAACGGGGTGATCCTCATCACGACCAAGAAGGGGGCCAAAGGCCGTGCGCGTGTCAGCTATGACGGCGTGGTCGGCTGGAGCAACCCGCTGAAGAAGTTCAGCCTGCTGAATGCAAAACAGTTCGAGACCATTGCCAACGAAAAATATACCAATGCACAGGCGGCCCCATTGGCCGGCACGAACACTGCTGTCGACACGGCCAACACAGACTGGCAAAGCCAGGTCATGATCAAAAATGCCATCTCTCAAACCCACACCATATCCGTACAGGGTGGGGGAGACCGGCTGTCTTATTATATGTCCCTCAACTATTCGGACAATAAGGGGGTCATTATCAGCAATTACAACCGCGCCTATCGCATCCGCGGCTCTCTGGATTACGAGGTCAACAAATACGTCAAGATCGGGAACAGCATTTCGATCAGCCGCCAGGAAGACGGCGACCAGAACAATGGAACAAATTCGCTGGGCGGCGCCATCGCCGCTGCGTTGCGTCTGCTGCCGAATGTTTCCCCTTACGGCGCCGGTCATAGCGGCTACAATATTTCCACTACGACCAACTTAATGACCCAGGGTCCGAATGGCAAGACCATCGACGACAACTTTTACAACGTCGCCTTTACCCTTCGTACCAATAAATACTATTCCGACAAATACCGGATCATCGACAATTCCTATATCGAGCTGTCTCCGGTCAAAGGGCTTAAACTGCGCTCACAGGCTGGTATCGACATGTTGAATGATTACAGCTTCCAGGGCCTGAACCCTTATCATGGCGATGGGTATACAACCGGCAATGTGTACAATGCGGATCAGAACTGGCTGCGCCTTCTCTGGTCCAGCTATTTTAATTATAACCTTTCAGCCGGCGGTCATAATTTGGGACTAACGGGCGGTTATGAAGTGCAGAAGCAAACCTATAAATGGTTTTCGGCTAACGGTTCCTCGCTCTCGGATGCCTTTTACATCCAGAACAATGTGATCAGCAATTCCGCGACTACTCAGTCGATCGGCGGGCTTTTCGGCCGGCTGGCGCCCTTCCCAGGAAGGATTCTGGCAGAATTCCGCCTTCATGAGCAAGTGGCTGACCGAGGCTAAACTGAAGGTATCCTATTCCAAAGTCGGAAATACCTTCTCTTCGAACAACACCAATGAATACCCTTACCTAACTACCTTTGGCAATGCTCCCTACGGCAATGTCAGTGGGATAGGCGCTACCCAGGTAGGAAATCCTCCTTTACAATGGGAAACCAGCAAAAAATGGGATGGTGGTCTGGAACTGGGCATCTGGAAGAACCGGATCAATCTGACGGCGGACTATTTTTATAACGATGTAAATAACCTGGTGTTAAATGTGCCGACCCCTCTCAGCGCAGGTATAGCAGGTTCTACCAACTCCAGCGGCGGCACCATTCAGCAGAATGTCGGTACGTTGAACAACAGGGGTATTGAGCTGGCCGTAAGTGCTACGGTGATCAAAACCAGCGATTTTACCTGGAATCTCTCTGTCAACTATTCGCATATCAAAAATAAGATCAGCAGATTATATCCCATCGGCGGTGTGCCCCTGACTACCCTGGATGACGGTGTTTACAACCTGATCCGGGTGGGTGATCCAATCCATCTTATCTATGGTTATCGCTCGGCCGGTGTGAACAGCGCCAATGGCAATCCCATGTTCTATAAGGCGGATGGAAGCCTGGTCCAGGTAAACCTCGTAAAGGGTACGGCCGGGAATATCTATAAGGCCAACAGCAAAGACGACGGCACCCTTGGCGCGGCTTCGTCGCTGGCGGCTACCGACAAGGCAGCACTGGGTCAGGGCCTGCCTACTTACTATGGCGGTATTATCAACTCCTTCTCCTATAAAGGCATCGGACTGGAAGTGATGTTACGCTACTCAGGTGGTAACAAGATCATGAACGTTCAACAGATGTGCCAAAGGTTTATTATGGACAGGCCGCCAACATCAGCCAGTCCAGCAATTCGAATTCCCGGTTCGTGGAGGATGGCAAATTCCTCAAACTCCAGAACGTAGTGCTCTCCTATACGCTCAATCCGAAACTGCTGGGCTGGAGCAACAATTCTATCAGCAGTATCAAGGCTTTTGTCCAGGCGCAGAACATACATACCTGGACTAAGTACAAGGGAGCAGATCCCGAAAATATCAGCCCGCTGGGGATAGACAATGCAGTGAGTCCGCAGGTGAAGACCGTGTCAGTGGGCTTATCAGTCGGGTTTTAATATTTTGCTAATACACAATCAAAAAGAATCATGAAGAAAATAGTCATATTGGGAATTTTGATCCTTCCCTTGTTTTTTAGCTGTAAAAAGGTGCTTGAGACCTCTCCCTATAATGCCATACCGTCGAGCACGGCCTTCTCCACCGAAGCGTATTGCGATCTCTCCATGCTGGGTGTCTACGATGCGGCCCAGAGCGGTCTGTATACGGATGGCAGCAGGCGCGGTTATCCCTTTGGCTCCGCCAACATCGAACAGGGTGATGTCCGTGGGGAAGACGTCGTTAACGTTGCCGCCTTTTACCAGATCACTTACCAGTCGACATACAACTCCTCTTCAGCCAATAATGTGGCGATGTGGAAAGGACTCTATGCCCTGATCAACGAGGCGAATGTCTGTATCAATGGTTTTCACCAGGCTCTTGCGGCTGGTATCATCTCTTCGGCAAAAGCCACACAATATGAGGCTGAATGCCGCTTCCTCCGTGCAATGGCACATCATGAGGCGCTGATCCATTTTGCAAGACCATATATGGATGGCGGCGGACAAGGTGTCGGTGTTCCGTACCGGGATTCGGCGCTGCTCAGCAGCGCCGCCGTAGCTACGATCTTTACAAAACCGAGAATGCGTACCGACAGCGTTTATGTGAAGATGCTGGCCGACCTGGACTATGCGGAAACGAATCTGCCGGTTACTGCGGCCGTTTACCGTACCAGCAAGGCAGCCGCTATTGCGCTTAAAATGCGTTTGAAGCTGCATATGGGTGACTGGGCCGGTGTCATTACGGAAGGTAATAAGCTGATTCCTGCAACTGCTCCCTATAAGAGCCCGATCGGAGGTTTCGCACTGACAACCGCTCCGGATGGACCGTTTGTCAACAACGCCAGCACCGAAAGCATGTTCTCCATCAAGAACGATGCGCTCGATAATCCGGGCACGAACGCTGCCTTATCCCGTATGTATGGCTCGGCGAGCATCAATGGCAGGGGTCTGGTGGCTATTTCACCGGTCATCTATAACGATCCCCGCTGGCTCTGCGATGACAAACGCAGAAGCCTGCTGCTTGTCACCGGAACAAATGCCAATGGCAACAAGAGCTATTTCTCAACGAAATACCGGGATTATACCACTTACAGTGATTATGCTCCCCAGATCCGGTATGCAGAAGTATTGCTGACCATGGCAGAGGCTGTGGCAAGAAATTCGGCCGGTGTTTCCGCCCAGGCAGTCGCTTTGCTCGATGCTGTCCGCGACAGATCATTGGGCGTCCAGGCCACGCAAACCTATACAATAGCTAACTTTGCCGCGCAGACCGACCTGGTAAAAGCCATCCTCTTCGAAAGAAGAATAGAGTTTCTGGCAGAGGGCAAGCGCTGGAGCGATATCTCCCGCCTAAGCCCGGACGCACCCTATTCTCCGGGCGGCATCCCTGCCAAGGCCGTTAACGGAGCCGATGGTCTTGCTATCTATAATTGCGGTGCTGGTTATACACCCGGCCAGGCCGCTATTCCTTATGCGGACTTCCGTTTCCTATGGCCGATACCCGCTACCGAGATTACACAAAACCCGATCATCACGCAGAACCCCTTATATTAAGGAGCTCTAAAAATAAAAAAAGCGACCCTTGCACATAGCAACGGTCGCTTTTTTTTGCATGACCACTTATCCTACAGCCTCTTATTTTTCGAGCTTTATCTCGCCGGCATCGGTTGCCTGGCCGTCACTAACCATAATGCCATCCTTGGCGGCGTTCTTATAAGGCGGCTTGGCCTCTATGATAATTTTATACGTACCTGGCTTGGCATCCGTGATTTCATAAGATCCATTGATAATAGGAGTTTTTAAGGTATCCGAAGCCGATTCAGCCCAGGCGCGCACCCCTCCTTCTGCCGGTGTCACTGTCCCTTTGATGGAACCGGCTCTAAGATGCGTAAAGGCAAATAAACCTGCGGTCACGACGGTCACGGCCGCTATTTGTTTGAGTGAAGTGAAATTCATAATGGTAGCATTTTGAGATGAGTAAATACTAATAATTCACTTCTACGGGAACTAAGGGTCTATGCTTTAAATTTTACAAGGACTGTGCCACAAGTGTCGTGTGGTTATAATGAAAGCCTTGCGGGGTGTGGAATTTATTCTACATGTCCTTCTTTTTCGTATGCTTATCAACGTTATATTTCCGCGGCTATCGCCGACCAGGAGAAGCGCCTGGGGCACCATTGAAATCCCTGGTGGCAGGCTGTTAAGGCATTGCTAAAACGAATTACCCGACGATATTGCCATTTTCCAGCTGCAGGAACCGATCGATGCAAGAAGGAAGTTCCTGCCGGTAATGACTCACATAAATAAGTGTTGTGCCGAAGGCTTTGCACAGTATAGTGATCAGCTGCCGGAAATGGGCCGTTTGCTCTTCGTCCAATCCCTGGCAGGGCTCGTCCAGGATCAGCAGGGGAGGATTCTTGATGAGCGCCCGGGCCAACAGGACCATTCGTTGCTGCCCGGCAGACAGCTGGGGCAATCGTTTGATTCGCAAGTCCTGCAAAGAAAGCAGCTGCATCCAGCGCAGGGTAAGGGCTTCCTGTTCGTCGTTCAACGGCCGGAAAAGACCGATGGTATCGAAGATACCGGAAGCAACAACCTCAAAACAATTTACAGAAATATCAAAGTAAAGATGAAGCTCAGGGGAGACGAACCCGATGTTTTTCTTGATGTCCCAGATGGATTCCCCCGTTCCGCGGCGGCGGTCGAAGAGCCAGATCTCATTGGCATAGGCCTGGGGATTGTCGGCTGTGATAAGACTTAGTATCGTTGACTTGCCGGCGCCATTCGGCCCGGAAACATTCCAGCACTCGCCCCTGCGGACCTCCCAGTTGATGTTGTTGAGGATGGTAGCTTCGCCATATTTGATCTTTGTATTGACCATCTTTACGGCAATGGAGAAGTCTTCTCCCTCCTGAAGACCAGCTTTAAGGTTCTCCACCAAGGTGGGATCGAGGGTTATAGTATTACCCTTTTTTTCCGGGTGGAAGTCTGTTTTGGGACCGAGGAATACCCATTTCCCCTTGTCGAGCTGCCCGACATGGGTTATCGAAGCGGGCAGCTCCTGCGGGCTGGTGATGAGCAGAATGGGGATATTCCGGGCAGACAGCGTATTTATTATAGTATGTAAAGTAGCCCTCCCCTCTGTGTCAAGTCCGAGGAAAGGGTTATCCAGTATCAGCAATTCGGGCTTATTCAATAAGGCTATTGCCAGCTGGACACGCTTGTTTTCGCCATTGGAGAGCTGAATAAGAGGCTTTTTCAGCAGGGGACGAATTTGAAGGTCATCCAGCCAATTGGGGTCGGTATGGGTATTTTTCCAGCCGGATTCGGCCAGTTCCTGTTCGACGGTGATGGTCTGGTCGGCGTCTGAAGAGTTGAAGCGCTGCTGATAATAAAGCTCTGTCGAGCCGGGACGGTGTTTGAAGCGATGCTGCTGCTCGACAATGGAGATGCGATGGGGGGCTATTGAGGTGATTCGCCCGGTGGAAAAATGTCTGCCCAACAAGGCATGAGCCAGTATCGTCTTTCCGCTGCCCGAAGGGCCGGTAATAGCCCATTGTTCACCGGCATAGATCGTCCAATCAAGCTTATCCAGGAGGAGGGCTCCCCCTAATTTTACGGAAACTTCTTCGAGGGTCAGAAATGCTGCGGCCATATTACGAATGTAATCAAACCCCGGAGGGAATGACCCGCGACGAAGGGAAATTTAGCTTAATGGGGCCGGATTTTGTCCTGGAACCCTGTGGAAGACAGGGGAAAACACAGATATATCGCCGTGTAAATATCCACAGGATGTAGAAATCGAAATAAGCGGTCTCTGAATTCGTTTAACTATATTGCACACTTGCGGACCCAAGGTCCGCAGGCTGAAAGCCCATCATTAGACCGTGCGCCGGGGATGGGCTATTTTGCGGAACAAGCCCTCCCCGGTGCACATCGGAACCCGACTATGGCAGAAAAAACTAATTTGTTCGACTATAATGAAGATAGTGTCAGGACCCTTGACTGGAAGGAGCATATCCGTCTCCGCCCCGGTATGTATATCGGAAAACTGGGGGATGGCAGTAGCCCGGATGACGGTATTTATGTCCTGATCAAGGAGGTCATCGACAACTGTATCGACGAGCATACGATGGGTTATGGCAAACAGGTGGAGGTCAATATCGACCAGAAAACCGTCACGATCAGGGACTTTGGCCGGGGGATCCCCCTGGGCAAGGTAGTCGATGTTGTCAGCAAGATCAATACCGGCGCCAAATACGATAGTAAAGCCTTCCAGAAGTCTGTAGGATTGAATGGGGTAGGTACCAAGGCGGTGAATGCGCTGAGCAGCTATTTCAAAGTCACCGCTTTTCGGGAAGGGAAAGAAAAGACGGCCGAGTTTACCAAGGGCGTCCTGACTAAAGAACACAAAGAGACGAAAACGGATGAACCTAACGGCACCCTGGTCACTTTTATACCGGATGAAACCGTTTTCAAGAACTTCCACTTCCTCCATGAATATATGGACAACCAGTTCTGGAACTATTGTTACCTGAATGCGGGATTGGTGATCAATTTCAACGGTAAAAAATACATGTCTAAAAACGGCCTGCTCGACCTCTTGCAGCGCCGGACCAATGAAGACGAAGTGCGTTATCCCATTATTCACATAAAGGGGGAAGATATCGAGGTCGCACTTACACATAATAATGATTATGGGGAAGAGATCTTCAGTTTTGTCAACGGACAGTATACCACCCAGGGTGGAACACATCAGCAGGCATTCCGGGAGGCCTTCGTCAAGGTGATCCGGGATTTCTATAAGAAGGATTATGAAGCTTCCGATATCCGGCAGAGCATTGCCGCGGCCATCTCCGTACGTGTGGTAGAGCCGGTGTTCGAATCCCAGACCAAGACCAAGCTGGGCAGCCTTTCTATGGCAGAAGGCGGCGCCACGATGAAGAATTTCGTGTATGATTTTCTGGCGAAAGACCTGGATAATTACCTTCATAAGAACCCTTCGACTGCCGATGCCCTGAAGAAACGCATCGAGCAGAGCGAACGGGAACGGAAGGAATTGGCAGGTATCAAGAAGTTAGCCAACGAGCGGGCTAAAAAAGCCAATCTGCACAATAAGAAACTGCGGGATTGCCGCTTTTATTATAACGAGGAGCCCACGGGTAAGGACAAGGAACAGATTCTACAGAAACAATCCGAGAGTACCATTTTCATTACGGAAGGGGATTCTGCCAGCGGCAGCATCACCAAGGCCAGGGATGTGGAACGGCAGGCTGTTTTCAGTCTCCGGGGTAAACCGCTCAATTGTTTTGGCATGACGAAAAAAGTAGTGTACGAGAACGAGGAGTTCAACCTGCTGCAGCATGCCCTGAACGTGGAGGACGGCATTGAAGGGTTGCGATACAATAACATCGTCATTGCTACCGATGCCGATGTGGACGGCATGCATATCCGCCTGCTGCTGATGACCTTCTTTTTGCAGTTTTTCCCCGACCTCGTAAAGAACGGACACGTCTATATCCTCGAAACCCCCTTGTTCCGGGTCCGCAACAAGCAGGAGACTCACTACTGCTATGATGAAACGGAAAAACAGGCTGCGGTGAAGAAACTGGGAAGTAAGCCGGAGATCACCCGGTTCAAAGGGCTGGGCGAGATATCACCGGACGAGTTTGCCCGTTTTATCGGCGCCGATATGCGCAAACAACCCGTGATGGTTATGCAGGATACCCATATTCAGCAGATATTGGAATATTATATGGGGAAGAATACACAGGAAAGACAGGAGTTTATCATTAAAAATTTGAAAGTGGAGCTGGACCTCGTGCAGGAGACCCCTGCGGCCCCGGCCGGTTAAGCGGTGGATATTAGGAATTGATTCGTGAGTTGTTTGAAAAGTTTGAACAGGCCTGTTACATTTTTAAGGACGTAGAATGTTGGAGTGCAAGGGAATTGCAGGAAATTTTAGGTTACTCGAAATGGAGTAATTTTCAGAATGTAATTCAGAAAGCTAAGCAGTCTTGCGAGAACGCCGGTGTCAAAATCGAAGACCATTTTGCCGATATCGGGAAAATGGTTGATTTGGGTAGTGGTTCAACAAGAACTTTGGAGGACATAGCTCTTACCCGGTATGCTTGTTATTTGATCGCTCAGAACGGTGATCCGTTAAAAAGCGAAATAGCCTTTGCCCAGACCTACTTCGCCGTTCAGACCCGCAAACAGGAGATCATGTAGTGGAAAAGGATCTAAAAGGAGAGGGGCCTATTTCGAAGGAGCACGTGGACAATAACCTGGCGGTCCGGAAAATGCTGCAGGAACGGGGTGTGAAGCCAGAAGAGCTGCCTCCTTCGGAGGATGTAGCCAAAGTCAAACGCCGGCTGAAAACAGATGGCAAAAAAGTACCAAAGGGTATTAAAAATAAGAAGAAATAATTTGTAGTGCGTATGATTCATATTGTTTTTCAACGAAACGATGCTGAAGTATTAAAAAAAGCGTTCGAGCTGGATGCTTCCTTACAGGGAGACGTGATCCGGATCGAGGATGAGTTTGCGGTGGGGCCTCTGGCTGATATTTATACAGCGGAGGGCATCGAAGCCCGTAAGCAATGGTGGCGGGAAATATTGGCCGGCGGTGATTATGATGGGTTGGCAGACAATGGGGCGACGGCCGATGACAATGTTACGGTAGCTACCCTGCAACAGCGTCTTTTGGATGAGCCCCAGGAAATTGCCTGGATATGGGCGGCCCAGAACAAACACGACGTAAGCGGCTACTATTGGTTGATGAGCCAGCTGAAGGATTTCCAGGGCAGGATATTTATTCTCTATTTGAATAACCTGCCGTTTATCAATGAAAAGGGACATATCTTTTATCCGGTGAACTTGTTCGATATACCGGCACGGGAATTTTTGAAGGCGCGCAAGCTGGCAAGACCTGTTACGCTGAGTGAATTCGAGATCGATCCGGATGAATGGAACCGGCTTTGCCAGGAGAACATGGGGGTACGTATCCTGGAAGGGGGTAAAAAATTATCCCAGCATCCCTATACCTACTATGATGAAGAATTACGGAAATTCATTACCGGCGACTGGATAAAGGCCAGCAAGCTGATCCATCAGTTTATCGGAAAGGCTAAACAAACCACGGGTGATGCTTATCTGCTGTGGCGGATCAAACAGCTGGTCGCGGCCGGAGATCTGGACGCCCAGGGCGAGCTGAAGGGGATGAAAGATTTTGAGATCAAAGGAAAGGCGCCAGCGTCTGTGGGCGAACAGGTATTATGAAAAACCTCATAAAACTGGAAGAAGCGGCTTTATTCCTGCTGAGTATCTACCTCTGGGGACAATTACATTATGCCTGGTACTGGTGGCTGGTGTGGATATTGGCTCCTGATCTGAGCATGATCGCTTACGTGGCCGGCAATAGGACGGGTGCGATCGTCTATAATTTCGTTCATCATAAGGGAGTGGCGGTAGTCATTTACCTGATCGGTGTCTATACCTACGACAGGCTGATGCAGTCTGTTGGGTTGATCCTGCTGGGGCATTCCTGTATGGACCGGGCAATGGGATACGGGTTAAAATATTTCAGCGGTTTTTCGGATACACACCTGGGTAAAATTGGCAAAGCCGCGAAAGCTGAGAGGGTCAAACTATGAATATAAAGTCCATCCACCATATTGCTATATTAACGGATGACTACCCCCGCAGCAAGGCTTTTTACACGGAGGTGCTGGGTTTTACGGTTATACAGGAGACTTATCGGGCGGAACGGCAATCGTATAAGCTGGACCTGGCTATAGCGGGACGTTACCAGGTAGAGCTTTTTTCCTTTCCGGATTTCAGGGAAAGGGGCAGCTATCCGGAAGCCAAAGGCTTGGGGCACCTGGCTTTTGCCGTTGATAATGTAGAGGCCGCGGCGGCAGAATTGCAGAGTAAGGGGGTGGCGGTAGAGCCCGTACGTGTCGATGAGCTGACGAAAAAAAAATTTGTGTTTTTTACAGATCCCAATGGACAACCACTGGAGTTGTATGAGGGATAATAAGTTGTATGAGCGATAACAAAAAGTTATATACTAATGGCGAAGACAAAAATAGCCGATGATTTTCATGAGAACGAATCCGGGGTTACTGGTCAATACAAGAACTGGTTCCTGGATTATGCCTCCTATGTAATTCTTGAGCGGGCCGTACCCGCGGTGGAGGATGGACTGAAGCCGGTACAGCGCCGTATCCTTCATGCGATGAAGGAAATGGATGACGGCCGTTTCAACAAAGTGGCCAATATCATCGGACAGAGCATGCAGTACCACCCGCATGGCGACGCCAGTATCGGCGAAGCCCTGGTAAATATGGGACAAAAAGACCTGCTCATCGAAACCCAGGGCAACTGGGGCGATGTGCGAACGGGCGACGATGCGGCAGCTGCCCGGTATATCGAGGCAAGGCTTAGCCGGTTTGCGCTGGAAGTGGCGTTTAACGCTAAGACTACCGAGTGGCAATTGAGCTATGACGGCCGGAAAAATGAGCCGGTGACCTTACCCATGAAATTCCCTCTCTTGCTGGCACAAGGAGCGGAAGGGATTGCCGTTGGCCTGGCTACCAAGATCCTGCCCCATAATTTCTGTGAACTTTGCGAAGCATCCATCAAATACCTGAAGGGAAAGAAGTTCGAGATCTACCCGGATTTTTTGACCAACGGCATGGTCGACGTTACCAATTACAACGATGGCAAACGCGGCGGAAAAGTGCGAGTGCGTGCCCATATCGAGGAGTTCGATAAAAAGACACTGCTGGTAAAAGATGTACCTTACGGGATCACCACTACGCAGCTGATTGACTCCATTCTCAAAGCCAATGACCAGGGCAAGATAAAGGTGCGGAAGGTAACGGATAATACCGCTGCCGAAGTAGAGGTCCAGATCGACCTGGCGCCCGGTATCTCACCCGACATTACTATCGACGCGTTGTATGCATTCACCGATTGCGAGGTCAGCATTTCGCCCAATGCCTGCGTTATCGTCGATAAGAAACCCCAGTTCCTGGGAGTTAAGGAGCTACTTACCATTTCCGTGGAAAATACCAAGGAGTTGTTGAAGCGGGAATTGGAAATAAAACTGGCCGAACTGCAGGAGAAATGGCATTATACGTCACTGGAAAAGATATTCTTTGAAGAGAAGATATACAAGGAGCTGGAGAAGAAACACGAGACCTGGGAGAAAGTACTTGTCGCCATCGCCAAGGCCTTCGAACCCTTCCGTAAACAATTAAAACGGGACATCAGCCGGGAAGATATCGTCAAGCTCACCGAAAAACCGGTACGGCGTATCTATCGTCTCGACATCGACGAGCTGAATGCCCAGATCAAGGGCCTGGAAGCCGATATCCGGCAGGTAAAACACGATCTCAACAACCTGGTGGATTTCTCGGTCGCGTACTATGACAATTTACTGAAAAAATATGGCAAGGGCCGCGAGCGCAAGACAGAAATGAAACTGTTCGAAGCCATCCAGGCTCAGCAGGTGGCTATCGCCAACGTCAAACTCTATGTCAACCGGTCGGAAGGATTTATCGGCACCGGGCTGAAAAAAGATGAGTTCGTTACCGATTGCTCCGACCTGGACGATATCATCGCTTTTACCAAGGGCGGAAAGATGAAGGTCGTCAAGGTGGCGGAGAAGGCTTTTATCGGAAAAGATATCCTGCACGTTGCCGTCTTCCGGAAGAATGACGAGCGGACAACGTACAATATGATCTATGTGGATGGGAAAAGCGGCATTAGCTTCGCCAAGCGCTTTAACGTCACGGGTATTACCCGGGATAAGGAGTATGACCTGACAAAGAGTGACGATGCGAAGAGCCGCGTACATTATTTCTCTGCCAATCCGAATGGAGAAGCAGAGGTGGTGAAAGTGGTGCTCAGCGCCAACAGCTCCGCCCGGAACAAGGAATTCGATTTTTATTTCGAGGAGCTGGAGATCAAGAACCGCACCAGCCTGGGTAACCAGGTGACGAAATATCCCATTCGGACGGTGAAGTTCAAGGAAGCCGGCAAATCCACGCTTAGCGGCCGTAAGATATGGTTTGATGCTACTTTCGGGCGGCTCAATTCCGAAGGGAAAGGCGATTACCTGGGCAGTTTTGAAGGCGACGAGCGTCTCCTGGTCATTTATTCCGACGGCAATTATGAACTGACGGATACCGAGCTGACCCAGCGTTTCGATGCGGACAAGATCCTGGAGATACGCAAGTTTGACCCGGAAAAGGTCATAACGGCCGTTTACCTGGACAACGAGAAATTACAGTTTAATGTCAAGCGGTTCAAAATAGAAACGACGACGCTGAAAAGCAAGTTCCTGTTCATCAAGGAAGGTGAGGGCAATCGCCTGGAAGCCGTTACCCTGCACCCGGAACCCATTGCCGTGATCAAATCCGGCCGGGGTGCCCAGGCGAGGACGCAAAAAATAAAGATTGCCGGTTTTGTGGAAGTGATGGGCTGGAAAGCGGCTGGAAGTAAATTATTTGATTTTGCGAAGAGTGTCGAGGTGGAGTGGGGACATAAGGAAGAGGCGAAAGAGACACCGCCGCAGACAGAATTGTTCTAAAGAATGTACAGCCGCTCTAACGAGCGGCTTTTTTATGGTTTTTTTCGTCTGAGCCGTATCGTAGCATTCTCGGTCAGGCTGCTGCTTAAAAAAACTTCATAGCGATTTTTCCCATCCGTTAAAACCATCAGGGCTGTATTGGGTGGGATCCTGCCCAGATTTTCGGCGAACATACTAATCTCGTTGACGTCGCGGGTGCTGTCGAGGTGGAGGTAGATGTTGAATGCTTTGGCCGCCAGTTCCTGGTGGGTCAGGATCACCTGATTGTTTACAAAGACGGAAATGCTGTCCCCATCGATGTCGCCGTTGTCATAAAAGCTAAGCCGGATAGAATCGGATTCCACGCTGAATTCTTTGTTCAGGACAGCCTTACGCCTGGTAAAGGATTCGATGATCTTTTTATTGTCGTCCACTATTATAGGATTCGCCGGTGGCGCCGTTACCGTAACCAGCGGTGGGGTAACCACTGCCGTTGCCGTTGACGGGGTTGTAGCGACAGCCGTCGAAACGGTAGTATCTTTTGCCGAAACGGTGGTATCTTTTACCGGGACCGGGAGCTCAGTAGCCGCCGACGGCGCCCTGACAGCGACATCGACCACATAATCATCGGCCTGGGGTTTCCAGACACGAGCGCTTGAGGCTACCATTGTTGAAATGCTATCATGCTGATTATCAGACTTATCTAGTATATAACTCACTTTTATATCCGGGCAGGTGTACTTGTATTTATCGTCGTGGTAAAACGTGCCTTTGACGGAGCTGCCCATTTTGGAATTCATCAGTATCCCCCGGAAATCGGTATTACAGTCGACGCCGTTAACGGTGGAATTCGAGTTGAAATAGATGACGGGGATATTGAGAATGATGACTTCCCGGGTTTTGGGGTTGTACCGGCCATGAACAAAGAAACTCTGGTACTTGTCGCGGAAATAATAGCCAAAAATGCCCTCGACCTTAGTGCCTTTTTGTTTGATGACGAGTTCAGTAAGGTAGTTATTGTGTATTCCTGCCATTTCAGCGTCTGCGTGACCATACCAGGAGCCAGTAACGACCTGGGCCGGCAACAAATGGGGAACGGTAATAAACAAAAATATATGTAATAATCTTTGCATCAAGTAGTAAGAGGACTCTATAACGGCATGAAGATAAGACAAATTGTATAGCCAAAGAGCCCCCTGCCCGGATAGGTAGAAATTTTCATGCCAAAGCGTGCCTTAATATCTATTCAGGTGGCGTTTGATCTCCTTTTGGGTGTCGCGGTCTTTGATGGTTTCGCGTTTGTCATAGAGTTTTTTGCCCTTGCCGAGCCCGATCTCCAGCTTGGCGTACCCCTTTTCGTTGAAGAAGATGCGGAGCGGGACGATGGTATATCCCTTTTCTTTTATTTTGTTCTCGAGTTTGCGGAGCTCGCGTTTGGTGAGCAGGAGTTTGCGGTCGTGGACGGCGATGTGATTATTGGTGGTGCCGAAGCGGTATTCTGCGATATGCATATTCCGTACCCATAGTTCGCCTTTGAAAAAGATACAAAAACTGTCCACGAAGTTAACTTTCCCATCCCGGATGGATTTCACCTCTGTGCCGACCAATACCATACCCGCATCGAATTTGTCCTCGATGAAATAATCGTGGTAGGCTGATCTGTTCTTTATTTCACTCATATAAATATCCAATGGGCCTGTGGGCCCATCATGGGTAGGGCCATTAGCCTTTGAAGAGGGTCATCAGTGTCGCCAGTCTCTCCCTCAGTTCCTTCCGGTTGACAATAAAGTCCAGGAAGCCGTGTTCGAGAAGAAATTCGCTGCGCTGAAAGCCTTCGGGTAAGTCCTTTTTTATAGTTTCCTTAATGACGCGGGGGCCGGCAAAACCAATCAGGGCGCCCGGTTCGGCAATGTTGAGGTCTCCAAGCATACCGAAAGAAGCGGATATGCCGCCAAAGGAAGGGTCCGTCAGCAGGGAAATATAAGGTATTTTGGCATCGGTGAGCTGGGATAATTTACCGGAAACCTTGGCCAGCTGCATCAGGGAAAAGGCGCTTTCCATCATACGGGCGCCACCCGATTTACAGATGATGAGCAGGGGGGCCCGATGTTCCAGGCAATAGTCCACGGCCCGGCTGATCCTTTCGCCCATAACGCTGCCCAGTGAGCCGCCGATAAATTCAAAGTCCATGCAGCCGACTACCATATGGTGATCCTTTACGTCTCCCGCGGCTATACGGATAGAATCGGTGATGTCGGTCTTGGCCCAGGTTTCCTCCAGTCTTTTACCATAGGACTTCAGGTCCGTAAAGTGCAGGAAGTCCTTCGACCGGATGTTCTCATATAAAACCTCGTATTGGTTGTCGTTAAAAAGTATCTCGAAATATTCGGAGCTGCCGATGCGATGATGATGCGTGCATTTTGGGCAGACAAATAAATTCTCCCTTAATTCGGTGACTGTACATATATAATTACAGTTGGGGCACTTGGTCCAGAGGCCCTCGGGCGTTTCTTTTTTTTCCGCCGTACTGGTGAGTATTCCTTTTTTTATACGTCGGAACCAACCGCTCTTGCTTTCTTCGCTTTGTCCTTCATCACCGGCCAGGTTCGCTTCGAAATCGTCTTCTTGCTTCATTTGCGTTTCGTTTGTCAAACAATAATCTTTTAATGTGCTCGTTCCGCCCGAGCGAATATCGGGCCTGAGATATAATCAAATAGAGCCTAATATATAGCCAAATTTGGCGGCTAAGATACTAAACAACGGGGATTTATAGGCTCCCGGTCTTTCTACCCACAAAAAAAGTAAGCGAAAACTATTTTCTTCACCTTCCTGTACTAAATTTGCGCGATTGGGCTTTTCGCTTCATTCTCAATTAATAGAAGGTATACATATGGCACGAGCCGCTGCGAACTGCATGCGGCCATTAAAAGACAAACACGATACGCATGAAATGGTCTGAACTCTTTACTTCTTCCGTAGGCAAAAAATTTGTAATGGGCCTAACCGGCATTTTTCTCATCCTTTTCCTGGTCGTGCACGTAGGTATCAACGCCTGTATCTGGGCCATGGACGATGGTAAAATGTTCAATCTGGCAGCCAATTTTATGGGGGCAACGGTTGTGCCGCGTGTTTTGGAGATCGGGCTTTTCGCTGGTTTCTTACTGCATATTATACAGGCCTATGTCCTTGAACAGCAGAATCGCCGCAAGAGGGGTGTTACTTACGAGGTGCCGATGGGGAATAAGGGAAGTAAATGGTATTCCCGGTACATGGGCTGGCTGGGCACTTTTGTCCTGCTGTTTCTTGTCATTCATATCAAAAATTTCTGGGTGCCATCCCGGTTCGACATGCCCGATGGGTATGCACAGACATATAATGGCGTGGAAGTGCACGATATGTTCCGGCTGATGAAAGAGACTTTCACGAATATCTGGCTGGTACTTTTATACCTGGGGGGCTGTTTTGCCCTGGCTTATCACCTGATGCATGGCTTTCAGAGCGCTTTTCGTTCGCTGGGTGTCTACAATAACCGTTATCTCAAGCTGATCAACAGTATCGGAGTTGGGTTTGCGATCGTCGTGCCCCTGGCATTCGCCATGATGCCCATATCCATGTACCTGGGCTGGGTATAGCAGGAATGCCCGGAGGCAAACAATCCAATTTAAAAAAGACAATTCGAAGCAATCAAAAAATAAGTCATGTTCAATTCAAACATCCCCGCCGGAGATTTAGAAAAGAAATGGGAAGATTATAAAGGACATGTGAAGCTGGTGAACCCTGCCAATAAACGTAGTCTGGAGATTATCATCATAGGAACGGGACTGGCCGGAGCCTCTGCGGCTGCCTCTCTCGGTGAGCTGGGATATAAGGTGAAGGCTTTTTGTTTTCAGGATTCTCCGCGTCGCGCGCATAGCATTGCCGCGCAGGGGGGCATCAATGCGGCTAAGAACTATCAGAATGACGGGGACAGCGTATTCCGTCTCTTTTACGATACCATTAAGGGCGGGGATTACCGTGCCCGTGAGGCCAACGTTCACCGGCTGGCCGAAGTCAGCGCCAGCATCATCGACCAGTGCGTAGCACAGGGGGTGCCTTTTGCCCGCGAATATGGCGGTCTGCTGAGCAACCGCTCTTTCGGCGGCACACAGGTGCAGCGTACCTTCTATGCGGCGGGACAAACCGGCCAGCAGCTGCTGATCGGCGCTTACCAGGCGCTGGAAAGACAGGTAGCCCTTGGCAATGTGGAGATGTATGCCCGTCATGAAATGCTGGACATCGTGAACATCGACGGTAAGACCCGGGGTATCATCGCCCGGAACCTGATCACCGGCGAGCTGGAAAGACATTTTGGTCACGCTGTATTACTTTGCAGCGGCGGTTATGGCAACGTATTCTATCTCTCTACCAATGCCATGGGCAGCAATGTAACGGCTGCCTGGAAGGCGCATAAGAAAGGGGCTTATTTCGGGAACCCCTGCTTCACGCAGATCCACCCGACCTGTATCCCGGTGACGGGCGAGCACCAGTCCAAGCTGACATTGATGTCGGAATCGCTGCGTAATGATGGTCGTATCTGGGTTCCCAAACAAAAAAATGATCTGCGCAAGCCGAACGAAATACCGGAAGAAGAAAGGGACTATTACCTGGAAAGAAGGTATCCTGCCTTCGGGAACCTGGTGCCGAGGGATGTGGCCTCCCGTGCCGCCAAGGAGCGCTGTGACGCCGGTTACGGGGTAGGCTCGTCCAAACAGGCGGTGTATCTCGATTATGCTTCGGCTATAGAACGCTATGGCAGGATAGAATGCCGCAAACATGGCATCGACAACCCTTCTGCCGAAGACATCCGTAGACTCGGGGTAGCGGTCGTAAAAGAAAAATACGGCAATCTCTTCGATATGTATAATAAAATCACCGGAGAGGATCCTTATACATTACCCATGCGTATCTATCCGGCCGTACACTATACGATGGGCGGCTTGTGGGTGGACTACGAGCTGATGACGTCTGTGCCCGGCTTGTATGCCCTGGGTGAGGCCAATTTCAGTGACCACGGCGCCAACCGTCTTGGCGCATCTGCCCTGATGCAGGGTCTGGCCGACGGTTATTTTGTGATTCCTTATACGATAGGCAATTACCTGGCGGGCGAGATCCGGACGGCCAGTTTTCCAACCTCCCATCCGGCATTCGAGGCGGCTGAAAAAGAGGTAGCCGGCCGGCTTCAGCAATTAAAAAACATCAATGGTACCCAAAGCCCTGAGTCCTTTCACAAACGTTTGGGGAAGATCATGTGGGATAAGTGCGGTATGGCCCGCAACGAAGCGGGACTGAAAGAAGCCATTGCAGAGATACGCGCCCTGAAAGCCGAGTTCTGGCGGGATGTGCGGGTGACGGGTGATATCGGCGAGTTCAATCCCGAACTGGACAAGGCCGGCCGGGTAGCCGACTTTATCGAGCTGGGCGAACTGATGTGCCAGGATGCGTTGCAACGCAGAGAAAGCTGCGGCGGCCATTTCCGGGAAGAAATGCAGACGGAGGATGGTGAGGCCAAACGCGATGACGAGAATTTCAGCTTTGTTGCCGCCTGGGAATATAAGGGTGACAGCAGTTGGGAGCTGCACAAGGAGAAGCTGGAGTTTGAGGTGGCGCATCCAAGCCAGCGTAGTTATAAGTAGGCTGGCCTAAATTGATACGTATATGGGATGGAAAGAATGGATAGACCTTGTTGTTAAAGTGCTTGCCGGATTCGGCGGATTGGGCTTTCTTATAGCGGCGCTTAGTTATAAAAGCCAGATCAGGATCAAGCAGGCGGAATGGCTGAAGTCTTTGTACGAGAAGTTTTTTGAAAGTTTGATCTATAAAGAGGCCAGGGTTTGGCTGGATTATGGCCATCTGCACGGAAAGCTAAATGTCGAAGACGTGGCCGTTCGGGAAGCGAATGAAGAGAAGTTCACCGACTTTCTGAACTTTTTTGAGTTCATTGCAGTACTGCATTTCAGCGGACATTTGACTTTTAAGCAGGTAGATGAAGTGTTCGGTTATTACCTGAAAAAGATAAAGTCGGATGAAGATTGCCGGGACTGGATACAAAAGTACAGCTTCGAAAAACTGAAGGGGCTTTTGGAGAAGATAAAATAATGGCAGAGTATTTATTTGTATATGGAACGCTGCGCAAGAACTTTGACCTGAAGCTAAAGGACCGGGTCAAGGATGACCTGCAGTATGTGGGCCAGGCGAAAGTGGGAGCTGCATTATATGACCTGGGCCGTTATCCCGGTGCTGTAAAAAGCAATAAGGGGCAGGAAGTCATCGGCGACGTTTTTTTGCTGAATGACCCGGATAGGGTGCTCCGGATACTGGACAAATACGAGGGGATACCGGAAGGCGGGGCGAAGGATACGGAGTTTGTACGGAAAAAGGGGAGGGTGCGGTTGCGTTCGGGGCAGCAGGTAAATGCATGGATCTACTGGTATAATGCCGATCCGAAGGATAAAATAAAGATCAAACACAAGAATTATTTGAACTATTTGAAAAATAAAAGCATCAGCTAAGTATTTTATGGAACACTATACAATGAACCTCACCCTCAAGGTCTGGAGGCAAAAGAATAAAAAAGACAAAGGCAGTTTCGAGACCTATTCTGTCAGCGATATTTCTTCGGAAATGTCCTTCCTGGAGATGTTCGATGTCCTGAATGAGCGCCTGGTACACGAGGGCAAAGAACCCATTGCCTTCGACCACGACTGCCGGGAGGGTATCTGTGGTATGTGTTCTTTGTATATCAATGGCCGGCCCCATGGTCCCTGGGAAGGCACAACGACCTGTCAGCTGCATATGCGCGCCTACAAGGATGGCGATACTATTGTTGTCGAGCCCTGGCGGGCCAACGCCTTTCCGGTGATCAAAGACCTGGTAGTGGACAGAAGCGCCTTTGACCGGATCATCCAGGCGGGCGGGTACATTTCCGTCAATACCGGGAATGCCGTCGACGCGAATTCCATTCCCGTCGAGAAGGATAAGGCGGACACGGCCTTTGCTGCTGCGGCCTGTATTGGCTGCGGCGCCTGTGTTGCGGCGTGCAAGAATAGCTCTGCGCTGCTCTTCCTGTCCGCAAAAGTAAGCCACCAGGCGGTGTGTCCCAAGGAGATATCGATCACGAATATCGCCCGGCTGAATGCCGAATATGGCAGGACGGGGTTGACAACCGATAAATAAATTAAGTTTCGTACTTTTGCGCCCATGATTAGAGTGAACAATGTCACCCTTTCCTTTGGAAAAAGGGTATTATTTGATGAAGTCAACCTTACGTTTAATAAGGGTAATTGTTACGGAGTGATCGGCGCTAACGGAGCTGGTAAATCTACATTTTTGAAGATCCTTTCCGGGGAGATCGAACCTTCCAAGGGCGCGATCGAGATCACTCCGGGCGAGCGTATGGCCGTATTGAACCAGAACCACTTTGCCTTTGATGAAAATACTGCGTTGCATACCGTGCTGATGGGTCACCAGAAGATGTGGAAGGTAATGCAGGAAAGGGATACTATTTATGCCAAGGCCGACTTTACCGAAGAAGACGGTCTCAGGGCCGGAGAGCTGGAAGGGGAGTTTGGGGAAATGGGCGGTTATACGGCCGAGAGCGATGCGGCAGCCCTGCTGAGCGACCTGGGGGTGAAAGAAGCCCTGCATGGCTCGCTGATGAAGGAATTACCGGGTGCGCAGAAAGTGCGGGTATTGCTGGCGCAGGCCCTGTTCGGAAATCCGGACATCCTGATCCTGGACGAACCGACCAATGACCTGGACGTAGAAACCATCAACTGGCTGGAAAACTTTCTGGCCGATTATGAAAATATAGTGATCGTCGTATCCCACGACCGTCACTTCCTGGATGCAGTGTGTACACATGTGGCCGATGTCGACCACCAAAAGATCAGGATCTTCTCCGGTAACTATACCTTCTGGTACGAATCCTCCCAGCTGATGGCCCGGCAGATGTCGGATAAGAATAAGAAAACGGAGGATAAACGTGCGGCCCTTATGGATTTCATCGCCCGGTTCTCCGCCAATGCCAGCAAATCCAAGCAGGCTACTTCCCGGAAAAAGGCTTTGGAAAAGCTGACGATCGAAGAGATCGAGCCCTCCAATCGTCGCTATCCCGGTATCATCTTCAAGCAGTTGCGCGAAGTGGGCAACCAGATCCTCAACATCGAAAAATTATCCAAACGGGCGGAAGACGGCCGGACCTTGTTCTCCAATGTTACGTTCAGCGTCAACAAGGGGGATAAGATCGCTTTTGTCAGCAAGGACCACCTGGCGCTGACCAGCTTCTTCGACATCATCAACGGCGAACAAACAGCAGATGGCGGCAAGTTCGAGTGGGGAACAACCGTTTCCAAAGCCTACCTGCCAAACGACAATACCAAATTCTTCCAGGGGAAGGATATTAACCTGATGGACTGGCTGCGGCAATATGTTCCGCCGCATGTTACGGACGTGGACGAACCCTTTTTGCGTGGTTTCCTTGGAAAGATGTTGTTCAGCGGGGACGAAGTGCTGAAGAACACGAAAGTATTATCCGGGGGCGAAAAAGTGCGTTGTATGCTGAGCCGCATGATGCTGCAGGACCCGAATGTGGTCATCCTCGACGAACCAACCAATCACCTGGACCTGGAGTCTATCCAGTCTTTCAACGAAAGCATGAGCAACTTCAAAGGGATCGTCCTGCTGACATCCCATGACCATACTTTTTTACAGACCGTGGCCAACCGGGTCATCGAGCTGACACCGACTGGCATTATCGACCGGCTCATGTCATTCGACGAGTTCCTGGAAGATGCACGCGTAAAACAGATGCGGGAAGAAATGTATCCCAAGGAAGTCCTGGCTAAGGCTTAGGGGCCGGCGGCCGGCCAAAGCGATAGACAAAACCCAAATGAAAGGATAAACCCCTGAACCCGTTTTCCATCTGCGCATAACCGGAATATCTTTCATAGCAGGTAGCCCCGCCGGGGGCGAAATCCTTGTTGTGTGCAGTATCGTATTTTCTTAGCTTATAGCAACCCATGGTAGGGTCAAGCCCGTAATCATTACGGAGCATTCGTTAAAGTTTTATTAACGGCCGTTCTAAACATACGTAACCCACTGATTTAGTCGTATTTGATACAATAAATACTAATTTTAAGCATTTTAAGAAAAACCCTTGGTTGTTGATCAAAAGGCTGCTTATACTTTTCCTGTTTTTGGGTGGAGCCTTCTTCGCCGCAAGGCCTCAGCAATCGCCGGGACAACGACTAACAGGAGGGGCCCGGGAAGATACCCTGCCCGGAGCCCGGACAGATACCCTGCCCGGAAAAGACTCGCTGAAGAAGGTAGTCGACACCATTCCCCTGACAGATTCCCTGAAAAAGACGATCGATAGCGTTCGACGCTACCAGGATAGCCTGAAAAAGGCCGATACGGTATTGTCTGCCGCTGCAATGCTGCATCAGATCGACTCATTGAATGCCCGGCAGGGCGCTCCGGTGGATTCGGTCAGGCAAAGGCTTGACGCGATGCTGAATGCCGCTACCAATCAACCCGTGAATGGCCGGCCGGGTTTGCCGGGTACTTTGCCGCGGCAGGCCAACCCCGGTTATTCGCCAGGTGCGGGCCTACCAGGCGGCGGAATAGGCAATGCGGCCAATAGCGGGACGCCTGCTGCCTTTGGGAAGTCCCGGCAGGTAGGGCCGCCCGCCCGTCGGCCGGGCCCCGCTTCGCCGGCTTCTTTGTCGAATCTCCACCGGAAATACCTGCCCGTACGGGGAGGCAGGATACCCATAGACTCGGCTAGTCTCATACCCGGTTCATTCATGGTGAAGGGGGTTAGCGACAGCGCTTTTATGCTGGACTGGGTCAACTCGGTGTTGATCTGGACCCATCCGCCAGCCGGACTGGACAGCGTACTGATCACCTATCGCAGTTTTCCCTACAAACTGAATGCCGTGGCCCGGCGATTCAATTACGACAGCATTCAAAACTATTTTCTCGTCCGCCCATACGATAAACAGCGGGAAGGGCAGGGCGGCAGCGACAATTTCTTCAATTTCGGCAATATCACCTACAACGGCAGTTTCGGACGGAGCATCACTTTTGGCAATAACCAGGATGCCGTCGTTACTTCCAACCTCAACCTGCAGATCAGCGGAATGCTGGCGGACAGCATAGAAATATCGGCGGCCATCACAGATAATAATATTCCCATCCAGCCGGATGGCACTACGGCCAACCTGAACGAATTTGATAAAATATTCCTGCAGTTTAAAAAGAAGAACTGGGCTCTTACCATGGGGGACATCGATCTGCGGCAGAACCAAAACTATTTTCTCAACTTCTACAAGCGGTTGCAGGGTGCTTCTTTTGAAACAGTCCAGCAGAT
>WNFI01451279.1_pt1 | contig 134723 bp, 128 predicted proteins | sample 5400471 | NCBI WGS metagenome assembly WNFI01 (sample SAMN13153348, study PRJNA577476) | soil metagenome | isolation source: 100 cm saprolite on Douglas fir-dominated hillslope | place: USA:California | collected 2013-09-17
TACTGCTCGGCGTATTGTCGATACGTGGTTTTTTTGCCGATTTTTCCGCGCTGCCTCCACGACTGGCATTTGCCATGTTGCCACCTCTCCTCCTGGTGCTGCTCTTCACCCGCTCACGGGCGGGCAAAGAGTTTTTGCATCATATCCAACCCCAATGGCTGATCTATCTCCAGTCATTTCGCATCCTGGTTGAAATAGCACTATGGTTACTCGTGCGCAATGGGTCACTGCCCGTGCAGATGAGTTTTGAAGGACGCAATTTCGACATTCTCACCGGCTTGTTAGCCTTCCCAGTAGGCTACTATTGTTTTGTAAAAAAGACCTGGCCTCCGGTTGCAGCGCTGTTATACAATATTGCCGGTCTTATTTTGCTAGTGAATATTGTCACTATTTCCACCTTATCCATGCCAACTCCGCTGCGTGTCTTTCATAATCAACCTGACAGTTCCGTGCTGACAAGGTTCCCCTTTATTTACGTGTCCGGTCTGCTGGTCCCCCTGGCCTATACACTCCATATCCTTTCTCTCCGGCAATGGAGGATGTATCGCCATTCCGCGCACCATTAAAGGTATTACTATGCGATCAATCATGACGGCTCCGTTCCAAGCATCATTTTAGCAAAAGAATGGTTTAGTGCGGGTAGCCGACTCCAGGTGACCGAAGCCGAATTGGCCGAAGTACGGGATGCCATTAGAAGAAGGAACGGGGCGCTGTTTCTTCACTATGCCGCCGGTTTTGCGGACGAACATAAGGCAAGTGGAGAACGGAGTGGACATACAGGTACTACCCGGAGGGCACATGATAACAATGGAGCAACCACAGTTATTAACGGATAAAAAATTTAGCAATTGCAAAATAATCTTTAGTCACCAATAAATTATACAAAATGCAAATTGTGGAATTATGATTTTAATCTTTTTTTCAATCTATTTGTGCTGGTCGCTACTAAACGAATCCCTGAACATTTTCCATCCGTCCGGGGTCTTCTTCCATAATACCAGGAATTTACCATTATCAAACGGCTTATTGTTAGCATCAAATAATTGCCAGAATCCCACTTCTGTAACAAATTCCACGCCATCCCCAAATACATCGATAGTAATAAATTTGCCATTTCTGACGCCAAACTTATTGTAGGCCGTTTTAAAAAACTCAAGCGGCGCGTCTGCACCGCAAAGTGCTGGGGCATTTGGCAGCATGATCCAGCAATCCTTTGCATAACGATCGATAAATATGGATGAGTCCCCTTTGGCGAAAGCCTGGAAAAGAATCTCGTTACTCGCTGCTATTGCCTTTTTTGCTTTTTCTAAGTTGGCATTAGTTGTTTGCTGCGCCTGGCAATTAAAAAACAAAAATGACAGCAAAATAATTTGAAAGGATGTAATAAAAAATATCTTTTTCATAACAAATATTATTACTGTGTCCTCAGCCCAAAATTATAAGTCCCCTCTTCAAACAAGGGTTACATTTCCACTTTTTGGATAGGGCGCACTTCAATGTTTGCATTCGATTCTAAAATAGGGCAGCCTTTTGCAATTTCAACGGCCTCATTAATATCTTTGGCCTGCACAATGGTACAACCCCCAATAATTTCTTTTGCCTCTCCAAAAGGGCCATCAGCTATTGTTTTTTTTGTGCCGCTAACCTGTTTGCCGGTGGGTTGCAATGGTTCACTGGCTATATGCACCCCTTTTTTAGAAAGGTCACCTATCCAATGAATCAACTTTTGTTTAAGAGCTTGTAAAGCTTCAGGAGACTGGCCTGGTTGATAGACGTCGCTACCTCTGAATAAGAGCATAAATTTTTCCATGATAAGTTAAAATATTAATTGTTAAAAACTAATGACGATTGAGTTTTTAGAATTGGACAAACTTTTGAAAATATTTTTTTAGTCTGTATCATATATCCAGCCAAAACTACCTGTATGTCAGGTTTGGTGGTATGTAGTATCTCTTTTATTAATAAGGCCCATCGGCCTAAAAAGGAAAGGGAATGGCTGGACCGGAAGCCGCCGGAATTAAGAGAAGAAATTGAAAAATATAATCAGAACATACGCCCGGCAGGCTGACCCGAAAACGAAGAGTAAGGCGAACACCAGCGATAATAGTCCCTTGACTGATCGCCATAGGGAGCAACGAAATTCATAATTTGGGACGAAAAAATTCTCCAAAGTGCCAGAGGATTCCAGAAGGGTCGTGCATAAAACATTCTCTACCCCAATCATATTTCCGAATGGGGGTCAATTTTACATTTTCATATTTAGTTGCCAGGTCTAAAGCCAAAAGTTCGTTCCAATAACGACCGACATCTTCCACTTCCAAAAAAATCATTAAATTATTTATCCAATCCTGGACGTAAGCATCTTGTAAATAAAATCCTATTCCCTCGGTTTTGAAATAAGACATATTATGCGTCAAAATATTTTCCTGAAAACCCAGATCCCGGTAAAAACTCCTTGACAGTTCAAAGTTTTTAGCTCCGATGAATGGTCGAATTGATTTAGCGTTATGCTCCATTGTTTTCGTTTTTAATTGCGGCCCACCCTTAAATATACAAAATACGGATGCGCACATTCTTGATTGAAATCAAATAATATTTGGGCGCTACAATTGTCCACTACCTTTCAATTGGCATCAGCTTTCATTGACCTATTTGTGCGTTTAACCGCTGGTAGCGTATTTCCAGGAGTTCCTTGTATTGCTGGCGATACCCTTCTGATAAAAAGGACTGGTCCACCCAATTTATAGTAAGATCGTGGTTCCTTTCCATCCGCCTGAATGAACCATTAATCTGCCGGTCGGTAAGGCCCAGCTTTTGCCCGAATTGTGCAAAAAGCGTACGGGTAAGCTTGCTTTTTTTGGCATCCAGGGTCAGTGCTAACTCTTCCTTATCATCTGGGTTGACAATACTCACATTTAGCAGGTCATAAGCTGGTGCTATTACCCATGACCCATTCTTGACGATCATGGAAAAATTTTTCAAGTGCATGTCATTGTTGCCGGTAAGAAAACTGAAAACGGTCAAATCAAAAAAATATCCCAGGTCCAGGAGCGGGTTGTCGGAGTATGTGGCAAAGGCTTTCCCCACTCTTTCCATCGAGCTCCTGTATTTATCGAAAGCTTCCAGGATCTGGAACATATCAAGCATATGTATCTTCTTCCCGTCTGCGGTCCGATCAATGCGTCTGGTAATGTAGGCCAGCTCTCCTGAAGATAACCGGATCATGCTGGAAGGGACTACAGGTATACCGAAAGCTTCAGCGATCCGCATGGTCAGGTGCTCATTCTGCGGCATTTCAGGATAATCATTATGTGGTGGTTTGAAGATATAATTTCCACCTAAAGCGCCAACTACCGTTAAGCGCCCTCGAGCGCCGTCCATCACGGTGTCTTTGACAAGGGTTAAGGACAGTTTGGGTTGTACGCCCGGCACTGATACACTGCGTTCCACAATATTCTTGGCCAATTCTGCCATTTGATCCAGGGAATAAGCAAACTCCGGCGCTTCAGCAGTACCAAAAAAAGCAAGGCTGCAACGTTGGTGAAAGTCTTTCTCGCTGTTGTCAAGTGGCTGGTAGCAATATAAGCAGCGTTTATTCATGGTTCTGATCAATTGGTATTACACTAACTGCTCCTATACAGTTGCGGCAACAGGCTAGCAGCAGACCCATTCTGTCGTTGGGATTTAGCTTCCAGTTCTTAGAGGCGATGTCCAATAGCCATCCCTCCGGGATAAGCCCTTCAAAAAAGGAGAACAACCTTTTATCGACATAAGGCTTTGTTTGTACAGGCATTGTGAACGTAAGAAATTGTTTCGGATAGTGCTCTATATATTGGGCACTGTACTCAAACACATATTCCCCATCGTCTGTCTCTGTCAGTACCCCGGCTACGACATCGTTGTAATATATTTCCGCTTTTCTCATATTCCCTGTTCCTGGTCGGTTGAAAATGCTTTCAAGGTTACTGGCGCCAGCACATGGCCGAACATTTTCAGCACCTGATTTACTTTCTCTAGTTGTAAATTGCCTTTACCTTGTTCAATCTTTCGAATTACAGTAAGGGCAACACCAGCCCTTTCCGCAAATTCCTCCTGCGTCAGACCCGCCTCTTTTCTTCTGCTCTTTACAAAAGCCTCCAAAGTTTTCACAGCTATATGCATTAAGATATAAAATTAACTCAAAAATATATATTTATACGCAAAAACATATAATTATTAGAATGTTTATAAAAATATATTTATTTCCATATAATTTATGAAAATACACAAAAAGTATATCTAAGAACGTATAGTTACTTATTACCATACTGCACAGCTTTTCTACATAGCAGTTCGAGAAGATGTATGCAAAGATGAAAGAATTCAATATGAACCCCCAGGTGATCGCTGATGGCATACTTGATCTCATTCAAATGGAAAAAGCATCGCACAACCAGCCTGGAGCCTCCGCCAATGCGGAGGCTCTATATATTTTGAGTGCAGGTATTCTGCGGGACCTGAAGCTATTTGATCACCCGGACCTTTACATTCTTAAACCAGATCCCGCCACCATGGTCCTGGAGATCGATCAATCCTGTTTTTGCATTCCCATAATCCGGATAATCTTTCCACTTGCCTGTTGTTTTCAGTTGTTGCCATTCCGGGGTCCAGGCTTTGAAATCCGCCACTTTAACCCCATTGAGCCAATGTTCCACATGGTCCCCGTTGACTACGATCCGGGTATGATTGTAAACGCCCTGTGGTCTGGAAGCTATCTTCAGGGGAGGGTGCATGGCATAGTCCGCTCCGCTTTTCTGCCAGTCCTCTAACTTCCCGGGATATCCCAGGTCGTCGATCAACTGGTATTCCGGTCCGGTCTCATAGGGATGTTCATGCGTCTCCAGGACATGGTACAGGACCCCGCTATTCGCTGCTTTATCCACTTTCCAATCCAGCTCCAGCTCAAAACTGGCGTATGGATCATTGGTCACCAGGTCGGCCCGGTGCTGCACATCCTTTTGTTTGGCATGCAATTCCCCGTTAATGACCTCCCAACTGTCGGCAGCAGCATTCTTGTAGGTGCGCCAGCCTTCCGTCGTCCTGCCATCGAACAATAATTTCCAGCCGGCTTTTTTTTCAGCGGCCGTGAGCGTATTGTCTTTTTTTTGCAGGGGAGGGCAGGCCGGATACAGGATGGGACAGACCGAAAATCCCATCAGGGAAAACGATAGGGACAGACAGGCCATTGCCAGGATCCCCGTTATTCTTTTTGGCATGAATAAAATTTTAAGGACAGAAAGTTACCGAATAAACCTTTTCATTCACCTGTTTGTTCTGATAGGCATCTGTTCTTTGCCGATTTGGCATTTTTACGTAGGTTTGTTACCCCTTCAGGCATTGACAAAATTTATTTTTTAAATAACATTAAAAACATCCGTTATGGCATTTACATTACCAGCGTTGCCTTATGCATTCGATGCATTAGAACCGCATATTGACACGACTACCATGCAGATACATCATGGTAAACACCATCAGGCTTATATAGACAATTTGAATAAAGCGATCGCCGGAACCCCCAATGAGGGTAAATCCCTGGAAGAGCTGGTCCAAAAGGCAGGCAGCATCAGCCCTGTAGTCCGCAACAACGGCGGGGGACACTGGAATCACAGTTTTTTCTGGGAGATCCTGGCTCCTAAAGCGGGTGGAGCGCCTTCCGCTAAGCTGGCAGATGATATTCATACTACCTTCGGCAGCTTCGATGCTTTCAAAGAAAAACTCAATGCCGCCGGTATAAGCCGTTTTGGAAGTGGCTGGGCCTGGCTGATCGTGAAAGACGGCAAGCTGGAGATCAGCTCTACCCCCAACCAGGACAACCCACTGATGGATGTAGCCGAAGTGAAAGGCGTTCCCCTGCTGGGAGTGGACGTTTGGGAACATGCTTATTATCTCAAATATCAGAATCGCCGCGCCGAATATCTCGGAGCTTTCTGGAATGTGGTGAACTGGGCTAAGGTAGCCGAACGTTATGCCGCTGCAACCAAATAGATTGTTTCAAGAATTTTTTGTTACTTGCAATCCCGATAGACCCGAAATCTATCGGGATTCATTTTTTCAAACTTGTACTATGCAACGACTTTCCGGCGCTTTATTATTTTCCGCTCTGCTTGCCCTTACGGCTTGTAAAGGACACGATAAAAAAATATTGGTCTATGCCAGCAGCGATATACAGACGGATAATACCAAAACCAATATCACGGTTACGGATGGCACCACGCATCATGAACAGGAGCTGGATTTCAAGGGCTCGGGCCCGGTGACCCTGAATGTACAGTCCTCTGCCGGAAAGATCACCCTGGAAGCCTCCGACGACGGCCTTTATATCGCCAATCTTAAAAATGATACCGTGATCGGCAGCTACCAGCATGTAGGGGCCGAAGGCGGGGAGGCCAAGATCACACAGGACGCGTTGAAGCAGAAGCTGGACAGCCTGCAAAAGCTCGTGGCAGGACAGAATGTGAGCACGGCGAACAGGAATTATTTTATCGCTCCTAATAAGATCGTAAAGATCACGTCAGATACGAAGGCTAAGATATTCGGGCCTTTTACCACGATCCCTGGCGCTTTTGATGCCGGATCCGTGCCGGAGATCTACAAATTCTACAGTATTAAGGAAATCCATGAGATCATCGCCAAATTGAGTGTAATGGCGGGTAATTCTAAAGACAAGAAGACAGAAAGCCCGGTAAAGTAAAATTTCAAGGCACCGGATCTTCTCCATGCCCTCCCCAGGGATGACAGCGGCTTATCCGTTTAATACTCAGCCAGCCCCCTTTAAAAAGGCCATATTTTTTCAATGCTTCCACAGCATATTGCGAACAGGTGGGCGTAAAGCGGCATTTGGGCCCCAGCGCGGGAGAAATGACCCATTGGTAGAATTTGATCAGGGCGATCAGGGGCAGGCTCAATATGCGCCAAAGGGTCTTCATGATCCGGGTTCCTTCATTAATTTTTGCAAGGCAAGTCCGATCTTGTCTTTTACCACTCCATAATCGGGTAATTCTTTCCCTGTATAAATAAAAAATACGGCCAGGGTACGGTCCTTCTCCTTCAGCCATTCGCAGAGGGGGTGTTTCTGCATGCGATAGGCTTCCCGGGTGAGTCTTTTGATCCGGTTGCGGTCCACGGCTTTTTTAAAATTCCGGCTGCTGGCGCCGAAACCGGCCTGGAGACGGGGGGATGCGGAGGGTAAAGAATCGGAGCGGGGCGCCCCGGGCGGTAAGGGAGCGTAATATACCCTGAACGGGAAAAGGGCAAAGCTTTTGCCTTCCCGGAATATCCGTTCGATCAATTTGCGGCTTTTGAGCCGCTCGTCTTTCCCCAAGGTAAAGGAATGTCCCGTTGTCGTTTTTTTTACAAAAGTAATAAATGTGCCGGGCCAATAAGCCGCTTCCGGCGCCCATTAAAAAAGCGAATTAACGCTAAATAGCACTAATTCGCTGCTTTTATACACTACCCTGTTCTCCCCTTTAGGGGCGGGGGAAGGTTATTTTAACTTTGATTCGTCAGAAACGGTCAGTTTCTTACGACCCTTTTTACGACGGCTGGCCAACACTTTGCGGCCATTGGCTGTCTGCATGCGCTGACGAAAACCGTGAACGCTCTTGCGGCGGCGCCTGTGTGGCTGAAATGTACGTTTCATTTTAAATATTTTGTTTTTTTAGTGCCTGAGATCCGCTTTTGGAAATCTAGCGAATCTCCGGCAAATAGCTAATGTCGGTCCTTCGGACAAAACGCTTCCAGCGTTTTATTGTCGGAACACCGGAATTTCTATCAGTACCACGGGCCACCATACCCGTCGGCGGTGAAAGGGACGGCAAAATTAGGGAAAAAAAGGCTGACGGCCAATAGAAAAACAAATTATAGCCTTAATTATACTTGACGGAGAAATAACCGCTGGTAATCTGGTTTTGGACAGCCGGATTCAGGGGGTTTGAAGCCTGGAACTGAAAATTCCCCCTTATCCTCCCGCTGGTGCTGTTCTCCAGGATCTCCAGGGTGCCGCTGGATGACAACAGGGATATCGTTGCCGTTGGATTGTAGATCGCTATATAGGTAAGGCCGGTATAATCCAGGGCATAGGCGCCCGGGGTAATAGTAAGCGGGATGAGCAGACCGATGGACTGAGAGCCGTTCAATGCTGAACCGGTTATGGCCAATTGGGGGGCGAGGGCCGTCGCTACGATGCTTTGCGCTTTCCAGCTCGTCCCGTCAATGACAGCCCGCATACTATCCAGGCCACTGGCAGGGGGCAGGGTAGTGACATAGGGCAATTTGTAAAACACCCCTTCCGTGATCGTCTTTTGATGTTTGTCAATATCGCGGTATACTTTAAAGGCAAAAGTCCCCGACAGGGTTTTATTCACCCTATCGATTTCCGTGACGGTGACCAGGCCGCCGGCCTGGGATGTATCATTGCCCTGATTGGTCGTAAAAGCATAAGAATTGGAGGAATCTGCATAAGCCGCCAGGGAGGCAGAAACCTGGCTTAGCTTATATACGCCGGGCATAGTATCATTCAGGGTAATGCTCAACTGTTTGTTATCCATGCTGATACCGGAGATATTGATCATTCCCAGCAGGATGGAGGCCCCTTTGGTACTGTCTGCCGCTATCCATCCCACTCCGTCGATGTTGGCTGTAAAGGTTCCTGCCAGTCCATCTTTATGTTCCATGCTTGTCTCTTTCCGGCAGGAAACCGAAGACAGTATAACTGCCGCCGCTATCATGATATGGATAATTCTTATCCTCATAAACTGATGTTAAGGTAATACTATGTGTTCTGACTGCAAAGTTTTCCCGTAAAATATGCTTGCGTGATTGTCAAAATCCTCTGTCGAATCCGTGGTGAAAAAACGCTGTTGCCCATTTTTGCTGCAGCGGTCTTCTATTTCAGGATGACGTTGCAGGTAATCCGCTAAGCTGGTCGCCACGATGTCTCCCTGTGCAATGAGCCTGGTGCCGGCAGGCAAGAATTGCCCGATCTTCGCCTTCAGCAGGGGATAATGGGTACAGGCCAGCAGAACGGTGTCAATGCCTTTCTCCTGCGCCAGCAAGCCGTCCATGTATTCTTTTACAAAATAGTCGGCGCCTGGCTTGTCGTGCTCATTATTCTCGATCAGGGGTACCCATAGGGGGCAGGCCTGCTGAAATACGTCCAGGTCCGGGAAGAATTTGCCGATCTCAATAGGATACGACTCTGATTGTACGGTACCGTTGGTCGCCAGCACCCCTACTTTACCCGTCTTTGTGAAATTGCCTACGACTTCGGTAGTCGGGCGGATCACGCCCAATACCCTGTTGTCAGGAGCGATCTTCGGAAGATCGTTCTGCTGGATGGTACGCAGGGCTTTGGCGGAAGCTGTATTACAAGCCAGGATCACCAGGGGGCATCCCTGCTGGAAAAACCATTGTACACATTGCAGGGTATAATGATAGACCGTCTCAAAGGACCGGGTCCCATAAGGCGCTCTGGCATTGTCCCCCAGGTATATATAATCGTAGGATGGCAGACGGGCCACCATTTCCTTCAGGACGGTCAGGCCGCCATAGCCGGAATCAAAAACACCGATAGGCCGTTGTGGAGACTGCATATTTAGTACAAAAGTAAAAGAATATGCCGGAGATTCGCCTCCGGCGGCTCATAAAAAAACGCCAGGCTTCATACCTGGCGTTTGGCGTACTTATTAAAGTATGATTAAGTCTTATTTAAGGTTTAAGGCCAAGTTTCTTCTTTACCAGGGGCAGAAGATCCTCCGCAGGAGGGGAGACCAGCAGCGCTTCCTTGCTGAAGACATAGGTAAAGCCATTTTCTTTAGCTACGGCATTAACGGTCTCTACCGCTTTCTTTTGGATAGGAGCGATCAGGTCCTGTTGTTTCTGCTGGTACAGTTGTTGAGCCTGTTGCTGCCATCCCTGTAATTTGACCAGCATCTCACCCATATTCTTCCTTTTCAGTTCCAACTGGGCTTTGGTATATTTAGTCGTATCCTTGGAATTCAAAAGGCTATCCTGTTCGTAATATTCCCTTTTCATATCCTCGAAGTTCTGACCTAATGCAACCTGGTAGTCATTCAGCGCAGTGTCTGCTTTCCTGTATTCCGGCATAGAAGGGATCAACTCCTGCAGGCTGATAAAGCCAATTTTACTTTGAGCCTTTGTTGAATTGCCCGCCATTACCAGGCCCAAGACCACTAATACAATGGTAACAATCTTTTTCATTTGTTTCATGTTTGTTTTTTGGTGACTTCATGAAACATTTAAAAGCTGTTTCATGTTCTTTTATTGTTTTTAAGTTGTTTGATCCCTTAACATTATAAATTTATTTAATTCCTAATGTTCGCAGTACATCTTCGCTTTTGTCCAGCTTTGGGTCGGCAAATATAACAGTAATTCCCTCACTTTTGTCCAAAATAAATTCATACATCCTGTTAACGGCCAATTGCTGGATCGCGTTGTAGACCTTATCCTGTATGGGTTTTACCAGCTCCTGCCGCAATTTGAACAGATCGCCTTCAAAACCAAACCGTTTGCGCTGCAGGTCACGGACTTCCTTCTCCTTGTTAAATAGCTGATCCTCCCTTTTTTTCTTCAGGGTATCGCTCAGCATTACCTGCTCGGCATCATAGTCCTTATACATTTTATCCAGGGCCGCCTGCCGGTCATCTATTTCTTTCTGCCATTGCAGGCTGGTCTGGTCGAGTTTCTTTTGCGCGTCCTTGTATTCCGGCATTCTATCCAGGATATACTTGGTATCTACCACAGCGTAGCGCTGGGCGTTCCCGGCCAGGGCAAAGGCCAGCAGGAAACAGACAACAGAGAGTGTTTTTTTCATTTCGCAGGTATTTAGCAACCCAAAATAATCATTAATCCGGTTCATACCCCAGCATAAATGTAAATCGACTCGCCCCCTTCAGAGAACCATTCTGGATACGGTCGAGACCTATTCCATAATCGAAGCCTAACAGGCCGAACATGGGGAGGAAGAACCGTGCGCCCAATCCAACGCTCCTGCGGAGACGGAAGGGATTGTACGTCGAATAGTCATACCAGCCGTTGGCTGCCTCAAAAAAGGCCAGTCCGTAAATGGTGCTGCTGGGATTGGTGGTGAACGGATAGCGTAATTCCAGAGTATACTTATTGAATATGGTGAAGAACTGGCTAGCCTGTTGCTGGTCAGGATTCACTTTGGGGTCGGAGTTCTCGTAAACGGGATATCCTCTCTGGGAGATGATATCATACCCCAGCAGGCCAAAGTTGTTGGTCAGACCGGCATCTCCCACCTGAAAACGTTCGAAGGGAGAAAATCCGAGGGCGCTGTTGTACCGGCCCATAAAGCCGTATTTGGCGGAGGCTTTCAGGACGAACTGGCGGCTTTTATCAGCCCCCATGGCATTCCCGATAGGCAGATACCAGTCGCTGGTCATCCGCCATTTATGATATTCCGGTAATTTATAGCTATCCGCCTGTGTGAGATTATGATCGATCCGCGAGTAAGGCGGGGTGAACTGAACGCTCAGCAGGAGATTGGATCCTCTCCTGGGATAGATCGGCTGATCCAGGTCATACCGGCTCAGGGCCAGTTTGAAACTGAAGTTGGTGGAATAGCCATTCCTGAATGCGGAAGTGAACAGGGCATAGTTGGTCAGGTCATATTGGGTATAGTTCACCGAATAGGTGAGCGTAAAGAAGTCGTCCGGCCATTTCAATTGTTTTCCCAGGGCAACCGTAACCCCGAAATTCTTCAAAGAGTTACTATCACTAAAGGCGTAGGTATTACTTCTGTAGTTATACCCCCCTGTCCGGAAAATACTCCGGTAAAGGCTAACGGTCAGCGAGTTTCTTTTCTTACCTCCCAGCCAGGGCTCCGTAAAAGAGAAGTTATAGGATTGGTAAGCTTTACCATTGGATTGAATACGTAAGCTCAGTTTCTGTCCATCGCCGCTTGGTAAAGGATCCCAGGCTTTTTTGCTGAGGATATTCTTAATAGAGAAGTTGTTAAAGGTAACGCCCACCGTACCTGTCAGACCGATACCACCTCCCCAGCCGGCGGACAATTCGAGCTGGTCGGCGGATTTTTCTTCCACGCCCCAGTTGATATCCACGGTCCCATCCTCTTGATTGGGGTTAACTCCGGGATTGATCTTCTCCTGGTTGAAGAATCCCAGGTTGGCGATCTGCCTTTGGGAGCGGATCAGGTCGGACCGGCTGAATTTATCGCCCGGAATGGTGAACAGCTCCCTGCGGATCACATATTCCTTGGTCTTTTCGTTACCGGAAATAGTTACGTTCTTAATGGTGGCCTGCGGGCCTTCCGTCATCCGGATCTCGAAATCGATCGTGTCATTATATACGGAAGTTTCCACGGGGTCGACACGGAAGAACAGATAGCCGTCATCCATATAAAGGCCGCTGATATCTCCGCCTTCCGGGGACATTTGTTTACCTAGCTTCTTGTTCAGGATATCCAGGTTGTAGACATCCCCCTTATGAATACCCATGATCAGGCTAAGGATAGAGTCCGAGTATTTGGTATTTCCTTTCCAGGCGATGTTGCCGAAATAATATTTATGGCCTTCGTCGACTTTGATATCGATGTTCATCTGGCCTTTTTTGTTGGTTATGGGCGTATCGGCAACAATGGCCGCATCGCGGTAGCCCTGGGAATTATAATAGGCCAGCACCTTTTGCTTGTCCCCTTCGAATTTGGAGGCATTGTATTTAGCCGAACTGAATAATTTAAAGCGGAAATAGGGATCTAAGAATTCCTTGCTGCCCGTGAAAGACAAAAAACCCCAGTTATTGAGGTATTGCTTGAACGTCATATATGAACGCGGCCCATACGTAGTATCGGGAGGCGGCGGATATAACGTCAGCCGGCTCAGTTCCTTGGTATCCTTCAGTTGCTTTTTGAGCTTTGCTTCCGTGATCGCCTGATTACCGAAAAAGTTGACTTCGCTGATCCGAACTTTAGGGCCTTTTACGATGTTAAAGGTTAGTATCTCTGAATTCGCGACGGAAGGATCTTTTGATTCCGCAGTAGTTACCTGTGCATCCTGGTAGCCTTTTTCGGAATAGAATTTCCTGATGGCCTGGATGGCGGAGCGTTTCATATTTTCCGTTATCACTCTTCCTTTTACCAGCCCCGTTTTGGTGGTAAGGTCATCCCCATCTCCTTTTTTTACGCCTTTAAAATAAAAATTGGACAGGCGGGGACGCTCTGACACATTGATCTCTATGTAAATACTGTTGCCGCTCAATTTGGTAAAATAGATGGCGATATCGGCAAAAAGGTTCTGTTTCCACAAATTATTGATCGCCTTGCTGAAATTGTCGCCGCCCGGGATGGTGACTTTATCGCCTACGGTCAATCCTGAAATGGAAGTCAGCAGGGCCTCGTCGAGGTATTTGGTGCCGGAGATCTTAATACCGGCGATGATATATTCCCTGGGAGGGTTCTTTGAATTGGACAATGCCATTAAATCCGGATCTACGGAAACCCCTGGATGCGTGGTATCGGTCACCTTATGCGTAGTGTCGGTCACCTGTGATTTGGCAGCAGTCAAGTTCAGTAAGCAGTAAGCGGTTAGTAAAAAAACACAAATCAGTGATCTTCTTTGCATCCAGTCGGTTTTTAGAGCGGCAAATTAAGGGGAATTATTAAAAGTCTTTGTTAAAAAGTGGTGGGAGTCGCGGTGATTGGCTGTTGAATCTGAGCGCTGGTCTTTCCAAACCGTCTTTCCCTCCCCTGAAAATCCAGGATAGCCTCGTATAAATTTTCCTTGCGGAAATCAGGCCACCGGACATTTGTAAAATATAATTCGGCATAGGCGAGTTGGTATAGAAGAAAATTACTGATACGATATTCTCCACTGGTCCGGATCATTAGTTCCGGATCGGGGAAATCCCGGGTGCACAAATACTGTTGCAGGGTGTCCTGGGTAATGCTGTTGGGGTCCAGCTTACCGCTCTGTGCATCCTGCGCAATACTCTTTACGGCTTCCGCCAGTTCCCAGCGACTGCTATAGCTCAGCGCCATAATCAGGTGCATGCCTCCATTCCTGGCGGTGATCTCCAGCGCTTCATTCAATTCGGCCCTGGCATAATCGGGCAGCATGGTCATATCGCCGATCACATGCAGGCGTATGTTGTTCTTATTAAGGGTCTCCACTTCCTTGCGGATCGTCTCCACCAGTAATTCCATCAGGCCGGTGACCTCATAAGCAGGTCTGTCCCAGTTCTCTGTGGAAAAAGCATAGAGGGTCAGGTAACCGATCCCTAATTCTGCACAGCCCTCTACAATATTCCGCACGCTCTCTACCCCATGAAAATGGCCAAATAACCTATCCTGGCCCTTTTCCTGGGCCCAACGACCATTCCCGTCCATGATGATGGCAATATGGCGGGGCAACCTTTGCAGATCTATTTTCCCCTTTTCCGATTCCATAGAAGGCTTTTTGAATTGGCCGGAGATATGCTCCCGGCCTTGTTCACAACCGGGTATAGCCCGGTTAGGGGCACAAAGATATGAAATTTAGAGGGTTGACCACGTGTGAATAAGCCGGCAGCAGCACTTTTTGTGAGAAATATAGCTTTTCCCTGCTCAATTTCTCCCATTGTGCCTTCAGCGAAGTTCTTCTGTCCTCTTATCTGGCGGAGGAAGTGGGGGGCGAAGGACATTTATAGGAGGTCAGATTAAAAGAAAGGGTGAATTCGGCCAGGATATAGCTGTCTTTTTGATTGGAATAGCCTCTCTGGCGGTCTTTTATGCCGATAGGGGTGCCTGTCTCATAAGAGCGGTCCTGCAGGGCATACCATAAGGTGGGGGAGCCATTTGGCAGAAAATGAGGCTGGGCGTCCGGCGCATAGGTAGTGCTGACGTCATCGATATAGTCCGTAGTGGTAAAACGGTAGACCACTTCAAAGCCCAGGCTCATCTGTCGATTGAGGCTGTATTTGACGCCCATCCCGATGGGAAAGCAGACTGCCATGGAACCATAAGGCTTCCGCTTGGGGTAAAGAGCCGACCCCTGCCCTTCCGTACCCAGGGGGCGCAGGTATACCTTTTGCCCTTTATAGTACGTATACGGATCATAATTGAAAGCTCCTATACCAAAGGTGACATAAGGGGTGAACCGGGAATAATTACTTCCGGGAATGAACTTAAAGAAATTGAAATCGCCCTGGACAGCCAGTTCCCAGATATTGGTATTGAAGCTGAGGTTCCTCCTCAGCATGAATTCATTGCCGGTATTGTACTTATCTGAATATCCCAGAAAGGTGTAATGACCGGCAACCCGTACGGCCACATAATTGCCAAACTGCTTCCTGAAGAAAGCGCCTAAAGCTATATTAGGCGTATTGAACCGGGGATTCGGGTTCAGATCTCCAAAATATTGAGAAGCGCCGGTCGAAATGCCATACTCACCTTCCTGTACGATCGCTTCTTCCTGTGCACTGCCCTGTAAGAAAGCAAAGGAGAGCAGTATGCCGGCTAAAAAATGCTTCTTCATATAATGAATATAATATTTCCTGTCTGGAAACGAAATTCAGTATTTTTTCGTTCCCCCTGTAGTCCAAACAATATGTTAAAGTTCTCCACCAATTTCGTGCCGGCCGGGTCATTCCTTTCCGGTCAATTCCGGGTATCCAGGCCCCAGGAAAGCTTACCCCGGAGGGTTTGCAGAAAATTATTTTCGTTCAGACGTATCAGGCTGAGGGTAAAGGCTTCGCTGCGAACAGCCAGCTGAACCTGTTTATCCACAATTTCTTTTCGCGAGTCCAGCACACAGATGAAGTTTTCAGCACGCCCTTCTACTTCGAATGAGATAATATTATTATCCGGGACAATGATGGGGCGGACATTCAGGTTATGAGGGGCTATGGGAGTAATGACAAAGCTGGCAGATTCCGGGAATACGACGGGACCTCCGCAACTTAAAGAATAACCCGTGGAACCGGTAGGGGTGGCTACGATCAGCCCGTCGGCCCAATAGGTATTCAAAAACTCCCCGTTCAGATAGGTATGGATCTTGATCATCGGGGAGGTATCGGTCTTATGAATGGCAAATTCATTCAATCCATATGGGACCTCCCCGAATAAGGGCTTGTTGGCGTCCAGGTGTATCAGGGACCGCTTGTCCACCACAAAAGTGCGGTTGACCAGTGAGGTAACCGCCGTTGTCAACTCTTCCTTGCCGATGCTGGCCAGGAATCCCAGGCGGCCGAAATTTATTCCCAGGACCGGAATATTCTTGTCCCTTACCAGGGAGACGGTATCCAGAAGGGTGCCATCTCCTCCCAGAGAAATAAGAAATTCGATGGATTCATCCAGGTCGTCCGAGTCGAGAAAACTGGAGATATTGGAAGGAAGAACGAAGGTGGCCCTTATTTTCTCCAGAAAAGGCTGATGAATGACCGGCTGAACATTCTGGCGTATCAGTTCGTCAAATAGTCGTTGAACTCCGCCCTGCTGATCATATTCAATAATGCGGCTATATATTGCTACTTTCATTTCAAAAGTCGTTTCGGATATGTAAAAATAACCCGTTTTGCCCTAATTGATTAAAGCTATAATCAAATCCGGCATAGAAATTTTCATTATAGGCATATCCGCCATCGGAGAAGGCAGTGGCATAGATCCGGAAAGGGATCCGGTCAAACGAGGAGATACGCATGAACGGTACATTGAAATTAAATAACTCCCCTGATAGCGATCAGCCGATCTGATCAGATGTTCAGGTAATTCATCAGGTGGTCGTAATTGTTACGTAATTCGTTCTCGTACAATTCTTCGCCGAAGTAATTCTTCACCTGGTAATCATACCGCTGAAAGGTAGCGATGATATCAGAAATTTCGAGTTTATTGATCCGCAGGGTAATATAAAAATTTCCGGAATGGGCATCTGTGTAGGTATTCAGCTGAGTGATCTGGGCGTCGTTGGTCTCGACCAGTTTGCTGATCTCGGAAAAGGAAAAGCTTACTTTTTCCATTTCCAGTACGATCACGCCGCCAGTGTCGTTCACGCCGCTTACTTTACTTAAATGTTTCAGGAGGTCCGACGCAATAATGGATCCCGTATATTCCGACTCCCCGGTAATGACCGGTATGACGGTGAGGCCGGATTCATTTACCATCTGTATCGCTTCAAAGAAGAAGGAGTCGGCATGTGCGGCTGTCCTGGAAAAAGACGCCTGTAATTGATCAAGGCGGGTGGTATCGTCTTCTATGTTCAGGAGCCCGTCCTCGCTGACCAGTCCTGCCAGTTTGTCTTCCTCTACAACGGGTAAATGCATGACATGAAAATCCGCCATCAGATCCAAAGCCTGGGAGACCGGGTCATTCAGATGCAGGGAGGGGATAGTCGCAGATATGATCTCTTTATTTAACAGGGTCTTATTTTATGTTAAAAGTAGTAAACCGCTTTGATACTAAGACGTAATAATTCAGGCTACCGCTGCGGGCTCATTCAATTTTCTCAAAAATTTATGTAAAATCTTATTGAACTCCTCCGGTGTTTCCATCATGGGCGCATGCCCGCATTTATCAATAAAATGCAGTTCGCTGTTGGGAATCAACCTATGGAAGTCCTGCCCTACGAAGGGCGGAGTGATCGTATCGTTATTGCCCCAGATCAACAAAGTAGGTTGTTTGATCTGGTTGAGCTCCTCCCCTAAATTATTCCGGATGGCGCTCTTGGCCAGGGCGATGATCTTAATGGCTTTCAGGCGGATATTCACCATTTCATAGACCTCGTCCACCAGCTCTTTGGTGGCGAGTTTAGGATCATAAAAGGTTAATTCCGTCTTTTTGCGGATGTATTCATAGTCGCCCCGTTTGGGATAAGTATCTCCCATCCCATTCTCAAAAAGACCGGAACTTCCGGTCAGGGTGATGGATTTAATACGTTCAGGGTGTTTAAGTACATGCATAAGAGCGACATGGCCCCCCAAAGAATTACCCAGAAGGTTGATATTCTTATAATCCCGGTGTTCGAGGAATTTATGGACGAATTTTTCCAATCCCCCTACCGTAGTATGTAAGAGATCCAGTTCAAACAATGGCAATATGGGCACCACTACCTTATTGTGGTGGCGGAAATATTCGATCAGATCCATGAAATTGCTTAAAGCCCCGAACAAACCATGTAGTAATACCAGCGGTTCGCCTTCCCCTTCCTCGATGAATCTGAACTTTTCTTCCTGTTTGATTTCGTATTGCATCGGCTAATAGATTCTATCCCTGTAATTATTCGCTAAAATAAACGATTTAACGCAAAATGGATTGCCGGAAATGTGCTTTTTAAAATTTAGCCCATTTCCGGCAAAGGGCTAATTTCTGCCCTTCGGACAAGATGCCTCCGGCATCTTATCATTGCGGGAAAGGCGCTTTTCAAAATTTAGCGCCTTTCCCGCAAAAAGCCAATTATTGAGACCTTCGGGCTGAGCCCTCGGTCGTAACCTTCGTCGAAGCATCGTCCCTCGCTTCTCCTCGGTTATGGACAAGATGCCTCCGGCATCTTAAAGCATCTTACAAAGCAAAGAACAATTTTTGTTCACAGCAAATTTACAATAACTATGAACGATAATATTTTAAATAGTTTTTAATCATGTTTTAACGAATAAAATCCCGCTCTCATAGCCGATTGATTTGCCGGAAATGCGCTTTTCAAAAATTAGCGCATTTCCGGCAAATGGCTAATGTCTGTCCTTCTGACAAAACGCTTCCAGCGTTTTAGTAGTGGAGTCGCCCGAAAAAATCTTCCAATTGGGCGAACATGCCTTTGAAAAACGGTACAAATTTACCAAATCCATCGATCACTACCGGTCCCCAGGGACGAATAAAAGAATAGGTCACCGAAGAAGAGAGCGTGGCGCCGGATATCAGGTGTACCTGCACGGCATAAAAGAGTAATACGCTCAATATTATGGTATAGACCCCGGCATATAACAGGACACCGGCCAGCTTGTTGAGCCAGCCCATCATCGCCAGATCGACGGCCGCTTCTATCAGCCGGGCACCCCCTCTCACCAATAGTACCACCCCCAGGAAAACAGCTACAAATGCCAGAACCGGCAGCCAGCGGGTAGATACATGCACGCTGTCCTTTAAATAACCCGCAAGGGCGGCTGAAAGTTTAACCGCGGCAGCCAGCCCTACGATAAATGCCACCGCCGAAAAAACGGCAAGGAGAAACCCCTGCCGTAATCCTTTAAAAACAGCCAGCACTATAAAGAGTAAGAACAGGACGTCGATCCACATTATTTAGACAATAGCTCTTTTACCGTGGCGCTGATCGTCTTTCCATCCGCCTGGCCTGCCAGTTGTTTGGTGGCAACCCCCATTACCTTTCCTATATCGGCAGGAGAAGAGGCTCCGGTATCTGCAATGATCTTTGACAAAATGGCCTTTAGTTCCTCCCCATCCAGTTGTTTGGGCAGGAATTTTTCAATCACCGCTATTTCTTCCAGCTCTTTCTTGGCCAGGTCCGGTCTTTGCTGCTGCTGGTAGATCTCCAGGGAGTCCTTTCGCTGCTTGATCAATTTGGTAAGCATCCGGGTCTCGTCTTCTTCTTTCAGTTCTCCCCCGGCGCCTTCTGCAGTCTTTGCGATGATGATCGCGGCCTTGATCGCACGAAGGCCACGCAACGCGCCTTCGTTTTTTGCCAGCATGGCTGCTTTCAGATCAGCCATTACCTTTTGTTCTAAACTCATACCAACGTTAATTTAGCGTTATGCTTTGTTTGATTTCAACTGTTGCTCCCGGAATTTAGCATAAAAATCTTTAGCGAACTGTTTCATGTCGTTCACCAATGCCTGGTCCTGGGTGGCGCGATGATAGGTCTCGGCCATGGTCATGAAGGTCTGGTAAAAGAAATCGGCCATTTCATCCACCATCATATCTTTTGTCCAGAGGTCGATACGCATGGCGGTCTTGTCAGCGCCATCCCAAAAGGCCAGCATCATCGCTTTGGCTTTGCGGGCTGCTTCAGCGGTCGTATCTGTTGCATTCCAGCTGATCTGTTCGGGGACCTTGTCCGCGTCCAGCAGCACTTCGATATTTATAGAAGATCTTCGCATAGAAAAAATTTAGCAAGCCGCAAGTTAGTTGTTTATTGCTGATTTGGTGATTTTGGGGGTTAAGCCCTTTACCGCTCCTGTTATTCCTGCCCAGACCCTCCCAATGGACCGCTCCCAATTGAAAGATCGCCCCTGTTCTGTTCCTTTTCCGATCAGCTTGCTGCGCAGGCCTTCATCCTTGTAGATCAACATCAACTGTCCGGCCAGCGAGGCCGGGTCTCCGGGTTGAGCGTACAGGACGGCGTCAACAACGTCCGGCAGGCAAGCCAAAGCTGTTGTAATGACCGGCACTCCGGCTTTCCAGGCATTCAGCAGGTCAATACCCAGGTTATCCCTGTCGAAAGGGAAAACGATGGCATAGGAAGCTCCAGCCAGCCGGGATCCATCCTCCTGCGAAAGCTGACCGACCCAATGAATATCCCCGCGGTATTTATAGGTTGCCAGGAGATCGGCCAGCGGCTTATCCGATGCGGGATCCTTGCCGGCCAAAACGAGTTGCATATTGGATCGCTGTCTTTTCTTAAACAGGGAGAAGGACTTCAGCAGCCCTACTACGTCCTTCTGTCCGACACCGGAAACAGCCGTAAAAAAATATTCTTTCCCTTCCGTATACGTTTCTTTTACCTTTTCCTTTTCCCCCGAGGTCAGGAGGGGCTGTTCATCGGCAGCGGGGGGCACTACGAAAATTTTATCGGCGACGGCTGCACCGACTGACTGGCCGATAAAAAAATCCTTATCCTTCTCTGAAAAAGAAAAGATCGTCTGCGCCTGCAGCAGGCTTCCGGTCAGTCTTTTCTTATAAATCCGGTCATAATTCTTCTTTCCCGGCCCTTTTCCGGCAGCTCTTTCAGGCATCCATACGCATTGAGGTACCCGCAGACGGCCAGCGGCTATACCACCTGTTGTCATGACCAGGTCCGGCTTGTATCTCTTTACTGTTGAGGGGATCTGCCAGTCATACCATAACTTCCATCCCCCCATGCCCGGAAGCGTCCGCTTCGTGAGTACCCGATGCCCGCCGGCCGCCGAAGGCTTGCCGGAGATACCCCGCAACCAATCCGCCCCGAAAGCCCTATCCGCTAAAAAAAGCCATTCCACTCCCTGCTCTCCGGAAAGAATATTTATGCAGGAAATAATAAAGCGGCTCTTTTCGCTATCCGGGCCCTCCTGTTGTAAAGGCCTGCAATCTAGTAAGATAAGCATGACACAAAGGTAATCAGGCGTCCCTCGTTAAAAAAATACTCCTTAATACACTGTAAATCAAATATTTATATGGATTTTATACGGAATAACCCGTATTCCGGGATGTGGTTTTTACCATGCCGTTTAATTAGGTATAAATGCTTTGGCCCCATTCTTGTACTTATTTAACTTTGTTTTAATAATCCGAATACTCATTTAAAATCCGTGCTTATGAAACGTGTGTACCCAATGGTCATTGCTATATATATATGCATGACATTAATCATTTTACCCCGGATTTCTTTCGCCCAATGCACCTGTGCAGGCGGAATTCCAGCCACAGCCGTCTCACAGGTAGTCAAAGTCGACACGAATACGGCCCCGACCGTCCTGATCACCTTCAATAAATTTACAGACACCAGCACCAATACGCCCCATGAGGCGCTGACCTGTATGACCATCTTTGATACGATGACCGTCGTATCCTCGACGGGGGTGCTCAATACGATCCCCTCCACGCAGTCAAATGTTATTTTCAAGCCAGATGTAAACTATACCATCAAAGGCCCCGGAGGTCTTTTTAGCTTTAATGATAATAACACTTCACACGGTCCTTATACACTGGGCCCTGTCGGCACTCCTTCGGATAGTGTTTTTCTCGGACCGGATACGTTATTCAATAAGGTGCCAAGCCAGACCACTCCAAGCAATGTCGCCCCTTATTTCGGGACCGGAACGGTAAGCGACACCGTTGCATTTGGCGGAGGAACGACCACCATCAACGGCAACAATTTCACCTTCACTGAAAAAGCCAAATACTGGGGCACTTTCCGGATTACCTATTACTGGTGCCCCCAGGTAATCCTGGCCACTTCCATCACCGACTTTACAGCTACCCAGAACGGCAATTCTATATTATTACAATGGTTAACCAACAATGAACAAAACAATAGTAACTATGAAATCCAGGTCAGCACAGACGGCAAACAATTCAGCAGCGCCGGGGAGGCGCAGAGTGACCCTGCTACAGCAGGTGCTACTTCAAAACACCAATATCAATACAACACTGATCAGATTAATGTGGGCAAACTCTATTTCCGGATCAAACAGACCGATGCCAGCGGGAAAGTCAGCTATTCTGCCATCCTTATAATTACTCCGGGGGGATCAGGGGACGCACCCACCGGTTTTCAGACCTATCCCAACCCGGCGGTCAATAGCCTGGTATTCCAGTTCAACAGCAATCAAACGGGGCATTATCTCCTGGAGCTGGTCAATACAGCCGGGCAGATCGTGCAGCGGAAATCGGCTACCCTGACGGGAACCAACCAGATAAGAATGGATCTCAACCCGCATCCTGCCAAAGGATTGTATTTCATGAGAACCAGCGATCTTACCCATAACCAAAGCTATGTGAGTAAGGTGCTTATTAACTAGATGCCTGTGAAAGACCAATAAATCCATCCTGCGAAAAGCCTGCCTTAACCGGAGGCTTTTCTTTTTGTTTTTGGGGGGGTCGCTGAAGCGAAGGGTCCGGGGGCCCGTGGCGTCTCTTTGTTCGCTAAAGCGAACAGCCGGAAGATGAACTTCCGGCCGTTCGGGTCTAATAATGGCCCTTCGGGCAAAACGCCCTTGGCGTTTTATTGGTTTTCCTGTAGATTTGTCTTAATATATGAATAATACTGAACGTAGAGTTATGAATGTAGATAACATGGAATATAATACCACGCGGAATCATCTGGTGATGCGTGAATACGGGCGTCACATCCAGAAGATGATCGAATATCTGCTGACCCTGGAGGATAAAGAAAAGCGCCAGCGGAATGCGCATGCTGTCATCGAGCTGATGGGCTTTCTCAACCCGCACTTAAAGAATGTAGAAGATTTCCGACATAAATTATGGGATCATCTCTTCCTGATCTCCGACTTTAAATTGGAGGTTGCCTCCCCCTATCCGATCCCTACCCGGGAAACTTTAAGGGCCAGGCCCAAACCCCTCCCCTATCCGAAGCGTTATCCCAAGTTCTCCCACCTGGGTAAGAACCTGGAAATAGTGATCAATAAGGCGCTGGCAGAAGAAAATCCGGATAAGCGAAATGGTTTCGCCAATGCAGTTGCTTACTACATGAAGCTGGCCTATAATAACTGGCATAAGGAAACGGTGCATGATGACGCTATCCAGAGCGAGCTGACCAATCTTACCAATGGGCAGCTGGAATTCACCAATACCCCTTACGTGAAAAGCTTCCGTCCCAATGAGAACAGGGAAAGAGAGCGGGGAGGGTATGGCGATTATCGCAATAAGCGCAATAATCAGAAGTTCCAGCAAAGGGGCGGCGGCGGCAGCAGCAACCGCAATGACAGGAACGATCGGAATGACCGGAATAACGATCGCGGCGGCGGCAAATTCAAAAAGAAAAGATTCTGATATCCATTTTTAATTTATCAGCTATATTAACAGGGCCAACCTTGTCGATATAGCTTTTTTTATTCCATAAAAACCAACCTTGTGCATTCATTTGAAGTCATTGGTGGCCAGAAGCTGAAAGGGGAAATTGTCCCGCAAGGGGCCAAAAATGAGGCCTTGCAGATCATCAGCGCCGTATTGCTTACTCCGGAGAAGGTCACGATCACCAATATACCCGATATATTGGACGTCAATCTCCTGATCGAATTATTGGGGGAGATGGGGGTGAAGACCGAACGTCTGTCCCGGGACACCTGCAGTTTCCAGGCGGATAATGTCGATATCCAATATTTGCGCAGTGAGGCTTATCGTAGTAAAAGCAGCAAGCTGAGAGGGTCTGTAATGCTGGCAGGTCCCATGCTTGCCCGGTTCAGAAAAGCATTTATTTCCAAACCGGGCGGCGACAAGATCGGCCGGCGACGGCTGGATACGCATATCATCGGTTTCGAAAAGCTGGGGGTACAGTTCAACTACCACCCGGAGGAAGGTCTTTTTCACCTGGAAGCCCCCCGGTTAAAAGGCTGTTACCTTCTTCTGGATGAGCCTTCTGTTACCGGCACGGCGAATATCATTATGGCAGCCGTGATGGCAGAGGGTATTACGACCATTTATAATGCCGCCTGCGAGCCCTATATCCAACAGTTATGTAAGATGCTCACCCGGATGGGTGCCCATATTCAGGGCATCGGCAGCAACCTGCTCCATATTGAAGGGGTAGGTTATCTCGGGGGTACGGAACACCGTATGTTGCCGGATATGATCGAGATCGGATCCTTTATCGGTCTGGCGGCTATGACCCAGAGCGAGATCACCATCAAAAATACCAGCCTGGACAACCTGGGCGTCATTCCGGATAAATTCAGGCAATTAGGCATCCAACTGGAATTCCGAGGGGATGATATTCATGTGCCCGAACAGGATGTCTATGAGATCCAGAATTTCCTGGATGGATCGGTGCTCACCATTTATGACCATCCCTGGCCCGGCTTCACCCCGGATCTGCTAAGCATCGTCCTGGTCGTTGCCACCCAGGCCATGGGCTCTGTACTGATCCACCAAAAGATGTTCGAAAGCCGCTTGTTTTTCGTAGATAAGCTGATAGACATGGGCGCACAGATCATTTTATGCGACCCTCACCGGGCCGTCGTTATCGGGATGGCCCGGAAGCAGAAGCTGAGAGGCATTACGATGAGCAGTCCCGATATACGGGCCGGGGTAGCCCTGCTGATCGCCGCCCTGAGCGCCGAAGGCAAAAGCATCATTCAGAATATCGAGCAGATCGACCGCGGATACCAGCAGATCGATGAAAGGCTGCGCAGGTTGGGGGCTCAAATCAACAGAATATGAGCAAGGATCAGAAGATCATCATTATAACGGCGCCTTCAGGAGCGGGAAAAACCTCCATCACCCGGCACCTGCTGGGGAAGTATCCTCAATTATCTTTTTCCATTTCTGCGGCTACCCGCTCTCCCCGGAGCCATGAAAAGAATGGGGTAGATTATTATTTTTTAAGCCTGGATGAGTTTAAGCAAAAGATCCAGCAGAATGAATTTGCAGAATGGGAGATGGTGTATGAGGGGAAATATTACGGCACCCTGAAAGAGGAGCTGGAACGTATCTGGAATAGCGGAAGAACGCCTTTACTGGATATCGAAGTCAAGGGAGCTATTCATTTACAGGCTCAATATCCCCAGTCTACGCTGTCAATTTTTATCGAGCCTCCTTCCGTCGGGGAGCTCAGACGTCGCCTGGAGACGAGGGGCACTGAAACGGCCGAAAGTCTCCGGGACCGGGTCAATAAGGCCTCCTACGAACTGTCTTTCAAGCATCATTTCGACAAAATCATCGTGAACAGCGAGCTGGAAAAGGCCTGCCAGGAAGCGGATGAGATCATTAAAGATTTTTTATCGCTATAAACCGGAGATTTTCAGGGATTTGGCCTAAATTAGGAAGATGCAGGATTTTCGATTTTTCCGATTAAATTCATAGGAAGTATGATCAATACCAATACCCTTATCTGGATTGTTGTAGCCTGGCTGATGATCGCTTTTTTTGCGGGAATCGAAGTGGCTTTTGTAAAAGCCAATAAGCTGGCTATCGAGTTAAAGAAAAAACAAGGGCTCAGCAGCGCTATTATCCTCTCCCATTTTATGGAACACCCGGCCCTGTTTATGGGCACTACGCTGGTGGGCTTCAACGTATTCCTGGTAATCTTTGGCCTGATGGTAGGGGAGACTTTCCTGCCTCTCTGGAACCTGCTGATCACCAAGATCCATATGCCCGGCAGTTATGTGAATGCCATCCGTCTTTTTGTGGAGACCCTGGTAGCTTCAGGATTTATCCTTTTATTCGGAGAATTCATTCCTAAGGCTTTATTCCGGGCCAAAAGCGATTCCATGTTATCTTTCTTTGCCAGCACCATAGATTTCCTCAACCGGTTGTTTTATCCCATTGCCGGCTTTTTTGTGGCTATTGCCCAATGGATCCTGAAATACGTTTTCAATGTGCGGATGGATGACCGGAAGGGCGTTTTTTCCAGCACGGACCTGGAACATTTTATGCAACAGACCCGGGACGCGATGGAAGACTCCAAGGACCTCAATAAGAGCCTTTTTGAAGCAGCTCTTTCCCTGCCAAAGGTCAAAGTGAGAGAGTGCCTGGTCCCCAGAAAAGAGATCGAAGGCGTCGACCTGAATATGCCTATTGAAGAAGTAAGGAAGAAGTTTGTCGAGACCAAGCTAAGCAAACTCGTAGTATACGATGGCAACCTGGATCATGTGTCCGGATATGTGCATCAACTGGATCTTTTCAAAAAACCGCCCTTTATCAAATCGATCTTACATACGATCCCCGCAGTACCCGAAAGTATGAGCGCTACGGACCTGATCAATAAATTCAGCCGCGAGAGAAAAAGCATTGCCTGGGTAGTAGATGAATTCGGCGGCACCGCAGGGATCGTCACCATGGAAGACCTGCTGGAAGAGATCTTTGGCGAGATCAGGGACGAGTACGATACGGAGGAATTCGAAGAGAAGAAATTGTCGAATGACGAATTTATTTTTTCCGGCAGGCTGGAACTGGACCATCTCAATGAAAAATACGGGCTGGACCTTCCGGTAAACGAATCGGAGACTTTATCGGGCTATATTATCAATCAGCATGAGACCATTCCCCATTTAAAAGACCGTATTATCATCGGGGACTACGAATTCGAAATCCTCAATGTAAGCGATACCCGGATAGAAATGGTCCGGCTTAAAGTCCTCAAATAACCAGGCCCGCCGCGAATAACCGCGCAGCACATTAATTTGGCATTAAACCCATGTTAACCCGTGGTTAAACACCCTTCATTTCTTTTTCTTCCCCTTCTTTTTGGTCAAATTTGTTCCAGTAAGGCGCTGATCCAAGGGATGCCTGGCATCCCGGCCGAAGGCCAAACTTTAGATGATTTGACGGAAGGAGCTATATTCCTAACTATGCGACTTCCCGGCAAATAAAGACAGCCTTCCAATTAAAATTATTATCCCTCTAACCAACCGGAGGGAATGTTTTTCATAGGTCAGTTAGGAGTAAACAATGCACTCTGTCATGGAGTGCTTGTTTTTTTTTATATACCCGTGCCGGGGTTGGCATTTTCAAATTAACTTCGCGGGCGTTACTTAGCTTACAAACTGCGGGTCGCAGGGTTCAAGTGGCATTATATATATTTATTAAGTATATGGCTTTAAATCTGTTCAACAGGAACCTGGGCGAGGAAGAAATGTCTTTTGTAGACCACCTGGAGGCTTTGCGCTGGCATATCGTCCGATCAGCCTTTGCGATTGTAATAATAGCCATCGCAATATTTATCAAGATCGACTGGATCTTTCAGAAGATCATCAGTGGCCCGATCCGCAGCGATTTCGTCAGTTATGTCGGATTATGCCACCTGGGCCGGAAGCTGGGTATGGGTGAGGCCCTGTGCCTGCAATCCATTGACAAACTCAGGCTACAGACCACCCAGTTCAGTTCGCAATTCATATCCAGTATCAATATTGCCGTGATCGGGGGATTTATAGTGGCTTTCCCTTATGTGTTCTGGGAATTATGGCGTTTTATCAAACCGGCCCTTTCTCCCAAAGAGCTGAAAAGCAGCCGGGGCGCCATCTTCTGGGTGACTTTTTTCTTTATGCTGGGAGTAGCTTTCGGCTATTTCTTATTAGCCCCCTTTACCTTCAGTTTCCTGGCTAACTATTCCCTGGGGGTGCCCGGACAGATCCAGACCGTTCCTACCCTGGACGATTATATCGAGAACCTGGTGGATATTATCATAGGATCGGGGCTGGCTTTCCAATTGCCGCTGGTGAGTTGGGTGCTCACGCGTATTGGCCTGATAACGCCCAATTTCCTTCGTACTTACCGGAAATATGCCTATGTAGCCATTCTCTTCATAGCAGCCATTATTACCCCGTCCCCGGACTGGATGAGCCAGACTATTGTAGCGCTCCCCCTGATCCTTTTATATGAACTGAGTATCCGTATTTCCGTAAGGGTCCGGAAAGATCAGGATCGTAAGGATAAGGAAGAATGGAGCTAATCCATAAAAGCGAAATAGCTTGCTTCGCCGGTAGCTAGTGGCGGAGCAAGCTATTTTTTTATGGTTAGGGTTGTCCGGCGTGTTTTTTCGCGATCTCCGTCTTCATTTCGCATCTTTCGATGTCCTGCCGGTAGTCCTTTATTTTCTCGTCATTCTGACTGGCTAAAATAGCCTTCTCGAAATAACGGATCGCTTTTTCGAAATTCAGCTTCAGTTCTTCTGCCAGGGCATAACGTCCATAGACCCAGGATTTGTCGATGGTGCGGGTACGCAGGCATTTATCCAGGTGAAAGCCCAGCTCGTCAAAACGCTCCATGTCCATAAGCAGGGCGGCAATATGAAAATAAGAATGCGGGTAGGAGGGATCGCACCGGATGGCGGTGAGGAAATGATTTTCCGCCTTCGCATAGTCGTCGAATTGCGTTTTATAGAGCCAGCCCAATGAATTATGGGCCGGGGCGCTATCCGGCTCTTCATAAAGAATACTCTCGTATTTCTTAAATGCCTCTGCGTAGTTGTTGTTCTTAATATCGGCTTCCGCCTCCAGGTACAGTTCTTCAGAATTTGTAGTCATAATATTACGTATTTACCAACCCAGCACCCAGGCAAAGATCAGGGGGGCGACAAGGGTGGCGTCACTTTCAACAATAAATTTCGGCGTATGAATATCCAGCTTGCCCCAGGTGATCTTTTCATTCGGCACCGCCCCGGAATAAGATCCGTAAGAAGTGGTGGAATCCGAGATCTGGCAGAAATAGCTCCAGAAAGGAACATCGTGCCATTCCAGATCCTGGTACATCATCGGTACGACACAGATGGGGAAATCCCCGGCAATGCCGCCTGCGATCTGGAAAAAACCAACCCCTTTTCCACCGCTGTTTTCCCGGTACCATCCTGCCAGCCAGGTCATGTATTCGATACCACTCTTAACGGTACTGGCTTTTAGCTCGTTCTTTATAACATAGCTAGCAAAAATGTTGCCCGTGGTGCTATCTTCCCAACCCGGAACGACGATGGGGATATTTTTTTTGGCGGCGGCCACGATCCAGCTGTCTTTCGGGTCGATCTCATAGTATTGTTCCAGGTCGCCGCTCAGCACCACCTTATATAAAAATTCATGGGGGAAATAGCGCTCACCTTTGGCTTCGGCGTCTTTCCAGGCTTTTACCAGGTGTTTTTGCAAACGGCGGAAAGCCTCTTCTTCGGGGATACAGGTATCCGTAACGCGGTTATAGTGTTTTTCCAATAAATCCCATTCGTCCTGGGGAGTCAGATCGCGATAGTTCGGTACTCTTTTATAATGGCTATGGGCAACCAGGTTCATGACATCTTCTTCCAGGTTGGCGCCCGTGCAGCTGATAATCTGTATTTTATCCTGTCGTATCATTTCGGCCAGGGAAATGCCCAGTTCGGCTGTGCTCATGGCTCCTCCGAGGGTCACCATCATCTTACCCCCTTCCAGCAAATGCGTTTCATATCCTTTTGCGGCGTCCACCAGTGCGGCAGCATTAAAATGCCTGTAATGATGTTGAATGAATTGCGAGATGGGACCTTTGTTCATAGCTGTTTTTGTTTTTTAATCGGTGATTATGTAAGCCGCAAAAGTACGCAAAAAAAAGATCCGGCCTTCAGGCCGGACCGGGATCCAACTGGAACTCAATATAAATAAGCCTTTATTATTCCATATCCTTTTTCGTTTTGGCATATACGCTCCAACTCTCTGTACCACTGGATCGCAGCACGATCTTTTTGTCGGCGTTTTCCAGGGTGACATAATAAGTTGTCTGATCATCGGATGCTATTTCAAACAGATCGGAGATCCAGAAGCCGTTATACTCTTTTTTCAGATCGCTCAGCAGGTTGATAGGAAGTTGCAAGGAAACAATATTGCGGACAACGGCCTTCAAATCACCGTTATTATTGTAATAGGCAAACAGCACCTGATCGTTGATCGTGAACGTTACTTTTAAATAGTCCTGTTTTTGCTCCCACACAATGTTTTTGGCACTTACAAATTCTTTGTGAAAAGCGTTTACAGCCAACTGATTGACTTCGTTATTTTTTGCGGCGAAAGTGCTGATCCCCATCATAAGCACGGTAGCGATGGATAAAATAATTTTTTTCATTTTTCTTGTTTTATAAATTTTTTATAGTTGTTTCGAATTTTCTCTTGGTATAAACTGCCACAGGCAACTCTCATATATAAGACGCGCAGGTTTCTCCAATGTTGCAGCTGCGTAAAAAAAAATTTTGGCAAGGATCCTTTCGACGTTTATAAAGAGCTTTTTCTATAAAACGCCACAGGCGTTTTGCCCGAAGGGCCATCATCAGACTTTTGCGGGCGATAGTTTATTTTTACAGAAAAACTATTGCCCGCATATCTAAGACGAGAGCAAAGCTATTTATGTTACACTTCGGTTGCAAGCCAATATTGATCAATGGCTGTCCATGTTATGGAATCGTAAACAAATCCATTTCCCCCTGATGAAAACAAATTTTTCTTTCCTCTGAAACCCTTTGCTGACCAGCATGAGAGCTGATTTCTTAATAAAAGTTTAAAATCTTCGTGTTAGGTGTTAAAATAATTTTTCGGTAAAAGGAATGCGGTTAACTTGTAAGAGTGAATTATTTAGCGCATGCATACCTGTCTTTCAGCATACCGGAAATAGCGGTAGGCAACCTGATCAGTGATTTCGTGAAAGGGAAAAAGAAGCTGGACTACCCGGAAACCATTCAAAAAGGCATTTTGCTGCACAGAGCCATCGATGCCTTTACAGACGCCCATGAAATCACCCGTCAGGCAAAGGTCTTTTTCAGGCCGGACTACGGTCTCTATGCCGGGGCGCTGACAGACGTCGTATACGATCATTTCCTGGCCAATGATCCCCATGAGTTTGCCGGTGAAGGAAGAGACGCCCTGGGTCCGGGGACCGGCAGTTCCGACGGCGGCCTTGCCGCTTTTGCGGAAAGGACCTATGAACAGCTGGCGCCTTTTCAGTCGCTCTTCCCCGAAAAATTTGCCCGGATGTTCCCCTATATGCGATCGCAGAACTGGCTATATAATTATCGCTATAAAGAAGGTATCTTTTCCAGTTTCACCGGTCTGTTCCGGAGGGCGGCTTATATGAGCGACCCGGAGAAGGCCTGCCGGTTATTCGAGACCCATTATAAAGAGCTGGAAGCCTGTTATGCCCTTTTCTTCCCGGCCCTTAAAGATTTTGCCTTTGCTACCCTGGGACAGCTGATGGATTGAAAATCCCGGATATGGAAAAATTGAATAATTTTGTGTTATGAAGCACCTTGTCATTCTGGTAAGTGTCCTGGTAAGTGTCACCCTGGCACCTGCACAGTCCAAATCTCCCACTATGGATAAATCTCCCCTGGATATCAGTTATTACCCGGTGGATTATCCTGTGTTGAAGATCCAGGATAAGGTGAGCGAGCCCCTGGTAGCCCGGGTCCTATACAGTCGTCCGCAGAAGAACGGGCGAAAGTTATTCGGGGAGCTGGTGGGCTATGGGCAGGTATGGAGACTGGGGGCGAATGAAGCCACGGAAATTGAATTTTTCAGGGATATAAAGGTAGCCGGTAATAAAGTGAAAAAAGGGCGTTATACCCTTTACGCGCTGGTCGATTCGGACAAATGGACGATAATCCTGAATAAAGAGACCGATACCTGGGGTGCTTTCAAATATGATATGAGCAAGGATCTGTTGCGTATCCCCGTTCCGGTAGAGAAACAAACAGCCATTACGGAAGTCCTTTCTATAGCGTTTGAAAAATCCGGAAAAGGCGCCAACCTGGTGATGAACTGGGACGATGTATTGGTAAAGCTTCCCATTACCTGGTAAAATATGTGTGGAATTGCCGGCATTCTATCCCCTGACCCGACGAACATAACCCGGGAGCGTCTGCAGAAAATGACAGATGCGATCGCTCATCGTGGTCCTGATGGTGAGGGGGCCTGGATCAGTGGGTCGGGTCTTGCCGGCCTGGGGCACCGTAGATTGTCCATCATCGACCTGAGTTCGGCCGGCTCCCAGCCCATGCATTACCTGGATCGCTATACCATCGTCCATAACGGGGAGATCTACAATTACCTGGAATTAAGAAGCCTGCTGCAGTCGAAGGGTTATTCTTTTGCATCGAGGTCGGACACAGAAGTGATCCTGGCTGCTTATGATCATTATGGGCCTGACTGCCTGCAATATTTCGATGGGATGTTCGCTTTTGCTATCTGGGATGAAAAGGAAGGTAAACTATTCCTGGCAAGAGACCGGTTTGGCGAAAAACCTCTTTTTTTTTACAGGGATGCCACCCAATTCATTTTTGCCAGCGAAATGAAGGCCCTCTGGGCGGCAGGAGTTAAAAAAGAGAGCAATAAAAAACTGATCTTCAATTTCATCACCATCGGTTACACCCAAAACCCCGCCAATGGTTTTGAGACTTTTTACCAGGGTATTTCCAAGCTGCCGGCCAGGAGTTTTCTCCTATACGATGCGGCTACCCAGGAGATGAAGACCTCTCTGTACTGGGACATCCGGATCGAAAATACCCATGCTCCGGGAGATGAAAGCGTGCTCATGCAATTCAGCGGGCTGTTGTCCGCCTCGGTGAATAAACGGCTGAGAAGCGATGTCCCCGTTGGAACCAGTTTAAGCGGCGGCCTGGACAGTTCTGCCGTCATAGCCGCTATCTGCGGACAGCAGAAGCCGGTACAGGATCTCCGGACTTTTTCCGCCGTTTTTCCGGGTTTTGAAAAAGACGAATCCCCCTTTATCAAATTGATCACGGACCATTTCTCGCTGGAAAACTATACGACCACTCCCGACGCTCATGACCTGATCCGGGATTTTGAACGGTTGGTCTATCACCAGGAGGAGCCTTTCGCGTCATCGAGTATCTATGCCCAGTTCAAAGTATTTGAGCTGGCCGGTCGTCACCAGGTAAAAGTACTGCTGGACGGGCAGGGGGCCGACGAGCTCCTGGCCGGCTATCACAAGTATTATCACTGGTACTGGCAGGAATTATACCGGAATGATAAAAAGGCATTCGCCCTGGAGCTGGAAGCGGCCAGGGAATCCGGCATCGACGATCGCTGGACCTGGCGAAACAGGCTGGCAGCGAACCTGCCGGTTTATGCAGGTATCTTCTTAAAGAAAAAAAGGACGGCTCAGCAGCGAAGAAGTAAAGATCTCTCCAGGGACCTCATTGAAAACTTCGGGGTTTCCTATTATGATATCCCTCATTTTGATAAGTTAAGCGGCGTGCTCTACTACAACACGTTTATGAACGGAATGGAAGAGCTGCTGCGGTATGCCGATCGTAATTCTATGGCCCATGGAGTGGAAGTGCGTTTGCCTTTCCTGAACCATGAGCTGGTGGAGTTCCTGTTCTCCCTTCCTTCCCATTTCAAGATCCGTGAAGGATGGACAAAATGGTTGCTGAGAGTAAGCATGGAAGACTCCCTTCCCAGGGAGATCGTCTGGAGGAAAGATAAGACGGGTTATGAGCCTCCTCAGCAGACATGGATGCAGGATCCGGTGCTGCAGGAATATATCCATGAGGCCCGGCGGAGCCTGGTCAGAGCGGACATTTTACAACCGGCCGCCTTACATAAAAAAATTCAGCCGCAGGATGCACATGCGGCTGAAAATAATGACTGGCGTTACCTGGTGACAGCGGCTTGTCTGTAACCATAGGAGCGGCAGAGGAAGTACAGGCTTACAAAGCTTTCTTATATTTTTCAACTACCTGTAAGTTCCCGTCTGCATTTGATTTGACGGTGGTCCAGGTCGTCGCGTCTTCCAGCTTGATATAATATTCCACAGCGGCGTCGGTCGTCATTTCTGTGACACCGAATACCTTCTTATCTGCATATTTCTTTTGCAGCTTACAAATGATATTGACGGGAAGGTTCTTCTCCGTATAATACCGTAGGGAGCTTACGAAATTCCCATCCTTATCATAGTCGATTTTGGTGAGGATCCCGTCCTCTTTAAAATTGACGGTGTATTTATCGGCCTGTTCCATCCATTTTACCTGCTCGGCATTCGGAAAGGTCTGCTTGAATGTCTCCAATATTTTTTCACTGATGGTAAGACCGTCATTCGCAAAGGCGCCTGCAGAAAGAGACAAAAGGCAAGCAAAGGCGAAGAGGAATTTTCTGAATGAAGGACGCTGTGTCATGGTTTTATTTTTTAAAAGATTTTATAAACAAGGTCATTTAGTGGAGTAAAGCTAACCTCCTTCGAAACAGCCGTCAAGCCAATATACATGTCTGGTATAAAAGATTTTTCCCGGACAGCGAAGGAGAAGAAGCCTGGCCTACCCAAGGCTGTAAAAAAAGTTTTAAGACCTGTCAAATGAAGCGTGAAACCGTAATCTTCATGTTGCCTATCCCGGGTTAAGCTTTTGTTAAACCGGATGAGCGCGACGAAAAGATTTCAAAAAAGGATTCCGGCAAAGAAATTAGTTGAAATGTATTTCTTTGCCGGGAAGTGTACGAACTGAACTACGTTCAGTTCAGAATGGTTTTTGGTTTGTATCTTTACAACATGAAGCTAGCGACTAAACTAATCCATGCAGGCATAGAGCCTGACCCCTCGACCGGCGCCATTATGACCCCGATTTATCAAACCTCTACTTATGTGCAGTCCGCTCCGGGCCAGCATAAAGGATACGAGTATGCCCGGTCTCAGAACCCCACGCGAAAAGTTCTGGAAACGGCATTGGCTCACATTGAGAATGGTAAATACGGATTGTGTTTCAGCAGCGGGGTAGCTGCTACGGATGCCGTCCTCCGGCTATTACAACCCGGCGATGAGGTGATCGCCGCCAATGATATGTATGGAGGCACCTATAGGTTGTTTACCAAAATCTTTGAGAAATCGGGCATCCGCTTCCACTTTATCGATATGCAAAATCCCGCCAATATCGAGACTTATATCAACCCCAACACCCGGCTGATCTGGGCGGAGACACCCACCAATCCCCTGATGAACATCGTCGACATAAGCGCCGTGGCTGCCATTGCCCGGCAGCATAAGGTCCTGTTATGTGTAGATAATACTTTTGCTTCGCCCTACCTTCAGAACCCTCTTGACCTTGGGGCCGACCTGGTATTACATTCTGCCACCAAATATCTCGGGGGGCACAGTGATGTGATCCATGGCTGCCTGGTGATGAATGATACGGATCTGCGTGAGAAATTATATTTTATCCAGAAAAGCTGCGGAGCCGTTCCGGGTCCACAGGATTGTTTTCTCGTGCTGCGGGGTTTGAAGACCTTACATGTACGTATGGACAGGCATAACCTGAATGGCGAGAAGATCGCCCATTTCCTTCGCAATCATCCTAAAGTTGGAAAAGTATACTGGTGCGGATTTGAAGATCATCCTGCCTATGCCATCGCCAAAAAACAAATGCGCGGCTTCGGGGGCATGATGAGCTTTACGCTGAAAGATGACAGCATAGAGAATGCCATGAAGTTATTGTCTTCCACGAAACTATTCGCGCTGGCCGAAAGCCTGGGAGGCGTGGAATCGCTTATCAATCACCCTGCCAGCATGACGCATGCTTCTATTCCCCGTGAAGAAAGAATAAAGAACGGACTGAGTGATTCCCTCATCCGTCTGAGCGTAGGGATCGAAGATGTGGACGACCTGATCGAGGATCTTAAACAATGCCTGGAGCATGCTTAAAGGTCAGCGGGATCTGCGTAAATTTTTAGACCGGAAGGTGGAAGAATACAACCGGCCGTCTTTTATTTTTCAGGATCCTATCAGTATCCCTCATCAGTTCAGCAAGAAACAGGATATCGAGATTGCCGGATTCTTTGCGGCGATCTTTTCCTGGGGCAACCGCATTACGATCATCCGGAAGTCGCGTGAGCTGATGCAGTTAATGGATCAATCGCCTTATCAGTTTATCCTGCAGCATGAAGAGAAGGACCTCAAAAGATTATTGGATTTCAAGCACCGGACCTTCAACGCTACGGACCTCTTATACTTTATTGCTTTTTTTAAGTTCCATTATACCCATTATGATTCGCTGGAGGATGCCTTCCTCCTGCCCTGGGAAGGGGAAAAGGGTTCCCTCAGGAAAGGAGCCCTTTCGGCCTTCTACCATTATTTCTTCTCTCTGGGGGAAGCGGATTTCTCCGAAGAGCCCGGCAGACGGGTAATCCCCCTTGCCCCCCGTCGCACCCATAAGCATATCGCCTCTCCGGAAAAAAATTCCAGCTGCAAGCGTCTGAATATGTTCCTTCGATGGATGGTCAGAAAAGACGATAAGGGCGTTGATTTTGGTATCTGGAACAGGCTGTCGCCCAGCCGGCTGATCTGTCCGCTGGATGTCCATGTAGCCAGGGTGGCGAAAAACCTGGGTTTGCTTACCCGAACGCAATCGGATTGGCAGGCGGCTCTTGAATTAACCGATTATTTGCTTATTTTGGATAAGCAAGACCCGGTGAAATACGATTTTGCCTTATTCGGACTGGGGGTTATGGAAAAATTCTGAATTATAAAATGAGGCCTTTATGGACAATCCATCAGCGCTTATAAAGGAACTAAATCAGGCTTACGGACTGGCACTGGCAGAACAGCTCACTGCCGAACAACTGGAAAAGCTATTGGCGGAACAGTTCAATACCATGATCCGGGAAGATTTTAGCTCACTGGTACAATTTTTATATCGGATGGATATCAGCGAGACCAGGCTCAGGCATTTATTAAAGGCTCCCCCCACCTCCTCTAAAGGGGAAAGTGAAGAGGCGGGAATGATCATTGCCCGATTGGTCATTGAAAGGCAATACCAAAAGATACAGACCCGACGGCAGTTTAAAAAGGAGGAACCAACATCAGGCTCAGGCGAAGAAAGATGGTAATATATGCATTTGTCAGAAGTCACAGACCGGGCGACTGCCCGGAAATTCATGGATCTTCCCAAACAACTGTATAAAGGGGATCCTGGCTGGGTATGCCCACTGGATAATGATATAACCGCCATATTCGATCCCGCCCGCAATAATTTTTTTCGCCATGGCCTTTGTACGCGCTGGATATTACAGAATGAGGACGGTAAGACCATCGGCCGTATTGCGGCCTTTATCAATCATGAAAAAGCCTACAAAAGCCAGCAGCCGACGGGGGGCATGGGTTTTTTTGAGTGCATCGATCATGAGGCTGCAGGTCATGCTTTGCTGGACGGAGCCCGGTCCTGGTTACAGTCAAACGGCATGCAGGCCATGGACGGTCCCGTTAATTTTGGCGAGAACGACAAATACTGGGGTTTGCTCGTAGAAGGGTTTACTTCTCCCAGTCTTGGCATGAATTATAATCCCCCCTATTATCGCAGGTTGCTGGAATCCTATGGTTTCCAAAAATTATATGACCAGTTCACCAATTTCCTCGATGCCAGCCTTCCCTTACCGGACCGCTTCACAAAGATCTCCGATTGGGTGATGAAAAAGCCCGGTTATTCATTTGAGCATTTCTCCATCCGGAAAAAAGAAAAATACTTTTCAGACTTTTATGAAATATACAATGATGCCTGGAGCGAGTTTGAAAATTTCACCCCCATCGAGATGGCGACGATCCGTGAATCTTTCCGCCAGATGCGCCCGGTAATGGATGAAAAAATCATCTGGTTTGCCTATTACCATAATGAGCCCATTGCCTTCGTTCTTTGCCTGCCGGATATCAATCAATTGCTGAAACATGTAAAGGGCAAACTCAATTTCATGGGCAAATTAAAGTTCCTGTGGCATAAGCATACCGGCGCAGTCGACCGGCTACGCATCACTATTATGGGTTGCAAAAAGAAATTTCAGCACCATGGCCTCGAATCTGCCCTGATCAGGTGCCTGCAAACAGAAGTATTGCCAAGAGGGACGATCAAGGGGGTAGAACTGGCCTGGGTCGGTGACTTCAATAAGAAAATGCTGCTCCTGCATGAGGCTACCGGGGCCAGGAAGGAAAAAGTTCACCGCACCTATCGATATATTTTTGACCCCACCCCCCAGCCCCCTGAAGGGGGAGTAAGAATGGGAAGACTTATAGAAGTCTGAAGGATTAGTATATCAGCTCTTTCACCTTCTCTTTATCTTCTTTTTCTTTTTTCAGGTCGAACATAGTCCCGAAGACCCGGTCCCAGATCGTGCAGCTTACTCCAAACCCTCTGTGATCATCCTTGTAATGATGCAGGTGGTGATTGCGCCAGAGAGGTTTCATCCATCTGAAAGGCGGATTCCAGGCATGGATCGCATAATGTACGCTGCCATAGAGCAGGTAGCCGAGCATAAATCCTGGAAAAAACATAAAGGCATTATTGCCTATGAACAGATACATGATAAAGAAAATAACGGAGGAAATGATCAGGCTGGGCACCGGCGGCATGAACAGGCGTTCCTTGTCGCGGGGAAAATGATGATGATTCCCGTGCATGACATAAATGATTTTTTGCGCCCGCTCGTTTTCCGACACCCAATGAAAGGCAAACCGGTGCATCAGATATTCAAAAAAAGTCCAGAAGAACATGCCCCCCAGAAAAGTGAGCGCCACTCTCTCCACGGAAAAGCCCAGCCGGGAACCGCTATAATAGAGCGAATAGCTGATGATAGGTATATAGATGCCCCAGATCACCAATGGATGGGTCTTGGTCAGCATTTCCAGGTAATGATTCTTAAATAGCTGAGCCTGCCCCTTATTATGTATTTTTTCGAACTTCATTGTTTAGCTATTGGATCACAAAAATACGAAGAACTCCGCAATGCAGGGTGCCGGATTTGAAACCGGGTATTCTCCCGGCGCTGACCGTTAAAAAACGCCTTTCCCATAAGAAAGTTCAAAATTTTTCAGATCCGGAAGGTATTCCCTTTTTCTTTCCAATTCATACTTATAAATAATCGTGCCCACCTCTTTAAAAAAAGGATACCCGGTCTCCTCATATTCGTATTTGTCGTCATTCAAAATCCCGTCCCTGTTGACATAGATCACCCCGCTCAACATGAATTCCACCTTGTTTTTAAAATCCGCGATATAGGCGATATCCGTCAGAAACCCATAGGACCAGCCCGGTTTGTTGAAGACCCGGATATAGGAAGGAATGGGGGTTCTGCCTGCTTTAAAAAGGAAGAATTTAGTATAGGCGTCAAAATATTCCGAGGTGTCATAGTGGGGATGGGCCTCTTCCGAGGGGTATTGCGACATATAACGGTAAAGGAACCGGTAATCGGCCGCCGTTAGATGGAACCGCTGTGCCGGGGGAACGGACTGTGGGAATAGCACGGATTGCAGGATATGCCGCAGGTCTTCCAGGGAGATATTGTTATGCCGGGTGAAATCCATGGGCGTCCGGACCAGCGAGTCGTAGCGGTCATAGTGCGCATTGCCGATCAGGACCTGTCGGCTGAAATCAAAGGGGAGGGCGCTCCGGGCAGCGGGTTGAGCATACAGGAGCCGGCCATCCCGGACAAACCGGATAGGATTGGTGTTCCTGTTCTCTTCCTCACTCATCGGGACGAAGCGGCGGGTAATACGGATATCGGGATAGCCCATTTGCCACAAGCGCTCATTCAGGGCTTGCTGTCCCAAAAATTCATATAACCGGTTATAAGCGTCATTATCGCTGACGAGGAATATTTTCTTAATGTACTGGGCCAGGGAAGGCCATCCATCGGCGGAGCCGGTATCTTTTTGAGCGGGGCTTTGGCCGCTGTAGGCGCTATCCGTCAGCATGGGGGTGAACTTATCGATGCCATAGCCCGCCAATCCGTTCATTTTTTCCAGGGAAAGAAAGGCCAGGGGCATCTTGACCGTGGAGGCGGGATTGAAATATTCCAGGGAGTCGGCCCGATAGTAATAATTTTGAAAATGGGGCTGGTTGTGATGATCCCTGTCTATCCGGGTATAAATGAGCTGGTAACGGAAAGAGTCGGGATGTTCCAATATCCTTTTCAGGAAAGGGGAGCCTTGTTGCCAGAGGAGATCTTTCAGAAAATCGTTTGCCCCGTCCCGTGCAGTCCTGTGAGCGGCCATCCCGTCCTGGGCAATGAGCCGATAGGCCGGGCTTATTAAAAAGACGGCGGCCAGACCTAGGAAGAAATGGAGGATCTTTTGCATAACATCTTATAAGACAATTAAATAAGTACGATAAATTTACGGGTTCCCCCGGATTATGGAAGAAAATATTCCTTTACCTTTGGCAGCCTTAAACGGATTGCAACCATGAAGTTAGTTTCTTACCTGAAAGAGGAACATGAGCAATTGGCTGTCCTGGTGGATGGCCTGCTCTATGATATGGAATTGATCCATCCCGATATCCCGAATACCATGAGTATGTTTTTGAATTACTGGGATGAATTGCTGCCTATTGCACAGGCGGGGGATTTAAGCATCCGGGAGGGGCATATTGGCCCCGGTAAGGCCGTCCCTCTTAAGAACGTTACGGTACTGGCTCCCGTGCCCGTCCCCACTTCCTGCCGGGATGGATACGCCTTCCGTCAGCATGTTGCCGCGGCGCGGCGCAACCGGGGGGTGCCCATGATCCCGGAGTTCGATCAATACCCCATCTTTTATTTTACCAATCCTCATAGTATACAGGGGCCCGGCGATATCCGCTGTATGCCGGACCATTTCGAGAAACTGGATTTCGAGCTGGAGGTAGCCATCGTTATCTCCCGGCAGGGCAGAAATATTCCCGCCGAAGAAGCGGATGACTATATCGGGGGGTTGATGATCATGAACGATATGAGCGCCAGGAAGCTGCAGATGGAAGAAATGTTATTAAACCTGGGGCCTGCCAAAGGGAAGGATTTTTCCACCGTCATCGGTCCCTGGCTGGTGACCCTGGACGAGTTACAGCCTTTTGAAGTGCCCTGTAAGGAAGGGCATACCGGAAAGAACTGGAACCTGCGCATGACCTGCCGGGTGAACGGCCGCCAAGTCAGTGACGGCAATGTAGCGGATATGGATTGGACCTTTGCCGAGCTGATAGAACGGGCTTCCTATGGAGTAGACCTCTATCCGGGGGACGTGATCGGCAGCGGTACGGTGGGAACGGGCTGTTTCCTGGAATTGAATGGCACCGGTAAGTTAAATGATCCCGGTTATACGGAGCAATGGCTGCAGGAAAAGGATGTGGTAGAGCTGGAAGTGGACGGCCTGGGGCTCCTCAGTAATACGATTGTGCGGGAAGACAGCGATCTTTCCCTGTTCCGAAAAAAGAAAAACGGATAAGCGTTATGATCCTCGATCTGAAAGAGCTTTCTTCCATAGACCGGCAGGCTTACCTGCAATCTGCCGTTGCTCCCCGTCCTATCTGTTTTGCCAGTACGATCGACGGAGCAGGACAGGTAAACCTGAGTCCTTTCAGCTTCTTCAATATGTTCTCCTCGACTCCCCCGATCCTCATCTTCTCCCCTTCGAGGAGGGTTCGGGACAACACGACCAAACATACGCTGCATAATGTGCTGGAAGTGCCGGAGGTAGTGATCAACATCGTCGACTATGAGATGGTGCAGCAAATAAGCCTGGCCAGCTGTGAATATCCCAAAGGGGCCAATGAATTTATAAAAGCAGGTTTTACGGAGGAGGCCGCCACGCTGGTGAGACCTCCCATGGTGAAGGAGAGCAAAGTGAAAATAGAATGTATCGTATTGGAGGTAAAGCCATTGGGCGACCAGGGCGGAGCCGGCAACCTGGTGATCTGTGAGGCGTTGCGCATGCATGTGGAGGATAGGATCCTGGATGAAAAAAAGATGATCGATCAGCGTCAGCTGCATCAGGTGGCAAGGCTGGGAGGTAACTGGTATTGTAAAACGGATGAGCACAACCTCTTCCTGGTGGAAAAGCCCAATACCCGGTTGGGCATCGGCATCGATGAGCTTCCCGGTCCGATCCGCAGCAGCAGGATCCTCAGCGGCAATGACCTGGGGCAGCTGGCCAATGTCCATGAGGTGCCCCTCGTCGATCCTTCTTTTCATGACGATACGCTGAAAAATATCTTCCAATACTATTCCGTCAACCCGGAAGAAATGGAAAAAGAACTTCACTCCTACGCGAAAAAGCTGCTGGCAGGCGGGAAAGTAAATGAGGCCTGGCAGGTGCTGCTGGCGCTTAGTTAGGGAGATTTAAATTACCTTTGCCAGAATTTTTGCAACCGTTCCTGAATTATGAATACACCACATCTGTCAGAGCAGGAGATCATCCGCAGAGAAAAACTGGAAGAACTGAAACAACTGGGGGTAGAACCTTACCCTGCAGCCTTGTTTCCCGTGAGCCATCATTCCGCTGATATTTTAAAGCAATATACGGAAGAACAAAAGGAGGCGTTCAGTAAAGTGACGCTCGCCGGCCGGGTCATGAGCATCAATGACAAAGGCAAGGTGTTGTTCATAAAGATCCAGGACAGCAAAGGGATCATCCAGTTATATGTCCGCAGGGACGATCTCTGCCCCGGTGAGGACAAGACCCTGTTCGATAAGGTGGTCAAACACCTGCTCGATCTGGGAGATTTCATCGGCGTAACGGGTTTTGTATTTATCACCCGTACCGGAGAAACTTCCGTCCATGCACAAACATTCACCCTGCTGGCAAAATCCCTTAAGCCCCTGCCCGTGGTAAAAAGGGATGAGCAAGGCAATGTATTCGATGAAGTGACCGATCCGGAGTTCCGGTACCGCCAGCGGTATGCGGACCTGATCATCAACCCTTCCGTAAAAGAGACTTTCGTCAAACGGACAAAACTGATCAATACGATACGCGACTTCCTGAACGAACAGGGAGCCCTGGAAGTCGATACGCCTGTACTCCAGGCCATTCCCGGCGGGGCGGCGGCCAGGCCCTTCATTACGCATCACAATGCGCTGGATGTTCCTTTTTACCTGCGCATAGCCAATGAGCTGTACCTCAAACGGCTGATCGTAGGAGGCTTTGACTGGGTCTACGAGTTCAGCCGGAATTTCCGTAACGAAGGAATGGACCGCACCCATAATCCGGAATTCACCGTGCTGGAATGGTACACGGCCTATAAGGATTATTTCTGGATGATGGAGACAACGGAACAACTGTTCGAACGTATTGCCCTTGCGCTGCACGGCACGACAGAGGTCCCCGTAGGAGATAAGACGATCAGCTTCAAAGCGCCCTTCAAACGCCTTTCGATCCTGGATGCGATCAAAGAAAATACCGGCATCGATGTCAGCAGGATGGAGGAAGCGGAATTACGCGATACCTGCAGGCAATTGAAGATCGACGTGGCGCCCAGCATGGGCAAAGGTAAGCTGATCGATGAATTATTCGGCAACACGAGCGAACACACCTATATTCAGCCGACTTTCATCATTGACTATCCCGTAGAGATGAGTCCGCTCACAAAAAAACACCGTATCGAGTCCGGCCTGGTAGAGAGATTTGAACTGATGGTCAATGGCAAGGAGATCGCCAATGCTTACAGCGAACTGAATGATCCGATCGAACAGCGCGAACGTTTTGAAGGGCAGGCGCGCCTGATGGAACGGGGAGATGATGAGGCGATGTTCATCGACCAGGATTTTCTCCGTTCGCTGGAATATGGTATGCCTCCCACCTCGGGCATCGGCATCGGTATCGATCGATTATGTATGCTGATGACCAACCAGCCCAGCATACAGGATGTACTCTTATTCCCCCAGATGAGGCCTGAACGAACTCCGGAACAAACCCTGGAATAGGAGCCGGGTATCGCCTACGGATATCCCTGTGCAAAGATTAACGCTTGCGCTTCCGCGATTTTTGATTAAATTGGTTGTAATAAAACAATTGCCACATGAACAATACAACTATCTTCAAGATCGGAACAGTCCTGTACGCGCTGGTGGTTGCTTTTTTTGGCGTTAACCACTTCTTAAATGGCACGGGTATGCAAAACACCGTCCCATCTTTTATTCCGGGCGGTATTTTCTGGGTATACTTTACGGGAGCAGCCCTGATAGCCGCCGCGATTTCCTTTCTGACGGGTAAACAGACCCGGCTGGCCGGACTCCTGATGGCAGCATTCCTGCTCATTATTGTGCTTACTATTCACCTTCCGGCTGTCATGCACGCGCCGGATCAAAGCGCCGTACGATTTCCCCTGACCAACCTGGTAAAGGATACCGGATTAGCGGCCGGGGCGCTGATGGTTGCCGGAAGAAAGAGCTGAGCTCTGGTCGGTCAGTATCCCCCAACGGACTGATCCCCCATTAGCCTGGCTGTATTCGCTTGCAAAAAAACCTCCCGTCTTTGAACGGGAGGAGGATGTTGCCTTTTACCCAGGATTAAAAATGAAAAAAATTGAATATGATTGGAATGAAGCCCTTATAACCTTATAAGAACAGGTCGTTCATTAATTTCTGGTCAGGGTTGATAGCATACTTCGCAAAATCGGTGATCCCTTCCTTTTGTAAAACGTCTTCGTCAATAAAAAAATTGCCTGTCGTCTCAAAAGAAGATTTCTGCAAAATATAAAATGCCGCATCGGCGACAATCTCCGGAGTACGGCTTCTTTGTATCAGGAAATCCCCTCCAAGAATATTTTTTACTGCTGCTGTCGCGATGGTGGTCTTCGGCCAAAGGGCATTGGCGGCGATCCTGAATGGTTTTAGCTCCTCCGCCAGTCCCAGGATGATCATACTCATGCCGTATTTACTCATCGTATAGGCCAGGTGGGGGGCAAACCAGCGGGAGTCCATATTCAGGGGAGGCGACATGTTTAAAATATGGGGATTCTCCGCTTGTTTCAGATGGGGGATACAGGCCTGGCTCATGAGAAAGGTGCCCCGCACATTAATACCGTGCATCAGGTCATAACGTTTGGACTCTGTTTGTTCGGTCGCCGAGAGATTGATGGCGCTGGCATTATTGATCAGGATATCGATACCGCCAAATTCGCGGACGGTTTCCGCCACAATATGGCGAATACTGTCTTCGAAACGGATATCTCCTTGTATCGGCAGCACTTTTCCTCCGCCTGCGGCGGTAATCTCTTCGGCTGCCGTATAGATGGTCCCCTCCAATTTAGGGTTGGGTTCGGCCGTTTTGCCGACGATCACAATATTCGCTCCTTCGCGGGCAAGCCGGAGGGCGATCGCTTTGCCGATTCCCCGGGTACCGCCGGTGATCAGAATGGTTTTGTTTTCAAAGTTCTTCATCGATAAATGAGTAGTTCCTATTGGTTTAAGAACTACAAAATAGGCTAATTTATGATGTGCCCAAAAAAATAGGGTGATTGCCCGGGAAGGTGTTCGTAAATCTACTAGCGAGACGGTAAAAACTGAAGGTTCGAAATAGAGCATTTATTCTCTTGCACTGATTACTACGGTGTTGTATGTTTGTGTTGTTAAGTATGATCGATGAGCGACTCAAATCCAATATCCAAAGAAAGACGCCCACTGAATCAAAGAATGAAAAAAATCCAAAGAAGAACCAAAATCCAAGATCCGAAAAAAACCAAATCCAACTAATCCTGAGAAAGTCCAAAAGAAATCAAAATCCTGAAAAACACTGAGCCCTTAATCGATCAAAACTTATCAAAAGAATCCAAAATCCAAATCCAAACAGTCCAAGATCCTACGAACAAACACACTTAAAATTTGTACCTATTGATGGCCACGAAAATGTTGGTTGAGTATCGTACAAAAAATTGAAAAGTCCTGAAGAAATTCAGGACTTTTCTTCTTGAAGTCCCTGGAGCCTCAAGGCGGCTGAAAAAAAGAAGGCCGGCTCTACTTTTTGCGGTTGAGCCGGCCTCGTACGGGCTGTTCTTATTCCTGTCTGTCTCTCAATTCCTGCCTTAAATTCCAGTTGTTTGTATCTGTAATCCGCTTATTATATTTCCGTTCAGTTGTTGTTTTCCTATAATATATTTTATATTAGTGCGTGTCGGTGGGCACGACAACATTTCTCTTAAATTTCTGCAGGTATACGATCGGGATGCAACAGAGTACGAAGATCCCGATGGTCAGGTATAGATTATCATAAGTGAGCAGCAGGGTCTGTTTGATGATCGTGCCTTCAAAGGCCTGGTTGGCCATCTGCTGGGCGTCCAGTGCGGAGTGCCCTTTACTCATAAAACTCTGTGTCAGCGCCTGTTGTCTTTGTACAAAAGCCGGGTTGTAAGGGTTGATATTTTCCAGCAAGGCATTACGGGCCACCCCGGATTTAATATGGATCAGGGTGGTGAGGATGGCAATCCCAAAAGAACCTCCCAGTTGTCGCATCATATTATTCAGCCCGGCTCCTTGTCCGATCTCGGGTCCTTTCAGCTCCTGCAGGGCCAGGGTGGTCAGGGGAACGAACAGGATAGCCATGCCCACTCCTCTTACGATCAGCGGTAGAAAGAAGTCTCCGGTGCCGGATTCGAGGGTGGAATTCGAGAGCATCCAGGTGAAGACAAAGAATAAAAAGAAGCCGCCGGTGGCCAGGAACTGGCCGGGAACGCCTCTTTTTAGCATCATACCTACGAAGGGCATCATGCAGATAGTAGCCATCCCGCCGGGGAACAATAATTCTCCTGTCTGTTGAGCGTTGAAGCCCAGCAGGTTCTGGCAGAATACGGGGAAAATGAATACGGATCCATATAAGGCAAAGCCCAATACGAAGGAGGTGACGATCCCGACGGCAAAACTCCGGTTCTTCAGGATCCGGAAATTCACTACCGGATGATCGGTACTGAGCTCTCTCCAGATAAATGCAATGCCTGACAGAATGGTGGCAGCAGTCAGCACGGAGATATAGGGGGTGGCAAACCAGTCCTCCGTCTCTCCTTTTTCCAATACGACCTGAAGGCTGCCTACTCCGACAGCCAATAAGAGGATCCCCCACCAGTCGATGGGTTTGCCCTGGGCATATCGCGGGGATTCCTTTACAAAAGTAGAGACACAGAAGGCAGCGATGGCGCCTACCGGTATATTGACATAAAATATCCAGGGCCAGCTAAAATGTTCTACAATATAGCCGCCAATGGTTGGTCCAACGGTAGGGCCTACAACGGCGCCCAGTCCGAACAGAGCGGTGGCCATGCCGATCTCTTCACGGGGCCAGGTTTCCATCAGGATGGCCTGGGCCGTAGAGAGTAATCCGCCGCCAGCCAGTCCCTGTAACAGGCGGAAGGCAACCAGTTCAGTCAGGCTATGCGCATTTCCGCAGAGGATAGAGGCGAAGGTGAAGACGAGTATCGAGGTAAGAAAATAATTTTTCCGGCCAAAACGGTCTCCCAGCCATCCGGACATGGGCAGCACGATCACATTCGCCACCGCATAGCCCGTCACGATCCAGCCCGCATCTTCCAGGGTCGCCCCCAGGTTGCCCATGATCTGCGGCAGAGCCACATTCACGATCGTGGTATCGATCAGCTCCAGCAAGGAAGCTACGATGACCGTTATGGTAATGATCCATTTTCTAAATCCATGTTCAGCCATGACTCACAATTTTGAGTAAACAATATTTCGCGTATTACCCGGGCTGATCGCTCTTAACCGGGATAAGACGATCTATTTTTTAATATGCACGACCACCTGAACGCTCATGCCGGGACGGATAAGATTGGTATAAGCAGAATCCGCTTCCAGCTTGATCCTTACCGGCACTCTCTGTACGACTTTTACGAAGTTACCAGTGGCGTTGTCCGGAGGTAGCAGGGAAAACTTAGCTCCGGTAGCCCCGGAGAAAGATTCGACGGATCCCGGAACGGTCTTGTCAGGATAAGCATCGGCGATGATATCTACTTTTTCTCCGATCCGGAGGTGTTCCATCTGAGTCTCTTTGAAGTTGGCCGTTATATAGATGCCTTTGTCATTCACGATAGCGAACAGGGTCTGCCCTGCCTGTACCAATTGTCCGAGCTGGATATTCCTTTTGGAAACGGTGCCATCTGCCGGAGCAGTGATAACGGTATAGGTCAACTGCAGTTTAGCGAAATCGATATCGGCCTGCCTGGAAGCCAGGTTAGAGGCGGTGGCGCCTACCTGTTTCTGATTGGTGACAACCCTTGTATTTTGCACCGGCAACTGCGTCTGCGCTACGGTGAGGGCTGCATCGGCAGTTTCTTTCTCCGCTTTCGCGTCGTCGTATTGCGCCTTTGTGATGGCGTGATCATTATACAGGTTTTCGTAGCGGGTGAAATCTTCGTTGGCTTTCCATACTCTGACTTTAGCCGCGACCACATTAGCCTGCGCCGTAGCAATATTGGTCCTTGCTTCAGACACCTGGTACTGGGATACATCCACGGACTGCTTGACGGAGCTGAGGGCAGCCTCGGCCTGTTGCAACCTGACCTGGTAGTCCCGGTCATCCAGGATCACCAACGTATCTCCGGCTTTCACGAACTGGTTGTCCTTAAAGCGGATCTCTTTCACATACCCGCCTACCCTGGCGACCACCGGGCTGATGTCTGCATCTACCTGTGCGTTGTCCGTCACTTCATGGCTCTGGTAATAGATATATTCTTTTGCAGAAAAGATCAGGGCGCCCACCAGCACTAATAAGAGAATGAGGGGGAAAATGAACTTTTTGCGGGGTTTTGCTTGAGTGTTATTCTGTTCCATATAAAAAATGCAGTTTTTAAAAAACGAGTATTATTAATAAATTTTAGAGGTGGATCTTTCCGGTAGATCTCAGCATGTCATAATAAGCGGCGGTCGCATCCGATTTAGCCAGTTCCAGGTTGACCCGGGATTGATACAACAGGGTCTGCGCATCGATACGGTCGGTCGTGTTCACCAGGTTGTTCCTGAATTTGGATTCCGTGATCCGCTCGTTCTCTTCCGCCTGGGTGACAGCGACCTGTAATATTTTTATCGTTTCCAGGGATTGGTTATAAAGGATAAAATTTTTGTTCAGGTCCTTATGGATTTCATCGAGGGCCTGATCCTTTCCGGTATTCAATTCCTGTCGTTGCAGGGCAGCCTCTCTTTCTTTATTCTTATTGGTATACAGGGTCGCGATATCCCAGGAGGCGCCGACGCCGAGGGTAATAGGTGCGATCAGGTTGTTATTGGTCGGAATGACCTGACCGGTCGGGTTGATATAATACGCTCCGGCCGATGCGGCAACCGTAGGTAGCCGCTGGTCGTGTATCTTTTTGACATTGATATCGGCTATCCTGGTCTGGTAGGAGAGGTCCTGCAGCTCGCGGCGATTTGTTTCCGCCTCCTGTACCAGTTCGGTATAAACGGGATGTTCGTCCATCTTGTACGAAGGCGCAGGCAGTATCAGCTGCGTGGAGTCCGGGATGCCCAGCAGGATCGTCATATTGTAGTTGGCTATTCTGCGGTTGTTCTCCAACTGGAGTTCCGTCAGCTGCATCTGTGACCGTTGAAGCTCATAGCGCAGCACGTCATTTTTGGTAGCCAGTCCCTGGCTTTCGTATTTGGTGATTTCTTCCAGCTTACCCTGTATATCCTGCATATTCTGCGCGACGATCAGCTGGTTCTGCAGGATCTTATTGTAATTGATATAGGAATCGATGATCAGCCAGGTGATATCTTCTTTATCCTTATCGGCATCCAGGCGGCTCATCTGCACCATCAGGTCGGCAGACTGGCGGGCATATTTGAACTGGTTGCCGGCGAAGATGGGCTCGCTTACGGCAAGGGTTCCCATATAAGCCGGAAAATCAAAGGGCAGCTTTATAGGCGTCTTCGTTAAACCGGGGACATCGATCACCCGGGACATCATCAGCGCATGAAGGTATTGAAAACTCACTTTTGCACTGGGCAGGCTGGCATCTTTTGCCTGGCCGAGACGAGCCAGGGCCTCATCGATCTTATACTGTGACCTTTTCAATTGCTTGCTGTTCTGAATCCCCAACTGCACGGCTTCATCCAGTCCCAGGGTCCTGGTTTGCGCAAATGAGGGTAAGGCAGCAAAAAGTAAGAAGCATATAGCCCCAGCTAATTGTTTCATTTTTCTAGTGTATTTATTGTTCTTCATTTTTTATATCCAAATGGGCCCTTAATAGGTGCTTCAGGTGGGCCTTCAATCGTGGGGCAAGCTTCGTTCGATAAGTTTCTTCGCTGGTATCGTATCCAAGGGCCAGCACATGGCAGCCGTAGGGTTTTGATTGTGTATAGGACGAGATGGTGCCCATGAGGGTCCCCATCGTCATGGCAATGTCCACTTCCCGGAATAGTTTTTTCTGCTGCCCATCCGTAATGATCTTCGAGACCTGCTCCAGGTTGCGCACCTTGATGCTGATGATCCGGTCCCGGATCTCGTCGGAGCGGATATTGGTCGCCTCCCGGTACATGATATTGTGGAAGGGGAGATTATTCAGCACCCTGCCGACATAAAAGTCCACCAGCCGGTCGATCTTATCCCAGGGACTCAGGGATTGGTCCTTATTCAATTCTTCCAGGATGCCTACGGCATACTCGGCCCGGAATTCTATCAGGGATTCCAGCAATTTTTCCTTGGAGCCAAAGTAATAGGAGATCATGGCCAGGTTGACCCCGGCCTTCAGGGCGATATCCCTTACGGAAGTCCCGTCAAATCCCTTTTCACCAAACAGCTCCTCGGCCACCGTAAGAATATGTTCTCTTTTATCTGACATATCGATAGTATAAATTCATTACACAAAATTAAACAAACGTTTGAATTAAACAAACGTTTAATTGAGTTTTTTTAAGAGACTTCGGGCCGCCGGCAAAAGAGGAGCTTCTTTTATAAAAAAAGAGCCTATAAAAGGCTCTTTTTCAATTAATTAAGGGTTTTCCCCAGGCGGGTACTTTTTCCCTTCCGGCATCTGCAAGGCGTGTTAATTTTTATTTCATCGCCCTCTCTGAGGTGAGCACGGTTCCGGTGAGTTTTTTGATCGTATACCAGCGGAAGTTCTGGTCGGCCTCCATCCCAACTCCAAAAAGGATTTTATCTTTTTGATAGATCTGCACGGAATCATCCGTGTAGAACTTTTCCGTATGCTGGTCCCACCAAAGAGTCTTGCAATGTACGGTATCGCCTTTCAGGATATTCTTCACCACTACGCTATCCCGTAAGAAGACCTTGCTCTGATTCGGCAGGTATTTCCCATACAGGGCATCCATCTGGCTCTCGATGACGATCGAGTCTTTGTTTTTTACAGAATCCTTATAAAAGTCCACATGGAGGCTTCTGGGGAACTCGGCATAAGGAGTGTCCGTCCGCTGGTATCGCAGCATATAGGGCGATAAGAGCTTTCCTTTTACCTTCCCTCCCTCGCTCATCAGGCTTTCAACCTGCCAGACTTCTTCAGGCGGTATGGACTGTTTTTTCCTGGATGAAGGCAGGTCTTTCACGTTGTTCTCACAACTACTGCAAAAAATGCAGGCCATCAGCAGGATGGGCAGGAATCTATTGATTGAACTCACTGATAACATATAACCCTTTATAAATTAAATGTGGGTCTGTAAAAATATTCTTTTTCAGGTGGCGGGTAAAATAGGATGCATCTCCTCCGCTTAAAAGCACGTTAAAATTGTCATATTTCTCTTCATACGCGTCGATCATTCCATCAATCTCTTTGGCCATACCCAGGATCACCCCGCTGAGAATATTGGTCCTCGTGTCATAGCCGGCCAGGGGGAAATTCCAATCGGCTTTGACGAGGGGTAATTTGGCCGTGAATGCCTGCAAGGATTTAAAGCGCATTTCCATCCCCGGTGAAATCCCGCCCCCGATAAACTCCCGGTATTTATTTACATAGTTATAGGTGATGGCCGACCCAAGGCCGATGACCAGGTTGTTCTTTCCGGGGAAAAGGTCTACCGCTGCCACTACCAGGGCCAGGCGGTCGGACCCGATCGTATCGGGTTTGCCAACGGGTGTCGTAATGGGTACCTTCGAATGGTGATCCAGTTTATGGAAAAGGGTGGCTCGCCTCAACAGGTCTTCCATCGCTGGGTTATGAACGATCACGGAGGAGAGGATCGATTTGTCCGGCTTATACAAACGGATAAGTTCCCTGATCGTCGCTTCTCCGTCGTCCTCCAGTACCTGCTCGTTATAGAATCCGCCATCGATAAAGACGGCGCATTTCATACGGGTATTGCCAAAATCAAAGCAAAGGGTGGTCGACATAACCTGGTTAGACATTTGAATTATGAAATCGATCTAATCCTCAAATTTGAACGAAGATAAGTTTTTGAAATGACCATTTAATTTTACTCTTTCTTTCAGGATCTCCATCTCGGCGATCACGGGCAATACCTTTCCCAGGTGACGTTTCAGGTATTCCTGCCTTTGTTCTTCCCGGAAGAGGCCCAGTAATTCATATTCTTCTTCCAGGGACAGTCCCGCGTGGTGTGCTATATCGTAGCTGGTCAGTTCTTCGTCGGGTTTATGAAAGTCTTTCTCGATATTCAGCATCCGGTGCAATTCCCGGATGGCTTTTATTACTTTCTGCATTAATTCCCGTTTGCCGGGGCCTTCTATATTTTCGGGATAATTCACGATAGCGCCGCTGAATAACTTATCCGGTATGGACCGGATCATTTCCAGGACCCGGAAAACGAGCACGCCTTGTGTCTTGATATCCATCTCCCCGTTCTCATAGGTATTCACCAATTCGGTGATCCGCACCAGGGTGCCCATTTCATTCAGTTTGTTATTGATGACCGTAGGGATGCCAAAGGGTTTGCCTTCAGCATAACATTCATTGATCAGCTGTTTGTACCTTGGCTCAAAGATGTGCAGGTTCACACTTTCACCGGGATACACTACTATCCCCAAAGGGAAAACAGGGATGAAATTTGTCATACCGGTAAAATTAAATAATTTCCGGGACCTGATTATATTCCGGGAGCCAGACCTGGTTATAAGTACTGGTTCGGGGGGTTGGAAAGTGCGTGAATATCATTGTATATTTCATCGGGGTCGTTCTCTTTTTCGAACACGACAAAGCTATGGGTATCCAACAGGACCCGGGAGTTGAGATTGATCTTTAACTGTTCCTTATAAACTTTTTTTCTGGCGTCCCGTTCCCCGGGGCTGCTCTTGCGGATTAGTTTGAAATAGGTAAACCAGGAGGTGAATAGGATGAAGGGGTAATAGAACGGAAACAGGAACAGGGACGTCTTGTTGACCCGCATAAAATTGATCTTGCTTATTTTAAAGCCGGTCAATTTGGCGATCACCCTCATCTTCTGCATCCCCAGCAAAAAGATATGTCCGTAATAGATATCTTTCCTATTCTCATCCTTTACCAGCCAGACCGAATCTATTTCATTGGGGGGCATTAATTTATGGAAATATTCCGTTTCGAATAACAGGTAGCTGAGCCGGGCTTTGAGGTTGGAATAACTGGGGGTGGTAATGATGAGCTTACCTCCTTTTTTCAGGATCCGGTTGAATTCCATGAAAGCTTTTACCTGGTCGCTGAAATGTTCGATCCCTTCCTGGCAGATCACAAAATCGGCATAGTGGTTGGCGATGGGCAGGCCTTTTGTTATATCCGCCCATTTGCATTCGATCTCCTTCACTAAAAAATTCTCGGGGAAGAGGTCGAAGGCCTCCACCTTACTACCCAGCTCCAGCAGGATCTCTGAGGTTACGCCATTTCCGGCAGGGATATCCAGTACGATCTTATTTTTGAGCGCAGAGCTGATCTCCAGCAAATATTTCTTTACGTGAAATTTCGGGCTTTTGGGATTGTTGACGTGTTTATCTACCATGGGATAAGGTTTAATCAAGCAAAATAAGTTTACTTTGTTATTCTTATTCGAACTTTAACATTATGTCTACTTTTTCCGGCACAGGAATTAACTGGCAGCAATACCTGCAATCCATCCAGGAAAAAGATATACGCCTATTATCCCGCAGTATCTCGTTGGTGGAGAACGGGGTCAGCGGATACGAACAGCTATTGCAGGCCCTTCCTCCAAGCGACACCCCGATTATCGGAATTACCGGCCCTCCCGGGGCGGGGAAAAGCACCCTGACGGACGCACTTATCGGGGAATGGGTGGGAAGGGACAAAAGGGTCGCCGTCCTGTGTATAGACCCTTCTTCCGCCTTTCATGGCGGCGCACTGCTGGGAGACCGTATCCGCATGAGCGAGTGGTATACGCACCCGTCTGTTTTCATCCGTTCGCTGGCAGCCCGGGGGTCCCTGGGGGGATTGCATCCCGGGATCCTGGAGATTACGGACCTGCTAAAGGCGGCCCGGTTCGATTGCATCCTGATCGAAACGGTGGGCGTAGGACAGAATGAGATCGAAATTGCCGGGTTGGCCGATACGACCCTGGTGGTGCTGGTACCTGAGGCGGGAGATGAGATCCAGACGATGAAAGCCGGCCTGATGGAGATTGCCGATATTTTTGTCGTCAATAAGAGTGATCGTCCCGATGCGGATCTCTTCGTCAGAAATTTGAGGCTGATGCTGTCGCCGGCCTTCCATCGTCCCGGCCGGGAGACGGCGATCGTCAAGACCATTGCCTCACAGAAACAGGGGTTGGGAGAATTGATGCAAAAAATAACCGCGAGCCTGCAGCAACGGCAGACAACAGACAGGAAATACCGGCTGCTGACGGAAAGGGCTTTTTACTTAATCAGTAAGCAACGTATGAAAGATGTCGACAAAGAGGAGATGAATAAAAAGATCGCACAACAGGCAGCGACGGGAACATTCAACTTATATAAATTCATCAGTACTTACTAAATGTGCCGGAGAAGCGCTTTTCAAAAGTTAGCGCATCTCCGGCACAGGTCTAATGTCGGTCCTTCGGACAAAAGACGCTTACAGCGTCTTAAATGCCGTCAGCACCCTCTTGTATAAGTTTTTCCAGCGTAACTTCCTGGTGAGCGGGGGAGGGCTTAATTCTCCGTCAAAAGGCGCTCCGCTCCGGAGGTAAAACCGGGTAAAGGTACTGGAGGTCATCCCCCATTTCGCAATAAACGTATAGTATCCTTTGTTCTTTTTTATCCGGCCCACGGATTTGGACCCGAAATGATACAGGCGGCTCTTGCCGATCCCTTTGAAAGTCCTTACGCCGGCCTTCCATAATTTCATGGAAAAATCCGGGTCTGAATACATGCCGGGAGAGAATTCCGTGCTATAGCCCCCTACCAGGTCCCAGAGATCTCTATGCACTACATTCGGAGGCCAGGTGGCGCCCTGCCAGTCTGGCTTGGAAAAGGAGGAAAACTCCTGGTACAGCTCTTTTTCCCGGAAGCTGTTTAGTTCCGTCCCATAATCTTTTACGATAACGCAATTATTGCCAGAGGCAAAGGGCTCAATAACGGTAGCCGATACAAAAAAGTCGTTATGTCCGATCGCCTGGATCTCGTTCAGCAGGTGAAGGTCCCAATCCGGGCAGGCGACCATATCATCATTCATGTACACGATATACTCCGTATCCGCCAGGCTTCTCTGGATATTCAGGGCGTAACAGATCCCGATATTCTCTTTGCTATAGGTATAGTCTATATCCGGCTGGGAAGCCACCCAGTCCAGGGTTCCGTCAATGCCTTCATTTACATGGACGATCAATTGGTGGGTAAACCGGGAATTCCGGCGGATACTCTCTATGCAAAGCTGCAGGTAGCTGAGATTATTCCAGGTAGGTATCAATATGGAGAATACGGCGTTTTCTTTGCCCGGTAGTTTCCTTTTCGTCATGCAAAACTGGATAAAGGGGTGAAGTTAGGAATTAAATGAATCAAAAATATCAGTAGTTTGCATACCAGACAACTCATATGCCTCCTGTAAAGAAAATTCTGATCGATCTGGAAAAGTTGAAGAACCGCTATGTAGGTCTTGGAGAGGTCTCATCCCGTTTTGCAAAGGCATTGGAACCCCATGCAAAAAAATTGCATGAAGAGGGGATCGACATTTACCTGCTTGTTCCGCCGTCCTATAAAAACCATTTCGGAAAGGATCTCCATTATATCACCGCTAATTTTCTAAACAAAAAATTCCCAGGTCTGCTGCCTGAATTCGATCTGTGGCATGCCATCCATCAAACAAGCAGTTATGCTCCCGCTTATTCGAAAACGAAATATTTACTGACGATCCACGATCTTAATTTTATCCATGAAAAAAAGGGGCGGAAAGTAGATAAATACAAGAACGGGATCCAACGAAAGATGGACCGGGCGGCCGCGATCACCACCATTTCTGATTTTACCAAAAAGGAGGTCTTTCAATATTTAAGGGTCAATGACCCTTCGATTACAACGATCCGTAACGGGGTCGCCAACCCTACGGAAATTCAGCCTTCCAGACCTGCGGGCGTCAGCAATGACGAATCTTTTCTGTTCCATCTTTCCGCTATCTCCCCTAAAAAGAACACCCATACGCTGGTGGACCTGATGAAAACCTTACCGGAAAAGAAACTGGTAATAGCGGGAAGCTGGCATACGAAATATGCCAAGCAAATTTTAGCGCGTATCCGCGAAGAAAAAATAACCAACATCATTACGGTGAACCAACCGGATGAGTCGGAAAAAACCTGGCTGTATCTTCATTGTGAGGCTTTTCTTTTCCCCTCCCTCTTCGAAGGCTTTGGCCTGCCTGTTATCGAAGCGATGTATTGCGGCAAGCCGGTATTTGTCTCCACGCATTCGAGCCTGCCGGAGATCGGCTCCAACAAAGTCTGCTATTGGGAGCATTTCGAACCTGCCTATATGAAAGAAGTATTGCTGAAGGGATTGGACGATCATAATCACCAGGCCGGCCGTGCGGCGGAGCTGAAAGCGTATGCCGCTTCCTTTTCCTGGGAGGAGACCATCCTCCGGTATATACAGTTGTATAAAAATATTTTAGGCCTGTGATAACCGGGGACCTCTCCCGATCCCCTTGCGCATCTTCCTGAACTTTATAAATGCATCCATCAGCTTAAGCCGGGTCCTCTCCCATCCCGTGACAGGGAAGACCCCTTGTCGGTAGTATACGCTGTCGCTCTTACTGATATACCATCTTTTGTAGCTATTCTCCGCCATCCAGCTCAATATTTCGGGTAAATAGGGATTTGAATAGCTTTTCCCGTGGGTCTCCAGGGAGATGACGCCGGGGCGGCTTTTTAAATATTTCAGGACAAACCATTCGCAGCCTTCCGTATCTATGCTCAGCAGGTCGATCGTGGCGTCATCTATTTCATCGAACCGTTTGCATTCTACGCGGAACGTATCTTCAACCCTGACCTGGTAGCGGTCATTCACCACAGCGGGGCTGAAAGGGAGGTCGGTAGCGAAGGTGGATTCTCCCCTTTGCGCCAGTTCAAGGACTCCGTTGTAATCATAAATCGCGTAGGGGAAAAGCCGGATATTCGGATATTCGGCGAAATAAGTCCTTATGGCCGTTATTCGCTGGGGGTCGGGCTCGACCAGGGTGGCCTTGACCCGGTCTTTGGTAATAAAGTCAAGGACATTCGATCTTTCCGGCGAAAATACCCCTATCTCACAGACATGGGATACCGCCATCTTTTTATCTAGTATCCTGTTATAAAGTTCGTTGGAGGCCATTCGTTTTATGGTTGTAGGGGTTAGGCCTCATGATTACTCTTCCACCACCGATAACCGACGATACCGCCGATGGCGAGTGGAGTTAATGCCAGGTACATGATCCCTTTATTCAGGGCTTTGGCAGGCTTCTCTCCTAACTGCTGCGCTGTTCTGGTGCAGATAGAACACTGAGCTTTTGCCCGGGAAAGACCGGTCAGCAAAAAGAACAGGAGCAGGAAGGTCCCGATACGCTTAACCATAACTAGCTGATTGAGGGTACAAATATACTCCTTTTATGCGCGCCCAGGGGCGCAAAATAAAAAACTACCTGGCCGGGCCAGGTAGTTTTTTAATATAGATTTAGAATGCCCGGAATTAGCGAACCTCTTCCGACTTCATGCTTTTCTGGGTTCTCTTTCTTTCATCTTCATCCAGGATGGTCTTGCGGAGGCGGATCTTTTTAGGAGTGACCTCGATACATTCATCCTGCTGGATATATTCCATACACTCTTCCAGGGTCATCTGTTTTCTGGGAATGATACGTACGGAGTCATCGCTTCCGCTGGCCCTCATATTGGTCAGTTTTTTCCCTTCCGTAGCATTTACGATCAGGTCGCCCGGCTTGATATGTTCGGCAATGATCTGGCCTACATATACTTCTTCGCCCGGATCGACGAAGAAGGTACCGCGGTCCTGTAATTTATCGATGGAATAAGCGGTGGTCTTTTCCTGATTCTTGGAAAGTAACACGCCATTGCTCCTGCCGGGGATGGGTCCTTTCCAGGGTTTGTATTCCAGGAAACGATGTGCCATTACTGCCTCGCCGGCCGTATTGGTCAGCATATTGCTACGCAGACCGATCAGGCCCCGGGATGGGATCTCAAATTCAAGGTGTTGCATTTCTCCCTTGCTCTCCATGACCAGCATTTCGCCTTTGCGCTGGGTGACCATGTCGATCACTTTACCGCTGTACTCACCCGGCACATCTACTACCAGTATTTCAAAAGGCTCGTTCTTTTTACCGTTGATCTCTTTTACCAGTACCTGGGGTTGGCCGACCGTCAGCTCAAAACCCTCCCTGCGCATGGTTTCGATAAGAATACCCAGGTGCAATACCCCGCGGCCGAATACCAGGAAGCTATCCGCACTCTCCGTATCTTCTACTCTTAAAGCCAGGTTCTTTTCCGTCTCTTTTATCAGGCGATCCCGCAGGTGACGGGATGTCACAAACTTTCCGTCCTTACCGAAGAAAGGAGAGTTATTGATCCCAAAGAGCATGCTCATCGTGGGCTCATCCACGCTGATCACGGGAAGAGCTTCGGGATTGTCAATATCGGCAATCGTATCCCCGATATTAAATTCTTCCAGGCCGACTACCGCACAGATATCTCCGGCCATGACTTCGGTGGCCTTTTTCTTGCCCATACCCATGAACGTATACAACTCTTTCACCTTAAGACGCTTGATCACTCCATCGGCCTGCATCAGTGCAATCGTCTGACCTTCTTTAATAGAGCCCCTGGCTACCTTGCCCACGGCGATCCTTCCCAAAAAAGAAGAATAATCCAGGGAAGTGATCTGCATCTGCAGAGGGCCTTCCGATATTTTGGGGGCAGGAACATACTGAAGGATACCATCCAGTAAAGGAGTGATATCTTCGGACTGTTCGTTCTTATTATTGAACCAGCCATTTTTACCGCTACCGTAAAAAGTAGGGAAATCCAGCTGTTCTTCCGTAGCATCCAGGTTGAAGAATAATTCAAATACCGCGTCGTGTACTTCATCGGGACGGCAATTGGGCTTATCCACTTTATTGATGACCACGATCGGTTTCAGGTTCAGGTGAAGGGCTTTTTGGAGCACAAAACGCGTCTGGGGCATCGGGCCTTCGAAAGCGTCGACCAGCAGGATCACCCCATCGGCCATTTTCAGTACCCTTTCCACTTCCCCTCCAAAGTCCGAGTGACCCGGAGTATCGATTACATTGATCTTGGTGTCTTTATATTCGACAGCAGCATTCTTGCTGAAAATAGTGATGCCTCTTTCTTTTTCGAGGTCATTACTGTCCATGATCAGCTCCCCGGTTTCCTGGTTGTCCCGGAATACGTGGGTAGCGTGTAAGATCCTATCTACCAGGGTAGTCTTACCATGGTCAACGTGTGCTATAATAGCTATATTTCTGATTTGCATAATTAACTCCTGACAATTTTTGGCCTCGCCAAAGGGACCTCGTCCATTTGAGCCCGCAAAAGTAAGCTAAAAGCCCCTAAATTCCTAGTTTGAAGTCCCCTCATGGGGAGAAATAACATAAAAGACATAAATTCAACGCAAATTTATCCCATGCGCAAAAAATGGCTACTCCTTATTCCTGTTGTACTCATCCTTTTATACCTGCTGGGACCCAGCCCGGCAACCCCATCCTATAAAAAGGAGATGCCGGCCGTGCCTTCGGAGCCAGTCACCCTGGAGAAATATATCCGGGACAACGAGGCCGCCCATAAACTGAAGCCGGACAATGAGGCCAGGATCGTCTGGGCCCATGATTCGCTGAAAGAAAAAACACCTTATGCCCTCGTTTACCTGCATGGCTTTTCCGCCTCCCAGGGTGAAGGAGATCCTGTACATCGGTATATCGCCGGTAAATTCGGCTGCAATCTTTACCTGGCGCGGATGGCGGAACACGGCATTGACACGGTGGATGCCATGGTCAACCTCACGGCCGATAATTATTGGGAGTCTGCCAAACAAGCGCTTGCCATCGGGAAGCAGCTGGGGAAAAAAGTCATTTTGATGGGTACTTCCACGGGAGGCACTTTCGCGCTGCAGCTGGCGGCGACCTATCCGGATGATATAGCGGCGCTGGTCCTGCTATCCCCGAATATCGCCATCAATGATCCGACGGCCTGGATCCTGAATAATCACTGGGGATTACAGATCGCCCATAAAGTAACGGGGTCGAACTATATAGAAAGCAAGGAAGACTTCGGTCCCCTGTACAGGCAATACTGGTATACCAAATATCGTACGGAAGCGGCGGTAGCCCTGGAAGAGCTGCTGGAGACCACCATGAATAAGAGCAATTTTGAGAAAGTCACGCAGCCGGTGGGCCTTTTTTATTACTACAAAGACCCGATCCACCAGGACAGTACGGTAAAAGTATCGGCAGCCCTGGAGATGTTCGATCAGTTGGGAACACCGGCCTCCCTGAAATACAAGCAGGCGATCCCCGAAGCGGGTACGCATGTGATCGGTTCCTCCATCCGCTCCCATGATGTGGAAGGAGTCAAAAAAGGAGTTTCTCATTTTATGACGGACATATTACATTTATCTCCAGTCGCAGATAAATAAAATATATTTGCCGGGGCATGCCAAGAAAAATTATTTATCTCATAAATCCCATTTCCGGTACGGGAGGTAAGTCTTCCCTGCAGGATCTGATCATCCGTAGGACTGAAGCTCAAAAAATCGATTTCAGTATCCTGCCTACCGACGCGGAAGGCCGATACGATTTTTTGATCCCGATCCTGCAAAAAGAACAGGTCACGGATATCGTGATCTGCGGAGGAGATGGAACGGTAAACGCCGTAGCGGCTGCCCTGCAGGGGGCGCCGGTGCGGATCGGTATTATTCCCATGGGGTCCGGCAATGGACTTGCCTTCGCCGCAAAGATCCCTAAAGACCCGTCCAAAGCGCTGGATATTATTTTTGCGGGCAAGGCTTCGGCTATCGACGGGTTTACGATCAACGGACAGTTTTCCTGTATGCTGAGCGGGATCGGGTTTGACGCGAAAGTCGCCCATGAATTCGCCCGGCAAAAGACGAGAGGACTGCAGACCTATATCCGGGTCTCCCTTGCACATTTTCTTACCAGCCGTCCTTATTCATTCCGGATCAGGCTGCCCCTCGGGGATGGAGAGGAACGATCCTTTTCGGTAGAAGCTTTTTTTATCAATGTCGCCAACGGCGATCAATTCGGCAATCATGTCACGATCGCACCAAAAGCCCTTTTGCACGATGGCTTACTGGATATTATCATTGTGAAGAAAATGCTTAAGCTTCCGATGGTCTTTGCGGTGATCCGCCAGATCCTGGGCGGCAAGGTCCTGCCGGAGATGCCCCTTGATGCCGGGAAGAAAAATATTCTTTATTTCCAGACCCCGGAGCTGACGATCGAGAACCCGGGAGAAGCCCCCTTGCATATTGACGGAGATCCGAAGGCTACGGCAAAAGAGTTTAATATAAAAATAGCGCCAGCGATCCTGAACCTGATACAGCCCTAATGGACCACTAGTGCCCCGCCAGTTTCCTGAACTGAGCAAAAGAATTCTTATTTTCCTCATTATCCAGGGAGCCGATAATCGTCTGTTTTTCCTGTTTGGTCAGGTGAAAGTTCAGGGCCGCTCCCGCATCTTCCGTTTTTGGAACGTATTGAAAGATCAATTTACGAAAGGGGAAGCCCATCCCGTTCTGGGATAAGCTCAGCAGGTCATTCTGACTGTATTCCTGCATCTTGTACCAGTTGTCCTGCAGTAAAAGGAGGGGCTTTGTAATGATCTCCGTGATATCGCCCGACTCATAAGGATTTTCCCAGCCGCCGGCCTTCCGGTCGCGCACCTGTAGCAATACCACCCCGCTGGTATTCTGCTGCACCCATTCCCGGAATGCGTTCAGGAAACGGATCGCATTCATCTCTCCGAAATTATCCCGGAAACCGGCGTCCATGACATCGATGACAGGATTGGTCGGCAGCCATACATTCGGCAGGACATACGGGAAAGTGGCATTCATACGTAAGGCCGTCAGCAAGCGCAGGTTCATAGGATCCTGGCGAATGAACATGGCGCCGAAATCAATGGCATCCGGGTCCATCTCGGGAATCCTGGAAGAGTCATACCGGGGTCGCATCAGGAAGCTGACGGGCTGGGTACTGATGAGCATCGTCCTGCTATCGCGGGTGATCACAGGATTAAATAACATCAAAGGGATCTTCGCCGTCCTCTCATCCGGAGCCAGGTCTTTTAATTGTCTGTTGAGCAGCCCTCTTGTATTGGCATTCAGTCTTTGTTCGAAGGCATATCCCCTATCCTTGACATATTCATAATTTCCCACTTTAAACTTCTGGACCGGGGAAGCCATGTCCCTCGCTAAGAAGGAGGAGAAGAGCGTATTGAGGAGGTCGCCGGAAATATCATCTACATATTTAGGGTCCTGCAGATGGATAGAAGGGTTGCCTCCATCCCGCGAACGGGAAAGGGCCCTGAAATAAGCGGCGCCCAGCATGCCGCCGGAAGCTCCGCTGATAAGAAAAGTCTTACGCATCAGCCGGCCTCCGCAGAGACTATCCAGGCGTTGCAGGATACTCATGGTGAAAGTGGCGCTACGGTTGCCCCCTCCACTGGTATTGATGAGGTACAGTATCGGCCGCGCCTCCGATTGCCGGGCCTTCCACCGCTCCAAAATAGCCAGCATATTCGCCTTATCGTTCTCCAGCTTTGGCCCGGCACACATTTCCAGCAACGTCTGCCGGTCATATAAAGGCCGGGGCACCTCCTTCGTGTAGTTGAGACCGTAAGCCTTGTTGGTAGGGTCGATCACATTATAACGGTAGAGCAGGTTGAGCAGAAAAAAAAGCAATACAAAAAAGGGGATGCTCCAGCTCTGCATGAAATAGGAAAAGGCGCCGGATAAAGATATCAGGATCGCAAAAAAGATCAGGATGCTGGCTGCGGCCGGCAATTGGAAGTAACGGCTGTCCATGAAAAAGCCCACCGCAATCAAAAAGATGAAGGCTACGAAAATGGACAATACGGCGGAAATATGATGCCGGTTGAAAATGTTCTCGATGAAATCCTTGCTATAATGGGAAACGTCCCTTGTTTTCCGGATTTTAAAAGGAGAGTTCAGATACCATTGCACATGCATCAGCCGGCTCTCGTTCAGCTTCACCTCTTCCTTGCGAAACTGCGATTTGAAGAGTTTGGGATTATGGATCACCGGGGTCATCCGGCGGATAATGGTCTTGTCCGCCCGAAAAAAATATAAAAGAGAGACGGCGATGATGAAGACAAAGCCGGTCAGGAATCCCAGGCTGAGCCAAAGAATGTTGACAGCCGGCAGCAATTCCTTCGTGACACTGAACTGCACTACTTTTATAAAATAAAAGATCAGGAATATCAGGGGGAGGAACGCATTATTGATACAGTATTTTAAAAAAGGTCGGGTGGTGGTCGCCAGAAAGCGGAAGTGCCTGCTGAACAGGATAAACGTAGTGATATTCCAGCTCATAACGAAAATGCCAGTTGCCATCCCCACAATGGCCACACTGGCAGGGCTTACATCTCCCAGGTATTCCGGAGAAAGGAACAGCGCCGCCGCGCCATAGGAGCGCATAAAGCCTCCGTTCAAAGTGCTGAAGAGGATCAACCAGAATATCAGCAGCACCTGGAATTTTCTTAAATGCAGCAACAACAGTTGAATGGGAAAAAAACAGTAAATGGATTTGAGCGTTCGCATCATACGGTTACAGGATATCTTATTGGTTTTACAAGGTACAACATCCCTATAATTGTCAACAGGAATAACAAGCCGGTCACCTGGTGAAGCTGGGCCAGCCAGTCAAAAGACACCCACTGGCCGGGGATAATGCCCGGGCTGGTCAGCAAACTCGTAATACCCAGGACTATTTGCACCCCTATCAGGATCAGGGGTAACCACCGGAGCTTACGGAAATAGGCCGGCGTGCCCTGCAGCCTGCCCGCCAATACCGACCAGATCTCTACCATCACCACAAGGAGGTAGGCTATCCCGCGATGGATGAATTGTACAGTGATCTTATTCCCGATCAGGTCCTCCGGCAGGGGCTTTTTGGTGAACAGGGAAGGCGGTATCCAATCCCCGTTGATCCTGGGCCAGGTTGGCGCAACGATGGCTGCCTTATGTCCTGCCATCAGGGCGCCATATAAGAGCTGAAAGAACAGGACAAAGAGAATCGCTATCGTCCAGCCCCGGAGGGAGGCCAGGCCCGGGCGGGAAGTTGTTGGACTGGCCATCAGCAGCGCCTGCCGGGGAACGGACAGCTGCAGGGCAAACCAAAAAGCATACACGACAAGGCCCAGGGCGAATACAAAATGAAGGGCCAGGCGGGTGGGCTCGACATAAATGGCATCGCCGGTAAGGCCGCTGGCCACCATGATCCAGCCAATGGCCGCCTGCAAGCCCCCCAGGAGGAACAGGATGATCAGCGGCCGGACCATTTCCTTTTTCATCTGTTTCTTCCAGACCAGCCAGGCAAACCCTACCAGGAACACCACACCCACCATACGCGCCCAGAAACGGTGAAAATATTCCCAGAAATAGATAAATTTAAAATCGGACAGGGAGAAACCGGAATTAAGGATACGATACTGCGGCGTCTGCCGGTAGCCGTCAAATGCCGCCTGCCATTGGGCATGATTCAGGGGAGGAAGAGTGCCGGTAAGAACGTCCCAATGGGTGATGGAAAGGCCGGAACCGGTCAGCCGGGTGATGCCCCCCAGGATAACCTGTATTAACAGCATAACGACACCGGTAAAAACCCAGATCGCCACCGGACGGGAAGAGGAAGATGATGATGAGGTCATAGGGCCGCAAAGGTACAGCAAAGAGGTCGAGGCCCCGGTGGCCGCGCTCGGGATTTTATCCTATTTTTGAAAAAAAAGAAGTTTTGCTGAAGAATTATTACCAGTCCGGATTAGCGGAAGCCGGTTGCGATGAAGCCGGCAGAGGCTGTTATGCGGGTCCCGTATTTGCAGCAGCGGTGGTGCTGCCCGAAGGCTTCATTCATCCCCTGCTGAATGACTCCAAGCAGGTCAGCGAGCCCCATCGCAATGAGCTGCGGATCTTTATCGAATCCAATGCCCTTGCCTGGAAGGTAGCCTGGGTAGACCAGGATGAGATCGACCGGATCAATATCCTCAAAGCGTCTTTCAAGGCCATGCATCTGGCCCTTGACGGGCTGAAAGCGAAGCCCGGATTATTACTGATCGACGGCAACCGGTTTACCCCTTACCGGGAGATCCCTCATCATTGTATCGTAAAAGGAGATGCCATTTACGCTTCTATTGCTGCAGCCAGCATTTTGGCCAAGACCTGGAGGGATGAGTATATGCAGCGCCTTCATATTGAATTTCCTCATTATCGCTGGGACAGCAATAAGGGGTATGGTACGGCAGCCCACCGGGCTGCTATTGAAAGATTCGGGCTTTGTAAATATCACCGGAAGAGCTTTAATATACTGCCTGCAGGCCTGGATGAGCCCGATTCTGATCCTCTTTAGGGGGTCTCCATTTCCCATTCTCCCAGTCCTTTCCTCAATACAACCGGCTCCTCTCCGGTGCAGTCAATGACCGTAGAGGGGATAATGCCTCCAATTCCGCCATTTACGACGATATCCACTCTATTCCTGAAATTCTCGTAGATCCGTTCGGGATCTGTGTATTCCTCCACCGGGAGCGCCACGGGCGCTCCGGCCGAAGGCCCATCATTAGCCATTTTGCGGCCATGAGCCACATTTTGTCCTGGCCCATGGGCCGCAAAAAAAACCCCGGGCAGGGAAGCGCTCAGGATGGGGTGCCCCAGCTCTTTTACCAGGGAGCGGGCGATGTTGTTATCGGGGATGCGCAGGCCGATGGTATCCTTTTTGCTTTTGAGGATCCTTGGGACCTCTTTACTGGCAGGCAGGATAAACGTATAGGGGCCCGGCAAATAGGTCTTTAACATACGATAGAGGGGGGTGGAGATACTTTTGGTATACGTGCTCAGGTCGCTGAGGTCATAACAAATGAAGGATAACTGTGCCTTGGCGGGATCTACCTGCTTGATCTGGCTGATCCGTTCCACCGCTTTGTGTTGAAAAATATCGCAACCCAGGCCATAGATCGTGTCGGTAGGGTAGATGACTACCCCCCCATCTTGCAAACACTCGGTGATGGTCCGGATATTTCTGGCTTGCGGATTGTCGGGATGGAGGTGCAATAGCATGGGTGAAAGTTAAGCAAAAAACGCCACAGGCGTTTTGCCCCGAAGGGGCCATCATGAGAACCGGTGTAAAAAATGCCGGCATTTTTTACACCGCTAAATAGCCAGGCCAAAGGCAAACAGACGCCTGCGACGTCTGGTCCAACCCAGACAACAACATTTTCTTAACATAAATTTAGTATTAACTTTGCGAAAACTCGGATCCATGCAGCTACAAGCGGTAGAACGGGTGACGACTATCAGTGCTGAGGATTTTAAGAATCAGTACTATACACCCATGAAGCCTTTAGTGATCAGTGAATTGTCAAAAGAGTGGCCGGCTTACGAAAAATGGAATTGGGATTATTTTAAATCGATCGTAGGCGATGTAAAAGTAGGTGTGTACAACAACGTAAAAAGTGACGCCTATACTCCCATCAATACCGCGGACGATTACATGAAATTCGGCGATTATATAGACATGGTCCGCCATGGGCCTGCTGAATGGCGTATTTTCCTGTTCAATATTTTCGAGCATGCGCCGCAGATCACACAGGATTTTGAATGGCCGGAGCACCTGATGAAAAACTTCGTCCGACGCTATCCCATGTTATTTGTAGGCGGGAAAGGGTCTATTACGCATATGCACTTCGACATCGACCTGTCCCATATTCTGCATACGCAATTTGTCGGCAGGAAAAGAGTCCTCTTATTCCCTTTCGAAGAGCAGCATAAGCTTTATCGTAAGCCCTGGGAAGTGTTGAGTTTTGTGAACTTCGAGAAATATTTCGACGCTACGCAGAACAAGCTGGACCTGGCTAAGTTTCCCGCCCTCAAGCTGGCAAGAGGGTATGAAGTGATCCTGAACCATGGAGACACTTTGTTCATGCCGGCCGGGTACTGGCACCATATGGAATACCTGGATAGCGGCTTTGCCATGAGCCTGCGGGCACTCCAATCGTCCTTCAGCGGCAAATTAAAAGGCGCCTGGTATCTGCTGGGAATGCGTCATATTGATACCCTTATGAAGAAAACGGCCCCGGAATGGTGGTTTAACCTAAAAAAAGAAAAGACGTTCAAGGCGGCGGAGAAAGAGCTGGAAACCGTTGTACAGTAGGACATTCCAATGTCAATGCCTCCGGGGAAAGGGGGGAGTATCCGCTCATATTTAAAAAACTTTAAAAAAAATATTGCTTTTTAACAAAACTGTCTTTATTTTTACCCTGTTTACAAGCTGAAAGCGTTCATCTTAAAAAACGCTTATATCACGATATCCGATCCAATTTCCATTCCGACCATCCAATTTCCATTCCGACCATCCAATTTCCGTCCCAATATTCCAATTTCCAAAAAATATCCGGGTTAAATTAATCATATGAAGCTTAATCTCTTCGTATTATTTATATCTTGTCCCCCGCTGCTAATGCAGTTATTTGTTCGCTACCCTTCTAAACACCCCCGTTGGTATGTCCGGCTCCAGGCTGGCAACCATTGATCTAACCCTCAAAATTTACAAGTTTGTTTTAATTATTGATTTTATCCGGAAAGTGTCTGGTTGAATAGCGCTGGTTATAACAGAAAGGCATAGGCGAGGAATGGGAAATTTACTAACGTAAGAGATAGGTCTCCAAGACAACACGCGATCAATGAAAAAATATTCGACATCTTTCTTTTTGTGGTTTCAGAGGTAAGCACAGGCCGGCGATGTCTATCGCTGGCTCTTTTTTTTGATGTCGTAGAAAAAAAATTTAGCTGTGAAAAAACCAATAAAAAGCCCCGGACCTCCCGGGGCTTTTATTTTGCGGCGCGGGGCTGATTTGCAAAAAGTGCCCCGCGCCGCAAAATATCTATTTGATTGGCCTGTCCGGCCAGCCGGCCCGTGGCCGGCTTGGATGTTTATAAGTTCAGAAGACGTCCTATGCGATGGTCCAGGTTTCATTTCCTCTCAGCAGCTTATCGAGGTCGCCCTTTCCTTTACTGCGGATCACTTCTTCCACCTGCAGGTTCAGCATATCTTCGTAACAGGGGCGGTCGTTCTCATAAAAGACCCCAAAGGGCCTGGGCAGATGTCCTTCGATACGGGGATCATCGAACATGCGGACGAGGATCTGGGCCTTATAAAAGTCCTTTTCATCATGGATCCACAGATCATCCGGGCTGATCCCATTCCCCAACTCCACGACCGTAGGCCGGAAGCCGTCCAGGCGAATTCCTTTATTCTGCTGAGCCCCGAATACCAGGGGTTTACCCTGCTCCAGGAATAAGGTCTCTACTGGTTTGGAGCTCTTTTCGGTAAAGATCTCGAAAGCCCCGTCATTAAAAATATTACAGTTCTGATAGATCTCCAGGAAGGAAGAACCTTTATGGTAGTGACTGCGAACGAGCATCTGCTGCAGGTGTTTGGGATCACGGTCCATACTACGGGCCACAAATCCGGCATCTGCCCCCATCGCCAGGGCCAATGGGTTAAAAGGATGGTCGATGCTTCCATAGGGCGTCGACTTGGTCACCTTATTTTCTTCGGAGGTGGGAGAATATTGCCCCTTGGTCAACCCATAGATCTGGTTATTGAATAACAGGATGTTCACGTCGAAATTCCGGCGTAACAAATGAATGGTATGATTACCCCCGATACTAAGGCTGTCCCCGTCTCCGGTGACGATCCACACACTTAATTCCGGTCGGGTAGCTTTTAACCCGGAAGCGATCGCCGTCGCGCGGCCATGGATGGAATGCATTCCATAGGTATTCATATAATAGGGAAACCGGCTGCTACAACCAATACCGGATACGATCACTATATTTTCCCGGGGGATCCCCAGCCCGGGCATGACCTTTTGCACCTGCGCCAGGATAGAATAATCCCCGCAACCCGGACACCAGCGAACTTCCTGGTCGGTAGCAAAATCTTTAGCCGTCAAGGTCTGCGGCGGGATCGTTGTGGTTTCACTCATAAAAAATATTTCTTCTATCACAAATTTACTGATTTGCCGGGTTTTTACCGGACTCTATTTTGGCCGCAGCTTTCCTGCGCTGGCCATTCGATGAACAAGGCTCATGGGCCTTGTTCACAACCGGGCTCCGCCTGGTTGGGGTATTTTGGGTAAATTCGTACAAACCATCGATTGTATGAAAAAGAAAAGACTGCTGATTGCCGGCCTCCTGGCTGGCTGTATGATCCTCTGTAACCAGACCGGCCATGCCCAGACCGGTCGTTCCCCCCGGGAAATTGCCTTCGCCTGGCTAAAGTCTCTCAACCAGCACGATACGGTAACCCTGGCGACTTTATATGCCGACAACGCTCAGATCCTATCCCCCAACTGGGAAGGCGCCCGGGTAGGGCCGGCAGCTGTAAGAGAAATTTACGGCCGCTATTTCACCGGCACTCCGGACCTGGAACAGCAGCTAACTCATCTTATCGCCACCGATAGCGCCCTCGTCATTGAATATATTTCCCGGGGCACCTTCCAAAATCCGGAAAAAGGCACTCCCCCCTATATGAAAGGTAAAAAATACGAACTACAAAACTGTACCCGGCTGGACATCAATCATGGAAAGATCCAGCAACAAGTGAACTATTTTGACCAGGTAGCATTCCTGAAGCAAGTGGGGTTTTTCGATCAACCGGGGAAATAAGACCCGGACCCGCGGGGATCTGCTAAAATCCGCTAAATCACCTGTCTGCCAAAGGGCATCAGGGATAATTCCATCAATTTAAGATGTTGCCGGGCGAAGGGGATGCCGATGATCGTAATAAATAAGATCGCCGCAAATACGAGGTGGACGATGGCCGTATAGAGGCCCCCGCAGATCAACCAGATAATATTGCAAAAAAGAGACAGGCAACCCATTCCATGACGGGCCGGCACGACTTTTCTCCCGAAGGGCCAGAGGACGAGGCCCGCGATCTTAAAGCATTGTAGCCCGAAAGGGATGCCGACAATGGTCAGGCATAAGATAAACCCTCCGAATATATAGCCCAGGGCCGCGAACAACCCTCCGAATACCAGCCAGATCAAATTTCCGATCAGATTCATATTCTGAAAATAATGTTTTTTATAAAACAATACATATTCCCATCTAATTAAAACAGTATTTCGAAAATAATCTTCCTTTTTTCTCATAAACCTCATTTTATATACGTTACTTTAGCGCGTTAAGGCACTCTTAGTATTTGTATTTGCTAATTCCAATAGTTCGCAACCAACCTGTATGCACGTGAGAATTTCATTACATCGCTTTGTCGATGAGTTAACCGAGGGACTCGTTCGGCTGGCAGTTAGTCGTAAAAGCATTATTATAAATCAGATCGACCGGGAGCTGGAAGTAGGATCCGATGAGAACATGCTGGCCTATGTATTATGGAACCTGCTGAACAGAGTGGTGAGCAGCACGCAGAATGAGTGCATTCATATTGAATCCGTATCGACAGGCGACAGTACGGTGATCCGCGTCAGGAATGCGGGTGTATATTTTTATCGTACGGTCTCCAATGATTTCAGGCAGGTACAATATGCCGCGGAAAAACTGGGAGGCAGCATCAGTATAGATTATACGGGCCATACCAGCCCTACGGTGGCGCTGACCCTCTATAACAAGAATAAGGCGGCCTGAGAGCAACTTGAATCTGACCCTTTGCCACATAAAAAAAGAGGACTCTCTTCTAAAAAAGAGCCCTCTTATATGGAACAAAGTAAATTAGCTTAGTACCTGCTATTGCTATAGTTGTTGTTCCTGCGCTGGAAAGAACCTCCACCGCCTTTGCCGCCATTGCCCCTGTCTTCTCTGGGCTTAGCTACAGATACACCGATGGTCCTGCCGTCTACGGAAGCACCATCCAGTTCGGCGATAGCCTTCTTGGCAGCTTCGTCGTCAGACATTTCAACGAATGCAAATCCGCGGGATTTGCCGGTGAATTTGTCCATAATTACTTTGGCAGACGATACTTCACCGTATTCTGCGAAATAGTCTTGTAAGTCTTCGTCCGTGACGTTAAAACTTAAATTTGAAACGTAAATGTTCATACTTGATTAACTGATTAAAAATGATAAATAACAATCTGAGTAACGAAAGCAGGGAGTAAAGAAGACTAACTAGTACCGGAGATTGGTGTAGCAGATAATGATCGTTCACTTACTTAATGCTGTTATCAGCTCAAATTTACCGAACAAAGATAATTCATTTAAATGAAATGGCAAGGAACTAAGTATAATCCTGTTCACTATTAGTAATTTGTTAACGAGCCCTGTTCACCCCCTTCGCTTTCGCCCGGTTGGGTCGGGCCGCTTCCAGCCGCTCAAAAGGTCAGGCGGGAAGATTGCTTCGTCAGGCGGGAAGATTGCTTCCTGCCACCTGAACCTTTTTGTAGGTCATCGCATACACCCCGAAAGCGGCCGCAGCCAGGAGCATTCCCGTTATGCAAACGCCATTCCAGCCTGCCTTGTCCCAGACCAGGAGCCCGATGGCCGAGCCCAGGGAGGTCCCCATGAAACTAACGGTCATATATACCGTATTGAGCCGGTTGCGGGCCCCCGGCAACAGCGCATAAACCCGGCTTTGGTTGGATATATGGATACATTGCATGGCCAGGTCCAGCAGGATGATCCCTATGACCATAGCAGACACAAGATCACCCCAATAATAGAAGATGATAAAGGACAGAAACAGGATCCCGATCCCATACCCGATAGCGATCCGGGGGCTGCGTTTATCCGCCGAGCCTCCGACCAGCGGGGCCGCCAGGGCGCCTGCCGCGGCCGCAAGCCCGAACAGGCCGATCAGGTTACTGCTAAAATGAAAGGGGGCGCCTGACAGATGCAGGACCATGGTCGTCCAGAACATGCCGAAAGTGGCAAACCCCAGGGCGTTGATGCAAGCCGCCTCCCGCAGCAACGGCTGTTCCCGGACGAGCGTGGCCAGGGAACGCAGCAGGCTGACATAAGACCCGGTAAACCCGGGTTTGCTGGTGGGAAAGGTGCTTCGCATGATCAATAACAGGATAAACGTGATGCCCGCCGCTATCCAGTACATACCGCGCCAGCCAAGCCAGGCCCCTATAAAGCCGCTGAGGGTCCTGGAGAGTAAAATCCCGATCAGCAGGCCGCTCATGATGACGCCAATGATCTTTCCCGTCCTGGCTGACGAGGCCAGGTTAGCGGCCAATGGCAGGATCAGCTGAGGAATTACGGAGGTGGCGCCGATCAGCAGACTGGCTATCTGAAGGCTGAGCAGGTTGGGGGAGAGGGCTGCCAGGATCAAAGCCCCTACCGCAAAAGCGCTCATCCAAACGATCTGGCTCTTCCGCTCGACCTTATCTCCCAGTGGAACAAAAAACAAAAGCCCCAGGGCATAGCCCGCCTGGGTAAAGAAGGCAATGCTGCCCGCCTTGCTTTCGGGTATCCTGAAATCTTTGCTGACCAGTACGATCAGAGGCTGGCAATAATAAATATTGGCGACGATCAGCCCGGTACAAATAGCCATCAATATTATATGACCTCTTTTTAAAAGGTCTGCTTCTTCATTTATCATAATGAGGACAAAGGTAAGAAAGCCGGACCTTCAGCGTCTTTGTCAAAATATTGTCACAAATTAAAAGATTATATAGCGGTGTTTGCTTAATTTGAGGCACCAAAAATCTTCGATATGTTGCATTACAAAAAGTTAGGGGTTGCGGCGATGCTGATCGCCTTTATGATAATCGGGATGGCTGCGACCCGGCCGCTGGAAGACAAGCCTAGAAGGAACCTGAAAGTATTGCCAAAGGATATCAGCGACGATGACCTGGATAAAATAATGGACAGCTGGAAAATCGCCCTGGGCGTAAAGTGTAGCTTTTGTCATGCCCCCTTCAAAGACAGTAGTTCCAGGCATCTTGATTTTGCCAGCGATGCCAAACCGGAGAAAGATATTGCCCGTCATATGTTCCGTATGACCGCAAAAATCAATAAAAAATATTTCAATTTCGACAAGGATGATAAAGGCGTAGTGATACCCGCCGTTACCTGTCTGACCTGCCACCGGGGCCAGGCCCATCCCGAAACAAAACCGGGGATCGACAAGAATTAATAGTTTTTTAATTAACCGAACCCGGAAGGTTGATTAACTTTTCCGGGCCTGAGGTGTTCATTTAACGAACCCGGATCCTGTCATTTGAAAGACATTTCCGGGAATTATAAATTGCCTAATTTTACCGCCTCTTAGTATATCTATATCTTATATAACTCTAATCATGGCAAACAACTTATTTAATTTCGGTATGATCGGCCTCGGTGTGATGGGGCGTAATCTGCTGCTTAATATGGCCGACCACGGTTTCGCGGTAGTCGGCTTTGACAAGGATACTCAGAAAACAGCAACCCTGGAATCCTCCGCCACGCCCGGCACCAAAGTAAAAGGGGTCAATACCCTGGCTGAAATGATCCAGCAATTAGAGAAACCACGCAAGTTAATGATGCTGGTGCCTGCAGGCAAGCCCGTAGATGACGTGATCCACGATCTTCTACCCTTGCTGGAGCAGGGCGACATCGTCATCGACGGAGGAAATTCCCATTATACGGATACTTTACGCCGTGTCAATTCCTTGCAGGAAAAGGGCTTTCATTTTATGGGAGTCGGCATTTCCGGCGGTGAGCAGGGCGCCCGTACGGGTCCCAGCATCATGCCCGGCGGAGACCCGGCCGCCTATCCTCACGTGCAGCCCCTGCTGGAAGCGGTAGCGGCAAAAGTAAACGGCAGCCCCTGTGTCGCCCACCTGGGTAAAGGCGCGGCGGGTCATTATGTGAAGATGGTGCACAACGGGATAGAATATGCCATTATGCAACTGATCAGTGAGACCTACGACCTTTTACACAGGGGCCTGGGGCTTGACAATGACGAACTGCATAAGATCTACAAGAACTGGAACGATGGAGAACTGCAATCCTTCCTGGTAGAGATCACAAAAGATATTTTCCTGAAGCAGGACGACAAGACAGACAATCGCCTGGTAGATATGATCCTGGATAAAGCGGGATCCAAAGGCACGGGCAAATGGACATCCCAGGATGCTATGGACATCGGGGTTCCCATTCCGGTCATCGATATGGCTGTCTCGATGCGTGAGCTCTCCTCTTATAAAGATGAAAGAGCACAGGCAGCCGGTTTATATAAGACGTCCACTACCGACATTCCCATCCCGAAAGAGGTATTCATCCAACAAGTACAAGACGCCCTGTATTTTGCCACTATTCTGAGCTATGCACAGGGTCTGTCCATGTTGCATATCGCATCCGCTGAGCTGGACATGCAGATCCCTCTGCCGGAAGTGGTCAGAGTCTGGAGGGGAGGATGTATTATCCGGTCTTCCCTGCTGGAAGTTTTTTATTCTGCCTTTCAGAAGAACCCACAGCTTCCTAATTTGTTACTGGATGGAGAGATCGCCCAATTACTGCAGGCCAAAAAGCAGAATATCCGCAATGTGATCATACACGCTATCCATATGGGCTATCCGGTTGCGGGGCTGATGGCGGCTTTGAGCTATTTCGACGCTTATCGCAGCGAGCGGTTGCCAACCAACCTTATCCAGGCCCAGCGGGATTATTTCGGGGCGCATACCTACCAGCGTATTGACGGCCCCGGCACTTTTCACACGCAGTGGGAAAAGAGGCCGTAGGCCCATCATTAGCCCCGCCAGATGGCTACGCCATCGGTACAGGTCAGCTAGATACTGGCTGGAAACAAACAAGCCAGACTAGAATTAATAAGAAGTAACAGATATATATATGCAAAACCACAAACGACCACCGGCTTCCCTGATATTCATTTTCGGAGGAAGCGGGGACCTCAATTTCAGAAAACTTTCGCCCGCCCTCTATAATTTATTCATCGACGAATGGATGCCGGAGAAATTCGGCATCGTAGGCATCGGCCGCAGTCAATATAATGATGAGGATTACCGCAAACGCCTGCTCAATGGCCTCCAGCAGTTCAGTCGCCGGAAAGGAGAGCCTAACGGTCACTGGGAAGAATTCTCCCAGCATGTGTCCTACCTTCAGATGGACGCGGAAAAGGACGGGGATTACAACAAGATCGCCGACATGATCAAGGCTAAAGAAGCCGAGATGGGCCAACACCCCAATGTCATCTTCTACCTGTCCGTTGCCCCTCAGCTGATGCCGGACATCGCTAAAAAATTAGGCGCCCTCAAGATCTGTTCCGACACATCGACTACCCGTATTGTCATTGAAAAGCCCTTCGGGCATGACCTTCAAAGCGCCCATGAGCTGAACCAGCTCCTCATGAGCATGTTCAAGGAAGAACAGATCTACCGGATAGATCACTACCTCGGCAAAGAGTCGGTACAGAATATCCTTTCCCTTCGTTTTGCCAACGCCTTGTTCGAGCCTATCTGGAACCGCAACTACATCGAGAGCGTACAGATCACGGCCGCTGAAACGGTAGGTGTGGAAGGACGCGGCGGTTATTATGAGAACTCCGGCGCGCTGCGGGACATGGTGCAGAATCATATCCTCCAGCTTTTGTGCATGATCGCCATGGAAGCCCCCGTGTCATTCGACGCCAACGAGATCCGCAATAAAAAAGTGGATGTGCTCAATGCCATCCGCAAGATCAGCAAGGAAGACGTCAATCAATTTGCCGTGCGCGGCCAGTATGGCGAAGGATGGATGAAAGGCGAGAAGGTGCCTGGTTACAAACAGGAGAAAAGCGTTAACCCTACTTCTCCCATTGAAACGTTTGCCGCCGTCAAGTTCTACATCGATAACTGGCGCTGGCAGGACGTTCCTTTCTATGTCCGCACCGGCAAACGCATGAACCAGAAGACGACGAATATCACGATACAGTTCAAGAAGGCGCCCAGTTATGCCTTTCCTCCGGAAGCGGCAGAGACCTGGCGGTCCAACCGGCTGACCATCAGCATACAGCCCGAGATGGAAGTCCGGCTGCGCTTTCAGGCCAAACGCCTCGGCCAGTCGATGACCCTCAACCCGGTGGATATGATCTTTAATCCGAAGGATGACAGCCATGAGCCGGAAGCATACGAGACCCTGCTGCTGGATGTCATGGAAGGCAATCCCACCCTGTTCATGCGCGCCGACCAGGTAGAAGCTGCCTGGAAGATCGTCATGCCGATCCTGGAGACCTGGGAAAGCCGCCCGCCGGTGGAGTTTCCGAACTATACCCCGGATTCATGGGGTCCTGAAGATGCAGAAGCGCTGATCGCAAAGGACGGCCATAACTGGATCACGATGCCTCCGGCACAGTAGGAATAGCATCAAGCCGCAAGCTTCGGGCCACAAGCCGGACTTGCATAAGTCAAAGATAAATTATGCAATTACACGTATACAAGGATGGCGAAGAGCTGAGCGCAGCAGTAGCCAAATGGATAGCCGACAGGATCAGGGAAACCCTGAAGAAGAAAGACCGGTTTACGATTGCCCTTTCCGGGGGCAGTACGCCGCAACGGCTTCATAAGATCCTGGCGGCTTCCCCTTATAAGGAGCAGGTCGACTGGTCGAAGCTCCATATCTTCTGGGGAGATGAGCGGGCTGTGCCTTTCGAAGACAGCCGGAACAACGCTAAAATGGCTTACGACACCCTGCTCAACTTCGTGCCGGTGCCGGCTTCCCAGATCCATGTAATGAGGACCGATGTCGCCCCGGAGCAATCCGCCATCGAATACGAAAAAATACTCCACCAATATTTTGACTCCGCATCGGACGGCGGGGAGAAATCCCCATCCTCCGTTCCGGAAAGTTTTGACCTGGTCTTGCTGGGCATGGGAGATGACGGACACACGTTGTCTTTATTTCCCGGAACGGAAGTCGTACATGAAGAGAAAGCCTGGGTGACTGCTTTTTTCCTGAAGGCCCAGGACATGTACCGGATCACGCTGACCAAATCCATCGTAAACCGCTCGGCCTGTGTAGCTTTTCTGACAACGGGAACCGGCAAGGCCCATGCCCTGAAAGAGGTGCTGAAAGGAGCCTATAATCCCGATCTGTATCCTTCACAGGAGATCAAGCCGGCCGGAGAATTACATTGGTTTGTCGATGAGGCGGCCGCTTCAGCTTACAAGTCCACGGAGTCATAGACCACTACCTTACTCCAGAGCGGGGAGCATTCTTCCACAAATTGCAGATGAATGGGGTCTGTCTGGTAACTGGCCTGGTCTTCGGCTGTATCGAACAACACCAGCCAGGAGACAGCATAGGAGGTGTCGATGACATCCCTGTTGGTGCCAGCCGGTTGTCCGATATGGAACTGCCGGATCGTAGCTACTTTAGATAGTTTCCGCAGTCCTGCTATCAATGCAGCGAGGTCTTCCCGGCTGCCGGGATTTTTTAGCCAGAAATAAACGTGATGAACGAACTTATTTGATTGGGACATAATGGTCTTGTTTTAAAATGTGGCGTCTCCAGCGATTGTCGGAACAGATGAACTGTCCGCCAATCGGGTCTAATGATGGCCCCTTCGGGGCAAAACGCCTCCGGCGTTTTAAAATAATTTCCGGATCAATTCGTCCGTGAGCTTTCGGTCTCCTCTTGTCCAGATATCATTCGGAGGAGGAAATTCATTGATATTATATCCTCCCTGCGTTTCAAAATCATAGATCGCCTGGCAGCGTCCATCTATTACCAGGGCGCATTTCATCCAATCCCTGGACCAGATCACCAGGAGCTTGGAAGGGCTTATCCCGTCCGCTGCGCCGGCCTTTCCTTCAGATGAACCGGCATTTTCTTCAGACGGGTTGACAGACGTTTGCCCTATAGCGGCAGCGGCTTTGTCGGCGAGGAACCCGGCTGCCTCATAGATATGTAAGGCATCCAACACCCGGAGACCGGATCCGTCCTTATCTTTTTCCACTGCATAAAAATAACCGGTCTCTCCATCGTCTTCAAATACGACCCCATAGTTATTTTCCGGGGAAAAGCTTTCGATAAAATTATCTTCCCCCGGAACAAAAGCCTGTTCCTGCATCAGGTATCCCTTCATTATTTTAATTGTTTTAGCCAGTCTATGATCCCCAAATAAATCTTTTGCGCTACCGCCTTGTGAAATTTCGGATTCAGAATTTTTCTTTCGTCGGCGGGGTTGCTGAGGAAAGCCACTTCGACCAGGGCATTGGGATATTCAGTAGGACCGCTAAGCGCAAAATTAAAATTGCCCACATTGCCATATTCCTTCAGGCCCAGGGTAAGCATTTGATTTAAGATCGCCACGCTGAGGGGACGGAATCCGATATAACGGTAATAGGTACTTGTCCCCTGTACCGTGTCTATGCCCGCGGAGTTAAGATGGATGCTTACCAAAAGATCCGGGTTGAATGCCGACAACATTTCCATTCTTTCCGGCATGGATAGGGATGTATCTTTCTCGCGGGTCATGAAGATCTTTTTTACCCCGATTTTTTTGAGGGTCTTTTGCAGCTCTTTTGCGATCAATAACGTATAATCTTTCTCCAGGACCCTGCTGGTCCCGCCGCTGGCGCCCATATTATCCCCTCCATGACCGGCGTCCACGGCGATCCGCAGTCTGCGTATATCCAATACAGGCGGCTGCCTTTTAATACGGACGACCAGCCTTTTGCCGCTACTGTCATAGGACAGGCTATACCCCCAATGCTGTGCATGTTTTAATTGGATCGTTAGCCTTATTACATCATCTTCCACCTGGTCGTACCAGGTGTTTTTGATTTCTTTGGTGGTCCGCAGCTGTGTGATCCAGTTGGTATTGCTGGTCGCCCCGAAAATATCTATCGATATGCGGGAGGGGTCTATGAGTTGAAAGCCATGGTAAGGCAGGCGTTCGTCGAGGGTGATAGCCACATAATCGAAAGCGGAATCCCCGTATACTTTCATGTTGCCCGTCAGGTGGGTATTATGTACGAGGGGACGGGCGGCCTGTTTGTTCAGCAGGATCACGCTGGTTTTGGCGATATAGGCGGAATGGCTCGCCGACAATCTCACCTTATAATCCGTATTGAAGCTATCCACGATCTTTACCAGGATATTCGAATCCAGGAATCCCATTTTTGCGCCGCCCAGGCGATCGTCGCCGATACCGTATTCCATAAAGGGAAACTTCCCTGTCGTCCGGGCCAGCCATATGCTGTCCTGGGACCAGCCGGGGGAAGTTATCAAAAAGAATAGCGTATAGACAGCGATTTGGCGCATTATCTAAATTTTTCTAAAGATAGCCAGGAAATAGAAAAACAGGTCCGCTAAGGTAAAAAATAGAGCCCGGCTTCTTTTTCGTCTGATGTCCCGCAAAAGCTAATGTCGCAAAAGAAAAGCCACACCCGGAAATTTCCGGGGTGGCTTTTTCTGTCCTCATGTGTGACTCGCGCCACTGCCCTGGCAGGGGTGGGAGTTATAATGGATACTTATTATCGCTGATCAATTTGGCGGCAATTCTTCTTTTTGCCTCTTTGCTGTTAAAAGGATCCACTTTGGTGAACCGTTTCAATCCCAGGAGCATCATGCGTTGTTCATCTCCATCGGCAAACGCGTTAATAGCGTCCTTACCGGATTTGTGGATATGATCGGCCGCGTCATACAGATAGGTGCGCACGACATCCAGCTCAAAGGAACAGGCGGCTTCTCCCCGCTGGTCCACCAGTTTTTGGGCCCGCAGCAAGGCACTTTCCACGGCAAAGGTTTCGATGGCCATATCCGCTATATTCATCAGGATCTCCTGCTCGCTCTCAATTTTCATCATCAACTTCTGCACCGCAGCGCCGGCTGTCATTAAAATAGCTTTTTTAAAATTCGCCAGCGCCTTTTTTTCTTTTGCGAACGGAGCGCTGTCGTCATTGCCGAATTCCGGGATGCTCATCAATTCCTTCGACACGGCCATGGCGGGCGCCATGATATCCAGTCGTCCTTTCATCGCTCTCTTCAATACCATATCTACGATCAGGAGCCTGTTGATCTCGTTAGTCCCTTCAAAGATCCGGTTAATCCGGGCATCGCGATATGCTTTTGAAATAATATATTCATCGCTGAATCCATTTCCTCCATGGATCTGAACGCCTTCATCTACTACAAAATCCAGGACTTCGCTGCCAAATACTTTCAGGATGGCGCATTCGATGGCATATTCTTCGGCAGCGCCCAGCAGAGATTCACTAAAGGGCTTACCGGTGCTCACCATCTCTACCTCCTTATTATCGATCCATTTAGCGCTACGGTACAGGGCGCTCTCCGTCACCCAGATCTTAATGGCCATTTCAGCCAGTTTGTTTTTAATAGCGCCGAAATTGGCGATCGCCGTTTTGAATTGCTCACGGGTGGTGGCGTATTCGATAGTGGTGGTGGCGGCCCTTTTGCAAGCGCCCAGCGCAGCCGCACACAGTTTTAAACGACCGATATTTAAAATATTAAAAGCAATAATATGACCTTTCCCAATTTCCCCCAAGAGGTTGTCCACAGGGACCTTACAATCCTGGAAATAGAGCTGCACGGTAGAAGATCCTTTGATCCCCATCTTATGTTCTTCCGGGCCCTGGGTAAATCCTTCGAACCCTCTTTCTACGATGAACGCGGAGAATTTATCGCCGTCTATCTTCGCGAAAACGGTATAGACATCTGCAAATCCCCCGTTGGTGATCCAGCATTTCTGCCCGTTCAATAAATAGTATTTGCCATCGGCGGACAATTTGGCCGTGGTTTTGGCGCCCAGGGCGTCACTGCCGCTATTGGGTTCCGTAAGACCATAAGAGCCTTTCCATTCACCGCTGGCGAGTTTGGGAATATATTTCTGTTTTTGTTCGGGGGTGCCGAAATAGAGGATGGGCAGGGTGCCGATACCGGTATGCGCGGCCAGTCCTACGGAAAAGGAGAAACCTCCCCCCAGCCCTTCATTTACCAGGGTGGCGGTGATAAAATCTTTTCCCAGCCCGCCATATTCTTCCGGGATAGCCGTTCCCAGCAAACCCTGTTCGCCTGCTTTTTCGATCAGGGAAGCCATCAGGCCGGCTTCCTGCTTATCTATGCGTTCCATAATGGGCAGGACCTCCGCATCGAGGAAGGCGGCGCACATGTCCTTAACCATTTGCTGCTCTTCGTTAAAATCTTCGGGGATAAAGGTCTCGAAAGGAGAACTTTCTTTTATCATCCATTCAGCTCCCTTGAGAGCTTGTTTTTTTTCGGTGGAGGCACTCATAGATCTCGGTTTTGTGGTGAGAAAATTATTTATTTAAGATTTTCATAAACAACCTGCAAAACCTCCTTACAGATATCGATCCTGTCGGGAGGAACTCCTTCCAATGCTTCATTAAGGGTGGCTTCGGCGAGGAACATGGTCTCTTCCTGAAGTTTCTGCGCCCGGCCGGTCAGGTAGATCAGGTTGATGCGGCGATCATTTTCTGAAGGCACCCTTTTTACCAGTTGCAATTTTTCCAGGTTATCTACCAATCGGGTGATGCTGGGCTTGTCCCGGAAAGTTGCATTGCATAATTCCTGCTGGCTCTTGCCATCCTCTTTCCATAGATGATATAACACACTCCACTGCTCAATAGTTATCTTCAGGCCGGCCGTATTGAATTTCTTTTGCAGATTGCGTGCAATAGCGATCACAGCCTTACCCGTAATAAAACTATAGAGCTCTCCCTTCTTAAATTGGTTGTTTGGCATATAGTTAGTTAAACAACTAATCAAACTTACCAAATTTCCCTGGGTTTATCAAGGTCCGGACAGAACTTTTTTTGTTAATTGTCCCGGTGGGGTCGATTCAGTAGTTTTAAGACTGAATCGATGAATATGCAATCATTTTTCTTGCCTTTCCGCTCTTCCCGGATCCACTACCTGCTGGGAGGCAAGGGGAACAAATTATTATGCTGTTTTCATGGTTATGGCGAGTCAGCGGAATCCTGGGCCTTTTTGTCAGCCGCGCTGGGAGAGGAATATACGATCCTGGCTATCGACCTGCCTTTTCATGGGAGGACGGATTGGAAGGAGGGGCTTTTTTTCGATCCGGAGACCCTGGTTTCCCTGATCGGGCAGATGGCGGCCGGCCGGACGGGTGGCGAGGGAGGATGGTGGCTGATGGGGTATAGCATGGGGGGGCGGGTGGCCCTCAGCTTACTGGAAAAAATGCCGGAAAAGGTAAAAAAACTGGTGTTGCTCGCCCCGGATGGATTGAAAGTGAACGGGTGGTATTGGCTGGCCACGCAAACGCGGCCGGGGAACCTCTTGTTCCGATGGACCATGCAAAAGCCCGGATGGCTTTTTTTCCTTCTGCGGCTTGGGAATGTCCTGAAGCTGGTCAATCGCAGTGTTTACAAGTTCACCTCTTATTATACCAATGATGCTCCCGCAAGGAAAGAACTATATGCCCGGTGGACCACCATGCGGGGATTCAGGCCGGATATCCCGGCGATCCAGGTCCTTATCCAAAAAAAGCAGATTCCCGTAAGGCTCTTGTATGGAGAGCATGACCGCATCATTCTCCCGGAAAGAGGGGAAAAGTTCAGAAAGGGAGGTATCGAGGCCTGGTGCCTGCTAATGCTTGTTCCCACAGGCCACCAGTTATTACAAGCTAAAAACCTGGAGGTAATCCTTTCCATGTTGAAAGAGTAGCTCCCGTTCGCCTATATTTACCAATCAATCGTCCATTCTTTCATTTGCCGAATCTATCTATGTTCCTGTTTGCGCTCATATCCTTGTTACTTTTCGCCTTTTATGGGGTATTGATAGATTATTACCGGCGAGCCTGGAAGGCTATCCCCTATTCGTCCATACCGGGAGCGCAGGGCTCATCCGTATCGGGGGAGACCGCCCTCTTCCGGACAAAGATCTCCGTCCTGGTTCCTGCCCGGAACGAAGAAAATAACATAGGGGCCTGTTTGAAATCCTTGTCCCTGCAGTCTTATCCCAGGGACCGGTATGAGGTGATCGTTATCGACGATCATTCGACGGACAGGACCGCGGCGATTGTAAAAGAATTCGGGGCATTGCGGGCAGCCGGGACTCAAGACGGTCCGGACCTTTCCGTAACCTGCCTGCGCTTATCGGAATGGGAGGCCGCGGAGGGAGACGGGGGGAAGACCGGGTCCGGGGGGAAAGGAGCCGGCCCGGTGAAAGCCTATAAGAAATTCGCCATAGAGACAGGGATCAGGGCGGCTACGGGAGAGCTGATCATTACGACGGATGCGGATTGCTGGTTTCATCCCGATTGGCTGCGGACCGTTGCCGGGTTTTATGAAGAGACGGGAGCGAAATTCATCGCCGCCCCGGTGAGGATCGGGGATGGGGCCGGAGAGGGCCCCGGCAGGCGCAGGGCGGGCCATTCCTTTTTATCCATCTTCCAGACATTGGATTTTATAACCTTGCAGGGGATTACGGGTGCGGCGGTCTACAAAAGATTTCATTCGATGTGCAATGGAGCCAACCTGGCCTACGAGAAAAAAGTCTTTTACGAAGTAGAGGGATTTAAGGACATCGACGACATCCCTTCGGGGGACGATATGTTATTAATGCATAAGATCTTTAAGAAATACCCCGGTCAGGTCTTTTTCTTAAAGAACCGGCATGCCATTGTCTCCACCCGGCCGGAGACCAGCTGGAAAGGCTTTGTCAACCAGCGGGTCCGCTGGGCCAGTAAAGCCGATAAATATGAGGACAAAAGAATTTTTTGGGTATTGCTGCTGGTCTATATCCTCAACCTGCTTTTTATCGGGTTGCTGCTGGCTTCCTGGTGGAATAGCTGGTATTTATGGCTCCTGCTGATCCTGGTGGCGGTAAAAACCGCAGTAGAATTTCCTTTTGTCCGGTCGGTGGCCGGCTTTTTCGGGCAGCGACGTCTCATGGTATATTTCCCGGCTTTGCAGCCTTTTCATATTATCTATACCGTGGTGGTCGGCTGGCTTGGCAAATTCGGCAGCTATCGTTGGAAGGAAAGAAAAATAATTAAATGAACCATTCGAACCGAACTATCGGGGGACGTTTGCTCCGGAATAAGGGGGCTGCCTTCGGGCTGATCGTCATCGGGGCAGCTATTTTTGTCGCCCTGGCTGCTTATTTTATTGCGCCGGACCCTTCCCCGGATGCCAACCGTATGATCGTGGAGATCGGGGGGCGCAAACCGGGATTCCGGCAAGAATTCCTGCCGGTAAAAAAAGAAAAAACGCAGGCCCCGGTTTCTTTCTGGCAGCGCCTGCTTTCCGGTAAGGAGGATGATTACAACTATATCCCTATCAATAGTTATGAAAAAAGGGGAGATAGTCTGATCGTACAGAAATTCGTAGACGAGGGTGTGGAGGAAAGGAGGGCCTATCTTTTAGCGGGGGAGCAGACAGGAGCCATCAGGAGCCGGGTCTTCTGGCTGGGAACGGATAAATATGGGCGTGATATTTTAAGTCGGCTATTGGTGGGAGTGAGGGTAAGCCTGGCTGTCGGGCTCGTCACGGTCCTTATTTCTTTGAGTTTAGGGGTGCTGCTGGGTTCATTGGCAGGTTATTTCAGGGGCAAGGTGGATGAGATCATCCTATGGCTGATCAATGTCATCTGGAGTATCCCCACGCTGTTATTGGTCTTTGCCATTACGCTCATGCTGGGCAAAGGGTTCTGGCAGGTATTCATTGCTATCGGCCTCACGTTGTGGGTGAATGTGGCCAGGATCATACGAGGGCAGGTCCTGGGGGTGAGGGAACGGGAGTATGTGGAAGCGGCCAAAGCCCTGGGTTATTCTCATAGCCGGATCCTTTTCCGTCATATATTACCCAATGTGATGGGGCCGGTATGGGTGGTCTCCGCTTCCAATTTTGCTTCTGCGATTGTGATCGAGGCCGGCCTGAGTTTTCTGGGAGTAGGCGTTCAGCCGCCCCAGCCTAGCTGGGGGCTCATGATCAAGGAGAACTATAATTTCATTATCACCCATAACCCCATGCTGGCGCTGGCTCCGGGCCTGGCCATTATGTTACTGGTATTAGCCTTCAATCTTTTGGGTAATGGGCTAAGGGATGCTTTGAATGTGCGCGTATAAAGGAAGATTGGCGGATCCGGCCAGCCTGCAGCCGCAGAGCTACGCAGGGCCTTATTCCTTGAAGACCTGTACGTTGCGGTTAAAGCTTTCATCAAGGGAAATGAAGGTCTCCGTGCGTTCGATGCCTTTTATCTTCTGCAACTCATCGTGTAATACAAATCTTAACTGATTGATGTCCTTACAGACTATTTCCGCAAACATGCTATAATTCCCTGTGGTATAATTGAGCCGGACTATTTCAGGGATCTTTTGCAATTCCCGCGCTACGCTGTCATATAAGGAGCTTTTTTCCAGGTAGATCCCGATGAAGGCGATTACGTCATATCCTAATTGCTTAAGATCTACGTGTAATTTTGTACCTTTAACGACAGCCAGTTCCTGTAATTTTTTAATCCGTACATGGATAGTGCCCCCCGAAACAAATAGTTTTTTCCCCAATTCAGCATAGGAGATCTCTGCATTCTCCATCATTTCATGAATAATTTGCAGATCCAATTTGTCGAGATTCAATTTTGCAGCCATGTTGAATAGTGTTTTTTAAATTTTCTCTACATTAAAATGCAAATATTTGAATATTTTTGAAAACATAAAAATTTTTGTTCGAAAAAACGTAAAAATTTGGGGTATTTCTTTAATTTTGCCTTAAATCAGTTCTTTAACACTGTGGGATGATGGAATCTTGGCAGACATGCCCTCTTGTCTCGGGGGTGGAGATAACGGGATAAATATAGTGTAATGCCGGGTCTGGTGCAAATCAGGTCCGACTGGGGTTGACCACCACACATTGCGCTACGGCTAACCGCTCCGTGGAGGTTCGAGCCCTCCTCCTACAGCAACAGCAAAGGATCTCCCGTATGGGAGATCCTTTCTATTACTTATTACTATTGTAGAGTGATGAAATTTGGCAGACATGCCCTCTTGTCTCGGGGGTGGGGATCTGGAATAAACATAGTGTAATGCCGGGACCGACTAAAATCGGGTCCGACTGGGGTTGACCACCACAGATTGCGCTACGGCTAACTACCCCGTGGAGGTTCGAGTCCTTCCTCTACAGCCAACAAAAAAACAGCAGTGCCCCCGAATGGGGGCATTTTTTATCCCACTCGGGATCACCAGGGTACCCGGTAGGGTACGCAGGTAATCCTCCCCCAGTTTCAAATCGGACCAGTCAAATAAACAAAAGAACTAGATATATCCATAACGTATCCATATTTTATCCATAAATGTTTGATCCATATTTCTAATTAACCGTAATGCTCTGGCCATAATTAAAAAATCAAATAATGAAAAAAATGTTTAATCCCGGCTATCGTTCTTTGTTCAGTTGGCCTTTTTTATTTCGTCGGTAGAATTACTGGAATGCTTCAGTATTACAATATCCCCACTCTTTCTAATGAACCCAACATAAAACCAGGAAACAGGATATTAACGTCAAACCTGGTGAAGCCGAAACGATTTGATTTTATCTGTTTCAATCAGGCAAAAGGCGAATTTTGGGGTGGGGGAATATGGTTAATGCGAGTTTGCGGATTGCCTGGTGATAAAATACAAATTATAGAAGGGACCTTATTCGTCAATGATCGAAATGCTGATTCTTTACTTGACCTGAAAAAGGAGTATATTATCCACTCAAATGAATTAAAAAACTAGGCGAGGATTATTATAGGAACCACCTCGACGATATTAACCAGGTAGGTACAGATTCCGTTGCGATAAGGTTGGCAACATCTATTTTCCATACCAAATCAATTTCAGGGCGGCTATCAATCCGCACAGACATTGACAAAGAAATTCAACAAATTTACGGTCACCCCTGGAATGCTGATAATTTTGGTCCGATATCCGTTCCGAATGGCAGTTTTTTTGTCATGGGGGACAATCGTCATGGCGCTGCTGATTCCCGATACACAGGTTTTATTGACGCCAGGAATTATGTGGGAACTTTATTGACAATACTTAAGTAAATATTAGCATTTTTCTGCCTGGAAAATGTATGCCCCGGTGAACTGCCTGTTGCTATATGCCTTTTTCAGTGATAGTTTTACAGAAAAAGAATTATGTCCAAAGATGAATTGATGCGGGAGAAGATGTTTGCCAGCATAGCCTCCTGGCGAACCAGTAATCTTTCGCAAAAGGAATGGTGCCTTCAGCATGAGATAGCCCCATTCTACAGCAAATATTTTAAACTGAAAATAACGTCTTTTAACATAATACCACAGGTGTTTTTACGGTATGTGGATTGCGTGATTTTACTTTATTTTTATGTTTTTTATATTAATTTCTTAGGGCATTTTACCCCTTAAAGTTCTAATTATTAATAATATATAAATAATATTAATTGTTAATTGTTTGATTTTTACTACACCAAAGATTTGACGGACCAAAAGGTACAATACATTTGTACCGCTACTGCGGGCATAATACAATTACTCCATATTATGCCTACGCCAAAACAGAATGAAGAAGTAGAAATAACTATTTTAGGAATATTCAAATTTAAGTGCAAAAAGCTGACTTTAATGGCTTTAGCAGCACTAGCTATTGCCTGCGTGTTTCTATATTTGCTAATACAATTATTTCAGGGCGGATTTAGTCGAAATCGATTGTAGCCTTCGCTGACTGTGCGTATTTTCTTAGCTGGGTAAACGATCTTGCGGATATTAATTCGGTACTGGTGCCAACGTTTGTCGGCACGAAAAATCAAGCTGGCGGGCTTTTTATTTTCTGTCCCGGGCACGCTGCTGAAGAACAATATCCAGCATAACGCTCTCATTAATGTCCAGGAGAAAGGCCATAAGAAATATTTCTTTTAGTGAAAACTCATCTACGTTATCCATCAGCCTGCTGAAGCGCACATTATTCATTCCCAGATCACGGGCAACGACACTTTAGGAAGCGTATCGAATATCTCCCGAAAAGCTTTGATATAACCGGCACCAATCAAATTCCGTACACTGGTGTATCGCTTATCCCTTGTCATATTTCAAAGAAAAGCTATAAATGTTTATCCTCTTTGAAATTGGACGTATTGTTCTTTTTTTAGAACGAACCGGAAGTTTAAAAACCTCGGTTTGTCCCTTATCAAGGCAATTTTTATTCGTTAATTTTGCCCCCCATGGGCCAGAAAAAGCTAATCCGATTCGAAGCGATCAAATCATTCCCGAATGTTCTTCAATACCCGGAGGACATGGCGGGACAATGGGCCGCTTTCTTTAAGAAGGACCAGCCGCTCACCCTGGAACTGGCCTGTGGTAAAGGAGAGTATACCGTAGGGCTCGCCCTTATGTATCCTCACCGCAACTTCCTGGGTGTGGACCTGAAAGGTAACCGCATCTATATCGGGGCAAAAAAATGCCTGGAAGAGCACATTTCCAATGCCGCCTTTCTACGCACCAAGATCGACCAGATCAATACTTATTTTTCCCCGGAAGAAGTGAGTGAGATCTGGCTCACCTTCCCCGACCCCCAGCTGAGAAAGTCCCGGGCGACAAGAAGGCTGACGCATCCCAAATTCCTTCGCCTTTACCAGCAGATCCTCATTCCGGGAGGGCTGATCCACCTGAAGACGGACTCCCCCGTACTCTATACCTTTACGAAATGGGTGATAGAATTATGCCATTTAAAGGTGCTGGAGGACCTGGACGACATACATGCCGCCCCGATGAAGGAAGAGCTGAAGATCAGGACGCATTATGAATCGCTCGATATTGCCGGGAGCAGCAGGGTTCACTATCTTTGTTTCACCCTTCCGGAAGGCTCGTTGCCCGATATCGATGCGATCTTACACCAACGGCTTATGGAGATTGAGAAAGGGGAGGAAGGCTATTTTGCCGACTTACAGGAAGATGAAAAGGAATGAAACCATTGATCGAAGGCGAGGACTTTTATTATAATGAACAGGGGTATATGGTCTTTACGGCCAAATACCACCTGGAAAGAGGCCATTGCTGCGGTAACGGGTGTAAGCATTGCCCTTTCGATTATGTCAGCGTTCCGGAACCCAGGCGTTCCCAATTATCCACTCAACGAAAAGATCATGGCGATATCCAAAAAGAAAAATAAGGCACCGGCGAAAAGGGCCGTGGCACCCGAAAAAACCAGCCGGTCCGCAACTGGCACCCGCAAGCCCGGCAAAGAGGCCGTCCGGGAAAAACTCTCTGTCCTCCGGCCCTCCGGCCAAAAGGACGATTCTTTTTTTGATTTGGTACATGAAGTCGCCCGCCAGATCCCCCGGGGCCGGGTGACCTCTTATGGCGCCATCGCCGCCTGCCTGGGCACCCGCCTGTCAGCAAGAATGGTAGGATGGGCCATGATGGCCGTCCCCTCCGCCAAAAAACCGGTCCCCGCCCACCGGGTGGTCAATCGCAACGGATTGCTGACCGGCAGGCATCATTACAATCCCCCGGAAAGGATGCAGCAATTGCTGGAGAAAGAAGGTATTGCCGTCAAAGACGACAAGGTCATCGATTTCAAAAAATTGTTCTGGGACCCCGCAACGGAGCTTTGAATCCCGCCCCCGCGGACCCCGCAATGGAACTATGAGCATCAGCGCCGGGAGCGCCGGCCCCTCCAAAACTGTTTCATCAAATTGTTTGAATTTCGTAATTTTAGGTTATGGCGACTACTGAAACACTCGAAGATTTCTACCAAAAAAAATTCAACTGGATCCCCGATGACCTGCAAAAGGGGATCGGGCATTTTAATGTATTCAGGCGGGAAGAGTGCCTGGCCCCCGGCAGCACACCCCCTGTCTACAGCAGAAGGGATTTTTATAAGATCAGCCTCGCCCGTGACCGAAATATCTTTCATTATGCCGACAAAAGCCTCCAAACAGAAGGCCCCACACTCCTGTTCTCTAATCCCCGGGTGCCTTATACCTTTGAAGCCGGACCGGAAGAGGGCCCCAGAGATACCTCAGGTTTCTTCTGCATTTTCACGGAATCTTTTATCCCGGAAAAATTTGCCGACCTGCCGATGTTCATGGCCGGGGGGACCCCCTCTTATGCACTGAGCCAGGAGCAGGATGAAGAGATCAGCGGACTTTTCCAGAAAATGCTCCGGGAGATCAACTCCGATTATGTATACAAGTATGACCTGCTGAGGAATTATGTCACCGAGATGGTGCATTATGCGGTGAAGATGCAGCCGGCTAAAATCCTTTACCGTCATCCGGATGCCAACTCCCGGATCACGGCCGTCTTTACCGAGCTGCTGGAGCGGCAGTTTCCTATCGAATCCCCTTCCCAGCAATTCAGCCTGCGTTCCGCCAGTGATTATGCCAAAAACCTCTCCGTCCATGTCAACCACCTGAACCGGGCCATCAAGCGGGTCACCGGCAAGACCACTACCGAGCATATCTCCGTTCGAATGCTTTCCGAGGCCAAGGCGCTGTTGAAACACACCGACTGGAATATCTCCATGATCAGCTATTGCCTGGGCTTCGAAGAGCCGGCGCATTTTTCCAATTTCTTCCACAAACAGACCCGCCTTACCCCCACGGCTTTCAGAATTGTTTGAATTTCGCAAACCTTCGTTTGATCAGCGCAAGGTTCCGTAGCCTCAAGGCTTGTATCTTTATGTCCAACAAAAACGGACAGTAACTATGAGTTTAAAAGAAGTATGGTTTATTACAGGGGCGTCAACCGGACTCGGGCTCTATTTCGCAAAAGGATTGCTGCAAAATGGCCAACGCGTCGCAGCCGTCTCCCGGGATAAGGTCTCTCTGCAGAATCTTATCGGGCGGCCGATGGGAGCCGGCGGCAAAACAGAGGATCTCCTCTGTCTTACAGCAGACCTGACCGATGAAGACAGCGTACAAACAGCCATCCGGCAAACCATCCGCCAATTCGGAAGGATCGATGGCATCGTCAATTATGCCGGCTGCGATCTCTCCACTCCGCCGGAAGCCCTGCCCGAAAATGCTCTCCATCAATATTTCGAAGAAAATGTATTTGGGACCTTTCATGTGCTAAAGCAGGCGCTGCCTTATCTGCGGAGTCAGGGCTCCGGTATGATCCTGAATTATTCTTCTCCGGCCACAATCGCTGCCGCGGCAGGCTCCAACCTCTATTCCGCGACCAGGATGGCCGTAGAGAAGCTCTCGGAAGAACTTACCGCAGGAATAGAAGACCAGGGCATTCAACAGACCTTCATCGGATCGGGTATTGTCCGGCAGCTACGTCCTGAAAGAATATTTTCGGCCAGGGCGAATGAAAGGGGCTACGCTAAAAGGGAGCTTCCGCAGCCGGCCAGCAATGGCATAACGACATTCAGGAATTAATAATACGGACTGATCATCAGATAGACTACCACTCCTGTAACGGCCACATAGAGCCAGATAGGCCAGGTGATCTTTGCCAGTCTGCGGTGTTTGTCGAATTTCTCCTGGAAAGCCTTTTGCAGTGTGAACAATACCAGGGGAACGATGACCCCGGAGAGGATAATATGGGAGGAGAGGATGAAATAATAAACATAACGCAAGACGCCGGCCGCTTGTCTCTCCTCATCACTAAGGACCCCATCGTGATTCAGGTCCCCGAACCGGGTAGAGGGATTAGACGAGTGATAGATCACATAGGATATCAAAAAGATACTACTCAGGACCACGGCCAGCAAGTTAGCCGTCTTATGCGCTTTGATCAGCCCGTTCTTTATAAAATACAAACTGGCGATCAGCAGGATAGCCGTGCTGGAATTAAGGATCGCGTGAAAAAGCGGGAGGAACCGGGTGTTGAAGCCGAAATCGATTTTTGCCTGCGGCACGAGTATTATAAAAGCAACGGCCACCGGAATGGCGATAGAAACTATGATGATCGGGATAGTAAGGCTCCGCGTTTTGGCAGGGGGAGCGCCTGAAATAGGTTCTTTCATGATATATATGCTAATTGGTCTTAAAATTCTTTCTTTGATTTCCTGCTGAAATACCAAACCCCCAGGACCGTTCCCAGCAGAATAATAAGGATCGGGATCCGCAAAGGCTTTAACTCCGTGAACGGCGATTGGCGGTTCTTGTCCTTTTCCAGCATGATAAAAACGATATCATCGGCCAGCCGGGCAAGGGCTGCAGTGTCCGTGCCATGATAATACCCCCGTATCACCCGGTCTTTGTCCAGCAGGGCGACATAGTCCGTATGCACGAAGTTCGAATCAACGCTGACGCTGTCCTGAAGCCCCAGCTTGAGCTCATTAAGGGCGAAATCGTAAATGGTCTTTTTAGGGCCGGTGAGCAACCACCACACATCGGAATTGACCCCATAACGATCGGCATATTTTTTAAGGACAGGCACAGAGTCCCTTACGGGGTCTACGCTGAGGGAAAGGAACCGGACAAAAGTAGTATCGATCCTTTTCACCTCGTTCTTTATTTTCAGGCCGTCCTGCAATCTCTTTACGTTACGCGTCAGGATAGGGCAGATGCTGGCGCAGTGGGTGAAGAAAAAATCAACTACCAGGACTTTCCCTTTTTCCTGTTCCAGGGATACCTGCTCTCCTAACTGGTTTTGCAGGTGAACATCGCTCACTTTATGCCAGATGGTATCCGTGATCTCTTTTCCGTCCTTTATTTTAGTGAGTACGGAGTCCGGGAAATACTTTTTCGGCATGACCACTCCGTACCGGCTCGCGATCATATAAAAAACAAGGGGGATCAGTACCGCCACACATAATGCCAACCACGCTTTCTTGCTCAAGGCTTATTGTTTAAAAAATGAGAAACCATCGCCAGCAGCGATGGTTCCGGTAATATACTTTGAATGCTGTTGATCAAAATAAGACTTCTACTCGGCTGATCCCGGTTTTTTCGCTGCGGGTTCCTGTTCTCCCGGCGCCTGCACTTTCTTTTTGCTTTGTTCTACCTGGTACGGGTCATAGCGGTTCCGCAGGTTCTTATACGAGTTTCCCTCATACAGGAAGGCAATGATAAACCAGACAAACAACAATGCGGTGATGCCCAGGGTCATGATCAGGTTCTTCAACTCATGCCCTAAGTGCATGAACTCGGCGATAATATAAAAAGCTTTGGCGCAGGTGAGGATCAGGTAAATCCCGTTGAGTACATATTTCGGAGGAAATCCTGTCTTCAAATGAATAGTCGCCAGGATCAATTCCGCCGCGGTAATGCCCAATAATATCCAAAAGGTCCTCCAGATGGGTTTAGTGGAGAATTCCGGTTCGTGATGGTGAGCGCCTGCGGTTTGAATAGTTGTTTCCATAAAAATCTAATTATATTAATCTTAAATGATTGATTCCTTGACTAGAGCAAATAAAAACAAGTGAATACGAATACCCATACCAGATCCACAAAATGCCAGTACAAACCTGCTTTTTCGATCATCAGGTAGTGGCCTCTTTTAGCAAAATCACCCCTTATATTCTTGATCAGCATGATAATATTGATGATCACCCCGGAAAATACGTGAAAACCATGGAAGCCGGTGATCGTAAAGAAGAAATTGGTGAAGTTGGTAGTCGCTTTCGTTCCGTCAGCATTGATGAATGGATTTCTTCCCCACCAGGCGCCTTCTCCATGTAAATGAGTCCATTCCCATGCCTGGCAGCTTAAGAAGGCCAGCCCTCCGATGATAGTCAGGATCATCCATTTTGTAACGGCTTTCTGATCATTCCGGTGTCCGGCGGCTACTGCCAGTACCATGGTCACCGAGCTCATGATCAGGATAAAGGTCATCAGGCTCACGAATACCAGGGGCAGATGGAGACCTCCCATGCCTGGAAAGGCCCTAAAAACTTCGTTCGGGTCAGGCCATCCGTTCGTTGCGAAACGGATCGAGCCATAAGAGATCAGGAAAGCGCCGAATGTAAAGGCATCACTCATCAGGAAATACCACATCATCAGTTTACCATACTCCACATTGAACGGACTCTTCCCGCCGCCCCACCATTTTTGTCCTGCTGGTATTGTCTGTGCCATGTTGTTATTTTAGTTGGTTTGCAAATTTATTTAACTAAACTGAATATTATTAATTTATACCGATAAAGAAAATGAGCAAATAGATCCAGAGCAGGTCTACAAAATGCCAGTATGTGCTCATCAGCTCTACCGGAACGCTGTTATAACTGCGGACCTTCGAGGCAAATGCCTTTATGAACATTACAAACAGAGCGATCACCCCCGCCAGTACATGCAATGCATGTAATCCGGCGATAATATACAGGAACTGGCCGCCTCCGGATCCTTTAAAGGTGATCCCGGTACTCCAGATCTGTCTGAACCCTATCCACTGCAGGATCACAAAGAGCGCTCCTAACAAAGCTGTGACCGTTATCAGGTTGCGATACCGTAACATTTCCCGTTCCTTGAACGATCGCAGGGCCATTTGTATCGTCAGGCTGCTCAGCAGGATCGCCCCGGTGGAATACCAGAAAGCGCGGGGGATGGCAAAACTCGTCCAGCCCGGCTGATCCCTTTTCACGATATAGGCGCTGGTAAGCCCGGCAAACATCATAATGATACTGCCCAGGGCCACCCATAACGTAAATTTATGGGGGTGTATTTTCTTTCTTTGTTCGTTCACTGGTATGTTTCCTTCGATCGATTTTATCATTGTCTGTACCTCGTCCCCGCCCTTTACTCCCCTTCAGGGGGCTGGGGGCAGGAGTTTAGGAAATCTTGTTAGCTAATAATGCCAGTAATACTACCGGCAGATAGATATAACTGCTGAACATAACCCGCCTTGCCGCTTTGGTGGTCATATCCCTGTACAGCCGTACGCATGTCCATACCATAAACAAGTTGGCGATTAGTACAATCACCAGGCTCACGATCCCGCTCATTCCCAGGAGGTAGGGCAATATGCCGACAGGCAGTAACAGTAAAGAATATATAACGGCCTGTATGGCTGAATATTTAGTGGGTCCTTCATTGGACGGGAGCATTTTGAATCCTGCCGCCGTATAATCTTTGTGGGCGATCCAGGCAATGGCCCAGAAGTGGGGAAATTGCCAGAAAAACTGCAGGGCGAACAGGGCCCAGCCGCCGGCGCTCAGATCGTCGTTGCCCGCCGCCCAGCCGATCAGGCAGGGGAGGCTTCCGGGAACAGCGCCCACCAATACGGAAATCGAGCTGACCTTCTTCAGGGGTGTATAAATAAATGCATATACAAACAGGCTGAAGGCTGCGAGTACCGCCGTGAGAAAATTGAAATGCCAGAGGATCAGTACGCCTCCGATCCCCGCTATCACGGCAAAGGCCCAGGCTTCCCCGGTACTCATCCTGCCGGAAGCGACGGGTCTGTTGGCCGTTCGTTTCATCAGGGCATCCGTATCTTTCTCTACGATCTGGTTGATCGTATTGGCAGCTCCCGTGACCAGCATGCCTCCCAGGAAAAAGAGCATAATCGAAGCCCAGTCATATTCCTTTACTTTCGGCGCCAGCAAATAACTGATCAAGGCAGAGAACACCACCATGAAGCTGAGATTGAACTTGATCAGCAGTTTGTAATCCTGCAATTTGCCGGCAAATTTAAAAGAACTGGATTGCTTCACGGTCTCCTCTGACATGATTTTTATGTTTTTCAAAACTGATGCCCCGATGCGAGTCAGGGCATAGTATGATTTCTACTTTATCGCTGCTGCTCTTCCAAAACTTATAATCCTGTCAATGGTCACTTTCGCTGCTGCCCACCGGCTCTGTCTGGGGGATAAAGTCCCTTCCGTCCTTCGCGTAATCGTAAGGCCAGCGGTGTACTTCAGGAATCTCTCCGGGCCAGTTGCCATGACCGGGACGGATCGGAGTGGTCCATTCCAGGGTAGTGGCCTGCCAGGGATTCTGTGAAATTACTTTTCTTCCTTTGAAAATGGAATAGAAGAAATTGAATATGAACAATAGCTGAGTAGCGAATACGACCATGGCTACCGTGGAGATGAACCGGTTAAGGTCTCCGAACTGGTTGAAAGAAAGCCAGTTGCTGTAATCCAGGTAACGGCGTGGCATGCCGGCCAATCCTTCATAGTGCATCGGCCAGAAGATCAGGTAGGCGCCTATGAATGTTATCCAGAAATGGATATAAGCCATGGTGTTATTCATGTACCGCCCATACATTTTAGGGAACCAGTGGTAAATACCGGCAAACATGCCCAGCATACCGGAGACCCCCATTACGATGTGGAAGTGTGCGATCACAAAATAAGTATCGTGTAATTGTATGTCCAGGGTGGAGTTACCCAGGAATATCCCGGTCAACCCGCCGGAGATGAACATGCTGACAAAACCGATGGCGAAGAGCATAGCCGGGGTAAAGCGTATATTACCCCTCCACAGGGTGGTAAGCCAGTTGAACACCTTAATGGCCGAAGGTATGGCGATCAGCAGGGTGAGTAGTACGAATACCGAACCCAGGAACGGATTCAGCCCGGTGACGAACATATGGTGCGCCCATACCAGGAAGGCCAGGACACAGATGGCAAATAAAGAACCCACCATGGCCATATACCCGAATATAGGTTTACGGGAGTTGATGGACATCACTTCCGAGACCAGTCCCATCGCCGGCAGGATAATGATATATACTTCCGGGTGCCCGAGGAACCAGAACAAGTGCTGGTAGAGAATCGCGCTACCCCCCTCATTCGGCAATGCTTTTTGCGTAGAGGCTATAAAAATATCGGACAGGTAGAAACTGGTGCCTGCATGACGATCGAATAATAACAGGATGAAGCCGGATAATAAAACCGGGAAGGACAATACTCCCAGGATAGCGGTGAAGAGCAGCGCCCAGATGGTAAGCGGCAGGCGGGTCATGCTCATTCCTTTGGTACGGAGGTTCAGGATGGTGGAAATATAGTTAAGACCCCCCAGCAGGGAAGAGACAACGAACAGGGCCATCGAGACGAGCCAGAGGTCCATCCCTGTCTTCGATCCCTCCGAAGCGTCTCCCAGGGCGCTTAATGGAGGGTAGGATGTCCATCCGCCGCTGGCAGGACCGGTCTCCACGAACAGGGAACAGATCATCACTACGCTGGCTGTCCAGAAGAACCAGTAAGACAGCATATTGAGGAAAGGAGAAGCCATATCTCTTGCACCGATCTGCAGAGGAATGAGGAAGTTGGCGAAGGTGCCGCTCAATCCTCCCGTCAGTACGAAGAACACCAGTACGGTCCCGTGCATGGTCACCAGCGCATAATAAAATTCAGGCTGGATCTGACCGCCCCTGGCCCATTTGCTGCCCAGGATATCTTCCAGGAAAGCGAATTTGGCATCGGGATAACCCAGCTGGAGACGGAACAACACAGACATCAACCCGCCCAGGACAGCCCAGATCATCCCTGTGATCAGGAACTGCTTGGCGATCATTTTATGATCCTGGCTAAAGACATATTTCGTAATAAAGGTCTGTTTGTGATGAATGTCATGTTCATCATGATGCACGTCATGAGTGGTGACCACTTCAGGATGTCCGTGTAATGCTGCTTCGTTGCTCATGAGAAAAAATTTAGTTGAAAACCCTGTCGCTATTCTATTATTTATTTTGTTTCCGGGCTCATGCACCCTGGCGCCCGGATGCTTTTAGTTTTTCTGCGCCATCAGTTTCCCTGCCGCCGCAGGATCCATCGATGCTGTCTTGGCAGAATCCGTCTTCACGGCCGGGTTAGCCGGATCTCTATCCGGGAAAACCTGTACATAGTTCGGTTTTTGCTTAGCTTTCCAGAGTATGAATTCATCCTTCGTGACGACCTTGATAATACCCCGCATGGTATAGTGTCCTCTTCCGCACATCTGGTCGCAGGAGATTTCATATTCAAAATCCGGATTATTCAGTTTCTTTTTCATTTCATCGGTGGTGAACTTGGGAATGAACCAAAGAGTAGTAGGAGTGCCTGGCACGGCATCCATCTTCTGACGAAAATAGACCAACCCTACGTCATGGATCACGTCCCTGGAATTAATGATCAGCTTCACGGGCTGGTCCTTCACGATGTACATTTCGTTCCCGACGACGATATCATCCTGTGCATAAGGATCCTCCCAGATCAATCCCAGGGAATTATTATCCTTATCGCTGATATTCTGGTAGTACTTCTTTCCAAAGGTGTTGTCTTTCCCGGCGTAGCGGAATATCCAGCCGAATTGTTTGCCGGTGACTTCCACTTGCAGGGCGTCTTTCGGAGCCTCGCCGGTGATACGGAACCAATAGAACAGGCCAAAACCGACCAATACGGTAAGAGTAATAGCGGGTACAACGGTCCAGATCACTTCCAGCCGGCTGTCATGGGGGAAGTAAAACGCCTTTCTCTTATCCGAGTACTGGAATTTGTAGGCAAACCAGAACAGGAGCACCTGGGTAATTACGAATACGATCCCGGTGATCGTGATCGTGATGTACATCATCGTATCGATCTGCTCGCCGTGTACGGATGCGGATTCACCAAGGATCTTTCCCCTGAACAGTTCGTTGCACCAGTAGACTCCGATCAGTCCCAATACGAGGAACGCGATCATGAGAAAACCATTGATGCGATTGTGCTGCTCAAAATTTTTCTTTTCGCCTTTCAGGACACCTACGTACTCACTGGCCTTAGCGATCTGGAAAGTGATCAGGAAGCCGAATAACAGGATCAGTAACAGAAAAATAGTTGACATGATAGTTCAAAGATTTTAAGTATGATGGATAATACTTTCTTTCAGGAAAGGGTGGTTTTTCGCCAGCAACGGGAATTTACTCAATACCTGCCCGGTCTGCCACATGATCAGCCCCACAAATCCAAGCGCCACCCCGAAATCGAACAGGTTCAGAGGCACCTGATCGGGATAGTGGTAAGGGAATACCATCTGGAAGAAATCCAGCCAGTGACCGAATATCAAAAGTACTGACATAAAAGTTACGGTAGCATAGTTGCGCTTGGAGCTCGCCTTCATGAAGATCAGCAGGGGAGCCACGAAGTTGATCACCAGGTTCAGGTAGAATACGCCTTTGTAAGCGCCCTCGAACCGGGATTTGAAATAGATCGTTTCTTCCGAGATATTGGCGTACCAGATCAGCATGAACTGAGCGAACCACAGGTAGGTCCAGAAAATGGAAAAGGCGAACTGGAATTTACCCAGGTCATGCAGGTGCTCCTGGTTGACATATTCCAGGTATCCCTGGTTTTTCAGGTAGATGACGAAGAGCGTAACCAGGGCGATACCGGCGACGAAGCTGCTGGCGAAAGTATACCAGCTGTACATGGTAGAGAACCAGTGCGCATTGATGCTCATCAGCCAGATCCAGGGAGTCACCGAAGCAACGGTCAGGGCAAACCATACGATGTAGATGGCTGACCATACGGTATTCTTGAAAATATATTTCTTCCCTTCTTCTATGGTCAGGGGTTGATTATCGATCTCGCGGGAGAGGTTGCGCATTTTCCTGCCGAGCAGGATCCATAATCCGATGGATAAAGCAGTCCATATCGTGAAGAAAGTAGGGTTGAGGAATCCTTTTTTCCCATTCAGAACAGCGTCATTCTTAACGAGGTCCTTGTCCAGCCATTCGTAAATGGTTGTTTTGCCACCGAACACCAGGGCCATCAGAATGACGAAGGTGATGATCCCGATAGGGATGACGGAAGCGGAGACGGCTTCAGCCACCCGGCGGAAAGCAAGGGTCCAGCCGCCATAGGCGAGGGTGGTGGCACAGAATAAGAACATAGCCGCATTGGTGATCAGCAGGAAGTATACGCTGTTTTGCAGCAGGGAAGCCCAGAAACGGGTGCCATGGTCTGTACCTCCATACATGATAAACCCAATGATCAAAGACAGCACGCCCACACCTGACAGACCAAGGGACCATTGTTTGTATCGGCCGGGTATTTCAAAATGTTCTTTAACTGATGACATTCTATAGTGATTTAATGTATTCGTTAATCCGGTTGTTTTATTTTTTGGCGGCCGTTGAATCCGTACCTACGGCTGCTGATCCTGCGGAGGCCCCGGTTGCACTTTTGCCGGCGCCCTGTTTGGATTTGATATAAGCGATCACCATCCAGCGCTGATGCGTATTCAACTGGGACGCGTAGCTTCCCATCTTATTCTTTCCGTAGGTGACAGAATAGAACATCTGTCCTTCCGGCATGGATTCATATTTGGCATCTCCCACCAGGGTTGCCGGTTTGGCCGGGAAGGGACCGTCCCCGCCTTTGTACAGGGGGCCGTTACCATCTAATTTCGGTCCGTGGCAGATACCGCAGTTCACCAGGTAGAGCCGTTCGGCTTCTACGAGCTGAGGCGTATCCAGGGCGTGGAGGGGGCTCTTTACCAGTTTGGAGGCGGCATAATCCGTCGTATCTCCATCTTTGTCTTTTGCCAGCAGGAAGGGGAACAGTTCGCCTCTTTTTATCGTACCTGCTACCGGTGTGTTGCTGAAATGTATTCCCTGCTTTTCCAATGCCTGTTTTTCCTCTTCGGTAATGGAATAAGTTTCATAAGCCCGGCTGTAAGCCATATCGGGCATATAAACTCTTCCGGGCTTGCGTTTGATATCGCTACAACTGGCAACGATCATCACCGCAGCTATGATCAACGAGATTTGCATCAAAGGGCTGCTGAAAAAATAGCCCTTTGTTGCAAATCGGCTTATGATGGACCTTCGGTCAGTGACCCTGTGGGTCACTTTGATAGATACTTTTTTCATTATTCAAAGTTCGTTTCTGAATTATACTTCTTAGGCTACAGCTGTTCCTTTGGGTTCAAGTGATGATATTGGAATTTCTTTATCATAACGACCCAGCCACCAGCCTGTTTCGGCGACCTGGGTATTGATCCCCTGGGCCCCTGCGTTTTTCAGGAAAGCCTGCAGGTCGGATTCATTGGTCTTTTCGGTGCATTCGATCACCATGGTGAACTGGTCATCGGTCGACCGCAGATTGAAATGATGCTTGCGGACAAAGGGCGCCATCTGGCACAGGTAACAAAAGGTCAATACCATCCCTACGGCTGAGAACAAAACGGTCAACTCGAATGTAATAGGTATCCAGGCGGGAAGGTCAAAATGCGATTTGCCGCCGAAGTTGAGAGGCCAGTCACTATTAAAGATCCATCCGATACCGCTCACTGCGGTGGTGGTACCTGTAATGCCATAAATAAATCCTGCCGTATGCAGGCTGGTTTCCCGCAACCCCATTGCCTTATCCAATCCATGAATCGCCATGGGCGTATAGATGTCATGGATTTTATAACCTGCTGACCGGACTTTTTTAACGGCAGGGAATAAGACTGCTTCGTCTTCAAAATAGCCTACAACAAATTTTTTTACTGCCATATCTTGTTAGCTTTTAGCTCTTGTTAATCAATGTTTCTTAGTGCGCGTGGGCCATTTCGTGTGCAAACTCTTCTACCGATTCCTTTTCCGCCTCACCCATCTTTTCTTTGTATGAATCGCCGGATCTCTTCAGGATATGTTTGATTTCCGCGATAGCGATAACCGGGAAGAATTTCGAGAACAGGAAATAACAGGTAAAGAACAGCCCGAAAGTCCCCATATAAAATCCTATTTCCCAGATAGTCGGTCTGTAATAGGTAGACCAGCTACTCGGCAGGTAATCCCTGTAAATAGAAGTCACGATAATTACAAAACGTTCGAACCACATCCCGATATTTACGATCACGGACATGAAGAAGGTCACCGTAAGATTTCTCCTCATTTTTTTAAACCAGAAGATCTGGGGGGATAATACGTTACAACCCATCATCAGGTAGTAGCTCCATCCCAGCGGGCTGAAAATATTCACGCGATTCTGCATGAAAGCCCAGTTCTCGAATTTATTCTGGCCATACCAGGCGATGAACAGCTCCGTCAGGTAGGCCACGCCTACGATGGAGCCGGTGAGTACGATAACTTTATTCATCACCTCGATATGTTCCATGGTAATATACTCCTCCAGATGCAGGACTTTACGGGTCACCAGCAACAGGGTCTGCACCATGGCAAAACCGGAGAAGATGGCTCCTGCTACGAAGTAAGGAGGGAAGATCGTCGTATGCCAGCCCGGGACAACGGAAGTGGCGAAGTCGAAGGATACGATGGTGTGTACGGACAATACCAGGGGAGTACTCAACCCTGCCAGTACCAGGGACAACGCTTCATGACGTTGCCAATGTTTGGTAGAGCCGTTCCATCCGAAAGAAGCGACGCCATAAAAGGCTTTTCTCCACTTTAATTTAGCCCTGTCCCGAACGGTGGCCAGGTCGGGTAATAAACCCGAGTACCAGAACAGCAGAGAAACGGTGAAATAAGTGGATATTGCAAATACGTCCCATAAGAGGGGAGAGTTAAAGTTAGGCCATAACGGTCCCCGTGTATTGGGATAAGGCATTACGAAGAAAGCCATCCAGACACGTCCCATGTGCCAGATCGGGAACTGGCCTGCGCACATAACCGCAAAGATGGTCATGGCTTCTGCGGCACGGTTCACCCCTGTTCTCCAGCCCTGGCGGAATAACAAAAGGATCGCAGAGATCAGGGTTCCGGCGTGACCGATCCCAACCCACCATACGAAGTTGGTGATATCCCAGCCCCAACCTACCGTCCGGTTAAGGTTCCACTGACCTACCCCGTATATGACTTCATGCGTTACGGATATGACTCCGAAGGTAAGCAAGCACAGGGCGACAATGAACCCGATCCACCAGCTGCGGGAGGGAGCGGCCTCAATGGGGCGCACAATATCTTCCGTGACCTGGTGATAATTTTTGTCACCTACTACCAAGGGGGGTCTTACCTGTGATTCGTACTTTAATAATGCCATAGTGTTTTGAGCTTTTAGTTGCCGGCCTTCGCCGTCAACTGTTAAATTCTCAGTTTATATATTACCCGCGTTTGCGTTCATTAGCGTCATTCATTCCGGTTTTCAGGAATGTTTTTCTTCGGCCGCTCCTTCTTTTTCTTTTCCTTCGAATTCCCGGATCACTTCCGTGTTACGTACCTTGGCCAGGTAGTTGACGTTAGGTAATACGTGTAATTCTTCCAGTGCATAGAACAGGCGATAGGAATTCTCGCCTCTTGTATGGGAGATCAGGCTTTCTTTATCATTTACATTCCCGAAGACGATCGCATCGGAAGGACAAGCCTGCTGGCAGGCAGTCCGTACGTCCTGCATATCTTTCAGGGGGCGGTCTTCTTTTTTCGCTTTCAGCTTGCCTTCCTGCAGACGCTGCACGCAGAAAGTACATTTCTCCATGACCCCTCTTGAGCGAACCGTCACATCCGGATTAAGTACCATACGGGTCAGGTCATCATTCATCTGGAATACGGTCGGATCCAGCTTACCTACCGTCGTCTGATCCTGGTTGTCCGGGAAGCTATCTGCTCCTGTGTAATCAGCCCAGTTGAAGCGGCGGACCTTGAAAGGGCAGTTGTTCGCGCAATAACGGGTACCGATACAACGGTTGTAAGCCATCTGGTTGAGGCCTTCGCTGCTATGGTTGGTAGCGGATACCGGGCAAACGTTCTCACAGGGAGCGTTGTCACAATGCTGGCACAGCATGGGTTGGAATATCACCTGCACTTCGTTCGGATCATCCAGCTTGCTGCCGGAAGGGGCGGCAAAATACCGGTCGATGCGCAGCCAGTGCATATCGTGGTAGCGCAATACTTCGCTCTTACCGACCACCGACACATTGTTCTCCGCGTGACAGGCCACGACACAGGCTCCGCAACCGAAGCAGGAGTTCATATCGATGGACATGCCCCAGTGGATGCCGGGCTTATCGTAAGTGGGATAGAGCGTACCTTGTTTTTCATAGCCTTCAACACCTCCGTAAGGTTTCAGCTCCTTCTCACGTTCTTCCAGGATCTCGTTGGGGGTCTTTTTAAAATCTTCCAGGGTGACCTCTTTTACCACTTCCGAGCGGCCTTCATAGGTGTTATGCGTCTGGGTCTGGGCTACCTGGTAGGTTTCGTTGGTCTTTTCAAAGTTGGCTTCAGGATTGCTCCATTCGACGGTCGTCCCATTGAAGCCCAGCAGGGGGAAGGCATTTTTGCCGACACCGACTACCGACCTTCCGATAAATTCCGGGGTGTTCTCGGGTTTGGCGCTCTGGCGGCCATAACCGACGGCGATCCCGATCACTTCATTATGCGTTCCGGGGACGATGACGACGGGGAGGGTCATCTCTTTACCGGATACTTTTACCTTGATCACCTGCTTTTCGGGATGCACTTCATAAGCATCTGCCTGGCGCTGAACGCTGAGGTCGAGCTGAAAAGCATCCTTCGCGAATTTGGGGGAGACGACTGCATAGTTGTCCCAGGTGGCTTTCGTGATAGGATCCGGCAGTTCCAACAACCAGGGGTTATTGGCCTGAACGCCGATACCGATAGCGACTTTCTGATAAAGTACTACTTCGAAAGCGCCGCCTTTTTTCCAGGCGCCGATGGCCGTAGCCGCTTCGCCGACCTTTGCATTGCTGAAAGAAGCAGTGCTGGCAGCGGGAGCGGTAGCTGGTTCTATAACCCCATCCTGCAGGGCTTTTTCATACCCTTCGATACCGCCCAGCTTGCTGGTCCAATATTGTTTAAAATAAGCTTCGTAGGTGGAGTTATTGCCGCTCCATTTCAATAAGGACTCTTCGAAAGGCCTTGTTTTGAACAGGGGGGAAATCGTGGGCTGAAGGAAACTGTAGTACCCGGGCTTAGGTTCTGCGTCACCCCAGCTTTCCAGGAAATGGGGGGCGGGGATCGCAAATTTTACCAATTCCGTCGTTTCATCCAGGCGGTCATTGAAAGATACGGTGGTCTTTACTTTCTTCAGGGCGTCTTTGAACTTGTCCCCATCATAATAATCGTAGGCCGGGTTGACTCCGTAGATCAGCAGGGCGCCTATCTTACCGGCATTCATATCCGCTACGAGGGTGTTCATTTCGCTGTCGATCCCCTGCCGTATCTGAAGGGGGGCGGACCAGCTGATCGTAGTTCCATTGGCGCCGATGGCCTCATTGATGGCATTTACGATCACCTGTACATCGGGATTGTTGCTGCCGCTCACTACGAGCGCTTTCCCTTTATTTTCCAGAAGGTCTTTAGCGGCCTTCTTAACGCCGGATTTTAATTTATCGTTCAGTGCGGGAGCGCTGACGCTTCCACCCAGTTCTGCCAGCAGGGCCAGGGCGATAGCGCCGGTCTCCGAAGGGCGGTGAGTGTAACGGTCATCGGCATTGCCGCCGGTGGTGGATAGCAGGCTTTCAAACTGATAATGCTTGCTCATGGAAGGGTTCTTCTCACTGATCTTTCTGCCCTGGGCCCACCCGCGGGCAAATTCCACGGGAGACAGCCAGGTAGCCAGAAAGTCGGCGCCCAGGCTCACGATCACTTTTGCATTCTCGAACTGGTAAGAAGGGATGGCCTTTTTGCCGTAAGTAGCTTCATTAGCCAGCAAGATGCCGCTATAGGAGTCCGCATCGTATTGTACGTGGCGGCTACCTGGATATTTTGCTAAAAATTCGCTGATGATCTGTTTGGTGGTAGGGGAGGTGAGGGAGCCTGTCAGCAGGACGAGGGGGGCTCCGGCGGCTCCGGCCAGGGAGTCGGCTACCAGCTTGTCAAAAGCTTCGAATGTGCTTACCTCCTGTGGTTTGCCGTCCGTGATCTGGACAGGGTAGCGGAGGCGGGCCGTATCATAAAGATCCAACACGGAAGCCTGTACCCGGGCGGAAGTACCGCCCTTGGTGATAGAGGACAATTCATTTCCTTCTATTTTGATAGGGCGTCCGTCCCTTACTTTAGCGACGATGGATACGACATCTCCGCCGGAAGTGTAGGTGGTAGCGTAATAATCCGCCACACCCGGGATCATATTCTCCGGCTTATTGAGATAGGGAATGACTTTTTTTACTGGAATTTCGCAACTGGCGGCCAGGGTTGCGGCGGCTGTACTGAAGCCTAAGTATTTAAGAAAATCTCTCCGGGGAGTCTTGGAGTCGAGCAATCCTTTTCCATCCAGGCCTTCCAACGGTAAATCCTGGTCGAATTCATTTTCCGTTGATTTCTGAAACGCTTCACTGTTATTGCGCTCTCCGAAACTTTGCCAGTATTTTTTGTCGCTCATATTTGAGAAGTTAAACCCCTCTTTGTCATCCGGGATAAGTTCCGGACAGCTTTTAAGGGACTTGAATTTTTACATTATATATATACTAATCTTCAAAGCTCTGTTTATATGCTCGCTTGTTGGTGCGGCCGGGCCAAGCGATGTCCGGGGATTAATAATGGCATTTCTGGCATTCTGTACCGCCGATATTCTCAACAGTTACGCTATCCATTTTGCCAGTTCTCAGATCTTTATGGAATTTTTCGTAAATGCTGTAGAATTTATTTCCATTTCCGCTGGAATCAGGGAAATTAACCTTGGTCGTACGATGGCAGTTGATACACCAGCCCATGCTCACATCTGCAAATTGTTTCACCTCGTTCATTTCCTGGATCGGACCATGGCAGGTCTGGCACTGTACTTTACCGGCACGGATATGTTGTGCATGGCTGAAGAATACATGGTCGGGAAGATTGTGGATCTTGGTCCATTCTACGGGTTTGGCGTGCTCGGTGTTGTAGCGGCCGGTCTTGGGATCATAACCGGTATAGCTGTACAGCTTTTGGATTTCCGCCGTTCCGTCTACCTCGCTGCCGTCTTCGCGGTATAATTTAGGTCCCTTGGTGTAATCGTTGATCGCTGCGTGACAGTTCATACAAACGTTCAGGGCAGGAACGGTGGCATGCTTGCTTTCCCAGGCATTGCCATGACAATAGAGGCAACTGATCTGGTTGATGCCGGCATGCACTTTATGGGAGTAGAAGATCGGTTGTTCCGGCTGGTAGTCCTTGGTGCGGCCCAGGCCGATAGCGCCCTGGATGGTGAAATATCCACCCACCACGAAGAGCAGTAAAATGACGAGGGTGATATAAACTTTATTTCTGTAGAAGGGGATCGGCTCGGCAGTGGGGATGCCTTCTTTATCATCGGAGAGTTTCTTCAGGCTGCTGTTCACCTGGAGCAGGACCATCATGATGATGGCCAGGATCAGGGTCAGGATGCCGTATAAGAGCGTATTATCGCTCTGCGCTCCTTTTGAATTGGCATCTTCCCCAGTGCCGCCAGTGGAGGCGACGGGAGCCTGGTAGCTTTCCACATACTTGAGGATGGCATCGATCTCGCCATCCGTCAGGGTTGTGAAAATGTTCATGGCCGTCTTGTTGTACTGGTTGTACAAGGTGTTGAAATACGGGTTACCCGAGGCCAGCACCTTCTGGTTGTTCTTAATCCAGGCATGTAACAGGTTCTTATCCGGGACTCTTTCCGTGACGCCCTTCAGCGCGGGACCGGTTATCACTTTTATGGGATTATGACAAGATGCACAATTGGATTGGAACAAAGCCTTTCCGTCTTGCGCATACAACCTATTTCCCATTAAAACCAGAGTGGAGAGTAGGATACTGAAAAATAACTTTTTAACGATCGGTCTATGGTGGATCATATATACAATCTGTTGTATAAATGTGGAAAAATCTCCTGAACAGGGTGCAAAAATAAGTCAGGATTTTAACAAAATATCAACATGGTGAAAATTTTTTTTCCCGCGTTTGGCGTGGGTTTCAGCGAATTGTATAAACTCATTCTGACCTTCTGTCATATTACTGTCAACAAAATTATTGCACAAAATTGGTAATAAGGAGAGGGTTTGTTGTTCACGTTTTTGCATGGTTCCGGGTCGCTATTAAAACGGGATTAAAACAAGAGCCGCTCAAGGCGGGGGAACCGCCTTGGACCCAACCGAGGCCCAAGCGAAGCTTGGACGAAGGTTGCGAACGAGAACAAGCAAGGAACGAAGCTTGGACGAAGTTCTGCAGACATTAGACATATTCCGGCCAGGAGTTAAATTTCAGAAAATTCCTGGCCGGAATCAATTAGCGGGGAGGAACCTTTTTATTTTCTCCCGGGGCTAGCGTAGTTTTGGCGGATGAAGCAGATCGCCATCTTCGCCTCGGGAACAGGAACCAATGCCGCTCGTATTATCGATCATTTTCGTCACCATACCTCTATAAAAATAAGCCTGATCGTCTGCAACAAACCCGGTGCGGGCGTGTTGAGCATTGCCGGAAAAGAGCAGATTCCCACGATCCTCCTGGAAAAGGAGCAATTTTTCCGGGGGGGCGCCTATGTAGAGGAGTTGAAGGAAAGAAAGATCGATTTCCTGGTTCTGGCGGGTTTTTTATGGAAGATCCCGGCAGCCCTGGTAAAAGCGTACGGAGGCAGGATCCTGAATATTCACCCGGCGCTATTGCCCAAATACGGGGGAAAAGGGATGTACGGACAGTATGTTCATGAAGCCGTGATCGCCGCCGGGGAAAAAGAGACGGGTATTACCATTCATTATGTGGATGAGTTGTATGACCACGGGCAGGTGGTCTTCCAGGCCAGCTTTCCCATAGAGGGGACCGATACGCCCGAATCCGTGGCCCGGAAAGTGCATAAGCTGGAACATGAGCATTTTCCAGCAATTATCGAGCAGGTGGTCAGCTTAGCGGAGAGGCAAAAGGGTTGTCATTGAACGGGCATTAATCTGCAAAATCAACGTTAAAACGACCATTCCGGGATCTTTATATCCTGTTTTGGTAGTAATATCACTTTTAAAATTATCGTCTTTGTCTCATTCTACCCATAAAATCATACTGGTATTCTTCTTATTATCAATCTTTACCGGCGGGCAAGTCTGGGGACAGCAGGTCACGGTAAGGGGGACGGTCTATAATATGTACCGAACGAGACCGCTGGATGCGGTCAGTGTCATCAGCACTTCCGGCCGCGGCACCACCACCGATTCGAATGGAAATTACACGATCCAGGTGCCGAAGGAGGATTCCATCTATTTTTCTTACCTGGGCAGGGCTACGGCCAAATATGCGGTCAGCGCCATCAACACCTTTTCCAGCTTTGATATCGCCCTTCATGTAGACCCGCTCGAGCTGAAAGAGGTCAGGGTCATGCCTCAGAACTATCGTATGGACTCCCTGCAGAACCGGAAGGACTATGAAAGGTACTTCGACTTCAAGAAACCGGGATTCAAGATCACCAGCCCTACCACCAATGGCGGCCTGGGAGCGGGAGTGGACCTGGACGAGCTGATCAATGTCTTTCGTTTTCAGCGAACCAAGCGTTTGCAGGCTTTTCAGCACAGGCTGGTGGATGAAGAGCAGGATAAGTTCGTCGACCACCGTTTCAGCAAGTATATCGTCAAAAGGACCATCCATCTGAACGGCGACGAGCTGGATAGTTTTATGGTCAAATACCGCCCTTCTTATGAGTTTTGCAAACGGTCGACCGACTACGATTTCCTGGATTATATCAAACTGGCTTATTCCCAATATAAAAAAGACAGGAAAGAGACTCCTTAGGGGAGACCACGGGTCTCCCGCGTGTAACCGAGCGAAGCGAAGGTTACGAATGAGGAGGAGCGAGGACGGCAACCGAGCCTTAGCGAAGGTTGTGAACGAGTTCTGAACAGTGTTCAGAACGAAGTTCCCCGACGAAGTTCGCCATCATTAGACCCGAAAGACGGATGGATTTATCCAGCTGTCTTTCGCTGGCTTCCGTTTCGGCATTCGCTAAATGCCCCCCAGTATAAGCATCCCTATATATTATATTTGCCTTAAAACCTTCATATATGGACCAACTTACGCTGGGTATCGGCACCAGGCTGCAACATACACAATTCGGGCCGGGGGTCATTGTCGGTGTTAAATATGCCGTTTACCTCATCTCTTTCATACATCATGGCATAAAAGAGATCGATAAGACCGATGAACACCTGGACGAGATCATCCCGGAGAATGTCACGGAAGAGGTCGAGACCCATTCGGATACCGAAAAATCATTGTTGAAGATCCTGCGGCTCTGGGGAGGGCTCACCGAGCTGGTTCCCCTGGGTGACAAATGGAAGGGTGGGACCCTGATCCTGCAATCAGGCGATAAATCCATCAAACCGAAGGAAGTGCCCATCGATGTCTTCTTCCATAAGATCGTTATGGCCAGAGACCGTCTCAGGGTGCTGGAGCAGCAGATCAACGGTCATAAAGGGCTTAGTGATGAGGATAAGGTGAACCTGCAGCAGTATATTACCCGGATCTATGGTTCCTTCACCACTTTTAATGTGCTGTTCAGGAATAAGGAACAAGGGTTCATCGGGGAGACCACGGGTCTCCCGCCCGAAGGGCCATCATGAGACCCGAATGCCGAACGGTTCATCCGTTTCGGCATTCGCTAAGGGGAGACCGCAGGTCTTCCCTCCTCCTAAAATAGAAAAACCTCCTTTTGCAAGGAGGCTGCCCTAATCAGTTCCATCACCATTAAACCTTATCCTATTAATACTAAAATACATAATAAAAAAATTAATAACAAGCGTTGTGCATGAATAGTGCAAAACTTCAGCGAGAGTAAAATATTCTCAGAAGGGTGGATGGGGCTTTATTCCGGAAGGCAATTATAGGTCCCTGGCGGGTACTTTCTTTACTTTACCATCCTTTCCGGCAATGATAAGATACCCATCGTTTTTCTTTTCTTTTTCGATGAGTTTTTCCCTGGCCTTTTTTAAGCTCGTCTCTAATAAGGCGCTGATATCCGTTTTATGAATGCTATTTTTCATTTTTAATGATATAATCCCACAATTCAAAATTGAGAATTTCAGGTTTATTCATCAATACTCCATCAGCTTTTTCACCGTTTCATCCAGCCTCGACTTCGCCAGGAAATTGCCTTCCAGCTCCATATTGAAAGGGATGGGGGTGTCCAGGGAAGCACAACGTAGTACCGGTGCGTCGAGATATTCGAAACAATGTTCCCCGATCCAGGCGGCTATTTCTCCGCCGATCCCCCCGGTAAGGGTGTCTTCGTGGAAGAGTAATATTCTTCCCGTCCTTTTAACAGTGGTCCGGATAGCCTCATAATCCAGGGGTAATAAGGTGCGCAGGTCGAGGATGTCAAAAGAAAGTTCCGGGTGCTCAGCGGCATAGGCTATTGCCCAATGTACGCCGGCTCCATAAGTTATGATAGAAAGATCCTCTCCTTCCCGGACCCATGCCGCTTTACCGATCTCGATCTCGTAATAGGCTTCAGGCACGGGGCCCGTGATGCTGCGATAAAGGGCTTTGTGCTCAAAATATAATACCGGGTTAGGGTCGTTGATAGCGGCGATCAGCAAGCCTTTTGCATCTCCTGGCGTGGAGGGATAGACGACTTTCAATCCCGGCGTATGTACGAACCAGGCCTCGTTGCTCTGTGAATGAAAGGGTCCGCCTCCGACGCCTGCGCCGGTCGGCATGCGAATGACCGTATCGGCCTTCTGCCCCCAGCGGTAGTGGATCTTGGCCAGGTTGTTAACGATCTGGTTGAAGCCTGCGGTAACAAAATCCGCAAACTGCATTTCCATCACGCTCTTATGACCTTCCAGGCTTAATCCCAATGCGCAGCCTACGATAGCGCTCTCGCAGAGGGGGGTATTCCTTACTCTTTCTTTTCCAAACTCATTCATAAACCCTTCCGTGATCTTAAAAGCGCCTCCGTATTCGGCGATATCCTGTCCCATGAGGATAAGGCCGGGATGTTGCCGCATGGATTGGCGCAAGGCTTCGCTGATGGCATCGATCAGGCGTTTTGAAGGCGCAGCGCCGGGAGCATGGTCCGGACCCTTGCCGGCAGCGCCGTCCGGAGGAGCGGGAGCCTCGTCAGGGTCGGTCTCCGGAGCGAAAGCAATGTCGTCGGCATTCCCGGCGAGCCTGGGATCGGATAGAGGCGGAGCAGAGAGCGCTGCAGGTGCGGGAGCGATGGGCGCGTAGACCGCATATACGTCCCGGATTTCGGCGGCTGTATCCGGAACGATCGTCTGATGCTCCAGGACCGGCTCCAGCTCCGATTCGATATACAGCCGGATCTCTTCCCGCATCCGGCTTACCGTCTCTTCCGTCAATACCTGTTGCTCCAGGAGCCAGGCTTCATAATTAGCCACCGGATCTTTTTTAGACCAGTCTTCCAGTAGTTCTTTCGGAACATATTTGAGACCGCTGGCCTCTTCATGGCCCCGCATCCGAAAGGTCATGCACTCTACCAGGTAAGGTCGTTGATATTTTATACAATATTCCCGGATCCCTTTCAGGGTATCGTATACCGTTAAGATATTATTTCCATCGATGCGGACTCCTTCCATTCCATACCCTTCCGCTTTATAGACCAGGCTTTCACAGCGATATTGTTCCGATACGGGCGTACTCAGTCCATATCCGTTGTTCTCCACCAGGAAAATGACCGGAAGATCCCAGACCGAAGCCACATTCAGCGCTTCATGAAAGTCACCCTCGCTGGTGCCTCCGTCGCCGGAGAAGACCAGGGATGCCTGCTGTTTTTTATCGAGTTTGTACGCGAGGGCTATACCGTCAGCGACCCCTAACTGGGGACCCAGGTGGGAGATCATGCCACAGATCGCGTGCTCCCTGCTTCCGAAATGAAAGCTTCTTTCCCGGCCGTTGCTATAGCCATCCCGGCTACCCTGCCATTGCAGAAATAATTTGGACAAAGGCATCTTCCGGGTGGTGAAGACCCCCAGGTTACGATGAAGGGGCAGGATCCAATCCTCCTCTCCCATAGCCAGGGTAGCCCCCGCGGCGATGGCTTCCTGTCCGATACCGCTGAACCACTTGCTGATCCGGCCCTGGCGCAATAAAACCAGCATCTTCTCTTCGATCATCCGCGGTAATACTATGCTTCTGTAGAAACGAATAAGCTCTCCGTCGTTAAAATCTTTTCTGTCAAAGTTCATACAATCAACCTATCAGATTATGAATTAGCGTTCGCGTTCCGTAACATTTTCGTGCTGCCGGGCGCTCCATCAACGTTCATCAGGGTCAGATTATTTCACGAGGGAACTTCCTCCTGGCCACTGGCCAGAAACTCGTTCGCCAGAACTTCGTCGAAGCGTCGTTCCTCGCTTCTCCTCGGTTGCCCTCACTTCATTCAGTTAGGCCGAAACGCCCGTGGCGTTTCCCTTAGCGATCTAAAAAATGCCGGCATTTTTTAGATCGGGTCTAATGATGCCCCTTCGGGGGGCTGACCCGTGGTCAGCCTTATCCGCGTCTCCTCTCGCCATCGTCTTCCCGGTCCTTGTAAAGAATGGAGGTGAGTATGGAAAGCAGCAGGCTGAACAAAAGAGCCCATCCGAATCCATCCACGCGGAATCCATCCACGAATTTTCCGGCAACCAGGACGATACCGGCATTAATGACAAAAAGGAATAAACCAAAAGTAAGAATAGTGATCGGTAAGGTCAGGATAATGAGTACGGGCTTAAGCAAGGCGTTCAGGATAGCCAAAACCACCGATAGCAAAAGCGCCGTCCGGAAAGTATCGATATGAATACCGTGCAGCACCGCCGACAGGCCGAAAGCAACCACTGCCGTAACAAGGATGCGGAGAAGGAAATTCATGTGGATCTTTTCGTCAAGTTAAGAAGAATATATGTGCCGACATGCACTTTTGAAAATTTAGTGCCTATCCGAGGCCCATGGCCTAACCGAGGAGAAGCGAGGGACGACGCTTCGACGAAGGTTATGGGCGGAGCCCGAGGTTCGCTCCGGTGGAGCGAGACGAAGGTAACCGAGCGAAGCGAAGGTTACGGACGAGAAAGAGCGACTCAATGTCGCTCTGACGAAGTTCTAGCGGAGCTGTTCATCTTATATGACCACCAACTCGAAGAAAGCTGCAGGATCCAGGTATTTTTTAGCCAGCTCCTGTAATTCTCCGGGGGTGATGGTCTTAATAGTGCGGATGCCCTGGTAGAAATATTCCCCGTCAAGACCATTGAGCAGGATATTCTTCCATCGGGAAGCTACCTGGAAGGGGCCGTCGAGATCTCCGAGGATGGTCCCGATCGTATAGTTGCGGGCCATCTGCAATTCTTCCTCTTCGATGGGCTCCTCGCATAAAAGCTGCATTTCTTTATAGACCTCTTCGATCGTGGCGGCGCATACTTCTTTTCCTGCTTCCGTGCTGATCAGCAGGGCGCTCTCCTGTATATTATTTACCAGGTAACTATAGATACCATAGGTATATCCTTTGTCTTCCCGGATATTATCCATCAGCCTGGATCCGAAAAAGCCCCCGAACACATTATTCAGTACCTGGACTTTCTGAAAGTCGGGATGATGCCGGTTGGGGAAGTTCCGGGCGATCCGGATAGAGCCCTGGACTCCATTCGGGTCATTTACGATATTATATTTCTTCTCTTTTTCCGGAGTGATGATGTACGAAGGGCCCGTATTTTCTTTACCAGGAGCCCGTAACGGCAAGCCGCCAAAATGAAGTTCCAGCTGCTGAAGCAGGGCGTCCGGCAATTTACCGGCTACAAAGATCCGGCAAACGCCGTTCTGGTAATATTTTCGGTAGTATTGTCTCAGTTCTTCCTGTTCCAATACCTGGTAGTCTTCCAGGGAACTGTATCTCCCATAGGGATGCGAGGGCCCATATAAATAAGCATCGATCAGGCGGTTGGCTACAAATTCGCTTTTTTTAAGGCTTACCTGCAGTCTTTGCTGCCCGTTCTTTTTATAGATATCCAGTTCTTCCTGCGGATATACGGAGTCGGCGATCAGTTCGGCAACCACCGGTAACAGCTCATTTACATGTTTGCTCAGGCAGTGCAGGGTAATATCGGCCATTTCATGGTGGCAGGCCCGGCCCAGGTGGGCGCCATAGTATTCAAAATGTTCATTTATATTAAAGGCAGTGCGGGTGGATGTGCCATTTTTTAATAAAGCATTGGCGGCGGCGGCTATGCCTTTTCTTTCTTCGTACCAGTTACCGGCGTCGAAGATCCAGTTCACCATCAGGACATCCACATTGCCCAGGTCGATTGCATATACCTCTACTCCATTCTTCAGTACATGCTTTTGATAAGGAGGCAATTCCAGGTGAAAGGCGGTAGCATCCTTTATAGGGGGGGCGATTTTTCTGTTTAGCATAATTGTTTGTTGTGTTCTATTGTCCTGATTCATGTCGCTGAGAGCGGACCATCGACCCTTTGGGTCTCGGGTCCGGGTCTCATGAGGCCCCTTCGGGGGGCTGACCCGTGGTCAGCCTTTGTGGTGATAATACAGGGTATTACTGTTATTGGGATCGAAGAGCTGGCGGCTGGTGCTCAGCATTTCATCGGCGGTCACGGCCTGGTATTTTTCCAGTTCCGTATTCATCATATTCACGTCGCCCAGTAATTCATAAATAGCCAGGCTGTTCGCGCGGTTCATCACGCTCATATCTTCGAATACGATAGCGGCCTCCGTCTTGTTCTTTATCTTTTCCAGCTCTTTTTCGGTTATCTTTTGGGTGCGGATCTTTTCCAGCTCTTCTTCGATGGCTTTATCCGCTTCGGCCAGGCTGACCCCTTTGATCAGCTTGCCTTCTATAACGACCAGGCCCGGGTCATTGGACCCTGTATGATAGCACTCGATCTGGCTGAATAATTTTTTCTCCTTGATCAGCGTCTGGTGCAGGCGGGAAGAACCGCCGCCTCCCAGCACTTCCGTGACCAGGTCGGCCACATAATAGCCGGGTTCTGTACGGGAAGCCATGGGAAACGCCTTGTATAGGGCATCCAGGGGCACATCTGCCGTTACTTCCAGCTTGCGGATCTCGTGTTGCAGGGGTTCCACAGGCAGGTTGCGTTTATATTTCTCCCCGGAAGGAATATCCCCGAACCATTTTTCCGCCAGGAGACGGACCTGCTCCGTCTTTACGTTGCCGGCTACGACCAGGATGGCATTTGCCGGCCGGTAGTATTTGAAAAAGAACTGTTGCACATCCGTTAGCTGTGCCTGTTCGATATGGCTCAGCTGGCTACCGATCGTCATCCAGCGGTAGGGGTGCTTTTTATAGGCCAGTTCGCGCATTTTAAACCACACATCCCCGTAGGGCTTATTGATATAATGCTCTTTGAACTCCTCAGAGACGACTTTTCGTTGCACTTCCAGGCTTTTCTCGCTGAAAGCCAGGGATAACATACGGTCGCTCTCCAGCCAGAAGGCCGTCTCGATATTCTCTGCCGGCAGCTGGATGTAATAGTTGGTAAAATCGTTGGTCGTATAGGCATTGTTCTCTCCTCCCGCCAGTTGCAAAGGCGTTTCGAAGTCGTCGATATTTACGGAACCGCCGAACATCAGATGTTCGAACAAATGAGCAAAACCCGTTTTGCCCGGGTCCTCATCCCTGGCCCCCACGTCATACAATACGTTCACCACGGCCATAGGTGTGGAGACATCTTCATGTACAATAACCCTCAATCCGTTGGACAGCTGAAATCTTTCGAAATGTATCATATTGCAAATCCTTTCCTTTTTGTTCACTACCGGGCTTCTCCCGATAAGGGAGTGCAAGTTAAAGAAAGTTCACCGATCCGCGCCAGGAGTAGGCATAACCTGGATTTTGGCCCGGGAGCCGGGGGCAAAGCAGCGTTAAAGGATGCTTTTGACATGGAGGTTCAGCTGCTGGAGCGCGCCGTTCCGCTTTACAATGACAATAACCTTTTCGCCGATAGATTGCAGAATGTTCTTATAGGTCTGGATATTGTTGGAGAAATTATTATTGACGGCCAGAACGACGTCATCCAGCTTAAGCCCGGCTTTTTCGGCCGGGGACCCCCGCATAATATCTCCTACCCGTATTTCCCCGTCTACCCAGTAAATGCCCAATCCGGTATAGGAATAATCGAAGGGATCGCGGTAATGGGAGTTGGGGATCAGGTAAATTTCCCGGTGGTCGTAATTGAGGGTCACGTTGAACCGGCGCAGGATATCATTTCCCAGCAGGCCGCCCAGGTTCGGATAAGACGTGACATTATAATCATCATCAAAGATATAGGTCGGCACTTTTCGAAACCGGTAGGGCCCCAGCCGTACTTCCTTCAGGGTGGTTAGCCGCATATTGGCCTTGCCGCCCAATCCTTCCGCCTGGGTGGCGTAAGTTTTTTTCCGGGGGTCCAGCAAACTGCTGTCGCTCACAAAATCCGAGGATAATAACAGGCAAAGGCCGGCTCCGGTATCGAAATAAAACCGGGAGTTGATGTTTTCCGCATCTCTTACCTGGGCGGCCTGTATCGGAAGGCTGGCAATGACCGGTTTGAGCAGGTGGCCTCCTTTGGGGTATTTAAAAGAGCCTTTGGAGTACACGTATATCTTCAGGCTATCGTAATCGACTTTTACAATGTAGCGGGAAAAAAAGCTGTATCCCACGATGCCATCGACCTTCTCCCCATAGACACTGCTCAGGATATCGTAATCGTTCACATGAAAATTAAGGCTATCCACTGTCAGGCCGGGCAGGTGGAGGGTCTCATTGTAAATAAATCTTACCTGTCGTATGCCGGCAATGCCCAGGATAGTCTTATCGGAAGGAAGGGTCTGGAGTTTGAGCCTGGTGACCGTGGCAGAATCCAGGGAAATACCTCCGCTACCCGTATCCAGGATGAAATTGAGGCTGTCCGGAAAATTACCGAAGCTCGCTCTTATAAGGATCACCCCCCCCGTAAACACGGTGAAAGGAAAGCTGGTGATCAATTTGGCCGGGGCCGGTATAAATTTTTCCTGGGCCTCCAGGCATCTGCCGGAAAAAAAAGCCAGGCAGGTCAAGGACAGGAAGAAAAGCATCCTGTGGAGACGACGTGAAAGATAAAGCATGGATGGGTGTATTTTCTGGCAAAGCATGGTTAGTGGCATTCAATCCAATAAATATATTACCAAATTATTGTTATCACAAGCCGTTCATCCGGAAATATTTATCTTTTAAACCGGTTGCAAGATCCTGTCAACAAGTAGAAGGATTCCTTCAATAGACTTTACCCGAAATATTCCGCCCCGGCGGAAGGATTATCTTTCAATGAATCCTTCGCAGGAACACCTAACTTTGCTGATCAATAAATGCGGTGCTATGAATTTGTCCGAACTATATACGAAGGCATTGAACCGGGAATTCCTGGATGCGGAAGAAGGAGTATTTTTATTTGAGAAAGCCCCTCTTACGGAATTGATGTACCTCGCCAATGAGCTACGAAAATTACAGGTACCCCATGGTAAAGTAACCTGGCAGATCGACCGGAACGTAAATACCACGAATGTCTGCCTTGCCAACTGCAAATTTTGCAATTTCTACCGGATTCCGGGTCATGCGGATGCCTATATCACGGATATTGACACGTATAAAAGGAAGATAGAAGAGACTTTCCGCTGGGGAGGGGATCAGTTGCTCCTGCAGGGAGGACACCATCCGGAGCTGGGACTGGAATTCTATACTTCGCTGTTCCGCCAGTTAAAGGCCCTGTATCCCACGCTGAAGCTTCATACCCTCGGGCCGCCGGAAATAGCGCATATCAGCAAGCTGGGAAAAATGAGCCACCATGATGTGCTGGTGGAATTAAAAAAAGCGGGAATGGACTCCCTGCCCGGAGCCGGTGCCGAGATCCTGGTAGACCGGGTACGTCGCCTTATCAGCAAAGGAAAATGCGGATCCCAGGAATGGCTGGATATTATGCACGAGGCCCACAAACTGTATATTACCAGTTCGGCTACGATGATGTTCGGGCATGTGGAGACGCTGCAGGAGCGAATGGACCACCTGATAAAGATCCGCGAGGTGCAATCCAGGAAACCAGAAGAAGCAAAAGGGTTCCTGGCATTTATTCCCTGGACCTTTCAGGACGTAGATACGCTGCTGACCAGGATCCGGGGGGTGCATAACCTGACCACTCCTGAAGAGTACATCCGCATGATCGCCATCAGCCGGATCATGTTGCCCAATGTAAAAAACATCCAGGCTTCCTGGCTGACGGTTGGCAAGCAGACCGCCCAGTTATGCCTGCATGCCGGCGCAAACGACTTCGGCAGCATCATGTTAGAGGAAAATGTGGTCAGCGCCGCCGGCGCTCCCCACCGTTTCACGGCTAAAGGCATCCAGGAGGCTATCCGGGAAGCCGGTTTTGAACCTCAGTTGCGCAACCAGCAATACGAGTGGAGGGAGATACCGGCCGTCATGGAGGATCAGGTTATAAACTATTAACTATCACCTATCTAAGTATTTACCCTAACTTTTTTGTAGTCCCGGAAACTTAAATCGCCAATTTTGCGTTCTAGGGGGAAGGACCCTGCTAATAATATTCCATGAAAAGCCCCTTCCGCAAACTAATACGTATATCGGTTGTCTTGTTTGTATTAGTTCTTTTGTTCAATTTTTTTGGATATTATTTTAACCATATAAGATCCATTGAGAACAAAGAGCTGATTGAAGCCGTCAATCGGTCAGGACACCAACAAACGCTTTGCCAGCAAATTGCCAAAGAGTCCATCCTGTTATTGAGTGATCCCGAGAGTAAAAAAAGCGATGCTTTAAAGGACACCCTCGGCCGGCACCTGCTCCTTTTTAAAAATGAACAGGAATTTCTGCAGAGGCAGGCCGGAGCGACGCCGCCTCCTGTTCCCCAACGTATTTTCCAGATCAAACTACTCCTTTCCAGCTCCCGGCAGTTCTTTCTGCCCATGATCGATATCGGAGAAGAGATCACCCAGGCCGATTCTTCCCTGCTCGCCATGAATAAAACTCTCTATCTGCGCGAGCTAATGTACAATGAGCAGAAATTCAGCTCGCTGATGGACCAGGTCACCCAAACGTATGCTGAAATGGTGAATGAAAAGAGCCGGGAAGTATCTACGCTCGACACGGGGAAATTCATCTCCCTGATCATTGCCATTATCTGCCTGATCTGGCTGGTGCTGGAGCCTGCTTTTAAAAAGGGGGAAACGAATTACAAGGAGCTGCAGAAGGCAAAGAATGAATTATTGAATGAAAAGAAATTTCTCGCGTCCATTCTGCAATCCCAGACCAACTATGTTATCCGGATCAACCGAACCGGTCATTTCACCTATGCCAATCCCGCTTTTCTAAAGACCTTCGGGTATACGGCAGAGGAAATCCCCTACATCCTTTTTTATACCACTATTTTTCCAAAAGACCTGGCGCGTTGCCAGCAGGTAGCTAATGAGTGCTGGAATAATCCGGGAAAAGTTGCCCGTCTCCTGATCCGGAAGCCTATAGCGCAGTCCAGGCAGTTTGTCTGGACGGAATGGGAATTCCTGGCTTTGCCGGGCGAAAATGGCCACGTCAATGAAATACAGGGGATCGGGCTGGATGTCTCGGAAAAATTACAGACGCAGGAGATAAAAGAAGATGCTATCCGAACGCTGTCCTATGCGATGACCTATGCCAAAATGGGTTCCTGGAAACTGGATTTCCTCACCGGGGAACTGTTCCTGAGCAAGGAGTTCAAAGCGTTGCTGGCGATGGAAGAGGAGGATCCCGATAAAATATCCCTGGATAGTTTTCTTCATCTATACATCGTTCCGGAGGATTTTACCCCGGTATCCGAAGAGTTTGCCAAATCCATCCAGCATAAAGAGGCCACCGGTTATGAAACCAGTTTCTCTTGTCGTATCATCACCAAGCAGGGGTGGATGCGTTACTTATCCGTAAAAGGAAGGGTCGTGGATGAACAGCAGGGATTTGGAATTGCCCAGGATATCACCGCCCAGAAAGAGTCGGAGAATGCCCTGTTGAACAGCGAGCAGAAATTTCGTTTGCTGGCAGAAAACTCGGAAGATATCATCAGCGTACATGCGATCGACGGAACGATCTGGTATCTGTCTCCTTCCGTCCTGACCGTCCTTGGCTATGAAGTGGATGAAGTGGTTGGAAGGTCTTTTGCCCAGTATGTTCATCCGGATGACCGCCACAAGTTCTTGCCGGAAGAGAAAATTCCTTCTTTTACAGATAACGAGAGCATTATCATCCGCTATCGCATACTCCGCAAAGACAGCACCTATATTTGGCTGGAAACTATTATCAAGCCCATTGTCGATGAAGAAGAGCTGGTCAAACTCATCTGTACTTCGCGCAATATCACGGACCGGAAGATCGCGCAGGAAAAACTGAAAAAGAAAGACCAGCTGTTGCAGGCAGTGGCTCAGGCCACCCATTCCCTGCTGATCAATACGGACCTTGACCAGGCTATTACGGAATCCATTCAGATGCTGGGTGGTAAGGCCCTTGTCAACAGGGTCTATTTATTCCAGAATCATTTCGATCCGGAGCAGCAGCAATGGCTCACCAGTCAAACCCATGAATGGACGGAAAATCCAGCCGACCGCAGGATGGAAACTAATCCCTTTGTTACCAACCTTCCTTTTGACAGCATTAAAAAGATCATCGAGCCGCTACAGGCCAATCAGGCCTTCCTCAGTTATAAAAATAAGGAAGAAGACCCCCAGCTGCAGGCTATTTATGAAACGAGCACTATATTGTCTTCCATAGCCGTCCCTATCTTCATCAAAAATAAGTTCTGGGGATTCGTAGGGTTCGATGAATTTAAAAAAGAGCGGGAATGGTCGGAAGCCGAATTCTCCATTCTGCGATCCTATGCCTCCTCGCTGGCAGCGGCCATCGAGCGCAAACAGATAGAAGTGGAGCTGGTCCAGGCCAAAGAGCTGGCCGAATCCGCCAGCCGGGCCAAGAGCGAGTTCATGGCGAATATGAGCCATGAATTACGTACGCCCATGAATGGTATCATCGGTTTCACCGACCTGGTGCTGACCACGGATCTGCAAAAAGCCCAGCGCGACTACCTGCAGAATGTGAAGAAATCCGCTTATGGATTATTGGGAATTATCAATGATATCCTTGATTTCTCCAAGATCGAAGCCGGCAAGCTACTGATCGATCATACGCTGTTCAAGTTAGACGAGCTGATAGAAGAGACCATCGATATGCTCACCTTGAAGGCCTTTGAAAAGAAGCTGGAGATGCTCTACCGGGTAGATCCTTCTATTCCTTCTCAATTCCTGGGAGATCCTGTCCGGATCCGTCAGATCATTGTGAACCTTCTGGGCAATGCCATCAAATTCACCAGCGAAGGAGAGATCCTCGTATCTATTAAAAAAGCCAGCGAAGGGTATCAGCAGGGCGGGAAAGATTATATGAAACTCTCCATCGAGGTAAAAGATACCGGTATCGGCATCCGCAAGGAAAAGCTGCAAAAAATATTCGAGAGTTTTACCCAGGCGGACACTTCCACCACCCGAAAATACGGCGGCACCGGGCTGGGCCTTACCATCTCGAGAAGCCTGGCGGAATTAATGGGCGGACATCTTACGGTAGAGAGCGAGCCCGCGAAAGGAAGCTCTTTTATCCTGCACCTTGTCCTGGAAATCGCTAATGAACAGCCGGAAGTGTCGCTGCCTCAAAAGGCGCTTTTGCACAAGGTGTTGATCGTTGACGATAATGTCACCAATCTTCATCTTATGCAGGAAACCTTCGGCTATTTCCACATCGTCTCTGAATTAGCCACCAGCGGACCTTCCGCACTGGCGAAAATCAAAGAAGCCAAGAATAACAACGACCCTTTCAATCTCATCATTACGGACCACCTGATGCCGGGTATGGATGGCATCACGCTGGTGAAGGAAATAAAAAAGCTGATCCCGGGCAATGAACAGCCTTTTATCCTCATGTTGTCGTCCATGGAAAAAAACATTTACCAGCATGAAGCCAGCAAGAGCGGTATTAACAAGTTCCTTTCCAAACCGGTAAAACTTCATGAATTACATGCCACGCTATTGTCTTTGTTCGAAAAGAACATGCAAAACGATCATTTGCATCCCTCTTTGCCCAATAAGGTAAAAATCTCCGAAGCTACCAGTGTCATGGTGGCCGATGACGACCCGATCAATATGCTGCTGATCTCCGAAGTATTGCGCCGGATGGGGTTCGAAGTAATACAGGTCAGTAACGGCAAAGAGGCATTGGACAGGCTGTCCGATTGTGATCCGGTGATCATCTTTATGGACGTCAATATGCCGGAAATGGACGGATACACCACAACCCGGCATATCCGCCAGCTGCCGGAACCCCATTGCAATATTCCCATTATAGCTCTGACGGCCGACGCCATGAAAGGCGACCGGGAAAAATGCCTGGAGGCCGGTATGAACCAATACATCTCCAAGCCTTTCCGATTGGAAGAAATCGATGCGGTATTGAGGAATTACACGTTGGTGGTATAGCGCGGGGTTTAATTGACGGTGATAGCGTTCTGCGCTTCTCCTTTCACCTCCTGATCATTGACGCTAAGGACGATCTTCCAGCCTTTTCCATCCTGGCAGAGGGAGAGCTCCACTTTCAGCTTTTTCATTTCTCCCACGCCGGGCAGCAGCGAAAAGACGACCTGTGTGCGTTTCTTTTCCTGAACAGGCTCTTCATATTGTCCGCTGAGGATAAAGGTTTTCTGGCCGCCGGTCGTGACGATACTATTGGTCAGCTGGCCATAGATCTCCCGGAATTTTTCTTTGACCTGTTCAAAATTGCCTGCTTCCAGTACGGTGCAGGTCCACCCATAGCCCTCATCCCGGGTGGCGCGATAGAGCGTTATAATGCAGGAGGAAGACCCCGGCAATTGAAGGGTGGATCTATATTCGGTAGTCTGACGGGCCTGGGCGATCATCTCCCCTTTGATATGATAAAAATGATTGGGGTAATCCTGGATTACTTTTTCAAGTATGGATTGAGTTTTGTTCGAAAAAACCCCTTGTGCAGACAGCGAAGCGGACAGCAGTACCGGCGCCAATGTGAGAATAGTGTTTCTCATAGAAAGGATTTCTGCCAAAATACAATAAATCCCGACCCTGTGCAATAGAAAAACTACGTCCTTGTTTTAACAGTTTTTTGCAAAATAAAGCGGTAAATTGACCGTTAAATACGTTCAAACAACGGTTAACCCATTCCAAACCAATACCAATGAACAAGACCCACATGTATTTTGGCACCCGTAACGCAAAGATCTACAAAGACATCTATCGTCCTTCTTCCAAGCTTTCCCGTTTTTTAGGTACTATTTTATCCGTGATCATCGTTGGACAATCCCCGGTGAGCAATCCTGATCATCACTATACCCGGAAGTCAAAATAAGCCTCCCTCCGGACTTCCACCAACTCAGGGAAGCGGGCCGCCGAAGCCACCACCTCTATCACCACCGCCGCCGCGGAATCTTCCCGGGAACATCCCCGGCATCCTTTTTTGCTGTGAACCGGCGAAATTATTCAGATTATAGGTGAACGTCAGCATCGCATAACGGGTCAGTACATTGGTCCGGGTATAGACTGCCTGTGTCGCCGTTACCGTTTTGCTCACCGAAGTATTTGAATTCAGCAGATCGAAGACACTGAGACGTAATTCCCCATTCTTTTTCTTAAAGAGCTGTTTGGCAATACTGGGCGTCAACAGGGGTACGCTGGCATTGTATCCGGAAGAGCCGGTATTGGTATAAGTATAATCCAAGGTGGTCGCAATCAGCCATCCGCTATTGGTATAGGCCGTTATTTCCGCGGAAAGGATCTGTGAAAAGGAATTCAGGCTACTCTGACCCTGGGGGGATTTGGCCGTCGACGCTCCTCCCGTACGCTTGTTGATATTATATTGGGAGGTGGAGCTGAAATTCATGTCGAAGTTCTTCTTGATATTCGTCGTCCAGGAGATCGTCTGGGATAAGGTCGTATTTTTTGAATAGAGGTGCTGAAATAGGTTCTGGAGGGCCTCTGCGGAATCCCTTGCCTGCAGGGTCTGGCTTTGGGAATAGTTCACATTCGTGATGAGATTAAGGTTGGACTTGGGTTTTTTCAGGGCAAATCCGTAATTGAAATAACCTGATACGTTATAGGTTCCATTCAAATTCACATAGGTGCTGTTCTGGCCCCCCTTCTGATTATAATAAACCGATGACTGAATATCATTGACAATGGTGCTCGCATTGATGGTGGCGAAGATGACCCGTTGTGTTCCCGGATCGAAGGAGGCGTACAACAGGCGGAGGCTATGGGTGAACTGTGGTTTCAGATTGGGATTGCCCACCGTGTAATTTATCTCATCGGAAGTGGTGGTCAGGGGCTGCAGCTGGGAAGGAGTGGGGGTGCCCGTTCTGCCCGAATAATTCAGCCGTAAGTGCGACGTTGTGGAAAAATGATATTGAAAATTGGCGGTGGGCGTAAGGTTTACATAGTTATGCGCCACGGTGATATTCTTCGTTATATTATCGCTGTTGAACCCGGTATATTGCAGGCCCGAACCCAGGGATAAATTGTATTTGGCATTCTGGATGCGGTAGTTCAGGGTAAACCGGTCGGAATTAGAGACGAATTTATATGAGTTGCTGAACAGGCTGTCGAAAGATTTATAGTCATGGGCCGAGTCCACAAAATCATAGGTATTGTTGATGGTCTTGCTCTTCGTGTAGGTATGATTATAGTTGAATTCCAGGATCTGGTTTTTCCCGATGGGCTCCGTATAGGAGAGCGTGGGGCTCAGCGTTACGGAATGCAGGGAATCGTTATAGAACTGATTGATCGAATCCACCCGATGGTTAAGCGTATAGAAACTATTAACCGCATAATTGTACCCGGTCCCGTTATTCACGTTAGCGGTCGTATTCATGTCCAGGGAGATCGTGCGGGACGGCTTATTGAACTTATGCCGCAACTGAAGATTGGCGCCGTTGATATTGAAGCCGCTGTTAATACTGGATGAGTGGCCGATCGAGCTACTGAAAGCCGAGTTGCTGCTATCCGCGACATAGGTATTAAAGGATGCGTCCGGCATACTCTGCTGGATGGTGACGTTCGGCCGGAAGATCAGGGAGTTGCTGCTGTCAAAGCGGTGCTCCAGGTTGAGATAGATACGATGGCTTTGTATCCGCTGAACGCTTGAATTACCGCCGGTGCTGGTACTGCTCGAATCCCCGCCGGCGGCATCTTTATTGGTTTTGAGGGTACTATCCTGCGTATTGACGGATACATGCTGGTAATTGTAAAAATAACTTCCGTACAGATCGGTCTTGGTTCCAAATGAGTTCTTGTAATTCGCACCTCCTGCCCAGACGGTCGTTACGCCTGTATTGCTGGTGCCGGAGCCGCCCCCACCACCTCCGCCGCCACGCCTTCCGCCTGAAGAGCCCAAAATGTCCTGCAGGGTAAAGTTCTGTTTATTGATGTTATTCGCCTGTCCCAGCAGGGAAATTTGCTGGTTATTGTCAAACCGATGCATATTGACGCTCTCGTCATAATTCTGGTCACTGCCCACGCCGGCTACCATTTTACCAAAATACCCCTGCCGCTTATCTTTTTTGGTAACGATATTGATGGTCTTGACCCGGTTGCCATCGTCGAAACCGGTGAATTTGCTCTGATCGCTCAGGTCGTCGAACACCTGTATCTTATCGATGACATCGGGGGGAAGATTCCTCGTTGCCAGTTTGGGATCATCACTGAAGAAGCGCTTGCCATCCACCAGGATCCTGGTCACCGTCTCTCCCTGGGCGGTGATATTTCCGTTCTTGTCGACCTGTACCCCCGGCATTTTCTTCAAGAGGTCTTCCGCCACCGCATTGGGCTTTGTGGCAAACATGCTTGCCGAATATTCCACGGTATCTTTTTTCATCATTATAGGCGGCCGCGAAACGATGACCGCTTCCATTTCATCACTGGATCTTTGCATATATAAGGTGCCCAGATCGATATTATTATTAAGAGAGTCGGCAGCGATGGAGAACGTCCTGGACAGGTGCTGATAGCCCTCGAAACTAATGAGCAGGTGATATTTGCCGGGATTTAAGTTTCTGACCAGGAAGGCCCCCTTCTTGTTGGTGACGACAAATTGCGCCGCGTTGGTATCGGCATCCGGCGTTGCCGAGACGGAGGCTTCGCTCAGGATCTGTTTGCCGGCGGTATCCACGATAGAGCCTTTTACCGAGCCCCTGATCTTTCCGGGTGCCTGAGAAAAAGAGTGGAAGGAGAAAAGCAGGAGGCCCAGCGAAAGCGATAAAACATATTTTTGCAATGGAAAATTCATACCGGACGATTGTACTGATTGACTGCTAAAATAATAGCTCGTTTACTCTGGGCATACCCCAGTGTTATCAGTGGCAAAAATTGATTGCCGGTAGGGTGAATTGAGATAGGGGCGATCGGCCTTGTCGGTGAATACGGCCCTCCGACGCAACCGGCGGCCGGTCCTCGCCCGGACTAGGAGAATAGGTATTCCACATCGGCCTTGGTAAGGCTCTTCACAAATCCATCATCGTCGGCGATCAGGTCTTTGGCCAATATGCGCTTCTTTTCCTGTAATTGAAGGATCTTATCTTCGATGGTGTCTTTACAGATCATCCGGTAGGCAAATATATTTTTAGTCTGGCCGATACGATGGGTCCGGTCAATGGCCTGTTGTTCCACGGCAGGGTTCCACCAGGGGTCTACGATATAGACATAGTCAGCGGCGGTAAGGTTAAGTCCCACGCCTCCCGCTTTCAGGGAAATCAGGAATACCCGGGCGGTATCGTCATTCTGGAAGCTTTGTATAGCTTTCTCCCGGTCCACGGCCGAAGTGCTTCCGTCAAAATATTCATATTTCACGTCCAGCTCTTTCAATCTCTCCCGGATAAGGGCCAGCATGCCCAGGAACTGGGAGAAGATCAATGCCTTATGATCCCCGATGTTTTCCGTGATCTCCCGGGCCAGCTCATCGAGCTTAATGGAATGATTGGGATAGCGGTCTGTTTCGTTGAGGATAGCCGGAGAATCGCATATCTGCCGCAATTTCATCAGACCCTGCAGGATGGTCAGCTGTGACCGCTGGATGCCCTGTGTTTCGATCGTTCCCAGGATTTTATCCCGGTAGTCATTGCGGTAGGCGTCGTAGACTTTCCGTTGTTCGTCTTCCATTTCACAGAACAGGATCGTCTCTGTTTTTTCAGGGAGGTCTTTCGCAACCTGTTCTTTTGTCCTCCGTAATATAAAGGGGTACAACAGTTTTCTCAGGTGGTCTTTCCGGTCCTGCTCGCCAAATTTATCGATGGGAACGGCAAATTCCTGCCGGAAGAATTCAATACTACCCAGCATACCGGGGTTCAGGAAGTTCATCTGGGCGAAAATGTCGAAAGTGTTATTCTGCAAGGGCGTACCACTCATGCAGATCCGGTGTTTGGCGTGCAGCAGGCAGGCGGCCTTGGTAACCTTGCTGCCGGGATTCTTGATAGCCTGGGACTCATCCAGTACGGCGTAATCAAAGGGGATGTCCACCAATAATTTAATATCGCTGCGCAGGGTGCCGTAAGTGGTAATGATCACATTAAATTCTGAAAGCGCCTGTTTGTTCCGTGTTCGGTCCCCTCCGTGGTGGATATGATAGGTCAGACTGGGCGCGAATTTCCGGATTTCATTTTCCCAGTTGAACATCAGGGTGGTGGGGCAGACTACCAGGGCATTCAGGTGCTGGTGGGCCTCCTTATAATGGTGCAGGTAAGAAAGGGCCTGTATGGTTTTACCCAAACCCATGTCGTCGGCCAGGATCCCTCCCCAGTTGACCTCCTGCAGGTAATTGAGCCAGTGGAAGCCATGGACCTGGTAGGGCCGGAGGATATGGTCCAGGTGAGCGGGAGGCGGTATTTCCCGGATACGGTTGAACTCCCGTAATTGCTCGTATTTCTCTTCCAGGCGGATGATCAGCTCCTCTTCATTGCGATTATCATACAGCTCATCAATTACGCTCATATGATATTTCGAGAGCCGTAACTGGTTGCTTTTCCCTTCTCCCACCCGGAACAGCAGGGAGTATTTTTTTATCCATTCTTCCGGCAGCACGCCCAAGGTGCCATCGTCGAGAGGGACGAACTGCTGCCGGTTGGCCAATGCTTTTTTTACATCCGCGATCGTCACTTTCTGGTCGCCGAAGACGATATCTACGCGGGCGTCAAACCAGTCCGTATTACTGCTGATATGGATCTTTGTCTGCGGTTTGGCCGTATTGAACCGGAAGTTTTTAAGGGCTTCAAAGCCAAATACCGGTATTTTCATTTCCTCCATGGCGTCCACGAAGAGGAAGAACCAATTATTCTTTAATACGTCCGTTCCTTTCAGGGCGAGGCTATTGGAGCCTTCCGGGTGAATGAACTGGGAATGAAGGGATTCCAGTTTGTGGAAGAATTGCAATTCCGACTCCTTATTCCGATGCACGACCAGGACCTGGGCTCCATCGGGGACAATAATCTCGTCTTTTCCGCCCGGCCGGGTCTCAAAACCCTTGTAGGAGAACAGGGGTTGAAATACCAGGTAATCTCCTTTTTCCTGGAGTAACAGCTTTTTTTCCGGATCTCCGTCTTTCACTTCTTTTACCAGCACTTCGTCAAAATCCACATGGTAATCCTTGGTGAGCGGCAGGACAAAGGTTTTCAACTGCGCGGGCCAGTCTGCCTTATCGATCAACCATTTATCCTTCCCGGTAAATTTCTCCACCAGGGCGATATCTTCCGGTTTATTCCAGAGATACAGGTTGTTATTATAAAAGAAGACCACGCTGCTACTGCATTCATTTTGAGAGACCTCAACCGGTTGACCGTTGATTTTTACATAACAAAGCAGCTCAAACTGATCTTTTTGCACGGACACGTTAAAGAAAGGGGTAATGGTATCCCCCGTTATCCCGATGGGCTGAAGGTTGGCGGTTTTAAATGGCTTGTGCCCGTTGAGGAAAAAGATAAACGGGTTAGCATTCACTTCCACGAACAATTTCTTCAGCTTGGGGTGCAGGTATTCCACCATCAGCTTTTTCGTCTCTTCCGGGAGGTCATCTTCTTCGTGGTGAATGATATTTTCCCAGATACCGCTGAACGGGGAGTTTCGGCTGAGGTATTTACTGATTTCCGACCCCTGCATCTTACGTAAGGAGGGGATCAGTTGTTTATCGAATTCGTTGAAAGTGTCGGTATTAACGAATTTGGTGAGATCCATCTTCTCTACCTTACCGGAATAAGAGGACTGCTCTTCATTGCTTTCTCCGGCAATAGCATCCAGGGCAAAGCCCGGAAAGCCATCCTGGTTAAAGTTAAATACGATCCCAAGCCTTTGGGCTACTCCGGCGGGCTTCTCTTCCTCTGACACGACGGCAGCCGGCAGGTCGGCTTCTGCGGCCCTGGGCCGGCCTGTAGCCAGGGGCGCTACCCGTTTTATAGAAACATCCAACACCCGTAAGAAGGGTTTGCCCTCTTTATAGGTAAACTCGAATTTCCCTTTCAGATCATCGGACAGCGAATATCCGTAGGCTTCGAGTAGTTTATTTTTTTCTTTATCCCAATTCCGGATACTGTCAAAATAATAGGCCCCGTGCGCATGCAGCAATTGTAAGAAAACGATCACCTTGGGAAGACAAAGGGGATGCGCCGTATCCGGGTAATTGCTGCTGGTATCGAAATTCCGTTCTTCGTTCTTCCGGATCACAACCTGGTAGATTTGCCCGTCCAGTTCGACGGCCGCTTTTACGACCTCATCCTTGGCGTATTCGATCTTGGCTTTTTGCGTTTGCAGGTATTTTTCCGCTTCGATCAGGGTCTCGGGAGAGCAGAGCAGGCGGATGCTCTTCAGGTCGATGAATTTCATTTTCACGACCGTATGTTGCTGATCGTACTGTATCTGCTCCGCTTTGAGCATATTCCTGTCCAGCAGCTCCTGCAACTGGATAAGGGCTCCTGCTTCATGGCGGCAGATATCTCCCAGGTTATAAGGGCAGCTGCAGCGAATGGAAAGCGTCTTGGCATCCTTGAATTTCTGCACGTATACCTTATAGTACGTCGCATAACTGTCGTCTTTTACCCGGAAGGTAACAGACTCGAACAACTCGTCGTATTCGACCAGCTCTACATAGCCAATAGCATGGATTTTCTTTCCCCGGCGAATTACTTCGTCAGTCCCATTGGTATATACATATTTAATAAGGTGCGGTAACGCCATAGTTTTTTTTGACAATTTGCCGTTTTCAATGACAGGGGTCTTTCAGCCAGACTGAGGAAAATGTGCTGAAAATGCACTTTAAAAATTTAGCGCATCTTCAGCAAATATCTTATGTCGGTCCTTCGGACATGCCGCTTCCAGCGTCATTCAAGGGCAATCTGCAAAACTAAAGGAAAAAAGGTGAGTGTAGAAAAGATTTAGTCAATTATTAATCCTGGGGTAATACCTCAGCGCTTTGTCCCGGGTTTTATTCGTCCCTCGCTTGTCCTGGGGGTAAAATTTTGGCGCTTTCTTTTGGAATAGCCCTTGCCAGGTATACCTTTGTGTGTAAAGATCATTCTGTTAAACCGATTTATATGATCCTTCGTCTCAAGATCGTTGCGCTTATCCTGGTCATACCCTTTTTACCCTCCTTCGCACAAAAAGCTAAAAAAGCCGATAAAGTCACCCTTGCCAACCTGGAGGCCCATATCCGTTACCTGGCCGATGACAAGCTGGAGGGTAGGAGGACGGGTTCTCCGGGTGAGAAACTGGCAGGAGAATATATAAGTATCGAGTTCTCCAGGACGGGCCTGCAGCCCAGGGGGGATAATAATGGCTGGTTACAGGCTTTTGAGGTCAATGAAGGGAGACTGATAAGCCCGGATTCCTATTTTTCCGTCAATGACCGGGAGTTTGTCCTGAATAAGGAATATTTCCCGCTGACCATCAGCGCTGCGGGAACAGCCGCCGGTTCGCCTGCTATTGCCCTGCAGGAGAGTGGAGAGCCCTGGTTCCTGGATCTGAAAGACCTGATGGACGCAAGCCAGGGCAATCCTCATTTCGACCTTGGGGCCGCCATCCGGGCCAAAGCAAAGGATTATTCAAAAAAAGGAGCCAATGCCCTGATCCTCTATAATACCTCAAAAATAGCGGACAACCTCTCCTACGACCGGAAGGACAGGCCGGAGCCGGCAGTCATCCCCATCCTTTATATAACAAGGGAAGTAAAAAGGAAATACCTGAAAGACGAGTCGGCTTCCCTGGATATAAAAATAAAAGTGGGTTTCATTGAGAAAAAGCGGACGGGTCGTAATGTGGTAGGGTACCTGGACAATGGAGCCCCGAATACGGTAGTCATCGGGGCCCATTACGACCATCTGGGCTACGGAGAGGACAGCAATTCCCTGTACCGGGGAAGTGAGCGACAGATCCATAACGGGGCGGATGATAACGCCAGCGGGGTAGCCGCGACCATTGAACTGGCCCGTCTATTGAAAGAGTCCCGTTCCAAAAGCAATAATTATCTTTTTATCGCCTTTTCCGGGGAAGAGCTGGGGCTTTTCGGGTCTAAATATTTTGTGGAACACCCGACTATCGACCTGCAGAAGGTGAACTACATGATCAACCTGGACATGATCGGCCGGTTGAGGGACAGTACGCATACGCTGATCATCGGCGGTTATGGGACTTCTCCGGCCTGGGAGGAAGCCCTCAATAATGCCGGCAACAAAAAGTATTTCACCCTGCAATATGACAGTAGCGGAGTGGGCCCCAGCGATCACACTTCTTTTTACCGCAAGGGTATTCCCGTACTCTTTTTCTTTACGGGTATCCACAGCGATTATCATAAACCGACAGATGATGAAGACAAGATCAACTATCCCGGGGAGTTACAGGTCCTGAAATACATTTACGGGATCGTGGAAAAGATGAACAGCAAGGGCAGGATCGCGTTCGCAACCACCCGTGAGACCTTGATGGATGCTCCTCATTTCACCGTGACGCTGGGGATCATGCCGGATTATACTTTCAGCGGAACCGGGGTGCGGGCGGATGGGATCAGTGAAGGAAGGCCTGCGCAAAAAGCCGGGTTAAAGTCCGGGGACGTGATCGTGCAACTGGGAAGTTTCCCGGTGCCTTCGATGGAAAAATACATGGAAGCCTTGTCAAAGTTTAAAAAGGGGGATGTCACGACGGTGAAATACCGTCGGGGAAGTGAGGTTCTGGAAACGCCTGTACAATTTTAATTTGCGGGAGACGGGTTCCGGGAAAAATAACCCGTCTCCCGCAAAGGTCTAATGATGGCCCTTCGGGCAAAACGCCCGTGGCGTTTTTTAATCAATAAATCTTTTTCCGGTTACGGGATGGAGCCATGAAGCTGAAGTTAAATATCGATGATCTGACGGGGGAATTTTTCGAAGATACCCGGTTGCTGGGCGTTGTCGCGCCGGTAAAGGATTATCAGTTCTGCTGGCAATTGAATAACCGGCTGCGATTTGATTTTCGCATCAATAATGATATCGAGATCCAGTTGACCAAAAAGCAACGGAGGTATTTTTTCGGGGTCTATCAATATAGTGAGGCCAATAACTCTCTCCAGCATTTTCTTTACAACAACCAATTTGACGGAGAGTACCTGCTTCCCGAATTCAAGCACCTCGATTTTTTATGGTTGCTCAAAGGGGACCTGGTGACGGACGAGAAGCTAAAGGACCTGATCAATTCCGTCAAAGCTATCCCCGGAGTACAATTGGTGATGGAGTTGGTGCAGGATAAGATCAGGAATAAAGGACATTTGATCTTCTAAACCCAAAAACTATTTTTATGTGGGAAGAAAAGAATAATACGCTCTACCGGAAATTCGGTTTTAAAAATTTCTCTGAAGCTTTTGGCTTTATGACCCGTGTAGCGCTGGAAGCGGAGAAGATGGATCACCATCCTCTATGGACCAACGTCTATAACCAGGTTGAAATATGGCTATCTACCCATGATGCAGGGGATATTGTCACCGATAGGGACAGGAAGCTGGCTAAAAAGATCGACGCATTGGTCCCTTAGCCCTTGAAGAGGGGCAGGGAGAGGGGACAACTTTCGGACTATTTTTTTTGACCTTAGACGATTGGCCAATATATTTTAGTCTGCTTTACCCTGGTTCGAGTCAAAAAAATCGCTTCTTTCACCGATTGCCGTCCTGACGCATCTCATAATAATATCTTGCATGTCGGTACCCGAACTATGCAGGGGGTCAATGGCTTTTACCAATATCGTCCTCATTGTAAAAAGTTCCGCTCTGTTAAATTTTTTTGATCCTTTTACCAATTCCAGTTTCATTAGCT
>WNFI01417981.1_pt1 | contig 133816 bp, 114 predicted proteins | sample 5400471 | NCBI WGS metagenome assembly WNFI01 (sample SAMN13153348, study PRJNA577476) | soil metagenome | isolation source: 100 cm saprolite on Douglas fir-dominated hillslope | place: USA:California | collected 2013-09-17
CAGGTAAATTCGGATTGGAACGCCACTACGGGGCCCGCCTATATTATAAATAAGCCGGTCATCCCCCCCTTTCAGGTAAGTTCTGATTGGAACGCGACTACAGGCCCGGCGCAAATCCTTAATAAACCGACTATTCCCGCCGCCCAGGTAAACGCCGACTGGAATGCGTCCAGCGGCCCGGCGCTGATCCTTAACAAACCTGGGATACCTTCTTTGTCGGATGTTTTAACCTCGGGTAATACGGCCATACCCGGAACAACCGGTCAGGCTCCCATTGTCATGCAACAAGGCGATCTGCTGATCAGCCCGCAACCTGGAGCTGTGGAATACGATGGCCTGGCTCTCTATATTACGGATGGGCAGAGTGTACGCCATAACCTTACCCAAACGGACCGGGTATTTAAAGTCTATTCCTGGGACTACAATAACGACACCCTTTATTTTCCGCTGACAGGTTGGGACGTACAATATATAGACGATCCTACCTATGCCCCAACTGTGGTGTCGACCATCGACGTGGAAATAACGGTAACAGGTGGCACGCCAGCCGGGTCGGTTATTACCATGCAATTCGAAGGGCAAACTGTTTACACTCTGACGGTAACGGAAACCGCCGCGACTGTTTATTACGTTGTGGGAACCATCAAAGTGAATCAGGATATAAAATACCCGTCGGTTTTTTACATCAAAGGGGCCGCGGAAACAATTAACGGAGCAGGAAGTATTCAAAGCACCAATACTGCCTATTACTATACCACCGATGGGTTTACCAACCCGGTTTTAACTTTTGGCAGCTCTGCTTCCACCCTCATACGTATAGGCTGTACCTATACCGTAGATAAAAAGCAGCAGGGACGGTGGATTTATTCACCACTGCCGGGCAATCCATTTACTCCACCACCACCCCCCTCCGGCGGTGGCAATTTTTAAATTTTCTAATATGGCACTAACAACCATCAAGATCAGCAACCACAAAGTATTTTCAGCAGTTGAAAGGACTGTTTTGATTGACAGTTTCCAAGTGGTAGACAGCCGAAAGCAAATCTTTGTCTACTATACTCTCCAGTACATCCAAAATGGAGTGGACGTCTCGGCGCAATTCAGTAAAAAGCAACTACCTATTACGGCCAATAATGCGAAAAGCATTATCGTCCGGGACGCCAGCATGCAACCAATTCCCAATCCGCATTGGGACGGTAAGGACGCCGCGACTCAGTACGAGACGAAACCGGCCTACGATTATCTTATCGGGTACTTGACGCAGGCGGTTCCTGTTGCCAGCATTCTGAGCGCCTACATTACGATCAACGACCAGGATGGCTTCTTCGATAAGTAGTTAAAGCTCCTTTAAAGACCCTTTAAAATGGCAAGAACACCTGATCAGGTAGGCGCGGTCATCGATACGGCCCTCACTGACCCTACGGCTTTCCCAAATATAAGCCAGAGCGCAGTGGCGGAATGGCGGTTGTGGCGAAATATTGTCGCCATAACCATTTCCTTTTTTGAATCTATTCTTGACCTGTTTACCAGCCAAATGAACAACGCACTGGATACGAAGCAATACGGCGGTAAAAGTTGGTGGGGAACGAAAATGCTTGCATATCAGTCGGGGTATAATCTCCAGGTCGACAGCCAGGGCAATGTTTCCTATCCTACCATAGATACGTCAGCCCAAATTATCAAACAGGTCAGCATCCGGGAAGTGATGGTAAACAGTGATTTGATCCTGTTTATTAAGGTCGCTTCCACCGATGACAGCGGTAATTTTATCCCGTTGACCGCTGACCAGCAATTGCAGGTCCAGGACTATATCACCAGTATTAAGCCCGCCGGGGTAAAGACAAACCTGGTTTCCCTTCCGGCTGACACGATCTACTACAGCGTGACCGTGTTGTACGATCCATTGTTCAACACTTTCGATGTACAAAACAATATACTCGCCGCGCTGAGTACCTACCGGCAAAATATCGGTTTTGATGGTATTTTTTATCCTTCCAGCTTCCTGGACGCTATCGTACAAACCCAGGGCGTAAAAGGTGTACAGGTCAATTCGCTGCAAGGGGCGGCGAACGGCCAGCCGCTCGGAGCTCTTGGCATTTCCTATGAACTTGCCAGCGGGTTCCGCCACATAAGCGGCAAGCGAACCGTTTAGCATGGCTAAATGCCCTTACTTATCCATTAGTCCAGCTGATGGGTAACTTCTTATCCTTCCGGCAGGACGCCATGATCCGTGTCACTGTAACCGGGCAGACCATTAGTTTGCAGTGGTACTTGAACTATTTGCTTGACGTCGAATTGCAGCGTATTCTAATTGTTAATGACGTCTTTGGCGGATTTACTATTGGCCTGAGACGGGAAGGGCCTGCCGTCGCCAAGACGTTCGGATTAAGTACCGAGATACCAAACGAGCCCCAATCGATCCCCTTGCATGGAGAAAACCCGGCTAGTCTGCCATTCGATTTTCGCGTGATTATCCCGACCTCAGTAGACCCCGCCCAGGTGCAAGGCATCGTGAACAAATATAAACTGGCTGGCCGATCCTATGACATAAAAAGCAAGACCTCATGATAAAGCAAGTGCAACAGCCCGGTGTCCGTAATTGGTACGGGGACGATTTTACCGGCATACAAAACGAAGTATTTAAGGTATTGGAAGGCTTCTTCGGGGACTATGGGAATTACATAGTCTCGGGGTGTCAGGTGATCGTCAATAACGGCGTTTATAGTATTAATCCGGGTGTTGTTATATTATCCGATCCCACCGATGGGCCGCAACTGGCCTATTATCCTGGCAAAGGCAACGTCGGACAATGGCCTGTATACGTCGGGCTAAGTAAGACCACGACAAATGATACGTATGAAGACGGAAATAATAAGCCCGTACAGATAACCTATTCCGCTGTCGATTCTCCGAACCCTCCAGGCGGAAGCTACGTAGCCATCCAACAAAACGGCAGCACTACCAGGATTTGGGACTTAATACAAAATTCAACCCGCCGTTTTGTTACCGATGCGCTCATAAATCAATGGTCGCAAAACATTGTCCAGGCCGGTATGATGGTATGGTGGTCCAAAGCTGCCGCTCCCAACGGTTGGCTGGAGTGTGACAATTCGTACAGGAATATCGCCACGTACCCCAACCTATTCGCCCAGATCGGTACTACCTGGGGCGGGGATGGGGTCACAAATTTCAGACTTCCCCCTTCCCAGGGGTATTTTATTCGGGGTTGGGACCACGGCGCGGGAATAGATCCGGGTCGGGGGTTTGGCAGTATTCAACAGGACGCTTTGAAAAGCCACGATCATATTACGCACGCCCAGGGCAGGATTCCGGGAGCTGATGGAAACTCAGGTTTTCTTTCTGTGTCCCAATATGCGAACCTCCTTCACCGGTGACACGGAAACCCGCCCCAAGAACGTCTCCTTAATGCTCATTATCAAATATTGAAACATAAGAACATGGCTCAACTTAGATTAAAGACACCGATCAGTTATTATGGAGGCAAACAGAAGCTAATTCCTTACGTTTTGCCAGCGATACCAATGGATCATAAGCTATATGCCGAACCCTTTTGTGGAGGCGCAGCAATCTTCTTTTCGAAAGAACAATCTGAAATTGAAGTATTGAATGATACGAATAAAGAGCTTATTAACTTCTACAGGGTGGTCCAGAACGAATTTTCCGCACTGGAGAAGGAAATTAGGATTTCCTTGCACAGCCGGGATTTGCATAGAAAGGCATCGGTCATTTTCAACAACCCGGACCTGTTTACGGAAGTAAAAAGGGCCTGGGCGGTTTGGGTTTTGACCATTCAGAGCTTTAGTTCCATGCTGGACGGCTCATGGGGCTTTGATGTAGCAAGCAAAAATACAACGACAAAAAAGATCACCCATAAAAGGGAGGCTTTCACAGAGGAATTAGCAATAAGGCTGCAAAATGTTCAATTGGAATGCGCCGATGCCCTGTACGTTATAAGGAGCCGGGATAACGCCGAATCCTTCTTCTATTGTGATCCGCCGTACTACAATAGCGATTGCGGTCATTATGATGGGTACACCATTGAGGATTTTGAGATGCTGCTGAAGACCCTGTCGAATATAAAAGGGAGGTTTCTGTTATCGTCTTACCCATCGCCTATTTTGTTGGAATACGCTAAGAAGAAGAAATGGCCAATGTTTTCCATTGACCAAAATGTTTCTGTAAATGCTAAATCGGGTTACCTGAAACGAAAGGTGGAGGTGTTGACCTCCAATTATGCCTGGGGAGCTAATTCATAACCGGCCTCAACCAGGATGTTAGCCTCCCTGAAAGTGCATACGGCATAGTAGGGCTCGTCAATCATTACGACAAGGTGCGATTTGCCTGTAGTAGTAAAACAACCATTTGCAAAGTTGTGGGCGGTTTCCAGGTTCAAAAATTTAGAGGCTCTTTTTAGTACTTCTGCGGCTTCCATATTGGTGCGTTTTTGTAGGTCTAAGATCAATTTCTTTCCCGGCAAGTGCAAGCCTTTTAACAGATATTTTCGGAATAATACGGCACATAACTCATTTATTTTCAACGCTGCTTATAAATATTTCCCTTTATTTAAAAAACGTTATAACTTCCCTTCATAGGATAAGGTTTAATGGTTATGGCATTTGATTAGTGCAGCCCCTCTAAATGGGGCTTTTTTGTATTTACCCTCAATTCATTTGTATGAACAGTAATGAAGTCAAGACGGCAATGTGCAATCGCATATTGTTCTATCCCACTGCTATTAATGACACCTTCGATTTTAATGAGGCGTATAGAAAAGAGGCAGAGCGAGATTTGCCTTCAGATGACAAGGCAGTACATAGATTTTGGGCAACCGCTTGTAATTTAGATAAGAAGGTGCTTCTATTTATGATTAATACTGGGTTAATTGAGAAAGTAAATGATAGCAGCTATATGCTTGCACCCTATGGGATAGGCAAAAGAAGGAGCGGGGGATATTTCCCAATCGGGGATTCATTTATCGATGGCAATTCAAACCTAGAATTTAAGAAGTTTAAGAAAGACCTTATCGAACTTTTAGAGAAGGAACCAACAAAAAGCGCCAATATTAGTGGGTTCGTGAATCGTGTAATTGACTGCAAGAATAATGTTAAAGACGATGTTAGGAGATATCTGGTCCATTTGAGGCGTATGGGAATTCTTGAAATAAAGGAGGACGTAGAAAACCCAGGAACCGATTGGTGGTGGGGAGACTTTTTAGGTCACAATCCCCAAGCCGGAGGGGAAGTGACAGAGCTATATGTAGCTTTGACTAAGGATTATTTAACCAAGCCCTGGAAGGAAAAAGGAGCGAATTGGGTCTGGATAGAAATAGGAAAGTATGTAGTTGGTGGGGTGATCGGTGCGGCAATAACCATCGCCGCCCAAAAAATCCAAAAAACAGATGGCCCAAGTCCCAATTCGGACCAATCCACCCAAAAGCCGATTAATTCTAATCTACCCGTAAAATCGACAAAACCCTAAAAATTGGACATTTCGTTTTAAATTCCTGGACAATTCGTTTTACCGATTATACTCTCAAATAATTTTATATTGTTCATGTCTGTTATTTTAGAGCCATAAATATACTAATTTTATTAGCAATGTTTTTACCATTTTATTACCTATATCTCCGGTGGGGACAACCTCAATGGGGATGCAGGAAATGTTAAAAGCATATCGCACAACCCTTTACTTATACTAATCCGCTCCTATTCGCGTTAATCTGGTCAAATTCCTGTTATTTCGCGTCATGAAAAACCTCTTACCACGCTCGTCGACCCGTGTCACTCAACCCATCTCCCTGCAGGTCTTTTTTACGTTCCTGGCATTCTTCATCCTGGCGCTATCGTCTTGTGGCCATAACGGAAAGACGCCCGATACCTCCGGCATCGACCAGAAAGAAGTGCATATCGAACGCTTCGATACCGCTTTTTTTTCCATAGACTCGAACAATGTCGTTCCCGGGCTATATCGGCTGAGCAAGCAATATCCTTATTTCACGGGGGACTTCGTCGGCAATATCCTGGGAGCCGGCCCCCTTTCCGATACCAGCCACCTGGCCTTTCTCGCCACCCGGCAATTCCTTGTCAGTTATTTCCCGGTAAAAGATTCCCTGGAGCAGAAATACCCGCGTCTGGACTGGCTGGAAAAAGAATTGACCAAAGGCTTTCTCCTAGTAAAGTATTATTTTCCCCATTATAGCCTGCCCCAGAAAGTCGTAGCCTTTATCGGTCCATTCGACGGACCCGGAGTGGCCATCACCTCCTATGCCCTGGCGATCGGACTGCAATCCTACGCGGGCAGGAATTTTTCTTTCTATCTCAGCGGCAAAGGACAGGATCTGTATCCCATTTATATCTCCCGGCGTTTTGAACCGGAGTATATCAATGCCAACTGCCTGAATGCCCTGGCAACGGATATCTTTCCGGATAGCAGCGAGAACAGGCCCCTGATCGAGCAGATGATCATCAAAGGCCGCTACTGGTGGCTGGCGGAGAAACTGCTTCCTGAAGCGCCCGATAGCATCCGGACAGGGTATAGCCAGAACCAGCTGAGCTGGTGCGCGTCCAATGAAGCATCGGTATGGAATTTCTTTTTACAGAACACCGACCTCTATACAGTGGATCCCGATATCATCAAAAACTATATCGGAGAAGGACCCAAGACCCTGGCCATGCCCGATGCTTCCCCCGGCAATATCGGCGCCTGGGTCGGCTGGCAGATCGTAAAAAAATATGCGGGCGATCACGGCGATCTTACCCCGGAACAAGTGATGCGAACCCCCGTGCGGGAGATCTTCGATAAAAGCAAATACAAACCCAGATAAACCAGCCCTGGCAACAGTAAAATCATACAGTCCCTGTCGCAAAAGCGGACAGTTCTGAAAAGGAATAAGGATGTAAGAAACTGGCAATCAACTCCGTGAAAAACTGGCATTTTTAATGATGCTTATTGACTGAGCTCAAAATCACTGCCATGTTCAAAAATTATTTCAAGACCGCTCTCAGAAGCCTGGCCGGGAATAAGGCCTATTCCATTATTACGATCACGGGTCTGGCCGTCGGCATAACCGTCTGCCTGATCATCTTCGTATTCATCCGGTATGAGCAAAGTTTTGATGATTTTCATCCGGGTAAAGAACGGATCTACCGGGTCATGACCCGGGGTTCAAAAGAAGATCCCGGCCGCAATTCCGCCGTTCCTTTTCCCCTGCCTACGGCCATGAAAAATGATTTTCCCGATCTGCAAACCGCCGGGATCTTTTCCATTTCCAATATGCAGATCCAGGTGGTGGACAAAGCCGGGCAAACGGAGAAAAAGTTCAAAGAGAAATCCGGCGTCTTTTTGCTGGAGCCTTCCTTTTTTTCCATCTTTCACTTTCCCTGGCTGGCGGGAGAGCCATCGAAGGCGTTACAGGATCCTCTGTCAGCCGCCATCACGAAATCCACCGCCGAAAGATATTTCGGTAACTGGAAAGACGCCATGGGCAAATCCCTGAAAATAGAAGGCCATCGTGTCGTCACCGTCACCGGCATCATCGCAGATCCCCCCGCCAACACGGATTTTCAGCTGGGGGTTGTTCTTCCCTATAATTTTAGCTCCTTTTCAAAGAACAAAGACTGGTGGACGATCAATGGAAGCCACGGCTGTTACGTCATGTTGCCGCCGGATGTAAGCGCCGCTGCCATCGATCAGCGGCTCAATGCCTTCTCCAAAAAATACAGGAGCGCCGATAATAAGAATACCCAGACCCTGCAATCCTTAAGCCAGGTCCATTACGATGCGCAAGGAGGTAATTACAGCGGGAAGACCATTACTCCGGAACGTATCGGGACCCTCTGGCTGATCGCCGCCTTCATTCTCATCATTGCCTGCGTCAATTTCATCAACCTCTCCACGGCACAGGCTGTCAACAGGGCCCGTGAAGTAGGCGTCCGGAAAGTATTAGGCAGTAACAGAGGACAGCTCACCGGCCAGTTCCTTTTAGAAGCCTTTTTGCTGGTAAGCGCAGGAGTCTTTCTGTCCCTCCTGTTGGCTATCATGCTGCTCACGCCCATCAGGAGCGTTCTGGATATTCCACTATCCCTTACCCTATTTCAAAATGTTCCCGTATGGTTGTTCCTGGCCGGTATCACGGTGACCGTCACCCTGCTCGCAGGCTTTTATCCGGCGCTGGTGCTTTCCTCCTTCAATCCTATCACTGCTTTAAAAAGCAGGGTCGCTACCCGGAGCGCAAAGGGTATCTCCCTGAGAAGAGGACTGGTTGTCTTTCAATTCATTATTGCCCAGGGCCTGATCATCGGAACGCTGCTGATCCTGCGGCAGGTCAATTATTTTGAGCAGGCATCGATGGGCTTTAGCAAGGAAGCCATTGTCACGGTGCCCTTCCCCGGAGATAGTGCGGGCATCAGTAAGATCGACTACCTGCGCAACAAACTTTTAGCCCTGAAAAATATCCGGCAGGTGAGCTTTAACAACACTTCCCCGGCGGATGATGACAACTGGTGGACCGGTTTTAATTTCGACCATGCCGCGAAGGGCATCGACTTCGCCGCTATCGATAAATTCGTGGATGCCAACTACCTCAGTACGTATTCCCTGCCCCTGGTAGCCGGCAGGAATATCACCACGACCGACTCCATCAAAGAGTTCCTGGTGAATGAGACCCTGGTCAAAAGACTGGGATTCTCCAACCCCAACGATATCCTGAATAAGGAAATAAATCTCTGGAACGGCTTTGCCGTAGGCCCCGTGGTGGGCGTGGTAAAAGATTTCCATCCCTCTTCTTTAAAAGACTCGATGGCGCCCGTTTTTATGCTGAATAATAAAAGAGATTTTAATGCGGCGGGCATAAAAATAGGAGGGGAAGGCCTTGCGGCCTCCATGAGCCAGATTGAAAAAATATGGAATGATGCCTTTCCGAACTATGTTTTCGAATACCAGTTCCTCGATGAGAAGATCGCCGGCTTTTATAAAGAAGAGGCCCAATTATCCCGGTTCTATAAAATATTCGCCGCCATCGCGATCTTCCTCAGTTGCCTGGGGCTCTATGGCCTGGCTTCTTTCATGGCCGTTCAGCGCATCAAGGAGGTAGGCATCCGTAAAGTGCTGGGCGCCACTGTTGGAAATATCGTCTATCTCTTCTCCAAAGAGTTCATCCTTCTTATCGGAATTGCCTTTGTCATTGCCACTCCCATCGCCTGGTATTTCGTACACCAGTGGGTGCAGCAATATGTTTACCGCATTCCCCTAAACGGGTGGGTCTTTTTAACAGGGGGGATCCTTTCGGTCCTGGTTGCTTTAGCGACCGTGAGCTTCCAGGCGCTTAAGGCCGCCCTCGCCAATCCCGTTAAAAACCTGCGAACGGAATAGGCGAGGTCCTTTGCAGCAGGTCATTCGCGATGATCAGCGCTCCGGCTGCTATGGCAAGATCCAGCATGGAGGTGGTCCATTCCTGGCCGTTCCTGCTATCAGCCACTAATAACGGCACATGCAGCAGCAGGGTAAACAACAATAAAGTCACGCCCAATACCCTGGCAGCCAGGAGTGCCTTTTTATTAAGGAGGATACTGACCGCAGTCACGACGATCAGGCTTCCTATTAAATAATCCCAGAAAATCTTCAGGGGAAAGTATTCCGGAATTTTCCCTGTTACAAAAGACACCTGCATGAAATGTTGCAGACCCAAAAAGATCAGCGGGGTGGCATACAGATACCGGGCCGCCGTATTGAGATCAACTTTACCAACCACGAAAAACCTTCTCTCCCCGGTCTGGCCATCAAAGCCTATGCTGTCGGACAGGGCAAAAGCCGCTCCTGCCAGGGAGATATCCTGCAAGGTCCTTGTCCAGTTCAGGGCATTATGCAGGTCCGCCGCCATGATGACCGTATGCACCTGTAAAACAAAGATCGACAGCATGATGCCCAGCAGCATAGCGGCCAGCCTTACCATCCTATCAATGATAAAACTGATACCGGCGGCGAACATCGCTATCGCCGTAAAATACACCCAGAATGATCTGAACGGCATATAAGCCGGAACGAGGGTGGTAACAAAATCGGCATACATGAAATGTTGTATGCAGAAAATGATCCAGGGGATGGCAAATAAAATGCGGGCCGACCGGGTGAACTTTTGCATAGTAGGAGTTTTCTGGTTAAAGACAAATATCCTTATTGCAAAGGGTTGCCGGCCGGTCAGTCTACCAGGGGCCCTTCTCTCAAGCCATACTACCCGGTTAAGGACATCATTGCTGTTGGTGTCCTCATAAAGGTTACTGGTACGCCGGAAACCCCTATCCGTTATTTTCCCATCCGGCAAGGTATTTTTCCCGAATTTTATGGTTCATGAAGAGGCTGCTCCTGCATATCGCTTTCTGGGTACTCTATACATTGCAGGACCTTCTTATGTCCTTTACATGGGTCCGTCCATCATTGCCCGGCATCCCCGATGGCAGGATACTGGAAATGGCCACGGTCTCCACCCTGGTGACCCTGCTCCCTAAATTGTTGATCAGCTATTTTCTCCTGCTGGTCTCTATAAAAAAAATAGTTGCCGGCAAAACCCCTTTATACAGGACAGTTGCGGAGATCATCGGGGTATTCGCCCTATGCATCCTTATTTCCAGAGCAATTTCCACTTACTACATATTTCCCCAGGTTTACCAGGGACTATTGGGCAATTCTCCCTGGCTGGAGGTCCGAAGTATCCTGGTCGCCACGATGGATTTCGGCTTTATCGCAGGACTGGCCGCTTCTGTAAAATTCGTACGCATTCAACTGGCCGGAAAGGAAAAAGAGAAGAGCCTGGTAAAAGCGAAACTGGAGGCCGAATTAAAATTTCTCCGGAATCAAACGAACCCTCATTTCCTGATGAATACCCTGAATAATATTTATGCCCTTGCCCGGAAAAAATCCGACGATACGGCGGAAGTGGTCATGAAATTATCGGAATTACTCCGGTTCATGTTATACGAATCAGACGGGCATTTTATCAGCCTGACAGATGAGGTAAAAGTCCTGGAAGACTATCTCGACCTGGAGATGATGCGATATAACGACAGGCTTACGGTGAGCTGCTATAAAGAGATCGACAAGGATAACTACCGCATAACTCCCAGGCTCTTACTGCCTTTTATAGAGAACGCTTTTAAACACGGTATCAGCGAGACAAGGTTCGAGTCCTTTATCCGTATCGATATTAAGGCAAAAGAAGGAAAGCTCCATTTTTCCATTGAAAACACCAAAGAGAATACCCATCCCGGCATGCCCAGGAATAATATCGGGCTCATTAATGTAAAAAGACAGCTGGAGCTTACCTATAGGGAATATGAACTCGATGTGCACAACGGAGGTGATATTTTTTCCGTAAACCTTTCCATTAATTTAGAAAGCCATGTTGAAATATAATTGCATCATAGTAGAGGACGAGCCTCTTTCGGCGGAGATCCTCACGGACTACATAAAACAAGTTCCTTTTTTGGAGCTCAGATCCGTTTGCGTGGATGCGATCTATGCGATGGAAATATTACAAAAAGAAAAGATCGACCTGTTATTCCTGGATATTCATTTGCCCAGGATCAAGGGGCTGGAATTTTTGGAATCGCTGAGAAATCCCCCTCCCGTTATTATCGTATCCGCTTATAAGGAATATGCCCTGGAAGGGTTTGAGCTCAACGTGATCGACTATCTCCTTAAGCCGGTAAGATTCAGCCGCTTTTTAAAAGCCGTGGGTAAGCTGCACCAGCAACAGCCCACCCCTTCGCTGCCTGCGGCAACGGTCATACCCGGCGAAAGAACGCATTTCTTCTTTTCGGTAGGAAAAAAGAAAGTAAAAGTCTTTCTCGACGAGATCCTTTACATTGAAAGCCTGCGGGAATATGTCAGGATCACCACGAAAGAAAAAAATATTCTTACAAAATTCCAGTTAAGCAGGATTGAAGAGCTGCTGTCTCAAAATAATTTCCTGCGTATCCATCGCTCTTTTATCGTGGCAAAAGATAAGATCAACGCCTTTACCACCGTCGACGTCGAGATCAATAACAAGCAGATCCCTATTGGCAGAAGTTATAAAGAATTAGTCCTGGCCCAGCTGGAACAGGGATAAAGGCTCTTTGTATACCCTACCCTGTCGTTCGTGGAATAGTGGCATCCTCCTTCGGCATTTATATTAAATTAGGGATGCCATGAAATACTATTTTATAAAATCGCCTTTACTCCTGGTGATCTCCCTGATCGTTCCCAGCTGCCGTATACCTGCCATACAGGATACCCGCGGTCCTTCCCCGGCAGCCGGAACTACGATAGCCGGGTCTAAAACAGCCGATCAAAATGCCGTCCGATCCGATAAGGGCAGGGCCATTTCTGTAGATGGAATTGTGGAATTGTATTAAGCCGGTTTCCTGCCCAATTCCCGCATCATGCGGAAATGTGAGGCAATGGCACGGGTCATCGTGGGAAATTCATTGTAGGCTATCCCGAAATCCCGGCAGGTCTCCTTTACAATCTTGCTGATCGCAGGGTAATGCACATGGCTGATACGGGGGAATAAATGATGCTCCACCTGGAAATTCAGTCCTCCGACATACCAGGAGATGAGTTTGTTCCGGGGTGCAAAATTAGCAGTGGTCTTCACCTGGTGGATCGCCCACTCTTCATCTAATTTTACCGTATCGTTCTCTTCAATATGGACAAATTCAGCGTTCTCTACCACATGGGCCAGCTGGAAGACGATGGCCAGGGTCAGGCCCAGGATCATTGCCATAGAGAGATAGCCGATGGCCCAGGTGCCCCATCCTACAAAATAAGCGGGGATCAATACATAAAACACCGCATATAATACCTTACTAAGCCAGAAAATGATATGTTCTTTAACACTCATTTTCTGAAGAGGGGTAGAGACTATTTTCCGTTTGAAATATTTATTAAAGTCCATCATGGCCACCCAGGCAATAGAGGAAATGGCATAGACCAGTACCACATAGATATGCTGGAACCGGTGGGCAGGCACCCATTTCTGGGAATGGCACTGACGCATCACGGGGCTTTTGGCAATATCATCGTCGATGCCGTCCACATTGGTATAGGTATGGTGAATGATATTGTGCTTGAATTTCCAGATAAAGGCATTCCCGCCCAGGGCATTCAGGGAGAGGCCCATCAGATCATTTACCCAGCCGCGGGTGGAATAGCTGCCATGGCAGGCATCATGCATCACGTTGAAACCGATACTGGCCAGCAGCAGGCCTAAAATCCCGCATAAGGCAATACCTGCGAAAATGAGGCCTCCGGAAGCTGCCGGTCCGGAGCTGCGGAAGAGCCATATCAGACCCACATAAATGACCAGCGCGCCGGGGACCAGGACGACGGTCTTGGCATATAACTTCCAATTCCCGGTTTTTCTGATCTTTTGCGTGGTAAAGTACTGATCTACAGAGGCCTTGAGGCTGGCGTAGAAGGAAGTTTTCTTATTGTTGAAACTGAGTTTAGTCATAAAGGAGCTTTTCCGGCTGATACCCTGATAACCAGGATACTGGCAATCATATAAACCCTTTTTAGGAGGATTTATTGTGAAGGTAGCAAGGTAGACAAGTTTGTTAATAAGGGAAAATTAATCGTGCAGAAAACTGTTAAAAAGGCCACAGGCCTTTTGCCCGAAGGGCCATCATTAGACCCGAAAGCCCGAAAGTCCATCTTTCGGGCTTTCGCTCCCGGGCAAAAATCATTTTTTGGTTAATTATTTCCTGATTCTCTCCTTCAACAGCTTCCGGGCAGCCTGGATCTCCGTGATATCCTTAAAAGAATCCTTGGGGATCAGGAAAAAGGACCGGGCATCGAAATATACATGGAAAAAATACGCTGTTTCCTTAAACCCGCTGAAATCCCTCCATTCCCATAACTGTTGTCCTTTTTTGGTCTCCAGCAGGATACCCTGGTCTTCCAGGCTCAGGATAAAAGTATCCTGGAAAGTGGCCGATTTCTTATAAATGCTCAGGGGGAGGATTCTCCGGATGGAGATCCAAAGGAAAAACCACAACACCGAAAAAATGAGAAAAGGCAGCGGTTGTATCCTTTTCAGGGCAAAAAGGACAGCCGATAAAATAGCAAAAACATTGATGAGGATCACCAGGATCTTTATTTCCGGCCGGCCAAAAAAATGGCCGCGCAAGCCATCCAGCACTTGTTTCTTATTATATCCGAATTGAATAGTCATTCCCGCAGATTAAGTAGAGGCGAAAATAAGGAAAAAGGGACTCCCGAATGAAAGAGGCTCCCAATAAAAAATGGCCATCCCGAAACCTCAGGATGGCCGTTAAAAAATTGTACTTACCAGGAATTAGTTGCCGGATCCGTTAACGGACGTCCCTGCAATGACCATAGTGACGATTAGCTGCCTCACCGGGTGTTACACTTCGGGCGCAGGAAGACAAAAAGGAAAGAATGACGAGGGCGGCCAGGATACGTTTCATGTTTTTCGGTTTAGGTTATTTACGGATTACTTTAACGAAGAAAATCATATAAAATTATCTAATAGAAAACCCTATAATTTCTCTTCAATTGCGAGGAAAAATACGGTCAATTCGTGTAGAAAAAAAACTATTTTACTAAGCTTACCCTAACAAATGAGACAAAAATGGCCCACGGGGCCCCTGTCCGAAGGACAAGACCTGGCAAAAAAATCCCCCCATGGACATGCGGCCTTTCGGCCACAGACTAACTGCACCCCATACTATTGCCACAATTCAGGCATTTATAGCAGGTACCGCTGCGGATGGTGATATGACCGCAGGTGTTACAGGCAGGAGCATCGCTCTGCATGCTCTTCGCCGCCGCATTGATCGCATCCAGCCCATTATCCGGCCGGGGGGTCGCTGCGGTCCGGTGTGCATGGACCGCATGGGCCGCAGAAGAGATATTTCCCGCCGGAGAAGTGCCGGCTTTCGCCACGATCCGCACATCACTTAATTCGGGCGTCCTCTTATCATACTCCAGAGAAGTGGGTATCTCGTCCCAGTCATCGGCGCCGGTATTAGCTACTTCCGGCCTGTCCAGCACATGCACCAGGTCGGTCCGGCCCAGGTATTCATAGGCCAGTGACCGGAATATGAAGTCCACGATGGAGGTAGTGCTCTTGATATTCGGGTGATCCACCATACCGGACGGTTCGAACCGGGTAAAGACGAATTTCTCTACGAACTCTTCCAGCGGCACTCCGTATTGAAGGCCAATGGAAATAGCGATGGCAAAGCAATTCGACATACTGCGCATAGTAGCCCCTTCTTTCGCCATGTCGATGAAGATCTCGCCTACCGTTCCATCGCTGTATTCACCGGTGCGTAAAAAGATCGCCTGCCCGTTGATCTTGGCTTTTTGGGTAAACCCACGGCGTTTGGCGGGCAAGGTCCTGCGTTCTACAATAGTAGCCAGGGCCCGTTTAAGCTTGGTATCAGGAGAAGCCTGTACTCTTTTCTGCACTTCTTCCAGCAACTCCTGTACGGTGAGCTTGCCCAGGTCGACAATATTGGACTCATTGTTCACCGGCGCGGATTCCCCGCCCGTGCCGGAAGCAGCTTCTTCTTTTTCGGCCTCCGTTTCCTTTTTCTTCTTATCGGATTTGGTGCTGAGCGGCTGTGATAATTTAGAGCCATCCCGGTACAGGGCGCAGGCCTTCAGGCCCAGTTGCCAGCTTAGCATATAGGAATCGGCAATCTCCTCCACCACCGCCTCATTAGGCAGATTGATCGTTTTGGAAATAGCGCCGCTGATAAAAGGCTGTGCGGCAGCCATCATCCGGATATGCCCATGCGCATGGATGAAACGCCGGCCTTTCTTGCCGCATTTATTGGCACAGTCAAAAACAGCCAGGTGTTCCTCTTTCAGGAAAGGGGCGCCTTCCACGGTCATAGTACCGCAAACGTAACTATTGGCGGCTTCGATCTCTTCCTCAGAGAAGCCCAGTGCTTCCAGCAGGCTCCACTCGAAATTATAGTATTGGGCAGGCTTGAATCCCAGACGCTGCAGGCATTCTTCTCCCAGGGTGTATACGTTGAATACGAAGCCGATCTCGAAGGCGGAGCCGACGGCGGCATCCAGCTTTTTGATCTCTTCGGCAATAAATCCTTTTTCGCTGAGGGATTGATGATTGATCGCAGGAGCGCCGGCAAAAGTTCCGGACCCAACGGCATATTTAATGATCGCATCGATCTGTTTGTCGGTATACTTCAGATGCCGGAGGGCTGCCGGTACAGACTGATTGATGATCTTAAAATAGCCGCCACCGGATAATTTTTTGAATTTCACCAGTGCAAAATCCGGCTCTACGCCCGTAGTATCACAATCCATTACCAGCCCGATCGTACCCGTAGGGGCGATCACGGTGGCCTGCGCATTCCGGTAGCCGTATTTTTCGCCCAGCTGAACGGCCTCATCCCAGGCTTTGGTGGCTGCTTTTAATAAATAATCAGGGCAATATTGGGCTTTGATCCCCTGCGGTTTGATCTCCAGCCCTTCATACTCGTCGGCGTCGTAGGCAGCCAGGCGATGATTGCGCATGACACGCAACATGCTCTCTTTGTTCTCTTCATAGCGGGGGAAGGCGCCCAATACACCGGCCATCTCTGCCGAGGTCTTATACGCCACACCGGTCATGATAGCCGTGATCGCCCCGGCAATGCCCCGGGCCTCTTCACTATCATAAGGGATCCCCATGACCATCAGCATCGAGCCCAGGTTGGCATATCCGAGCCCCAGCGTCCTGTAATCATACGATAATTGCGCTACTTCTTTGGACGGGAATTGCGCCATCAGGACGGATATCTCCAATACGGTGGTCCACAGACGGGAGCTGTACTCAAAACCTTCCACATCGAAGGTATTAGTCTTCTCGTCGTAGAACCGGCGCAGGTTCACGGAAGCCAGGTTACAGGCCGTGTTGTCCAGGAACATATATTCGCTGCAGGGGTTGCTGGCCCGGATGCGGCCACCACTTGGGCAGGTATGCCATTCATTGATGGTGGTATCGTATTGGGTACCCGGGTCCGCACAACGCCATGCTGCGTAAGCAATCTGGTTCCAGACCTCTGTCGCAGGAATCTTTTTCATGATCCTTCCATCGCTGCGGGCCTTCAGCTCCCAGTCTTCGTTATTTTCCAGTTTTTTAAAAAAATCGTTGGCTATGCGAATGGAATTATTCGAATTTTGCCCGGAGACGGTCTTGTACGCTTCTCCTTCATAATCACTGGGGTAACCTGCCGCGATCAGCGCGCCTACTTTCTTCTCCTCCTCCACCTTCCAGTTGATAAAGTCCAGGATCTCCGGATGGTCCAGGTCCAGGCACACCATCTTGGCGGCACGCCGGGTGGTCCCCCCGGATTTGATGGCGCCGGCAGCCCGGTCCCCGATCTTCAGGAAGCTCATGAGCCCGCTGGAAGTACCTCCTCCACTCAGTTTCTCCCCCTCTCCGCGGATATAAGAATAATTCGTCCCCACCCCGGAGCCATATTTGAAAATACGGGCTTCCCGGACCCAAAGATCCATAATGCCCCCGTCGTTGACCAGGTCATCCTCCACACTGAGGATGAAACAATTATGAACTATAATTCCATTTGCCGAAAACTGTGAAGAGGCTGTTTGAATATCATAAACTTCTTCCTCGCCTATATAATCAATGTTGACTACGGTAAGCTCCGATAAATCTTTTTTCCTTTTCCCATCGACCGAATCGTTCAATTGCCTGAGTTTTGACTTCTTTTCGCTGCTTACAAATCCAATAAGTTGTTCATATTTCAATCTTTCTGAAAAATAAGCTATAGTTACCTGAAAACTATTATGCCTGTCTTCCCTACTGTCATTTACCAATGAGATATTGCTGTAAATACCTACTGATAATAACAGCATTTGCACTCCATGCGCCAGTTCTTCGCTGATGGTCGTCAACACAACATCTCCGGAATTCCTGCCATCATCCTTCCTGATTCTGACGGTGCCATCCGCTTGAAAAAGACTACGAAGAAATGCAGCTTTTTCAGCTAAAGAACCTTTCATGATGACATTTGGAACAAATGCTGTCAAAGAGGTTTGGTTCAGTTCATATTCTTCCACAAAAGGATCCACCTTTTTAGAGTCATGTTTCACTATCCGGTATAAGTCGCTAACATTTTTACGAACTACCGTCTTGTGCGTACCGAAAATATCATTGAATAAGCCGCTTACGAATGCATATTCATCCTCATTGATCGTTATCGCACCAAACATCGTGGTTTTCTTATTGCGATTGTATTTGCCGTAATAGCCGTCTCCGATTATCCATCCGGCCAGAGCAGCTTTTTGTAGTTTCCTGATTAAAACATCCCCATTTAGGTCTTCATAAGAAGAAGGATTTTGGAAATAGCTGTCAATGAGATTAAATTTTACATCTCCGGCATTTGCCTCGTTTGCCATTTCCTCTACCAGTGATAATTCTGGAATCGCCCCTGCTAATGAGAATTGTTGTACCTTTTTACCAACAAGGGTTTTCAACGCTCCCCATTCGTATTCGCTGCCGTCTTTTGCGCGTTTGTCGGCATTCCAGACAAGGTGATCATCCGTAAACTCAATGAAATTACCGTTTGCCAATGTGGCCCGGTAAACACTTTTTACACCGTTATTTTTTGTTGCCAGAATTTTAACGTACCCATTCCCATCAAATACGTTAAGGTCCGTACGATTATTATCAACGATCTCACCGATATCGAAAATCCCTTTATCCGTAAAAATTTTGGTATTGTATCGGGCGCAAGCATGAGGTTGCGGCCTTTCATAGGCAGAAGAAGACCTTTTAAGCTCTCCGTCCACCGGATCCACGAAGTAATGTCCCTGGGGTTTGCCGGTGATGCCATAACTCTCATGCAGCCCGGTATTGAACCATTGCGGCGAATTGGGCACGCAAGCCTGGTCCAGGATGCTATATACCAGCTCTTCATAGAATACCTGCGCATCCTTCGAAGAAGCGAAATAACCAGAACGCTCTCCCCATACCCTCCAGCAGTTGGCCATCCGGTGAGCCACCTGTTTCACAGAGGATTCTCTCCCCAATGAACCGTCGGGTTGGGGAACGCCCGCCTTACGAAAATACTTCTGGGCAAGAATATCAGTAGCAATCTGGCTCCACTGCCTGGGCACTTCCACATTCGTCATTTCAAACACCACTTCCCCGCTCGGATTGCGGATCACGGAAGTGCGATAATCATAAGCGAACTGATCGAACACATTGGTATCGTCTTTAGTGAAGCGGCGGGGGAAGGACAGGCCCTTCATAGATTGCTTTTTCGTTGGCATAAATCAGTAGCTGTTTTAAATAGAATTTAAGTAAAGTTTTCCGACTGGTGAGGGGATAACGAAAGTATTTTTTGATTTCGATATTTCCTCCTCATAAATATGCACATATTGTGGAAAAAACCGGGCCGGTTTTTCGTATGGCAGACCCATTGAGCCTCAATTGATTTTTGCACATTTTGGAGGCCCGTCTTCTCAAAAAAAATTTGACAAGCTGGGAAAAAAGTGCTATCTGGTAGATGCCATAGAAAAACCTGCTTCGAAGCAGGTTTTTCTATTCTTTATCGTTTATCGTTGCCTTACCGATGTTACCGGTGCCTTGGGGGTTGCTGGCCGCCTCCGCCACCAGGGTGCGGTTGCTGATGTGGCTGTGGCTGTGGTTGCGGGCGTTGGGGTTGCGGCATCGGACGCGGCTGCGGCTGCTGATGCTGCTGCGGCGCCATATGCTGCTGTGGTTGCTGCGCCATATGTTGCTGCGGCATCGGACGTGGCTGCATCTGGTGCTGCGGTTGTACCGGATGCGGCTGTTGTACCGCGTGCTGCGACATCGGATGCGGCTGCGGATTGGTATGCGGTTGATTATAGGCGGTCGAATGCTGTTGATTAGGTTGACCCATATGCGGTTGGGTGGACGCAGCCGTATGCGGTTGATTCGCGGCAGTCCCAGCCCCATGCTGTCCCGGGGTTGATCGGATCGGCTGACTGGCACGCGCTACCATAGCAGGCGCCGCATGTCCCTGCGGATTGAACCGTTGACCATTCACCGTATTCATCGCTGCAGTCGATGGCCGTCCGTTGTTAACCGAAGCAAACTGGTTCCGGTCCCGGCTTGCCGTCTGCTGATGCGTCGCCTGTTCCGAAGTAGCTGCCACATGCCGCTCCTGTACCGCTGCCTGTTCCTGGGCAGTAGGCCTGACCGCAATGCCCCCCGGGCCTCCGTTGAAGCTGGTGCGGTTGTTCACTGTAGTATTGTTCACCGTGGTATTATTGACCACCACGGTACGGTCGATATAAGTATTGTGCACTACCGTCGTATTTACATTCACTACAGCCGTATTATACCGGAAAGCCCCTCCTTCCCATCTTCCCCCTCCAAATCCGGAGCCTCCATATCCATATCCATAATTCACCCCGCCATAGAAACCGATATGCGGACCCCAGTAACCGGCATGCCATCCATAGATACCACCTGCATAGCCCCAATAACAAGGGGTCCATAAATAGCCAACCATCGGCGGACGTACCCAGACTCCGGGTACCCAGTAATATCCATCCACATCATCATAAGCCCAGTAACCGGGCGTCCAAAGATATCCATCCATCGGACAGGGAGGTTGGGTATAGACCGGTAAGGCAGGTGGGGCGATCCTTGCCGATATCGTGATCCCTATGCTGACCTGACCATAAGTCCTGGAGTCAGCCAGGAAGAAGATCAGCAGGAGTGTGCTAAGTATTGTGGTCTTTTTCATATGTAATGTTTTTAGGTTGTGATTGGTTATGAGGGTAAGATGCAATTAGAACGCCAAAGTTTAATTCCGGGAGCCGGGCCAGGGGAGGACTAACCGATCGTTAACAAATAAGAGAAGCCCGAAAGATGGACTTTCGGGCTTTCGGGTCTAATGATGCGCCTTTGGCGAAAACGCCCGTGGCGTTTTTAGCGATATTTCTTATCTACCAACTCCTCGTACTCCGGGTGTTTCTTCAGGTAACCGCCGACGAAAGGACAGTATACCATAACAGGTATTTTATGGTCCCGGGCATAGGTCAGCGCATATTCAGCCAGGGCAGAAGCAATGCCTCTCCCACTGAGCTTATCCGGCACCTGGGTATGCATCAGCGCTATGTCCCCCTTATAATAACGATATTCGAGAAAAGCAATCTCTCCCTCTGCTCTTACCTGGAATTGCTGCTCCTTTTCATTGTTCAGGATAATGATCGGTTCCATACTCCCCGTTATTTTTTTATAATTTGTTACAGATGATGAAAATCTATTATTTTTGTTCAACCGGTGGAAATTTACGGATAAGCACATTCCCAAATAGGATGTTCCCGTAAATATTGGCGAATAATACGCTTCAAGCCCCTTACTGAAGACGTAAAATTCACAATTTCATGGAATTACCCCCTTAAAGCCGAAAACTTTTCGCATTTTTGCATTACACTAACTTCACTACCCAACGGCAATAGCGAATGAAGCAATCCATTTACGAGTCTTTGTTGGCAAAGAAGAAAAAGGGTCAAAAATCCTTTGCCGTTCTGATCGATCCGGACAATGTGAACGCAGCAAAGATCGATGAACTTACCCACCTCACTGTCAGTGCAGGAGTGGATTATTTATTGGTTGGGGGTAGCCTCGTCATATCCAATCACCTTGACGAGGTAGTACAGCATATCCGCCGGAATTGTTCCATCCCCGTCATTCTCTTCCCCGGCACCCCTTCACAGGTATCCCGTTATGCCGATGGCTTACTCTACCTGTCCCTTATTTCGGGCAGGAACCCCGAACTGCTGATCGGGCAGCATGTCATCTCAGCGCCCGCCGTCCGGCAAAGTGGGCTGGAGATCATTTCCACCGGCTATATGGTCATCGACGGAGGAGCACCCACTACCGTCTCTTATATCAGCAATGCGACTCCCATCCCGGCCGATAAGAATGAGATCGCCCTTTGCACGGCTATGGCAGGGGAAATGCTGGGCATGAAGCTAATCTATATGGACGCAGGCAGCGGAGCCCGGCACCCCATCCGGGAAGAAATGATCGCTGCCGTCGCCTCGCACGTCGACGTACCTATCGTAGTCGGCGGTGGCATCCGCGACCCGGAAAAAGCCTACCGCAACTGTAAGGCAGGCGCCGATATCATCGTAGTAGGCAATGCCATCGAAAAAGACCCTACCCTTATCCGGGAAATGGCAGATGCCATCCATTCCGTACCGATGATTGAATCCTGAGAACTCCCCGCGCCCCCCTCCCGGAACTCCGAAAAGTCCAACCATACCCTTACGGGCTTTATCTTATAAGCATTTATACTTACATGAATATAAAATATCAAATAAGTATACTAATAGTTTCATATTCTTGTTTTATTTAAATAAATCAATATATCCTTTCAGTCGCAACCATAGAACCCTGAAAAACCATTCAATGCTTACCCCTCTCAACCCGCAACAACCTGTTTCCTCCCCTATTCATGTGTCCGTGAACAATGTCCGGGCAAAAAGGACATCCCCTTCCAAAAAGCAGGTTTCATCCGACAATACGGAACAGCAGGATCTGATATCCCTGGAAAAAGAGATCTTTCAGCTCAATATGCAGCCGGGTATTTCCATCCGGGAAGTCACCAACACCTTATTGGAGAAAATCGAAAAGCTGTATCCGGGAGCCTTGTGTTCGGTCCTGCGGTTAGAGTCTGATGGTACTCTCCGGCACTATGCGGCCCCCAGCCTTCCTTCCGCCTATACAGACCTGATCAACGGAGTGAAACCGGGTCCCAAAGCCGGGTCCTGCGGCACCGCCGTTCACGAGAACAAAGTCATTATCGTCAGCGATATTCAAAACGACCCTTTATGGGAAGACTATAAACTCATTGCCGCTCAATTCGATCTGAAATCCTGCTGGTCCGTCCCCATTCATCATTCCAAGGGGAGGATCCTGGGCTCTCTCGCCATCTATCATCGCTATATCAGCACCCCGACGGAAGCCAAGCAAAAGACCATCGAACGGCTGGCTTTCGTACTGGGAATACTCATCGAGAACAGCGAGAACGTGGAGAGCCTGCGACTATCGAATGAACGATATAACCTGGTGGCACAAGCTACCCATGATATGATCTGGGACTGGGACTTGCAAAAAAATGAGATCTTCAGGAACGAGGAAGGGCTGCGCATTATTTATGGATTCTCCACCAACGAACCCATCAGGCATATCGATAACTGGGTAGAACGGATACATACGGATGACAGGCGACGGGTAAAGCAGGCCATTGCCGCTATCCATCACGACCCCACGAATACGACCTTTCAGGCGGAATACCGGTTCTTGCGGGGCGACGGGAAATATGTCTCCATTTATGACAGGGGATATATTATGAGGAACGAGGCCGGGAAACCCACCCGCGTGATCGGTGCAGCACAGGATATAACGGAGCGGATCCGGTTACAGGATCAGCTGATGGAAGAAAAGAACCTCCGGCAGGAAGAGATCATGAAAGCCACCCTCGGTGTCCAGGAGAAGGAAAGGAATGAAATCGGCTATGAGTTACACGACAACGTCAATCAGATCCTCACATCCGCCAAGCTATACCTGGAATGCGTAGGACGCTGGGACGACAAAAAAGAAGAATACCGGCTTATGAGCCTGGACCTCATCAATAAAAGCGTTGAAGAAATCCGGAGGCTGTCCAAATCCCTGGTGCAGCCCAGGCTGAATGATGTCGGACTCGCTCAGGCCATAGAAGACATTCTTGAAAATATCCGGGTCACCCGGCAGTTATCCATTGTGCTGCAATATGAAGGTTTTGACGAGAGCCGGCTGGACCACGGGCTAAAGCTGGCCATTTACCGGATCATCCAGGAGCAAACGACCAATATCATCAAGCATGCCCGGGCTTCTGCAGCAAGGATCGAATTATACCAGGAGCATAACTATACCGTTCTGAAAATAATAGACAACGGGGAAGGATTTGATCCTTCCCTTTTAAGAAAAGGGATCGGGTTTACGAATATCATTAACCGGTCTGCCGTCCACCATGGGAAAGTAGAGATAAATTCCGCTCCTGGTAAGGGTTGCAGCCTGTCTATTCTTTTCAACCAGGATATCGCTTCTATCCGTATCCCGGGCTGAGCCTTATTCCCCCATTTTCGCCCGAACGGCGGAAAGAAAATCTTCCGGCCGGTCGACGAAAAATAAGAGGGTATCCGCTTTTTGACGGATGCCGAAAAAGCGGTTCACCAGGAGGGGTTGTTTCAGCCTGAGCAGGATATTGTGGTTTTCCAGGCCTCTGAGCAAGGCAAGCTTCACCGTCAGCGGCGCCGCGTCTTTATCTTTCTTCCCTTTTTTTCCATCAAAGAAGATTTCACCGATATTATCGATCCGCACGGAGACATCCGCAGCCAGCCCGTTACGAAGCTCCAGGGACTGCTCCCCGATCAGGATGGGCCTCGACCGGATCGCCCGCATATGGGCATATAACTGGAGAGCGGTGTAAACACCCAGCGTCGTGAGAACCCATGCCCCTTTTTTACTCCAAAGCCCCATCAGGAAATGCAGCCCCACCGTCTCCACAAAAAAAATGCAAAGAAAAACGCCTAAGATCAGCAGGATCCCATTAGTCTTATAGGACGTGAAAGCGCATACCGGCGAGGGCTCATCGATCCCGGAACCAGCATGGGCAGGCCCTCTCTTTGACCAACGAGCCGTCCGCCTTTTTTGGGGAATAAAGGTATAATACAGGACGGCCATTTCCGAGGCCAGCATATATCCAAGCTTCTCATTTCCCGTCACCTCCTTCAGGATCATCCTGCACCGGGACAGGAAATCCTCCTCTTCCCCGAGCGCTGCAGCAGCCCGTCTTGCCTGATAAAATTTTTTAGCGATCAGGAAGAGCACGAGGCCTTCCGCCAGGGGAGCCACCCAGGTCTTGAGAAGGCTGAGGAAAGAATGGGGCCTGTTGTGCAGTAAGAGACCTGCCAATAATATGCCCGCAATAAATACCCGGACGACCGTCATTTTCGGCACTCTGGAACCCCGGATCACCAGGAAGTATAGTAGTGGGGCCGTTAGGGTCAGGTCAAGAGTGATACCCGTCGAAAGAGCATCGGGCTTTAATAAAAAGACCGGGCTAAAAACAATGATCGTACAGGCAATCATTACCAAAACAGGGAGCCCTATGGCAAGGGTCCAATTCGGCTTGTTCGGAATGGAGGTCATAGCGTAAAGATATTCATTTCACCCGGCAGAAGGGCCTTATTCTGAACAAGAAGACGTGCGAGGAAGAGGACGCGAAAGCGGCCGATACTAGAAGCGCCAGCGATGTGGGCAGGCTTGCTATTCGGCCCTCAGGCTTTTCACCGGGTTAGCCAGCGCGGTACGGATGATCCGAAGGGCGGTGACCGACAGCGCCAGTAGCAGTATAATGCCCACAGGCAGGATGAACATCCAGGCGTTTAACGTGGTATGATACGCATAGGAGGATAGCCAGCGAACCATAGCGATGCCCGCCAACGGCAGGGCGATCCCTGCAGCCCAGGCCACCAGCTTCATGAGGTCGGTGCTGAAGAGAGAAACGATCTGCGGAAGGGAGGCCCCCAGCACTTTGCGGATGCCGATCTCTTTGGTGCGCTGCACGGTGATGAGGGAGACCAGCCCATACAGGCCCAGGCAGGATATAAAAATGGCCAGGCCGGCAAAGGCATTGAACAATAGGAGGGTCATCCTGTCCTGCTTATATTGCCCGTTAAAGCTCTCATCCATGAAAAAATAATCGAAAGGCAGGGATGGAAAATATTGCTTCCATATTTCCTTCATCCGGGGCAACTGCTGCGGCGGGGCCTTCACCAGGGCGGCGACCAGGGGATTATTGGTGTTATAGATCATCACCGCCGGCTCTATCACATTGTGCAGGGACTTAAAGAAGAAATTTTTCATCACCCCCACCACTTTCCCCTTGCAGCCGCCCCCTTCCAGGGACTGGCCGATAGCCGATTTCCAACCCATGTTCTTCACGAATGCCTCATTGACGAGAAATCCCTCTTTTTTGTCGGTGGAGAAGCTATCCGATAAATTCCTCCCTTCCGCCAGGGAGATATGCAAGAGAGGCAGGAACTGCGGATCGATAAAAAAATAATTGCACATAAATTCTCTTTTCCTGCCCTCCGAATAGGCAGTCGTACTGGACATCGACGCACCTCCCTCGGGCAGGCCGCTGCCAACCGTAACGCCCCGGATCCCGGCCTCATGCCGCAGGGCCTCGCAGAAAGCTTTCGATCCGGCCTGGGAACTGGAGTCGATAGGCAAGGTCACACAGGCCATCTGCGACCGGTCGACACCCAGGTCCTTATGCTCTATGAACCGCATCTGGTTGTAGATGACAACCGTCCCTACCAGCATGGCCAGGGCTATGACGAACTGCACCACAGTTAGCATTTTCCGCAGTCCCACCCCTTTCGCATCACTGGTCGCACGGCCTTTTAAAGCCTTTAAGGGGTTGAACCGGGATAACACGAAGGCAGGGTAAATACCGGCCAATATAGCCGTTACCGGGAAAAGCAGGGCCAGAAAAAGGAATCCTTTCCAATCGCCCAGGGAAAGATGAGTGGATAGCGCCCTGTTAAAGAAAGGGATGCCTGCCAGCACCAGCCCGATGGCGATCAGCCAGGCAAGGGCCATGAGAAAGAAAGACTCTCCCAGGAACTGGCGGATCAACTGGAAAGGCCGGGCGCCAATCGTCTTGCGGACTGCCACTTCCTTTGCCCTTTCCGTGGCCTTTGCAGTGGACAGGTTGATATAATTCAGTAGGGCGATCACCAGTATGAAAGCAGCCAGCGCTGAGAATATCGTATTGAATGGGCGGTTGCCTTTGGGTGTATCCCCCAGCTTGCTTTTACTGAAATGCAGGTCCGCCAGCGCCTCCGTTTCAAAGGAAAAATGATATCCTTTGGCCTCCGCCCTGTCGAGCTCGGGCTGGACATATTTAGCAGCGAGAACGGAAAGCTGGCGGCCCAGCTGCCGCAGGTCAGGCTTCCCCCGGAATAATACGAAAGTGTAGGCCGAGAGATCGTCCACGACCCAATTGGTAGCTTTGGTAAAATCCTTTGCAACAAGGGCCCCGATCTCCATATCGGAATTGGAAGGCCGGTCCTCGATCACAGCCGTGACCCGAAGATGCTGGCCGTTGCAGACCAGTACCTGGCCCAGCGCACTGGCCCCGCCAAAATATTTTTTAGCGATGCTCTTCGTCAGAATAATGGAATTAGGCGCCGCCAGAGCACCCGCAGCCGATCCCTCCAGGAAAGAGAAGGTAAAGACCTTAAAAATACTTTGCTCCGAGTAATAGAAGTTCTCTTCCTTGAAGACCTCGGCCCCTTTCCGGACGTTGATCGCCGCCTGCTCCACCCGAACGGCCGCCTCTATCTCCGGGCAATCCCGGAGCAACGCATCTGCCAAAGGCATGGAGCTGAAAGCTATAGACATATCCGATTCCGGTGAGTGCAGAACAGTCGTCACCCGGGCAATCCGGTCGATACGGGTATTATACCGGTCGTAGTTCAGCTCGAAATGAACATACAGATAAATTAGCAGGCAGGCAGCGATGCCGATGGAAAGACCAAGAATATTGATAAGAGAAAAAGAGAAATGACGGGCCAGATAGCGGCAGCTTGTTTTCCAATAATGCAGTATCATAGATAAATCAGGTTATTCCACTAAAAATACAGATTGAATAACCCGCTTTTTCTACTTCCGGGAATTTAAGGTTTAATTTAAGATATTATAATTATTGATAATACAAAAACAGCCTGATTTCACATTAATTTATCCAAAAATAATCTCCCAAAAAGCCTTTGCAACTAAAAAAATGTCTTTCTTTGCATGGTAAAACTATTTACATCAATTTCATCTGACATTGAAATGAAAAAAAACTCACCCATATCACACTACTTAGTGATATTGCACGCCTTCAATAAGCGTGGGTTTTTTGCTGCGCCCCTGTGCTCAGTTTTTTCCGTTCGCCCTGTTCCCTTTTGGGTACGACGTTGATACCACCTTACCATAGCGTCCTCTTCTATTAGTGGCCTATACCCTGTCCTCAAACGGTCTGTTTTTTGCAATTAACACCGTTCCAGCAATGGAGGATCATTCAATCATTCAAGAGCACACAGCAACAATGGAACAACAGTTTAAAATTATAATAGCCGATCAGTCTCACCAGGATTTCGCCCGCATAATCTGCGACGAAATGGAATCCTCTGCAAAAGCCAGAGGTACCGGTATTGCCAAAAGGAGCCCCGACTATATCCAGGAAAAAATGCGGGAAGGCAAAGCCGTGATCGCCTTCACCAATGAGGGCGTCTGGGCAGGCTTCTGCTATATCGAAACCTGGAGCCATGGGGAATATGTCGCCAACTCCGGACTGATCGTAGCCCCGCCTTTCCGTAAAAGCGGTCTGGCCAAACAGATCAAGAAAATAATATTCGAGTTGAGCCGGAAGACCTATCCGGAGTCAAAGATCTTCGGTCTCACCACCGGCCTGGCCGTCATGAAGATCAACTCCGAACTGGGTTATGAACCCGTCACCTATTCCGAGCTTACCCAGGACGAAGCTTTCTGGGCCGGATGCAAAAGCTGCGTCAACTACGAGATCCTCATGAGTAAGGAAAGAAAGAACTGTATGTGCACCGCCATGCTCTATGATCCCAAAGATCACTACGAGCCGGAAGAGACCACACAGGACTTTAAAAAACATTCCAAACTCTACGAACGCTTCATGCGTATCAAACAATGGAAACTCCTGGCCCCCTTTATGAATCATAAGACCGAGAAAAACGGCAACAGCAAATCCGGGGGCGCCCCTGATGGAGCAAAAAGGTCCAGATCTTTGTTTCATACTTTCTTTAACTTCTAACATTCACTGAAAAAATCATCGTACAAGCCATGAACAATAAGGTCGTATTAGCATACAGTGGCGGATTGGACACTACCTATTGCGCCATCTATCTCCAAAAAATAAAGAACCTGGAAATACATGCCCTTACGGTAAATACGGGAGGATTCAGCGAGAAGGAGATCGAACAGATAGCCGCCAGAGCAAAAAACCTGGGGGTAGCCTCCTTCCAATGCGTGGATGTGACAAAAGAATACTACGAAAGCTGTATCAAATACCTCATCTTCGGCAATGTATTAAAGAACGCCACCTATCCCCTGAGCGTCAGCGCTGAAAGAATGGTGCAGGCCATCGCCGTAGCAGAACACGTGAAAAAGACAGGCGCCGCCTTCGTCGCCCATGGCAGCACCGGAGCCGGCAACGACCAGGTGCGCTTTGATATGGTATTCCAGAGCATGCTCCCCGGTGTGGAGATCATTACTCCTATCCGCGACCTGAAATTGAGCCGCGAAGAAGAAATTGCTTTTTTGAAGGAACATGGGGTGGAAATGAACGTGGAAAAAGCAAAATACAGCATCAATAAAGGACTCTGGGGGACTTCCGTCGGCGGAAAGGAAACCCTCACTTCCAAAGACTACCTGCCCGAAGAAGCCTGGCCAACCCCCGTTACGGAGACGGGGACCCGATCCCTTGAATTGGAATTTGAAAAAGGAGAGTTAAGGTCCGTAGACGGAAAAAAATTCAAGAACCCGGTAGAAGCCATCCAACACCTGCAAGCCATTGCTCAGCCTTATGGCGTAGGCAGGGACATCCATGTAGGAGATACCATCATCGGCATCAAAGGCCGTGTCGGATTTGAAGCCGCCGCCCCTTTGATCATCATCAAAGCGCATCATCTGCTGGAAAAACATACTCTCACTAAATGGCAGTTATACTGGAAAGATCAGTTGAGCACCTGGTACGGGAACTGGTTGCATGAAGGCCAGATGCTCGATCCTACCATGCGTAATATTGAAAAATTCCTGGAAGACACCCAGGTTACCGTCACAGGCAAGGCTTTTGTCACCCTGCAGCCTTATCGTTTCACCGTCACGGGCATTGAAAGCGCTCATGATCTCATGAGCAGCAAATTCGGCAGCTATGGAGAAATGAACAAAGGCTGGAGCGGAGATGACGTAAAAGGCTTTGCCAAAATATTCGGCAACCAATCCGCTATCTATCATAAAGTAAACGAGCCTGCCTCATGAATACCGTCTCCAGGCTACATCCCCTGAAACATTATTTATGGGGAGAGCACTGTGACGGATGGAACCTGGTAGATCATTCGGACTTGTCAGTGAAAATGGAAAGAATGCCGCCTCATACGGCCGAGCAGGATCATTTTCATGAGCATGCCCGTCAATTCTTTTTCATCCTGAAAGGGAGGGCGGTCTTTCATACCGAAGAAGGTCAGATAGAAGTGAAAGAACAGGAGGGCCTGGAGATGAGACCGGGGCTCCGGCACCGGATCGCGAATGAAGGCGAAGAAGACCTGGAATTTATTCTTTGCTCACAGCCCTCCACGGCAGGAGACAGGACTAATATAAAATAGCGTTATGGCAACAATCAGGGCAGGCATTATCGGAGGCGCCGGGTACACCGGCGGGGAAATGATCCGGATATTGATTAATCATCCGGATGTGGAAATGAGCTTTGTGCATAGCAAGAGCAATGCTGGTAAATTCCTCTATGAAATACACGAAGACCTGGTCGGCGACACCGATCAGCAATTTTCCGCCAATTGGCATAGCGATGTAGAGGTATTATTTCTTTGCGTAGGCCATGGGGAAGCGAAAAAATTCCTGGAAGAACACGCGGCCGGTCTGGGCAGCGCCCGGATCATCGACCTCTCCCAGGATTATCGCCTGCATAAGAACGGGCAGCTCCCCAACATACCGGGCCTTGCCGGCTCCCCTTTCATATACGGTCTTCCGGAACTTAACAGGGAAGCCATCCGCTCCGCCCGGTATATCGCCAATCCCGGCTGCTTCGCGACGACGATCCAGTTGGGACTGCTGCCCCTGGCCAAAGCCGGCCTCCTCCGGAAGGCAGACGTCTATACTACCGGCATCACCGGCTCCACCGGCGCAGGACAAAGTCTGTCAGCAACGTCTCACTTCTCCTGGAGAGCTAATAATATCCAGGCGTATAAGACCCTGACGCATCAACACCTGAAAGAGATCGGTCAGTCCCTGCAACAATTGGAGCCTTCCGGAGCGTCTATCCATTTCATCCCCTGGCGGGGCGATTTCACCCGCGGCATCTTCGTCAGCTCCCAGCTTCGCTGTGACCGGACGATAGAAGACCTTACGGCTCTCTATGAAGATTTCTATCACGGCCACCCCTTCACTATCCTTAGCCAGTCGGCTATTTCGCTGAAGCAGGTGGTCAATACCAATAAATGTCTCATCCAGCTGGAGCGGCAGGGCGAACAACTCGTCATCCATTCAGCGATCGATAATCTGGTGAAAGGAGCTTCCGGGCAGGCGGTTCAGAATATGAACCTGCTGTTCGGCCTGGACGAAACAGCCGGACTGCATTTGAAAGCAAACGCATTTTAAAAAGAAAGAATATGAAATTATTTGACGTCTATCCTATCAATGACATTACTATCGTGAAAGCTAAAGGATCCTATGTCTGGGACCAGGAAGGACAACAATACCTCGACCTCTATGGCGGCCACGCAGTAATATCTATTGGACATACTCACCCGCATTATGTACAGCGTCTTACCGACCAGCTGAATAAAGTGGGATTTTATTCCAACTCGATCCATATCCCCCTGCAAGTGGAACTGGCGGATAAACTGGGTAAAATATCCGGCCGGCCGGACTACCAGCTGTTCCTCTGCAATTCCGGTGCGGAAGCCAACGAAAATGCCCTGAAACTGGCCTCTTTTCATAACGGCCGCAAAAAGATCATCGCTTTTACCAAATCATTTCATGGCCGGACCTCCCTGGCTGTGGCCGTTACGGACAACCCCGCCATCCAGGCGCCGGTTAACCAGACGGACAATGTCATCTTCCTCCCCTTCAACGATGAGGCGGCCCTTGAAGCCTGCTTCAAGGCACAGGGAGAGGAGATATCCTCCGTCATCGTAGAAGGCATACAGGGAGTAGGAGGCATCAAAGAAGCTTCAACCCCCTTCTTACAAAAGATAAGCCAGCTCTGTAAAAAATATAATGCCGTATTCATCGCCGACAGCGTACAATGCGGATACGGACGCAGCGGAAAGTTCTTTTCCCACGATTACGCCGGCGTAGATGCGGATATCTATACCATGGCCAAAGGAATGGGCAATGGATTCCCCGTAGCCGGCATCATTATCGCTCCGCACCTGCAGCCCAAACATGGTATGCTGGGCACTACTTTCGGAGGCAATCACCTGGCCTGCGCCGCCGCATTGGCCGTGCTGGAAGTGATCGAACAGGAGAAACTGATGAACAATGCCGTGGAAACAGGAAATTACCTGATGGAGCAATTGAAGAAAATACCCCAGCTCCAGAATATCCGGGGCAAAGGACTGATGATCGGATTCGATATCCCTGAAAAATTGAAGGACCTGCGGAAAAATCTTTTGTTCCAGCAACATATTTTCACCGGAGAGGCCAAGCCCAATACCATCCGCCTGTTGCCTTCCCTGGCGCTGCGGAAAAAAGACGCCGATGAATTCCTGGAAGCGATCGAAGAAGAAATCAATGCAATGGCCGGCGCTGCAAAGCCCGTTAACTAAACAACAACATGAAAAATTTCATTTCCGCTCCTGATGCAACCGACATCAACAGCCTGGTGCAGTCGGCCCTGGCTTATAAAGCCAACCCTCTTAAGGACAGGAGCCTGGGGGCCAATAAAAGAGTAGGCCTGCTATTCCTGAACCCCAGCATGCGTACCCGGCTGAGTACCCAGATAGCGGCGCAGAACCTGGGCGCGGAAGCCATCGTCTTCAACGTAGACAAAGAAGGCTGGGCCCTGGAATTTGAAGAAGAAGCCATCATGAGCGGCAATACGGTAGAGCATGTGAAGGACGCGGCTCCCATCATGGGCAATTATTTCGATATCCTTTGCATCCGCACCTTCCCCTCCCTGAAGAATAAGGAGGATGACTATAGCGAATTATATATCAAGCAATTCATCAAATATTCCGGCATCCCGGTGGTAAGCCTGGAGAGCGCCACCCTGCATCCGCTGCAAAGCCTCACGGATGTGATCACCATTACCGAGAGCCTGCAGGGCAGCGCGGACCGGGGATCAGCCAGCCACGCATCTGAGTCCGGCTTAGCAAGCGCCCCCGGCCGCCGTCCAAAGATCGTGCTCACCTGGGCCCCCCATGTAAAAGCCCTTCCCCAATGTGTGGCCAATAGCTTCTCCCAATGGATCAATGCTTGGGGACAGGCCGACTTCGTTATTACACACCCGGAAGACTACGAGCTGGATTCAACATTCACCAAAGGAGCCACGATCACGCATAACCAGGACGAAGCCCTGAAAGATGCGGACTTCGTATATGTGAAGAACTGGAGTACCTATAATGATTACGGTAAGATCTATTGCAACGACCCCGAATGGATGCTGACGAATGAGAAACTCCAGCTTACCAATAACGCGAAAGTCATGCATTGCCTGCCAGTGCGCAGGAATGTGGAACTGAGCGATGAAGTATTGGACAGCCCGGCCAGCATTGTAACGCAGGAAGCTTCGAACAGGGTCTGGGCCGCGCAGGCGGTACTTAGCGAAATACTAAAAAATGCCTGAAACGGAAAGTAAAACGCTCTTTTTTGGAAAAGTTATATATAATAAAAATAGGCGGTAATATCATAGACGACGAGACTAAACTCGCCGCCTTTCTCGATGCATTTGCCTCCGTCAAAGGCAAAAAGATCCTGGTACACGGAGGAGGCAAACTGGCTACAAAACTGGCCGACGGATTGGGCATCCGCCAACAGTTGGTCGACGGTCGCCGCATCACGGACACGGAGACCCTCCGGATCGTCACCATGGTCTATGCAGGAACGATCAATAAAAATATCGTGGCCCAATTGCAGGCCCGCGGCTGTAATGCCCTGGGTCTTACCGGAGCGGACGGCAACGCTATTCTCGCCCACAAGAGAGGAGTAACCAGTGCACCCGCTGGCGGAAATGTATCCGGGCCGGCGATCGATTATGGTTATGTGGGCGACGTGGATGCCGTAGATGCGGCCTTCCTCACCAGTCTCCTGGAACAGGGCAGAGTCCTGGTATTCGCTCCTATCACCCATGATGGCAAAGGTCAATTGCTCAATACCAATGCCGACACCATCGCCCAGGAAATAGCCCGGGGACTGAGCGGCTCCTTTGAGACGTGCCTGGTCTACTCTTTTGAAAAGAGCGGCGTGCTGATGAACGCAGAAGATGAAAGCTCCGTGATCGGCAGGATCGACCTCTCTTACTACCAGGAGTTAAAACAGCGGCAGGTGATCTTCGCCGGTATGATCCCCAAGCTGGATAACGCCTTTGCCGCCCTTCGGAGCGGCGTAGGGAAAGTTATTATCGGTCGGGCAGAAGAGCTGCAACAATTATTAGCCGGACAATCCGGAACAACCATCGTACATGATTAATCCAACTATCCATATACTACAGGCGGAAGCCCTCCACCTCTTACGGCAACTGATCGCCATCCCCTCTTTCAGTAAAGAAGAAGAAAAGACGGCGGCGCTGATTGCGGACTATCTGCATTCGAAAAATATTTCTGCTGAAAGGTTGCAAAACAATATCTGGGCGAAGAACAAATATTTCGATGCCCGCAAGTCCACCCTCCTGCTCAACTCTCATCACGATACGGTCAGGCCCAACAAGGCTTATACCCTCGATCCTTTCTCCCCTATCGAGAAGGACGGGAAATTATTCGGGCTGGGTAGCAATGACGCAGGTGGTCCCCTCGTATCCCTCATCGCCACCTTTATCTATTTTTATGACCAGCCGGAACTTGCGTACAACATCGTTCTGGCGGTCACGGCGGAAGAAGAAATATCCGGTCATAACGGCATCGAGTTGCTGTTGCCGGCACTCGGCAGGATCGATTGGGGCATCGTCGGCGAACCGACAAAACTACAATTGGCCGTTGCAGAAAAAGGGTTACTAGTACTGGACTGCATCACGCATGGAAAAGCCGGCCATGCAGCCCGGGAAGAGGGAGAGAACGCTATCTATAAGGCGATCCCGGACATAGAATGGTTTCGTACCTACCGGTATCCTAAGGTATCGGAGCTCCTGGGCCCCGTGAAGATGAGCGTCACCGTGATCCAGACCGACAACAAAGCCCATAACGTAGTGCCTTCCCAATGTCATTTTGTAGTAGATGTGCGCGTGAATGAGCTCTACACTTTTGAAGAGATCCTGGCTATTATCCGGGGGGCCGTCTCCTGCGAGGTAAATCCCAGGAGCCTGCGCATGCGTTCCTCTTCCATTCCCCTGGGTCATCCGGTCGTGCAATCCGGCATCCGGGCAGGAAGAACCTGCTATGGCAGCCCTACCACTTCCGACAAAGCCCTCATGCCCTTCCCCACGTTGAAGACGGGTCCCGGAGATTCGGCCAGGAGCCATACAGCCGACGAATATATCTACCTGGAAGAAATAAAAGAAGGAATTGAATCGTATATTCAGCTAATCGATCCGATCCTGAAAACCGCCAATAATTTATAAATCATGAGTGCAAGTAATAAGCTCTGGAGTAAAGAAAATACCAGCACCTCTCAACTGATCGAGTCCTTCACCGTAGGGCGCGACAAAGAATTCGATATTCTGCTGGCAGAATACGATGTACTGGGTTCGCTGGCGCATACGGAAATGCTGGAAGGAGCCGGACTGCTCACCACGGAAGAACGGACCCTCATCCATAAGGAGCTCCATAATATCCTGTACGAGATCCGCAACGGGCAGTTCTCCATAGGCGAAGACATAGAAGACGTCCATTCACAGGTGGAATGGCTCCTCACCAGCCGCATAGGCGAAGCCGGTAAAAAAATCCATAGCGGTCGCAGCCGGAATGACCAGGTGGCGGTAGACATCAAACTATTTCTGCGGGCGCAGGTTCTGGCCGTGAAAGAAGAGACCCGGCAATTATTCGACCTGCTCCTCACCCTCAGCGAACAATACAAGGCTCAGTTATTACCCGGCTATACTCACCTGCAGATCGCCATGCCCTCTTCCTTTGGCCTCTGGTTCGGCGCTTATGCGGAGAGCCTGGTCGATGACCTTGAATTGCTGGCGGCAGCTTACCATATAACCAATAAAAATCCTTTGGGCAGCGGCGCCGGTTACGGGTCATCCTTTCCCCTGAACAGGGAGCAGACCACCCGCGCCCTGCATTTCGCCACCCTGAATCACAATTCCGTATATGCCCAGATGAGCCGGGGCAAGACGGAAAAGATCGTAGCCTTCGGCCTGGCAGCTATAGGAGCTACCCTCAGCAAGCTCGCCATGGACTGCTGCCTTTACATCAACCAGAATTTCGGTTTTATTTCTTTCCCCCCGGAACTGACCACCGGCAGCAGCATCATGCCCCATAAGAAGAATCCCGACGTATTCGAATTGATCCGGGCGAAATGCAACCGTATCCAGGCCACCCCCAATGAACTGACCCTGCTCATCAATAATCTTCCTTCCGGGTATCACCGGGACCTGCAACTGACAAAAGAGATCCTCTTCCCCGCTATCGGAGAAATAAAAGCCTGTTTGGAGATGACCCGGCTCATGTTATCCCATATTCAGGTGAAAGACGGTATCCTGGAAGACGAAAAATATAAATACCTTTTCAGCGTGGAAGCCGTCAATGAACTGGTGAATCAAGGCATTCCCTTCCGCGAAGCGTACAAACAGGTGGGCAACCAGATCGATAAGGGTGAGTTCACGTTTGATTATAAAAAGCAACTCCACCACACCCATGAAGGCAGCATCGGCAACCTGTCAAATGATAAGATCGCGGAAGAAATGAAGAAGGTCCTGCAGAAATTTGAGAAAGAATAAAATCCCCGGCCTTTTTCAATACTTACCGATTAAATCTTAAATTGTCAGACCAAGCTACTACATTATGAAAATAGTTAACCTGACAATTTCAGCCCTGCTGGGCATGTTTTTTTTGCATTCCATAGCCCTGCAGGCGCAACCCACTCCCCCAACCCCATTCTTTTCAACAGATACTAATTCGAAAGCACAAGCTATCACGGACATACAATCCCATTATGAAGAGTATAAGAAGATAGCCCTGCAGATCTGGGATTATGCGGAAGTAGGTTATAAAGAAGTGAAAAGTTCCGCGCTCCTGCAAAAGACCCTTAGCGCCAGCGGATTTACGGTAAAAGCCGGCGTGGCGGATATCCCCACGGCCTTTGTGGCAGAGTATGGGTCCGGTAAACCCGTGATCGGCATACTGGCTGAATTTGACGCCTTACCGGGCCTGGCCCAACAGGCTGTTCCCGAGAAGACGGCCATCGAAGGAAAAAATGCCGGGCATGGTTGCGGTCATCACTTATTCGGCACCGCTTCCGTCGCTGCCGGCATCGAAATCAAAAAACTGCTCGAAGAGAAAAAACTCAGCGGTACCATACGTGTCTATGGATGCCCGGCAGAAGAGGGCGGATCCGGGAAGGTTTATATGGTGAGAGCAGGGCTGTTCAATGACGTGGATATCGTCATTCACTGGCATCCGGGATCCGAAAACGGAGTAACGCTTACCAGCGCCCTGGCCAATAAATCCGCTAAATTCCGCTTTCATGGATTGGCAGCGCATGCGGCAGCCTCTCCGGACCGGGGCCGGTCTGCCCTGGATGGCGTAGAAGCTATGGACAATATGGTCAACATGATGCGGGAACATATCCCCCAGGAAACAAGGATCCATTATGTCATCACCAACGGAGGAAAAGCGCCGAATGTAGTCCCGGATTTTGCCGAAGTCTATTACTATGTACGCCATCCCAAAAAAGAAGAGGTGGTCCGCATATTCGACTGGGTGACAAAAGCAGCCGAGGGGGCGGCCATGGGGACACAGACTACCGTCGACTATGAGGTCATCGGGGGAACGCATGACCTCTTGCTGAACAGGGTTCTCGCGGAAGACATGCAGAAGAACCTGGAACGTATCGGAGGAGTCAGCTATACGGCAACCGAATCCGAATTCGCTAAAAAATTGCAATCCTCCTTTACCTACAAAGTGCCGGCCATCGAGTCCGCTTCGATGGTCCAGCCGCTGAAAGAACAAAATGATGCAGGCGGCGGCTCCACCGATGTAGGAGATGTCAGTTATGCGGTCCCAACTGTGGGCATGCAGGCGGCCACCTGGGTGCCGGGCACACCCGCCCATAGCTGGCAGGCGACTGCCTGTGGGGGAACGGAGATCGGCACCAAAGGAATGATGGTCGCCGCCAAGACCATGGCCCTTACCGCCATCGACCTGTATACCGACCCTTCCCTGGTTGCCAAAGCAAAAGAAGAATTTTTAAAGAATAAAGGAGACTATCAATACAAGGCGCTTTTAGGAGACCGGAAACCAGCCCTGAATTACCGGGATTAAAAATGGCTACTATACATGAGAAAATTATTACTTGCAGTCCTCGTACTGGCGCTGCTGCTGGCAGGCCTTGTCCTTTTCAATGCGTTCCGGGCAAAGCCCTGGCCTTCCACGAAGGCAGCTCCGTTAGCCGCATTGCCGGACTCGGCCCTTTCGCACATGAGCGAGGCCATCCGCATCCCTACGGTTTCACCGGAAGGTAACCAGATCGACAGCGCTCCTTTTATAGCATACAGGTCCTTCCTGCAAAAATCCTATCCCCTCCTTCATCAGCATCTTGCCCGGACGATCCTTGAAAATTACAGTTACGCCTATACCTGGAAAGGCACAGATTCTTCCCTGCTCCCTATTATTTTAGTAGCGCATTACGATGTGGTGCCGGTAGAAGCTTCGGCTGTCCGATTATGGACCGCCCGGCCTTTTGGTGGAGAAATAAAAGACAGCGCCATTTGGGGAAGAGGCGCCGTCGACGATAAGGCCAGCATGGTATCTATCCTGGAAGCGACAGAATCCCTTTTGCAGCAGGGCTTTACACCCCATCGGACGATCCTTCTCTGCTTTGGCCATAATGAGGAGTCTTCCGGCTCAGGAGCGAAGGCTATTGTCGCCTGGCTGGAACAACAGCAACTTCGGGCAGAGCTGGTAGTCGACGAGGGCGGAGAGATCACTACCAACCGGTTCAAAGACGTTAAAAGGCCCGTTGCCATGATCGGTGTAGGAGAGAAAGGATACGTGACCTTCGAGCTATCGGTAGAGAAACCAGGAGGTCATTCTTCAAAGCCTGATGCGGAGACATCCATCGATATTCTGGCGAAAGCGCTCGTAAAGCTGCGAAGCGTACCAACACCCCGGCGTATCACTCCTCCTATTAAGGAACTCCTGCTAAGGATCAGCGGTAGCTCCGAAAACCTGATGAATAAAATCGCCCTGAACAATCTCTGGCTTTTCGAAGGAAGGGTGAAGTCCCAGCTGGCCGCCGAGCCGGATAGCAGGGCGATGATCAGCACAACCATCGTTCCGACGATCATAGAGAGCGGCGTCCGGGAAAATGTAGTTCCCTCTAACGCAAAAGCCATTGTAAACTCACGCATTCTGCCGGGAGAGACCTACCAGGAGGTGGAAGCTTTTGTAAGGCATGCCATCGGAGACGACCGGGTAAAGATCCGGATAGCAGGAGATTTTGCTACCGACCCTTCTTCCACTACGGATGCCGGCGGAGTCGCCTTTAAAAAAGTAGAACAGGCCGCCTCAGCCGTAATGGATGATCTCATTCCCGCTCCCTTTATCATGCTGGGTGCGACAGATTCGAGATCCTACCGGGCCATCAGCGATGGGGTGATCAATTTTTGCCCCCTCACGGACAGTAAAGGATTTCATGGCATCAATGAAAGACTGCCCATTAAAGATTTTCAACGGGCCATCGGCTTTTATAAGATCCTGATAAAGGATTCTATCTAAGGGCCGGTGGATTGGCCGCCAGGATTGGGAGTCCTGATTTTTCCCCGTAAATTAGTTACCTGATGCAAACTGAAAACAGAATACCGTCCGAAAGAATGCTGGAGACCGAAAGGACCTTCCTGAGCTTATTGACGGAAGAAGATCTGCCCGCCATGATGGAAATGGCCAGGGAGCCGGATACCTTTAAATATATTAAGAAGCTGCATATCATGACCGAGTCGGAGTATACCCGTTTCCTGCAGGTCAAACTGGAGCAGATCCACGATAAGACAGGCTTCCATTGGGCAGTCTGGCTTAAGGGACCTCCGCCGGCCAGTCTGGCTGGCGCAACCGGCAAGCCCTCCCGCACTTTTATCGGCGCCGTCAATCTCAATCCCATCGCCGGCACCCCCATGATGCAGATCGGCTGCCAGCTGAAGAGGGATTACTGGCGCCAGGGATTTGCCTCCGAGCTGACCAGGCGAATACTGGATTTCGGAATGAACGAGGCCAGGCTAAAGGCGGTTTATGGCGTCTTTGAAAAAGAAAACGATGCTTCCCGCAGGCTATTGGAAAAGCTGGGTTTTGTCTGGCAGGAGACCCGGGACGAACAGGGAATAACATTGGAGATCCATAAATACCCTGCTTAAAAGACCACCACCGGCAACCGGCTTATCGCATTTGTGTGGCATCCACCCTGGAAGGGGTATCCGTTCCCGCTACGATCGTACGCGAGCTGAGGGCAATGGACTTAATGATCCGGGCCATATTATTCATATCCAGCGTGCCGATCTCATCTCCCTGTGTATGGTAATATTTTTCCGAATCCATTTTGGACGTGGAAATAGTATGCGCGGGAACGCCATGCCTGGCCAGGCTTGCATTATCGGACCGGTAAAACAATTGCTGATCGGGATAAGGATCGGGATAAAAAGTAAACTGGCTTCCAACCAGATTCTTTTCCAGGATCTTCCCCATATCCGTTCTTTCATATCCGGTGATAAAAGCCGAATTCGTACCCCATTTACTTTCTGTGCCGATCATTTCAATATTGAACATGGCCATCACAGCCGCCGGCTCGAACTGGCTGGAAAAATACTGAGACCCGTATTCCCCGATCTCTTCGGCAGTGAAGGTAGCAAAGACGAGCGTGCGTTCATTATTATGCAGCTTGCCGAAATATTTTGCCAGCATGAGTACCGCCGTAGTTCCACTGGCATCGTCATTGGCTCCGTTAAAGATTGAATCGCCCTTGTTATCCGGCTGGCCTACCCCTAAGTGATCATAGTGGCCCGAAAAGATCACGTATTCATTTTTCTTCGATTTGCCTGGCAGGATCCCTACCACATTTGCCAGCTTCGACTCTTTGATCTCCTGGTCCACCCCAATCGAGTAATGCACCGGGTCAACGGTCGTAAGGACAAACACCAAACTACGTCCGGACTTGAATTGCTGGCTTCCAAAATTTGCCAGCCGGGCAAAATACTTAGTGAAACTGGTATCCACCAATACGAGGTAGCTCTTGCGGTCCTGGGTGATATATTTAAAAGCCTCCGGCATGAAGGAGGAGCCTGCCTTAATAAAGACTTTTTCATACCCGCTCTGTTCGGTAACAGCCAGGTGTGTCTCCGAAGAAAAAGCGGCGATCGTTCCGGCCGGCAGCGGGTTGCCGTCAAAATTTCCGTTGGCAGATAAAGTCTTCGCCTGGATCAGGGAGAAGGGCTGGCGGTAGCTGCTGCTGCCATTCCAGGTCTGCAGACCTGCTTCTTTAAACTGTGTTTCGATAAAATCGGCCGCTCTTTCAATATCGGGGGTGAAACTGGCCCTTCCACGCATGTCATCAGCTGCCAATACTTTTTCGATGCGTTCTACAGCAGCCGGGTTGATTATTTTATCGATGTCCTGCGCCTGCAGGTGGAGAGTCGTCAAAAATAGGGAGCTTGCGAATAGTATTTGCTTCATAACAGGATAAGTTTTAGCATTTATTTCGAGTAAACCGGATCCGGTCACAAGCTCATCATCTCCTTAAATTTCACCGTCTGCCTGCGGCTAACCTCGATCTTTTCCCCTCCTTTCATTTCCAGTAACAAGCCCCCGTTAAAATAAGGTTCTATCTTTTCGATCAGACGCAGGTTCACAATATGTTTACGGTTGGCCCGGAAGAACACCTTCTCATCCAGCCTTTCTTCCAGTGCATTCAGTGATTTCAGGATCAGGGGTTTGTTCGGTCCGAAATAAACTTTGGCATAGTTGCCTACGCTTTCAAACAGCCTTATATCCGACAATTTTACGAACCAGCAACGTTCTCCGTCCTTGACGAATACCTGGTCATGTTCGTTCAGGATACTCCGGTTAACGGAGATCGTATGATCCGAGATCGGCTCTTTATCTTCTTCCAACTGTAATTTCTGAAGGGCATCTGCCAGTCTTTTGGGTTCGACCGGCTTCAATAGGTAATCCAGTGCATTGACCTCAAAAGCCTTCAGTGCATATTCATCGTAGGCCGTGGTAAAGATGACATTGGGAGCTCTCTCCAGCTCAGACAGCATGTCAAACCCTGTTTTTCCCGGCATCTGTATATCCAGAAAGATCAGGTCCGGGCTGAGTGTGTCAATTTTTTCTACCCCCTCGCTGGCATTGGCCGCTTCAGCGATCACCTCGATCTCAGGGAAATCCAGCAGTAATTTCTTCAATTCATTCCTGGCGAGACGTTCGTCGTCGATGATAATAGCTCTGATCATAAAAATTCTATATTATTTACTCAGGTCGACCGGTATCAATACCCGTGCCTGCACGGTATTGCCGTTCACTTCCCGGATATCGAAATTTGCTCTTTGGCCGAAGAGGATCTGCAGCCTGTTCTTCGTACTGGCCAGCCCGAAACCATCCCCGTTACGCGACCCGTTCAGGTAGCCCGTATTGGTGATCATCAGCTCATGAAAGTCATCCTTGAAATCGGAGACGATCTTCACGATACCTCCGTCCACCTGTTTGCTGATCCCGTGTTTAATGGCATTTTCCACCAGGGTCTGCAGCATCATCGGAGGGATGGGCTGATCAAGGGTATCCTCGTCGATATCGTATTCGATCTGCAGGCGATCCTCGAAGCGGATATGCTCCAGGGCCAGGTAGTCCTTTACGATATTCAATTCTTTTTCAAAAGTCACCGTCTCCAGTTTCTCCGCCTGCATGCTGCTGCGAAGGATATTGCTCAACTCCGTGATCGCCGTCCTTGCCCGGGCGGGATTTTCATCCACCAGGGCCCGGATACTGTTCAGGGCGTTGAAAATAAAATGAGGGTTGATATGGGCTTTGATGGTCTTTAATTCCAGCTCTTTCACCAGGGCCTCCAGCTTCAGCGTATCCAGTTGCTGCTTACGGCTATTCTCGATATAGTGATAGAAATAGTAGATCAGGGTCCAGGGAACGATCAAAAGGCCGCTATCCAGCGATGTAGTCAATAGCCGGGGCATGAAATCCACCTTATTCCGGGCGAGGGACACCAGGTTCAGGGCATCCACTACCAGGATCCGTACCAGACCGGCGCCGATACAGGTAAACAAGATCCCGATAAGGAATTTAGGCAGCGCCTTTTCCACCGGCAACAGGAGCCAGCCCGATCTCCGGATCACTTCCCGGAATATATGCGTGATAAAAATACCGGAAAGCACAGAGACGGCCATCAGGCCGATCAGCTTATCGGTGATCTTTTGATCCAATGTAGACGAATTCAGCACCAGGACCAATGCCAAAAAACCCCAGCCCCCAATCTGGCACCACCAATAATATTTACTTACATTTTTAGGCATACTCACTATTGAATTATTCAAAACTAGCCTTTTCCTCCTGCCGGAACTTCTTATTTTGTACTAATGGCCAAATTTAGTAGGCCATCGGTCCAGTTCGGTCCAGTATGGTACACAGAGACAAAATCCACGCCGGGCCTTCTCCGTACCCGAGCCCTTCCCCGCTAAAAACCCACCCTTGCGGGGTATGGATCCGGGGGAGCTGCCTCCCCTGATCCCGGCGGGCGGACGGCTTTTCCGGCAGAGCGGATGACCTTTCCCCGGGCCCTTGGATGGTTTTCCGGGGGATAAAAGGGTGATTTGGACGTTTTGCCAGGGTGATACACCGTTTACGGCTAAATCTACGTTATAAAACTGTATTTTTACACTAGTTAAAGAACTCGAATGGAAATTACGCCAGGAGCTTTGTTACAAGCCATCAATTCCCCTGCTGACCTTAAAAAACTTAGCAGAGAACAGTTACACCAGGTGTCTACCGAATTGCGTCAGTATATCATTGACACCGTCAGTGTTCATGGAGGCCATTTCGCAGCCAGCCTGGGAGTGGTCGAACTCACGGTGGCCCTCCATTACGTCTTCAATACTCCCTATGATCAGTTGGTATGGGATGTAGGCCACCAGGCCTACGGGCATAAGATCCTCACGGGGCGCCGCGATGATTTCAGCAGCAATCGTAAATATAATGGCCTGAGCGGATTTCCCAAACGCAGCGAGAGCGAGTATGACAGCTTTGGCGTAGGACATTCTTCCACCTCCATCAGCGCGGCCCTGGGCATGGCGATGGCGGCCAAATACAAAGGCGAGACGGACCGTAAGGCCGTAGCCATCATCGGGGACGGAGCGATGACGGCAGGCCTGGCCTTCGAAGGCATGAATCACGCCGGAGTAGCGGATACCGACCTGCTGATCATCCTGAATGACAATTGCATGAGCATCGACCCCAACGTCGGCGCCCTGAAAGAATATCTCACCGATATCACCACCTCCGCGACCTACAACCGCCTGAAGGACGATATCTGGAAGGCCCTCGGCAAACTGCCTATCGGCAGCCATTTCAGCCGGGATATAGCTAGTAAAATAGAACATAGCATCAAGGGCTTTATCAGCCGGAGCAGCAATTTATTTGAGTCGCTGAACCTCCGCTATTTCGGGCCTATCGACGGGCACAATATCACCAAGCTGGTAGATACCCTCACGGATCTTCAGCAGATCCCCGGCCCCAAATTACTGCACATCATGACGGTAAAGGGTAAAGGTTATGCGCTGGCGGAAAAAGACCAAACCAAATGGCATGCTCCCGGCCTCTTCGATAAGATCACCGGTGAAATTTATAAGAAACGATACGAAACACCCCAGCCTCCCAAATACCAGGATGTATTCGGGCTCACGCTTATCGAGCTGGCAGAGAAAAACCCAAAGATCCTGGGGATCACGCCTGCTATGCCCAGCGGGTCATCTCTGAAATTCATGATGGACAAAATGCCCGACCGGGCTTTTGACGTAGGTATTTGCGAGCAGCATGCCGTCACCCTCTCGGCCGGTATGGCCACCCAGGGAATGCGGGTCTTCTGCAATATCTACTCCTCTTTCATGCAAAGAGCTTACGACCAGGTGATACATGATGTAGCCATCCAGCAACTACCCGTTGTCTTCTGTCTGGACAGAGCGGGGCTGGTAGGAGAAGACGGGCCTACGCACCATGGCGCTTACGATATTCCCTATATGCGCTGCGTACCGAATATGGTCGTGAGCGCTCCCATGAATGAAAGCGAACTGCGCAACCTGCTCTATACCGCGCAGCTGGATACCAATCAATATCCTTTTGTCATCCGTTATCCACGGGGAGAAGGGGTCATGCCGGAATGGAAGACCCCTTTACAGGAGATCCCGATAGGAAAAGGACGCAAAATAAAAGATGGAGAAGGAATTGCCATCCTCAGCTTTGGACATCCCGGCAATTTCGTTACGGCGGCTATCCGCGAATTAAAAACAGAGGGACTTAATCCCGCCCACTACGATATGCGGTTCGCCAAACCCCTGGATGAGGAGCTGCTGAAGGAAGTTTTTTACAAATACGACCGCATCCTGACAGTGGAAGACGGTACCGTCGTTGGCGGATTCGGGTCAGCGATCCTGGAGTTCCAGGCAGCACACCAGTATGCCGCTACCATCCGGATCCTGGGGATTCCCGACCGGTATGTAGAGCATGGGACGCCTAAAGAGCTGATCCATGAATGCGGATATGATGCCCCGTCCATAGCCGCCGCTGTCCGGGAAATGATGAAGGATAAAGTGAGGGTTAGCCATTTATTGGGGTAGGTTTCGGTGCGAAGTCCCGACTTTTATCTACCAGCTTAGATTGCTGGTTCAATATTATTCTTTGCATAGCTCGCCCCCCTTCTTTCTAATTTTTGCATCCAATTTTTAAATTTATATTTGATTAATCTTATCAAATATAATGTAGTGTAATTTCCATCTTTGGGTTGGCAAATACAATACCATAAACTTATTCTATGACCCCGTACAATCTTAACCTGACCGTGGAAAAGTTAAAAGGTCCGACAAAGGAGCAAATAATTACCAATAATCAATGGGCTATAACAGCTTTAGACCGTTTTCATACGAACACACAAGCAAATTTTGAATTCCACATTGATGGAATTCCCTTTACATCGAAAATAATCTGGGACAATGGCTTTTCCACATCTGCAATGAAGGAAAGAAAGGATATGGCCAATCATGGAGGAGTCGCCATGGCAATGTTTGTTATGTCGGTTCTTTTGAATTACACTTACGTGGAACAAACCGAAATAGGAGAGGGAGTTGATTACAATTTTATGGAGCAGGAGCCGGATGAAGATGAATTAAATTTCTTAGATAATAGTCATTACGTAGAAGTATCCGGTATTTTGGAAGAAGGCCAATCCAATACACTCACAAATCGGCTGAAAGAAAAACATCAACAGATTCAAAAAGGAACTAAAAGAAATGAGCGGTCATCTGTCATTGTAACACTGTTTAAATATCCCAAAACCGTGAAGGAGGTACATACATGAAGCCTAAACAATTACACCAGGAGGCGATGCAATACTCTTTTCTCGCGAAAGAATCGTTTGAAAAAGGGGATGATTTAAATGCTTATGAATATTATGCAAAAGCCGCAGAAATTGAAAGTAATCTCGCCAAATTCTATTTTGATAAACCTGAACTAGAGCCAACCCGTAGCACTATTATACATAGTGCGGCTTTTTTGAATCTAAAAGCGGGTGCAATTGAGGAAGCACAGAAATTGATTTTTTGGGGCCTGTTGAATATTGAGGATCCAAAAATTAAAGAGCAATTAAATGAGGCACTAGAGTATTCAATTGCCTTAAAAACCGCGGATTCCAGAGATGCAAGCTATAATTTTGAATATTTAAGACGTCTTAGACAAAGAAGTGTTTATTATACAATAGAATCGGCTCTGCCAAAATTTGGTACCGCTGTAACCTTTGAGATGGTCAAAGACTTCGCGGAAGAATATCTCAAATCATTAAAAGCCTATTCTGTATCGATTTTTAAGCAGGTAGCAACTGAGATTAAAGAGTTTTCAAATGATATCGAGGCTGCGTCAAAGCGATTTGAAGAACTCGTAAACCCATTAATGACCAGTTCTGGATTTGGCAGTTTTAAATTCTCAATTGCCAACGACTTTTTAGCAAGGGAAGGAGAGAATAGCGAAGTCATTAAATTAAAAGCTAATGTACTACAGAATTATCATGATAGGATTTTCACGAATCCTTTGGACGACATTGAAATAGAGTTGCTCAGAAAACAATTTAAGGATGATGAAATAAATCAGATTTTTAGACCTATTGCAAAAATAAAATCCGTTAGCTCTCCATATAAAGTTGCCTATTTTGACAACGAATCTTTTAATAAAATTTATTTAAGTCGAATAGGAAATGTTCAAAAAAGGAAGCTTTTGCCACTCAAACAAGTCTCTCAAGAGGACATTGGTATACTTGAAAGTTCAATAATTCATGCCCGCAATTCCGATAGTGGTAAAAAATCGAGAAGTGTAATTCAGAAAGAGCAGTTAAAGTCATATGAGTTCGATATCAAGACTAACCAGATTGAGCCAAAAGATAAAAGTTCTTTGCTTTTAAATGAAGAAATTATCATCAATGTAACCTTCAATTCCGATAAAGGTTTCACATTCGTATTTGATGAATTGACTACAGAACATACTGATGTTGATTACAATAAAGGTCTTTTGAATTTTTATTCAAAATTATACGACAAACTGGTAAACGTAATTAATGCTAATCCAGATGCAGGCATCTCCAATGAGATAAAAATTGTCGAAAGGTTAATAAACAATACCGGAATTTTAAAGAAATAAAAACTAAGCCCCAAGCAGACTATTTGATTTTTTCAGAATTCTTTAACATCATCTAACCCGGGACCAATATGGAAAAAGCGTTTAGATTCATCTCTATCTGACCTAAACGCCTTTTTTATGAGATGGCTTCGCCGAATCGCCCTATCAATCGGAATATTGATCGCAGTAGTGCTCGCTGTTGCAGGCAATTATTACTACAGGGGATTTTACAGGCCCGCCCATCACCGATCCGGCCTTTTTCACGAACCAACATCGCTGACGACTACCGCGCAGGAGCGCATCCGTCAGAAAGCAGCTGTCCAAAGATCATTCCTGAAACGGCAGGGTTTCAATACCAACCTGTGTTTCCTGGTGGACATGCAACTCCCGTCGGGGAAGAACCGGTTCTTCGTCTATGATCTCAATAAGGACTCTATCCTCCTGTCGGGGCTGATAGCCCATGGCTGCGGTAATAATAGATTTAGTCTTACTCCTTCTTTCTCCAATGTCAACGGCAGCAATTGTACCTCACTGGGCAAATACCGCGTCGGGCAACCTTACCAGGGGCAATTCGGGCAGGCGTATAAACTGTATGGGCTGGACAGTACCAATGATCAGGCTTATAATCGGGATGTTGTTCTACATGCCTATTCCGGGGTGCCGGATGGTGAGACAGACCCCTATCCTATCTGTAACAGCCGGGGATGCGCCATGGTGTCGCCTGGTTTTCTGAAGCAGTTGGAGCCGCTGATCGATCACTCGAAGAAGCCGGTATTATTGTGGGTTTTTGATTGATGGCCCTTCGGGCCGCCCGCCCGTGGCGTCCTTACGCGAACATCGGCACTTCAATAGCCAGTAGTTCCGAGTCAGGACCGGCCTTGATAGTGAACTGGCTGGTGGCGGAGATGCCCAGGCCGTCACGCCTTTCTAATTTTTTTCCGTCGACGTCTACCTCACCTTCCAGCACGAACAGAAATACTCCGTTGCCGGGAAAGGCGGGACTGAAAGATATTTCTTTTCCCGCTTCCAGTTTTGTCATGGCCATACGGGCATCCTGGTTGATCCATACACCTCCTTCCTCCGTCTTCGGGCTCACCACAATCTGCCATTCCCCTTTTCTGCCTGTCTGGTCAAAGGTCTTCTGGTCATGCCGGGGCTTAATATTCTGTTGTTTGGGGAAGACCCAGATCTGCAGGAAGTTCACAGGGTCATAATGGGAGGCATTGTATTCCGAATGACGGATCCCGCTGCCCGCGCTCATGATCTGTACGTCTCCGCTGTAAATGATGCCCTCTGTGCCCGTGCTGTCCTTATGCGCCAGCGCTCCTTTCAAGGGAATGGAAATGATCTCCATATTCTCATGAGGATGTGTATCAAATCCCTTTCCTCCTTTCACGATATCGTCATTCAATACCCGTAATGCGCCGAAATGTACTTTTTCAGGATCATACCAATTGCCGAAACTGAAAGAATGATGGCTGTCCAGCCACCCGAAATTAACATGTCCTCTCTCAGAAGCGGGATAGTACACCGTTTGCATAAAATCAGTTTAAATGGAATCCATTCTCATCAGCCGGCCCACTCTTAAAACGGGGAGCTTCCTCATCCTCCTTTTTATCAAAAAGAGTTCCTTGTCTGTCTTCCGGGGGAGCTTCTTTCCGGGGAATTTCCCTGAACGATCCATCCTCATTGAAGAGAGATTGATCCTCGTCCTCCGGGCGATCCGGATTAAATTCAACAATGAAATTATTGCGGCCTTCACCGATCAGGATGTTCATGTAATTCTGCTGCACAAGCTCCAGCATGGACAGGAAGAGGAAAATAGCATGGAGGCGGTTCTCGCAAATATCGAAGAGCCGTTCGAAAGACAAGGTCTTCTCCCGCTGAACGAAGGTCAGGATATGCTCCCGGCTGTCTTCCATCGTATAGTTGTATTTCACTACCGTATGGACAGGCTTGTTCTGCCGCTGCTGGATGCGCAGCATCAGCCGTTCGAAGGTCTTCATCAGCTTGAAGAGGGTGATCGCCTGGATCTCCGTACCCTCCCCCGATTCCTCCCCGATATGGGAAAGCTCTTTTTGCAGGTTGCCCCTGCGGACCATCAGGTGGCGGATGGCTTCCATTTCGGCCAGGGTGGAGGCGGCCTCTTTATATCGTTTGTATTCCAGCAGCTTGTCGATCAGCTCCTGGCGGGGATCGATCTCATTCCCCTGCTCATCCAGCTCCTTGCGGGGCAACAACATTTTTGCCTTGATACGCATCAGGGTGGAGACAAAAAGGATGAATTCACTGGATAGCTCGATATTCAGCTTTTCCCCGGAATGAATATAGGTCAGAAAATCCTGGATAAGCCGGTTGATCGGAATATTATAGATATCCAGCTCGTCCCGCTCTATAAAGAATAATAACAGGTCGAAAGGCCCTTCGAACTGAGGTAATTTGATCTGGTAACTGATTGCTGTTGACATAGTACTCGCTGATTAACGCGGGCAGGCAGTTCCTCCCGCGACCAAGCGAAAATACCTTAAAATCTCATTGCCTGCCCGGGACCTTATACCCCGGTTTTCCCCAAGTTTTCAGCATTGCGGCGGAACTTCCAGGGCTCGGGGGCATTAAATCGGAGCCACCAGGATCCCCCCGCCGTTCGCTTTTAGCCCGCCGGCTTGGGAGGAGGAGGTAACCTCTTCTTATTATCGAACTTATAAGCCAGACCGATACCCATCACTTCCTGGATCTGCACTTTCGGGCCGCCGGCCGTGCCATCGCTCTTCGTGGACTTGATATCATTGTCATAGATCATGTTCAGCGACAGATTCATGCTGATCAGGCGGGTAACTTTGACAGCCAGGATATTCGTCCAGTTGGCGGCGATATTCTGGGGATTGTGGAGATAATTCGAGAAAAGGTCGAGTTTGGTCTTATAGATAGCCGTCTTGCTGATATTGGCGGTATAATTGACGGAGACGAAGGCGCCCAGCTCGAAACGGAATTTTTTACCGGAATCGACTCCGAATGCCCCTACTTTAGCCAGACTATCATTTCGCACCAGCAGTTCGCGGGCCGTAATAGGGGACAGGAAAAGAGAGAAATTATCATTCGGCTTATAATCCATACCGATGGATTCAAGAACATAGGCAGGAGCAAGGAAGTCGGACGTCAACACCTTCGTATTGGCATTGGGGTAGTTATACCCCGCTGCAAACTGGCTCCTGAATTGGAACAATCCGCTCAGGTACCATTTTTTACCCAGGTCATAACCATATTTGGATACCAGGTCGATCCGGTCATCCGATTTGCGGGTGCCCAGGCTGGTGGTGTTCACGATCCCGTAGGCCAGATCCAGGCTGTTATCCCAGGACCGTCTGCCGTCCGTGTAAAACGCATACACACTCAGCAGGGTCGATAAGGAAAGAGCGGAATTATCTCCGCCGGCCGCCCAGTTACTAAGAGCAGCCTGGTTGAAGTTCAGATTATAGAGTCCCCCCGTCTTCCAGGTCATCTTCACCGTATCGTTGGGATCTTTGACAACCGTAACGCTACTGGCATCATCCCTCAGCTTCTGTATCTTATTTTGAGCATGTGAAAAAGAGAAGGCCCCTACCGTGAACAGAAATACAAACAGTGGCCTCGCCAATAGCTTCATAAAAAAAAGGTTCTTCATATCAAATTAGTTTGATTAAAAAGGGAACTAAACAAAAAAGCTGCCAAGCCTTGGTTTCGGCTATATTATTTTAAATACTTCACAGACCAGACGGCAATACTTCTACTTCTCCGGCTGTCAGTCGAAGACTTTTGTTTTATAATGGGCCAGATGCTCCCGTTACGCGGGAAGCGTCGGCTTTTTCCTCAGCTCGTCCCGGATTTCGGTGAGCAATTGTTCCGTGGCAGAGGGTGCTACGGCCGGCGGCACTTTTTTCTTTTCCAGGCTCTTAAAGCCCTTCACAATCAGGAAGAGAATAAATGCTATAATGACAAACTTAATAATGGCGGCTAAAAAACTGCCATATTTGACGGCGCCCCAGGCAAGCTTATCTATGTCCTGCAAATTGGCCGCTTTAAGGGCCGGTGCTAGTAAGAGCGGGGTGATCACATTCTCAACCAGGGAAGAAACAATGGCGCTGAATGCTGCGCCGATAACTACTGCCACGGCAAGATCGAGCACGTTGCCGCGCATTACGAAATCTTTAAATTCTTTAAGCATTCCCATAATAGATCGGTTTTAGTTATTGATTAAATGTAATTGGCTCGCTCAATAAGAGGCCTGCGGCGTCTCCGGCAATCATTTCTTTAGTCCTGGATATTGCATCTTCAGCGCTTTCAACGTATCCCTCACCGTAGTGGCTATCACATATTCCTTATACCAGTTCTGGTCTGCCGGTACAATGGTCCAGGGCGCCTCATTACAATTTTCAAAGCAATCCTCATACATCTTCATATACTCATCCCATAGTTTGGCTTCCTTAAAATCATCCTCATTATATTTCCACCGTTTAGCCGGATTATTGATGCGTTCATCCAGCCGTGCTTTTTGCTCTTCCGGAGAGATATGCAGGTAGAATTTAAGGATAGGGGTATCGTTATGTTTCACCAGTAAACGCTCGAAATCATTGATGGCATCCATCCGTTTTCTCGCAGTCTTGTCGTCGATCCATTTATGTACGCGTGTGATAAGAATGTCTTCATAATGGGAACGGTTGAATAGCTGCAACACCCCTTTAGCCGGCGCATGTGCATGCACCCTCCACAAAAAATCATGGGCCAATTCTTCGGCGGTGGGCGTCTTGAAAGATTTTACCAGCACACCCTGGGGGTTCAGTTTGCCGAATACATTTCGGACCGCGCCATCCTTGCCGCTGGCATCCATTCCCTGAAGAATGACCAGGAGCGAATTCTTTGACTCTGCATACAAGAGGTTTTGCAATTCATCCAGTTCCTGCAATATCTCCTCCAGTTTCTCCTTAGTCTCTTTTTTGTCCCACCCTTCCGGCGCCCTGGTGCTGATCTCTTTCAATTTTTGCTTTCCCATGATCCCCTCTTGTTTAGTCGTTCGAATGTATCAATTATTTTTCTATGCAGACGCGAAGCCACATTCCTCTAATACCATAAATACCCACTCACCGGATGTTATATAGCCAGGCAGTCAGCGGCTAAATAATAGCAGGCATTTACCAGATCACGCCGATCCGGCAACGGTAATTCCGGATCTTTGTGTTCCGGAACACAGAACGAAAGTGATCCTTGCGACAGGATGCGGGAAGGGAAGGGGAGTAATTACTTATACGGACATGATATCTTTTTCCTTCGCGGCTAAATGCTTTTCCACCAGGGCAATATATTTATCCGTCATTTCCTGGATATTTTTTTCGGCATCTTTGGCTTCGTCTTCACTCAATCCGTCTTTCTGCAATTTCTTGATTTGTTCGATAGCATCCCGGCGAATACTGCGGACAGCTACTTTGGAATGCTCACCCTCACCGTTGGCCCTTTTTACAAATTCCTTTCTCCGTTCTTCCGTCAGCGGGGGCAAAAAGAGGCGGATGATATTTCCGTCATTTTGAGGAGTAACTCCCAGGTTGGCATTAATAATAGCCCTTTCTATGGGCTGGAGCATATTCTTTTCCCAGGGCTGTATGGTCAAAGTCCGGGAATCTATGACGGAGACATTCCCTACCTGGTTCAAAATAGTGGGAGTACCGTAATAATCGACCGTGAGCCCATCCAGCATTTGAGGATTCGCCTTTCCAGCTCTTATTCGAACAAGTTCAGATTCAAGGTGATTGAGCGCTTTTTGCATGTTATCCTGTGCATCTTCCAGGATCAGCATTAGATCGTCTGACATATATAAATGGTTGACAACAAATTAAATAAATCCTTAATGGATATTGGCCAAACTGCGTTGGACAACGGTGCAAACCTACATTAAAAGGGAAAATACACAAAGAGATAGGCGAATTTTCTATAGCCCGGAGTTAATTATTCTGTTCCAGCATCTTATCCTTGGAAAGGGACACGAATTTGGACGCCTGGGTTAACTGGGCGCTTTCTTCCATAGCATTCTTGGCGACAAAAAGACGGGGTGCCGGACGCAGGTAATAGATCGCCGCGATAATACTAAAGAATATGCCGAAGACGGAAAAGATAAGCAGGGTACAATTCAACGACCTTCCCAAAAAGACCAGGACAATCATAATCAGGTTGATCGACACGAGGGTCAGGGTGATCGCCCTATGGGAAAATCCCCTGTCCAGCAGCAAATGATGGATATGATTCCTGTCCGGGCTGAAAGGACTGCGCCGGTGCAAAATACGGATACCGAATACCCGCAAGGTGTCCAGCAAAGGGATCATCAATATCGTAAAGCCGACAGCGGGTGAAGCAAGAATGGGGAAACTTACATCCTCCGTATTGGCTACATTAATGAATTTAATGACCAGTATCGAGTTGATCGTGCCCACCAGCAGGGACCCCGTATCGCCCATGAATATCTTGGCAGGTTGAAAATTAAAGATCAGGAACGCCAGGAGACTGCCGGCGAGCGAAAACGCGATCACGGCATAAGGCAGCATATTGACATATAAAAAATAAACCCCGAATACGACCGTAGATAAAAGCCCCAGGCTGCCGGCCAGCCCATCCACCCCGTCAATGAGGTTAAAAGAATTGATCACGACAATAACCGCGAAATAGGTCAATAAGAGACTGAACATCTCGGGAAGCTGGTAAACCCCTAAAAAACCATGCATACTGCGGATCTGGATGCCCCCGTAGTAAATGATGATAAAGGCCGCCAGCACCTGTCCTATGAATTTTTTTACGGGAGAGATAATAAGGATATCGTCTTTCAGGCCCAGGAAAAAAATGACGAGGGCTGAAGCCATAAAATACTGAAGATCAGCGTATTGATTAAAATGGAGCGTCAAGAGGCACCCGAATGCGAACCCGGCGAATATCCCCAGGCCCCCCAGTGGGGTGATCGGCGAATGATGCACCTTGCGCTCATCAGGTATATCGAATAACTTTTTCATTTCAGCCACATTAATAATAGCTGGGATGGCAAGAAATGTAATTGTAAATGAGATAGCTATTGAAAGTAGGACATCGAACATCAGCCACGGTTTGATTGGTGAACAAAAGTAGGAATTCTTTTTCCATATTTCTAACTAATAAATAGGAACCAACTCCACGCAGATAGTAAGCCGGAAGTCAGTTGCTCCTGTCGATCAGGTCAGTTTGGGATGTCTATAGCTACTAATTCGCTGACAAGCATTCATCCGTTCAGTAAGGGAGATAAGACAGTAAGTTAGCACAAAAGTTTAATGCATCAAACTATTCGTGATAATATTGTCCGGAGCTCCGCATCCAAAAATTAGCGGATCTCCGGCAAATGTCTAAAGTCTGTCCTATCGGACAAAACGCTTCCAGCGTTTTTTTGTAAAAAACCGTTAGATTTGCCTACCGAATTCAAAAAACTTATCATTTTTATGGCCGATTTGAAAGCAATTGCTACACAAATTAGAAGAGATATCGTTCGTATGGTACATGGTTCCGCAAGCGGCCATCCGGGTGGATCCCTGGGATGTACTGAATTCTTTACCGCACTCTATTTTAAAGTACTGCAACACGATCCCCATTTTCACATGGATGGTAAGAACGAGGATCTTTTTTTCCTATCGAACGGTCATATCTCTCCCGTATTTTACTCGGCATTGGCGAGATCGGGCTATTTTGACATCAAAGAACTGGCAACTTTCCGCAAGATCAACTCCCGCCTGCAAGGCCATCCGACTACCCACGAACACCTTCCGGGTGTAAGGGTCGCCAGTGGCTCTCTGGGTCAAGGCATGAGCGTTGCTATCGGCGCAGCCTTAGCTAAAAAACTCAATAACGACAAAAATATTGTATTCTCACTCCATGGAGACGGAGAATTAGATGAAGGACAGAACTGGGAGGCCATTATGTTCGCAGCGGCCAACAAAGTAGACCATCTCATCTCCACCGTAGACTGGAATGGTCAGCAAATCGACGGTACCACGAAATCAGTACTCGATCTTGGGGATATTCACAAGAAATTCGACGCATTTGGCTGGGTTACCCTGGAAATGAATGGCAACGATATGGACGAGGTTGTCGCCACACTCGATAAAGCAAAGGGAATGACAGGACAAGGCAAACCGATCGCTATCATGATGCACACGATAATGGGTAAAGGGGTTGACTTCATGGAAAATGACCACCACTGGCATGGAGTAGCGCCCAACGATGAGCAACTGCAAAAGGCGCTCGCGCAACTTCCCGAAACTTTAGGAGATTATTAGTTCCGGATTTCAGGTTCCGGCCCCGCGTTTAGGGATTCGGGGTTTGCGTTTCTCTTTTAAATAAATTTTGAGATCCCGGGTTCGCCCGGGATTTTGATTTTTGAGACTAGCTCAATTCTATCGGCTGGACGGCGGCCTTCTTCGAAGGCAGCCAGGAGGCCAGTAAAGCCACCACCAGGATCGTCGAAAGAACGAGGAGAAAATCCGTCGCCACCAGTTTTACCGGGTAATAATCGATAAGGAAAGACCCTCCCTGCAAAGGCACCAGCTTGTATTTCGACTGCAGCCAGCAGATAATTACGGCCAATAACACGCCAAAGCCGCCACCCAGCAAGGCCAATAAGAGGCCCTCACTCAGGAATATTTTCTGGATCATCCCATTATTAGCCCCCAGGGCCTTCAGTACGTGAATATCTTTTTGCTTCTCCCAGACCAGCATCGTCAATGCACCCACCATATTAAAGGCGGCTACCACCAGGATCAGGGTCAGCATCACATAGATCACCCATTTTTCCGTACCCATCACATTATAAAGGCTCTGGTTCTGCTCATAACGCGTCTGCACCTGGTAGGCTGACCCCAATAACCGCTGCAGGACAGGCTTCAGTAAGGGCGCCTGCCGGCTATCGTCAAGGGCCAGCTCCGCTCCGCTATATTCATCGGACTTCAGCCCCAGCATGCGTTTGACGAAAGCCAGGTTCGTGATCACATAATGATCGTCGAAGTCCTGCTGGATAAGAAAGGTCCCCGAGGTGCCCATATTTTCATTACTCATGGAAGCCAGGGGATCTGCCGTATAATCCGCTCCCCCTTTCTTAAAAAGATAGACGGATAAGGGCATCACGGCCCTGTCGGCTTCCAGTCCCAGGATACTTTCAATGCCCGTTCCCAGAACAGCCAGGGGATGGTCCACCGTTCCCAATTCGAACTTGCCGGTCCTTAATTTTCCCGCCACCCCCGTCACCCGGGTATATTTTTCGTCTACGCCCTTCAGATAAGCAATGGCCCTCGACTCCCCATTCTCCAGCAAGGCCTTATCCTCCGCTACCAGCGACAGGTCCTTCACTCCTTTCACACCGGCCAGCTGCCTCAATTGTTCCGGGCTAAGGGTCAGCGTTTTACCGGCGGAGGGAGTAATTTTCAGATCGGGGTAGAAACTGGTGTATAGAGATTTTACCAGGTCCTCGAAACCATTGAAAACACTTAATACCAGGATCAGGGAGGCAGCTCCTACCACAATAGCAGCCATGCTCACCCAGGCGATAATATTAATGGCGTTGGTGGATTTTTTTGCCCTGAAATAGCGCCAGGCGAAGAGAAAGTTCATGGATCGTGGATAGTTTATCGGCGACAGTTATTGTTCCGGCGGCTTTTCCGCGTTGAGTTTCCGAAATAGTTCTTCCATTTTGGACGCATGTTCCAGGGTATCATCCTGGAAATATTGCAGAATGGGTATGCGCCGTAACTGGTGCTTGACACGGGTAGCCAGCTCCCGCTTGATCTCCCAGCTCCTCTCTTCAATCTTTTTCAGGGCGGCCGCCGCATCCTTCACCTGGAAAAAACTAAGGTAGATCCTCGCTTCCAGCAGATCCGGAGTTACTTTCACGGCCGTAAGGGACACCAGGCCGCCTTCTACCATGCCCAAGCCCAGACGCTGGAATATATCGCTTATTTCCTGCAACAAAAGGGCCCCTACTTGTTTCTGTCTTTTTCCTTCTTGCATAACTTTAACAATTTCATCACCTCAACTAATTCTTTGCAGGAATTCATCTTCTTTTCCCGATCAGACCAACTCCTCCTGAATTTATCCCTAAATACTATGTAAATTTACGGCTTATTTATTTGTCATTCAATTGAATTCGTTCCCGTTAATTTGCCGGAGATAAGCATTTAGAAATTTAATGTATCCCCGGCAAATGGCTAATGTCGGATGGATGGCATCAACACAACAAGTATGAAGAAATTTTCCCGCATCCTGCAATACCTGTCGAAATACAAGGGCAAATTAGTCGTATATCTCGTCTTCACCTTATTATCCACCTTATTCGGGATCATTTCCATTGGCATGCTAAGCCCGTTCCTGTCTATCCTGTTCAAGAGCGGAGATAACGCTGCGCAAAAAACGGTTTCGATCAATACCAATGCTATCGGATCGTTAAAAACTGTCATCGAAAACATCATCAATACCCATGGAACGATCTGGGGATTGGTTGCCATCTGCGTACTTATCCTGATAAGCACCATCCTTAAAAATGTTTTTTATTACTGGTCTTCTTATATCTCCTCCCCCATCCGCAGCGCTACCATTACGTTCCTTCGCAATGATGTATACGAAAAAATACTGGCCCTGCCCATCGGGTATTTCACGGAAAGAAGGAAGGGAGACCTTATCTCCCGCATGACCAACGATATTTACGAGATCGAATCGTCCGTGGTCAGCACCCTGGAAGGCCTGATCAAAGATCCCCTTACGATCATCGGCTACCTGGCGTATATCATCTATCTCAGCCCGAGCCTGTCCCTATTCCTGCTGATCCTGTTGCCGATCACCGGTTTTTTGATCGGCCGCATCAGCCGGAGCCTGAAACGCCAGTCCCAGGCTGCCTCTGTCAAATTGGGGGAGAGCCTGTCCGTGCTGGATGAAACCTTGGGCGGCATCCGCATCATCAAAGGCTTTGGTGCGGAATCCCTGCTGAGGAAAAAGTTCGTGGGCATCAACGATGAGCTCTATCATACCCGCAATAAAATGAATTTCCGGCGGGATCTGGCATCTCCCCTTACGGAAGTTCTGGGTGTTGCCATCCTTTCCATTATCCTTTTTTATGGAGGACGCCTGATCTTGCAGACGGGCGGGAAAGGCTTCACGGCAGGAGATCTTATCACTTATATTTCCATATTTGCCCTGATCATTAATCCTGCCAAGAATCTCTCCACCTCCTTTTTCAATATCCAGCGGGGAGCCGCCGCCATGGACAGAGTGGAAGAGTTATTAAAAGCTCCCGTCACCATCCTGGATGATCCCAATGCCAAAAAACTGGACAGCTTCCGGGATAAGATCGAGTTCCGCAATGTCAGCTTTTCCTATGAGGATGCCGGCATTCTGGAAAATATCGACCTGGTCATCGAAAAAGGAAAGACCATTGCCCTGGTCGGTAGCTCCGGCGCCGGCAAATCGACCCTGGCCGACCTGGTGCCCCGGTTCCACGATACCAGCGCCGGAGAATTACTGATCGACGGGGTCAATATCAAGGATTACTCCCTGCGAACCGTACGTGCACAAATGAGCATCGTCACCCAGGAACCTATTTTATTCAATGATACGATTGCCGCCAATATTGCGCTGGGTAAGCCCGATGCCACTCAGGAGGAGATCATAGAGGCCGCAAAAATTGCCAATGCCCATGATTTCATCACCCGCAAAGAAGAAGGCTACCAAACCAATATCGGAGACCGGGGAAGTAAACTCAGCGGGGGCGAAAGACAACGGCTTACCATCGCCAGGGCCCTGTTGAAAAACCCCCCTATTCTGATCCTCGACGAAGCAACTTCCTCCCTGGACACGGAGAGCGAACGCCTCGTCCAGGATGCCATTAATAAAATGATGCAACACCGCACCAGCATCGTCATTGCTCACCGGCTCAGCACTATCCGCCATGCCGACGAGATCATCGTGCTGCAGAAAGGCCGCATCGTAGAAAGGGGCACGCACGACGAACTGATCCGCCTCCAGGGATTTTATAATCGTTTGGTGGAGATGCAGGAGGTTAAATAGCCTCCGTTATTTAACGAATAAGTTAACTAAAATCGGGGCAGGCAAGCCCTGAATCGTTGTATCTTTACTGGGGGAATAAACCCCGGACGCGATCTTTTCTATAATCTTTATGTTTGGTCAGATGAGAACTGTTATACTTGGTACAGGTAGGTTTATTCCGGCTAATATAAAGTCCAACCGTGATTTCACCATTCATGATTTTTATGATGAACGACAGCAACGCATACCCAACGCCGCTACAGAGATCGTTCGTAAATTCGAACAGGTCACCGGCATATATGAACGCCGTTATGCCGGTTCAGAGATGAATGCTTCCGATATGGCTTCCATTGCCGCCGCAGCCGCCATCCGGGATGCGGACATCGACCCCGAAACCATCGACCAGGTGATCATAGCTCATAATTTTGGAAACGTCAATAAACATTCCATCCAGTCGGATTCGGTACCCGCCCTTGCTTCCCGGGTAAAACAGGCGCTCGGCATCCGCAATCCTGCCTGCATACCCTATGATATTTTATTTGGCTGTCCAGGCTGGATTCAGGGAATCATACAAGGAGACGCTTTTTTTAAAGCCGGACTGGCCAAAAGATGCCTGGTGATCGGCGCAGAGACATTGAGCCGGGTCATAGACGAATACGACCGCGACAGCATGATCTTTAGCGACGGGGCCGGTGCAGCGATCATAGAGGCGCGGGAAACAGGCCCGGAGGGAGCAGGCATTCTGGGCCATACTACTCAATCTTTTACACTGAGCGAAGCAAATTATATTTCTATGGGGAAATCCTATTTCCCCGATTCCGACCCCCGTATCCGGTATATGAAAATGCAGGGCCGCAAAGTTTATGAATTTGCCCTGAAGCATGTCCCGGAAGCGATGAAAGCCTGCCTGGACCAAAGTAAGGTCCCCATCGGCGCCCTGAAAAAAATTTTTATCCACCAGGCCAATGAAAAAATGGATGTGGCTATTATAAAGGCTTTCTATCAGCTATACGGTATAAATGAGCCCCCCGAAAATATCATGCCCATGAATATCAGGGAATTAGGAAATAGTTCCGTGGCCACCGTTCCCACTTTATTTGATATGGTGAGAAAAGGCGTTCTGCCGGACCATATCCTTGCTCAGGGCGATATCCTCCTTTTCGCCTCCGTCGGCGCCGGCATGAACCTGAATGCCGTTTGCTACAGACTGTAAATAAAGCCGGGCATTCAGATTATTAGTCCTAGCTTACATAGGAAGGTAAACCTTAAAATCAGTTAAAATGTCACCCTCCCAGTATTTGATCCTATTTATCTCCCTCATCGCTATCGGCCTGACAGTCATTCTTTTTATTCTTCACAAAAAGAACAGCCATACCGAATTATACAGCGAGGGAGTACGCAATGAAAACAACGGGCTCTACAAACAGGCTTTACGCAATTACGAAGACGCACTGAATGAGACCCGGAAGCTTAATATAAATAACAAATTCGGAGAAAAGATCGCCGGACGAATTAAGATCCTGCGCACGACCATTGATTACGAAAATAATTTCCAGGAAGGTCGCGGAGCTTAAAAAAAGTATATGAAAATTTTAATAATAGCGACATCGCATGAGCAATTAGGTGACACGGGTCGTAAGACAGGTCTCTGGCTGGAAGAGTTAGCGGTACCCTATTATCTTTTCAAAGACGCGGGAGCCGTCATCACCCTCGCCAGCCCCAAAGGAGGGCCGATTCCCCTGGATCCCAAAAGCGAATCTATCATTGCCTCCACGGCTACCATCAGGCGCTTTCAAAAAGACCTGGAGGCCATCTCTCTTATATCTCATTCAATCTCCCTGGACACCATCCTGAAAGCAGAAGATTTCGATATGATATTCATTACCGGGGGACATGGCCCGATGTGGGACTTTCCAGACAATCCTCTTCTGCAACAATTAGTGGAAGATTTCAACCGGCAACAGAAGGTTATCGGGGTCGTCTGTCATGGCGTGGCTGCCCTGCTATCTCCGAAAAACGAGTCGGGAGCGGCGCTGGTAAAGGGACGACAGCTCACAGCTTTCAGCGATACGGAAGAGCATGCTTCCAGGCTGACGGAAGTCGTGCCTTTCTCACTGGAATCAAATCTTGTTGCCGCCGGCGCCCTCTACAGCAAGAGCGCCGATTATACCAGTCATACGGTAACGGATGGCAATCTCATTACGGGACAAAATCCGGCTTCCGCCAAAGAAGTTGCCCGGAAAATGCTGGTGTTATGGAAGGAGTTGTCCGGCAAAGCCGGGAGCCTGGCGCAGCTGAATTAATCCTTTTATTTATTCATCATCTGTTTGGCCTCGATGCTCAGCGTAGCATGGGGGACGGCTCTCAGTCTCGCTTTATCGATCAGTTTACCGGTTACCCGGCAAATACCATAGGTCTTATTCTCAATACGCATGATGGCCTTTTCGAGATGGTCGATAAAAGTGATCTGCCGGCTGGCCATCTGGCTCAACTGCTCCCGTTCCATACTCATACTTCCATCTTCCATGGTCATGTACCGCGCATCGTCATTATCCCCGCCCATTTCATCCTTGCGCGTAATTAATCCCTGCAGGTAGGCCAATTCTTTTTTAGCCGCATCCAGCTTCCTATTGATCAGATCTCTGAATTCTCCAAGTTCTGCATCGCTATATCTCATAGTGGGTCCAGTTTGTTCTTCTTGATGGGTATCTAATACTGATTTAGTGAACTCCGGCTCGTATTTGCGAACCGTCTTTGTTTTCATTTCCGGGATTACAACCTTGGCCGGCTTAGCTGGAACGACCGGCTTTTTAGGCTCGGGCTTGACAGACACAGGAGGCGGAGCAGGTACCGGCTTGGGTTCTTCTTTCTTTTCGGGAGTTTTCAATACAGGTTTTTTAGGTTCTTCTTTGGGAGCAGGCTTACCGGCAGCAACAGGAACTGCTGGTTTAGCAGCGCCGGATACAGGCGGATGAGCAGGCTGTGATTTCTGGACAGGCTTAGAGGCATTAGGCATATTGGATACAACAGATTTTTTAGGGGGAATGTTTACCGTTTTTTTGGCCGGACTGGCCGGGGCAACCTTCTTCTTCTCTACCGGTTTGGCAATACTCTTAGATACCGGAGCTTTTTTAGCAGATTTAGAGGCGCCTGACGAGTGGACAGGCTTCGCAACTGCTTTTTTTGCTGGCACTATTTTCTTGACATTAGTAGGTTTTTTAGCGGGCTTTGCCGCTTTCTTCTTGGTTGCCATACAGTTAGGCTTTTTTAGTAACAAACACTTTTAAAAGAATATCATTCACTTCAATTTCAGTGCCATTAGCTAGTTCCTTAACCAATTCAATAGAATCTGCCAAAATTTCCGTGCAAATATACTCATTAAATTGGGTCAAGGATTCCTTTAGGGCGGGGGAATCGACTACTTTGACTAATATCCTGTCTGTCAAATCATAGCCGTTATCTTTACGGATCTTCTGGATACGATTAACGAACTCGCGTGCATTGCCTTCCTGGGCTAATTCGGGTGTTACGGTTACATCCAGGGCTACGGTGAGGGTGTCTTTACCCGCCACTACCCAGCCCGGGATGTCTTCACTGGTAATCTCTACTTCATTAATTAACAATAATAATGTTTCATTGGGAATTAACAAATTATATTGTCCGTCTTTTTGCAATTTCGAGATATCCTCTTGCGAAAAGTCACCCAAAGCCGCGCTTACCGCCTTCATTTTAGGGCCCAGCCTCTTCCCCAGCGCAACAAAGTTCGGCTTGATCTTCTTCTTGATGAATCCGTCCGTATCCGAGAGATATTGCACTTCCTTTACATTCACTTCCGCCTTTATCAACTCTTCCACCTGTCCCAGTTGTTGCTTCATCGAAGGATTTAATACCGGGATCAGCACTTTCTGTAAAGGCTGACGCACTTTGATATTGACTTTTTTCCGCAGGGAAAGTACGAGGGAAGAGGCATCCTGAGCCAATTGCATCCTCTCTTCCAACGACTTATCTATTACAGCCGCATCCGCAACCGGGAAATCGGCATGATGTACGGAGTCCACCCCCACCCGGCCCGTCACTTCATCCAGGTTGGAGAAAAGCCAGTCCGCAAAAAAGGGCGACACGGGGGCCATCAGCCGGGCTACGGTCTCCAGGCACTCATACAGGGTCTGGTAGGCACAGATCTTATCATGTTCATATTCACCCTTCCAGAAACGGCGACGGCAAAGACGGACATACCAGTTACTGAGATGTTCATCCACAAAATCCTCGATCAGCCGGCCGGCCAGGGTTGGCTCATAATCATCCAGGCTGGCTCCCACTTTTTCCACCAGCGTATTCAGGGAGGAAAGGATCCAGCGGTCTATTTCCGGTCTTTGGTCCAGCGGAATATAGGCCTCTTTGAAGACAAACCCATCCACATTCGCATATAGAGCATAGAACTGGTAGGTATTATAAAGTGTTCCGAAGAATTTGCGCTGCGCCTCCCGGATCCCCTCAATATCGAATTTCATGCTCTCCCAGGGAGAAGCATTGGTGATCAGGTACCAGCGGGTAGCATCCGCTCCGAATTGTCCAATGGTTTGGAAGGGATCTACTACATTTCCCACCCGTTTGCTCATTTTATTGCCATTCTTATCCAATACTAATCCATTGGATACCACAGTTTTATACGCGACTCCCGGGTACCGGGCTTCCAGGTCGGCCTCCGACAGGCCGGGAAAGGTTTTTCGCAAGGTCTCATGGACGGATTCTTTCAGCAGGGAACCCAGGGCATGCAGGGTATAAAACCATCCCCGGGTCTGATCTACCCCTTCCGCGATAAAATCGGCCGGATAGTTTTGGGCGAATACTTCTTTGTTTTCGAAAGGGAAATGCCACTGGGCATAGGGCATAGCCCCGCTGTCAAACCAGACATCGATCAGGTCCGGGATCCGCTTCATCGGTTTACCCTTGTCGCTTACCAGGATGATATCGTCCACATAAGGCTTGTGCAGGTCACCGGTCAGCCTTTCCACGCACGCATCCACATCTTTGTCGCCGGCTGCGGGTTTCATAAAACCTGCAGCGATGGACTTACGGATAGCGGCCTGCAGCTCGGCAACAGAGCCGATACAGATTTCTTCCCGCTCCCCGTCTCCCTTCTCTTCGTCAACTTCCGTCCGCCATACCGGAAGGGGGGTACCCCAATACCGGCTGCGGCTGAGATTCCAGTCCACCATATTCTCCAGCCAGTTGCCAAAGCGACCTTCCCCGGTTGACTTAGGTTTCCAATTGATCGTCTTATTCAGTTCCACCATCCTGTCCTTCAGGGCCGTAGTCCTGATAAACCAGGCATCGAGCGGATAATAGAGGATCGGCTTATCCGTCCTCCAGCAATGGGGGTAATTATGTTCGTATTTCTCGATCTTAAAGGCGCGGTTCTCTTTTTTTAGCTTTACACAGATATCTACGTTCACGTCCACATAATTCGGGTCATCCTTATAGTTCTTCACGTAGCGGTGGCTGAATTCTCCCAACCCGTCCACAAACTTTCCCTGCTTATCTACCATGACCAGGATGCCGAGATTGTATTTCTTCCCCACTTTATAGTCATCCGCGCCAAAGGCAGGAGCCGTATGCACGATGCCGGTACCGTCTTCTGTCGTAACAAAATCGCCCAGGATCACCCGGAAAGGATCTCCCCCGGCTTCTTCGGGCCTATTCGCCTCATAGGGCAATAACTGTTCGTAGCGGCACTCTTCCAACTGCCGGCCTTTGAAGGCCGTCAGGACCTTCCAGGGCAGGATCTTATCCCCTTCCTTATAGCCGCCGAAATCCCCATCCTCTCCTTCCGGCTTGAAATATTTGCCTAATAAAGCTTTGGCCAACACCACGTTAACAGGCAAATGCGTATAAGGATTAAAGGTTTTCACCAGGACATATTCGATTCCGGGGCCTGCCGTAAGACCCAGGTTGGAAGGCAGGGTCCAGGGAGTGGTCGTCCAGGCCATAAAAAAGACCTCTCCGGATGTCTGTCCGCCGGCCTGCCCATCGGTTTGCCCTTTGGCCGCCGCTTCAAAGAGGAATTCGCTCCGTTCGTTCCGGACAGCTTTGAACATAACCACGGCGGAAGTATCCTTTACATCTTTATAAGTGCCCGGCTGGTTGAGCTCGTGGGAGCTCAGGCCCGTTCCGGCAGCAGGAGAATAAGGCTGAATACTTATGCTCTCATACAAAAGACCTTTTTTATACAACTCGCTGAGGATCCACCAGAGCGTTTCAATGTATTTATTCTCAAAAGTGATATAAGGGTCTTTCAGATCCACCCAATAGCCCATCTTAAGGGTCAGCTCATCCCATTTATCCTTGTATTTCAGGACTTCGCGACGGCAGGTCTCGTTATATTCCGCTACGGAGATCTTCTTACCGATATCTTCTTTCGTAATGCCCAGCATTTTTTCCACGCCCAGTTCTACGGGTAGTCCATGCGTATCCCAGCCCCCTTTGCGCCGGACCTGGAAGCCCTTCATGGTCTTGTAACGACATACCAGGTCTTTAAGGGTTCGACTGATCACGTGATGAATACCCGGCAACCCATTGGCGCTGGGAGGGCCCTCATAAAATACAAAAGGAGTAGCCCCTTCCCTTAATTCCACGCTCTTTTCAAAAGCCCGTCCTGCCTCCCACTTAGCCAGTATCTCCTGGCTGATAGCGGGCAGGTTCAGTTGCTGATATTCTTTATACTTCCTGGACATATATTATAAACTATTGTGTATTAACGCCAAAACCAGAGCTCATCCGGCAAAAAGCCGCGAACTCAGGGCAGAAAAGGGCTGCAAAGTTACATAAAAAAACGCCACGGGCGTTTTGCCCGAAGGGCCATCATAAGAGCCGACCGGAGGCTGACTTCAGTCAGCCCCCGGAAATAAGAGAAGCTCGAAAGGACTTGGAGCTCGAAACGATGAAGGGCGACCCCCCAATCCCAATTTGTTAAAATCTTCTTAAAGGGGTATTACCCGGCTCACCCACCCCTCGTAGTTATCCACATTGTTGAGCTTTGGCATAATTTGTGGTTATTATCTTTTCAGTAAAACGACAAAAAATAGGGTTTAAACACCTTGAAGCTCATATAAATAAAGTATTTCAAATCCCTTAATGTATTGTATTGATTACAAGCACATTAATCGGACAACTCTTTCTACGGTTTAGGGTTTAGGGGTTAAAAAGGGGGGTATTCCTACTCCCCTTCCTTTTTGTCTTTCCCTCCGTACACTCATCTTACCTTATTCCGTGTCACCTTATTCGTTTGAGATCCGTAACCTACCCGTTTTTAATCTCTGATATTACCTTGGAAGAACCCGATCGACAAGCAACAGGCCAAATTATCCCAATTCCTGAATGACCATCTAGAATTCAGTTTTCCGGAAAAACTACCTTTTTACCCCGGATAGAAAAAAGCCCTCCCGACCTCATCGTCGGGAGGGTTTTCTTTTTTACTTCATCAGCTCTTCATCCGTATTTTTTTATAGATCCGCACAGCGCCCATCAGTATAAATACGAAGCCAAAAAGACCTGTCAATCCCCAGGCCCAGCTCATATTTTGCTTAACTACCACCAGCATCACGATCGCCACCAGAAAAATAGTAGCCACCTCATTCCAGACACGCAGTTGCTGGGAGGAATACCGGAAATCTCCTCTCATCTGCTGACGGAAGAGTACCTGCAGGGAAAAATGATACCCGTACAGCCCCAGGACAAAGCATAGTTTGATCAGGAGCCAGGTGGGCGCCGACCCCATGAGGATCATCATCCAGGGGCCAAAAATAAGGGTCAGTATCGCCGAAGGCCAGGTGATCGCCAGCCAGAGCCGCCGGATCATCATACGATACTGCTGCTGGAGGATCGCCTTTTCCGGCTCCGGCTTTTGGGCCGCCTCCGCATTATAGATGAAAAGGCGCACCATATAAAATAGTCCGCTGAACCAGGTGACAATAAAAATGATGTGCAGGGCTTTGACGTAGTTATACATGGCAGTAAATTAATCCAATATCATTCTTGTCTGCCCGGCCTCCAGTTCCTTCACCCATCCCGTCAGGACTTCCACCCACAACGGATCGGTATTCAGACAAGGGATCATCGTATAAGCCTCCCCCCCGGCCCCCAGGAACGCCTCCTTTCCCCTTATAGCTATCTCTTCCAGGGTCTCCAGGCAGTCGCTCACAAAGGCAGGACAAAGGATCAGTAGTTTTTTAATTCCCTCCTTCGGCATCTCTTCCAAACGTATATCGGTGAAGGGCTCCAGCCAACCTTTACCCAGGCGTGACTGGAAGGAATTGCTGTACTTTTCCGCCGGAATATCCAGGAGGCGGACCACTTCACGGGTCGTGGCGAAACACTGGTGCCGGTAACAACGGGTATGAGCCGGAGAGGCGGTGTCACAACAGCCCGCTGACCGCAGGCAATGAGAGCCCGTAGGATCTGTTTTCTTTATATGCCGGGCAGGAATTCCATGATAACTAAAAAGAATATGATCATAGTCCTGTGAAAGATAGGGACGGATCCGCTCACTCAAAGCCCGCAGATAAGACGGCTCATTATAAAAAGGCTTGATAAAATTCAGGCGGAAAGAATATTTTTTCCGGCGGTGAACCTCTTTGGCATATTCCACCGCCGTCTCATAAGAAGCCATCGCATAATGCGGGTACAGGGGCACCGCTATCACCTCTTCCAGCTCCGGCATTTTTTTCAGCAGGCGCTCATAGGCCTCCTCCATCGACGGATTGCCATAGCGCATGGCAATCTCCACCGGCTCCTCTATTTCCTGCTGCAGGGCATCCTGTAATTGCCGGGTCAGCACGATTAAGGGAGATCCCTCCTTCGTCCAGATAGTCTCATAGGCCTCCGCTGATTTGGCCGCACGGAAAGGCACGATAAGACCTCCCACCAATACCTTACGGAAGAGATAAGGATAATCGATGACCCTCCTATCCATCAGGAATTCCATTAAATAACTCCGTACATCCGGAACGGAGACAGAATCCGGTGATCCAAGATTCATTAACAGGATAGCTCTTTTGTGGGATGATGCTTTCATAAAAGAATAATTTGCAAATATAGTCAGACTCTCTACGGGAAAGTTCCGGAATTGTCACAATACTGCAACAAACGTAGATTTAATGGAAATAGATTTGACGGCTGCTCTCAGGCCGGAAGCGGATAAAGATCAATTGTATAAATGACAGTCAAATGACAGAGAAATTCGTTTTATAGGAACTCCTGCAAGTACTTTTGCGTATCTATTCTACAAGCTGAATACAATGGGTAATAGGACGGCTGATATTTCCAGATTCTTCGTAGCAGGGATCAACTATAAAAAGACCGATGCTTCTATCAGGGGGCAGTTCGCTATCAGTGATGAGCAATATGAAAAAATCCTATCGCTGGCACCCGCTTATCATCTGAACGAATTATTTATTTTATCTACCTGTAACCGCACTGAGATATACGGATTTGCAGAAGATGCCCCCCAGCTGATCCAGCTTCTTTGTACCCAGACCATCGGCAACTCCACCAATTTTACGGAACTCGCTTATATAAAGAACGGCCTGGCCGCCATCGATCACCTTTTCCAGGTATCCGCCGGTCTCGACTCCCAGATCCTGGGCGATTATGAGATCGTAGGCCAGATCAAACAAGCTGTACGCATCGCCCGCGAACATAATTTTATCGGGGCTTTTACCGAAAGACTGGTCAATTGCGTACTGCAATCCTCCAAGTCCATCAAGAATCAGACGACCCTGAGCGGAGGCACCGTCTCTGTCTCTTTCGCCGCCATTCAATTTATTAAAGAAAAAATACAGGAAGTTGCCGGCAAAAAGATCCTGCTGGTCGGCGTCGGCAAGATCGGGCGCAACACCTGCCGGAACATCGTAGATTACCTGGATACCCGGGATATCACCCTGATCAACCGTACGGAAGAAAAAGCCGCCGGACTGGCCGAAGAAATGGGCGTTCAGTATGCAGCACCGGAACATACCCAAGCATATGTCGCCTCTTCCGACATCATCATCATCGCTACCAATGCCGAACAGCCGGTCCTGCTAAGGGCTCATCTGGAAAACAAGGGAGACAAGCTGATCATCGACCTTTCCATTCCCTGCAATGTGGAGAAATCCGCCGGCGATCTGCCAGGCATCACCCTGGTAAATGTCGACGAACTATCCAGGCTGAAAGATGAGACCCTGCAAAAAAGAGAAGCGGAAGTGCCTAAAGCGAAGACCATCATAGCCGAACATATCTCCGAATTCATGGAATGGCAGGAGATGCGCAAACATGTACCGGTCTTGAGAGCCGCCAAAACAAAATTAAAAGAACTCCATACCTGCCCCATATTTAGCCGGCTCTCCGGTGAATCCTTTCCGTCCACCACCCACACGGATCAGCAAATCCAGCGCGTAATTAACGGAATGGCTACCAAAATGCGCCAGCATAACCAGGGCGGTTGCCACTATATAGAAGCGATCAACGAGTATATCGCCAGCCCGGTTAACGCAAAGAATTAATTCTCATCATGCAAAAAATGATCCGGATAGGAACAAGAGAAAGCCAGTTGGCTGTCTGGCAGGCCACACAGGTAAAAGAATTATTGGCCGGACAGGGCATTGACTCCGAACTGGTATATATCAAAAGTGAAGGGGATATCGACCTGAAGACCCCGCTTTATGAAATGGGCGTACAGGGAGTATTCACCCGCAGCCTCGACAGCGCCCTTCTGAATCAACGGATAGACATTGCCGTTCATTCCATGAAAGACGTGCCCACCCAATTGCCACAGGGCCTGCAAGAGGCGGCCGTACTGAAAAGAGGCCCCGTAAACGATCTGCTCATTTACAAAAAAGAACCTGATTTCCTGACACGCAAAGGAACTATTGCACAGATCGCCACCAGCAGCATCCGCCGCAAAGCGCAATGGCTGCATAAATATCCTACCCATCAGCTACTCAATCTCCGGGGCAATGTAAATACCCGGTTGAAGAAACTGGAAACAGAAAGCTGGGACGCCGCCATTTTTGCACAAGCCGGACTGGAACGTATCCACTTGCGTCCCGCCAATAGCCTGGTCCTGGACTGGATGTTGCCGGCTCCCGCACAGGGCGCTATCCTAATCGTATGCAGACAGGAAGACGAGTTTGCCGCCCAGGCCTGCCAGGTCCTTAACGACCCGGATACGGCTCTTTGCACCCGGATGGAACGAGATTTTTTAAGGACGCTCCTGGGAGGCTGCTCCACCCCGATCAGCGCCCTGGCGGAAGTGGAAGACGATGAGATCTATTTCAGAGGACAACTGTTATCCCTGGATGGCTCCCAAAAAGCGGAGATAGAAAAGATCCTTCCCCTGGAAAGAGCGGACGGATTAGGCAGGGCGGCAGCAGAAGAATTGCTGGAAAGAGGGGGGAAAGAGATCGCAGACAACATACGCAACACAGCCAATAAGCCCGAGACGAAATAAACAGGAGCAAAAGACAAAGACGAGGAATGGCCGATCATAAAACACGCATATTATCTACCAGGCCCTTAGAGGCTGCCCTCCTCGAACAGGCGGCCGGCAGGGGCATTATGATAGACACGCTTCCCTTTATCGTGACGGAGCCCATCGTAGACGAAACGCTGCAAAGCCGGATCCGGGAGCTTTCGCGGCGCCCCCTCATCGCCGTATTCACCAGCATGAATGCTGTGGAAGCAGTAGCGGGCCATCTGGGGCGGCAACCGGCCGCGGGAGCTGCATCGGCATCCAAAATCGCGGATTCTCCCGTGGCCTCGGCGCCATTTACGCTCCCCTGGCGGATCTATTCTATCGGTTATGCCACACAACAACTCGTCCGGCAACATTTCGGGTCAGCTTGCATCGCCGGAACCGCCGCCTCCGCCGCCGCCCTCGCCGACACGATCATTCGTCAGCAGGCCATTGCGGAAGTCACCTTTTTTTGCGGCGATCAGCGCAGAGATGAATTACCGGAAAAATTACAGGAACAGGCGATCCGGGTAAATGAATGGGTCGTATACAAGACTGTACGGACGCCTCATAAAGTGAAACAAGTCTATGATGGGATTGTTTTCTTCAGCCCCAGCGCTGTGCATAGTTTCTTTGCGGAGAACAGTATCCCGGCCGGAACCGTACTATTTGCCATTGGGCAAACCACGGCCGATACGATCCGGACCTACACCCCTGATAATTATACGATCCTCAGCGGATCTCCCGAAAAAGAGGCGTTGATCCGGCAGGTGATCGATTATTATAATCGGGCGGAGCCCGGTTGCCCGGAATACATTAACAAACCATAAATCCGGGACCAGGAACCGGCCTATTATTATGAACACACTCAAGAACGATCTGTTATTAAGAACTTTAAGAGGAGAAACAACGCAGCGCACTCCAGTCTGGATGATGCGCCAGGCCGGCCGCTACCTGCCCGACTATATGAAGCTGAAAGATAAATATTCTTTTTTCGAACGCTGTCAGACTCCTGAACTGGCTACAGCAATCACCATCCAGCCGGTAGAACAGGTAGGGGTGGATGCCGCCATCATCTTCTCCGATATTCTTGTAGTGCCGCAGGCCATGGGCATGGAAGTGCAAATGGTGGAAGGGAAGGGTCCCTTTTTACCAGATCCGGTGAGACAGATAAAAGATCTGGATAAGCTTCATTTACCGGACGTAGAAGAAAAATTGGGCTATGTATTCGATGCCCTTCGCCTGACTAAGAAAACGCTCGACGGACGGGTACCGCTGATCGGATTCGCCGGAGCGCCCTGGACCCTGCTTTGTTATATGGTACAAGGCAAGGGCTCTAAAACATTCGACGAGGCTAAAGCTTTTTGTTATACACAACCGGAGACCGCTCACCGCCTGCTCCAGATGATCACCGACACTACGATCGCCTACCTGAAAGGACAAGCCAAAGCCGGCGCCGACGTGGTACAGATCTTCGATTCCTGGGGCGGCCTCCTGGGCCCGGAGGATTTTGAGAATATTTCTTTACGCTACATCCGCCAGATCGTAGCCGCCCTGAAAGAAGAAGTGCTCACGATCGTTTTTGCCAAAGGGGCCTGGCATTCCCTGGAAAGCATGGCGGCTACAGGCGCACACGGACTTGGCATCGACTGGTGTATCCATCCGCAGATGGCCAGGCAACTGGCCGGCCCGAAGATTGCCCTGCAGGGGAATTTTGATCCCGCTAAATTATTGTCGCCCATTCCTGTGATCCGAAAAGAAGTCACCGCGATGCTGGACGCTTTTAAAGGGTCTCCGCATATCGCTAATTTAGGGCATGGTATTTTGCCCGATGTCCCTGTAGATCACGCAAGAGCATTTGTAGATACCGTGAAAAATTATCGCCCGTAAGGCCCAGCTATCATCATGGATCAACCCTCAACTATATTTAACAAACCCGGACCGGACCCCTTCCGGGAAAAATGGATCCAATTCATTTATGCGCTGCAGGCTCATATCTGCAAGACGCTGGAAGATCTGGATGGAAGATCTCTATTTGCGGTGGACGAATGGAAGAGAGAGGGTGGCGGCGGGGGGCTGACAAAAGTAATAGCAGACGGCTCCGTCATTGAAAAAGGAGGAGTCAATACTTCCGTTGTCTGGGGGGAAGTCACCGAGCCGATGCGCGCACAATTAAAAATTGACGGAAGTACGTGGTTTGCCTGCGGTCTCTCCCTGGTGCTCCATCCGGTCAACCCCTATGTTCCCACCACCCATGCCAACTGGCGTTATTTTGAAGTATATGGAGCAGACGGAAAGCTGATCGACCGGTGGTTTGGCGGAGGCTCGGATCTTACGCCCTATTATCTCTTTGAAGAAGATGCCCGGCATTTTCACCAAACTTTTCGCAATGCCATGGATCCTTTCGGAAAGGAAAAATATCCCCGATACAAGGCATGGTGTGATGAATATTTTGTCAACCGCCACCGTGATAATGAGATGCGGGGTATTGGCGGCGTCTTCTACGATCATCTTCGCCCGATAGATGCAACGGACGCCGATCAGTTATTCGCCTTCCAGCAGGCAAATGGAAATGCCTTTCTGCCCGCCTATGTTCCCATCGTGGAGAAAAGGAAAGATACTTCCTATGGTGAGCGGGAAAAAGAATGGCAGGAGATCCGGAGGGGACGCTATGTGGAGTTCAACCTGATCCACGATCGTGGCACTCTCTTCGGGCTGAAGACACAGGGACGTACGGAAAGCATCCTGATGAGCCTCCCGCCACGGGCCCGTTGGGGTTATAACTACCAGCCGGTCGCCGGAACACCGGAGGCTGCGTTGTTAGACGCCTGCCTGCATCCGAAGGAATGGCTCCCCCCGGCCTCTTAAAGAGGAGCGGGAAGTCTTTGATGAATTAAAATATTAATAAAATTGTAAAATATGTACCTGCAACGCCGCAACCGCATCTTACGCCAGTCTCCCGCCATCCGCTCGATGGTGGCCGAGACGGTCCTGAGCCCTAATGATTTTATCGTTCCCCTGTTCATTGACGAGGGGAAAGGCCTGGAACAGGAGATCCCCTCTATGCCCGGTTATTTCCGCAGGAGCATCGACGGGACCGTAAAAGAAGTGAAAGAATTATGGAGCCTGGGCATTAAAAGCGTTCTGCTATTTATCAAGTGCAGCGATGCCCTGAAAGACAATACGGGAAAGGAAGCCTGGAACGCCGATGGATTGATGCAAAGAAGCATCAAGGCCATCAAAGCGGCCGTTCCGGAGATCGTCGTCATGACGGATGTGGCCCTGGACCCCTACTCTTCCTATGGCCATGATGGCATTGTAGAGAACGGGGAGATCGTGAACGATCCCACGGTGGAAGCTCTGGTGAAAATGAGCCTGAGCCATGCGGCGGCGGGGGCTGACTGGGTAGCCCCCAGCGATATGATGGACGGCCGCATCGGCGCCATCCGCAAAGGGCTGGAAGAAAATAATTTTACCAGGACCGGTATCATGGCCTATAGCGCCAAATATGCTTCCTGTTTCTATGGACCTTTCCGCGATGCATTGGATTCGGCGCCGGGGTTCGGCGACAAAAAGACCTACCAGATGGACTATGCTAATCGCCGCGAAGCGATCAAAGAAGCCCTGATGGATATTGAAGAAGGGGCCGATATCGTCATGATCAAACCGGGCCTGCCTTATCTCGATATCATCCGGGAAGTGAAGAATGCCGTGGACGTACCGGTAAGCGCCTATAATATCAGCGGGGAGTATGCGATGATCAAGGCCGCGGCCAAAATGGGCTGGATCAACGAGGAAAAGGCGATCCTTGAAACCCTCACTTCGTTCAAAAGAGCCGGGGCCGACCTGATCGCCACCTATTTTGCCAAAGACGCTGCGAAACTGTTAAATAAGTAGACCCGACGCCCCGTTCAACATCAATAAATAAAAGACCACCTAAAATCATATACATGTACGAAAAAAGCCAGCAACTTTTCGAAAGAGCCCAGCAAAGCATTCCCGGTGGCGTCAACTCTCCCGTCCGCGCTTTCAAAAGCGTGGGAGGAACGCCTCTTTTTATGCAGAAAGCTAAAGGAGCTTACCTCTATGACGTGGATGGCAATCGCTATATCGACTATATCGCCTCCTGGGGCCCCATGATCCTGGGACATGCCTGGGAACCGGTGGTGGCAGCGATACGGGAATATGCAGCTTATTCCACCTCTTACGGAGCTCCCACCCGGCTCGAAGTAGAAATGGCTGAGCTTATCCGTAGCATGACGCCGAATGTAGACCTTATCCGAATGGTCAGCAGCGGCACCGAAGCCTGTATGAGCGCTATCCGGCTGGCCCGGGGATACACCGGTCGCAATAAGATCATTAAGTTCGAAGGCCATTATCATGGCCATGCCGACCCCTTTCTCGTAAAAGCAGGCAGCGGCGTAGCGACTTTCAATATCCAGACGGTGCCCGGCGTGACGCCCGGCGTAGCCCAGGACACGCTCACCGCCGCCTATAATGACCTGGACGCCGTGAAAAAACTGGCGGTTGCCCATAAGGGAGAGATCGCAGCCATCATCGTAGAACCCGTTGCCGGAAATATGGGCTGTATCCTGCCCCAGCCAGGATTCCTGGAAGGACTCAGGGCCCTCTGCGATAGGGAAAGGATCGTATTCATACTGGATGAAGTGATGACCGGGTTCCGCCTGGCGCCCGGAGGCGCCCAGGAAAGACTGGGTATCCGCGCCGACCTGCTCACCTACGGTAAAGTGATCGGGGGAGGAATGCCCGTTGGAGCCTTTGGCGGCCGGAAAGAGATCATGCAGCATATCGCTCCGCTGGGCAATGTCTACCAGGCAGGTACCCTCAGCGGCAATCCCATTGCCATGATCGCCGGTTATACGCTCTTAAAAGAGTTAAAGAATAATCCGGCTATCTACCGGGAGCTGGAAGAGAAAACCCTTTACCTGCGCAACGGCCTGGACAAAGTCCTGCAGGCCTGGGGACAACCTTACCAGATCAATCAGCTGGGCTCTATGATCAGCATACATTTCAGCGATCACCCCGTGACGGACTTCGCCTCCGCCTCCGCCGCGAATAATGCCCGGTTCTCCACCTTCTTTCACGCCATGCTGAGAAGAGGTGTTTACCTGCCCCCTTCCGCCTTTGAAAGCTGGTTCCTGAACAATGCGCTCACGTACGAAGATCTGGATGCGACGATCCGGGCTGTAAAAGAGAGTTTAGAGGAAATATAGCCCAGGTTTGGAAAACGATCGGCAGGATCAACGCGGACACACATCAATGCAATAACAACTCACAAGGCTTTAATCCCGTGTGCTTTTTAAAAGCAGTGGAGAAATGCGAGATGGAGGAATAACCCAGCATGACAGAGACCTCCGTCACGCTCAATCCCTTTTCATAGAGCAGGTAGCGGGCATGCTCCATGCGCTGGCTTTGGTAGAAATCGAAAATAGTCGTCCCGAACATCTCCTTAAACCCTTTTTTCAAATAACATTCGTTGATCGCTACTTTCCGGCTGAGCTCCTTAATGGTGAGGGGTTCGCCGATATGCTGCAACAGCACTTCCCTGGCTTTGACGATCTTTTCCCGGTCGGACTCATTCGCCAGGAATTTGCACTGAAAGCCTTCTACCTCTTTTTCTCCCAGCATGCATTCCAGGCTGTAGAGCAGGAGCATCTGGCTCTGAGCATTGATAAAGATATTCTCCAGGCTATCTGTATAGCTATGGTTGAGTAAAGTCTCCAGCACCATCCGGGTTCTTCCGCAAAGGGACAATACCTTGGAAAAAGAGGAGACATGCTTGAAGTTCAATAGTTCGTCACTAAGCGTATTATCCAGTTTACGGGGCTTGGCGAATTGCGACAGATGCACGGCGAGGAACCGGAAACTAAGCACATCTACCGTATCGACCCGTTCAGAACAGCCGGGAGAGGCATTCAACTTGCAGGAATTGCATTCGATCTCTTTTTTCCGGCAGTATACATTCCCCGCGATACAAAAACGCAGTTCCAGGTAGTTCTGCCCCGGATCCTCCTTTTTGTAATGGTAGACCATCATCCCCATATCATCCAGGCTCCACTGGGGGTGCCGGTCATATCTTTTGATGGCATATTGCACAGAACCGGGTATATGACGCTCTCTTTCATCCAATAAGGTCAGCTCATCCTGCATGACAGGTTGCTTGTATGCCATCATCAATATATCCGGGGCCTGGTACATAATCGCACAAATTTAGGCGAGAAACGTGAATTAATCGGAATCCAACCCGAATAAAAGGGCCCATACTTCCTGCAAAGGCCAAATACGCAAAGTTTTGACAAAATGATGACTCAATCCCTCTGAAAATCACTGCCAAAATCTCCGGACCCGAGGGAAAAAATACCCCCTGAAATCACCAACGCCGGTAATCCCTAAATTTCTCACAATCAACCCCCGGATTGGGGATATTAAAACCGGTGGAACCCCTTATTTTTCGTACATTTGCCCACCTTATTAATTTATTGTTAACTAGAAGATTCCCTTATAAATATGAGTGAAATAATACCGGAAATTCTGACTCCCGCCAGCAACGGATATGACGCAGACAGTATCCAGGTCCTGGAAGGTTTGGAAGCGGTTCGTAAGCGCCCTGCTATGTACATCGGAGATATCGGGGTGAAAGGCCTTCATCACCTGGTATATGAGGTAGTGGATAACTCCATCGACGAGGCCCTTGCCGGCTATTGTAAGAACATTAACGTCACCATTTTCGAAGACAATTCCGTACGGGTGGATGACGATGGCCGCGGCATTCCCACCGGCATGAATACCAAGGAAAAAAAGAGCGCCCTGGAAGTGGTTATGACCGTCCTTCACGCAGGGGGGAAATTCGATAAGAACACCTACAAGGTATCCGGCGGCCTCCATGGTGTTGGGGTAAGTTGCGTAAATGCCCTGAGCAGCGACCTGAAAGTGACCGTTCAGCGGGAAGGCAAAATATTCGAACAGGCATACAAGATCGGCGTCCCTCAATATCCGGTCCGGGAAATAGGCATTAGTGATAAAACAGGCACCAGCGTCCAGTTCTGGCCCGATAGCAGCATCTTCATCACAACGACCTACAATAAAGATATCCTGGAAGGCCGCCTGCGGGAACTATCCTTCCTCAACCGGGGAGTCCGCATCGTCCTGAACGACCTGCGTGAGTTGGAAGAGGACGGAAGCACCTACTCCAAAACTTTCTATAGCGAGGGAGGTATCGTCGAATTCGTGGAAATGCTGGATAAGAACGCCGGCCGCAGCCCCCTGATCCCCACGGTAATTTTCGTGGAAGGCCGGGATGAAACTACGAATGTGGTCGTCGAAGTAGCCCTCACCTATAATGACAGCTATAGCGAGCATATTTATTCCTACGTCAACAATATCAATACGATCGAAGGAGGCACCCATGTAGCGGGTTTCCGCCGCGCCCTCACCCGGGTATTCAAGTCCTATGGGGACAAACAGGGTCTTTTCGAAAGAGCCAAGGTGGAGATTGAAGGAGATGACTTCCGGGAAGGCCTGAGCACGATCATTTCCGTAAAGGTGCCGGAACCTCAGTTCGAGGGACAGACCAAGACCAAACTGGGGAACAATGAAGTGAGCGGTGTGGTTGACTCCACCGTTTCAAAAGCATTGAATGACTACCTGGAAGAGAATCCCCGGGAAGCCAAGAACATCATTCAGAAAGTAATCCTGGCGGCACAGGCAAGGTCCGCCGCCAAAAAAGCCAGGGAACTGGTACAAAGAAAAAGCGTGCTCAGCGGAGGCGGATTACCCGGTAAGCTCGCAGATTGCTCCGAACGGGACCCTGAAAGATGCGAATTGTACCTGGTCGAAGGAGACTCGGCAGGTGGTACGGCCAAACAGGGCCGCGACCGCAGTTTCCAGGCCATCCTGCCCTTAAGGGGTAAGATCCTCAACGTGGAAAAAGCCATGGAGCACAAGATCTACGAGAATGAGGAAATCCGCAATATGTACACCGCCCTGGGCGTAACGGTAGGAACAGCCGACGATCCCAAGGCCCTCAATATCGCCAAAGTACGCTATCACAAGCTCATTATCATGACCGATGCCGATGTGGACGGCAGCCATATCGCCACCCTGATCCTCACCTTCATCTATCGCTATATGAAGGAACTGGTAGAACAGGGTTATATCTACATCGCCCAGCCACCGCTGTACCTCGTTAAAAAAGGGAAAGAACAATCCTACGCCTGGAACGAAGAGCAGCGTAAAGCCTGGGTGGAAAAACTGGGTGGAGGAAAAGACGACAGCGTCACCGTCCAACGTTACAAAGGATTGGGAGAAATGAACGCCGATCAGCTATGGGATACCACGATGAACCCTGAAACCCGTACGTTGAAACAGGTGACCATCGAGAGCGCCGCGGAAGCCGATCGGGTCTTCAGCATGCTGATGGGAGATGAAGTGGCGCCAAGACGCGATTTCATTGAATCTCATGCGAAATATGCCAGGTTGGACGTGTAAGAATAGGCCGGAGGACCAAAAACTTTTTCCGGCAAAATCAGGCAAAATCAGTAATATTACAATATTTCGTACTAACCAGAATTGCAATTAGCAAGCATTAAATCAATTAATTATGTCAGAGGTAACACTTACGGCCTACAATGTAAAAACGAAAGAAAAAAACGTACCCATAAAGGATGCGGTCATCACAAAAACTGCTAAAGGCGCCTATATGGCCCAGGGAAATGACGGTAAAGGCAACAAGCTGACTACCCTGCTGGGAGAAGAAAAAGCGCTGGCAGCCATCAAGGCCGGTATCGCTAAACAAGGCTGGTAAAAAATATGCCGGAGATGCGCTTTTAAAAATTTAGCGCATCTCCGGCAAGGGGCTAATGTCTGCAGAACTTCGGTCTGAACACTGTTCAGCCCTCGTTCGTAACCTTCGCTTCGCTTGGTTAGGACAAACGCTTCCAGCGTCTTTATAACGGGCGGCACGTTGCGATATGGGATGCGTAGCGATATGCGGTGTGCCGCAGAGTGTGCGTCGCGGAAGGGGGGTGCGTCGCTCAAAAAGCAACGTGCCGTGAAAAGCCCGAAGGGCCGAGCCTGATTAGATAAAGTCCAGATAAGCAGACTGCCTGCTTAAAATACTCTTATCGTCAGCCCCAAGCCATTTATGTAAGAGAGTGGCATAAACGTCCTTAAAATCGACCTGGTATTTTAAATCCCCCTCTGCCAGGTTATCCAGGTCGGATAAGCTATTGATCAGCCCTTTCCGCTGTAACCCTCCACCGATCATAAACATCGTATTGGCTGTACCATGGTCTGTACCGCCACTGGCATTTTGAGCCACTCTCCGCCCGAATTCGGAAAAGGTCACCAGCAGGCTGTCCTCAAACCGGTGATTAGCCTTCAGATCCCTTACAAAAGCCGTCACCGCATCATTCAATTCCGTGAAAAGACGTTGCTGCTGCGCAGCCTGGTTCACATGGGTATCAAAACTCCCCAGGGAAAGATAATACACCCGGGTATTGATATCGGATAGGATCAGCGAAGCAATGGTGTGCAGGTTCCTGCCTAGCTCCGTATTCGGATAGGTCGCCGAAGAAGGACGTAATTTACTCTGCTCGAAAATATAGTCGGCCCCGGACAAAGTCTCCGCCATCGTCTTGTACAGGTAATCCACCGGCTGCTCTGTGGCCGGGCTGCCGGATAGACCAAGCCCTCCGTTCGAGGCTCGGCCTCCGGGGAGGCTCCCGCCCTGATGCGCGGCCACGATCTCCCTGAAATAGTTTTCATGACTGGCAGTATATAGCCGGCGGGGATCTTTGAGCGCCATCCCCTTGATCTGCTCTCCCTTTAAAGCCAGACTCACCACATCATCGATCTCCAGCACCTGCGTGGGCCGCTCGCAACCGCTGCACTGAGCATCCAGATAACGCCCCAACCAGCCCGTCGACAGGAATTGCTGGCTATCGCTGGCCGTCTGCCAGATATCCATACTTCGGAAATGCGAACGGTCGGGGTTAGGATATCCCACACTGTTGAGAATACCCAGGCTACCGTCATCATATAACCCTTTCAGGCCGGCAAGCGCAGGATGCAGCCCCACATCCTCCGTGATCAGAACAGCCTTTGCCTTCTCAATGCCCAGATGGGGACGGGACCGGTAATAAATGTCATTCCGCACCGGGATCACCGTATTCAGGCCGTCATTCCCACCGCTTAACTGGAGTACGATCAACACCTTATTTCCCGGCGGCACGGCCACCGGCCGCTCAAAAGCCTTTAAAAACCTGGGCAGCAACAAAGAAGCCGTAGCCAACGATCCTGCCTGAAGAAATTTCTTGCGATTCATTGGTTGATTTTTGGAGCCGGCGAGCCGGCAGATCGTGAATAGTTAACACAATTGATACTCCGGCGTACTCATCAGCCGGATCGTCGTCGCCTTAATAAACTCCTCCCGGTTATCCCCGTTGGCATATTTCCTTACCAATTCCTCCCGTATCCCGGAAGGCGTTTGTAATACAATACCGCTGATCGTTGCAAAGAGCTGCTCCGCCGGCACCTGCTCAAATCGTTTCAGGTAAGGCGCCCAATCGATCTCCGCCCGGATCACCTGGCCGGGAGGGCGGGGACGGCCGGGATCAGCAAGGTGATCACGCATACCCATCATCTGGTCATCATCATCCTTAGGCTTCAAATGAAATTCACCGGAAGCATAAATGAGTTCCGGTATCCGCAGCCGGAACATCAGCGTAGAGCTGTCGATCCAATTAGCCCCGCCGGGCCATCCTGCTACATTGGGGGGATAAAATAACAACTGCCCCAAAAGACGCTGCAACGCTACCTGCACCTCTTCATTTTCGATCTTCATGGGCAGCAGCCGGCGGATCCCCGCTAACAGGTCCACCGGCGATTTGATCCGGCTCCCGATATTACGGGGATCATACCACCAGTCACTGTGAAAAATGTCCTGTAACAAAGAAGAGATATCGTAATTACTTTGGTACCACCGGTCGGCAAGTTCCTGCACCCTGGCTTCATCCACCTGCTCATTCACCAGGTAGCGGTAAAGTTTGCGGGTAATATAAAACGCCGTCTGCTTTTGTTCCAGCAGGAGGTTCAGCACATCATCGCCGTCAAACCGGCCCGTCTTACCCAGGACAGTCTTTTGTCCATCGTCGTGCTGGCCCTGCCGGAAAATGAATTCTCCGTTCAGACTGGCGCCCCAACCCGTAAAAGCACGGGCCGCCTCCTTGACATCTTCTTCCGTATAATAGCCCCGCCCCATCGTAAACAGCTCCATCACCTCCCGGGCGAAATTTTCGTTCGGATGATCTTTTTTATTCTGGTTATTGTTCAGGAAATTAAGCATGGCAGCGCTCTTAGAGACCTCCTTTAGAAGATCCCCGAAATTCCCCAGGGCGCCTTTGCGGATCGTATCCAGCAACAGCTGCTGGTAAAAAATATTCAGGTTGCGGGAAGCAAAATGTCCGTGCCAGAATAAAGCCATCTTCTCCCGCAATTGAGCATCGCTATTCACCATTTCCTGGAGCCAGGCCAGGTTCAGGCTTCTGATATCCTGCTGTGATTGTTGACGGAATTGCTTCTTCTCCTCCGCCGACAATTCTTTGCGCTGCATAGATGCTGCGTCGCCCGCTCCCATGGCCAGGCCTTTCAGAGCATTATCCGCTACATCCAGGTAAGCCACAGGCCGGTCAGCCGCCTTCCACAACGCCTCCATAAAGGACTTTTGCGTGTGGGAAGCCAGAGCGTTCAGGTCTTCCGCCATAGGCCCAAACCCTGCCCGCCAGAATAGGTGTTGATTCTTCCGTTGATTAGTAAAGTCCATGCCCGACATTTGCCGGTTGGACCCTTGTACTGACCGAAAGTTTAAAGGCTAAGAACCTAATAATACCTTGATGCCTACCGCAAAGCCAAAATTGTTGCTAAAGCTCGTTTGCAGGGAGAAGGCATTCGTTTTGAATGATGTAGTCGCATTGGTATTAGGATCCGAAATGGTAGTGTTTTTTGAATGAGAATACCCCACGCTGACAAGGTTTGCAAAGCCAGTCTCCAGTTGCACCCGTTTGGTGATCGCATAGGCAATGCCCGGATAGAAGCTGACACCGATCGAATAGCCTTTTATATCGTTATAAGGGACGGACACTCCTTCATTTTGGTCTTTCTGCGTATGATATCCGCCGCCCAACCGGGTCTGCGTAAAAATAGCAAATCCGCTGCCCAGGTAGGTATACTTGCGAAGGAAAACACCCGCTCCATACATTCTCGATTTCGTCGTATAACCGCCGGTACCGGAACCTTGCGTTGTACTGGAACCAGAATAAGTCAGGTCGATGCCGGCCAGCAAATTATCTTTTATCGCTTTGCCGATAGAAGGCGTCAGATTCACCGATGACTGCTTCGTCAAACCATTGGTATTGGAACCATCAGGAGTGGTCTTTTGTGTATTAAAGCCAAGGGTGCCTCCTAAAAGAATATCTCCTTTTTTAATCTGGGCCTGGCTGTAAAAAGTGATCGAAAAAAAGAAGAGGAGCAGGTAAAAATGTTTTTTCATAAAAAAAATTTAAGGTTATTGTTGAGAACAAATATTTGAAATAAAAATCCAACTCTCCTAGTGACGAAGGGCTCTTTCACAAACATTTATGTTAAGATCCCCCCCAACAAAAAAAACTCCCGGTCACCCGGGAGCGAAATTTTAATGCCACTTTAATTTTTTAATGTGTGTTTAATCTGCCTGTGCCTTTAAATCCGCGCCGCTCCGAAATAAGCATGTAAAGATTCCGGCAATTCAATGGAATTTTCCCGCTGATGATTTTCCAGCAGGCAGGCCACGATCCGGGGCAGCGCGAGAGAGCTGCCGTTCAGGGAATGCAGCAGTTGCGTTTTACCTGTCGCATCTTTAAAACGGGCCTTCATACGATTCGTCTGAAAAGCTTCGAAATTGCTGACGGAACTCACTTCCAGCCATTTTTCCTGCGCCGCGCTGTACACTTCGAAATCGTATGTCATCGCAGAGGTGAATCCCATATCCCCGCCGCATAACCGAAGAATACGATACGGGAGGTCCAGGGCTATCAATAGCTTTTCCACATGCTGCACCATCTCTTCCAATACATCGTAGCTCTTCTCCGGATGTACGAGCTGGACCAATTCCACTTTATCGAACTGGTGCAGGCGGTTGAGGCCGCGTACATCTTTCCCATAGCTGCCCGCTTCTCTGCGGAAACAGGGAGTATAAGCGGTCATACGGATAGGGAGCTGGGTCTCCTTCAGGATTTCATCCCGGTAGATATTGGTCACCGGGACTTCCGCCGTCGGGATCAGGTATAAATTATCTTCCCCTACATAATACATTTGTCCTTCTTTATCCGGTAATTGGCCCGTGCCCCTGGCAGAAGCTTCATTCACCATGACAGGGGGCTGGATCTCCGTGTAACCGGCTGCCGTATTAAAGTCGAGAAAATACTGGATCAACGCTCTTTGTAATTTGGCCCCTTTCCCGATATAGACCGGGAAGCCGCTGCCGGTGATCTTATTGCCCAATTCAAAATCGATCAGGTTGTATTTTTTGGCCAGGTCCCAGTGGGCCTGGGCCCCAGCCGGCAGGGAAGGTTTATTCCCCCCTTCCCGGATCATTACATTATCCTCCGGCGTCTTACCGGGAGGCACGGCCGCCGCCGGAAGGTTGGGCAGCCGGATCAGGGTGGTATTCAACTGTTCTTCCACGACAGCCAGTTGTTCAGCGATGGGCGACAAAGAAGCTTTTAAAGCAGCCACCTCCTGTTTCTTCTCCTCCGCCTGTTCTTTCTGCCCTTTGGCCATCAATTGGCCGATCTCTTTGGAATGGGCATTTATTTTGGATTGGGTAGTATCGGATTCCAACTGCAATTTCTTACGTTGATCGTCAAGGCCGACGATCGTATCTACCAGGTCTGTCTCCTTAAAATTCCGGACGGCCAATCTCTCCTTTACGAACTCCACATGTTGACGTATAAATGCCACTTGTAACATCTTGCTGATTTTTGGCAAAGGTAATAATGTAAAAGTGTAATTTCACTACAAAACTGCTATATGATAGACCCCACCATGATCACCACCAGTACCACCTTGGACAGTTACCGAATAACCCGGAGCCTGGGCGTCGTACGGGGAATTACCGTACGCTCCCGCAGCCTGCTGGGAAATTTAGCCGGGGGGTTGCAGACCCTCCTGGGAGGTCAGATCTCCATTTATGTGGAACTCTGCGAGAAGACCCGGGAAGAGGCTTTCCAGTATATGATGCAGCATGCCGCCGAACGGGGCGCCAATGCCATTATCAACATGCGATATGATGCCAACGAAGTCATGAACGGCGTAACGGAAGTACTGGCCTATGGAACAGCGGTAGTAGTAGAAAAGATTTAAGAGCCCCGAACTGACGCAGTCCTGCAGTTAGGATATCCATGTTCGATGATTATTATGCACTTTACCCTTTAGATGAATTGGCTTCGGTAAGGGATCATTATGTTGATGTAATACTGGGGGAAGAACCGCCGTTTTAGTCAACGAGCAGGATGAACCCGAAACTGACCTATCTTTGTCCCATGCAACAAGCGCAAGATGATCTGCAGACCCGGTGGTGGAACCTGGAAGCCAGCCTGGTAGAACGATTTGGGAAAAAGCCCGATATGGAAACCATTTTATTCCTCATCGGGGTCCAGGAATTCGGCGATATCCGGAAGAAATTCTCTAAAGAACAGAAGCAGGACCTGATGCATATTGCCGTCTGTTCTCTGTTCCGGCAAAGCGGATATTATGAACTGGAGGCGGTAGATGAAGATGGCTGGCCCCATTTCCGTCAGCTCAAAGCCCTGCCGGAGATGAACCTCCGCGAGCAGGAGAATTTCATGAAAGACCATATCTTATTGTATTTTGAAAGGGCTGAGGGACTGTAACGTAGCAGAACGGGCTGAGAGGCCGTAACAGCACAGAACGGCGATGATCTTCAACCGAGTTAATATATGCTAAAATGGCTGCTGGCCGGTAGTATCCTGGCCCTTACCCTTTCCTGTAATCCCCGGCTGGCAGGTGGCCTCCGAAAAAAAGACCTTCATAAGGACGTGGAAATGACGACCAGCAAGGGTATCCTGCTGCTGCGCCTTTCAGATTCCACGCCCCTGCATCGGGATAATTTCCTGACCCTCGTCAAGAAGGGCTATTACGATAGTGTGCTATTCCATCGCGTCATTCAACGTTTTATGATCCAGGCAGGCGATCCGGACAGCCGGCAGGGACATCCCGGAAAGCCGCTGAGCCAGGGAGGCTCCGGTGGACCCGGTTATACGATTCCCGCTGAATTCCGTTCTTCCCTTTTCCATAAAAGAGGGGTGCTGGCAGCAGCCAGGACCCCTGACGACGTCAATCCCTTGAAAGCCAGTAGCGGAAGCCAGTTCTATATCGTACAAGGCCGTGTATTCACAGACCGGGGGCTGGACTCCCTGGAGACCTTCCGTTTAAAAGGACGAAAAATACCGGCAGAACAAAGAGCGGTTTATAAGATGATCGGGGGCTCCCCCCATCTCGATCAGAACTATACGGTGTTCGGAGAAGTAATAAAGGGCATGGACGTCGTGGATTCCATTGCCGCCTCTCCTACCAGCGGGCCTCCTTCTGACCGGCCGTTGAAAGATATCCGCATTTGGAAGATGAAACTGGTAAGACGCCGGGAGTAAAATTAAATTAGCGGGGGGGCCGTCTTAATTCGGTCTCTTTTTTGTAATCTTTGCAGCATAAAAAAAAAGATACCATGAACTTCCCTGAAAATTTACGTTACACGAAAGATCATGAATGGATACGCCTGGAAAAGGGTAATGAAGCCGTCATCGGCATCACAGAGTTTGCCCAGCAGGAATTGGGAGACATCGTATATGTGGAGATCGAAACAGTAGGCAAAGCCCTGGCTGCAGAAACAGTATTTGGAACAGTAGAAGCTGTAAAGACAGTTTCTGACCTTTTTTTACCCCTGGCCGGCACTATCACGGAAGTAAACCCCGCCCTGGCCGCTTCGCCGGAATTAGTGAATACGGACCCTTATGGCAAGGGCTGGATGATCAAACTCACCCTGGATAATCCCGCCGACCTGGACAAACTGATGGATGCAGCAGCATACGGTAACATCGTACACTGATTTTTTTTTCTTTACTTTAGTGTAACTATTTACAAAGCCATTGGGAATACCTATTACCTATACTGAGCAGGAATTAGTGCTGGCCTTGAAAGAAAGGGATAATCAGGCCTTTAATTTCCTATATGACAACTATGCAGGAGCACTCTATAGTATTATAAAACAGATAATTACGGATAATGCGGAGCTGGCCAGCGATGTCCTGCAAGAGGTCTTTATCAATATCTGGCGTAAGATCGAGACCTACGACCAGACAAAGGGGCGGCTGTTCACCTGGATGCTGAATATAGCCAGGAATGCCTCTATTGATACCCTCCGTTCTAAAAGTTATCAGAACTCTCAAAAAAACCAGGAATTGCCGGATAACGTATATAAGAGCGTGGCCAGCCAAACCACCCTGATGAATGTCGATAATATCGGCTTGAAAAAGGTGCTGGAAAAGCTGAAGGCAGAACATCGTGTATTGGTGGAACTGGCTTATTTTAAGGGTTTTACGCATGAGGAGATCGCAGAAATGATGAGTATCCCTCTTGGCACCGTAAAGACCCGGATCAGAAATGCGTTATTACAATTAAGAGAATATTTACAATAAAGTGAACGTAAAAGAATACATATCAAGTGGCATCATTGAAAGCTATGTAATGGGCCTGGCCAATGAGTCGGAAAGGACTGAATTTGAGCAACTATGTACTCAATATCCCGAATTAGTAGCAGCTCGCCGGGATTTTGAGGAAAGACTGGAGAACCATGCGTTCGAAAACGCTGAGACCCCTCCGTCGCTGGTTAAGGTGAAGGTTTTGGAAGCGATCGGGAATCCCAGTTCCCAGCGGATTACTTCTCCAAATTCACCAAAAATAATCAACATGGAAAATTCAAGAACTCCGGTTCGTGGGTCCGGCGGATTGCGGTTTGTAGCCGCAGCTTCCGTCATTCTTTTGATTGGCCTGGCCTGGTTTAGCTACCAGTCCTATAATAAGCAGGATGCCGATCTGAAAGAGCTGAGGAATACCAACACAGCTCTCAAAGAAAAGCTGGGCTCTACAGACAGTATTTTGAACAGGATCGTCGAAGAGCAAAAGATCGTCAAAGATCCTAACGTCACAGTGGTCAACATGGTCGGCACACAGACGGCGCCTAAATCTTCCGCCAACATTTATTGGGATTCCACTTCTTCCAATGTGTTCCTGGTCGTGAAGAATATGCCCAAACTGCCTTCTGACCAGCAATACCAGCTTTGGGCCCTGATCGACAACAAACCCAAAGACCTGGGTGTTTTTGACGCCACCGACGATAAAGTCATTTTAAAAATGAAGAATACCCAGAAGGCCCAGGCTTTTGCCATCACGATCGAACAAAAAGGCGGAAGCCCTTCCCCTACCCTTAAAAAAATGCAGTCCCTGGGTAAAACACTTCAAAGCCAATAATACGGCTTGGCCTTGTTGGCCGGGACGGGGAAAAAAAATCTACAGATATAGTAAAAAAAGTCCCATTTTTAGGGACTTTTTTTATTTTAGACCCTTTGTAATACTATGATCCTTTTTTTGAGAAAATACTTCGGAAATATCTATTCTCCTATCGTCTGGACCCTGATCATCGGAATCCTGCTGGCATTGCCAGGTTCCATGCTGCCCAACGAAACCCATTTTTCCATTCCCCAGTTCGATAAGATCGTTCATATCAGCCTGTTCGGAGGTTTTGTCTTTCTCTGGAACCTATATCTGAGCACCCGGCCCATACCCGCCTCCAGGCTACTGCGCCTGTTCTTTTTTATCTTCCTTCTCGCTGAAGCTTATGGGATTGGAATGGAATACGTGCAGAAATACTATATCCCCGGCCGTGATTTCGATGAGGCAGACATCATTGCCGATATAATAGGAGCAGGCATTGCTTATGGGATCAGCAATATCATTCTGGTGGGGGATACAAAAAAATAGACCCCTGTGGAAACAGGGGTCGTAACCAAAACTAACTGCTTATGAGAAAATTGACTGCTTTATGTGAGTCAAATAGAAAAGACTAATTACAAACTAAATAACGCAAAACAGGTGCCAATATTATCTCACTATCCCATCTCACTAATTCGCTCTTCTTAATCACCTGTCAAAATTACGTACCAAATCAATCCACCGGATTCTATCGAAAGAGTAATAACATTTATTTAGCATTCGCTCTCTTAAGATAGAAAATTTCCCGATCTGTAGCAAATTTTAGCGCCTTTTTTTAAAAGAACTTCTATATATATGACAAATGATGGAACATTAAGTTTAAGGGAGGTACGTTAAAAGTTTGTTACGGAGAGACGGGTTTTCGGGAAACTAGTTCTGCCGGGCCATCTTCTCTGCATTCTCGGCAAACTGCAGCGCATCGATAAATTCCTGGATATTACCATTCAGGACATCATCGAGGTTATACACGGTCAGGCCGATACGGTGGTCAGTCACCCGTCCCTGGGGAAAGTTATAGGTCCGGATCTTGGCGCTCCGGTCTCCGGTGCTTACCAGGCTTTTACGATGACGGGCGATCTCTTCTTCCTGTTTACGCACCTGCTCTTCGTATAGTTTGGTCCGTAACATCTGCATCGCTTTTTCCCGGTTGCCCAACTGGCTTCGTTCCGTCTGACAGACGACGACCACTCCGGTAGGTATGTGGGTGAGAAATACTTTCGTTTCCACTTTGTTGACGTTCTGGCCGCCGGCGCCTCCGCTACGGGCTGTTTCCATCTTGACATCACTCTCCTTCAATTCGAAATCCACTTCTTCCGCCTCCGGCATCACGGCTACGGTAGCCGCACTGGTATGCACCCGGCCACTGGTTTCCGTATCAGGTACCCGCTGTACCCGGTGTACCCCGCTTTCAAACTTCAGCGTACCATATACGTCCTCTCCCACGACTTCCACCTGAACCTCTTTATATCCTCCTACCGTCCCCTCGCTCTCACTGAGGATAGCCGTCTTCCATCCTCTTTTTTCACAGTATTTTATATACATGCGCAACAGGTCTCCGGCAAATAAGCTGGCTTCATCCCCTCCTGTACCGGCCCGGATCTCGAGAATGGCATTCTTCTCGTCCTGGGGCTCTTTGGGGATCAGCAACTGGCGGATATAACTTTCCAGTTTTTCCTTTTTCCCGTCCAGGCCCGGCGCTTCGGCTTTGGCCAAATCCCTCAGCTCCGCATCGTCCCCATTCAGGGCCTCCCTATAAAATTCAATATCGTCGAGCAATTTCCTGTACTCTTCGTAGGCCAGCACGATCTTTTCAACGCTGCGATACTCCTTGCTCATGGCGCTGAATTTCCGGTTATCACTTACGATCTCCGGATTGCTCAGGGCCACTCCCAGATCTTCGAATCTTGCTTTTATGGCTTCTAATTTATCTAACATAGTTTTATACTACTTTTAGGATACCATCCTTCCGGACGGCGGGAAAAAAGGTTGGCAAAGTTAGTTAATCCTTTCAGAGCTTACATGACTTATAGAAAATTCAAGGCAGACTATTTATTCACGGGCCGGGAAATGGCCGAAAAGGACGCTGTCCTGGTCACTACGGAAGACGGTACGGTACAAGCCATCCTTCCTTCCGCGGAGGTGGGGGAAGATACAGAGCATCTCAGAGGGGCCCTGAGCCCGGGCTTTATCAACTGTCATTGCCACCTGGAGCTATCCCATCTTAAGGGGGCGCTGCCGGAAAGAACGGGAATGGTCGATTTCCTGCTGGCCGTGATGCAACAACGGGGTGCCTCCCCCGAATTTATCGGGGCTTCCATTGCCGGTGCCGAAGAATCCATGCTGCAGAACGGCATTGTCGCCGTGGGAGATATCTGCAATACCACCCATTCCCTGGCCCAAAAGACGCAAGGCCGCCTTTATTATCACAATTTCATTGAGACGATGGGATTTATAGAGCAGACCGCCCCCGATCGTTTTGAAAATAGCCGTAAGGTCTTCGATGCTTTCGGGGGGGCTTCTGTTCCCGGCGGAGCCCTCATTTCCTCCAATTCCCTCGTCCCGCATGCCCCCTATTCCGTATCCCCTCGCTTATTCGGGCTGATCGCCGATTTCCCGGGTAATCACCTGCTGACCATTCACAACCAGGAAAGCGAAGCCGAGAACGAATTTTACCGGTCAGGCCAGGGAGACTTCCTCCGTTTGTACCAGGCGATGGGCCTGGATACCTCCTTCTTCCCCGGCACGGGGAAAAGGAGCCTGGAAAGCTATCTGCCCCATTTTTACAGCAAATCCCGCCAAGGGTCGGACAGTTTAACCGGGCGCAGCAGGTACCAATCTCTCATCCTCGTACATAATGTGGCTACGAACGAAGAAGACCTTCAATTCGCGATGAACGGCCCCCACCGCGACGGGCAACGCTCTCCCGATCTTTTCTTCTGTCTCTGCCCTAACGCAAACCTATATATCGGAGGGGAATTGCCGGATGTGGAGCTGTTGATCCGCCATCATTGCTCCATCGTGATCGGCACCGATAGCCTGGCATCCAATCACCAGCTCAGTATCCTGGAAGAATTAAAGACCTTGCAATGGCAACTCCCGCAACTTTCCCTATCCACCCTGCTGAAATGGGCGACCTCCAATGGCGCGGAGGCATTGCAGCTGGACAGCAGGCTGGGAAGCTTCACCCCCGGCAAACAGCCGGGTCTCGTACTGATCGAAGACCTGGAAGAGGGTAGATTTACCGTAGGCACGGCTGCCAGGAGGTTATTGTAGAGCTTCCCGGCCTGTTCAGGGGCGGGCTACCGTCAGTCCGGCCGTCAACCTCCGTCAGGCACCGTCAGCCCAGGATCGTTTGCAATACGATCAGGGTCCTCATTTCGCCAAAATCGGGCACATGTAGCGCGTAAAAAGCCTGGTAAGCCTGCAATAAGTGCCTGCGCGTCTCCTGGTTAAGGGGCAGCCCCCGCAATTCTTCCGGCCGCCGGACCCGCAACAACTGTGAAGTGATATAACTGTAAGTCCCTTCGAGCGTATTGGGATGGCTGGGATGTTCAGCTACGAATACCCCTTCCTGTAAGTCCAGGATAGCCTGCTGTTCCGAATAAGTATCCTCGATGCGAAACCCGAAAAAGCCTGCCAGGTGTAAAGTGAAGAACAAGGGATAATTTGCCAGCACGGCGCCCTCGCTTTCATCCAGGTGGATAAAGGCGTCTTCCACGAAATAGAACAGGTCCGGATTGGGTTCCGGCTGTTTCAGGCATTTCTGCAATAATTCCACCATGAACAGGGCGACGCCGTTTTTCATGACATCAAAAAAAATATGCCGGTACAGGTGTCCCCATCTGAATTCTTTGATCCGTTGCAGGTTTTTCAGATCGCTGTGGTAGACCACCAGGTCGAGGATAGCGGTTGGCTGGAACAAATTTGCTTTACCGGCGCCCTTCTTGGAAGAGGTCCTGACCCCGTTGACCAGGTAGGACTGGAGGCCGAATAATTCCGTGTATAAGGTGGCGATGAGGCTGGTCTCCCCATATTTTACCGTCCTCAACACCATCCCCTTTGTCTTATACAACTGCATGTTCCCGTAAAAATACGTTTCTTTGCAAAGTAAAATTTTTATCATGTGGGAATCCATTGCCCGTCTGGTCCTGAAATTCCGGTTATATTTATTGATCCTGTTGTTTTTCGCCACCGCTTTCATGGCTTATCACGCTACTAAAGTCACCTTGAGCTATGATTCCACCCGCACCATTCCCACCGATAATCCTAAATACCTGGCCAACCAGGCTTTCCGACAGAAATTCGGGGATGATGGCAACCTGCTGGTGATCGCGGTACAGACGGACAAACTTTTTCAAAAAGATATTTTTTCCGATTATATTTCTCTGAACGAAGAAATAAAAAAAGTGCCCGGAGTGGATGCGGTACTCAGCGTCCCGGTAGCCATCAACCTGGAGAAGGATAGTAATACCCAAAAGCTTAAGGCTGTCCCTGTCTTTCCGGTCCATCCGGCCGACCAGGCTGAAATAGACAGCGGTAAGGCCGTATTCCTGGGCCTCCCCTTTTACAGGGGGCTCTTATACAACCCGGAGACGAGCAGCTGGCTCATGGCCGTGAACGTCAATAAGGACGTTATGAACTCAGCCGGGCGTATCGTCACGGTAAAAGCGATCACCAAAGCGGTGGACGGTTTTGGGAGCCGCCATGGGCTGGAAATGCATTATAGCGGCCTACCCCTGATACGCACCAATATGGCTACCAAGGTCGCCAGGCAAACGACGGGGTTCCTCCTGGGCTCTTTGCTTCTGTATGTGGTCATATTACTGCTCTTCTTCCGGAGTTTCAGCACCATGCTGCTTTCCCTGGGTGTTGTGATCATCGGAGTACTATTCAGCATGGGTACGATGGACCTGTTCGATTATAAGATCAGTCTCCTGAACGCCCTGACGCCCATCCTGGTGGTCGTGATAGGAATTCCGAACTGTGTTTATTTCCTGAACAAATACCATACGGCTTACCAGGATACGGGCGATAAACGGCAGGCCCTGCTGGAGATGATACGCCGCATGGGCATCGTCACCCTGTTCTGTAATATCAGCGCGGCTATCGGCTTCGGGGTCTTTGCGCTGACACGGAGCGCCATTCTCCATGAATTCGGGGTGATTGCCGGCATCAATATCATGCTGCTGTTCTTTATTTCCTTTATCCTGATCCCCTGCGTATTGAGCTATCTGCCCCCGCCCCGGAAGCAGCATACCCGGTACCTGGAGAACCGATGGCTGGCCGTCATTCTGAAAAAACTGGAGATCTGGGCCCTCCACCATCAGAAATTCATTTATACCATCACTTTTGTCGTGCTCTTAGTCTCGGTAGCGGGCATATTCCGGCTTAAATCGGAAGGGTTCATCGTAGATGATCTGCCTAAAAAAGACCCTATCTACACGGACCTGAAATTCTTTGAAAAGAACTTTAAAGGGATTATGCCTTTGGAAATCGTTATCGATACGAAAAGAAAGAATGGGATCCGGATCAATATGCTGTCAACATTGGACAGCATAGATCAGTTGTCTCAATATATTGCCTCCCGGCCGGATATGGCGCGGCCGCTCTCCCTGGTAGAGGGGCTGAAATTCATTCGTCAGTCCTATTACGGGGGAGACAGCGCCAGCTATGGGGTGCCGAATTCCCTCGACCTGGCTTTTTTATCTTCCTATGTCAGACCGGAAGCCGGGGCTGCAAAGCCGGCCGGGAACAGCCCTCTCAACCGGCTGTTGAAAAGTTTTATCGACAGCAACCAGCAGCAGTTGCGCATCAGCGTGAATATGGCCGATGTAGGCAGCCTGCAGCTTCCCCTTATCCTGGAGGACCTGGATAAAAAAACGAAGAAATTATTCGATTCCAGTAAATATAAGATTGAATTCACCGGCAGCAGCGTCACCTTCCTGGAAGGCACCAGTTTTATCATCAAAGGGCTGAAAGATAGTATCCAGTGGGCTTTCCTGCTAATTGCCGCTTGCATGCTTTTCCTGTTCAGGTCCCTGCGGATCTTACTTTGTTCCCTGATACCGAATATCATTCCCCTGATCATAACAGCCGGCATCATGGGATGGGCAGGCGTTCGGCTCAAACCCTCCACCGTGATCGTCTTCAGTATCGCTCTCGGCATTGCCATCGATATTACCATCCGGTTCCTGGTGAATTACAAACAAGAGCTGGCAAAACCGGGAAGTGATCCGCAACAGACCGTTATAGACACCATTAATAAGACCGGTATCAGCATCCTTTATACTTCCCTGGTCCTGATCGCAGGATTTGTAATCTTTTGCTTCAGTGATTTTGGAGGGATCCAGGCATTGGGATGGCTGACGTCCCTTACCCTGGTGATAGCCACTGTAACCAACCTGGTGTTCCTGCCGGCATTGCTGCTGGGACTCACCAAAAAGAAATAACCGGCCTCTTTCCGCAAGGACGGCCTGTTAAGCGGCGGGCCGGGAACCTGTTAAGCGGCAGGCCGGGTTATATCTCTACCAGGGAATTTTTGATCGCAAACATGACCAGGCCGACCCGGGTTCTCACTTTTAGCTTCTCGAAGAGCGTGTTGCGGTAATTGTCCACGGTCCGCGGACTGATAAACATTTTATCGGCAATATCCTTATAGGTCAACTCCGAGCAGATCAGGCGGAGGAATTCCTTTTCCTTGTCGCTGAGGACGACAGGATCTTCCGGGTTGCCCAGATCTTTATGCAGCCCGCTGATGATCTTGCCGGAGATGTATTCAGAAAGATAAAAGTCTTTTTTCATGATGGAATCCAGGGCCAGCTGAAGCTCTTCCGGCTCGATATTCTTCATGATATAACCCTTGGCGCCCAGCCGGAGCATGCGTATAATGGTATTTTCATCGCTGGACATGGATAAGGCCAGCACTTTCACCTGGGGATAATTTTTATGCAGCCAGCGGACCGTCTCATAGCCATCCATATCCGGCATGTTGACGTCCAGCAGGATAATATCCGGGATCATTTGCTGCGTGATCTTCACTTTTATATCCTTCCCATTATCCCCCTCGAACAAAACCGCATAATTTTCGAAAGAACCGATCAGTTTAGCCAACGCCTTACGCAGAAGACTATGATCATCAACAATGCCTACCTGTATTTTCTTAAGTGATGCTGCCATAGATAAATTATAAAGCTTCCATTTCCAAAGGCAATTCCACTGTTATAGTAGTCCCCTTTCCCGGCTGGCTCTGAATAGAGATCGCTGCATTGATGAGCTTGGCACGGTTTGTCATGCTTTTCAGTCCAATGCCGCTGGAAGAGGATGCCTGCGTTCTTTTTTTATCCGGATCAAAGCCTACCCCATTGTCCGCTACTTTCAAAACAAATTTATTATCAATTGTGTAAATAACCGCAATATTTACTTTGGTGGCTTTAGAATGCTTCAAAATATTATTCAGCATTTCCTGGAACATGCGAAATAAAAAGATACCGCGTTGATTATCAAAAGAATACTCACTCCCGACTACAGAAAATTCGATTTGCAGCAAACCGGTCTTCCGGATACTTTCTACATCAAAGCGGATGGCTTCCACCAACCCGATCTGGGTAATACGATCGCTATGGAGGCTTTTGGTCAGATCAGCCATATCATAAATGACCTTATTGAGCATCTGCCGGCTGTTCTGCACGCTCTCATAGGCCGGATGTTGGTTGTCCAGGGGTAAAATGGATAAAGATAGTTTGACAACCGACAGGACCTGCCCGATGTTATCATGCAATTCCTGGGAGATGGTTTTAAAAGTAGCTTCCTGGATTTCCAATTGCGAGCGGAGCGCTTCTTTTTCATATTGGTCCTTCAGATGTACCAATTGCTGTTCCTGCTTGTGCTGCCTTCGCTGGTAGAGGAATAACATAGTGACAATAAAGCCGACTAATAGGAGGGCCAGGGCGATTCCTATTAAAATCAAGATGTAGATTTCCTGGTTCTGAGCCGGCATAAAAATGCGATAGTGAAGGATGAATATAAGAAAACATTTAGTAAGAATAGGATAACCCCGAAATTTTTCTGAACAATAAGAGGGGCCTTTTTAAGAAAATTAATAAGGCCATAAATGGGAAAACTGCAGCAATAAAAAAATAAAAGGCCTGAACAGATCCAAAAGGCCGGCTGCCGGACCAGGTTGACGGAATGAGAAAGCTGGAACAGTTCATAAAAATAATAGATACAGGTGGCGCCGATCAGCAGACATCCGAATGCATAGGTCAACGAATTGGCAGACGTTATTTTCTGAATAAAAAGAAAATTTAAAATTACGAGCAGCAGGTAGAAGCATGAAACGTTTAAAATAATTTTCTTCGCCCGTTTATTCTGTATGATCTCCCGTAAAACGTACATATAAAATAAGAATTCAAAGGAAGTAAAGAAATTATAGAGGATAGTAATAGTAGTGGGCCTTACTTTGAATGGTAAGACGTTGGAAAAAACTTCTATGCTGATAGTCAATAGCAGGAAAAATGGAAATAGCCGGAGATAAACTCTCGTATTTTGCTGAAAATAGGCAGTAAGGCTGGCTAAAAAACTAATTCCAACGGCGATAATGTATACCCAAAAGTTCATATATCACTAAAGTAGCAGAATTTGTTGATATGGAAAGGCCCGTCTCAAAATTAAAAAGGGCTGGCCCAAAAGCCAGCCCCGCCTATTTTGAATAAAGCTTAGTTATATTACCCTCAATCCCTTATTCTTGTCGGTGACCATCATTGATCCTAACGAGCTACCGTGAAACTTACTGGTCGTCATCTGCGGCGGAAATGGATTAATCCAGTTGTACGCCAATAAACCTTTTTCTCCATTCCTGTCGACGTAAAGATCCTTCTGTACGATGTCTCCCGCGTTATTTTCCTCGCTATAGGTTGCCACGAAAGCAATCGTCTGTTTGCCGTTCATTTCAGGTCTGTTGGCTCCTTCACCATAAACACCAAAACAAAGGCGGATCCCATCAGCGCCATACATTTTTGCCGTTTGGATAAACTCCTCCATTTCATCCGCACTCAGCCAACCTCCTAAACTATCTTCTTTACCCAGCCTTTCGGAATTCTGGATCCATCTTTCCTTTTTATAATTCCTGATAAGGGAATCCACATGTTCGGTACTTACGTACTTTCCAACCCTTACTGCTTTTTTTTCAATTGTAGTTACTGTGCTCATGTTTTGTCGATTTAGAATTTTGAAGAATAATTTGCTGGTATAAAAGTATTCCCCAAGTCTCGACGAGACTAGGCACAAGAAAGTACAAATCAAGTAATTATAAATTAATATTATTTGTAAAGTAAAGGGGATCAAAGACTCAGGGGGAAAACATTACAAAAAAAACGTTTTTTTGTCAATAAAAAAACAGTAAATAAACGAAGGAAAGACACGTAAAAAAACGGGGTCAAAAACCACGTATAACCCGCAAAAAAATACCGTCTATTCTTTTTTGGCCATTTTCTACCGAATCGGATATTTTATCTGACATTAGATAAGGATGTCGCCAGTGTCCCGTTTTTACTATTTAATATCCTTAAAGTGAACATGTAGGCAAGGTGTGCTATGCTACTGTCCGGACTGACCAACAAATTTATTGATCGTTCACTCTGAATTTATCGTCAGCAACAGCATACATAACCATTAACACCTTATCCTGTTTTTTTCAAGCGTGTATGGGTATGTATGCTGATGCTTAAATCCAATCTGGAACGTTGTTACTACAATATTTAGTACACATGAGAAAATTCAATCAGCCTGCATAAGGCCTAATCTTACACATCTTTCTTCGCGCTTACCACTGTGACCATTCAAGTTTCCGGTTACCCTTTTGCCCCCAGGCAGGGGGTAATTCCGGAAGTTTGAAAAGTCTTGCCGTTTGAGCGTCCTTTTGTACTTTTGCGCTTCCATGAATAAGAAAATAAAGTCAGCCCTCATTTCCGTCTTCTACAAAGATGGCCTGGACAATATCGTAAAAAAACTACATCAGGAAGGTATAACGATCTATTCCACCGGCGGCACCCAGCAGTTTATCGAGGCCCTGGGCCTGCCCTGCGTACCCGTGGAAAGCCTCACTTCCTACCCTTCTATCCTGGGCGGCCGGGTGAAAACCCTGCATCCCTCCGTCTTCGGCGGCATACTGGGAAGAAGAGATCAGCCCACCGACCTGGAAGAAATGGCACGTTATCATATTCCCGAAATCGACCTGGTGATCGTCGATCTATACCCCTTCGAAGAGACCCTTGCCAACACCAACGATGACAAGGCCATCATCGAAAAGATCGATGTGGGAGGCCCTTCCATGATCCGTGGAGCAGCCAAGAATCATAAAGATGTCGTCGTCATCGCTTCCAAACAGGAATATGCTTACCTCGAACAACTCCTGGACGAACAAAAAGGAGAGACCACCCTCGAACAACGCCGCTCCCTGGCAGCAAAAGCTTTCGAGGTGTGCGCCCATTATGACGTGGTCATTGCCCGGTATTTCAACCCTACCGAACCGGATTATTTCCTGGAGTCCGTTCCAGCTCCCAAAAGTCTCCGTTATGGCGAGAACCCCCACCAGTCCGCCCGTTTCTATGGCAAGCTGGACGAACTCTTCGAACAACTCAATGGTAAGGAATTGTCCTATAATAACCTGGTAGACGTAGATGCCGCCGTACAATTGATACAGGAATTCAGTGGCTCCCTGGCGGAAATGGCTGTATTTGCCATCATCAAACATACCAATCCCTGCGGCATTGCCCTCCGCCCCAAACTGAAAGAAGCCTGGGACGCAGCCCTGTCCGGTGATCCGGAGAGCGCTTTCGGAGGCGTATTAGCCTGCAACCATCCCGTGGATAAAGCCACCGCCGAAGCTATCAATGAGATCTTCTTCGAAGTACTGATCGCACCGGCTTTCGACAAGGATGCCCTGGAAGTCCTTCGCTCGAAAAAGAATCGTATCCTCCTGCTACAAAAAGCTCCTTTGAATACAGGCACTCAATACAGGTCTCTGCTGAATGGCGTATTACTACAGCAGAAAGATGAAGGAAATTACACAGACTGGAAGGAAGTTGGCGGCCGTCCCGGCACTGCTGCGGAAAAAGAAGATCTGGAATTTGCCAATATCGTTTGTAAGCATTTGAAATCGAATGCCATTGCCCTGGTGAAGAATAAACAATTGGTAGGCAAAGGTTGCGGGCAGACCAGCCGGATCGACTCCCTACGCCAGTCAATCGCCAAATCCGAACAATTCCACTTCGACCTCAAAGGGGCCGTATTGGCTTCCGATGCTTTTTTCCCTTTCAATGATTGCGTGCAGATCGCTCATGCGGCGGGAATCACGGCTTTTATCCAGCCCGGCGGCTCGATCCGTGACAAAGATTCCATTGATTATTGCGTAGAGAATAAGCTGGCGATGGTGATCACCGGTATGCGGCATTTTAAGCACTAAGCATCCCCGAAGGCACTTCGTGCCTTCGCGCCCGACCAGGGCGCCATCAAAGATGATTGCCCCATCCGTGAGGATGGGGGAGATCAGGCATCCCAGTATACCTCTTCCTTCAGAAAAGTCTCATATACCTCTCTCCAGCCTGCAAATTGTGGGTCGGAGCCCAGGAAAGAGTTATGCCAGATCGTCACCATTAATCCATTCACTTTCCGGATCAGGCGATAATAATGCATCAGCTCATTCATAGCCTGTCCGGCTGTATAATTTTGTTCGAAGAACGCATTGGCATCCATAAAACAGAATGGAAAGATCCGCAAGCCCGTGGCAGTTTCCTTTTCCAGGTCATACCAGTAAAAAGACGAGGCGACGGAAGCCCGAAACCCATTGATCGTTCCATAGCCCATGGAAAAATCCTGTTTGATCCCGTATTTCAGCAGGTTCCGGTAAGTCTGTGGTAAGGTAAATCGTATATAATGCTGCCGGCTACGGATGATCGGTTGCTCCGCCATACACTCCATCCATTCGATCTCCTCCCTGAGCAGCGCCTCCTGGTCCCCACTCTGCCAGGAAGGATGCACCCCCACTTTATACCCGGATGCGTGATAGCGTACCAGTTCCTGCATGGTCTTTCCGGCAGGGGAAATATTCTTGTCCACTCCCCGCTGCCTGGCCGCCACCAGGAAAAAATAACAGGCCCTCATCCGGCAATACAAATGCAGGGAATCCAGCCATTCATAAGCATCAAAAGGATCGGTCTGCTTACGCCTCAATACCCGGACCCGTTCAGCCGCAAGCCCCCATTCTCCCTTTATTACCGACCGGAACAGGCCTGCCATATTCCTTTTCCATCCCTTATGAAGATAGGAATACGCCATATCAATATCATAGGTAGGGATAAACTTAAAAGAAGGATAGCGAAAGGCCAGCGTGGGAACCTTGTGGGAGAGCGCCGTTTTAAACTCCTGGAGCCAGATATTGACCAGCGGTATATTCAGGAACCCTTCCCGGCAGGCCAGGGAACCAGTATGCGCATACCGGCCATATTCATCTTTCCCATGAGGCAGGTATTCCTCGTACCGGCTCAACAGGTAGAAAGAAGCGGCAAAAATATCAAAAGGAAAATCTCCTTCCGTTCCGAAAAAAGCCTTGTGCTCATTCAGCTCAAAACATTCGATCTCCCGGGGCGATAGGCCGGTCTCGAAGAGAAGGGGGGTGCATCGGATAAAAAAATCGTCGTCGCTGAAGGCAGCTTCCGAATAATTCAGCCGGGTCTGCTGATAACGCGCATATTCTTCTTTATCCGTGGTGAGTTCGATCGCCTCATCGAATAATTCCTTACTGATGAAACCGACAATATAACGCAGACGGGAAGTGATATGGGAGGAGTATAAAAGCATAGTAATGGATCACCCTTCCCGCTCAGCCTTCCACCTTTCATTAAAAGTCCTGGGAGAAAAATCCAGTTCGTCCCGGTGAGCTGTCCAGGCTTTAAATACTTTATTCACCAGCCAGTTCTTCATCCGGCGGTTGCCCATATTCATCAGGGAACGGCTCAGACTTGCTCTTTTCCATGCTTTCCAGGCCACTTTTTCCGACCAGGTGGCGTAACCTTCCTTTACAGCTTCTGAGCGATTGTCCAGCAATAGTTCGTGCAGGTTGATCTTCACGGCGCAGACCTCGGTACAGTTGCCGCATAGAGAGGAGGCATAGCTGAGATGCTTCCATTCGCCCAGATCCTTAAGATGAGGGGTAATGACAGAGCCGATGGGACCACTATAGGTCGTTCCGTAACTATGACCTCCGATATTCTTATAGATAGGACAGGCGTTCAGGCAGGCGCCGCAACGGATGCAATAAAGGCTCTCCCTGGCCTTCTCATTAGCAAGGATCCTGGTCCTGCCATTATCCAGCAGGATCACGATCATTTCTTCCGGGCCATCCGTCTCCCCGGACTGCCGGGGGCCGGTGACGATCGTATTATAGACGGTAAGTCGTTGACCAGTGCCATAAGTGGCCAGCAGGGGCCAGAACAGGCCTAAATCCGTCAGGGAGGGGATCACTTTCTCCAATCCGACGATCACAATATGCGTCCTGGGAAATGCGCAGCTCAAACGGGCATTTCCTTCATTCTCGGTGAGAGCGATGCCTCCTGTATCCGAAATAATAAAATTCGCTCCTGTAATGCCGATCTCCGCCTGCACATATTTCTTTCGCAATTTTTCACGGGCTACCAGGGTGAGCTGCTCAGGTGTGAGCCCCGGTTTGGTATTCAATTTCTCATAAAATAACTTCGCCACATCCTCTTTGCTCTTGTGCATGGCCGGCGTCACAATATGATAAGGCGGCTCTCCGTCCAGCTGTTGTATATATTCTCCCAGATCCGTCTCTATGCTTTCTATATCATGCTCTTCCAGAAAATCGTTCAGTTTGATCTCTTCGGTGACCATGCTCTTGCTCTTCACGATCGTACGGCAATTCTTTTCCTTACAAATGGTCAATATCTCCGCCAGGGCCGCATCCGCATCCTCTGCCCAGATCACTTTCCCACCCCTCTGCGTAAAGAGGGCCTCGAACTCCTCCAACTGCTTGTCCAGGTTCTCAATGGCCTTCCACTTAATATTTTTTGCCCGCTCCCGGGCCAGGTTGAGTTCGCTGAATTGCTGCTTACCCTGCGGCACCACCGCATTGTACCGGCCAATATTAAAATTGATCTTCCGGCGGTGATCCATATCCTCCGCCTTAATGGTGCTCCGGGCAATAAAGTTAGCTCCAGTATCTGTCATGGGACGATGGAAAGTTTAACTGATTTATTTAGCCGATGTTCACAACCGGGTTTCGCCCGGTTTCGTCGAAAAATATTTTTGCGCCACCTGGTCCAAAGCCTGGTAGAATTCCTCCCCATACTTGCGGATCAGCGAATCTTTCAGAAACACATAAGCCGGCACTTTTAATTTCTTTCCCAGGACACAAGCGGGTTTGCACATCTTATCCCGCGGCTCATAGTTCACCACTTCATGTTCTTTGGTCTTGCTGATCTTGATAGGGTACAAATGGCAGCTGATAGGCTTTTTCCAGGTGATCTTCCCATCGTAATAAGCCTGCTCGATACCGCATTTGAGGATCCCCTTCGCATCCCTGAACCCATAAGCGCACATTTTCCCTTCAATAGTAGGGGTGACCCAGCCGAACTCCCGGTCATAGTTATAACGGCCCCGGCTCTCTATCTCCTTGATGCCGGCCGGCGTAAGATAAGGCTTCACCGCCTCATACACCTCATTGATCCGGTCCATCTCCTCTTTTTCAAGAGGCGCCCCCGCATCTCCATCCTCACAGCAACCGCCTTTGCATTTCAGCAGATCGCAGACGAATTGCTCCTCTATGACGAGATCACTTACCAAAACATTATTGATAGCTATCAAAGTCGGTAGTTTTATTTGTTACAAATATACCTCCCTTTACTCACTTTTCCGTCGCGATGCTGCCGGAGTTACCTGGATGCCGGAGTTACTTTGCCGGGGCCTTCCAGCGGAATGTATTGATCAGATGCACCATATCCTCCTGCAAAAACCGGTTGACAATACCCAGGCTATCCTCATTGGGAGGTACATTAAAATAGAGGGCTCCCCGGAGGAAATGTTTGGTCGTATCCGTCAGGTAGAACTGATTGGCAGTAGCTGCATTCCCTCCCACATCGAAGAAAACACCCCCGACCCCACTGGGTGTCTTTATCGGGGTTTGGTCAATAGAAGAGGCTTTATAGGCGTGTTTGAATGTCATTTTATAGGTATCCTCCCGCAGCTTGTCAAAACTAAAGCCCTTAGGGCCGATTTCTTTGTAGCTGATATAGATCCTGGCATTAAACCGGGGAAAATCGATATTGATCCACCAGGGATTTTCCGGCGCCGCTTCAAAAAAACTGGTATCCCGGACAATGGCGGCATATACCGGATATTCAAAAGTGTAGGGATAGTCTTTCTGGTCAAAAGACTGGTATTGGTGAGGGGGGAAATCTATTTTAAAATACCCTTTTGGTTTGACGGTGTAAACACTATTACAGGAGAATAACAGGCCGGACACCAGGATCAACAGGCCGGCCCCGGACAGTAACTTTATCTTATTCAGCTTCAACAGGAAAATTTTTTATGTTTTTTAATCCGGATTCCGTTCCGGGGCGGATCGTCCGGCTCCTAATTCCGGGGCGGGCGGTCCTATCTCTATCTATTTACCCTTCTCCGGGACCTGCATCCGGATCGCCACCTTCACTTTTTTGATCCGGCTGCTTTCCGCGTCCAGTATGGTAAATTCAAAATCCCCGCAGGGGATCACATCGTTCACTTTGGGGATGTCCCCGGATAATTCCAGGATCAGCCCCGCCAGGGAATCGCTGTCGCCTTTGACTTTGTCAAAAGTATCCACGGACAGGTTCATCGCCTTACAAACATCGTTGAGCATCGTCCTCCCTTCGAAAACATAACTACCATCTTCCAATTGCCGGTTGACACTTTCCTCCTCATCGAACTCGTCCTTGATATCCCCAATGATCTCTTCCAGGATATCTTCCAGGGTCACGATCCCGCTGGTTCCGCCAAATTCATCCACCACCACGGCAAAATGGATCCTTTTCTGCTGGAATTCCTGCAGCAGGTCTTCGATCAGCTTATGCTCATGTACAAAAAAGGGCGGGCGCAGCAGCTTATGCCAGTCAAAATCGTCCGCTTCATTCAGGTAAAGGATCAGGTCCTTGCTATGAACGATCCCGGCCAGTTCATCCAGGCTGTTCTTATAAACGGGCAGACGGGAATAATGCAATTCATCCACTTTTTGCTTCAACTCCGCAAAAGAACAGTTGTACTCGATCCCGCTCACGTCCAGTCTCGTCCTCATGACCTGCTTCACCGTAATGCTGCCGAACTTGACAATACCTTTGAGGATATTCTTTTCCTCCTCGGAAGCTTCGTTATCTGTGGACCGGTCTATTTCATAATCCAGCTTTTCCAGGCTAAACCCGGATTTTCTGCTGCCGAAGAACCTTTCCAGCCCTTCCGATTTCTGAACGGTCCAGACGCTGATCCTGCGGAAGAGCAGGTGAATGATCTCCACAATACCCGAGGTATAATAGGCGAACTGCAGGTTATTCTGAGTAGCCCATACCTTAGGCATCACCTCCCCGAACAGCACGACTACGAAAGCCACTAAAATAACTTTTATAAGGAATTCAAAAAGCCAGAAGCTTTGCTTGAGCAGCACCATTTCATCGATCAGAAAATTGGCCAGAATGATGATGGCGATATTGATGACACTGTTGGCGATCAGGAGGGAGGCATGGACCGCTTTGGGTTCTTCCAGGAGGGTGACGATCCGCTTCCACGAGCTATCCTGCTTGGTTTTCAGGATATTGATATCCTTGTATGTGAGGGAAAAGAAAGCCACTTCCGAGCCTGCCAGCACAAAAGAAATAATCAGCAGGAACAGGATAATGATGGCCAGGATTGTAGTAGCCTGCGGATTGATGACGAGGAATACCGGCGAGAAGCAATCAAAAATGAACAGTTTCGTTGAAGGGTGATCCAAAATAATCAGGTTTCGTGAATAAAGCTATCCTAATAAAGCTATTTTAAACGGACCACAGGTCCGTTGCCCGAAGGGCCATCTTTAAATATTTCACGCCGAAGGGCATATTTTTATTCAAGGCCCTGAGGCGCGAATTAACGGACAGGCAGGTCATGACGGCCTGCCTGCTATTGTCTGGTTCAGAGCAAATTTAACAATTTCTTTTATAAGTTCTTAAGGCTTAACGCTCCCTTTAGGGCTTGGGTGGGCTAAAAAGGCAAATCTTCAGAAGGCTCTCCGATGGGAGGGGTATCTGAATTACCCAGGCCCTCGATCCCTTCATGATGAATGGGAGGATGAGAGCCGGCATCCGAACGCTTGTCCAGCATGATGAGGTTATCTCCTACCACTTCGGTAGCAAATTTTTTATTCCCTTCTTTGTCTTCCCAGCTCCTTGTCCTCAATCTTCCTTCTATATAGACTAAACTGCCCTTGTGTAAATATTTTTGTGCGAGCTCTGCCAGGCCACGCCACAGGACGACTGTATGCCATTCAGTTTGAGAAATCAACTTTCCCGCCCTGTCTTTAAACGTTTCTGTAGTTGCTAAAGAGAATTTTGCAACAGCAATATTGCCTTCCAGGAACTGCACATCCGGGTCTTTCCCTAAATTTCCAATTAACATCACCCTGTTTACTCCTCTCATACGACAAAGTTTGAAGTTTACAAATCGTCTTTCGCAACTTAATTCCTTTTAAGGCCCTGGGACCCTTTGGATTCCTGGTAAGGCCCCCGGGGGCCTTTGGACAAAGTCCAACTAAAATTAAATTTTTTCAGCCAAAAAGATAAATTTTTCTAGCTAAAACAGGTTCTGCACCGGAGTCGGGTCCTGAAGCCAGGCATTGATGAATTTAGGGAAGGCATATTCGTTCAGATTCTGTTTAGCAACCGATAAGTAACCTTTTGAAGCGGGTAAGGGTTTTTCCAGGCGGATCGTAATAAATTGCCCCCGGATGGTCTGGTGACTCAGTGTCTGGCGATAGATTCTGGATATATACTTGACTGTGAGCGACTGCTTTCCGAAAAGTTGCCGGGCAAAATCCGATCGGAGGATCTCTTCCGGGTAGACTTCCTTATCCGTTTCCCAGCACACAAATTCAAAAAGGTCTTCCCAGATATCCTTTCCGGTCCGCTGCCGGATATAGACTTTTTCATCCGGGGTCTCGACGATAAAGTAGGTTAGCCAGCGATTTTTTTTCTGAATGGTTTTTTCCTTTACCGGTAACCGGGTCACCCATCCTTTTTGAAAAGCCTGGCAATCGGTCTGCTGGTTACAGGTAGAGCAGAGAGGGTTCTGAGGCTTGCATACCACAGCCCCAAAATCCATAATGGCCTGGTTATAGATACCGGGCTGCTCCCTATCCAGTAAGGAATCAGCCAGTTTGGCGTATTCTTTTTTCCCGGCCGTGGTATCGATAGGAGTAAAAAGCCCGAAATACCTGGAAAGTACCCGGACCACATTCCCGTCTACGACGGCATAGGGCAGATTGAAGGCAAAAGAGGCGATGGCGGCAGCCGTATAGGGGCCTATGCCTTTCAATTCCCGGATATCGGGATAAAGGGACGGGAATTTGCCTCCATGGTCCGAAACGACTTTTTTTGCAGTTGCGATCAGGTTACGGCAGCGGCTATAATACCCCAGCCCCTCCCAGAGCTTAAATACCTTCTGTTCCGGGGCCCGGGCCAGATCCTGAATGGTGGGGAAGGCCTCCAGGAATCGTTCGTAATAGGCCCAGCCTTGCTCTACCCGTGTTTGTTGAAGGATTACCTCGCTCAACCATATCTTATAGGGGTCCTTTTCACCCTTCCAGGGCATCAACCGGGTATTTTCCTTTTTATGCCACTTTAACAGATTTCGGGTAAAATCAGGTTTTCTTACCGCCATTTAAAATAAATTATTTTAGCCGCCAATGTCTCATTTAAAATTCACAATCAATATTTTAGAGAATTCTTGCACAAATAAACCAAATCCATTATTTTGATACCAAAAAAGGAATTTAGAACAAGGAGTTGTGAATTAAAAATTTTGTTATATATTTAAAATCAGAAACTTATAAAACTTAATCCCCATGAGAAAGGCAGACCTTGTTAACCAAATATCGGAAAAAACAGGTATACCTATTACCAAGAAAAGGGCCGCTAAGATCGGGCGGAATATAAAGAAGAATGTGGCTGTTCATATTCCTGAACACTTCATTCCTGCTTTTAAACCCGCCAAAGAATTCGTGGCAGAAGTAAAAAAATTGCAGTCAGTCAAAGAAGATCAGCCAAATCCTGACGAAGAGATGTAGAAGAGATGTAATTTCGCGCTCTAATTATCTTTAATGAAGAGACAGCAATATCTCGTAGCCGGCACCGGGGTGCTCTTACTACTCGCTCTGTATTTTTTTGGACAATCCCTTCCTACTCAAAAGAAACAGGAGGCCTCAGCAAGGGGGGCTCAAGGGGAGTCTATTGTAAAATCTGTTGGTTTACAGGATATTCTACAGGCTGCGCAATCGCGCTTAACTCCTGCTCAATTGTCCTACGTCAACCGATTGCAAAATTCCGTCGTTCGGGGGGATGTGAAAACACAGCAATTAAATGCTTACCACCAACTGGCTGATTTCTGGAAAGATTCCGTGCGGGAAGGCTTCCTTCCCTATGCTTATTATACGGGAGAATCAGCTAAATTGGAAAATTCTGAAAAAAGTCTCACCTTTGCTGCCCAATTATTTTTGCAGAACTTGCGTGGACAGGATAATCCGGCCCTGAAAAGCTGGATGGCCACCAATGCTAAAGAGTTGTTTGAAAAGGCTTTAGAACTGAATCCCGGCAATGATTCCTCAAAAGTGGGCCTGGGCGCCAGCTACATTTTCGGTAGCGCGGCCGGCAACCCAACAGAGGTAATGCAGGGAATTCAGCGGATTTTGGAAGTGGCGCGCCGTGATTCTGCCAATATGTATGCTCAGTTCATGCTGGGCCTCGGTGGAATAGAATCAGGGCAATTTGATAAAGCTATTGAACGTTTGACAACAGTTGTTCGACATCAACCTGCCAACATCGAAGCAATACTCCTGCTTGCCGAAGTCTACCAGCAAAAAGGCGATAAAGCGAATGCTATTAAAGAGTATGAAGCCGTCAAAAAGCTGGTCGGTAAGGACAATCAGGAATTGATTAAAGAAATTGATCAGCGGATCCAGTCTTTGCACTAAAGTATTCGAGAAAAAGATCAATTGAAATATAATCTTTTCCTCGAATACGCACTAATGTCGGTGAACTTCGGCCTATGGCCTTGTTCACAACCGGGCTCCGGCCCGGTTCAGTTTATTGGGATTTTATCGGGATTTATTTTTTAACTAAAAAAAGTATTGAGTATGCCTTGTGGTAAAAAACGTAAGCGTCATAAAATTGCGACGCATAAGCGTAAGAAAAGACTGAGAAAAAACCGCCATAAGAAAAAGAATAAGTAATTTTCTTCTGTAGGACCGGGCCTGTCTCAGGCCCGGTAATTCCTTTTCGAAGCTGAATTCTTTATTTGCCGTTATCCTTACTGATTGCTCGCCCTGCCAGATACCGGTTAAATAAATCCTCTTCAGCAACTATGACTCGATTGAAAAAAAGTCGTTTTTAACGACAAACGCTAGTATGCTTGAATAAGGAACTGATCATAAATGCGACCCCACAGGGTGTAGAAATAGCCCTATTAGAGGATAAAAAGCTGGTGGAGCTTCACCATGAAAAGACTGATGCCAGTTTTGCGGTAGGAGATTTGTACCTGGGAAAAGTGAAAAAGCTGATCCCCGGGCTGAATGCCGCATTTGTAGATGTAGGGTTCGAAAAGGATGCTTTTCTGCATTATACGGATCTCAGTCCCTATGCCCGCTCCCTGTTGAAATTCACCCAGCAGGCTATGAACGATTCCAGCCCGGACGGGTTCGAATTCGGAAGCTTTCAGGTAGAGCCGGAAATTATCAAGACCGGCAAGATCAACGAGGTGCTCAATGGCAAACCCCATATCCTCGTTCAGATCCTGAAAGAGCCCATCGCCGCCAAAGGCCCCCGCCTGAGCTGCGAAATCTCCCTGCCCGGCAGATTCGTCGTCATCACCCCCTTTAATGATATCGTTGCCGTCTCCCGCAAGATCCACTCATCGGACGAACGCAAACGGCTGCAAAAGATCGTGGAAGCGATCAAACCCAAAAATTTCGGGGTCATCGTCCGCACAGCGGCTGAAGGGAAAAATACCGCTGAGCTTCATGAAGACCTCACGGCGCTGGTGGCGACCTGGAAGACCATCCAGCATAACCTGAAAGGAGCGGTGGCGCCGGCCAAGATCCTCAGTGAACAGACAAAGACTACGAGCATGCTCCGGGATCTGCTGAATGAAGACTTTAACAAGATCGTCATTAATGACCGGAATATCTTCAACGACACCAAAAGCTATATTCAGCGGATCGCACCGGACAAAATAGATATTGTCTCTTATTACCACAACGGTTCCCCCATATTTGACCAGTTCAGCGTGACCAAACAAGTAAAAGCCGCTTTCGGTAAAACGGTGAATTTGCCCAGTGGCGCCTACCTGATCCTCGAACATACGGAAGCACTTCATGTTATCGATGTCAATAGCGGCTATAAAAGCGTTAGCAACAACCAGGAACAAAACGCCCTGGAGACTAACCTGGAAGCAGCCGAAGAGATAGCCCGCCAGTTACGCCTCCGGGACCTGGGCGGCATCATCGTAGTCGATTTTATCGACATGAAGCTCCCCGATAATAAAAGGAGGCTGATGGAAGCTATGGAGTCTTTCATGCGCACCGACCGGGCCAAACATGCCGTACTGCCTATTTCCAAATTCGGCCTCATGCAGATCACCCGTCAGCGCATGAAACCCGAAGTGACCATCAATACCCAGGAAGTTTGCCCTACCTGTAATGGTACCGGTAAGATATCCTCGGCCCTGATCCTGGAGGACGAGATCGAAAAGAACCTCAGCTATCTTCTTAATCACCAGCACAAGGACCTCATCCTTGCTGTACACCCGATCATGCATGCCTATCTCACAAAGGGAAAGATCCTGGGCTTCGGCTCCAGGCAATGGAACTGGAGATGGAAGTACAAGCAAAAGGTCCGGATACGCCCGAATACCAATTACCACCTGACGGAATTCCACTTCTTCGATAAACAGGAAGACGAGATCAAACTGTAATAGCCAGCCCAAATTTTTGCAGGCCTGGCACACTTAAATAACTTAAATAATAAAGCCGCTCCCATAAAAGAGCGGCTTTACTATTATCAAACCAGGTGATCCTATTGCAGGATCGGAATTTTATCGAAAATAGTAGCATTCGGCACGTTGGCGGTGTTCTTATCCAACTCCGATTGAGGATACAGCAGGCGCTGGATCCAGGTGGTAGCCACCGGAACGACAGGGTTTGCGGTTTCATCGACAACCGGGATCGTCAACCAGGAAGGATAGAGATTCCCTGTACGTCTTACGTCCATCCAGGATTCCCCTTCTATGGCGAACATCAGCTTATGTTTTTCCGTCATTATTTTCGCCAAAGTAATGGTCGCCGGGGTTTCGCTGGCATATTTTGCAAGATAGGCCGCTACTTTCGCCTTATCGGCAGCCAGGGAGGCCGGAAGGGACAGGACCGCATTGACCTGGTCGGTGATCGCCGCATTATGCGCCGTAGCCGCACGGGTGGTATTACCCAGCCGGAGCGCAGCTTCCGCTTCGATCATCAACAGCTCGGGATAAGTGGCCATCTGTACAGGGGAAGTCTTTTGTCCATAATAAGACCAGGCATCCGGGCCTATTCCCATATAATCGCCATTGCCCACCACGCCGCTTTGTACCTTACCCAGTCCATATACGTTGTCGCCGGTAACCCCATTGATGGAGGTAAAGTAGGCGTTTAAACGAGGGTCTTTTTGCGCGATCAGGGAATCCAGGAAAGGCAGATTGGCGGCCAGCATGCCATTGGTCCACATGCCGTACCAGGGGTTAGTGGTCGTTCCCGTTATGCCGTCGTAAGGGAGGGCAAAGTTGCCTGCATCGAAGTTCGTGGCGAACCCGGCCAGTTTGGCGCTATCCACCATGACGAGAGCTGAAGTAGCCGAACCCGTAGGATCTTTCTTGCTAAAGTGGTTATAGAACCTGGCTTTTAACAAATAGGCCGCTGCTGCCCATTTGCCCATATCCCCACCATAAATGATATCTCCGGTAACGCTGACGTCGGTGGTGCTGGCGGCGGCGGCCTTCACCTTAGCGATGCCATCGCTCAGGAGAGACTGGGCCGCTGCGTAAACATCCGTCTGAGCGTCATATTTAGGATGAGGGTTTTTAATTACGTCCAGCGCCTGGGTCCAGGGGAGATCCCCATAAACGGCCGTCAGATATCCCAATTGATAACCCTGTAAGATCTCTGCGATACCGACATATCCCTCTTCGCCGACCCCCGCATTAAGAATAAGCTGCTTCAGGTTCATCAAAGAAGAAACATAAGCGTCATTGAACAGGAACTGGAAATCACCATGTTTTAAAATATATTGGTTGAAATTGACGCCTTCCGCATGGTTGCCCGCAAAATGCCCGGCGAAAATACCTAAGAAACCATCTCCGTCGCCACTGGCCACGAAACTTCCTTCGTCCAGCATGACCCCGGAAAATTCAGCAGCGGTCAGCAGGGTGGGAGAAGAAGCTTTTAATGGCTGATTTTCGTTCTTATTGTAATCTGCCAGGCTATCCAACGTTTTTTTACAGGAACTAGCCCCCAATATGGTAGCGCCCGAAATAGCTATTAATAATATTTTAAGTCTTAGTTTCATGATTTTTTATTTTGTTTTGTTTACCTCGTTCAACCTCCGCTTCTCTATCAGTTTAGAATTTGATCTTTATGCTGGCATCCCAGGATTTCGTAGCAGGAACGCTGTTATAATCTATTCCCACAACGGCATTCGGACCGGAACCTGCGGAACTTACTTCCGGATCTACACCGGTGTATTTGGTATGCAGCCAGACATTTCTTCCGGCGATAGAGATCTCAGCGCCTTTGATATGCAGGGGTTTCAACACACTCTCAGGAATAGAGTATCCCAGGTAGACGTTTCTGAGACGAAGCCAGGAAGCGTCTTCTACCCAATTCTCATCGATGCTGGTCATCGTACCGGTGTACCAGGTCTTCGTCAGGTTTATGGCGCTGCCGGTAGTGGCCTTGCCCGTGGCGTCCACGCCAACAAAGGTCCTGGTCGCATTGGCGCCGGCGTAAGTGGCGCTGTAATACCTGTTCTGGGTCAATGCTCCTTTACCGGAATAAGTCAGCAGGTCATTGAAGTCATTCACGACATCTCCGCCTTTTCTCCATTCGATAGTGAATCCGAAATTAAAATGCTTGTAGGTTAAGCTATTGTTCCAGCCCAAAATGAATTTGGGGCTCGTGTTGCCTAATAAGACCTTACCGGCTGAAATAGAGGGTCTGCCGTTGGCACCCAACAAAATAGGCGCTTTTGTATAATTGGGATCAGTTAAATCAACACCATAGCGGGTCCAGGCATACCCATAAATGGCGCCGAAGGCCTGGCCTTTCTGCGCATCGATCTCTGCGTTGGAATTATATCCGCCTACCAGCGTAACCTTATCGTTGCCGTTATCGCCTACTTTAATGACCTTGCTCACATTCCTGGAGAAGTTGAAGGCGGAGGTCCAGGTGAAGTCTTTTGCTTTGACGACATCCTTAAACGTCAACGTTGCATCTACCCCTTTGTTGGTTGTTTCACCCAGGTTGATCAGCTGGGTGGTTACGCCCGTAGCATAAGAGGTGGGTGCATAAATGATCTGGTCGTAGGATTTTTTGGAATAGTAGGTCGCTTCCAAAAAGATCTTCTTCCTAAAGAATCCCAGATCCACTCCCACTTCCTGTTGTGTCGTATGCTCCGGTTTGATATTCGGGTTGCCGACCGTCGTGGGATACGAGAACCGGACGTTGGAGGCTACCGTCGGTGTGACGGAGGAATAGGCCGTGTATAACCCATTGACGGGTGCATCGTTGGCAGTACCTGCGATGGAAGCCCGCAGTTTTCCATAGGAAAGCCAGTCCTGGTGTATCATATCAGAGAATAACCAGCCCGCGCTTACTGATGGATATAGGAAGTGATCATTATAACGTGGCAAGCTGGAAGACCAGTCATTACGCAGGGTTCCTTCCAAATAAAGCATGTCCTTATAGCTGAACTGAAGATCGCCATAGACACCTAAGGTTTGTTTCTGATAGGAATTGTGATAAATGGTCTGCGTTTGGGTATTGGTAATATCGAACAGATCCGGCAGGACAAAGGAATTACCCGTTATATCCATTACATCATATTTATGATAGAACACGTTCTGTCCAACCAAACCGTGCATGTGGAAATCACTGCCGAATTGATGGTCATAATTGAGCATTAACTCCGAGTTGACCTGGAGGCTGTTAATTCTTACTTCATGCATACCGCCTAAATAACCTGTCGTGTTGTAAGACAGGGTGCCGATCGGATCCACGTTCCTCCTGCTCTCTGCATAGTTATCCATCCCATATTTATAATTCAAGGTCCAATCCCTCGCCAGTTTGTAATCCGCCCCGATGTTGGCGAGGTAACGATTGATCTTGTAACGTTCGCCTGTCTCATGAACGCTCCACATAGGTGAGGAAATGCTCTTTTGCCACCAGGTTTCCTGTCCTGAGGAGGTTTTCCAGGGGAAGTTCACGATATCCCAGGTATTGACATAGTACTCCAGGCCATTCATCATTCTACCGGCATCAAAACGCAAACCGCCTGTATTGATGTAATTAAATTTTACACTAATACCTAATTTCTGGGTAATCTGGTTGGTCATATTAAATACGGCAGAGGTCTTGCTGTAGGTATTATTCCTCACGATGGCATCCTGATCCAATCTGGACAAGCCGAGATAAAAGGTAGATTTGTCACTACCTCCGGATAAAGCCAGATTGTATTTATTGGTGTTACCATTGACGAAGAAATTTTTGTAATTATCAGGATAGTAGGGGATTTTTTGACCCGATACATCGACCGGTACGCCGGTGCCTACTAAATCGAGCTTGGTGCCTGCTGGAAAAACCGGATTATTGGCAGCAATCGGACCCCAGTTATTGGTGGTCGCCGTATTGTAGTTGCCGGCGCTACCTCTCATGAAACCATGGGAGAAAGCAGGGAATTTATTAGCCTTCGCCAGGGAATGGCTATATCCGGCTTCTATATTTAATTTGCCGCTTTTGCCTTTTTTAGTAGTGATTACCAGCGCCCCATTAGCAGCCTGGATACCATATAAGGCCGTTGCAGCGCCCCCTTTCAGGATCGTAAGGCTTTCGATATCGTCTGGACTAATGTCTACAGCCCTGTTGGCCGTCGGTACGTTGACCGCGTATCCGCTTCCCTGTTCGGAACTGTTATCGATGGGAACGCCATCGACCACATACAGCGGCTGGTTATTTCCCGTGAGGGAGTTGTAGCCCCTGATAACAATCGTAGTACCGGACCCGGCCTGACCGCCTGCATTGGTGATCTGTACGCCGGCAACCTTACCATTCAGGTCATCTACCAGGTTGCTCCTGCCGCCGCTGGAGATCGTTTCCGCATTGACGGTTTGAGTAGAATAGCTGATGGCTTTTTTGTCCCGGCTAATACCCAGCGCGGTAACAACCACTTCACTCATCGACTTGTTGTCCTGGCCTAACTGGACGGAAACGGAAGTACGGTTTCCCGTGTTGACCTCCTGGTTTTCAAAACCGATCGCACTGATGATCAGGACAGCATTGGGGGCGACTTTTATGGAGAAGGCTCCATTCTGATCGGCGCTGGTGCCTGACCGGGCGCCCTTAATCTTAATCGTTGCCAGTGGAATAGGCTGGCCGGTCGAATTGGTAACCGTACCCGTCACTTCCCTGGTTTGAGCAAACGTTAGTACTGAATACAATATCAGTAATACTGATAGCATAAGAAATTTTCTCATGAGTGGTAGTTATGTGATAATTTAAAAAAACATTAAGGAATTTCTAACCAAAAAATTAAAAGATTGACTTTAGGTAAATGAAGCCCCGGTAGAAACCGGGGCCGTCTTTCACTGTCAACATTGAGTCACACAGTCTTTATCCAGCGATCCCGAAAATATCCGGAAGCCACCTGGCAATGCATTATAAGTTTGTGTGTATTGACATCTCGGATCCCGCAGTCAGCCCGGAATACATACTCTTTCCTTTAACAGGAACGGGTACGCCCGGGAAGCCAGAAACGGGAAAAAAGATGCCAAAGCTCAATCGGAATACTTGCATTTGGGGTGGGAGATCCTGTGGGGATCGGTGACCTTACAGTCACTTCTGTGATTTGGGCTAAGTGCCCGTGACCAACAGGCAATGGGGTGCCCATTAGTAAACAGTGAAGTTTTCTCATGTGTAGTAGTGTGTTATGTTAAAAACTAAGTAAAAGCTTTTTTTCAATGGAAGTAAGGTCCAAAATATGACGAGAGGGTATTTTATTGGTTGGATGGTACCCACTTATGGAAAATCCGGACCATTTAACCAATAAACAAGTCAGTTTGGAAATTTAAAATACGAACTTTTTTAATTGGAAATTAATTTTCTTTAACAATTTTTTAAAATTTCTTTAAAGAGCTGTTTTCATAATATAATATTGTATAGCCTCCCGCCCTTACGGAAGAGAGTTATAATACGCGACTACCCGTTTAATATCGTCAAATGATTTGAATTTCAAATTATTCCCGTTGGCATATCCTTCCAGCATAACCTGAAAGGAGCGGTGGCGCCGGCCAAGATCCTCAGTGAACAGACGAAGACCAGTTCAGCGTGACCAAACAAGTAAAAGCCGCTTTCGGTAAAACGGTGAATTTACCCAGTGGAGCCTACCTTTCAGAACTTATTATGAATGGAAGCCCCGGTAGAAACCGGGGCCGTCTTTCACTGTCAACATTGAGTCACACAGAGTTTAAGGCAGCGCATTGTAGTAGCCGATCAGCTGCCTGATATCTTCTATCGATCTGAATGAGATCTTTCTTTTTTCCAGGAAGGCCCCGATCTCCGAATCCTTATCTTTCAAGGCATTGAGGATATAGGCCTTATCCTTTTTGATCCTTTCCATTTTTCCCTGCCGGAAAAAATAATAATCGTCATACAGTCTGAATTCCTTCTTTATCTCGCCGGAAAATCCGTCCTGTTCTTCATGGATCGACTTCCGCATGGATTCCAGGAAGGTAATTTTCCCGCCGGCCAAAACCAGGTAAAAGTTTTGTCCGTTTTGGTTGTCAATGGGCGGAAATCCGCATTGAAAGGTATCGGTCACCGGCAACGGGCCTGTCGAGTCACGTAATAGGACCTGTTTGACCGCGCCTGCATCTATCAGGTATTCGTTATTGTCGGGTTTGCGGAAATGAACCTGCTGATGCTGGAGATCGACCTTCAGCGGGATATGGTCAAAGACCTGGTCGTTGAACAGCCGTATAGAGCCGTTTTTCCATTGCTCAAGGAAGAATGGGGTGCCCGCCACATCCAAAGGGGTGTTCACGATGGGCTTGCCATTGATATTGTACAGATTGATCTTGTGCTCAAAATCATTTTGCATGACCGCATCCTGGGCGGCGGCTGCGTTGGGCTGGAGGAGCAGCAATAGTACTCCTGCGGCAATTGCCGCAGGAGTAGCGCTATATGTGAGGAAGCGTGTCATGATAGTAAGCCGATCACGGTTAGAAATTGGGGTTCACCGTGGCTGCGCTGGCTGATCCGGCAGGGTTCAGCACCGATTCATCCGCCGGGACGTCCCAGTAATCCAGGAAATTATAGTTAATAGTAGTATTAGTGTATATTTTGCCGCTGACCGTCACAAAAGTATTCCCATAGCTTCCGCCGCCATTGGAAACGTCATAGGACCAGCCCCATCTTCTGGAATCGTACCAGGAAAGGCCTCTGAAGACCAGGGACACCCTTCTTTCCCTTGTCAACTGGGTCAAGGCCTGGGCCTGGGTCAGCCCGGTGGCAGCTACGGCTGCTACACCTGCCCCCTGGAATTTCCTGACTGCATCGACATAGCCGAGTCCTTTATCCGTACTGCCGAGCATGATATTGGCCTCGGCCAGCATCAGCGCATTTTCTTCATAGCTGCCGGCCATATATAGGATATAGGCCAGCGGCGTTTTAGTCCCATACACATATACACCCGAGGCGCCATTGCCGCCGTCTACCATCGAATACCTCGTGGTAAAATTCGGGTTATTGTAGGTATTGGCGGTGGTGAAGTTATTGGACAGTCTTGCATCGCCAATGTTGAAATTCTGGATGAAGCGCTCGGTTATCTTGAACAGAGAACCAATATTATTGCCTAAAGTATTGGCGGAAGCCGTGCCACCAGATGGGGTAAAGACTGCGTTTGTGCTCGACGCCGCTCCCGCAAAGACTACGTCACCCTGTTGGATGCCGTTGGTAGCATAATTCAGCACGGAAGTCCAATCGGCGGCAGTCATTGCGGTCGTAGCGGATTTTTGGATGGTTGAATTTACCACTCCGTTGACAAAGGGATTGAGCTTGTTCAATAACAGGTTTCGCGCTAGCATGGTGTTGATATTCCGGATCCACTGTGCCGGTGTCGGGACTCCTCCGCTTGCCGTTTGAAACGCGGTCGGTATCATTGCCGCGAGAGCGGTTGAATAGTCGCTGGTATTGGTGATACCCGATAAAATGCCACTTGCCAGGTTAAAATAATAGTTAGACCTTGCGATAATAGAATCATGCACCAGGTAATGATTGCTGACCCCGCCATAGGCATCGATGACCAAGCCGGAATAATACTGGGTACCGACGGATGCATAGGCATACCCCTTCCACCAATAGCACCAGGCCTTGATCGTATTGAGCCTGGTGGCTGCGTCGCCGGAAAATTTGATACTGGCTGCCCGGTCGAGGATGGTATTACAGGCGTTGTTCAGCGCATACATGTTCAACCACTGGTAATAATAGACGTTATTGCCGGCTCCTGTGTTGCCCCTTGTGTTATAGCTCCGCAGAAAGGGTATCTGGGGGGAGGTGTTGATAACGGTGGTGCCGTCTTCCGTAGTGACCTTGTCGGGCACCGAGACCACGCTGATCTCCTGGTTGGCGGCATCGGCGCCTACCACGTCACCAAGCAGCTCGCTATAGCCGTAGGGCAATGAAAAATAGCTATCGCCAAGCCAACCATCCCCATTGACGAATCCATCGATATAGGTAGCGCCCTGGGTAAATGAATATAAGCCTGTCTCTGAAGAAACGTTGGCATCCAGGGTAGCGGCATTAGGGTTGCCTATGTTCAATTGCTTCTTACAGGCTGTCCCTGCCAAAAGCAGCGTGCCCGCGCCTAAAACGAAGTATAAAAATTTATTTTTAATCATGGTAATAATCTTTTTACGTGTGTGAATTAGAATCCTACGTTCAAGCCCACCTGATACGATTTCATATTGGGGATGGTGCTATTGTCAACACCCCGGTCGAACGCGGAGTTGACGGCTCCTGAGCTGATCTCGGGATCGAACCCTGTGTATTTAGTGACAGTCCAGATATTCCTTCCCGACGCTACCACCATTAATTTCTTGAAGCATTTTATGTTGGCGACCTTGGTAAGATCGAAGGCAAGGGCGATGTTCCTCAAACGCAGGAAGGAAGCACTTTCGTAGTAATAATCCCGGGTACCGTCGTTATCCCCCCCATGGGTGCTGCCCAGGATATTGTAATAGGGACTCGACCAGTACGCCGACCAGGCGCCGGTTTGACCGTTGATGGTAACCTTTTTCTCAAAATCGCCCGAGATACCGTCGCGGCTCATCCATTCCTTGGTCTGGTTATAAAGGTGACTGCCGTAGACCCAGTCGAACTGGAAGGTCAGGGTGATGAACTTGTAGCTGATGGAATTGATAAAGGAGGCGTTGAACTTGGGATTTGGGTCGCCGAGGCCGAATTTTTCCGGCGTATACTGGATCTGCTTGGTGCCGGTATCCACCAGGGCGCCGTTAATCTTTACGTAGCGGCCCTCAGTACCCTTAGCAATATAGAGATTACCGTTAGGATCCGTCATGCTGGTACTCGTGATGGTCTTGTGGCCATAGATCTGACCGATCGTCATGTTAGGTTTCAGGGCCAATGCCGAGCTGCCGGCTGCCGAAGTGAGAATGATATCGTTGCCGCCCAGGATGTCTTTGATCTTCGATGTCTGGTGTCCCCAGGTGGTAGTGAAATCCCAGTTGAAGTCCTTGGATCGGATGACCGGAATGTTCAGGGAAAACTCATACCCGTGAGCGTCCATGGTGATCGCGTTCGCCAATTGGCCCGTAAAGCCGGAAGAAAGCGGTGTGGGTACTGGGTAGATCACACTGGAGCTGTTACGTTTCCAGTAGCTGAAGGAACCGTTGAATGCTGTAAAGAATTTGCCGCTGCCGCCTTTGATGCTGAAGTCCGTACCTACTTCGGTCTCCTTCGTTACTTCCACATTCAGGTTTGCGTTATAGCTGGGGGACTGCTGTAAAGAATAACCAAGCGTCTGCCCGATATTCTGGGCACTGATGACGGGATATCTTTGGAAGGGTTGGGGTTGGATACCGGCCTCGCCATAGGCGGCTCTCACCTTGAAGTAGCTGACGGCGGGCAGGGAGTTCTTCCAGAAATCAAAGGATGAGGGCGCAAAGTAGCCATTCACGTGGGGGAAGGTGAAAGGACTCGAGCCCTTGCCAAATGCCGATGACCAGTCGCTCCGGAAGCCGCCGGCAATACCGGCATAGTCACCGACATTGATCGTCTGATCCACCAGATAGCCATAGGTGACAAACGGTTCTTTATAGTCTTCTTTTGTAACCTGGGACAAAGTATACAGGCCACTGTAAGGAGGCACGGTCTGCAGACTATATCCATAGGTGTCGAATTCTGTATACAGGTTCTTCCGGTAGTCGAACGCTACTTTCGTGGCGGTAGTGATGGGTAGTTTACTGTGGAAGTCGTTCTGGAAATCGGTTTTTATAGTTGCCGAGGCCAGGAAGTTCTGGAAGGTGGTATTGTATTGGAAATTGTCGATCTCCCCGGTGTTATCCGTTCCGTTCCAGTAAGCTACATCGGTATAGCTGTAGTAATTCGAGTTGGCGTTCTGCGACTGGTTGAAAAAGCTCCACCGGGCATTTTCGTTTCGGAAGTTGATTCCGTATTTCGCGTCCAGTTCGAGGAATTTGATAGGGCTGTAGTTGGCATCGAAGCTCTGGATGACATCCACTTTGTTGTTCAATCCAGTTGAATATTCCTGGGCGTAGTAAGGGTTGCCCGAGTTGATACTCAAGTAGCCCCCGCCCTGTACGTGGTTGGCATAGGAGCCTGGCGTGTTCGCACTTCCGTAGATAGTGGGGGCATTGGGATGCTGCCATTTCAGGTCAAAAAAGGGCGAAGTATTCAGGAAGCCGTAAATGGCGCCGACGCTACCCTGGGCATTCCCATATCCGTAGCGCCAACCGCCTGCCGCACCCAAGCCCGGAGTGAGGGTATTCCTCGTATAGACCAATTGGGTGACGGACCTTACCTTAAAGCCTTTGAATACTTCGGTACCCAGGTTGACGGTGAGGTTGGTCCGGTCCACGGAGCCGTTCTTCAGTACGGGGGTGACCGTCTTATTGTTGGATACAGTGATGGCGTAGTCACTCTTATCCGAAGCGCCGGAGACGCTGAGGATATTATTGAGGGTAGTGCCGGTTTGGAACACTTCCTTGAACTGGTCGTAGTATTTAATATTCGCATTGTACGGATGAATCGCGTTGTTGCGCGGGTTCCAGATACCTGCCCTGGCTCCTCCGCCGTAGGTGTAGATGATACCCTTAAGGTTGCCTACACTATCGTAGGTGAGAGGTGCGCCGTTTTTGTCAATAAGGTTATTGCTCCCGTCCACCATGTAGGGGTGCAACCGGGCCTTGTGAACATTACCGTTGTTGATATAAGAGTTGGTCGAATAGCTGGAGGAAAAATTGATCTGGGTGCCGCCTTTTTTCCCTTTTTTCGTGATGATCTGGATGACGCCGTTGGCGCCCTGCGCGCCGTACATAGTGGAGGATGCGGCTCCCTTGACCACTTCGACCCTTTCGATATTACTTAGATCCAGCGAATTGATGTCGGTGGCGCGGACTTCCACCCCATCCACGAGGATCAGCGGCTTGGTCCCGCCCTGAACCGTATTGATCCCCCTCAGGACGATGTTGACGGGATCGCCGGGGTTACCGCTGATGGAAGAGATCTGTGCCCCGGCTATCTTCCCTACCAGCGCCTGGTCGATGGATGCCGTAGGAGCTGCGGGTAAGTTCTCCGCGGTGACCGATTCGACGGCGATGCCCAAATGTCTCTTGGAAGTGGCCGTGCCTACGCCGGTGACCACCACTTCGCTAAGGGATTTGGACTCAGTGCTCAATTGAGCCGAAAGAGTAGATAAGCCATTGGTTTTAAATTCTTTAGCCTCATATCCAACCCCGCTGATGACCAGGATGGCATTGCTGGAGACATTGATTTTGAAAGTGCCGTCCATTTCTGCGCTGGTACCTGTCTTGGTGCCTTTAATGCGGATGGTGGCGGAAGGGATGGGAGCACCGGAGGGATCGGTGACTTTGCCAGTGATTTCTTTTGTTTGAGCCTGTACGCCTAGTGTGAAAAGCATAAGCAGGCACAACATCGATTGATGAAGTTTTCTCATGTGTAGTAGTTTGGTTTAAATACAAAAAAATCTCTTCATAAGGAAGAGCAATCGAGGTATGCTAACTCAGGAGTTGACAGAAGGATTGAATCGACAGTTGAACGGCAAATATATAATCTTCAGTTGAATGGCAAAGATATATTCTTCCATTATATCTTCAATAATCTGCATGTTTATTTTATATCCTAATTTAACATTTTTTTGACCACTCAAGTCAAAATATGTCACATATACTTAATTTTAATTCGTTTTTAAATGAGAATGACTATCCTCGGAATGCCTCCGGCATGCTCTCAAAGAGCAAAATTTCGGCAGCCGTCCGGGTTCGGATTCCATTGTTAATTTTCAATATTTTAAAAGGAGGAAGACCCGCTTAACCAAACGGGGAGGTTTTAAATTTACCCACGTAACTACATGATTATCAGGATATAATAGAGGTGCTGGATCACAGGAAAAAAGCGCGCCTTCCCCTTTTAAAGTTATTCACACCCCAAAAAATTATTTTGTTATGTGGCGCTAATTTGTAATTTAGTGCAAGAATTTAATGGGTTAGTAAGTAAGGGGCCGGCGATTTAGCTGGCCCTTTTACTTTTTAGTCACTCCATCAACCTACCCGACCTATTTATTCTCTCTCTTCGATTATAATTCGATCTGATTGTTCCCTCCTTCCGATTTGTTCCCCCTAAAAAATCAATAGACACTAACTTTACCGCATGAGTAAGATCACCAGCAAAATAAAAACTGCATTCTTTTGCAGCAATTGCGGATACGAAAGCGCCAAATGGTTAGGGAAATGTCCTTCCTGTGAACAATGGAACACCTTCGTGGAAGAAGTCATTACAAAAGACAACCGACTGTCGGAATCCGAATGGAAAAAATTCTCCAATGACAAAAAAGAAATCCGGACGATCTCGCTGAATGAAGTAGTCAGCGCAGAAGAAAAAAGGATCGTCACCCCCGATGCCGAGCTGAACAGAGTGCTGGGATCAGGCATCGTTGCAGGAAGCCTCGTACTGGTAGCAGGCGAGCCCGGCATCGGCAAGAGCACGCTGTTCCTGCAAATCGGTTTACTCTTAAAAAATAGTACGACGCTCTATATAAGCGGAGAAGAAAGCGAGCAGCAGATCAAAATGCGCGCCGACCGTCTGAATATCCAAAATGAGAATTTTTATCTGTTAACGGCAACTTCCACACAGACCATTTTCCAGGAGATTAAAAAACTACAACCCCAACTGGTAATCGTTGACTCCATTCAAACACTGCAATCGCCTTATATCGAATCTTCACCCGGAAGCGTTTCCCAAATCCGGGAATGTACCGCCGAATTCCAGCGATTTGCCAAAGAGACCAACACCCCCGTCTTTCTGATAGGCCACATTACCAAAGATGGAAGCATCGCCGGCCCCAAAATGCTGGAACATATGGTGGATACCGTCCTGCAATTCGAAGGAGACCAGCATTATGCCTATCGTATCCTCCGCACGCTGAAAAACCGTTTCGGCAGCACAGCCGAATTGGGCATTTATGAAATGACCGAACAAGGCATGCGGGGCGTCAGCAATCCCAGCGAACTCCTGATCACCCAGAAAGAAGAGCAGTTGAGCGGCATAGCGATAGCAGCGACCATCGAAGGACTAAGACCCCTGCTGATAGAAGTGCAGGCGCTGGTAACCCAATCAGTGTATGGAACTCCCCAAAGGACCGTCAGCGGATTCGACCTGCGCCGGCTGCAATTACTGCTCGCCGTATTGGAAAAAAGAGGAGGCTTCCACTTTGGCGTAAAAGATGTCTTCCTCAATATTGCCGGTGGCCTGAAAGTAGAGGATCCTTCCATCGACCTGGCCGTCTTATGCGCCCTGCTCAGCTCCTATGAAGATACACCCCTATCCTCTCATGTCTGTTTTGCAGGAGAAGTAGGATTGAGCGGAGAGATCCGTGCAGTCCACCGAATCGAGCAACGTATAGCAGAAGCCGAAAAACTGGGTTTTGAAAAGATCTATATCTCCAAATACAATCTGAAAGGGCTCAATAATCAGAAATCCGGTATCGGGATCATACCGGTGGGACGGGTGGAGGAAGTATATCAGTACTTGTTTTGATTTTAATCCTGATTTAATATTCGCGCCTATGTCCTAAATCCGAGTTAATTAATGCATAAGACTTGCGCATTTAGCGTTAAATATTACTTTTGAACCCGATCAACTTACTTGAAGCGACAAACTTACTTTTGAAACGATGAACAAGCTCATGCTGCTCATACTATCGTTCACGGTTTTCTTCATACTCTCCTGCCGGAAAGATACTTTCATTACCGGTAAGGATGCAGCCGTTCGATTTTCTTCGGATACCCTGTTCTTCGATACGGTCTTCACCTCCTCCGGCTCCATCACGGAAACCGTTAAGATCATCAATAATAATAATCAGAAGCTCCGTTTGTCCGATGTGAAACTGATGGGCGGGGCCGGATCTTATTTCTCCATTATGATAGACGGCTCGCCGGGACCGGAGCAGACGGGCGTCGAATTGGAAGCGAATGACAGTCTTTACCTGTTCGTAGCCGTTACCGTCAAACCGGGCGCATCCAACCTGCCCTTTATCGTACAGGACAGCATACAGGTCTCCTTCAACGGGAATCAGAAATATATTCAGTTACAGGCCTGGGGTCAGAACGCCCATTTCCTGCGCAACCAAACAATCAAAACAAATACTGTTTGGGATAACACATTGCCCTATGTAATATTGGGCGGATTACAGGTAGACACGAATGTCCTTCTCACGATCCCCCGGGGATGCCGGATCTATCTGCATGCCAACGCCCCATTGCTGGTAGACGGATCCTTACAGGTGTCCGGGGATAAATACGACAGCACAAAAGTGTATTTCCAGGGGGATCGGCTGGATGAGCCTTACCGTGAATTTCCCGGAAGCTGGCCAGGTATTTATTTCCGGGGGACCAGCGTAAATAACAACCTGCAATTCGTTGTAATCAAAAATGCATACCAGGGCATCGTGGTGGAAGGCCCCTCTCTGAACGCAACCCCCAAGGTCATACTGAACCAATGCGTTATCGATAATAGCTACGACGCCGGTATCCTGGGAGCCCAAAGCAGTATACAGGCTTCCAATTGCCTGATCAGTAATTGCGGAAAGAATATAGTTTTAGGATACGGAGGCAACTACCAGTTTACCCATTGTACAGCCGCCAGTTTTTCCAATGACCTGATTGCACATGTCTCACCCGTGCTGTCCGTCAGCAACTATGTATTACAGGGCGCCACTCCGGTAACAGCCGATCTCAATGCGAATTTCATCAATTGTATTTTCTGGGGGAATAACGGCAATGTCGATGATGAAGTGGTCGTATCCCAACAAGGCGCCACTCCTTTCTCCGTAAATTTTTCCAATTGCCTCTGGAAAGTAAAAAATACTCCGGCAGGCATCGGCACTGCCAATATCATTGCCAATAACGATCCTTTATTCGATAGCGTCAACACCTCCCGGAGATATTATGATTTTCACCTGAAAGCCGGATCACCGGCCATAGGTAAAGGGGTCAGTACAGCCTTTACCCAGGATCTCGATGGCAATCCCCGGCCTGTCGGTTTGCCCGATCTGGGATGTTACGAAAGACAATGACCATCCACCCCTCCCATAAGCCACTCATCATTCAAATCCGACCCTACCCTAAATTTTAGCGTTCCAATTTTGTAGTAATGTTCCGAATGTAAATACCTTTAATCAAAATCATTATTTTATGCTACGAGTCCTGCTTCTTTCGCTTTTTTTCGCCGGTATAACGAGCGTCCATGATTTCAAAGTGCCGGGCCTCGATGGAAATACCATTGATCTTGCCAAATACAAAGGCAAGAAAATCCTGATCGTCAATACAGCTTCCAAATGCGGCTTCACTCCCCAATATGCCGACCTGGAAAAATTATACGTGAAATATAAGGACAAATTGGTGATCGTCGGTTTCCCCGCCAATAATTTCGCACAGCAGGAGCCCGGTACGAATAAGGAGATCAGCGAATTCTGCACCAAAAATTATGGAGTGACTTTCCCAATGGCCGAAAAAGTAGATGTGATCGGAGACAATACCGCTCCTCTTTTTAAATACCTGACGGAAGAAGCCAAAAAGCTGGGCGTAGCGGATCCCGTGATCAAATGGAATTTTACCAAATTCCTGGTAGATGAGAACGGGAAATTAGTGGCCGTATTCCCCAGTAAGGTCAAACCGATGGATGAAGAGATCACGAAATACCTGAATTAAACGAAGACTCCGGCCCCCTTTTTTTATCTTTGCGGCTATGTCTTTTACTAATGTCATCGGGCAGGCCCGGATCCAGCAAAGCCTGGTTGAACTGGTACAATTCAACCGCTTAAGCCATGCCCTGCTTTTTCTCGGTAATGAAGGCAGCGGCGCCTTACCCCTGGCGCTTGCATTTGCCCAGTATACGGTTTGTGAATCGCCCCTGCCTGCCGATGCCTGCGGAGTCTGTCCTTCCTGTGTTAAGGCCAGGCAGCTTATCCACCCGGATATCCACTTCTCTTATCCCGTCATACCCAAAAAGGCCGGCGACAAACCCGTAAGCACGGATTATATTTCCGAATGGCGGGAATTTATGGCCAAAAACCCCTATGGCAATGCCTATGACTGGCTGCAATTCATCGGGGCGGAGAACAAACAAGGTAATATCACCGCCCATGAATGTAACGATATCATCCATAAACTAAACCTCAAGAGCTTCGAGAGCGGCTATAAGATCCTTATCATGTGGATGCCCGAATACCTTGGTAATGAGGGCAATAAGCTGCTGAAACTGATCGAAGAGCCTCCCGCCAGCACCTTGTTTATATTGGTAGCCGAAAATGAGTCCCTGATCCTGCCTACGATCCTCTCCAGGACCCAATTGGTCCGGATCCCCACACCGGAAACCCAGGATATAGAAAAGGCGCTGGTGGAACGCGCCGGTATCGGAGCGGAACAGGCCCGGCAGGTGGCAGCCATCTGTGAAGGGAATTATCACGAAGCCCTGCAATTGATACACAACGCGGAAGATGACTGGCAAAGCGTACTGAGAGAATGGCTAAACGCCATCCTGAAGACAGGCCCCATCGCCCAGGTCAAATGGATCGACGAGATCAGCAAATCCGGGCGGGAGAGGCAGAAGCAATTTCTCCGCTATTTCAATCATTTATTGGAACAGGCTATCCGGCTGCGGTTCATGGACGCCACGCAATTAGTCATCCCGGACAATGAAAAAGATATTGCCGGGCGCCTGAATAAGATCGCCGATATAGGCCAGCAAAAAGCAATTATCGAAGAACTGGACCGGGCAGCTTATTATATTGAACGGAACGCCCATGCCAAAATGCTGTTTCATGCCCTTACCATCAAATTATACCATATTATAGCGGATCGGAAGGTGGTAGTGGTAAATTAATGGTCGTTTCGTAGTATATTTGACAATGGCCCTTGGATCGGGCCTGTGAAAAGAAGGTATCCGGACCAGGCCGCCAGGGGTAATAAAGGAGAAGTGAGGAGTGATTTGGGCCGTTCGAACAGAGTCATCTTGCATAAATATATCTCTCATAATGGCTTTGCATGCTCAGTAGTCAGTAGAATTCTTCTGCCTGTGCCGTTGTTCCTTCTTTTTACCATTTATTACTAACTATTAATTTTTTTGGGATATGGGATGTAGTAATTGTGGAACCGCCACAGGAGGCAAGCCTTCCGGCTGTAAAAGTAATGGTGGATGTAGCACCGGGGGATGTAACCGGCTGAACGTACATGACTGGTTGGCCAATTTACCTTTCAGCGACCCCGAAAGCGGATGCAGGGTGGTAGAAGTCAGCTTTAACAATGGCAGCAGAAAGGATTTTTATCGCAATACCACCACGCAGTTTTTTGACAAGGGCGATATGGTCAGCGTAGAAGGGGTCAGCGGATTTGACGTAGGGGAAGTGACCATCACCGGCGAAGTCGTGCGTTTACAAATGAAGAAAAAAGGAATTGAAGAGAATAATCCCGATATTAAAAAAGTCCTGCGCCGGGCTACTGATAAAGACCTGGAAATCATGCAGCAGAACAAGGCCCGGGAAAAAGAAGCCCTGGTGCGATCAAGGGCCATCGCCCGCCAGCTGAAACTGGACATGAAAATGAGCGAGGTGGAGATCCAGGCCGACGGACGCAAAGCTACTTTCTATTATATCGCAGATGACCGGGTAGATTTCCGGGAACTCATCAAACTATTTGCCGGAGAATTCCGCCTCAAAGTGGAAATGCGACAGATCGGCGCAAGGCAGGAAGCTGCTAAAGTAGGGGGTATCGGCAGTTGCGGAAGGGAGCTTTGTTGCAGTACCTGGCTAACGGATTTCAAATCGGTCAATACGACTGCAGCCCGCTATCAGAATCTGTCCATCAATCAAAGCAAACTGAGCGGTCAGTGCGGCCGGCTCAAATGCTGCCTGAATTATGAGCTGGACACCTACCTGGATGCCTTGCAAAACTTCCCGGATAATGTAGAGACCCTTCAAGTGGCTAAAGGAACCGCCATTCTCATTAAAAAAGATATTTTCAAGAACCTGATGTGGTATGTATTGCCGGACAGTAATAAACAGTATCCCCTCACCATTGAAAGAGTCAGAAAGATCCGGCAGTTAAATGGTCAGAATGTGATACCGGATAGCCTGGAGCCGGTGGAAGTAAGTACGGGTAAACCCAAAGAGATCGAGAGCGGCTTTGTAGACCTGGTTGGTCAGATTAGCCTGAAGACCCTGGAAAAAGCCGACCGGAAGAAAAGACATGGCCACCAGAATCAAGGCAGGGATGGCCGTGGAGGGGGAGAAAACAGAGAGGGCCGGGAAAACCGGGGCGGAGGAGAGAACAGAGGAGGACGCGAAAACCGGGGCGCAGGAAACAATCGGGCAGCCGGAGAAAACCGGGGCGGAGGAGAAAACCAGGGAGCCGGAGAGAATAAAGGCGACAACCAGGATCCGAAAAAACCGCTGCCGCCACCCTCGCAACGAAACAGGCGCAGATAGGCCGGGGAGTTCAAGGCCAGCCTGGACCGGGTTCCGCGGCGACAAGCGAACAGCTTAAAAAGACATAATAAAGGTGAGGAAACGTATTCTTAAGCGTATGTTTTGGACCCTGGGCATCTTCCTGCTGTTATGGCTCATCCTGGCACAGAGCTGCATGACCTTTCGGAAGACAGACAATACCGCCAAAAAAGAATTCGCCAAAGACAGTGTCATGCTCACCACAGCTACGATCCTTGTTGACGGCCATCATATCCATTATGCTCTCACGGGAAATGATACCCTTCCCACCCTTTTCTTCATTCATGGATCCCCCGGAAGCTGGGATGCTTTCCAGGAATACCTGAAGGATAAGGATCTTTTACGGCATTTTCGCATGGTGGCTGTTGACCGGCCCGGCTTTGGTTATAGTGATTATGGCAGCCCCGAGCATCTGAGCCGTCAATCCGAGCTGATAAGTCCCTTATTTGTCAAGCTGAACAATCACCGGCCGATGTTCCTGGCCGGACATTCCCTGGGAGGCCCCATGGTGGTCAAACTGGCGGCCGACAACCCCACCCTGTTCTCCGGGTTGGTGATCCTTTCCGGCTCTATCGATCCGGCAGAAGAGACCCCTGAAAAATGGAGGCCCTGGCTCTTCAAAACGCCGCTGAATTATCTGGTTCCCGGCGCCATGCGACCTTCCAATGAAGAATTATGGTACCTGAAAAAAGACCTGGTGGCCCTGAAAGCGGATTTTTCCAGGATCACCTGCCCGGTCTGGTTCGTTCATGGCACAGCCGATCCTCTCGTGCCTTATGGCAATACGGAATATGGCAAAAGAATGCTGGTAAATGCTCCCTCCGCAGAGATCGTTACGCTTCCCGGGGCCAATCATTTTATTCCCTGGACAAGATTTGCGGAAATCAGGCAGGTTTTGTTAAAATTATATTGAGTTTCAACCCTATGGGTGTTTCCTTGTTAGTTATTCAGACTATTTGTAATTTGCTTATTCAAGCGGACATTGGTCCGCTGGCCGAAGGCCCATCAAAAGCCGTGCACCGGGAGATGGGTTTATTTGGAAATAACCCATCTCCCGGTGCACAAAAACTCTATAACTATGGCAATTTTTAAATCCGGTAATCCTGCCCTACAGGAAAAAATGTTTCAGAATACTATCATTATCCCTGGTCAGGATGCGATGACCCAAAGAGGCGCCCTGAATAAATTTTTCTTTTTGTTCCTCATGGTAATGGCCTCCGCTTATTTCACCTGGGGTTCTTTTTATAATGGTGTAAATGTGATGCCCTGGATGATCGGCTCTGCTATCGGCGGCCTGATCGTTGCTTTTGCCATCATCTTCAAAAAAGAATGGGCTCCCTACCTGGCGCCGGCTTATGGTTTATTGGAAGGTGTTTTCGTCGGGGGTATTTCCGCCATCTATAATAATGCCTTCCAAAAAGTAGCGCCGGGCATCGTCATGCAGGCGGTAGGTCTCACATTCGGGGTGGTCATCGCTATGTACGTGCTGTATAATTTCCGTATCATCAAAGCTACGCAAAGATTCAAATCCATTGTTTTCACAGCAACGGCGGGTGTAGCCGTTTTTTACCTGATCGCCATGGTACTTCGTATGTTCGGTATCGATATGCCCTTTATCCATGAAGGCAGCAATATGGGGATTCTTTTTTCACTGGTGATCGTCGCTATCGCTGCGATGAACCTGATCCTCGATTTTGACATGATCGAACAGGGAGCTGCCATGGGCGCGCCGAAATATATGGAATGGTATTGTGCCTTCGGTCTCCTGGTCACCATCGTTTGGCTGTATATGGAGATCCTTCGTTTGCTGTCGAAATTCGCGAGCAGAAAATAATTTATTGATATTCTTATACTTGAAAAGTCCCGGAGATCCCGGGACTTTTTTTATTTTTTCATTTGGAAAAGTTATTACCTTTATTGTATCATGGACAGCTACGAAAGACAAGAGGATATAAAAAGAATGCATGAGATGTTGCGCGAGCAACGGGAACGCATTACTACAAAAGAACAAGCCGAAGAAGTCTTAAGGGACCTCGGCATTTGGCACCTCCTTGTCGACAAAGAAACAGGCAAGTCTGCCCAGGCAGACGACTTTAATTCTACTGGCAAGTAAGTACCAGTTGGGTTTTTTCTACAAAATTTCACTAAAATGTATCCCTCGAGGCCGGGGCTTCTTATTGCGTTACTTCGATCATGATGTCTTTTCAATGGCCTCAGTGAGGGCTTCGCCGTTCCATGGCTGTGATGAGTCCATTCGAAATGCTATTGTCGACGGTAATGCTATGTTGCGGGCCAGTCAAAATGGTTATGACTGGCTGGGCCATGGCTTTTATTTCTGGGAAAACAATTACGAGCGCGCACTGGATTTTGCAACCAATCATCCCGGAAAAAAACTGTACAAAGCGCCTGCTGTTCTAGGGGCAGTGATTGATCTTCAATATAGCCTGGATCTGATGGACATGGAATATATACGTCTGGTAAAAGAGTCTTATGATAATTTAAGAACACTTGCCAATATGGCTAGCAAAGATCTTCCTGTTAATAAAAGAATAGGCAATTCAAGAGACCTGCTATTACGCGAACTGGATTGTGCCGTTATTGAAAATCTTCATAAGGAGCGAATATTAAAAAAAGAAAAACCCTTTGATTCAGTGCGTGGCCTCTTCGTCGAAGGCGACCCCATTTACGAAGGCGCCGGCTTCCACGAAAAAAATCATGTTCAGCTCTGCATAAGAAACCCCAACTGTATCAAAGGCTTTTTTATTCCACGCGAGGAAATCAGGTGGACGGCCTGAGAATTTCGAAGCCAGGAGGGAGCCCCGGGCCTTGGATCTGGCGAAAAGACGGCGCGGATCTGCGCCTTTAAAACCCATCCCCATCCAGCAAATTCCCCAATCCTCCCAAAATACTACCTTCTTCCCGGCGTTTTCCGAACTGAGGGCTGTACTGGATGATCCGGCTGGCCAGCCTGCTGATAGGCAGTGACTGCAACCACACTTTACCCGGGCCTCTCATCACGGCAAAGAACAATCCTTCTCCACCGAACATCCAGTTCCGGATGCCTTTGATAAACTCGATATCAAAATCCACCGTCGGCTGGAAAGCGACTACGCATCCCGTATCCACTTTCAGGATTTCGCCCGGCTGTAATTCTTTCTCCATAATATACCCGCCCGCATGTACAAACGCCAATCCATCCCCATCCAGCTTCTCCATGATAAAGCCTTCCCCGCCGAAGATGCCGGTTCCCAGTCTTCGTTGAAAGGCGATGCCGATGCTCACTCCTTTCGCCGCACAGAGGAAGGCGTCTTTCTGCGCAATGATAGTACCTCCAAGCTGCTGCAGGTCCAGGGGAATGATCTTACCGGTATAAGGAGCGGCAAAACTCACGCGCTTCTTCCCCTGCCCTATATTGGTAAAAGCTGTCATGAATAAATTCTCTCCCACCAATACCCGCTTGCCGGCATTCATTAACCGGCCCAGCAGACCGCCCTGTTGCGATGCGGCGGAGCCATCCCCGAAAAGAGTCTGCATTTCTATCCCGTCGTCCATCATCATAAAGCCCCCCGGCTCTCCAATAACGGTCTCGCCCGGGTCTAATTCCACTTCTACGAACTGGAGCTCTTCCCCGTAGATCTTATAGTCTATTTCATGATTATTTCTC